>Ga0207692_10000001_pt1 | contig 558345 bp, 559 predicted proteins | sample LARL52metaG_FD_184345 | JGI IMG/M metagenome (GOLD analysis project Ga0207692, IMG submission 184345) | Corn, switchgrass and miscanthus rhizosphere microbial communities from Kellogg Biological Station, Michigan, USA - LAR L5-2 metaG... | ecosystem: Host-associated > Plants > Roots >...
GAGCTTGCACCTACCGTCCTCCATGTCCGGCCTCCTTCGGCGGGTCAGTCGTCGCTGACCGCACCTTCCGTCGGAGGCCGGACACCCTCCCAAGCGTTCACGAAGTCTGTGAGCAGTTCAGCTAGCGCGCGCATTGGTCGCAAGGACCCGGTCACCGCGGCCGATACGTGACCGTTCACCCACCCGATCGGGGGGACAGCTCCGAAGTACCGTTCTGCGCGAGATGGAAGCCCTGTCGCGCGCGGATCGCGTCGAGTTGCTGCGCGCGATGCTGCTGATGCGCGCGATCGAGGCGCGCGCGCTCGCGCTCTACAAGCAGGGCAAGGTCCCCGGCTCCTTCTACGACGGCTTCGGACAAGAGGCGGTGTCGGTCGGGGCCGCCTTCGCGATGGGGCCGCGCGACCGCCTCTGCCCGCTGCACCGCGACCTCGGCGCGCACCTCGTGCGCGGCGTCGAGCCGGCGCGGATCCTCGCGCAGTATCTGGGCCGTGCGAGCGGCGTGACCGGCGGCCGCGACGGCAACGTGCACTTCGGCGACCCGGCCAGCGGCGTGATGGGGATGGTCTCGATGCTGCCCGACATGATGTGCGTCGCGACGGGCATGGCGATGGCGTTCAAGCTGCGCGGCGAGCAGCGCGTCGCGCTGACCTGGTTCGGCGACGGCGCGACCTCGCGCGGCGACTTTCACGAGGCGATGAACTGGGCGGGCGTGCAGCGGCTGCCGGTCGTGTTCGTGCTGGAGAACAACCAGTTCGCGTACTCGACGCCGCTCGCGAAGCAGTTCGCGGTCGACCCGGTCGAGCGCGCGCGCGTCTACGGGTTCCCGGGCATGACGGTCGACGGCAACGACGCGGAGGCGGTCTTCGAGGCGGTGCGGGTCGCGCGCGAGCGCGCGCTGGCCGGCGGAGGGCCGACGCTCGTGGAGGCGGTGACGATGCGCATGCACGGCCACGCCGCCCACGATGACATGCGCTACGTGCCGCCGGAGCTGCTGGCTGAGTGGGCGCGGCGCGACCCGATCGAGCAGCAGGAGCGGCGGGTGGACGAGCTCGGCGTGGACGTGGCGGCGCTGCGCGCTGAGGTCGACGACGAGGTCGCCGCCGCTGCGGAGGAGGCGCTCGCCGCGCCGATGCCGGACCCTGCCCACGCCGTGCACGGCGTGTTCGCGACCGGCGAGCCGGAGCCGCTCGGCGACGGCCGCGCACCGTGGAGCGGGTTCGCCGACGAGGCGGCCGCCCGCGCGGAGGCGGCACCCGCCTGATGCCGGAGATGACGTACCTGGAGGCGATCTCCGACGCGCTGCGCGAGGAGATGCGGGCGGACGAGCGGGTGTTCGTGATGGGCGAGGACGTCGGCGCGTTCGGCGGCGCCTTCAAGGTCACGGACGGCTTCGCCGAGGAGTTCGGCGAGGCGCGCGTGATGGACACGCCGCTGGCGGAAGCGGCGATCGTCGGGACGGCGGTCGGCGCGGCGGTCGTCGGGATGCGGCCGGTGTGCGAGATGCAGTTCGCCGACTTCGTCGCGTGCGGCTTCGACCAGCTCGTCAACGTGGCCGGCAAGACGCACTACCGCTTCGGCCTCGCGGTGCCGATCGTCGTGCGGCTGCCGAGCGGCGGCGGCTTCTCCGGCGGGCCGTTCCACTCGCAGAATCCGGAGGCGTGGTTCATGCATGCGCCGGGTCTGAAGGTGGTGGCACCGTCGACCGCGGAGGACGCGAAGGGCCTGCTGACCGCCGCCATCCGCGATCCCAACCCGGTCGTGTTCCTGGAGCACAAGCACCTCTACCGCCGCGTGAAGGGCGACGTGCCGGCAGGCGCGTACGAGACGCCGATGACGGCGCGCGTCGCGCGACCCGGGAGCGACCTCACGGTGATTGCGTACGGCGCGATGGTGCACGCCGCGCTGGAGGCGACGGAGGAGCTGGGCGCAAGCGTGGAGGTGCTCGACCTCCGCTCGCTCGTGCCGCTCGACACCGAAGCGATCCTCACCAGCGTCGCCAAAACCTCCAAGATCGTGATCGTCGACGAGGCGAACGAGACCTGCGCCGCCGGCGCGCAGGTCGCCGCGCTGATCGCCGAGCGCGCGTTCGAGCAGCTCGACGGCCCGATCCGGCGTGTGGCAAGCCCCGACGTCCCGATCCCCTTCAGCCCACCGCTCGAAGCCGCCGTGCTGCCGAGCGTCGACCGCATCCGCGATGCCTGCCGAGACCTCCTCGACTACTGACGTCACGATGCCCCAGCTCGGGGTGTCGATCGTGGAGGGCACGGTCATCAGATGGCTCGTCGCGGTCGGCGCCGCCGTTGAAGCCGACCAACCGCTGTGCGAAGTCGACACCGACAAGATCGTCACGGACATCCCGTCGCCGGCGGCCGGCACTTTGGCGGAGATCCTGGTCAACGAGGGAGAAACCGTCGAGGTCGGGACGGTGCTGGCAAGGATCGGCTCAGGATCGGCCGAGCTTCGGGCGGGTCCTGTCGCCGGTGAAGACGATTCCGCGGGCGGGGCCGCGGAAATCGTCTCACCCGCGCCACCCGCCCGATCGGCGTCGCCGTACTACTCCCCCGTCGTGTCACGGCTGGCTTCCGAGCATGGCGTCGACCTGGCGTCTGTGATCGGGACCGGCCGCGGCGGGCGGATCCGCAAGCAGGACGTGCTGGCCGCCGCGCAGGCGAACGGGGGCGACGCGCCCTTGCACACGGAGAGTCCGTACGTGCCGGAGCCCGAGCCGGCAGGCCAGCTCTCGCGCATGCGCCGAGCGATCGGCGCGCACATGAAGCGCTCACTCGACACCGCCGCGACCTGCACGACATGGATGGAGTGCGACATGGCCCGCGTGGAGGCGTCCCGCAGAGGCGCGAAGGCCAGCTCGCTGCTGGGCGTGACGCCGCTGCCGATCGTCGCGCGTGCGGCGATCGACGCGCTCGCCGAGCACCCGGCGCTCAACGCGACGCTCGAAGGCGAGCGCTACACGCGCCACGACGCCGTTCACCTCGGCGTCGCCGTCTCGCTCGGCGAGGCCGGGCTGATCGTGCCGGTCATCCGCGACGCGCACACGCTGACGGTGGAGGAGCTCGGCGTCGCGATCCGAGAGCTCGCCCGCCGCGCGCGCAAGCAGCAGCTCACGCCCGACGAGGTGCGCGGCGGCACCTTCACCGTCACGAACCCCGGACAGTTCGGTTCGCTGATGGCGACACCGGTGATCAACCAGCCGCAGGTCGCAATCCTCGACCTGGAGGCGGTCGTCAAGCGCACTATCGTGATCGAGGACGGCGATGGGAACGACGTGATCGAGATCCGCCCCCAGACGATCCTCGGCCTCTCGTGGGATCACCGCGCGCTCGACGGCGCGCAGGCCGCGCAGTTCCTCGGCACGCTGCGGCGGCGGCTGGAGGCGTGGAATGGATGAGCTGCGCGTCGTGCGCCTGGGCGTCGTCGAGTACCGCGCCGCGCTGGCGCTGCAGGAGGCCGTGCGCGCCCGCCGACAGGCCGACGAGCTGCCGGACGTGCTGCTGCTGGTCGAGCATCCGCCCGTCTACACGCAGGGCCGCCGCTCGAAGCCGGAGGACCTGCCGTTCAGACGCGAGTGGTACGCGGAGCAGGGCATCGACGTCGTGCCGGTGCGGCGCGGCGGCCAGCTCACGTACCACGGCCCCGGCCAGCTCGTCGGCTATCCGATCATGCGCGTCGAGGACGTGATCGCTTACCTGCGCACGATGGAGGAGGCGCTGATCGCGGCGCTCGGCGACGAGGGGATCGCGGCGCGCAACCGTCCCGACGACGGGATCGAATACACGGGCGTGTGGATCGAGGAGCGCAAGATCGCCTCGATCGGCGTGCACGTCAGCCACAACGTCACGACCCACGGCTTCGCCGTCAACGTCGACAACGACATGCGCCCATTCGAATGGGCGGTCGCGTGCGGCCTGCACGGCGTGCGCATGACCTCGCTCGCCGACGAGCGCGGTGAGACGGCATTGACGCGACCGCCGGCGAGCAAGCCGCTCGCGTCGCAGCGCGAGCCGTCCACCGCGGTCGCCGCGCTCGCGGACCGCGTCGTCACCCGGTTCGCGCAAGCGTTCGGCCGCACGCCGGTCGAGGCGTCCGCCGACGCGCTCGGCGTGGCGTCACCGACCACCTGAGCTGTTAGGGCACAACGCGCACGACCGTGCCGACGCGCTCGATGTCGCGGTCGAACGACATCACCGATCCGACGCCCGTCACCTCGGCGCTCGCAACCAAATAGGCGTCGGCGAAGTCAATGCGGTTCAGCTCGTAGATCTCGAGCGCGCGCCGGAGCAGCGCTTCGTCGAGCACGGTGATCGACGGAAGCGCCAGCGCGGCGCGCATCAGCTCGGCGACGCGGACGCGAGGGACCTCGTAGAACGACTCCAAGACGTAGACGCACTCGGCGAGCACGAGATCCGCCAGCAGCAGTTGCTCGTCGCCGGCCAACGCCGCCGTCGCCCGTGCCGCGGCCTCCGGCGGATCGCCGGTGAGGTGACGGATCACAACGTTCGTGTCGACGAACGTCGTCAGCGCCGCTTCTCCGCACGAGCGCGGCGGGTCGCTCGGCGCACCTCGTCCCACGGCGTGCCGCGCTTGGCCGCCGGCACACTCACCGACCCGGCGAGATCCAGGAAGTCGGGCGTCTTGGCGACGACCGCTTGCTTGCGATGGACGCGGATCAGCAGCTCGTCCCCCTCGCGCAGGTCGAGCGCATCACGCACCGCCTTGGGGATCGTGATCTGGCCCTTTGACGTCAGACGAGCTGCGGCGTCCACCTGCTGTCTCCTTACGTGTGTTGAAAAGTAAGGCTAGCAGGTGTCCCCGCGCGACGCGGACTTCCGCCGCGGCAGTCATGATTCGGCGCCATGCGCATCTCTGCGAAGGTGGACTACGCCGTGCGCGCCGCGATCGAGCTGGCAGTCGCCGGCGAGGACCACCTCACGAAGGCGGACGCGATCGCGCAGGCGCAGGACATCCCGCCGAAGTTCCTCGAGAACATCCTCGGCGACCTGCGCCAGGGCGGGCTCGTGCGCAGTCAGCGCGGCGCTGAGGGCGGCTACAAGCTCGCCCGGCCCGCGAGCGAGATCACGGTCGCGGATGTCATCCGCGTGGTCGAGGGCCCGATGGCCTCGGTGCGCGGCGGACCGCCGGAGGACGTCGAGTACGCCGGCAACGCCGAGCCGCTGCGCAGAGTGTGGATCGCCGTGCGCTCGGCGCTGCGCGAGGTCAACGAGCACGTCACGCTCGCCGACCTCGCGAGCGGCAGACTGCCGAGAGCCGTCGAGGCGATGACGCGCACGAACGACGCCTGGATCACGCGCTGACCGGATCCGCGAGCGCACGCTGGTGCGCGGTCGAGCGCACGTGCACGATGTCGCCGACCGCCAGCTCCAGCTCGTCCGCCTCCGCGCGCGTGAGCTGCACCGCCAGCTCCTGACCGTCGCCGAGCACGAGCTCCGCCCGCACCTCGAAGCCGAGGTGCACGACGCGCGCCACCTGCGCCTCGAACGAGCCGGGCCTCGCGTCGAGCGAGAGCGCGATGTCGTGCGGGCGCACGAGCGTCTCGCCGAGCTGCGTGACCGGGCCGAGGAAACGCATCACGAACGGCGTCGCCGGGTCGTCGTACAGCTCGCGCGGCGTGCCGACCTGCTCGATCCGCGAGTGATCCATCACGGCGATCTGGTCGGCGATCGACATCGCCTCCTCCTGGTCGTGCGTGACGAGCAGCGTCGTGACGTGGACCTCGTCGTGCAGCTTGCGCAGCCACTCGCGCAGGTCGGCGCGGACCTTCGCGTCCAACGCCCCGAACGGCTCGTCGAGCAGCAGCACTCTCGGCTCGACCGCCAATGCACGCGCGAGCGCCATCCGCTGGCGCTGGCCGCCGGAGAGCTGCGACGGGTAGCGCTGCTGGTAGCCGGCGAGCCCGACGATCTCCAGCAGCTCGTCGACCTTCGCGGCGACCTCCGCCTTCGGGCGCTTGCGCACGGTCAGCCCGAACGCGACGTTGTCGCGCACGGTCATGTGCTTGAAGGCGGCGTAGTGCTGGAAGACGAAGCCGATCCCGCGGCGACGTGCGGAGACCGACGTCTGGTCCTCGCCGTGGATCGCGACGCGGCCGACGTCGGGCGACTCCAGCCCGCCGATGATCCGCAACAGCGTCGACTTACCCGAGCCGCTCGGGCCGAGCAGCGCGGTCAGCGAGCCGTCGGGCACCTCGAGCGAGACGTCATCGAGGGCGACGTAGTCGCCGAATCTCTTGGTGACACCCGTAACCGAGATCACGTGTCCCCCTCCTCTCGTCGTGGCTTGATGGCAGTCATCGCGAGCAGCGTGCCGAGCGCGATCAGCGCCAGCAGCGCCGAGGCGGCGTACGCGCCCGCGAGGTCGAAGTTCGAGAAGCGCTTCTCGACCAGCAGCGTGAGCGTCTCCGTCTGGCCGGAGATCTTCCCCGACACGACCGAGACCGCCCCGAACTCGCCGATGCAGCGCGCAACGCTGAGCACGACGCCGTACGCGACGCCCCAGCGGATCGACGGCAGCGTGACGCGGCGGAACGTCGTCCACCCGCCGGCGCCCAACGTCGCGGCCGCCTGCTCCTGGTCGTCGCCGACCTCCTTCAGCACCGGCGTCACCTCGCGCACGACGAACGGCAGCGAGACGAAGATCGTCGCCAGCACGATCCCCGGCACGGAGAAGATCACCTGCACGCCGGCGTCCGCCAACGCGCCGCCGAGCCAGCCTCTGGCGCCGTAGACGAGGATCAGCGACAGCCCGATCACGATCGGCGAGATCGCGAACGGCAGGTCGATGATCGCGTTCACGAGACCCTTGCCGCGCCACTCGCCGCGCGCGAGCGCCATCGCCATCACGATCCCGAACAGCGTGTTGAGCGGCACCGCGATCGCCGTCACCTCGAGCGTCAACTGGAAGGCGTGGATCGCGGCGGGCGTCGTGATCGATGCCCAGACGGCGCCGACGCCGTGCTCGAACGTGCGGTAGAAGATCAGCCCGACCGGCACGAGCAGCAGCAGCGCCAGGTAGCCGAGCCCGACGACGCGCAGGCCGATCCGCCACGGGCGGCTAACGGTCATGGCGCGCTCCCCAATGGCCGAGGCCGCGGATCCCCAGCAGGACCGCGAGCGAGACGAGCAGCAGCACGGTCGAGACAGCGGCGGCGCTCGTCGGCGCGTCGCTCTCGATCAGCTTGAAGACGTAGACCGAGCTGACCTGCGTTCTGAACGGGATGTTGCCGCTGATCAGCACGATCGAGCCGAACTCGCCGACCGCGCGGGCGAACGCCAAGGCGGCGCCGGACAGGATCGCCGGCACGAGGTTCGGCAGCACGATGCGGCGGAAGATCGTAGCGTTGCCGGCGCCGAGCGAGAGCGCGGCCTCCTCCATCTCGCGATCGAGCTCGATCAGCACCGGCTGCACGCTGCGGATCACGAACGGCAGCGTCACGAACAGCAGCGCGAGCAGGACCGCCACCTGCGTGTAGGCGAGGTTGATCCCGAACGGGCTTCTCGGCCCGTAGAGCGTCAGCAGCGTGAGGCCGGCGACGATCGTCGGCAGCGCGAACGGCAGGTCGATCAGCGCGTTGACGACGCGCTTGCCGTGGAACTGGTCGCGCACCAGCACCCACGCGATCAGCGTCCCGCCGACGACGTTGATCGCCGCCGTCGCGAGCGAGACAAGGACGGTGAATCTGAGCGCCGCGACCGCCTGTCTGGAGGAGACCGCGTCCCAGAACGCGCCGAGGCCGCCGTCGAGCGAGCGCACGACGACAGCCGACAGCGGCAGCAGCACGATCACGCTCAGCCAGAGCGTGGCGACGCCGAGGCCCAGCGCTCCCGTGTGGAAGCGCCGGGAAACGGTCCCACCCACCCTGACGGCGAGCGCGCTCACTTGGCGGTCGACACCCCCGCGTCCTCCTCGATCTTCGCGATCGAGCCTCTGTCGACGTCGAAGAACTGGTCGTTGACTCTGCTCCAGCCGCCGAGCTGCTCGATCGTGAAGAGGCCGGGCGGGTCGGGGAAGAGGCCTCTCGCCTTCGCGGCGGCCAGCACGTCGGCGTTGACCGGGCGGTAGCCCCAGTCGGCGAAACGCTGCTGCGCCGGCTTGCTCAGGACGTAGTCGAGGAACTGCTGCGCGGCGGGCGGGGCGGTTCTCGTCTTCGCGATGTCGATGTTGATCTTGATCGTGTCGCTGGGGACGACGTAGTCGACGTCCTCGCCCTTCTTCTGCGCGGTCGTCGCCTCGTACTCGTACGAGAGCAGCACGTCGCCGTTGCCGCCGGTGAAGTCGGAGAGCGCCTCGCGGCCCGACTTGTCCTGCACCGGCACGTGGTCGGTGATCAGCTTTCTGACGTAGGCGAGGCCGGCCTGCGGGTCTCTGCCGGCATGTGAGGCCTGGCCGTAGGCGGCGAGCAGGTTCCACTTGGCGGCGCCGGAGGAAAACGGGTTCGGCGTGAGCACCTTGACGCCCGGTCTCAACAGGTCGTTCCACGTCTTGATGTGCTTGGGGTTGCCCTTGCGCACGACGAACGCGACGACGGAGGTCGTGACGAGTCCTCTCGTCGGCGTTCTGTTCCAGCTCGGGTCGACGATGCCCGCGTCGACGAGCCGCGTCATGTCGGGCTCGGTCGAGAACGTCACGACGTCGGCTCTGAGGCCCGCTTCGACGGCGCGCGACTGGTCGCCGGAGGCGCCGAAGGAGGTCTTGAAGCCGACGTCTCTACCCGCGGCCGTCTTCTGGAAGTCCGGGATGATCTGGTCGTAGACGACCTCCGGCGTGGAGTAGGCGACGAGCGAGAGCGTCGTCTTCGCGTTGCCGCCGCCGCTCACGTCGGATCCACCCGCCGTGTCGGAGGAGCCGCCGCATCCGGCGACGACCGCCAGCGCAGCGAGCGCCAGCAGGGCGAGGACGGTCTTGCGTACGTGCTGCGAAATCAAAACTCCTCCAAGGCAGTCGGGATTAGCTTGTTTGGAGTTATACACTATCTCGACAAGATACGTCGAGATAGTGGGACTAGTCGGGAAGGTGGGGATGGACGCGAGCCGTCATCGCGGCGGCATCACCGCTACCGTTCACAGGGCATGAGCGCGACCGAGGAACGCAGACACGTCACGCGCTCGCGGGCGAACCCCGGCGGCATGGACGTGCTGAAGGTGCTCGGCCCCGAGGTGCGTCCCTTCCGCGAGCGCAAGCCGCCGTGGTTCAAGGTCCCCGCACCCGGCGGCCCGAAGTACCGCGAGCTGACGGGCATGATCAAGCAGGAGAACCTGCACACCGTCTGCCAGGAGGCCGCCTGCCCGAACGTCGGCGAGTGCTGGGAGCGCGGCACCGCCACGTTCATGATCCTCGGCGACACCTGCACGCGCCGCTGCGGCTTCTGCAACGTGCAGACCGGCAAGCCGACGTGGAACGACCCGCTCGAGCCCGCGCGCGTCGCCCGCTCGGTCGCGAAGATGGGCCTGCGCCACGCCGTCATCACGAGCGTCGATCGCGACGACCTGCCCGACTACGGGGCGAGCGCCTTCGTCGGCGTGATCCGCTCGATTCGCATGCAGGCGCCACAGTGCAAGGTCGAGGTGCTGACGCCCGACTTCCGCGGGCAGGAGATGCCGCTCGCGAAGGTGATCGCCGAGCGGCCCGACGTCTTCAACCACAACTGCGAGGTCGTGCCGCGCCTCTACCCCGTCGCGCGCCGCGGCTCGGAGTTCCTGCGCTCCGCGCGCGTGCTGAAGAACGCGAAGGAGATGGGCGGCGACGAGGTCGTCACGAAGTCCGGGCTGATGGTCGGGCTCGGCGAGACGTTCGAGGAGATGGTCGAGACGTTCGGCATCCTGCGCGAGCATCACGTGCAGGTCCTCACGGTCGGGCAGTACCTGCGCCCGACCGAGCGTCACCTCCCGATCGTGCGCTACTGGCACCCCGACGAGTTCAAGGCGCTGGAGGACGCGGCCTACGCGCTGGGCTTCGACCACATCGCCGCCGGGCCGCTGGTGCGGTCGAGCTACCACGCCGACCAGCACGTCCCGCAGGACCGCCCGGGCGTCGGCCCGCTCGCGGCCTAGGAGCCGCGCCGGTGGACGTCGAGCAGGCGATCCGCACGCGGCGGACGCACAAGGTCTACGGCGCGGAGCCGGTCGACCGCGCCACGTTGGACGAGCTGCTCGAGCTGGCCACCTGGGCGCCCAACCACCACCTCACGAACCCGTGGCGCTTCCGCGTCGTGGGTCCCCGCACGCTCGCCGCGCTGAAGGAGGCCGCCGGTCCGGAGGCGGCGGCGAAGCTCGACCGCGCGCCGACGCTCGTGTGCGTCTCCGCGACCCAGGCCGGCGAGGATCCGGTCGCCGACGAGGAGGACCTGCTCGCCGCCGGCTGCGCCACCTACGCCATGCTGCTCGCCGCGCACGCGCGCGGCCTCGCCGCCTACTGGCGCACGCCGGCCGTGCTGCGCACGCCGGAGGGGCGCGCGGCGCTCGGCATCCCGGACGGCGAGCGCGCGATCGCGCTCGTGCACCTCGGCCCGCTGCGCCAGGAGAAGGCGCCGCCCGAGCGCGCGCCGGCCACTGACGTGATCGCCTATCTCGACTGAACGGGTAGCTTCCGCGGGCCGTGTTCCCGGTCAAGGACAACATCCCGACGGACCGGCTGCCGATCGTCACGATCCTGCTGATCGCGGCGAACGTGCTTGTCTACTTCCTGCTCCAGCACGGCGGGATCGGCCACGGCCCGTCGAACGCGAGCGTGATCGACTACGGCGCGATCCCCGCCGAGGTGACGCACGAGCAGCCCGACCGCGGGCCGATCGTCTCCTATCTCACGCTCGTGACCGCGATGTTCCTGCACGGCGGGATCCTCCACCTCGCCGGCAACATGCTGTTTCTGTGGATCTTCGGCGCGAACGTCGAGGATGCGATGTCGCGCCCGCGCTTCGTGCTCTTCTACCTGCTCGGCGGACTGTGCGCCGCCGGCTTGCAGATCGCGATGGATCCGGGCTCGGCGGTGCCGACCGTCGGCGCCTCGGGCGCGATCGCGGGCGTGCTCGGCGGCTACATCGTCTTCTACCCCCGCGCGCGCGTGGTGACGGTCGTGTTCATCGTGCTGCTGTTCACGCTGATCGAGCTGCCGGCATGGCTGCTGCTCGGCTTCTGGTTCGTCGAGCAGGCGCTGTTCGCGGCGGCGCGGCTCGCGCAACCGACGGGCAGCGGCGGTGGTGGGATCGCCTACGCGGCGCACGTCGGCGGCTTCGTGTTCGGGCTGATCGCGATGCGCGTGTTCGCCCAGCGGCGCAAGCGACTGCCGCCAACCGGCAGGATCCCGGTCTACCAGTGAGCGCGCGCACCGTCGTCACCGCCGTCGTGATCGTCTTCATCGGCGGCTTGGCGTTCCTGACAGCCGTCACCGTGATCAAGCACGGCGTCGACGTGTTGACGCTTGTCTCGCTGGCGATTCTGGTGCTGCTCGCAGTCGGGATCCTTGGCGCGCTCACGTCGAGCGGGCCGGACGAGTAGCCCGCTACGCCGCTTCGCTCAGGCGCGGGGTCGGCAGCTCGCGCAGCAGCGACGGCAGCAGCGGCATCAGGCGCCGCACGAGGGCCGTCTGCGCACCGAGCAGGCGCTCGCGCTGCGGGCTCCACGGGAGGCCGTAGGCCTCGCGCAGCGTCGGCGGCAGCAGGCCGATCGTCGCGAGGTTGAGCGCCTCGTAGGCGGGCCGCAGCGGCAGCGGACGGCGACTGGAACGCAGCAGCTCCGCGGCGAGCGCACGCGCGTCCGGCGTGACCTCGAGCACCTGCTCGACGGTCGCGTCGTACCACTGCATGAAGGCCGCGAAGCTGTCCGGCACCGTGTCCTCCGGTACGCCGCAGTCGAGCAGGAAGCCGCGCCGCTCCAGGTAATAGGCCTCGACGTCGGCGACCTTCAGCGGGCCGACGTAGCGGGTGTACATCAGCAGCGCCGTCTCCAGCCGCGTCGCCCACAGCCAGCGCAGCTCCGCATCGTCGTACGGCGCATCGTCGGCGCCCACGGCAGGGTGCGCGATCTGCAGCAGCAGCTCCCGCGAGGCGCCGAGCAGCAGCACCGACTCGCGGTTCACGCGCCAGCTCACGCGCTCGCGCCCGTAGCGACCATCACCTGACATCGGCCTCTCCTCTCTCCTCAAAGACGAGAGCGCCTCCCTATGGGGGACGGTAGCGCCGCGGCGGGAACGGGTGCGCCGGTTCCCGCCGCGGGTGCCTCAGATGCAGACGTGCCTGGCGCCCAGGCGAACGATCGCGGCGAAGCCGGCCCTCGAGGCGGCGTCGATGTGCGGCCGCTCCGCACTGATCGTCCGGTCGCTCACGTGGTCCGCAAGGATCCGTTCAAATGCGTCCAGGCGCGTGCGGACCGTCTGCTTATAGGCGTCGAAGGGGCCTCTCGCGGCGCCGGCGGCCTCGACGTGGTCGAGCTTGTCGCGGACCGTCCGCAGGTCCGCCTGGTAGGCCCTCGCGACCGTCGCCTTGCCCCTGCCGGTGTGGGCGATCTTCGCGCCCGCGCTCGTGCCGGCCACGCAGGCGGCCTCAAGCCGCCTCACCGCTTGCGCTCTGTCGAGCGTCGTCGTCCCGGCGCCTCCACAGCCGACGAGCGCGAGCGTGAGCGCGGCGACCAGCGCCGGCAAAGCCTTGCGATGCATCGTTCCCCCTTTGCGACGTGCCGTGCGAGACGAACCTACCGGCTGGTTCCGGGGCGCGTGACGCACCATGCGGGAGCCGCCCGCTGCCGGTATGGTGACCGACACCCGATTGGCCAGTCAGCCAGCTTTGAGGAAGGGAGCGCTGTGGACCTCAACGACACGCCCGAGCAAGCCGCATATCGCGCCGAGGTGCGCGCCTGGCTCGAGCAGAACGCGTCCCATGCGCCCGCCACGCGCGGCCGCGGCGACGAGGAGCAGGCCGTCGCGGCGCACCGCGCCTGGCAGCGGCGGCTCGCCGAGGCGGGCTACGTCGGCGTCACGTGGCCGGCCGAGCACGGCGGGCAGGGCAAGGGCCCACTCCAGCAGGTCGTCATCAACCAGGAGATCGCGCGCGCCGGCGTGCCGGGGATCCTCGACGCGATCGGCGTCGGCATGCTCGGCCCGACGATCATCGCCCACGGCACCGACGAGCAGAAGCAGCGCTACCTCGCGCCGATGCTGCATGGCGACGAGGTCTGGTGCCAGCTTTTCAGCGAGCCGGCCGCCGGCTCCGACCTCGCCGGCATCCAGACGCGCGCGCGGCGGGATGCGGACGGGTCGTGGCGGCTGTCGGGCCAGAAGGTGTGGACCACGAACGCGCAGTTCGCCGCCTACGGGCTGCTGCTCGCGCGCACCGACCCCGACGCGCACAAGCACAAGGGCCTCACGATGTTCATCGTGCCGATGGACGCCGAGGGCGTGACGATCCGCCCGCTGCGCCAGATCTCCGGCGAGCCGGAGTTCAACGAGGTCTTCTTCGACGACGTGAAGCTGGAGCCGGGGTCCGAAGTGGGCGCGGTCAACGGCGGCTGGGGCGTCGCGCTGACGACGCTGATGTTCGAGCGCCTGACGATCGGCGCCGGCTCCGAGGGCATGGGCTACCGCGCCGACCGCTTCGCGCGAGCGATCGCGAGCGATCCGGTCGCCGCGAAGGACCCGGAGGTGCGCGCACGCTTCGGCGAGCTCGCGACCGAGCTGCTGGCGCTGCGCTTCACCGGCTACCGCCTGCTGACGGCGATCTCGCGCGGCCAGATCCCGGGTCCGGAGGCCGGCATGGGCAAGATCACCGCCGTCAACGGCGCGATCGCCGCCGGCGACCTGATCGCCGACGTGCTCGGACCGGAGGCGTTGGATCCGGAGAGCGAGTGGTCCTACCTGATCTCGTTCCTGCCGGGGCTGAAGTCCGCCGGCGGCACCGAGGAGATCCTGCGCAACACCGTCGGCGAGCGCGTGCTCGGGCTGCCGCCGGAGCCGCGCCTCGACAAGGGCATCCCGTTCAGCGAGCTGCGCGCGAAGGAGCGCCAGGAGGTGGCGTCGTGAACTTCGACCTGTCCGACGAGCAGGTTTTGCTGCGCGAGGCGGCGAGAGACGCCTTCAGCCGCGTGAGAACGGTCGAGGCCGCGCGCGAGGCGCTGGAAGGCGGCGAGCTGCCGGACCTGTGGCCGACCGCCCGGCAAGCCGGCTGGACCGGGTTGCTGCTGGACGAAGAGCACGGCGGCGCCGGACTCGGCGCGATCGACGCGATCCTCGTGGCGGCAGAGGCCGGACGCGTGCTCGCGAGCGTGCCGCTGCTCGGGCACCTGCCGGCGACCGCGATCGCCAACTCTGCCGGGGGGCCCGGCTCCGCCGGCGGCCTCGACGACGGGACGCTTGCCAAGCTCGCGAGCGGCGAGCTGCGCGCCGCGTACCTGCCGGCGCGCCCCGGCGACGACCTCGACCCGGCGTGGACCGTCGAGCCGCGCAGCGGCCGGCGCCGGGCGCCCGCGCCGCGCGTCGTGCGCGGCGACGAGGGACTCGCGACGGTGAACGGCTCAGTCGCGTGGGTGCCGGACGCCGTCGGCGCCGACGTGCTGGTAGTCGTCGGCGTGGAGGCCGACGGCAGCCCGGTCGCAGTCGCGATCGGCGCGAGCGCCGACGGCGTGTCGATCGAGCCGGCGAGCGGCGTCTACGACGCGACGCGATCGCTCGGCCACGTGACGCTGGAGGACGCGTGCGGGAGAGTGCTCGCGGCCGACGAGGAGGAACTGCGGCGGGCGTGGTTCCTCGCGCACGCGCTGATCGCCGCCGAGTCGCTCGGCGCGGTCGAGGAGTGCCTCGAGCGCTCGGTGGCCTACGCGAAGGAGCGCTACACGTTCGGGCGCGCGATCGGCTCCTACCAGGCGATCAAGCATGCACTCACCGAGGTGCTGCGGCGCCAGGAGAACACCCGCTCGCTGCTCTACTACGCCGGCTGGGCCTACGACGACAAGCCCGACGAGTTCGCCGCCGCGGCCAGCGCCGCGCGCGCGGCCGGCGGCGCCGCGCTCGACTTCGCCGCGCGCGAGCTGATCTCCGTGCACGGCGGGATCGGTGCGACGTGGGAGCACGACGCGCCGCTGTTCTTCCGCCGCGCGCAACTCTCGCGCCGCCTGCTCGGCGGCACCGGCGACGCGGTCGACCGGCTCGCTGGCGAGCTGCTGAGCGGGAGCGCGGCGGTGGCCTAACCGCGTTCGTGGTGGGCGCCGGATCCGGCGTCCGCCACGCGTCGTCAGCCGTGAGGACGCGCTCTCCCCTCCAGGCTCGCCAACGCTTCGTCGACCGCTGCTCCTAGCGCGCGGTACGACAGCTCCAGTCCAAGCGCAAGCTTGTAGTAGGTGCTCACCCTCAGATCGCGCTCGCCGCGCTCGAGCTCGCTGAGGTGCTTGCGATTGACGCCTGCCTTGGCCGCCAATGCCTCCTGACTGAGGTCCTTGAGGAGACGCTGCTTTCTGACCGCCCGTCCGACCGCGGTGACTATCAGTGGCTGCTCCAAGAGGGACAGCGTCCCGCCCGCCGATAGCGTCTGTGCGCCTCGATCACCCGAGATATCCGGCAAAAATCCGGTCTGCTCCGGAAACCCGATTGAACGGATTTCAGTAGACCGATATTTCATCCCTCATGACAGAACACGTCGGTGTTTTCTACCTGGTCAGGCACACCACTCTCACGCTCGCCCTACCCGCCGCGTTCGCCATCTCTCCTTGGGTCTTGTTCGCGATCGCCGCCGTGTTGGCCCTATCCGACGGGTTCGGCAAGTGCCTTGCCGCTCTGTGGAAGCTGCCCGACTGGGTCCACAAGTGGCTGGACGTCCGCGACCGCTGGCGTCGTCCGTGATCGGCGCGGCTCTGCCGCCAACGCTTTGCCGTCTCTTGGCCGATCGTGAAGCTGCGCCTTAAGTGACGCGTGCACGATCGCAGGTGACGTGCCTCTCTCCTCACACGGACGCCGCCCGGCCCGCCTTGTGCGGGCCGGTGCGGTAGGGACGCTCGCAGCCGCCATCGCGCTCGCCGGCTGCGGCACCGCACAGCGGCACGACGTCGCGAACACCGGCAGCGCCGGGCTCGGCGCACCCGCCGCGCGGCGCGCGCAGACGAACGACATCCACACGATCAGACACGTGATCGTCGTGATGCAGGAGAACCGCTCGTTCGACTCCTACTTCGGCACCTTCCCCGGCGCCGACGGCATCCCGCGCCACGACGGCCGCTTCATGGTCTGCGTGCCCGACCCGCGCAGCGGCCGCTGCCAGCGCCCGTACCACGACCCGTCGCTGGTGAACGGCGGCGGCCCGCACGACGCCGCGCCGTCGCGCCTCGACGTGCACGGCGGGCGGATGGACGGCTTCGTGCGAATGGCGGAGTCCTCCGGGGGGCGCGGCTGCGGCGCGACGAGAGGCGTCTGCTCGCCGGCGTCGAGACCCGACGTGATGGGCTTCCACGATGCGCGCGAGCTCCCCAACTACTGGCGCTGGGCGCACGACTTCACCTTGCAGGACCACCTCTTCGCCTCGAACGCGTCATGGAGCCTGCCGGCGCACCTGTACCTCGTCTCCGGCTGGTCGGCGAGCTGCACGCGGCGCGGCGACCCGGCGAGCTGCCGCGGCGACATCCAGCTCAACGGCTTCCACACGAGCCAGATCGCGGGCGCGGGCGCCGCGCGGGCGCGCCAGCCGCGGCCCGGCCTGCAGCGCCTGACGCATTGCCTCGCCGCGCACGGCGTGCCACACCGCGGCTGGGGACTCGACCTGCACGACCCGGCGATGCCGCATGCGCTGGCCGCCTGCCGCTCGCTCGCGCCGCCGCGCGTCGCGCGCAGGCTCGCGCCCGACGCGAACTACGCCTGGACCGACCTCACCTACCTGCTGCACAGAGCCGGTGTGAGCTGGCGCTACTACGTGCACGGCGGGCTCCAGCCCGACTGCGCCGACGGCACCGCGAACTGCGCGCCGCCGCGGCAGACCGCGCGCACGCCGGAGATCTGGAATCCGCTGCCGTCGTTCACGACCGTCAAGCGCGACAAGCAGGTCGGGGACGTGCAGGACACGTCGCAGTACTTCGCGGCAGCGCGGACCGGCACGCTGCCGTCGGTCGCGTGGGTCGTGCCGGACCAGCAGCACTCCGAGCACCCGCCCGCGAGCATCGCCGCCGGGCAGGCGTGGACGACCCGGGTCATCGATGCGGCGATGCGCAGCCCCGACTGGGGCTCGACCGCGATCTTCCTCGCGTGGGACGACTGGGGCGGCTTCTACGACCACGTCGTGCCGCCGCGCGTCGATCTCGCCGGCTACGGGCTGCGGGTGCCCGGGCTCGTGATCTCGCCGTGGGCGCGGCGCGGCTACATTGACCACCAGACGCTCTCGTTCGACGCGATCAACAAGTTCATCGAGGACGACTTCCTCGGCGGCGCGCGCATCGACCCGCGCACCGACGGACGGCCCGATCCGCGGCCGGACGTGCGCGAGACGCAGTCACAGCTCGGCAACCTGGGGCACGACTTCAACTTCCACCAGCAGCCGCTGGCGCCGGACCCGCTGCCGCCGCAGCCCGCGCCGGGTCCGTCCTCGCTGGGATGACGCCGACGCGCCTGCAATCGTGCGCAGGCATGAGCGACGAGATCATCATCACGACCATGAACGACCTCCCCGGCTACGAGATCGAGGAGGTGTACGGCGAGGTGTTCGGGCTGATCGTGCGCGCGCGCAACGCGTTCTCGAACATCGGCGCGTCCTTCCGCACGATCGTCGGCGGCGAGGCGAAGGGCTACACGAAGCTGCTGGCCGACAGCCGCGAGCATGCGGTCGACCGCTTGAAGGAGGCGGCCGCCGAGCGCGGGGCCAACGCGGTCATCGCGATGCGCTTCGACTGCAACGAGATCGGCGACATCATGAGCGAGGTGGCCGCGTACGGCACGGCGTGCCGGGTGCGGCGGGTCTACGCGCCGCCGGCGGCGGGGGCATAGCGGCGCGCGGCGCGCGGCGCGGCGCCGTTACCGCTGCGCGAAGATCCGCACCGTCTCGAACGGTGCGGCGGCGAGGTCGGCGCGGAAGGCGTCCTCCTCGGGCCACGCGCGCTTGGGCAGAAGGCGGCGGCGCAGCGTCAGCGCGACCTGGTCCTGCGCGAACGGGTAGGGGTCGAAGCGCACGCGCCACGGTCCGAGCGGCTCGATCGCGATCCGCACCGGGTCGTTGGTCGCGCCGTCGTCGTGGGGCACGCCCTCGCAGGCGCCGCCGGCTGCGCGGGAGCCGGTCTCGACGTCGGCGAGGCCGAAGTAGAGCGAGACGAGGTCGAACACCTGCAGCAGCGCGTAGCTCGTCCAGCGCCATGCCTCGTCGGCGTCGAGCATCCGGCGCAGCGCGACCTGGCGATCCTCCTCCTGCTGCACGAACGCGTCGACGAGGTCGCGCACGTCCTCCGGGACCGTGCGCGGCGACGACGGCATCACGTCATAGCGCTGGCGGTACAGGCCGCTCATGTGCATCGAGACGAGCAGCCCGGCGGCCGGGTCCTCCTCGGCGATGCACTCGACGCCGGCGCGGTAGAAGGCGAGGTGGATGGGTGCGGGCACCGTCATGAACGACTGCGGCGCACCGTCCCGGTCCAGGCGCGGCGCTTGCTCCCATGTCGCCCAGCCGTCGTCGTGGCGGCGCGCGGCGCGCACGAGCGGCGCGTACGGCTCCGGCCGCGTGAAGCCGGGGCCGCCCCACGCCTCGGCGAGCTGGCCCGACAGGTCGGCGTGATCGGTCTGCAGAACGATCTGCCAAGCGTCGCCGGCGTCGCGCACGAGCATGGGGCGAGCCTACCCGGCGCGCCGCGCTGCGATCGGGACGGCTCCGCAACCGCTCGGACACCTCGAGGTCGCCTTGCGCAATGCGATGGGCACGGCGCTCGCCGACCGTCAGCGACGCAACGGGCTTGCAGGCTCATGGCTTGACGACCTCGGCCGAGTGTTGGACAGCCGAGCGCGCACCGACATCGCCGTCGCGCGACGGCGCGTCCGGCGCAAGGGGAAGCGGCCGAGCGATGGTCCGCCGACGTGCTGCTCGTCGCCGGCTATCTCGACGCACAGCTGCCGGCGTGGATCGCGCGCGACTGCCGCGTTCCGCTGCTGATGGGCCTGCGCCCGCGCGGGTGAGCGCGGCTCAGGGCGCGACGCCGGCCGCGTCGAGCAGCGGCGCGAGCGCGGGCGCGGGCGCGAAGCAGCGCTCGGCGACTGCGCGGGCGGCGGCGCTGTGGTGCGCGTAGTCGGCGACGATCGCGTGGGCGCCCGCGCGCGCTTCGTCCGGCGTCGCGAACGCCAGCAGGCCCTCGCCGACCGGCAGGTGCTCGGAGAAGCCGGTGTCCTGCACGAGCGCCGGGCGCCCGCTCGCGAGGTAGCGCACCGTGCGGTCGCTGAACCAGCCGCTGCGCGTCTCGACGTAGACGCCCTGCGCCGTCGAGAACTCCGCGCTCGAGCACCGCACGAAGCGGCGGAAGCCCTCGACGTCGCCGACGAGCGACGGGTCGAGCAGCGTCCAGCCGCCGGCGCGCAGGCGGTCGGCGTCGTGCGCGTCGGCCGGGTGGATGTCGAGCGCCGCCGCGAACGGCAGGCCGGTGTGCTCGGGCAGCGACGCGTAGCGGCGGAACTCGTGCGCCTTCAAGCCGTAGGAGCGCCCTTCCCACACCGGCCGCCCGTACGCGCCGCGCCAGCTCGCGACCGTCGTGAAGCCGTTGAAGTCGCTGCATTCGTCCGGCGGCGGCAGCGGCCAGCGGTCAAGCACGACCGGTTGGCGGATCGGGCGCCAGCGGATCCCGCCGGTCGGGAGGTCGCACCCGGTCGTGCCGACGTTCGCGCCGACGGTGAAGTGCAGCTCGTGTCCCTCCAGTCCCGCGGCGTCGCCGCCGGAGGCGTGCCAGATCTGCGTGTAGCCGGGATCGAGGTCGACGAACACGCGGTGCGGCGTGCGCTCCAGCGCCGGACGCCAGCGCAGGTGGCCGCTGAGGTTGACGAGCAGCGCGGCCGCGCCGAGGCGCTCGAGCAGCTCCTCATGCGTCATCCCCAGCACGCGGTCGTCGTCCGGGCAGACGAGCGCCGCATCGCCGCCGAAGCCGAACGCCTCCGTCGCGGCGCAGAACGTCGCGGCGTTGGCGCTGTCGACGAAGTCGGTCGGTTCGTCGTGCTCGTCGACGCAGTCGACCGCGGCGATCTGCTCGACGAACAGGACGTCGAAGCCGAGCTCGCGCAGCGCCTCCGCCCAACTCAGCCGCACCCACGCGCTGCCGCCGTGGCGGTGCTTGTTGGCGAGCGCCCCGGCGACGACGATCGTCGTCGGGCTCATGCCGCCGGCACCAACCCGGTCAAGCGCAACAGCTCCTCGCCGGCGTGCGCGTTGTAGCCCGGCACGTAGTGATAGGGCTCCAGCTCCCATCTGTGATGCGCGTCGGCGAGATGCGTGTCCGGGTCGACCGCGATCGTCGCGCCGACGCCGCCGAACGCCTCCTCCAACGCGTCGTAGGCCTCGCGCAGCATCGCGTTCTGCAACTCGCTGAGCTGGCGCCGCTCCTCCGGGAACTCGTGCACCGCGCCGTCGCGCTCGAAGTGCGTGCACCACAGCGCGCGGTGCAGCACAATCCGCTCGCGCGGGACCAGCTCCAGCACGCGCGCGGCGAAGTCGGGCGCGGCAGCGGCGAACAGTTGACGGCCGTCGGGCGACATGCGACGGATCGGCATCAACCCGAGCTCGCTCGCGTCGTCGAGCCCGGCCGCCTGGAAGGCGGACGAGCGCGTCACGAACGAGCCGCCGCCGCACAGCAGGTCGAAGCGCTCGTCGATCAGGTCGACCATCAGCCAGTCGGGGCGCGTCTCCTCCAGCGAGGCGAAGAACGTCTTGCCGAAGTCGGCGAGCACCTGGCGGCGCTGCCACTCCGACGAGATCGCGATGCGCTCGGGCGCGATCGGCACCGGCGCCGCGACCGCGCTGACGACGGACGAGCGCGCCCCGTAGTGGCCGAGCGAGGGACGCAGGCGCGCGTGCTCGAACAGGTCCCGCGAGACGCAGCTGCCGAAGATGGCGACGGTCGGGTTCATGCGGCGGCTCCTGCGGCAGGTCGAGGGACGGTGGTGGCGCGCGGACCGGCGGCGCGGCGCGGCATGCTGCGGCGCACCGCGCCGAGCGCTTCGAGCAGCCGGCCAAGCACGCGGTCGGAGTCGAAGTGCGCCTCCGCCAGCGCACGCGCAGCGTCGGCCTGGCGCCGGTACCCGATCGCGATCGACTCAACGCATGCAGCCGCCTCGTCGAGCGTGTCGAATGCCAGCAAGCCGGCGCCGAGCGGGTAGAGGTCGCGCAGCCCGGTGTCCTGCGCGACGACGGGCCGGCCGGACGCGAGATAGCAGATCGAGCGCTCGCTGAACCAGCCGCTGCGCGCCTCGACGTACATGCCCTTGGCGATCATCAATTCGGCCGTCGACTCGGCGATGAACGCGCGGTAGGCGGCCGGCGTCGTCGCGACGTCGGCCGGGTCGACGAGCGACCAGCCGGTGTCGCGCAGCAGCGCGAGGTCGGGCGTCTCGGCCACGTGGATCGCGAGCGCCAGCTCGAACGCGCGGCCGGTCAGCGCCGGCAGGCGCACGAAGCGGCGGAACTCGTGGACGCGCAGGCCGTACTTCTTCCCCGCGTACTCGACCGGCCCGTACGCGCCGCGCCAGCTCGCGACGCTCGTGAACGGGCGGCGCGGCGGATCGCTTGCTTGAGGCCAGGCGTCGAGCACGACCGGCTGCGGCGTCGTCACCCAGTCGATCCCGCAGGTGGGGATCTCGCAGTCGTCCATCCCGATCCGCTCGCCGATCGTGACGTGCGCGTCGTGCCCGTCGAACACGTCCGCGAGCCCGAGCGCGTGCCACATCTGCGCGAAGCCGGGATCGGTGTCGAGGAAGACGCGGCGGCGGGCGGCACCGAGCAGCTCCTCGTCGGCGCAGAAGCCCATCACGTTCAGCAACAGGTCGGCGTCGCGGACGAAGCGCAGCGCCTGCGCGCGGGGAAGGCCGGCGTGCCGGCCGCCGGGCAGGGCGATCGTCCAGGCGTGCGCGAGGCCGTGCCGGCGCATCACGTCGTGCACGTACGCGACGCGCTCGCGCTCGCCGGCGGCGTCTGCGGGGTCGGCGTGCTCGAGGCTGTCGAGCAGCAGGACCTCGTAGCCGAGCCGCTCGAAGCCGAGCAGGTACTGCAGGAACTGCCAGGTGTGGCCGGCGTTGTGCGCCTTCTGCGCGACGCTGCCAGCGATCGCGATGCGGCCCTTGGCGGTCATGCGGCGGCGTCGAGGTCGAAGATCAGGCAGTCCGCGTCGGCGTGCACGGGCGCGCACAGCCGCTCGGCGAGGCCGTCGTAGTGATCGAGCCACCACAGCGAGGCGCTGGGTACGACCAGGTGGGAGAGCCCGTCGGCGCGCTGTCGTTCGAGCTCCGCGACTGCGGTCGCATCGTCGGCCGGGTATTCCCGCGTCGGGAAGTTGCGCCCGCGGCGGCCGGACAGCCGCAGCAGCGTCGGGTCCCACTTCGTGACGGTGCCGAGGATCGCGTCGTGCGGCGTGACCGCGGCGACGGTGCGCGCGATGCGCGCGAGCGTGGCCTCCCAGTCGGCGTCGGGGGCAGCGCGGCCCGCGAGGGCGTCGCCGTAGCGGGTGCCGACGAGCGCGCCGGCGAGGCGGTCGAGCGCGGCGTTGGCGGCGAGGAACGCGGCGTAGTCGTCGCCGCGCGCGGTCGCCGCGGCGAGCCGCGCGAGCGTCGGCGCGAGGTCCGGCCGCAGTCGCGCGGCGAGGGCGAGCGCCCGCAGTGCCGCCCGCCGCTCGCCGCGCGTCTGGTGCTCCCCGGCCGCCAGCAGCGCCTTCGCGGCCAGCGCGCTGCGCGCTCTGCGCGAGCACTGCGGATCTGTACATCCATGAGATGAGCAGATCCGCAGTGCTCGGCGGATGACGCGCGCGTCGCAACGCAGGCGCGCGCCCGTGGCGGTGGTGGCGCGGGAGATGCTCGCAGCGTGCTGGCGGTAGCGGGCGACGGGGGCGGCGCGGTAGGCGACGGCGCCGTGGACCGTCAGGCGCAGCCACATGTCCCAGTCGGAGCTGCTCGGCCCGACGCGGTGGAAGCCGCCGGCGGCGAGGAGCGCGGAGCGCCGTGCGACGACCGTCGAGGTGATGACCTCGTTCGCGAGCAGCAGCTCGCCGAACGCCACGCGGCCGTCCTCGACAGCGTCCTCCGAGAAAGGACGGCGCCAAGGCGGCAGCAAGCGCCCACCCTCCTCGATGATCTCGGCGCCGCCGTGGACCAACACCACGTCCGCGCGGCGCTCCAGCACGTCGACCTGCGCGGCGAGCGCGCCCGGCAGATAGGCGTCGTCGGCGTCCAGCCAAGCGACGAGCGGCGCCCGCGCCGCGGCGAGCAAAGCGTTGCGCGCCGCCACCACGCCGCGCGGGCGGCGGTGGCGGAGCAGGCGCACGCGGGGATCGCCGGCCGCGCAGCGCGCCGCCACGGCCGCCGTCCCATCCCGCGACCCGTCGTCGCACACGAGCACCTCCAGCTCCACCGGCTGCGCCAGCGCGCTCGCGAGCGCCTCGCCGAGGAACCGCTCCGCGTTGCGCGCCGGGACACACACGCTGACCTGCGGAACGCTCATGCGGTCGCCTTCGCCTTCGAGCGCGCGCGGCGTCTGCGCGCGGGCGCGCCGGTCAGATCGAACGCGACGCAGGTCGCGGGGTCGGCGTCGAGCGGCAGGAAGCGCTCCTCGAGGTGCCGGCGGAAGTCGGCGTAGTGGTCGAGCCACCAGTCGGACGTCGCCGGGATCACGAGGTGCGTCGCTCCGCGCACGCGCAGCTCCTCCAAGTGGCGGACCGCCGCCTCCGAGTCCTCCGGGTGGTGGCCCGCGTACACCCCGCCCTCCGCCTGCGGGAAGTGCCAGCCGACGCGGCCGTCGAACGCGACCAGCTCGTCGTCGCCGCGCGAGACGACGAGCACCGTCGCGCCCGCCGGCACCGCCGCGCCGATCAGCTCGTGCACGCCGTGCGTGACCTGGCGCCGGCGCAACTGCTTCTCCAGCGCGTTGCGCTGCACCTCGAGCGCGTTGAGCTGGCGCTCGAGCGTCTCGATCAGCGCCGGCGCGTCGTGGCGCTCGCCGGCCGGCACGACCGCCGGCAGCGCCAGCGCGGCGTGGTAGAGCGTCTCCAGCTCGTCGAGCTGGCGATCGAAGCCGAAGCGCTCGTGCGCCCGCTCGACCGCCGCCGCGCCCATCCGCTCGCGCAGCGCCGGATCGGCGGCGAGCTCCAGCAGCCGCTCCGTCAGCGCCGCCGCGTTGCGGCGGCCGACCACGAAGCCGGTCTCGCCGTGGGCGACGTTCTCGCCCAATCCGTCGGCGTCGGTGCAGACGACCGGCAGGCCCATCGACTGCGCCTCGATCACCGAGACGCAGAAGCCCTCGGAGATCGCCGGGTGCAGGCACACGTCGGCCCAGCGCATCGCGTCGCGCACGTCGTCGGCGCGGCGCGCGCCCGGCAGCTCGACGTGGCGTTCGAGCCCGAGGTCGTGGATCGCGAACAGGATCGACTCGCGGTGCGGACCGTCGCCGAGGATGCGGTACTGCACGTCGACGCCGGCGTCGACCAGGGCGCGGATCGCCTGCAGGCCGAACTCGTGGCCCTTCTTCCAGTGCAGCCGCCCGACGCTCAGCACGCGCAGCGGCCGTTCGGTGCTGCCGACATCGCCGTAGACACGTTCGGGCGCGACGAAGCGGGACAGGTCGGCCGCGTCGGTGATGACCATGTGCGGCTTGTCGCCCGGGCAGCCGCGCCGCTGCGCGCGTCTCCACACGTCCTGCGAGACGCAGTTGATCATGTCGGTGTGGGCCCACAGGTCGTCGTAGACGTGCGGGTCCTCGAGCCCGTGGTAGTTGATGTCATAGCCACGGAAAGAGACAACGACCTTGCAGCCGAGAATGTCGCGCATGTGCATGCGCCCGAGTGCAAGCGTTCCGTAGCCGAAGTGCACGAGGTCCGGCTGCAGGTCGGCGAGCTGCGCCTCGAAGTCCTGCACGATGTGCACGCGCTCTCTCGACTCGAGGTGCCGTCTGAGCTGCGGGAAGTAGCCGTGCTGGTCTCTGTTGGAGCGGTTGGCAAGCACGTGGATGTCCCAGCCGCGCTCGAGCAGGCCGAGGAACTCGTGCGCGAAGAACGTCTCGGAGAACTTCGGGAAGTGGTCGGTGACGAGCACGATGCGTCTGCCGTCGCCTCTGGGAGCGACGGCGAGGCGGGGCACGCCCGCAGCCGCCGGGCGCGCGGCCGCTGCGACCGCCGTCCGTCTGCGTCCCAGCAGCTCGTCGCTCAGCGCGCGCGCGGCGAGGCGCAGCGGGTCCGGCGCTCTGCCATCGGCGGCGTCGGGCGCCGCGACCGTCGTCGCCAGCCCGCGCAGCGGCCGCATGCAGCGCTCGTCCCACTCCTCTCTGACGAACTCCAGGCAGCGGCGCATCAGCGCCTCCGGGTCGTCGAGCAGCTCGTCGTAGCGCACGCGCAGCACGCGGTCTCTCAGCGTGCGCTCGGCCTCAAGGCCGGCCCGCGTGCCCGCCATCCAGCGATCGGCCGCCTCGCCCTCTGACAGGCGCGTGCGCAGGTGCGCCGGGATCTGCGTGCCGCCGGTCGCGCCCGCCGAGCCGAGCGGCGGGTCGACGAGCGAGCGCACGACCGCGTCGCTGTCGCGCACGACGTGGATGAAGCGCGCGTCGGGGAACAGCCGCGCGAGCGTCGCGACGTTGGCGGTCAGCTCGGGCGCGCCGTCGACCCAGCGGTCGAGCTTGTCGCCGATCAGCGACGCGGCCGCGCGGCCGAACACGCGCGAAAAGCGTTCGGGGCCGAACCCTTCGGGTGAGGTGCGCGCGTGGATCGCCGGCAGCTCCTTCGCGAGCTCGGCCATCCAGGCGGTGTCGAGCGCAGCGGGGATCTGCGGGTGCTGTCCGAGCGCCCACGCGAGCGCGCTGGCGCCCGCGCGCGGCGCGCCGATCACGAAGACCGGCCGCGGCGGCCCGCCTCTGCGCTCCGGGCGCGGCGGGGCCGGCGGACGCTCCGACACGGCGAAGCCCTCGACCGGCCGTCCGCTCAGCGCCGGGCCGGCGAGCTGGCGGAGTCTCACCGGCGGCGCGGTTCTGATCGGCGAGAGGTCGGGTGTCTGGCCGGCGGCCGCCGCGGCCGCGTTGCGTCTCGCCTGCGTCCACAGCATCTCCATCACCTGCTGGCGGATCGGCGATCTGAGGCCGGTCGCGCTCGCCGTCGTCAGCGAGTTCTCGCGGATGCGGCGGTAGTAGCAGTGGCCCTCGACGTTCACGACTCTGGCGATGTGCTGCGCGCGGCGCAGCAGCTCGGCGTCGCCGCTGAAGCGCAGGCCGGAGGCGAAGCCGCCCAGCGCCATCACGAGGTCGCGCGTGACGATCGAGGTCGGATGCAGCAGCGGGAACGCGGTCGGCTTGCTCGCGAACTGCTTGTGCACGTCGAGCGGCCAGGCGATCGGCGCGACCTCCGGCTCCTCGCAGAAGACGCGGATCTCCTGCGTCCCGATCAGCTCCGCGCCGGTCCGCTCGCCGGCGGCGAGGAGCTGCTCGAGGCGGTCGGGCGCGGACCAGTCGTCGGCGTCCTGGAACAGATAGGCGTCGTAGTCGGTCTCCTCGATCACCTGCTGCACGAGCCGGTAGGGGCCGACGTTGCGGTCCGCGTGCAGCAGCGTGACGCGCGGGTGGCGTCTGATGATGTCGAGCGGCGGCTGCTCGGAGGCGTCGTCGATCACGACGATCGCGTCGAGCGGGCGCGTCTGCTCCTCAAGCGAGGCCAGCGCGTCGTCGAGCCACTCCTCGCACTGGAAGTGCGGGATCAGCGCGAGCACGCGCGACTCCTTGCCGAGCTTGTGTCGGTCCCTCTCTGCAGCCTTCTTGGCGGTCATCGTGCGGTCCCTCGCGCCCTTCGTTGTTGTTGTGATCCCCACCACGTCCAGCAGCTCCCGCAGCACGCGCGTCGCCTCGAAGCGCTCGCGTGCGATCTCGCGCGCCGCCCTCCGCTGGCGCGCGTAGTCGCGCTCGATCTCCTCCACCGCCGCGACCGCCTCGTCGAGCGTCGTGACGGGGAAGAGGCCGGCGCCCGTCGGCAGCACCGCCCCGAACGCGGTGTCCTGCGTGACGACCGGTCGGCCGGCGGCGAGATAGGTGGCGCTGCGGTCGCTGAACCAGCCGCTGCGCAGCGCGACGTTCTGCTCCTTCGCGACGGTGAACTCGCCGCGCGAGCCGGCGACGTAGGCGCGGTAGTCCTCGCCGTCCATGCCGAAGTCGAGCGCGTCGCGCACCGCCCAGCCGCGCGCCTCCAGCTGGTCCCTGTGCTCGGGCTTGTAGCTGGAGAGCGCGAGCTCGAAGCGCTGGCCGGTGCGCCACGGCAGGTCGAGGAAGGTCGTCCACTCGCGGTCCTTGCTCCACGCGTAGTCGCGCCCGTCGATCGTCACCTGGCGCCACGGCTGGTGCCAGTTGCCGACCGTCGTGTAGACGTCGCGCGGCGTCGCGTGCACGCGATCCCACAGGTCGCACACGACCGGCTGACGCGTCGCGTGGAAGCGGAAGCGCTCCGAGACCGGCAGCCCGCAGTCGGGCGCGCCGATGTTCTCCGCGAACGTGAAGAAGGCGCAGTGCGGCTCCAGGAACGCGATGCTCTCCTCGCGCCCCTCCGCCAGCTCCACCTGCAGCTGCACCGGATCCGTCTGCAGGTAGACGAGCCGGCCGCCGGCAGCGTGCTCCGGCTGCGGCGGCGTGCCACCGTGCAGGTTGATCACCAGCTCCGCCTCGCGGTAGAGGCGCGTGAGGCCGCGCGCGTCGAGGCGCCCGTGCACGGGCGCGCCCGCGTCGTGCAGCGCGTGGTAGGCCCAGCGGTCGCCGAGTCCGTGGCGGCGCAGCGTCGCGTCGATGTACGCGGCGGCGCGCCGCCCGGCGTCGTCGCCGTCGTGACGCATCAGCATCCCCGAGTGGCGGCCGTGCGCCTCGACGTACCACGGCTCGAAGCCGAGCGCCCGGAAGCCGAGCAGGTAGTGCAGCGTCTGCCACATGACGCCGGGCACCGGCATCTTGGCCATCATCCCGAGCAGCACGACTCTTCTGCTCATCGACCCACCACCGAGAGCGAAGGCCGCTCGACCGGGTCCCACAGGCCGAGGTCGTCCAGCAGCTTGCGCGCCGCGCGGATCGCCGGCTCGTACGGGTCGTCTCTGCGGATGCGCCGCGTCGCGAGCGCCTGCAGCTCGGCCAGCGCCTCCGGCTCCAGCGTCACCGGCGCCTGCGGCAGCGGCGCGCCCTGCTGCGCCTCCACCAGCTCGGCGTAGAGGCCGCCGCGCGCGAGCAGCTCGGCGTGCGTGCCGCGCTCCGCGATCTGCCCGCCGTCGACGACGAGGATCAGGTCGGCGTCGCGGATCGTCGAGAGGCGGTGCGCGACCATGAACGTCGTGCGGCCTCTAATCAGCCGCGCGAGCGCGTCGAGGATCACAGCCTCGGTCTTCGAGTCGATCGAGGAGGTCGGCTCGTCGAGCACGAGGATCGGCGCGTCCTTCAGGAACGCGCGCGCGACCGCGAGCCGCTGGCGCTCGCCGCCCGACAGCAGCGCGCCGCGCTCCCCGAGCCGCGTGTCGTAGCCCTGCGGCAGCGCGCTGACGAAGTCGTGCGCGTTGGCGGCGCGCGCGGCCTGCTCGACCTCCTCGTCGCTCGCCCCCAGGCGGCCGTAGCGGATGTTCTCGCGGATCGAGCCGCCAAACAACAGCGGCTCCTGGAGCACGACGCTGATCTGCTCGCGCAGCGGCTCCAGCCGCACGTCGCGCAGGTCGTGCCCGTCGAGCAGCACGCGCCCGCGCTGCGGGTCGTAGAAGCGCGTCAGCAGGCTCATCAGCGTGCTCTTGCCGGCGCCGGTCGGCCCGACGACCGCGACGCACTGGCCCGGCTCGACCGCGAACGAGACGTCGCGCAGCGTGCCGGAGCGCCCGCGGTAGGCGAAGTCGACGTGCTCGAAGACGACCTGCCCGCGCACGCGCGGCGGCAGCGGCGCCGCGTCCGGGCGCTCGGCGATGTCGGGCTCGGTCTCCAGCAGCTCGTACGCCGAGCGGAGGCTGATGAAGGCCTGCTGGAGCGAGCTGAAGGTCGTGCTGATCTGCTCCAGCGGCTTGTACATCGAGCCGATGTAGCCCATCACCACGACCAGCTCGCCGACCGTCATGTCCTTCTGGAGGACGTGGTGGGCGCCGAAGCCGAGCACGAGCGCGGTGCCGATCGCCGTCGTCATCGTGACCGCGAGCGTGAACAGCGTCTGGCGCACCGTCAGGTTCACGCGCGCGGCGACCGCCTGCTCGCCCTGCGCGCGGAACTTGCGGTACTCGTGGCGCTCGCGGCCGAAGGCGAGGATCACGCGCAGCATCGACATCGCCTCGTGCACGATCGTCAGCGAGTCGCCCTCCAGCTTGCGCACGCTGTAGACGCGCGGCTCGATGTTGCGCGTGTACCAGCCGGCGGACAGGTAGACGAACGGCATCACCGTCAGCGACAGCAGCGCGAGCGTCGGCTGGATCTGCTCGATCACCACGAACATGCCGACGAGCGTCAGCACGCTCTGGAGCAGCGGCGGGACCGACACCGCGATCGCTCCGACGGCCGCCGCCTGCGTGTTGATCTGGAACATCAGCTTGCCCATCTGCTTGCTGTCGTGGTAGGCGAGCGACAGCCGCTGGGCGTGTCTGAACATGTCGCTGCGGAGGTCCAGCACCATGCTCTGGTCGAGCTTCGTGTTGACGTAGTTGTCGACGACCGCGAGGCCGTGCTCCAAGGCCGTGAAGACGAGGCCGGCGATCACCGCGAACACGAGAAGCTGGTAGGTACCGAGCCCGTGCAGCCAGCCGAGCAGCGCCGGCAGCGGCTTGTTGCCGAGGACCGTGTCGAGCAGGATCGCGAGCGGCCACGGGCTCAGCAGCGCCATCCCCGCCGAGGCGACCATCAGGACGATCGAGAGGATCGCCAGGCGCCGGTGCGGCCGCAGGTAGGGCAGGACGTTGCGGAAGTCACCGAGGAACGCGAACGGGCTCTCCTGCTCGTCCCTGCGGCGCAGCAGCAGCCGGCGGCCGGCGGCGCGCAGGCCGGCGCCGACGCGCGTGGCGGCGCGCTGCGCGAGCGCTCGGGGCGTCACGACCGCTCCTGCTCGTCCGGCCGCCGCACGGCGCGCAGCGCGACCGCGGTCGCGGCGCCGCACTCCAGCGCGGCGCACGCGGCCAGCAGCAGCAGCGGGCCGGCGAGCACGGCGGCGGTGCGCCAGTCGCGCAGCGCGACCGCGCCGAGCGCGCAGGCGGCGAGGCCGCCGAGCAGCCACAGCCCGAGCCGCGGGACGTGCGGGTGCAGGCGGACGCGCAGGAGCTGGCGGCCCTGCCCGTGCTCCTCGACGGCCGCCCGCAGGCGCACCCCGCCGAACGCGCCGGCGGCCGTGTGCAGCTCCCAGCGCTCGCAGCCCTCGGCGCGGCGCACGCGCAGGCCGTCGGCGCGCAGGCGCGCCTCCAGCGCGGCGACGCGCTCGGTCAGCGGCCGCCAGCGCTCGTGCCAGCTCGAGACGACGCGCGGGCGCGGCAGGCGGAAGCCGGCGCGACAGCCGCGCCGCCACGGCGTGAGGCCGCCTTCGAGCCGGCCGGCGAGGCGCGCGGCGGGCTGCGTCAGGACGAGCAGCGCGGTCAGCGCGGCGGCGGCGAGCCGGCGCGCGAGCGGGCGTCCCGGTTCGTCGCAGCGGCGCGCGGTCGTGAGCGCCTGCCACAGCGGCAGCGCGAGCGCACCGGCCAGCAGCGGCAGCGCGGCGAGCAGCGGCGGCGCGAGCAGGCCGGCGGCGGCGATCGCGGCGAGCACGCCGATCACGAGCCACCACTCGGGCGCGCCGGCGAGCGCGAGCAGCAGCGGCTGCGGCTGCTCGATCCCGGGCTGGAAGGCGCCCGAGCCCCACAGCCCGTAGTAGACGCGCTGGCGCCGCAGCGGCACGGCGCCACGGCCGTAGATGCGCCCGCCCCAGGCGAGATGACCGGGGGTGTTGTACTTCTCCGGCCAGGCGCGCTCCAGCAGCGCCTCGGCGCGCCCGTAGCCGCGCTGCTGGCGCCAGAAGCGGCGCACGCTGCCGCGCCGGTGATGCCAGACGACAGCAGCCGAGTGGAAGCCGAGCGTCCAGCCGCGCTCCTGCATGCGCCAGCAGACGTCGACGTCGTCGCCGGCGACGCGGAACTGCTCGTCGAAGCCGCCGATCGCCTCCAAGCGGTCTCTGCGAAAGACCATGTTGCAGCCGGGGATGTGCTCGGCGACGGTGTCGCTCAGCAGCACGTGCACGGGGCCGCCGGGCGCGTTCGCGACACACTCTGCGACGGGCCCGTCGCCGGCCACCGGCAGGTTCGGCCCGCCCACGCCGGCACGGTCCTCGTCGGCGTCGCGCAGCGCGCGCTCCACGTAGTCGAGCCAGTGCGGGTCGGGGTAGGCGTCGTCGTCGACGTAGGCGACGAGCTCGCCGGTCGCCGCGCGCAGGCCGGTGTTGCGGGCCGCGGACAGGCCGCGGTTGGGGGTGCGGATCAGCCGTACGCGGGGATGGCCGGCGACGATCTCGGCGGTCGCGTCGGTCGAGCCGTCGTCGACGACGATCGCCTCGACGTTCGGGTACGCGAGCCGCTCGATCGCCGTGAGCGTCTCGCCGATCGTCGCGGCGCCGTTGAGCGTGCAGACGACCACCGAGATGCGCGGCGGTCTCGTGCCGGCCGCGCCCCGCGCGCCGCCGAGCGGCAGGTCGGCGTACGCGCGGCGCGCCGCCTTCAGCGCCGGCTTCGGCCGGCGCTCACGGTCGACGAGGCCGAAGTCCCAGTCGGTCACCTCGGCGCCACCGGTGTGCCACGCGTCGGTCCAGGCGAAGACGTACGTGCCGGCGCAGCCGGCCGCGAAGCTGGTCGCGACCTGCGCGCGCAGCGCGCGCGCCTGCTGCTCGCGACCGTTGCGGCGGCTGTCGAGCCCGAGCTCCGTCATCACGAGCGGGCGCTCGCCGGCGAGGTTCTGCAGGCGCGCGAGGTACGCGGCCAGCGCGACCGGGTCCTCCAGGTAGACGTTGTAGGCGGCGAAGTCGAGCCCCTGCGGCTGCAGGTATTCGGTGCTCGGGAAGCTCGCGTAGCTGACGAGCCCGCCGGGGTCCTCCTGTTTGGCCGCGCGACACAGGCGCTCGATGAAGCGCTCGACTCTGGCGCGCCCGTGCCAGCGCACGATCGAGGCGGGGATCTCGTTGCCGACGAGGTAGCCGAGCAGCGCCGGGTGGCCGGCGCACGCGGCGACGCCTTCGCGGACGCGCGCCTCGATCGCGGCGGCGCTCTGGCGCGCGTCGAGGAACGCGACGTGCTGCTCCCACGGCAGCCCGACCGTCACCCACAGCCCCTGGCGCAGCGCCGCGTCGAGCAGCCAGCGCGGCGGAACGGTGTAGGTGCGCACCGTGTTGATCCCGTTCGCGACCATCGCGCGGAAGTCCGCTTCCACCTGTGCGCGGTCGCCGTATGGCGCTCCGTCCTCGCCGGGCGCGAACGTTCCGTACGTGACGCCCGCGAGCCACAGCCGCTCGTCGCCGACGGCGACGAACTTGCCATCCACGCGCGGGCGCGGTCCGTGGGCGCTCGGCCGCGGTCCGACCAGCGGGGTCGCGACGAACGCGAGCCGCGGCGCCGGGGGTGCCGCTGGCGGGTCGCTATGGTGGCGGCTCGGAGATGCCGCCGTTCCCAGATGCGTCATCACTCAACTCACGCTCGGAGGGGGCGGCGACCATAGGCACGACTTGTTGAGGGGTCGACGCCACCCTGGACGTGCGTCCGGGCGCCTTGCGGAGCGATGGTGAGGTTTGGACGACGTGAATCGGGTCCTCACCCTAGGAATTCACACGTTTGGCACGGGGACTAAACCGTGCGCGTGATGCTCGGCGGCATGGTCGCCGGCGTGCCCGGGCACGGCGGAGCGACGTGGGCGGCGCTGCAGTACGTGCTCGGCCTGCGCGCGCTCGGCCACGACGTGCTGCTGCTCGACGAGGTGCGCGGGCCGGGCGACCCGGCGGCGCGCGCCGCGTGCCTCGCGCACGTGACGGACGCGTTCGGACTGCAGGGCCGCGCCGCGCTGTTGACCGGCGGCCGCCAAGCGATCGGCCTGCCCTACGACGAGGTGCTGACGTTCGCCGTCAGCGCCGACCTGCTCGTCAACCTCGCCGGCACGGTGCGCGACCCGGCGGTGCTGGAGGCGGTGCCGCGGCGGCTTCTGGTCGACCTCGACCCGGCCTTCACGCAGCTGTGGCACGCGCAGGGCGTCGACGTCGGCCTCTCCGCACATGACCGCTTCGCGTCCGTCGGCCTGCGCCTGCACGCGCCGGAGTGCGACGTGCCCGACGGCGGCGTGCGCTGGGAGCCGACGCTGCCGCCGGTCGTGCTTGAGCAGTGGTCGGTCGTCGCGGAGGAGCCGACGGAAGGACTGACGACGATCGCCAACTGGCGCTCGTACGGGACGATCGAACATGACGGTGTGCGCTACGGGCAGAAGGCGCACAGCGTGCGCGCGCTGATCGACCTGCCGCGCCGCCTCGCCGAGCCGCCGCGCTGCGCGCTGCTGATCGACCCGTCGGAGACGAAGGACATCGCGGAGCTGCACCGCCACGGCTGGGTGCTGATCGACGCCGCGCACGAGACCGCGACGCCGGAGTCCTACGCGCGCTTCGTGCGCGCCTCGGAGGCGGAGCTGGGGATCGCGAAGGAGGGGTACGTCGTGAGCCGCTGCGGCTGGTTCAGCGATCGCTCGGCGTGTTACCTCGCGAGCGGGCGGCCGGTGATCGCACAGCGCACCGGCTGGGAGCGCGTGCTGCCGGAAGGCGCCGGGCTGCTCGGGTTCGACGACGCGGACGAGGCGGCGGAGGCGGTCGCCGCGGTGCGCGCAGACCCCGCCGGGCACGCGGCGGCAGCGCGCACCGTCGCGCAGGAGTGGCTCGACGCGCGCAAGGTGCTGCCCGCGCTGTTGGAGGTCGGGCTGGCATGAGCGGCGACGCGCGCGACGCGGCCGGCGTGCGACCTCCGGCGCTCGCCGCGTCGCGCGTCGCCGACGGCGAGCTGGCGGACGCGCTCGCACGCGCGCTGCCCGCTCCGGTGCGGATCCGTGCGCGCCGCGCCTCGCCCTACGCGTCGAGCTTCCCGCTCGCCGAGCTCGACGTCGAGACGGGCAGCGGGGAGCGGCTGACGGTCGTGTGGAAGGACCTCTCGCCAGACGCCCTGCTGCCCGCCGCACGCGCGGCGCGCGACGGCGTCGCGGGCGATCCGGCGCGCGAGCTGCGCGCCTACGCGCTGCTCGACGGCGCCGGGCTTGACACGCCGCGCCGCATCGCCGCCGTGGAGGAGCCGGGACGCACGTGGCTGTTCCTCGAGGCGGTGCCCGGGGCGCGGCTGGAGCACGTCGGCGACCCCGCCGCGTGGGCGGCGACGGCACGCTGGCTGGCGCGCGCGCACGCCGTGCTCCCCGCGCGCGTCCTCGCGCGCGCGCGCGAGAACGAGCGGCAGTGGCCCCCGCACTGGCAGCCGCCCGACCCCGACACGCTCGCCGCCGCCGCGCCCGACCCGCAGCGCCGTCGCCGGCTCGCCGCGCTCGCACCCGCGCTCGCCGCCGCCGGCGCGCGCCTCGCCGATGTCCCCGCGGGCGTGATCCACGGCGAGCTGTACGCCGCCAACGTCCTGATCGGCGAGCACGGCCGCGTCTGCGCGCTCGACTGGGAGACGATCGCGCGCGGGCCGGCGCTGCTCGACCTCGCCACGCTCACCGCCGGCGCATGGGAGCAGCCCGGCGATCCGCTCGCCGCGGCGTACCGCGACGCGCTGCCGGACCCGCCGCCGGCCGCGACGTTCCACGCCGACCTCGCCGCGGCTCGCCTGCTGACGGCCGCGCGCTGGCTCGCGACGCCGGCGAGCTGGACGCCGCCGCCCGAGCAGGCGCGCGACTGGCTCGCCGACGCGGAGGCGATCGCGGGGAGAATGACGGCATGAGCCCACCGCGCCGCCTGATCGTCAACGCCGACGACTTCGGCCTCAGCGCCGGCGTCAACCGCGGCGTCGCGCAGGCGCACGAGCACGGCATCCTCACGAGCGCGTCGCTGATGGTGCGCGCCGGGCACGCGCCGGAGGCGGCCGCCTATGCGAAGGCGCATGCGGAGCTGAGCGTCGGCCTGCACATCGACCTGTACGAGTGGCACTACACGGGCGAGCACTGGGTCGCCGCCTACGAGCACGTGCCGGCCGGCGACGCGACGGCGGTCGCCGCCGAGGTCGCGGCGCAGTGCGAGCGCTTCTGCACGCTGATGGGCCAGGAGCCGACGCACCTCGACGCGCACCAGCACGCGCACCGCGAGGAGCCGGCAAAAGTGATCGTGCTGGAGTTCGGCGGACGCTTCGGGATTCCGGTGCGCAGCTTTACCCCCGGGCTGCGCTACGAGGGTGGCTTTTACGGTCAATCGGGCAAGGGCGAGCCGTGGCCCGAGGGGATCGCGGTCGAGACGCTGTGCGACCTGCTGCGCGCGCTGCCGGACGGCGCAAGCGAGCTGGGCTGCCACCCCGCGATCGACGACGAGTCCGGCTCGACCTATTCGGCGGAGCGCACGGTCGAGACGGCGACGCTGTGCGATCCGCGCGTGCGCGCGGTGCTGGACGAGGAAGGCATCGCGCTGCGTTCCTACCGCGACTGGCGCGACTGACCCTTACTGACTCTTCACCCCCTGCCTGTAGTGTGTCGCGCCATGAATCAGCTCGTCGATACGCCACCTACCCTCACGCCGGAAGACGTCGAGCCCGCCACGCACGAGACGCTCGACCGCATTCTCACCGGACTCGTGACGGTCGTGCCCGTGCTCGCGCTCGGGCTTGTCGCGTGGCAGCTGTGGGCGGTCGCGCTGGGTTGGAACGACATCTTCGTGTTCCTCGTGATGTACGTGTCGACCGGGCTCGGCGTCACCGTCGGCTTCCACCGCCTGTTCACGCACCGTTCGTTCAAGACCAAGCGGCCGGTGCGGATCGTGCTGGCCGTGCTCGGCTCGATGGCGATCGAGGGCCCGATCATCAGCTGGGTCGCCGACCATCGCAAGCACCATGCCTTCTCGGATCGCGTCGGCGACCCGCACAGCCCACACGTCGAGCACGGGCAGGGCCTGCGCGGCCTGCTGAAGGGGCTCGCACACGCACACGTCGGCTGGCTGTTCATCCACACGCAGCGTGGGCGCAAGACGCGCTACGCGCCGGACCTGATGCAGGACCGCGACATCGCGTGGGTCGACCGCACGTTCTTCTGGTGGGCGATCGGCGGGTTCGTCATGTCGTTCGTGCTCGGCTTCCTGTTCGGCGGCGCGCACGACGTGAAGGACGGCCTCACCGGGATGCTGTGGGGCGGGCTCGTGCGGATCCTGCTGCTGCACCACGCGACGTACTCGATCAACTCGCTGTGCCACTTCTTCGGCCGCAAGCCGTTCGACACCGGCGACGAGTCGCGCAACCTCGCATGGCTCACGCCGCTGACGTTCGGCGAGGCGTGGCACAACGGCCACCACGCCTTCCCGACGTCCGCGCGCCACGGCCTCGAGCGCTGGCAGCTCGACATCTCAGCCGGGATCATCGCCGCGCTCGAACGCCTCGGCCTCGCGTGGGACGTCGTGCGGATCGACCCGGCGAAGCTGGCCGCCAAGCGCGTGGCGGCGTAGCGCGCTCAGACAGCCGCCGCGACGCCCGGCGGCGGCAGCAGCGTGAGCAGCTCCGCCGGAAGGGTGGCGCTGGCGCGCCAATACTCCAGCCCGACCACACGGCCGGTCGCAGGGTCGATCTCGCGCAAGCCGGTGGCGATCTCCTCACCGCGGACAGTCGCGGGGTCATAGCCCTCGAAACGCAACCACGCAATGTCAGCGGCGGGGTCGTAATGGCCGTCGATCCGCATTGCCGTCAGGCTAGCGCAGCCGCCACAGCGTGACGATGCGCGCCGCTTGCGCGTTGCCGTGGTCGGGGTGGTCGTAGACGATCACGACGCGACCGATCGTCAGGCGCCAGTCCGCCGATCGTGCGTTGCGCCGCCGAAGACGGTGGCGCTCAAGCAGCAGCCGCTCGACGTCGGCGTGCGGAAGACCGAGGACCGCAGCCTTCTCCAGCGCATGATCTGTCCAGCGGACGCGATGGGGAGCTGCAGGCACGGGCGGCGACGCTCGCGCACCGCCTGTGACAGCACCAGACAGGTTTGCGACGAATCCGCTGACCCCGTCTCCGGCGCCACCTGGGTTGCGGCACCCCCGCTGGCCGGCTCCGCCCGACCACAGGGCCGGCTCCGCCCTCCCTACCGCCGGGGGCCGCCGGGGATCTCGTCGCGCTTGGCCGGGAGCGCGGCTGAGGCGGGACCGTTGGCGCCGCTCGGCAGCGCCGCCGCCGTTGCGGCGCGCGCGCCGGCCGCGCGCGCGCCGCGGGCGGAGGCTTTCGCCTTCGCAACCCAGTCGACCGGGGCCGGCGCGACCTTCAGCAGCGCCGGCCAGGTCCCAGCGTCAACCTCGCCGGTGACCGGAAGGTTGTTGGACGCCTGGAAGTCGCTCACCGCGCTCGCCGTGCCGGCGCCGTACTGCCCGTCGACGGTCACCGTCTGGCCGGCACCGACCAGGTGCTGCTGCGCCCACACGACGATGTCGCCCTTCGAGCCGACCTTGCCGCCGCTGCCGGCGCGCAGCGTCGGCCACAGCGTCGCGGGTCTGTCGAGCGGGTCGACGGGGGCGCCGAGCGCGTTCCAGTCGGAGTCGCTCGCGAACTGCCACACCCACCAGCTCACCCCGCGCGCGCCGTAGGCGGTGGACAGTTGGCGGAAGCGACGCACGTCGGCCGCCGCCGGCCCGTCGTAGGTCTGACCGAGCGGGTAGATCGCCGTCTCGTACGGCAGGTTCCACTCGTACGTGTGCGCGAGCGAGGCGTCGACCGTGTCGCCGATCGTCTTCCAGTAGACCTGCGGCAGGTTGAACGTCGCACCGCCGCCGGGCGCCATGAACACGCTGTAGGGCAGGCCGGGGTGATAGTCGACGTACGGGAACGACGTGAGCCCCACCGGGTAGTCGTTCCCGACCAGCTCGCGCAGCTTCGCCATGTAGCGCTGCGCCTGCGCGTAGCGGCCCTCGTAGGCGCTCTCGGCGTCGATCACGAAGCAGTCGGCGCCGGCGTCCTTCGCGGCGGCGGCCGCAGTCGCCTCGCCGATCGGGTCGCTGCCGTAGACGAACTGCCAGGCGCAGACGCGCAGGCCGGTCGCCTTCAGCGCGGCGACGGCGGTCGCGTTGAACTGCGACCACACAGTCGTCCCGTCGGCGCTCTTGACGAAGATCGTGCTGACCCCGTGCGCCGCCGCCTGCGCCGCGATCGCCGTCGGGTCGCCGCCCTCGGATCTCGACAGGTACCAGATCCACATGCCGCTGCCGTCGAACGCGCTCGGGCCGGGCGGCGGCGACCCGCCCGTCGGCCGTCTGCGCGGCGGGTTCCTGACGGCGATCCGCACCGGGTTGGAGAACTTGCGCCCCGGATTCGCGACGCGGATCAGGCCGCTGATCGCGTCGCCCGGCACGCGCACGAGGATGCGCGTCGGCGTGCGGAAGCGCCCGCCGACCGCGCGCAGCCCGACGCGGCCGCCCGCTCTCGACCGCACCGGGAAGACGACCTTCGCGCGGCGGCTCATCCCGCCGGCGCCGACGAGCAGCTTGCCCGTGCGCGTCACGACCGTGTGCGAGGCGCACGGGTACGGGTCCGACGAGCAGCGCACGAACACGATCCGCGGGTGGCCCTTGCGCGGAGCGGCCGCGGCTGCGTTCGCAGCGAGCGCTGCTGCGAACGCGCAGGCGCACAGCGCGAGGACGAGCGAGATGCGAAGACGGGCGGCGGTCATCGACGGGCGACGGCAGCGGGGCGCCGGCCGATCAGCCTAAACCCCGCGATGCGCCCATCCTGGGCGCGCTGTTGCAGGCTCAGAACACGTGTCGCCCGCGAAGGGTGCGGCGCTGCGGCGCGGACGGTCTGCCCGCGCCGCCCGCGCTCACATGATCTCCAGCGCCTCGTACACCTCGACCGTGCCGCCGCCGTCGAGCACCGGCGCGCCCTGCGCCTTCGCGGTCGCCTCCTCGAGGCTCCCGGCGCTGATGATCGAGTAGCCGCTGAGGTGATTCGGCGCGCTGCCGTTGCCGCCGCCGGCGGTCACCGTCGCGGACGCGCCGAACGGGTTGCCCATGTCGACCAGCGCGTCGCCGAGGCCGCCGAGGAATGACTGCCAGGCGGCCATGCTCGCCTGGCGCTCCTCGTCGGTGTCGGCCACGCGGCCGCCGGTGTATGCCAGCACGTACTTCGCCATTCGTCCTGCTCCTTCGCTCGGGGGTCGGTCCTGCCGTCAGCGCGCCGCGGGGATCCCGCTGCGCGCGAAGCTGTCGAGCACGCCGTTCCAGCCTCTGGCGTGGTTGGCGCGCGAGTCCTCGTCGAGCAGGCCGGCGTGCTCGATCGTGACGGTCGTGCGGCCGGGCTCGTGCTCGGCGAACGTGACCGCGACCTCGCTCTCGTGGTTCGCGTAGGGCCCGGTCCCCTCCCACGCCCAGCTGTAGACGAGCCGGTCGGGGCGCGAGACCTCGCGGTAGGTGCCGTAGACGACCATGTCGTCTCTGTCGGGGTCGGGCACCCGCATCTCCAGGCGGTAGGCGCCGCCGGCGCGCACGTCGAGCGCGGCGATCGTCACCTCGTGCGCCGGGTCGGCCTTCCACCAGCGCTTCAGCACCTCCGGGTTGGTCCAGGCGTCGAAGACCGCCTCGACCGGCGCCTCGAAGGTGCGCTCCACGCGCACGGTGCCGGTGTCGACGTCGATGTGGCTCATGCTCTGTCCTCCTCCTGCTCGTTGAGGTACTGCTCGACGACGTCGAGCTTGCGCTCCCACAGTGCGCGCTGTCTGGCCAGCCACGCGTAGGCCTCCTCCAGCGAGGCGCCGTTCAACCGCAGTCGGTGCGTGCGCCCGTCGATCACGCGAACGATCGCGCCGGCTTCCTCCAGCACCCTCAGGTGCTTGCTGATCGCCGGCTTCGAGACGGGGAAGTCATGCGTCGCCTCGCCGACGGTCAGCTCGCCATCGGCGAGCCGCTCGAGGATCGTGCGCCGCAGCGGATGCGCGACGGCGACGAAGGAGCGGTCGAGCGTCGCCGAAGAAGTGTTAGCCATGTGGTTAACAATAGGACCGCGCATCGTTGCGCGCAAGCCGAATGGCGCACGCGCGATCGCTCAGAAGCCGACGCGCACAATCCGCACGCGCGGCGCGGCGCCGCCGGCCGCGCCCGGGCGCAGCAGCGTGACGTAGGCGACGCGGCCTGCGAGCGCCGTCGTCCACAGCAGCGTGCCCGTGCGGTGCGGCGTGCCGTGCGGGCAGCGGCTCGGCTCGCTGCCCTGCGTCGTGTAGCCGGGGTCGTGGCCCTCGTCGCGCAGCGCGTTCGCGCCGATCGTCAACAGCGTGCGCGGTCGGCGCAACGTGCGGGTGGAGACGACCCGCATGCGCTGACTGCAATAGGAGGACTGCACGAACAGCAGGCGCCCGCCGTCGAGCGCCGGCTGCGAGAGCTGGCCGCCGCGCATGGCGAGCGTGCGGCGGCGGTGGCGTGTAGCGAGGTTCGCGATCGCGATCGCGCTGACGCCGCTCATCTGCGCCGCGTAGGCGAGGTGGTCGCCGGACAGCGCGGGACGGTCGATCGTCTCGCGGCTGCCGGTTCCCGCCACCAGCCGCGCAATGCCGGCCGCCGGGACCGCCTGCGCGACCGGCAGCGGCAGCGCCCACAGGCGGTCGCCGCCGCCGGGGCGGTCCGCGCGCCAGACGAGCCAGCGGTCGGACACGGCGAGCGCGTTCGCGCCGGGCGCGTCGAGCTGCGCGACGGTCGCGCCGCTCGCACGGTCCTTGACGGTGAGCGTCGTGCCGCTGCGCGTGGCGAGGTAGCGCCCGCCGATCGCGACGTCGTCGGCCGGCTGCTGCGAGATCGCGTCGCCGTTCACCAGCACCGCGCCGCCGCCGACGCGTTCGTACGCGAGCGACGCGCCGGCGCGCGAGGGGTCGGTGCCGTTCGGCGCGACGAGCTGCGGGCGGTGCTGCGCGGCGCTCGCGCTGCCGCTCGCGAGGAACGCGACCGCGACCGTCGCGAGCAGCGCGCCGTCGGCCACGCGCAGGCGCCGCAGCAGCGACGGCTGCTCGGCCATCCGCTGCTCCAGCCGCCGCCCGAGCGTCGCGTAGCGCGGCGCCATCAGCGCCACCGGCAGCGCGCGGCCGGCGCCGAAGCCGAGGCCGATCAGCAGGCCGGTCGCGACCGACCCGCTCGCGACCGCGACCGCCGCGAGCGCCCACAGCGCGAGCGTCAGCACGTAGGTCGTGAAGCCGAACCCGAGCAGCACACCGTAGAGGCCGACCGCGAGCGGCAGCGGCAGCGTGCGCCGCCACGGCTCCGGGACCTGGCGGCGGATCTGCGGGACGACTCTGATTCCCAGTACGTCGCCGAGCGCGGCCAGCACCGCGATCGTCACGACGACCGCGACCAGCTTCCCGCCGCCGTGCCCGCCGGCGAGTGAGCCGATCCCGGCCAGTGAGGTGAACATGACGGCCCCGCCCGCGAGCGTGCCAAGCGCGAACGTCGCGCAGCTCGCCGCCACCGCACGCCCGCCGATGACGGGTCGGCGGCTGCCGATCGTCTCCACGACCGAGAAGCCGCACGGCGACCACGCGCCGGTGACGCCGGTGACAAACGCGGTCAGCAGGAGGATCGCGGCGGTCGCGCTCATCGGCTCAGCACGGCACCTGGGTCTGGAAGTACATGACGCAGAAGACTCTGCGGCCGTGGTAGCAGTAGCCGGTGAGTGCGGTGTCGCCGTTGATGCGCGTCTGGTGGTAGCTGCAGCAGTCCATCAGCCGGCGGACCTTGCCGCCGCAGCAGCGGTACCAGGAGCCGTCGATCTGCGTGCGGAAGCCATATCTGTCTGGGATGCCGTCTTGGCAGACGCGCGTGCGCGGCGCGCGCGGGAGCGGCCGGCCGTCGGGGTCGACGAGGCGGCGGCCCTGCTCGTCGAGCGGGTGGCCGTTGCGGTCGATCAGGCGGCCGAGGTCGTCGACCGGCTTGCCGTCTCTCGCGCGCAAGGGGTAGCCGTGGATGTCGACGCGCGGGATCCCGGTCGGGTGTGGACAGGAGGCGGTCGTGTACGTGTGGCCGCAGTAGTGGTAGGCCTCCGCGTCGTCGGTGCCAGCCTGCAGCGCGGCGGCGCCGGTCGCGGTCGCGAGCAGCCAGCCGCTCGCGCGCGCGAGGAAGCCGCGACGGTCGGTGCCGGCCGCAAGCGCGTCGGAGACGCGGCGACGTTCGCGCTGCTCGCTCGCGTCAGGCACGCGCCGGCTCCTGCTCCCGCGCCTCGCCGGTGGCGACGAGCGCCTCGAGCTGACGCGCGCTGTTGAAGGTGCCCTGCGCGAGGACGGTGCCGTCGAGGCCGAGGACGAGCGCGTAGGGACTGCCCGGGATCGCGTGCGTCCGCCAGACGTCAGCGTCCTCGTGCTCGTCGAAGACCTCGACGGCGAGCAGCGGGTCACGCTGGAGAGCGGTGACCGCGGGCGCGAGCGCCTGGCACATCGGGCAGCCGTCGGAGGAGAAGACGGCGAGCGCGAAACGGTTGCTCGGAGCGGGGACGAAGCGCTCGATCAGCGCGACGCGGCTGCCGCGCGGCGGGCCCTCGCCGTCGATTTCCAGCGGAGGAAGCTGCGGCGGCAGCGCGAGCCGCAGCTCGCCGACCTCGCGGGCGAGCGCGAGCAGCAGGACGGCCAGCGCCGCGATCGCGGCGAGCGCGACGCCGAGGCCGATCGCAAGCCAGGTCTCAGCCCTCAGCCCGCGCTCAGGCACCAGCGGCAGCAGTGCATACGCGGCGGCGAGCAGCAGGGTGCGCGCAAGCGCGGCGCGCGTGACGCGCGAGCGCGCACCCAGGCAGCCGCACGGCTGACCGGCGCGGCCGTCGCGGAGCGCGCGGGCGAGCAATGCGGCGAACGCGAGCATCAGGGCCGCCGCCGCGTACGCCGCCGCATCGATGCCGAGCGCCACCCCAACGCCGAGCGCCAGCTCGGCCGCGACCGCGCCGCCCCAGGCCGTCGCCCGCGCCCGCACCGTCGCGAGGCCGAACGTCGCGAGCGCCGCGCGCGTGCGCTGCGGCGCCGCCAGCTTCGCAGCCGCGGAGCCGAGCAGCACGAGCCCGAGCACCACTCCGGCGATCGTCGCGAGCATCGCGCAGGATCACAGCAGATCCCGCAACGCCACTGCAAGCGCCTGCACGCGGCGGTCACAGCGCGCCACAGTTAGACTCGAACCGCCCGGGGGCGTGGTGCTAACGGGAACACGCCGCCTTTGCAAGGCGGAGTTGGGGGTTCGATTCCCCCCGCCTCCACCATAGTTTGGACTTTGGAACCCTCAACGCCCTTGGCGTGGGGGTTCCTTTGCGTCCGGGGCCTTTGTCCGGCCCCAGGCCGGCGGGCCGGCCTGGGGCGGCTGGCGGCGTGCCGGGGCTGGTACTTGGGCGCAACATCGATCCAGACCTCCAGAAGCTGGTCCAGAACCGGCTGCAGCTCGCCGTCGGTGACATCGCCGTTGTCGACGTAAAGAGCTTGGAAGAAGCCCCGATTCATCAGACCGCGCAGGCGCGCATCGCCACGGCAGTAGGCCCGGCTCGGGTTGGTCATCAGCTCCAGCGCCAGGGCCACGTTGTTTTGCACCTCGCTCAGGTCGGTGGCGAGGCGCTCCTTGATGCCCTCGGCGGCGATGCGCTCCCGCCGGATGCGCTGCTGCTCGGCATGGAACAAGTCCGGACTGACGCTGTCCTCGTAGAAGGCTTGCAGCAGCTTCTTTTCCTGGGCAGCCAGTCTGGTCAAGCTGCGATCTGCCTCGGCCGCATCGGCAGCACTGCTGCCGGCCAGGCGATCCAGGCGGCGCAGCAGCTCGGCCTTGAGCGCCTCGCGCTCCGCCTCGCTGAGCGACACACGGGCGTAGAAAGCCTCGACCGCCGCTTCGATGTCCTCCAGCCGGTGGTAGGACTGGCGACAGCCGCGACGCTGCTGCTTGCCGACGCACAAGTAGTACTCGTACTCCTTGCCCAGCTTGCCGCGGTTGCGGCTGTAGAGCAGCCGGGACCCGCAGCTGCCGCAGAACAGCGTGCCGGCCAGGTAGTGGTGGTGCTTCCAGGCCCGCGCCCCATTCTGTCGCCGAGCCTCCAAGATCTCCTGGACACGCTCGAAGGTCGCCGGCGTGACCAGCGCCTCATGCCGGCCTCTGTACGGCTTGCCCCGAACGGTCACCGTTCCCAAGTAGTACTCATTGCGCAACAGATCAGAAAGCCGGTTGGCGGTCAGCGGCACTGCCGGCTGACTGGCGCTCGCGCGTGAGCGCAGCCCGCGCGCCTCCATCAGTGCTGCCAGCTCTTCCAGGGTGTACGTCTCGCTGGCGTACAGCTCAAACACCTCACGGATCAGGTCAGCTCGCTCCGGGTCCGGCACCACGTCGCGCACCTCGTGACCGTCGATGATCGTCCGCACGTTGACGTAGCCGATTGGTGCGCGGTAAGGCGTGCCGCCGACCTCGGCCTTGCGCGTGATGCCGCGCCGGACATCCTCGGCCGTGTCGATGCTGCGGCCCTCGGCCACCGCCGCCATGACGCCCTCGACAATGACGTCACTGGAACCCTCGCCGCCGATGTTCTCTTTGACCGACTTCAATCTGGCACCGGCCCGGCGGATCAGGCCGCGAGCCATCCAGTAGTCCTCTTGGTTGCGCGCCCAGCGGCTGACGCTCCAGATGATCACGTAGTCGATGTCACCGCGCTCAGCGATGGCCTGGAGCATGGCCTGAAAGGCTCTGCGCTTGCGAACCGAACGGGCGGAGACGCCGGGCTCCACAAACTCCTCGGTCACAACAGCCCCCAGCTCAGCCGCTTTGGCCTTGCACGCTTCGCGCTGCGCCGGCAGTGACAACCCCTCCCGGTCGTAGTCCTTCTTGACCTGGCTCGGTGTCGACACCCGCAGGTAGATGACGGCCTTGGGCAACTCGCCCGTGTGAGCCGAGTCCTGCTTGTCCCTCATAAATACCTCCTTCCAAACCCGTAATGTCCAAATTTTAGCTTAATAGCTACTGCTTAATCCACTTGTGTTTTTCCCAGTGAGACGTTTGATCGGAGCGCGGCAAGCGCTGCAACGAATTGTCTCACTGGGGGTAAGCCACCGGCGGCTCAAGCTTCGGCAGTTGCCAAAGCGAGCCAGCCGGTGGCGAACCATCCATTCCTTAGGCGTCCTCCTCCTCGGCGTCGGTCAGCACCGCGATCTTTCTGCGAATCTCATCGATCCGGGCACCGCTGTTGGCCTTGAGCGCCTCATGCTCGGCTTGCGCCTCAAGGGCACGCTCGGCTGCTGCGGTCACCTCCCGCTCGATTGCCGTAATGGCGTTCTCAAGCGTGGCAACCGCAGCCAGCACCGCGTCCTGCGGCGTCGTCTCGCGTTTGCGCGGGCGACGGCCAGCGGTGCCAGTCTCGCCGGTCGCCTGCTGGCGGCCGGTGTAGTAGGCGCCACGGATGGAGTCGAACTTCTGACCCAACTCCTTCGCGAGCTGACGGAAGGCGTCCGGTCTGGACAGGCCCTCAGCGACGAGCGCGTTGACGCGCTCGTAGATTTCCTGAGCCTTGGTCAAGGCGTCAGTCCTCCTTTGGTTTGGATGGTCGTTGCGGTAGGCGGCAAGCCGTGGCCTGCTGTCCACCGGCCGACCTCCAAGCCGGCCTTTCATGCGTCCGCCCAATGGCTCAGCCGCCGGCGGGCGATCTCGATGTAGCTCCCCTCACGCTCAATGCCGAGGAACTGTCTGCCCTCAAGCAGAGCCGCGCAGCCGGTGCTGCCGCTGCCAGAAAACGGGTCCAGCACCACGCCGCCGGGCGGCGCCACCAGCCGCACCAGCCAGCGCATGACACTGAGCGGCTTGACCGTCGGGTGGATGTTCGCCCTGGGACGTCGCGTGCGGCCGAACGAGATGCGCTCGCACGTCATGGGCTGCTGCTCCAAGCCGACCTCGCGTTCACGAGGCGAGGCTTTGGCGGCGTAGAAGAAGCGGCTGACCGGCCGTCCCGTCTCCGTGTTCAGGCAATACACAGCGCAGGACACCACGCAGGCTGAGCGCGTACAGGCCGCCTCATGTACGAAGCCGACGTTGGCTGGCCAGCGGCTACTACCCGTGCCCTGCAACTCGTCGCGCCGGCCGGCCTCGCCGAGGTGCAACACGCCCGTTCCCCAAGCCGCGAGCGTCTGGTCGGTCGTGCCGTCCAGCGGTGCTCTGGCCAGCACGACTGGCTCGTAGGCCGGTTTGAGCAAGGTGCCGCGCTGGCCGCTGAACTTCAGGCCTTTGGGCATGCCCGAGCCATAGAGCCACAACAGTTGGTCGCGGACTTCCAGGCCGGCATCCTCGATGCCGGCACTCAAGCGATGCACGGTGCGGGGAGCACCGAAGGCCGCCAGATGGCCGCCCGGTTTGAGGATGCGCTTCAGCTCCCGCGCCCAACTGGCCGTCCAGTTCTGAAACTCGCTGCCAACTCCCAGCTTCCCGCTGTCCCACGCTTGGCCGGCCATGCCGATGCCATACGGCGGGTCGGTCACGACGGCATCGACGCTGGCGTCCGGGAGTTGAGCGAGCAGCTTGAGCGCATCGGCTCGCACCAAGCCCCAGCGAGTGCGGTCGCCGTAGAGCGGCGGCCGGCTCACGGTCGGCCTCCGCCCTGGCTCAGCAGGAACGGGCTGGCCGCGCTCAGCAGGCCGACGCGGAACAAGCGCTGCTGGTCTTTCGGCAACTCGGCGATGACTTCGCGCAGCACTTCGGCGCGGGCCTCGCTGGTCGTCAGCCAGGCGGTCAACGGGAAGATGCCGTGGCGTTGCTGCTCCTGACCGCTGCGGTAGTACGCCACGTAGGCATCGAGCTGACGGCGCAGTGCCGCCCGCCGCTCGGTGGCGCGGTCGACCTCCAGCCACCAGCGATCTTCAAAGCCCTCGCGCCTGAGGCGCAGCTCGGCGTCGGGCTTGAGGATGGCGACTCCGCCGTGAGCATCCGGGAAGCGCCGCCAGGCACGCTGCTCCACCCGGAAGTCGAGCGTGGTGCCGCGCTCAAGAGTCAGGCCGCTACGCAGATACTCATGCAGTCCTACATACACATCACTTACAGCCAAGGCGTGCTGCACAAAGCCGAGGCTGGGTTCGTAGCGGCTGGAGGGGCGAGCCGTACCTTCGCCGCTTTCCAGCTCGAGCAGCCGCTGGCCGACTGAGCCGATCGCGTAGACGAAGCCCGACGAACCGGCCCGGCTGCCGCCGATGCGGCGCTGCAGCCGGTGCAAGACGCCCTGATCGTGCAGGGCCGCCAGATCGAGCCGCGCCAGGCGCTGAGCCGAGGCCCCGTGTCCGTAGAAGCGGCGCTGCAACTGCCGGGCACCCATGAGGCGCAGCTCGTTGACGGACAACAGCAGCTCGCGCCGGCGCGGTGACATCTGGCTGGCCAGCGCCACGAGCTCGGCGCGGGAGTAGCGGCTCATGACCGCCCCCCGGAATGTGTATAGACACTATGTGTCCCGCCGCTTATCTGCCGGATGTGGCTCAGGCACAGGGGAGCGCTCACGTCGGCACTCGACGCGAACGGAAGGGCGAACGGAAATCTCATTCGAGCCTCCGGCGGCCGACTGGCCCGTCCACATCGGACGCTTGCGCACTGCCGGCCCAGCGCTCGTTCAGCGCAGCGTCGGTCTGTTCGAGGCTGACGCCCCAGCGCCGGGCCGCTTGGTCGCGCAGTGCATTCGGATCAACCGAAGGCTCGGCCATGGGCAGCGTGCGGGCGGTTGCCACCGCGCTCACCTGTCCGGGGCTCAAACCGAGACGCAGAGCGATCTCGTATTGGTCGAGGTGTTGAAGCTGCTCGGCGCTCACGCCCATCAGCTCGCGGGCCATCAGGCCGGCGTCCTGGTGGCCGGTGCGGAAGGTGGCGATCGTCGCGGCGTTCGTCAGCACGGCGTGCTGCACGCCGGGCGGCAGTTGGTGCACGCTCTGCGTGGCAGTGGTGATGCCGACACCCATGCCGCGGGCCAGCTCGTAGAGCGAGTCGAGCGGCACACCACTCAAACCCATCACGGCCGGCTCGTCGACGTAGACCATGAACGCCGTCCGGCTCTCCGGTCCCAGACGCTGACGGCTGAGCACCGCCTGGTAGATCTCGAACATCGTCAGAGCCCCGAGCAGTTGGGCCGTCGGTACACCCAGCTCGCCCGGCGAGAGGCGCACCACCACGACCCGCCGCTCCGTCATGGCGCGCGCAATGGTCATCTTGGGCGCTGGCTGGCCGAGGACGGCACGCAAGGTTCTACGGCCGACGATGTCCTGCACCTTGCCGAGCGGGGCTTGGAGGTGCTCAGCCTGTTGGGCCGAGCTGAGAGCGTCAAAGCTGGCCCAGGCACGAGCCAGCAGCGGATCGCTGCTGCGACTAAGCAGCGCTCGGCGGTAGGCCACGTCGGTCAGGACGCGCGGCAGCTCGGTAATGACCGGATCCGGAGTCAAAACCAAGGTCTGGAGGCCGAGGCGCAGGTAGCGCTCGGTGCGCACGCCCCAGGAGTCGGCAAACAGGTTCTTGAACAGGCCGACCCACAGGTCGGCGACCAGCTCGGGCGGGCCGCTGCCCATGCCCTTCAGTCCGGGCACCGGGCGCGGGTCAGCCGGATCGATCACCACCACATCGCGGTGACGGAATCTGGGAAGCCGCTGCAGCACGTCGAGGGCGGTGTCGCCCTTCATATCCAGCAGCAGCAGGCCGTGGTCGGCCTGAGCGTCATCGAGCAGCAGGTTGGTCAGCAGCGAGCTCTTCCCCGAGCCGGTCGGGCCGAGGATCAGGGCGTGGCTCAATGACCCGACCAGCGGCTGGTGCAGCTGACGGCTTTCCATACCCGGCCAGGTGGAGACGCCCCAAAGGCGTCCGAAGCGCTTCGGAATGCGAGGATCGGGCAGGCGCTGCGGGTCACGTACATAGTCCAGCCCCGGCACATCCGGTCCGGCCAGTGGCCAGGCCAAGAGCGGCACCAACTCGGGCGGGGCCAGCATGGTGCTGCTCGGCAGCGCGAAGCGGTGAGAGCGCACGGAGAAGCGGCCGCGGGCGCCGCTGCGTGATCTGAGCGCGGCCACGACCTGGGCCAGCAGCGCACCGGCTCGAGCGCGGGTAGTCGTCCAGATCGTGAGTTCGATCCGCACGCTGAGCAGCGGCCCGGCGTACTGGTTGCGGATGGCGTGCAGCTGGTCGCCGGGCAGCGGCGGGTTGGGTGTAAGCAAGCGATCGAGCAGACCGGGAGCCTGCTCATGGCTGTACGGCGGCGCCTTCGGCCGCACCAGCGGCTTCAGCCGGAGGCGCAACCGCACTCGCTCGTTCGCCTTAGCACTGCGCAGCACACCCAGGAGGCTGGCCACGGCCAGTTCGCGCTGATCGGTCTTAAGCAGCACATACATGCCGCGCCAGGAGAGATGTGCGCGCAAGCGCGGTGAATCATCGGCTGGCTGATCGGCACTCTCCGTGAGCCGGATGCCAGGAGCGATGCCGTGCAGTCCGGCGCGCAGCGTCGCCAGATCGCGCTGAGCCGCTTCGAGATAGAAGTGCAGGCCGCCGCCGTGGCTCTCGACATCGCAGCAGACCCGGGCGTCAGCCGGCAGGCCGGCCACGATCGCCAGACAGGCCTCGACTTGTTCGGCCGTCAGGTCGGGCGGAAAGCTCAGCCTGAGCCGCCGGCGGTCGGTTGGTTTGGGCAGCAGCGTCAGAGCCCCGGTGGCTACTACCGCGGTGCTGAGGGCCAGAGTGGTAGTCGCGCCCATCAGGAAGCCAGCCTTTCGCGGTAGGCGTCGGCGTCCTCGTCGCTGATGTCTTTGGCTTTGTCCTCCACTTCGGCTGCGCTTGGCAGGCGGGGGTTGGTCTTGTCGGCCACCAGCTGCTTGGCCAGCAGCCAGTACGCCAGGGTCAGTTTGGTTTCGTCCACTTGATCGAGGCGTTTGCCTCGGACTCGAATACGGTTACCGGCGTCCGTGGAATTGACATGCCGGTAGCCATGTCTGCGTTTTCCCATGCAGATTGTCTCCCGTTTAATTTTGGTCGGGATGACTATGGGGGAAGAAGCAAGTTTTCCCCAGGTCTTTTCTACAACGACCTACGCCCTACAGGAGTGGACTCATTAACTTTTCATTAAAAGCGCGTGGTGAAGAACCACACCAGCCGCAGGATCGCTGCCACGATGCCGCCGGCGATCACCAGTGGCACCAGAGCGTGCGCCAGCGTTACCAGCGCGGGGCCGACCATCAGGACGACGGCCAGGCAGCCGACGATCAGGAGCGGGAACCGCCCGGGCCCTGCTGAGTGGCTCATGCCGACCGCTCCGCGTCGCCCGTGAAGCCCGCGCGCTCGCACTGATCGCACGGCAGCTCGCGGCCGTGGACCAGGCAGTGGCAGGCCTCGGGCTCGAGGCCGTGGCCTTCGAGCCAGTGCGGCGTGTCGGAATGGACCGCGCCGCTGACCTCAAGCCGATCCAGCTGTGTTGATGGCATCGCAGCTCCTTTGTTGATGGCTGCGATGGAGGATTGAAGCGGCGCGGGTTTTGAACCTAACTGCAATTTTCCAGGGCTGTATGGCCCGGCCCTGGAAGCCGCCGTTCCTGAATCCCCGCCAGCCGCTGCGGGCCTTGACCTGGAGCATGCAAAAGGCCCGCATCGTCCATGGCTGGACGGGCAAGCAGACGGCTCAGGCCTACGGCTGCAGCGAGAGCCGCATCACCCGCATCGAGCAAGGCTCCATGCCCAGCCGCTCTCTCGTCATCTTCTACGACGAGACCTTCGAGATGGACGGCCTGCTGACGAGTCTCTACGAGGTGGCGATCGAGGGGGAGGAGCAGGATCGCCGCCGCTGGGGCGGCAGACGGCCGCCACCGCTGCTGCGAGCTCTGCCCGGCGACGAGTCGACCTTCGTCGGCGAGACCGTTCCGAACGGCCAGCTCATGCAGCCGGGTCAAGTCTTCGAGAAGGTCTGGCGGATCCGGAACAGCGGCACGGTGGCCTGGATCGGTCGACGGCTGGAGCGCCAAGGACCGAAGACCGGGCCGGGGCTGATCACATCAAGCCGCTACTACGAAGTCCCGGACACCCAGCCGGGGGAGCTGGCGGAGATCGCCGCTCTCCTGAAAGCACCGACCTACGACAGCACGTCGATCGCCTACTTCAAGATGGTCGATGCCAGAGGGCATCTGTGCTTCCCGAACCGCTACCAGCTGGGGTTGGAGGTGCTGGTGCGGGTAGGGGGTCAGGTGCCACAGCAGCCCGACATATAACACCCATTTGCTGGGCTTTTGGCGCTTCCGCATGCCAGCGCTATCCTCGACCGAACGATGCACTACTTCGTGGATAGCGTGCTCCGGGATCTTGAGCATCGCGTGCTCGCGGAGAAGCCTGAGCACGGAGGGGCGCTGTTGGGGCTGCCCTCGCGGCCCGTTATCACCGAGTTCCTGTTCGATGAGGACGCCGAGGTTTCCGCGGTTTCCTTCCACACCTCGAATGGGCTGGGAGAACGCGTACGGGAGATGGAGCGGAGCCACGGACTCCAGTTCAAAGGCATCGCACACTCGCACCCCGGCGGTCTCGACCGCCCCTCTGGTCAGGATCGGCGTGAGGCTGCCTCCGGCCTGGCGCTCAACCCCCACCTCGCTGACTACGCGCTTCCCATCCTCACGCTGGGCGAAGCGCGTGATATCGAGCCTCACGAGCTTTCGGTCAGAGGGGGCAAGCTCTCGTGCTTTCTGGCTCGTCGGGCGTGCTCAGTTGCCGATGTAGTTCCTGTTCGCTGCGCCGAGATTCCGCTCGGGCGTGACCTTGCCGCTGCCTGCCTCGCCTTGGGGGGGCAAGAATCAGAAGTCTTCGTTACCCGTCCAGGGCCAGAACTCATGATCGCGGGCAGGATCTCGTTTCCGGATGAGGCAGAGCTGATGCTTCTTATTACGGAGCAATATCCGTTGACCGCGCCAATGGTCTTGCTGGACATAGAGGGAAGCACCGAGCAGTTGCACTTGCCGTGGCAGCTCAGTACGCCACCGGAAGAGCGCCTCGTGGAGTCGCTCGGTGAGGTTCTGCCGGTCAGCCGGCCGTGGGCACATGGTTATGGCCCCTGGCGCAGCACGAAGTCATTGACCACGGACAGGAATCGCGCTCAGGATGCTCGATGGGCACCTACAGTCGGGACTCCGGTTACGCTCGCACATGCTGAGCGTGTCGAGCGTCAGGCGGCGCTCGCACCGCTCAAAGCACCTCATGTTTTTCTCGTGGGTGCGGGCTCAGTCGGATCTGTTCTCGCTGAGGTCCTGGTGCGAAGCGGGGTTACACGGCTTACCGTATGTGATCCCGACGATGTCGACGCTGGCAATCTCTCACGAACTATCTACGAGGCACAGGACGTGGGTAGTCCGAAGGTCACGGCCCTGAAGCGCCTCTTGCTCCAGATTGACCCAGATGTCTCGGTCACCCCGGTTCAGCAGCCGCTTGAAGACGTCGGTCCGACTCTGCCTACGTATCTTCAGGATGCGCAATTGGCGATTGCGGCCACCGATGATCCAGAAGCGCAACGTCGGCTCAATGCGGCTGCGTACAGCCACGGCGTTCCGGCAATATTCCCTGGGCTGTATGCCGGTGCCGATGGAGGCGAGGTCGTTTTCACACTTCCGGAGCGTACGGCATGCTTCCTCTGCGCCAAAGCTGCTCGCAATTCCCTCGACGAGAGAGATCCAGAGCCCGGGCACGACTATGGAACGGGACGGCTCCTTGCACAGGTTGCACTTGGAGCAGATATCCAGCATCTGACCACCGCCGCCGCCAAGCTCGCTCTCGGCCTCATCGCGCAACCTGAATCACCGGCCGCCAACTTCGTGGAGGTAGCCGTCGGCGGGGGGACTACCTATCTCACAATGGGGATGAGTCCCGACTTCTGGTTCTACCCAGCCATCTTTGGCGCGGTGCCTAGCCAGTACGCCTATCAATCGGTCTGGCTGGCCCCGACTCGACAGGATGATTGTCCTGTATGTGGTAAGGCGGAATATCGCCGACCATGGGACGAAGCTGGCCCCTCTGTTACGGAACTGCAAGCCGCGATCGCTGCGCTTCCTGCCACTGAGCGCAATCCAAAGCGCGTCCGGGAAACAACGCGTAAGCGAGCTGGTCGTCGCGGCACACGCCAAAGAGCTGGATGACGCGTACCAAGCCGCAACAAGGAGACATCACATGACCGCAAGCCTTGATCAGTTGCGTGAGGCGATTCGACAGAACCGTGCAGCACAGAACAGTGCCCGGCCCATGACGTCAGAGAAGACCGTGTTCGTGGACTCCAAGGGCCAGCTCCTCATGCGCGGAGAGGTGCTCGACAGCGAGCCTGAGCAGCTTTCGGTGGTTCAGCCGGGGGTGTTTGCTGCGTGAACGTTAGTTCCAGTCGCATTGAGCGCGAGCGCAGTATCGTTCGCCGCAAGCTGCCGTCGAACACCCGCTTCCTTGCGGTAGGCGGTACCGAGGGATGGGTTTACGACCTTGTTTGCGAATTCGGCAACCAGTACACAATGTTCGTTTACTGGGATGGATCGATGTACAAGGTAAAGATGGTCTATCCCGACCCCGGAAGCTTGCCAGATGACGTGCATAAACATCATTACTTCCGCAACGGTGTTATCTGTTTGACCTCTAGCGTGGGCTACGCGAGGTTGGAAGATGCATATGCTAAGAGTGTCTTGTTCGCGACGGCCTGGTCGGCTTTTCAGGAGACCGGGGAGTTTGAGTTTTGATTCTCACTGCTCGGCTGGTGGGGATTCGGGTTCTTCGCCCATTGGTGGGCCGGTCCTGCCTTCGCGGATAGCAGCACGGATCTCCTCTAATGACGCTTCACCCGGATGGTCGGGCAAAGGTGGCTGCGTGTCTGGCTCCGAGCTGGACTCGCGAACGGGCGGGGGTGACCGCTTACCCGTCCGGAGCTGCTCCCGCAGTGCGTCAAGGCTTAGCTCCCCGGACGGTTGCGCAGACTCATCTTTGGATTCATCTATAGACTCGTCATGAGGCGTTTCCACTGCATTAGTACTCCTTAACGAGTTCAGTGTAAAGAAACATGGTGTCCAATGTCAAATACTGGCGATGATTGAGCCGTCGCTTGAGGACATTCGGCGTGCGCTCCGCGAAGGCCGGGCGATGGCTGCTGACGCCGTGTCCGAGAGCTCGCCACCTAGACCACCTCAGCCAAGCAGCAATCCGCCCAATACTGCCCCGTCATCCGGCAGAGCTACACCGCGGGTTCCCCTCGCACCCCCGCTTGGGACAGCACTGGCTCGGTTCATAGGAGCACTTCTCCTCGCCGCGTCGCCATTTGGGATCATGTATGCGCTCGTTGGCCCGCACGGAAAGTCAAATCTCCCCTGGTGGGGCGGTCTGATTTCTATCGGCTGCTTCTTTCTTCTCGGCTACGGCCTGTTGAGGGTCTTTTACGCTGGCGTCGAGCTGGTTGGAGCTGCGATGGACGCCCAAAGGCCGACGGCATCAGAATCCTCACGACACAGGCGTCTCTACGCCATAGGGGCAGTACTGGCCATGCTCGGCGTGGGCGTGTGGGGAGTCGCCTTCCGCTCCTCGTCCGATGTGCCACAGGACGTGGTCACGAAGTACATCAGACGCTTGCATTTCAACTGCGTGGAGCCGGCCCTGTGCAACCAGGCATATGCAGGTGCACGTGTCCCGGTCTTCATCGACGGCATGGACGAGAACCTGTTTGCCTACCTGGCAACGCACGGGTATACAGATGAATGGAGCGGGGACGGCTGGTACGACAGCCAGAACAGCGAGCCGGAGTCATCGCTCGCTGGTTGGCAGCACCTGGCCGACTTCACGTTTGTGTCACCCAAGCGTGATAGCGGCATGATGCTGTGGACATACTACGGTTGGGGTCTGAAGGTAGACGGCCCTCGGGACACCTCTCTGGAAGTGACCTGGTCGCTCTCGGACAGACATGGCCAGCTCGTGAAACAGCTTGACTACGACGTCCCCATCACTGAGTGCGGCGCGCCATGCCAAGCTGCTAGGAAAGCCTCACCTGTGGCTGGCAGAGGGCGCCCCGCTTCCTATCCTCCCGCGTACTACAGGGAGCCTCACGTGCTGTTCCCTTATAAATGACGTGGGCGCTAGCAACTGGCTTGAGGCAGGCGCCTAGCAAACCCTGAACCCCGACAGGGTTGTCTTGAAGTGGCGGGAGCCTGAGTATCTGCCGGAGTGAACGCTGGTCCGCCGTTGCAGCAGCACTTCACGGCCAATCACCATGCGAGCGCGAGGCGACACTCCATGCCGGATAGCTTGCTGACGCAGAAGCCTTCTGACCGAGGCGCCGAAACAGGTGTATTCCTGGCCGGGGTAGATGGTGAAGGTCAGATTTGTATAGTGATCAACTGTGGGAATGCCAGCGGAGCTGTTGTCCAGTTCCCTGACCCAGTCTGAGACTGGTGTCCCGGTCAGCTTCACGCGGCGTGGCCTACCACGTCTCGCTCTGATGATTCTGGCCTCCTGGAACAGGAGACGGTCATCAATGGTCTCGCCGGGAGGCAGGTCTGTCGAGGGGCAATCTACGCCCGGCATAGCGGACAACATCGGCCCCACGTAGATGATGCCGGTGAGTGTTCTTTGGCCACGCGGATCCACGGCTCCGAAGCCTCCAAAGAGCGGACCCTGGTAGGCGTCCCGGTCGAGGGTGTCGGCTATGCAGTCTCTAGCCAGCACATCCGGGTCGTACTGCTCCCCGTTCGGGGCGACATCAGCAGCGCGAGCTGTCTGCGCCGACGCCTTCGCCGCCTGCAGCACGCTGACGCCGGGCCGCGTCTGGCCCGAGCCTGTCTTGTAGTTCTTGACCAGCCAGGCCGCCACGATCTGGCCTTTATCATCGCCGGCGACTGCGGCGGCCCGGAAGTACTGCCCGTGGCCGACCTGTGGGAACAGGACTGTCGGCTTTCCGAGTACCCCGCTCTCAGCGATGGTCCGGCTGTGAAGTCCGAACAGGTAATGCTGGCCCGTCGCTTGATCCACGGTCGTCTTCCAATCGGTCCAGACCGCCACTGCCTGCCGACCGGTTGCGACGAGCCACGGGCCGTTGGCGTGGCCGCTCGAGATGCGGAAGGTTGCGCCGGCATGAGTCGCCGACAGGATGCGGCCTACGACCGGCCCCAAGTTGCTTTGGTTCCAGGCCACAACGCCATGGCCATCGCTAGAGCTCGCCACGGCAAGAGAGTTGGAGTTGGGAATGTCGCGCATCCGGCCGAGAGAAAGCGTCGGTCCCATCGCCCCACTGACATTCACCTGACGGGCGAAGATGTGGGACTTCAGGCCGAACGGTCCGCCTCCGCTGTCCCAGATAACGTAGCCGGTGCCGTCCGCAGACAATGCCACCTTCGGATCCGGTGTCGCATCGACGGAGTCGGCGATTGTCAGCATGGGCCCGAGATTCCCCGTGCGCGACAGCGCTCGCCCGAACAGCTTGTTCAGGTGCTGATCGACCCAGATGATCAGCGCGTCGCCCTGCGCGTCGACGGCCGAAGTGCCGATCGTGTTGACCAGGGCGGTGCTGTCGGTGTCCTGGCTCGGATCATCGAGCGGCGCCGGCGACAACAGACCGCCGGGAGGGGCGAACGGCGAGATGAAGACTCCGTGCGGCTGTGGAGTCGGCGTCGGCTGGTACTGCGCCCACACGAAACGGGCCTGTCCATCCGTCGGCCCGAAGAAGGTGCTGATCAAGTCCTCCGCCTGGTAGCCGAGATCCTGCACGGGCCCGAGCGTGCCATTGGGTGAGCGCACCCGGGAGAACATCTCGGTCCGGGGGCCGTTCGGACTGGAGTGATTGACGTACCAAGTGATGACCGCCGTCCCATTGGCGGCCATGGCCACGCTGGCGTTGTCATCGGCGGTGCCATTCGTTGGCGAAACCAGCTGGTCCGGACCGAGGTGCCCGTTCACGCTGCGCCAGCGCACATGCACACCGTGATGTGTCCACACCGTCAGGCTGCTGCCGTCAGCCGCCATGCCGACGGCGAGGCCGGTTTCCCCGAACACCGTATGTGGCAGACGCGACGTCCCCAGCAGCTGCGGGCGGCTCCACGGAGACTCGGTCGCGGGCGCAGCCGAGGCGACCGACGCACCAGCAGTGAGGGAGACGAGAGCGCTCAGGACAAGTGCGAGCAGACGGCGAACGGTCAACGGCACGGGCGACTCCTCGGAAGGGGGACTTGGGGAGGCCAGCACCCAGCCGGCCGGTTTCCAGTGCCATTCATGCTAACCGACTAGCAGGAATAGGTCGCACGATCCTCAAATCCCCCGTACCGCCCGCCAAGCTCCCGAAGCTCGCGCGCGTCTCGCCGCCTTTGCCCAGGACTACGGCAGACGTGAGGATGCGCTGGCTGCACAGCTCGAGGACTTGCGCGACGAGCGCGATGAAGCCATCCGCCAGGCCTACCGCGACAGACTGCCCATGAAGGCCATTGCCCAGGTCATGGGCATGAGCCACCAGCGCGTCTCACAGATCGTTCGCAGCTAGAGCAGGCGAGGTTCACAGCGCCCTTCGCCTGCTTAGCTGCATGACGGGAATTGAGCCGTCAGCCGGAGAGCTTGGCGGCACGCACAGCGCTGTAGCTGGCAAAGGCGAACTGGTCCACCTGATGCACCAATCCCATCCGGCGAAGTTCGTCGACGCACTCGCGCACGAACAGCGGCGTGATGCGATCTTCCGGTCGCTCTCGGTGATCGAAGAAGCGCGTCAGCTCCTCGAGCGACACCAGCGCCGGGTGCCGGTCAAGCAGCACCGTGAAGATCGCCCGCGCTACCTCGTCATGCTCCAGCAGGCCAAGCTCCTCACCAACAGGCTGGTCTGGAGAATTCACCGGCGGCTGCTCTTTCGCGCGATGCCGACAGTCGATCCTCCCGCCATCGCCTGCCGCACGTCCTCGTAGTCGTTGATGAGCTCTGACAGCGGCACGCCGAGTCCCCGAACCAGTCTCAGCAGCACCCGCAAGCTTGGGTTGATCTCGCCCCGCTCAATCGCACCGACGTAGTTGCGGTGCAAGCCGGCCCGATCACCGGCCTCCTGCTGGGACAGGCGGGCTTTGGCACGCAGCACTCGTGCCGCATGCCCCAGCGCCGTGTACTCCGCAGACCGCCTTCTCGCTCTAGAGGAACCCGAGCGACGCCCGATACGCTGATCGCGCATAGGAGCTACACCTCCTGTGTCAGGCCCCGGCCGACGTTGCAACCGTCGCCGGGGCCGCCTTATGGACGGCCGGGCAAGCTAGGGCTGTGGGCCTGATGCGGGCAAGGTGTGGCGGGGCCAAGCAGGCGCGTCCGCATCAGCTGGCGCAACGTGCCAGATAGCGCCCTCCCCCGGCTCGCTCGATGAGTCCCAGCTGCGCCTCTTTGCCGTAGCGCAGCGCGCACACCACGGACGGATGCGCTGGATGCTCGCCAAATCTTTGCTCGATTTCCCGCACGATCTCCAAAGGCGTCATCGGCTGATCAGCCGATGACAACACCGCCAGCACCAACGGCGCTACCCACCCTGGACGTCGTCCTCGCTCAGCTTTCGGTCGCTCCTTTGGCGCGGGGCGCGCGGCTGCCGCCCTGACCACCTCGACCAGCTTCCGCAGAACGGCGCTGGTCTCGGGGTTGGAAAGTGCGCCGGGGAAGCCCATCGCCGCTCAGGGCGCGCCGGCACCAGGCACCGGAGCCGGCGCGGTGAGCAGCTGACCGGTGCGCGGCCCCTGTGTGAGCCGTGTGATGTTGTTCTCGGGGCTGTCCGTCGCGCGCCAGTCTGCGGTCAGCATGAACAGCGTCTTCCGGTCGTCGCCGCCGAGCATGCAGGCGAAGCACGGCATCTCGACCTGGACGCGGTCGAGCACCTCGCCGCCCTCGCGAACCCGGCCGACGAGCCTGCCGTCGAGCTCGCCGACGACCGTCCAGATCGCGCCGTCGGCGTCGATGCAGATTCCGTCGGGACCGACGTTGTCAGCCCAGACGCGCCGGTTCGACAGGCTGCCGTCGTCCTCGATGTCGAACGCCGTGAGCCGTCGCGCAAACGACTCCGCGACGATCAGCGTCGAGTTGTCCGGCGTCACGACCATGCCGTTCGGGAAGGCGATGCCGTCGGCCACCTGGCGTGCGACGCCGTCCGGCGTGACGAGCGCGATGAACCCGGGCGGCTTCCCTTTGGGGGAGAACGTGTTGCCCCCGTTCACGTAGACGTTGCCGTTGGCGTGGACGACGATCTCGTTGAATCGATCGCCGAGGCCGCTGAGGTCCGCATGCGGCACCTTCGAGCCGTCTGCCTCGATGCGGGAGAGCCCGCCACCGGTGACGAGCAGGCGGCCGTCGGGCAGCCAGTCGATCGACCAGCCGAGGCCGGACGCCCCCTGGGCGACGACCTCCGCGGTGCCCTCGAGATCGACAGCGACGATCTCCTCGGCGCCCCAGTTGGCGAACCACAGACGGTCCTCATGCCAGCGCGGCGACTCGCCGATCACAAGACCGGTCAGCAGTGGTCTTGCGTGGATGACTGGTGGCTCATGCTCGGACATCGCGACCTCGTTCGTGGCTGCAAACTAGACGGTACAGTACTGCTTGAGTATGCCAAGCTCAGCCGCTCGCAGATCTGCCGGTGACGCCAACGAGGCGACACGGTCCGCTCGCAAGCGGGCCGCGATCCTCGACGCCGCGGCCACCGCCTTCTTGCGCAACGGCTATCGCGGCACGAGCATGGACGAGATCGCGGCGCTCGCCCGGGTCTCCAAGCAGACGGTCTACAAGCGCTTCGCCGACAAGGAGAGTCTGTTCTCCGAGATCGTCGCGACGGCGGTCGACCAAGCGGCCGAGCGCGTGCACGCCGCCGCGCTCAGCCTCCAGGACACCGGTGACATCGAGTCGGATCTCCGCGACGTCGGGCGGGAGCTGCTCGCGCAGGCGATGCAACCGCGGATCCTGCAGCTCCGCCGCCTCGTGATCGGCGAGGCAGGGCGGTTTCCCGAGCTGGGCCGCCTCTTCTACAACCAAGGCCCCAGGCGGACGATCACGGCGCTGGCGACCAGCTTCGATCGCCTTGCGGCACGGGGAGCGCTGCGACTGGACGACCCGCAGCTCGCTGCCGCTCACTTCAACTGGCTGGTCATGTCGATCCCCCTGAACCAGGCGATGCTCCTCGGCGAGGACGAGCCCCTCCCCTCGGCCGAGCTCGACCGCTACGCGGACGCTGGAGTGCGTGCGTTCCTCGCGGCGTACGGACATCCACGCACGGCCTGACGAGCCGTGCGCGGCTCAGCGCCGCTTGCGCCGCCCGCCGCCGATCGGAGAGACGGTGCGGAAGGCGTTCTCGGCGAACGTGCGCGGCTCGAGCTTCGCGCTGATCCGGCCGAGCTCTCTGCGCTCGGCGGCGGAGAGGCGGTGGGGGCGGCGGCCGAGCTCGAGCAGGCGGCGGCGCTCGGTGGGGGTGAGCGCGCCGAGGTGCTGGCGCGCGAGCAGGCCGAGCTGGGCGAGCACGATCAGCCGGAACAGGGGGAGGTGCTTCATGGTGCGGAGCATCGCTCCACACCTACCCGGTCAGGCGGCGCGCAAGCGCACGGGCAGCGTCCGCAACTGGTTCACGAACCCCGACACGACGTACTGCGGTCTGCCGGCCAGCTCCATGTGCGGATAGCGGCGCAGCGTCTCCTCGAACAGCACGCGCAGCTCCAGCCGTGCCAACGCCGTGCCAAGGCAGAAGTGCCGACCGCCCGCGCCGAACGCCTGGTGCTCGGGATTGCGCGTGACGTCGAAGCGGTCCGGGTCCGCGTAGCGCGACTCGTCGCGGTTGGAGGAGACGTACCACATGACGACCTTGTCGCCGGCTCTGATCTGCTGGCCGCCGAGCTCGCAGTCGCGCGTCGCCGTGCGGCGGAAGTGCGCGAAGGCGGGGAACATCCGCAGCGACTCCTCGACGAGGCTCGGGACCAGCGACGGGTCGTCCAGCACGAGCTGCATCTGCGCGCGGTCCTCGAGCAGCGCGCGCATGCCGCTCGAGTACGTCGCTTTGGTCGAGTCGTTGCCGGCCGCCATCAGCAGGAAGAAGCCCATCACGATCTCGTGCTCCTCCAGCCGCTCGCCGTCGACCTCGGCGTGGACCAGCACGCTCGTGAGGTCGTCGGTCGGGCGCTCGCGCCGCTCGGCGACGAGGGCGCGGCAGCGCTCGAAGACCTCCGGCACGTCGCGGCCCATCACCGTCTCGACGCCCTCGGGGTTCATGTCCGGATCGCCGGCCGAGAAGATCGCGTTCATCAGCCCCGCCCAGATCGCGTCGTCCTCCGGCGGGATGCCCATGAACGAGCCGATCACGCGCGCGACGACCGGCTGCGCGACGTCGGTCACGAGATCACACGTCTCGCGGCCCATCAAGCCGTCGAGCACGTCAGCAGCGATCGCGCGGATCTCCCCCTCATGCTCGGCGATCCGCCGCGGCGTGAAGCCGGCCTGGAACAACGCCTTAAGGCGATCGTGCTTCGGCGGGTCCATGCCGATGAACATCGCGCGCGAGAGCTCAAGCGGCAGGATCGCGTTCGTCAGCGCGGTGATCCCGCCGAGCTCAGACGAGTAGGTCTGCCAGTCGCGACTGACGGTGTGCACGTCGTCCGCGCGCGTGACCGACCAGTAGCCGGCCTCGTCCGGGAAGTCGGGGATGCGCGCGGTGAAGTGCACCGGGCACTCTGCGCGGAGCTGTCTGAACAGCGCGTGCGGCGGGCCGTCCTGCCAGTGCTCGGGATCGCCGACGAGGACGTCTCTGAGGTCGCGGCCGGTCGCTGTCATCGGAGTCTCCAGGTTCGCGCGCGGAGTGGTCACGCGATGGTACTGGCCAGCCAGCCAGTCGGCGTCGGTGGCCTGACGCGAGATCGCGCTTACGCGCCATTTCCTGGTGTAATATTATGATAGCAGACTATAAGTATTATTGTCGCGGCATGCCGACCTTCCGCATCCCCCTCGTCGCCGCGTCGGCGGCGGCCGCGCTGATCGTCCCAGCGGCCGCCGCCGACGCCCCCCGGCCGATCGTGACCCTGAAGGGCTCCATCTCGCCCAGCCGCAACCTCAGACCGGGCACCCCGCTCGACTTCACGCTCGACACGCGCATCGCCAGCGATCCGCCGGGCGCCGACCTCGTCGTGCAGCGGATCGTCTACCTGTTCCCCCACGGCACGATCGTCAACGGCCGTCTCTTCCCGAGCTGCAGCGCGGCGACCCTGCAGCGCGCCCACGGCCGTCTCAGCGCCTGCCCCCGCGGGTCGCAGGTCGGCGCCGGAACGGCAAGCGGGACCGCGGTGGCGATCGGCGTGACCTCCCACGCCCGCGTCACGTTGTTCAACGGCCCGGGCGGACGGAGCGTCACGATCAATGTGAGCGTCACGACGCCCGCGCTGATCAACGCCACCTTCGCGGCGCCGCTCGACACGCTGCACGGCCGCTATGCGAACAAGCTCACGGTGGTCCTGCCCAAGCAGCTGAAGCGAATCCTCGACGGCGACATCGTGACCTCGGACGTCCACGTCACGACCGGGGCCACACGGCTCGTGCACGGCGTCCGGCGCGGCTACGTCGAGGCACTGCGCTGCCCAACGCGCGGCGGCGCGCACATCCACGGCGAGGTCACCTTCGAGGGCGGCGCGACGGGACGTGCCGACACGACGGTCGCCTGCTGACGCGTCCGCGGGCGACCCGAAGCGCTACGTTGCGCGCGCATGCCGCCCGCCCCCACCGCCCGCGACACGATCCACCACGCCGACAACCTCGACGTGCTGCCCGCGCTGCCCGACGAGACGTTCCAGCTCGTCTACATCGACCCGCCGTTCAACACCGGCGAGACGCAGGCGCGGCGGACGCTCGCGATGGTGCCCGACCCCGACGGCGGCGACCGCACCGGCTTCAAGGGGACCCGCTACCGCACCAGACTGCTCGCCGAGTCGCGCTACCGCGACACGTTCGAGGACTATCTCGCGTTCCTCGAGCCGCGCCTGCGCGAGGCGCGCCGCCTGCTGCACAAGAGCGGCACGCTCTACTTCCACATCGACTACCGCGAGGCGCACTACTGCAAGCTGCTGCTCGACGAGCTGTTCGGCCGCGAGCAGTTCCTCAACGAGCTGATCTGGGCCTACGACTACGGCGCGCGCACGAGACGCCGCTGGCCCGCCAAGCACGACACGATCCTCGTCTACGTCAAGGACGCGGGCGCGTACTTCTTCGACTCGGACGAGGTCGACCGCGAGCCGTACATGGCGCCCGGCCTCGTGACACCGGAGAAGGTCGCGAAGGGCAAGCTGCCGACCGACGTCTGGTGGCACACGATCGTCCCGACCAACGGCAAGGAGAAGACCGGCTACCCGACGCAGAAGCCGGAGGGGATCGTGCGCCGGATGGTGCAGGCGTCGACCAGAGAAGGCGACTGGTGCCTCGACTTCTTCGCCGGCAGCGGCACGCTCGGCGCCGTCGCCGCGCAGCTCCGCCGCAGATACGTGCTGATCGACGAGAGCGCGGACGCGATCGCCGTCATGCGCAGACGGCTGCCGGACGCGGCGGTGATCGCGGGCTCAGGCGGCGACCGGCACGGCAGCGGCGACGTCGCGCCACGGCAGCGCGACGTCGAGCGGCCGTGACGCCCACGGGTTGCGCCACAACGCCGGCGTAGCGACCGCCGCCGCAAACGGGTCTGCGGACCACAGCGCGCGGCCGACGAGCACGCCCGACAGGCGCGTGTTGCACGGGCCGCCCGGGCCGTGCCAGACGGCGTGGTCGCGCGGAGCCGCGCCGAGCAGCGCGTGCTCGACGTCGCGCTCGCAGACGCGATCGCCGAGCGCCAGCACGGCGAGCAGGTACGGCATGTCGAGCGCGCCGTAGCGCGACGCCTTCTTCTTGATCTTGCGTCGCAGCGGGCGCACGTCGTTGACCGGCAGCGCGCCGCCGGCCGCGCGCGGGACGAGCTGCGCGCAACCGCACGGCCGGGCCTCGTCCGCGGGCAGCGCTATCGCTTCGACGTCGATCGTGAAGCCGTCGAACGCGAGCCGCTTCACGGCGGGCGCGCGCAGCTCGCGCGGGTCGAGCGCACCGAGCCAGCGCTCGAGCGGCGGCACGATCCGCCGCCGCCCCGGCGAGCAGCTTCCGTACGAGACGACCTCCAGCGCGAGCGAGAAGCGCGGCGCGCGCACGGTCGCGAGGATGTCGCGGAGCTGCTCGTCGAGCCGACGCTCCGTGAACGACAGCGGCGAGTCGCCGCCGACCACGGTCGCCTCCAGCCAGCAGCGCTCGCGCCCGCGCGCGAGCATGAAGTCCTGCCGCCGCTCGCCCGCTTCGGTGCCGATGTTGACGGTGACGGAGAAGCCGCGGCGGCGGTGCGCCTCGTGCACCCACAGCTCCCAGAACGCGCCGGCGTGGTCGAGCTCGGCGTCCTGTGCGAAGCGGTTGCGCAGGTCGGCGCGGGCGGCGGCCGGCAGCCGCGCGAACCAGCCGTCGAGCTCGCCGCGCACGCGCTCCCAGCGCGCGCCCGCCGCACGGTCGAGGAACGCGTACGCCGGCTCCTGATGCGCGCGCGGCATCGCGTCAGTGCGGTCGCGCACCGAAAACAGCGTCGGTCCGTGCAGCGTCGAGCGGATCGCCTTCCCCCTGGCGAGTGTTCCGAACTGATGCGCGGCGGCGCTTTTCCCCCGACGCCGCGCAGGCCGTTCAACCGTACACAACGCGCGAGCTCGCGTGGGAACGATCCGCTCAAAGTCGGTTCCTCGCGAACGCGCGCCGCCTGACCCCGGCGCTCACGCCGCCCGTCGTACGAACGTCCAACTGGCGCGCTCGCGCTCAGCGGCTTCACGTCACGCACCGATGCGCTCGGTGCCTTGTGGGTGCAAGGACGGCCCGCACGGACGGCAAGGAAGCCGGTGGATCGCCTTTGGCCGGGACGGTCCGCCGCACGTTGCACGGATGCTTGGTGGGGGCGCCTCTGGCCGGGGGCGCCCCCACCGCTCTTTCCGCAGGCGCACGCCGCGGCGCGGCGGCGCGCAGCGGCGTCAGAGCTGGAGCGTGCCGTCCGCCACGGCGACGACGTCACCGCCAACGCGCGGACGCTCGCCCTCCATCGCCGCCTCGATCCGACTGGGACGGCCCATCTCGATCCCCTGCTCGATCGTCAGTGCGGCGGTGCCGACGCGCGCCGCGAGGTAGGCGCACAGTGGGCCGGCGGCGGAACCGGTCGCCGGGTCCTCGCCTGTCGCCGCGCTCACGAACGCGCGGGTGCCGGCGTGGTCCGGGGTGGCGACGTCCCACACGGCGGCGTAGAGGACCATCGCGCCGTGCGCCGCGAGCAGCCGCTCGACCGCGGGCCAGTCGGGACGGGCGCGCGCGAGCGCGTCACGGTCGCGCAGCGGCACGATCAGCTGCGTCAGGCCGCTGCCGACGAGCTGCGGCGGCAGCGTGCGGTCGGCGTGCTCGGGCGTCAGGCCGAGCGCCTGCACGACCTGCGCGCGCGGCAGCTCGGCGCCGAGCACGGCCGGCTCCTGCAGCATCGACGCGTGCGCGTGGTGGGCGTCGTGCAGCCGGACGTCGATCGGCTGCAGGCCGGCATCGGTCTGCTGGACGTAACGGGCCTCACGCGGCGCCCCGTCGCCGCCGCCGTGCTCAGCCCGCGCGACGGCGACCGCCGTGCCGAGCGACGGATGCCCCGCGAACGGCAGCTCGCGCTCGACGGTGAAGATGCGGTTGCGGTAGTCGGCGCCGGCGTCGTCGGCGCGCTGCACGAACGTCGTCTCGGAGAGACGCGTCTCGCGCGCGAGCGCGAGCATCGTCGGCTCGTCGAGCGCATCGGCGTCGTGCACGACCGCCAGCGCGTTGCCTTGCAGCGGCGTGGCCGTGAAGACGTCAAGCAGCGTGTAGCGATGGGCCCCCACCCCGGTGCGCTCCGCTTCCCGGGGCTCAGCCGTCGAAGTCGAAGTCGCGCGGGGGGCGCTGCTCGAACCAGAGCCGGTCGTGCTCCGGCGTCTCCTGCAGGAAGTCGGGCGTCTCTTCCAGCACGTCTTCGTCGGCCGCCTGCGGCTGCGCCTGTGCCTGTGCGTGCGGCTCCGGCTCGCCGTGCTCGTCCTCGTCGTCGTGGTGATCCTCGACGCGGTACTCGGTCGTCGGCTGCGACAGCGGGTCGCCATGCGGCGGCTCGTGGCGGTCCTCCGGCGCGAGCACGTGCGTGTGCTCGTCGGGATGCAGGTCGTCGGACGCCGGGTGCGGATGCTCGGGCTCATCGCGTTCGGACGGCGCCGGCGCCGTCTCAGCGACCGGCCGCTCATCCGGGGCGGGCGTGGGCTCCGCCTCGGCGCGGGCGAGCTCGTCCGCCACCGGCTCAGCCGGCGCCGGCGCCGGCTGGCGGCGGACGGGACCAAGCGCCTCCTGCTCCATGCGGGCGACCTCTGCGGGGTCGGCACCACGGCGGCGCTTGAGGTCCAGGTGCTCGCGGATCGCGTCGTCCAGCAGACCCATGAGGCGGCAATGCTATCGGCCCTCGCCGCGGTTCGGGGTGTGTGCGGATCAGCCCGCGCCGCCGGCGGTGACGGGCGCCTCCGCCCGCACCGTGCGGTTCTTGCCGCTGCGCTTGGCGATGTAGAGGGCGGCGTCGGCGGCCGCGACGAGCGCGACCGGGTCGCCGTCGGCGGACGCGGCGACCCCGCAGCTGACCGTCACGCGGATGGCGCCCTGGCCGTCGAGACGCGGCAGCGCGAGCGCCTCGACAGCGCCGCGGACGCGTTCGGCGATCGCTTCCGCGCCGGCAAGGTCCGTTTGCTGGAGCGCGACGACCAGCTCCTCGCCGCCGTAGCGCGCCGGCTCGTCAACCTCGCGCGAGCAGGCGCGCAGCGCGGCGGCAACCTCGCGCAGCACGAGGTCTCCCTGCTGGTGACCGTAGGTGTCGTTGACACGCTTGAAGTTGTCGATGTCGAGCATCAGCAGTCCGAGCGGCTGGTCGAAGCGACGTGCGGACGCCGCCTCGGCGGCGATCACCTGCTCGAAGCGGGCGCGGTTGGAGAGGCCGGTCAGCTCGTCGGTGACGGCCTGGCGCTGGACCTGCTCGTGCAGGTCGACGTTCTCCAGCGAGAGGCCGGCCTGGCGCGCGAGCGAGGCGACCAGCTCGCGTTCGGCGTCCGTGAAGGGACGGCTGCGGCGCGCGACGGAGATGACGCCGCGCGGCTGCGTCAGCGGCGCGCCGTCACGCTGGCGGGGGATCGGAGCGGCGAGTGCGTATGCGTCGCCGTCGGCGGCGCTGTCCGCCAGCGGCCGCCGGTCGTCGCGCGGGTCGCGCGACGTGTAGGCCGCTGCCTCGGCGGCGGCGATCGCCTGCTCCGCGCCGTGCAGGTCGCCGAGTCGCGTGATCTCCAGCAGCGCGCCGGCTTCGGCGCCGCTCGTCCGCAGCGCGGCGCGGCCGCACTGCGCCTGCACGGCGTCGACGATCGTCTGCGTGCCGATCTCCAGCAGTGCGACGCGGTCGAGGTTCGCGGCGAACGTCGCGCCGATGCGCTGGATCGACTCGCGCAGGCGGCCGCGCTCCTGGTCGAGCTCGCGCATACGCCGGTCCAGCTCGACGGCCATCTTGTTGAACTCGCGCGCGAGCTGGCCGAACTCGTCGTCGCCCTCGACGGGGACGGCGGCGGAGAGGTCGCCGCGGCCGATCCGCTTGGCGGCGACAAGGAAGCGCGCGAGCTGGCCGTGGAGCTGGCGGGAGATCAGCAGCGCCCCGCCGAACGCGAGCAGCAGGAAGGCGGCGAGCAGCCCGATCGCGATCGTCTTGCCGCGCGTGGCGGCGGAGGCGGCGGCGCGCGTGTCCGTGAGGATCGCGACGGTGGTGGTGCGGTTGGCGAAGTCGCGGGCGGTGAACGTGGCGACGGTGTACTGCGTGCCGTCGCGGGTGACGGTGCCGTGGGCGGGGAAGCGGTCGGACGGTCGCCAGCCGGCTGGGAGCGTGCTCGCCAGCAGCGCGCGGTCGCGCGTGAGGACGGCGCGCACGCCGTGCGTGGAGACGGTGCGGGCGAAGCGCGCGGCGGTGCCGGTCGCGGCTTCGAGCGTGATCGGGGCGGCGGTCGAGAGCGTCACCCGCACGGCGCCGGGAGCGATCGCGCGGGGGTCGCCGATGTCGAGCAGTGTGCGGCCGGCTTGGCTGATGCGGACGCGCGCAAGGGCACGGTCGGCGGCGAGTGTGCGGGCGGCGATGCGGTCGTCGGCGGTGGCCGGCGTGCGCAGCGCCGCGACGAGCGCCGGGTCGTGTGCGAGCGCGCGCGCGGCGCGGGCGCCATCCTGCGCGCTGGCGTGAAAGAGGGCGAGCGCCGCGGCCGCGCTCGCGTGGTTCTGCGCAGTCGCCTTCGCCTGCTCGCTGGTGGAGACGACGCGCGCGACGACGACTGCCAGCGCGACCATCGGCACGACGACGATCAGCACGAAGAACAGCGTCAGCCGGGCGCGGAAGCTCATCCCCTGTCCACCACCGGTCCCGGAGGCTACCGCCGGCCAGCGGGTGTCCACGCCGGCACTGGACGCCGGGCGGATTCGGCCGCACTCGCGTGCGGGAGATGCCTTGGTAGAGTCCAATGCCCCGCCCTAGCGGGCAAAGGGGCTATAGCTCAGTTGGGAGAGCGCCTGGATCGCACCCAGGAGGTCGGGGGTTCGAGTCCCCCTAGCTCCACTTCACGAAAGCCCCGTCGCCACGGGGCTTTCGTCGTTCAGGCGGCGTCGCGCTCCTCCGCCGGCTCGACCGCCGCGGCGCCCGTATTGCCCTCTGACTGCCCACTCGGGGCCCTCGACGAGCGCGCGGAGGCGCTCCCGCTCGCCGTCACGCCACGCCATCGCCTTCGCGTAGACGGAGAGGGTGAGGTTCGCGACCTGCGGCGAAGCGCTACTCGGCGACCGGAGCGTGCACAGAGAGACCGTGATGCGCGCACCCGGCACTCAGCTGCTGGTCGTACGTCACGACGCCGCTGACCTGTCCACCCTCGCGCAGCTGCACGGCGGCTTCCAGATGGATCGCGTCGAGCGACCGCACGACCATCGGCTCAAGACGCGAGGCTCGCTGGAGCGAAGCCGAGTCGATCGTCATGAGACGGAACGCCTCGAGGTACTCCTCGGCTTCCGGCTGCAGACCTTCGCGCGCGGCGAGTCGGCGGAGCTCGACGACGAGCAGCTCACTCGACCACCACGCGTCATGCTCGGCGAGCACGCCACGGATCGCGTTGGCCTCGGGCTCGGCGAGCAGCAGCCGACCGAGCGCGGAGGTGTCGACGTAGACGCCGGCCATCAGTAGGGGCGGTCCCGATCGGCTGCGAGCAGACGATCGGTCGTCCCAGCCGGATGGCGCGACGCCTTCGGCAGATGCGCGTCGATGACCGCGATCAGATCGCGCGTCGGAGCCGTACCGCGCTCAGCGGTACGGCGCACGACGATCTCGTCGTGCTCGGCGTCCTCGCGGACGACCTCCACGCGGACCTCTCGGCCGGTGTCCATCCGCAATGTCGCGAGCTTGCGCATACGCCTGGAAGTGTGGCAAAGGCACGCGCCGACGGAAAGGGCTGGGACGCAGTCGCCACAAAGTACGGGAGTTCTGTCAAGAGATCCCAGTCTTTGACAGAACTCCCGACAACGGAACGCAAACAGCGACAATTCCGTGCCCCACGCCGAGCATCGGTCTGCTAGAAAAAGACCTGCAAATAAGAACAAGAGCTAGGCGAGCGGCCTCGTGGATCGCAACGGGAGGTCGCCGGTTCGAGTCCGGCTAGCTCCACTGAAGTTGTCGTCGCGCAAACCGTGGGCGTGGCGATGCGGTAGGTGGGAAGGATCTCGGCGCGGCCGTTGACGCGCAGCTCTTGGATGAGGATGCGCAGGAGCGCCTTGGTGTGTTCGGGGTTGCCTTGGCGGATCGCGTCCTCCAAGGCGTTGGCGGTGGCGTGCAGCTCGGCCGTGTCGGGCACGTGTGGCGCTTCTGCCGCCAGTTCGTGCGCGAGCTGTTGGTCTTGGTCGCGGAGGCCGTCGAGCTTGGCCTGGAGGGCGTCCATGCGGTTCTGGAAGCGTTTGGCGTCGAGGTCGCCGTTCTCGAAGGCGTCGAGGTAGCGGTCGATCGCGCGCTCGGCGCGCTTGATCTCGGCGGTGGCTGCGGCGCGGCGATCCTCCAGCGCCGTGCGCTCCGATTGCTCGCCCTCGGCCGCCTGTTCGATCGCGGTGCGGATGAGGTGTCCGTCGCGGTAGATGCCGGCGAGCTGTTCGATGACGGCGTCCTCCAGCTTCTCGCGAGGGATGCGGTCGCCGTCGCAGGCTTTGGGTCCGCGCTTCTGGCGGCCCGAGCAGGCGTAGTAGTGGTAGAGGCCGCCATTGCCTCTGGCGCTCATGCCGACGTAGGCGCGCCGGCAGCGCCCGCACCGCAGCAGTTCGGTGAGCAGGAAGTCGCTGCGTTGTCCGACGCGCTGGGCGCAGTCCTCGCCGCGCTCTTTCAGCAGCGTCTGGGCGCGCTCGAACGTCTCCTCGTCCACGAGGCCGGCGTGGTTGCCGTCGAAGGTCTGTCCGCGCCAGTGGACGCGGCCGACGTATGCCTCGTTGCGCAGGATCAGCAGCACGACCGCTGGCTGCCAGCCCTGCCCGTTGCGTGCCGGTGCCTGTTCGGCGTCGAGCAGGCGGGCGATCGAGACGGCGCCGTGTCGGCCGGCGGTGTAGAGGTCGAAGATGCGCCGGACGATCGGCGCCTCGCGCTCCTCCTCCACGAGTTCCTTGGCGTCGTTGCGGCGGTAACCGTAGGGGACGCGGCCGTTGGGCCAGTAGCCCTGCTTCGCGCGCCGCTCGATCCCGGCGGTCACGCGGTCCACGATCGTCGCGTGCTCGAACTCGGCGAAAACGCCAAGCATCTGCAACATCATCCGCCCGGCGGCCGAGCCGGTGTCGAACGGCTCGGTCGCCGAGCGCAACACGACGTTCATGCGGTCCAGCTCCTCGGCGAGCTGCGCAAGCTGACGCACCTTCCGGCTCAGCCGGTCGACGCGGTAGACGAGCAGCAGGTCCGCACCGCCACGTCGCGCGAGGTCGAGCGCCGCTTGGAGGCCGGGCCGGTCGAGCTTCGTGCCCGTCGCGCGGTCCTCGTAGTGCGCGACGACGCGCCAGTCGTCGTGGACCTTGCAGAACGATTCGAGCCGATCCTTCTGGGAGTGCAGCGAGGTCGGCTGGTTCTCCTCGTCGGTCGAGATGCGGGTGTAGAGACAGACCCGCGTCATCGCCCTTCCTCCTCCTCGGTCGGCACGGGTGCTCCGAGTGGTGAGAGCGCGTGCCAGAACCCGGGCCGGTCCTTGTGCCAGCGGCGCCCGAGCGCATCCGCCGGGTCATCCGGTTTGAAGCCGGAGACAGGCAGCGCCTCCAGCCGCAACGGCATGCGGTGCTTGCCGAGCGGCTGCCAGATCGGGCCGAGCGGTCCGAACTCGCGCAGCTCGGGCACGGTCGCCACATACACCGGCCATTCGTCGCCGTACGGCTCGAAGGACTCGGCACGGGGCATCGCGTCCTCCAGCGTTCGCGCGCGTCGCGTGCCGGGGACGACGAACAGCACACAGGAGCGCCAGCCGCTGCGGCCGGATGCCTTGCTGTACATGCGCAGCTTGTGCTCCAGCACCGACCCCGGCTCGGTGCCACGATCCCACTCCAACAAACCGACGAGCAACCCGGCAGGGGTCGAAACAAGGATCCCGGCGTCGGGCACCAGCGCGACACCGTCCGGCATCTGCTCCTTCGCGCTGCCCGAGCCCCACCACTCGGCGACACCAAGGTGAGGGTGCGGAAGCGTCACCGCGATCAGGTCGGTGACGAACTGGTTGATCTCCAACTGGTGCGCGAGCTGCGGATGCGTACCCCAGTTCTCACGCGCTCTCCACGGCAGCGCTCTGCGCTCGAGGCCGAGGCACGCGGCGGCGATGTGCGCGCCGGCCTCATCGAGCAGCCAGTGCGCCTGCGGCTTGCCCAGAGCGAACGGTCGCGGGGGATAGAAGCGATCCAGCACACGAGCGCGGTAGAGGAACAGCAGCCGATCCATCGCACGACGACGACCGGAGAAGAACAGCAGCGTGAGCTGGCTCGACGTGAGGATGCGGTGCTGATAGAGCGCGAGCGCGATCTCACGGTCCCGGTCGGTCAGATGGTTCACCAGCTCCGTCAGCCGATCGGGCCGTGACGCGGCCCTGCCGCGTAGAAGACGTTGAAGAACTCATGCAGGACCACCTATGTCGGCCTTCACTGACCGGCCCGATCCGCCGCCGGGACGGCGATCCCGCCGCCTCCCGGGCCGGCGGGTCGTGACGGGCATACCGCCGCCCAAACGGACGGGCATAGCGCCCGACGATCGGCGCGGACGATCCAGCGTCCTGCGGGCGAGGACGAGCGCGAGCAGGCGCGCCGCTTCGCGCTCCTGCCCCTCGCTCATCACCACCACCTGCGGGCAACAAAGCCCAAGCGGCTTTCTCTCCATATTCGTGTCGACCGGCGCGAGAGTCGAGATACAACAGAGAGGTCGATCCGACCCCCTCCGCGGTACACCGACCCCGCACGAGCCGACCGCCTGTCAGCGCCGTGTCAGCCACCTGTCAGCACCTCCGGTCGAGGTCGGAACGGCGACGTGGCCATGCTTCTGGTCCAACGGCGCGGAGTCGATGCACAACCTTTCGGTCGAGCATCCGTTGAATGAGGATGACTGCGACTGGAGGCGGAATGGCGCGAAAGACTGGACGGATCTGGGCGTTGCTTGTTGCAACCGCACTGCTTGCGAGCGGATCGGCGGCGTCAGTGGCGTATGCACAACCGCTCGCAGATGTCGTGCGCTACTCGCCTGTGGGTTTGGAGATTGCCTCCGGGCCGGACGGCAGGTTGTGGGAGGTGGATGGTCTGCGTGTCGGTTGGCTCGATGTCCTCGGGCGACTGACGCAGGGGGCGAGTCCAGGAAAGCCGCCGACCTCGACGGGACCGCTTGTCTCGCTGGCCGATGGGTCGATGGCGTTTGTCGCGTTGTTCGGCAGCAGCGCATCCGACTTCCATCTCGGCATTGTCCATCTCCGTTCCGGGACGAGCCCGCGGGTAGCTCCGGTGCCTATCAAGCTCATCCGGGTCCCCGCCCAGACCGCCCTGCGGCCAGACGGCACGCTGATGATCGACGACCTCTGTCACGGCAGCGTCATCCGCGTGTCCCCAGGCGGAGCCGTATCGCGTGTCCGGGTTGCGAGACGTCCATGCACGATCGGGGGCGGAGAAGCGATGGCTGTTGGGGGCGATGGAACAACTTGGGTGGTGCACGCGTGCCTGGGGCGCATCGTGCGCGTTCCGCTTGTCGGCAGGCCGCGCGAGTGGTCAGCTCCACTGCCGCAGTACTGCGCGCCGGACAGCCCGCACTACATCCCGCTCGAGCTCTCGATCGCCCCAACGGCGCGCGGCGGCCTGCTCACGCCCGATCTGCGGGTGAGTGCCAGCGGCAGGCTCACCTCCGTGAAGTCCAACCTGCCGATCGCCCAAACGCCTGACGGCAGCGTTTGGACCAACGTCGACGGCAAGCTCATTCAGCGCGGCCCAAGCGGCAAGGTTCGACGCTGGCCGTGGCAAGCCATCGCGGCTACGGCTGGCCCGGACGGGCGCCTCTGGTACACCCGCGCTCACGTCGAAATCAATCCGGATGCCATCCTCAATCCGAACGTGGGCGGTCTCTATTGGACCGCGTGGGATGTCCGGGTCGGGGCGATCGATCCACGATCTGGAAGCGTCACCGAGCAGTCGCTCGCGCCGTACGGCCCTGATCGCGTCAACAGCCCGATTCTGTTGGCGGCGCCGACCATGGTCGCCGGACCCGACAACAGCGTCTGGCTGACAGAGAGCCGCGAGGTCGATGGAGCCTTTTCCCATCTGCTGACCCGCCTCACCCCGGCGACGGCCGGTCCAGTACAGCCCACAATCGCGGCAGCCACGCGAATACTCGGACGCGCTGGGCGCGTCCTCTGGATGCAAGTCAGATGCGCGGGACGCCCAGGTCGCTACTGCGTCGGCACTGCAACCCTGACAGCACGCCATCTGAAGCTCAGCCGCCGCGCCGCGACCTTCTCAGTCCCGGCCGGCAACTCGCAACCCGTGTCCCTGCATCTCACCGCAAAAGCGCGTCGATCGCTTCATCCAGGGACGACCGTGCGCGCGCACGTCCGTACCAACACAAGCACCGGCTGGGTACGGAGCCAGCATGTTCTGCGAATCCCGGGGCAATAGCCACAAACACGGCGCTGGTGCGCTCCGCCGGATGCACCAGCGCCGACTCATCTCACCGCAAGCAGCGACGGCACGATAAAGCGGTTTGCGCGACGCCAAGTTCTCTCCATACCGAAACGGCCCCCTGCAGAAAGGTCGTTCCGGGACGGTGGCGGTACAAGCGATGACAGCGTGCCGACAGCTCAGGCCTGGTTGACGGTAGCAGAACTGCTACCCTGCTCATATGCCGATGATCCCCCAGAAAGAGCTCCGCAACAACATCGGCGAGGTCCTGCGCCGGGCAGAGGCCGGCGAGGAGTTCACGATCACGGTTTCCGGTCGACCGGCCGCGCACCTGGGCCCGGCCGCCCCACAGCAGTGGGTCAGCGGCCCACGGCTGCGAGCGATCTGGGCTACCCCGACGCCTAAAACGCTCGCGCGGGATCTCGAGCGGTTGCCCGGCGGCCTGGTCGACCCTTTCGCCTAACCGGTGAGAGCAATCCTCGACACGTCCGTGCTGATCGCGGAGGACGGACCAGAAGACCTCGAAAGCGCGATCAGCGCCGCATCGCTGGCCGAACTGCATTTCGGTGTCCTCGTCGCGCAAGACGAAGACGAGCGCGCCCGTCGCGCACACCGTCTCGGCATCGTCGAGGCAACCTTCCATCCGCTGCCCTTCGATGCCGCGGTCGCCCGCGAGTGGGGGCGCTTGGCAGCCGCGGTCGCATCCCGCGGGGCGCAGCCGCGCCGACGCGCCGTCGATCTCGTGATCGCAGCGACAGCCAACGCCTACCACGTCCCGCTCCTGACCCACAACTCCAAGGACTTCCAAGTCATCGCCGACCTCGTCGACGTGCGCACTCCCTGAAGCGCCTGTCACGCGAGCACCACACCGGGTGCCACGACATGGTTTGCGCGACGCCAAGTTCTCTCCTTAGACAAACCGCTCCCCTGCAGAGAGGTCATTTCAAGGGCGCTGCCGGTACAGGGGCATGTGACCGCCGTCATTGCGATGACCGGAAAGGGCCGGTCAGGTGCGGTAGACCTCGCGGCGGTGCGCGATGCGCGCGACGAGCACAAGGCGGTCGTGGTCATCGATGGCGTAGACGATCCGGTAGTCGCCGACGCGGATGCGGAAGTCATCGCGGCCGGCGAGCTTGACGGCTCCGACGGGCCGTGGCTCGGTCGCGAGCCCGTCGACGGCCGCGCGGATGCGGTCGCGCAGCGGGCCGTGCAGACGTCGGTAGGCACGCACCGCGTCGCGGTGCATTCGGATCTCGTACGGCGGGGTTACTCTCGGACCTCGGCCCAGGGCGCGCTCTCGTCGCGCTCGTCTCGCGCGTTCAAGGCTGCCAGGCTGTCTTCGAGGTACTCGACGCGGTCGACCAGCTCGGCGTAGCGGTCGACGTCGAGCAGCACCCCGGTCAGACGACCGCGCTTGGAGACGTACAGCGCCTCCTCGCTCGCACGCAACGCATCCAGCTCGCGACCGAGACCGGCGCGCAAGTCCTCTGCGGTAACGACACGGGGCATGGATCCACACCTTCCTACGGTCAACCCTACGGTCTGTCTCATGGACGATCGTAGCAGACACCTGATGGTCCGGCCAGGCGCGCCGGGAGCAGGCTACGATCAGCAGCCGGTGGTCCCCGACCTCGACCTCGCGGCGATTCGCCGCTACTGCGAGCAGCGAATACCGCCCGACGCGCGCGACCAAGTCCGCGTCGAGGCACAGGTCGCGCGGAACACCGTGACCGTTGTCGAACGACGCGCGCCCTGGCGCGACGATGCCGACGATTGGAGCGAGCAGCCGATCGCCCGCCTTCGCTACACAGCGACGAGCGGTCTTTGGACGCTCTACTGGCGCGACCGCAACGACCGCTGGCACCGCCACACCGGTCACGCCGCAAACGTCCTCGGCCTCCTCAGCGAGATCGACCACGACCCCACCGGCATCTTCTGGGGCTGACCCCGCGCAAACCCTTGGGCGGGCCTCACAGCGTCACCGCTGGACCCGAGACCGCATGGTTTGCGCGACGCCAAGTTCTCTCCACTTAGCGAGACACCTCCCCACGTCTTGCGCCGAAGCTGTTGTCCGAGGCGCTGGGGTTGCAGCGTCGCCGAGTCGTGCGCGAGCCGTCGCACTCGCGTGTACTCGTGTCACAGCGCTCGCGACAGAGTCCTTCGGATGCCGTCAGCTCCGCAGCGCGTCCGCTGGACCGACCACGCACTTAAGAAGGCGACGCTGCTCGGCATAACCGGATCGATGTCGAGCGACTCGTGATCGAGCACCATCACCGACGCAGACGCAACGCGGGACCAGCGGACTGGCTGGTCATGATGGGTCGGCTCGTGATTGCCTACGAGCATCCTGACCACGCCGACATGACAACTGCCCGCGTCATCACGCTCTGGCGTCGGCGCTAGCCTCTCCTCATGCACATCGACGGCCACTACGACCCCGATGCCGACATCGCCTGGCTGCGCTTCGAGGGCTACGACCCCGAGACCGTCGTCGGCGAGGAGACCGACACCGGCCTTCGGGAGATCGATCCCTCCACCGGACGCGTCGTCGGCTTGGAGTACTGGCACGCCAGCACGACTCTCCCACGCGAGTTGCTGACGCTGCTCCCGCCGCCCGGCGTCGCCGCAGCGGCCTGACGCAGCGTCAGCACAGAGCCAGCGGCTCGGCAACGACCGCGCCGTGGTTTGCGCGACGCCAAGTTGTCTCCACTGAAGTTGTCGTCGCGCGCACCGACGCGAGGCCGCCGTTCGCCGGTAAGGGCTGCTAGTCTTACCGCATGCGCGTCACGCAGAAGGGCCAGGTCACGATCCCGCTCGAGGTTCGCCGCGCTCTCGGCATCGAGACGGGTACTGACGTTTCCTTCGAGCTTGACCGACGCGGTGCCCGCCTCGTCGTCGAGCCCGCACGGGCAGCGCGCGAGATCAAGCGGATGCGGGGCGCGGGCGATGTCGCGATGACGACGGACGAGATCCTCGCGCTCACGCGCACGTGACGCACGCGGGGACGGTCCTCGACAGCAGCGTCCTGCTCGACGTCTTCACCGAGGACCGTAGATGGCTCCCATGGTCTGAGGAGCAGCTCGTCGCAGCCGCCCAACGAGGCGCTTTGATCCTCAACGCGGTGGTGTTTGCCGAGATCGCGCCGCGCTTCTCGCGCATCGAGGCGCTGCGAGATGCGCTGCCGTCCATGGCCGTGCTGGAAGAGATCCCGAGCGAGGCCGCGTTCCTGGCCGGGCACGCCCATGCCGCCTACCGGCGAGCCGGCGGCTCGCGTGAGGCGGTTCTGCCCGACTTTCTCATCGGCGCGCACGCCGCGGTGACACGCCGGCCGTTGCTGACCCGCGATCCGCGTCGCGTCGCGACCTACATCCCCGGTACAGAGCTGATCAGCCCCTGATCTCCGCGCGATGCGCAGACCGCGCACAACGATCGCATGGTCCGCGCGGCGTCGACAGTGGTTCTCAGTCTCCGATCACGGTCACGGTGATGCCGAGGCCCGGAGCGCGTGCGAGCGCTCGGTCACAGGTGACGAGCGGACATCCAAGGCTGCGAGCTAGGGCGATGTAAAACGCGTCATACGAGCTGACGTTATGACGCAGCGCCCATGCACCGACGACGAGCGGAGCGATCGGGAAGCGATCGATGTCGGCGTCGATCAGCAGCCGGAGTGCCCGCTGGGCACGTTCGTCGGACATCTCGCCGCGGCGGACATAACGCGTGATCGCGTGAAGTACCTCGGCATCGAGCAGCGCCGGCGCCACGCCGTCGATTCCCTCCAACGCCGCCCGGACCGCCATCGCGCGCGGGTGCGCGACGAGCAGGTCGACGACGACAGACGCGTCAACGACTGCGTGCGCCACGGTCAACGCGAGCCATCAGCTCGCGATCGCGTTCTTCGCGCGCCTCGCGGATGACCTCGGCAGCGGAGTGAGTCACAGCGACCGGCTCCAGCTCGGAGACGCGATCGAGCCAGTCCTGCTTAGAAGGACGACGCTGATCCCGCTCGATCAGCTTCATCACGTAGTCACGGATCGTCGTACCTTCTTGCTGAGCACGGCGCCGCAGCTCGCTATGCACGGCGGGTGGGACGTTCTTGACCTGGATAATGCTCATGGCATGATCGTAGCATGCTGTAAGCATCCCAACCACCGCATGTCAAGCGCCGAGCGGCCACCAAGCCCTCCCAGTAGCAGCGCGAATGCGCAAGACCCAGAGCGAGTCCGGGCGTCAGCAGGAATCGCACGGCGTCGCGGACCTGCGACTCAGAGCTTGACCGTCGTCGTCAGGCTCCGGTAGCCGGGATGGCTGACGGTGACCTTGACGTGGTCGCCCGCCGATCCACTGATCGTGAGCTTCGCCGTCCCCTTCGCGTTGGTCGTCTTGCTCGTGCCCTTCGCGGACACCTTCGCCCCGGCGACCGCATCGCCTGCGTCGGTGACCGTGACCTTGAGCTTGAACTTCCCGCCGCCGAGTCTCGTCGCCGTGACGGTCGCGGACAGCTCCGGAAGCAGCCGCGCGTAATAGATCCCCTCCACCAGCGGTCCCTTGGTGTCGGGCGTCCCGCTCATCAGCAGGTCGAGCGGTCCCAGGCGCCCGTCGCCCGAGAGGGTGAACAGGTCCGCCCAGGTGAAGCGGGCGGTCTGGATCGGCTCGAAGCGGGTGACGGCCTTGTTGGAACGGGTGAAGGCGGTGATCCCGTGGCCGTTGACCTCACCGGCCCAGGTCACCCAGAGCCGGCCGTCCAGGCTCGTGGCGACGCTGCTGACCGCCGCGTGCAGGCCCTTGACCGACCCCACTGCCACGGAGCCGCCGCCATAGCGCAGCAGCCGGACGTGCGTCCTGGGACCGAAGTCCGCCGCGTAGGCCGCGAACACGCCGGGCCCGGAATCGCGGCCGGCGAGGATGAGCGGGGCGCCCGTCCCGTATTGAGAGGGGATCGGGGCCTTCTGTGCCGCGCCCGTCGTCGGCGCCGCCTGCTGGAGCCAGACGCCTCCGCTGCCGGCGTTCGAGTCCCAGCTCACGACGACCGCGCCCGTCTTGGCGTCGACGGCCGAGGCGGTGTTGCCCGCCGCGTTGTCGGCGGCGTTGGTGAGCTGGTACGTCGGCGCGCCGGCGCCGAAGCCTTGCTGGATCACGACGTTTCCGCAACAGCCGGCGGTGAGCACCGGCTTGCCGTTGGACACCTGCAGCGTCAGGTTGCTGTCGCCGAACGCCATCGATCCGCTCCCGACGTTCGCGGGAGCCGACCACGTGGAGCCGCCGTCGGTCGAGGAGATGCCCCAAGGCCCGTCGACGCCGCTCGGGGACCCGCCGAACACGGCCTGGAGCGTCCCGGACGGCAGCACCGCGAGCCCCGGGATCCCGCTCGGCGACCCGGACGAGAGGCCGTTCCACGCGAGCGCCTGCACCTGCGGCCCGACCTTTCCGGACGGACTGATCGCCACGGCGCCGACGCCGCTGGCCGAGTCGCCCCAACTGGTGTTGGTCGCGTAGGCGACGTGCAACCGCCCGTCCGCGGACCGCGCGAAGCCGATCGGAAGCGTGCCGTAGCCGACCTTGGCCAGCAGCTTGGGATGCAGGGTCGCTCCCTGAGCGCCGCTCGGTGCAAGCAAGGCCACCATCAGCCCCAAGAGCACGATCCACCACGGCCGCCGCATACCTCGGTCCTTCATCGCAGTCCTCCTCGTGCGGACCCCGGTGACGGACGCCGACACCGAGCGTGCCCGTGCACGCTACGCGTCGACGCAGCCCCGTTCAACAGAGAAGGCACAACAGACCGACGCGGTCTGGGGAAGCTCGCGTCACCGCACGTCCAGCGGCAGTCCGCGCAGGTTGGCGTGGTTTGCGCGACGCCAAGTTCTCCATCGGATGGAAGCCCTGCTACGGCAGGGCTTTGTTTCGGCGTGCGGAGACACAGTGGCGAGGACGCAGGTTGCTCGGCGTTCGCCGCGGGGGTGCCGGACGATGCAGCCAGACCGCAGGCGCTCTATTCGTCGAGACCGCGAAGCGTCGCCTCGATCTCCGACGTGAGGAGATAGAGGTCGGTGTCGGTTGGGTCGTCTGGGTGGAATGAGTGGAAGCCGAGCCGCTCCCACCAAGCCCGCGCTTGCGCGTCAAGCGCTGCGGCGACGACGGCGCGACAGGCGGCCGTCGCGTTCAGCTCAACCGCCGTTGCCAGCACGTAGGCGACGAGCGCCGTGCCGACGCCGAGGCCGGCGAAGTCCTTGTCGACAGCAAGGCGGCCGAGCAGCAGCGCCGGCACTGGATCGGGCGCTTGCTTCGCGACCGTGCGCGGCGCGGCGCTTCGGTCGACCGCGGTCATGGCGAGACTCGCGAACGCTACGACCCGATTCTCCGGCGTGGCGATCACCCAGGTCGCCGCAGTGTCGCGACGGCGGTTCTGGCCCGCGTAGCGACGCAGCCACTCGTCGAGCGCGGGCTCACCGCAGTCGAACCGGCTGCGATCGTGCCGAGCCGCGTCGAGCAGCTCGGGGCGCCGGAGGTCAGTCAACCCAGCGGAACCGCTGCGGGCGATCGAGCGCCGCGGCAAGTCGCTCGTTCACACGCGCCGGCTGGGCAAGCGCATCGCTAAACGCCTGCGCCGCCTGCGGAGAAAGCTCGACCACCGTGCGTTCGGCAAGCACCTCCTCGGCATGCCGAGACGCTGCGCCCAGCACAAACGCCGAAAGGTTCTGATGCGTTGCGTCCGCGGCGCGCTCGAGCAGATGCTTGCGCTGCGGGTCGACGCGGATTTGCAGGCGCTGTTCCTTGATCGTGCTCATGTACTCACTATGGCAGTACAATGGCTTGCGGTCAACCATCGCCGCAACGACCTTGGCAGTAAGAGCCGACGCCGCGCCGCGCCGACCGTTACGGCAACCCGCCGCCAAGCGCCGCGAACGCCTTGAACGGCGTCGGCGCGGCCTTCTCGACGTAGGCGAACGTGCCCTCTGCGGTGACGTCCGTGCCGGCCGGCGACTCGGCGCGGAGGCGGTCGGCCCAGGCGTGTGCGGCGTCCTCGTCGTCGGCGCCGACGATCACGTAGCGCCAGCGCAGCAGGTGCGGGACGCCCTCCCGCGTCAGCCGCTCGGACAGCTCGTGCGCGGCGTGTCGCGTCGGCAGCGCAGCCCGCGCCTCGAACTCGGGGAAGCCGTCCGCCGCGCTCTCGTCATCCTCGCGACGCATCAGGCGCGCGTGCTCCGCCTCCCGCTCGGCGGCGGTCGTCGCGGCCGGCGCGTCGGCCGGCTCCCAGTCCTCCGCGTCCGCGTGCCAGCGACTCGCGACGACCTCGGCGCTCCAGCCGTGCTTCGCGAGGTCCTCGCGCACGATCCGCTCGGCGGCGCGCAGTGCCGCGTGCGTGCTGGCGTAGAGGAAGAGCTCCTGCCCGTCGCGACTGATCGCGATCGCGTCGCCGAGCTCGCGCGCGACCTCCTCGCTCAGCTCCTCCGCCTCAAGCCGCCCGCTGAGCGCCTCGGCGTGCTCGGAGCCGGCGAGCGTGATGCGCAAACGCCAGTCATCTTGCACCTCCCGGACCCTAGCGCTGCGCAGCCGTCTCGGGGTGCGGTTCAGGGTGGCGTCCCCGTAGCGCGCCCGCCACCCGCTGCCGAGACTTCACTCCGCGAATGAGAGGAGGACGCATGAAACGCTCAATCGAGCCATTGGTGATGGCGGCGCTGCTCGCAACAATCGCCGTGCTGGCGTTCGCCGGCCTGTGGGGCGTCGCGCACGCGCAGCCGGCCGACAGGACCGCCTCGCCGACAGTGACGCTCCGCGGCAGCGCACACCTCACCCAACTCCGTGACAGCACGGTCACCCCGGCGGTGTTCCACGTGCACGCGCACTTCTCAACCGACACGCGGGCGCCGACCCGTTCACCGTTCAGCGCGCCGTCGTGTACTTCCCCGATCACGCGGGCACGAACGGGGCGCTGTTCCCCTCGTGCAGTCCGAGGCGGATCGAGCGCGCTCACGGCAACGTCAAAGCGTGCCCCGCGGGCTCGCAGATCGGCAGCGGCACCGTAAAGGCGCGCGCGATTCAGATCGGCGTCACGGCGACCGGACGCGTAACGATGTTCAATGGCCCGCGCGGCAGAAGCATCACACTTAATGTGCAGACGTCCTTGCCCGCCTACATCAACCGCTCGTTCGCGGCACCGCTCGAGCAGTTGCACGGCAGATATGGCGAGAAGCTGACGATCGTTGATCCGCCTTCGCTCCAGCAGGTCCTCGACGGAGTGTGGGTCGCGGTCAAGGACTTCGACGTCACCGTGACGGGCGTGGTCCGCCGCCACGGAGTCGCGTACAGCTACATGAAGGCGACGCGCTGCCCACGCGGCGCGCTGCACGGCGTCTTCGACTTCGTCGACGGCCCGAGCGGCCGGACTGCCTCCACCACGGCGGACGCGAAGGTGCGCTGCAGCGCCAGGTGAGCCGGCGCCGAGCGGTGCGCGCCATGGAAGACTCCGGCTTGTGGGGCGCCGATTCTCTGGCCGACTGTGTCTGCTCGCGCTCGTCGGCGCGCTTGCCGCCGGAGCCGCATCCGCCGCGGCGGATGCGCCGGCGCCACCGCCGCTGCCGCTCGGCACCGACGGGCACGGCGTCCACCTGACCGTGCGCCGCGACGGATCTCCGTACCGCCGCGGGCCGGTGCTCGTGCTGACGTTCGACGACAGCGCCGTCGCGCTCTGGCAGCGGATCGCCGGGAGGATGCTGTCGGTCGAGTGCGTGCGCTTCAGCCGCCACGGGGACCGCACGGACGTCGTCGGGGGCGGCGGCAGCGAGCAGCCCGCGCCGCGTCGGCGGCGGCCGATCGTCGTGGCCCTGCGCCCGCGCTTCGACTACTGCAGCATCGGCGTCTACCATCGCCGCGGACCAACGATCCTCACCCGCATCGCGCTCACCCCGCTCGGCGCGATCCGGCTGGACCGGCTCACCACCGCGCAGCACGTCCTCGTCGCCGTGCGGCTGCTCGACCGCCCCGAGCGCCCTGGGCCCGCGAGCGTCGCCGCCCGCCTCCACGGCGTCGTGCTCGACTCCCCCGCCCAGGCGCCGCCGCCCGGGGTGCTCGGCGTCTACGGCGACGGCGCGGCGCACATGTACGCGGCGCAGACGGATCGCGCCGGCGAGCTGCTGTTCCTCGAACAGCAGGGCGACGTGACGCGCTCGAACGTCACGGAGTATCTGACGAACTCGGACGGGTTCGACTCCTAGATGCGGACGCGTCCCGCGATCACCGCGCTGCTGGTCTCCTGCCTCGCGGCGGCGGCGTTCGGCAACGTCGCGCACGCGCAGGCGATCGCACCGCCGCTGCCGCTCGGCAGCGACGGCCACGGCGTTCGCGTTGTCACGCGCGGCCATCCCGCGCACCTCGTCGTGCTGCTGTCCGCCGCCCGCTACCGCGCCGTCGCGGGGAACCAGCTGGCGGTCGTCTGCGCTCACGTCCCTCGCGTGACGCTCGGCGGCGGACTCGCCGGCGGCCCTGGGCAGAACTTGCTCGAGGTGCCGGTCCCGCCGGGGGGCGTGCGCGCGTTCGTGCAGGTGCCGCGCCGGCGCACAGCGCTCGCCACGCGCCTCACACCCGACTGGGACTGGTGCGACCTGATCCTGCGCAAGGTCCACGGCAACACCAGCTCCGACGTCACCTATGTGAGCGTGCCGCTTACGCCGGCGGGCGCGGCGTTCGTCGACGAGCGTCATGTCGCACTGCGGGTGATCGTGAGCCACATCCTGCTCTCACTGCGGCCGGACGGATTCAGACGTCTCGCGCGCTTGCTGCACGCCGAGCGGCTCGCCTCGCCCGCACAGGACCCGCCGGCCGGGCGACTCGGGATCTACAGCGACGGCGGCAGACACATCTACATCGCGCAGCGCGATCGCGCCGGCGACCTGCTGTTCTACGAGCAGGACGGCGACGTCGTGCGCACGAACCTGCTGCGGTACTTGCAGGACGACTACGCGCTCCTGTGGGGCGCGGTCGGCTAGGGTCGTCCGCATGGACGCGCGCATCGTGGTCCTCGGCGCCGGCTTCGGCGGCCTGGAGCTCAGCACGATCCTGTCGGAGCAGCTCGGCGACGGCGCGAACGTGACGCTGATCGACAAGGGCGACGCGTTCGTGTTCGGCTACTCGAAGCTCGACGTGCTGTTCGGGCGCACGACGCTCGACGCGGTGCGGCTGCCGTACCGCGACGTCGTCAAGCCGGGCGTGCGGCTGTTGCGCGAGACCGTCACGGCGATCGACCCGGCGGCGAAGCGCGTGACGACAGACGCCGGCATGCATGAGGCGGACATCCTCGTGGTCGCGCTCGGCGCCGACTACGACTACGCCGCGACGCCCGGCCTCACGCGGGCGCACGAGTTCTACTCGGTCGCCGGCGCCGCGGGACTCGCGCCGGCCGTGCAGTCGTTCAGTCGGGGCCACGCGATCGTCGGCGTCTGCGGCGCGCCCTTCAAGTGCCCGCCCGCACCGAGCGAGTGCGCGCTGCTGCTGCACGACCTGTTGACGCGGCGCGGGGTGCGCGACGCCTGCCGCATCTCGTTCGTGATCCCGCTGCCGTCACCCGTGCCGCCCTCGCCGGAGACGTCGGCCGCGCTCGTGGAGGCGTTCGAGGAGCGCGGCATCGAGCTGATCACCGGCTGCCGCGTCGCCGCGCTCGACGCCGCGCGCAAGGTCGCGCGGCTCGACGACGACAGCGAGCTCCCGTACGACCTCTTCCTCGGCGTGCCGAAGCACCGCGCGCCCGACGTCGTGCTGGAGAGCGGCATGACGGAGGACGGCTACGTCCCCGTCGATCCGGGCACGCTCGCGACGCGCTTCCCCGGCGTCTACGCGGTCGGCGACGTCTCGACCGCCGGCGTGCCGAAGGCGGGCGTGTTCGCGGAGGGTGCCGCGCGCGTCGCCGCGAAAGGGATCCTCGCGCAGCTGCGCGGCGACCCGCCGCCGGCGCCCTACGACGGCGTCGGCACCTGTTACATCGAGTTCGGCGGCGACCGCATCGGCGCGGTGACGGTCGACTTCCGCTCCGGACCGAGACCGACCGGCGTCTTCGCCGTGCCATCGGCCGAGCTGCGCGCCGAGAAGGAGCGCTTCGGCTCCGATCGGCGCGCACGCTGGTTCGGCGCCTGAGCGGCGCGCTCAGGCGCGGCGCCCGCGGAAGATCGCAAAGCCGCGCTCCGGGGCGATCTCGACGTCCGCGAGGCCGGCGTCCTCGAGCCAGCCGCGCAGCTCCGCGGCCGGGACCAGCACCCCGTTCTGACCGGTGCGCGCGCCGTGGCCGAGCAGCGCGCGCTGGCGTCGCGCGCCGTCGGCGAGGAACGTCGAGCCGAGCAGCTCGCCGCCGGGCGCGAGGCAGCGGGCCAGCTCGGCGACGGCGGTGCGCGGCTCGCCGACCATGTGCAGGCCGCTGTAGGCGAGCGCGAGGTCGGCGGTCGCGTCGGGGAGCGGCAGCGCGCGCATGTCGGCCTGCAGCAGCTCGACCGCGACGCCGCGCTCGCGCGCCCGCCGCTCGCAGCGCGCGAGCATCGCCGGCTCGACGTCGACCGCGATCCAGCGCACCTGCTGGCCGGGCCGCAGTCCGCGCAGCGCGACGCCGCCGCCGCAGGGCACGTCGAGCACGGTCGCGCCATCCGGCAGCGCGGCGATTGCCGCCATGCTGCGGTAGAGCGGCGCGAGGTCGACTCCCCACACGAGCCGGCCGATCAGCTGCGCCACCGGCGGCCGTTCGATGTAGAAGTCGTAGAAACGGCCGAACGGGCCGGCGCAGACGTTCGTCACCTCGGCCATCGACCCGGGAGTCTGACGACGCGCGAGCGCCGGCGTGCCGCTCACCGCAGCCGGATGTCCGCCGCCACCTCGTAGGTCTCCACGAACACGCGCTCGCCCATCGACACCGGCGGGCTCATCTGCTCGAGCGTCTCGTGGCCCCGGCGCAGATCGTCCATCGTCTCGAACAGCCCGACCGCGATGACGCGACCGGCGTCCGGGTCGGCGAGGAACGTGATGCCGGTCGACGGGACGCCCTCCGGCGGGCCGCTCTGCGCGTCCTGCTGGATTCGCTGAATCGACTCGCGGATCGCGTCGGCCGAGCCGCCCTCCCACTTCACCACGCGTGCGTATGCCATCGTCGCCTCCTGGAATTGGGTGCGCCGACGCTATGGCGCCAGGTCGTCTCGGTCAACCCGATCGGCGTCTGCGCGGTGTCCGGGAACCGAATTGCCACATCCCCGGAAATCATCTGCTTAGAATCCCGACCCTCGTCGGTCCGGGGGACGAAGGATCGCGCTTAGATTGGCAGGGAGCGCCGGAAAGGGGAACGATGCTTGTCTCGCCGAGACAGGTAGGAAGACGCATGTTCGTGTGGACGGTCGTCGCGTTGCTGCTCGCGGCGCTTGGCGCCAGCTGGGCCGCCGCGACGGCGCGTGCGTCCGGGGTCGAAGTGTGGGTCGGCTATGCCGACACCTTGCGCGCGAACCCGGACCATTTCCCAACGCCGTGGGAGGGCAGCAGCCCGAGCATCGTCTACGAGGGCTGCTCCCCCAGAGCCGCCTGCGTGTTCGACGCCGGCGCGGTGCGGATCGTCAACAACGCCGCAAGCGCGGTGAGAATCGACTCGGTCGCCGTGAAGGTCGCGAGCTGCACGTTCGACATGTGGGCGCCCGCCACGTTGGCGCCCGGCGCGCAGCTGATCGTCACGCAGAACATCACCGGCGCGGGCGACGGCTGCGACACCGACGGCACGATGGACACCTCTGACGTCGGCCCCGATGGGGGACCGTACGCCGGCAACTGCACGCACGACGGGGTGACCCCGCAGGTCGACGTGTCGATCGACGGGGTCGTCTCGACGTTCGCCGACAGAGGCCAGATCCTCAACACCGGCGGCTTCGACCTCGCCGAGTGCCCGTCTGGAACGAACGAGTCGACGCAGTGGACCCCGGTCGGCGACGCCCCATGCGCCGGCTCGAGCCTCACGCTCGCGCCGCCGAGCCAGGACCGCACCGTCGGGGACACCGCCGACGTCACCGCCACCTACGCCAACAGCTGCGGCGACCCGCTCCAGGGCACGACCGTGAGATTCGCGGTCACGTCAGGCCCGAACGCCGGGACGACCGGGACGGCGACGACGGACACGAACGGTCAGGCCGACTTCAGATACAGCGGCGTGACCGTCGGTGACGACACGGTCGACGCGTCGATCGAGAACCCTGCCGGCACGATCCCCTCGAACGACGCGCACGTGAGATGGAGCGCGCCCTTCGCACCCGGGGGCGGCTCGTTCGTGATCTCCGACCAGCGGAGCGCGATCGGCTCGAACGTCACGTTCTGGGGCGCTCAGTGGTGGATGCTGAACCCGCTCGCCCCGACGCTCGCGCCGGCGAGCTTCAAGGGCTTCGCGCTGAACCCGACGACGCCGACATGCGGGGTCAGATGGAGCACCGACCCCGGCAACAGCGCGCCGCCGCCGGCCGGCCCGCTGCCGCCGTACATGGCGGTGATCGTCACGGGTGCGGCGTCGCAGTCCGGATCGACGATCTCCGGCGACACGCGGAGGATCGTGGTCGTCAGGACGAATCCGGGCTACCTGCCCGACCCCGGGCATGCGGGCACCGGGACGGTCGTGAGCCGCGTCTGTTGAGCGCGGCCGTGCTCATCTGAGGCAACCGAGGGGAGCGGCGACATCGCCGCTCCCCGCCGGCTCAGCCGACGGGCGCGTAACGATGGTGCAGCATCAGGTCGTTGCCGTCCGGGTCGGTGAAGAACGCCATGTGGCACACGCCGGTGTCCATCGTCTCGCCCATGAACGCGACGCCGTGCTCCTCCAGCTCGGCGCGGGCGGCGGCGACGTCGTCGACGTGCAGCGCGAGGTGCCCGTTCTTCTGCGGGTTGAACGGCATGCCGAACTTCTCCGGCTCCCAGATGCCGAGGCAGGTCTCGCCGGCCCAGAACTCGTACTGCGCATGCGCGTCCGGTCTGAGTCTGAGCGTCTCGCCGTAGAACGTGCGCGAGCGCTCGCCGTCCCGCGAGGGAATGGCAACGAAGTCGAGCTTGGAAATCATGGGCATGGCGACTCCTCTCTCCGGGTTGGGGGGAAGCGTGCCTATCGTGATACCCGTTGCGGTCGCGGAATGGCCGCGATCAAGCGGAGAGCGACGAACGGAGACACCATGGAGATGCGCAGACTCGGGGGCCAGGGGCTGGAGGTCTCGCAGCAGGGACTCGGCTGCATGGGGATGTCCGAGTTCTACGGCGACGGCGACGACGCCGAGTCGACGCGCGTGATCCACCGCGCGCTCGAGCTCGGCGTGACGCTGCTCGACACGGCCGACATGTACGGGCCGTTCACGAACGAGCGGCTCGTCGGCAGCGCGATCGCCGGGCGGCGCGAGCAGGTCGTGCTGGCGACGAAGTTCGGCAACGTGCGCGGGGAGGGCGGCGAGCGGATCGGGATCCGCGGCGACGCTGAGTACGTGCGGCAGGCGTGCGACGCGTCGCTGCAGCGCCTCGGCGTCGACGCGATCGACCTCTACTACCAGCATCGCGTCGACCCGAGCGTGCCGATCGAGGAGACGGTCGGTGCGATGGCGGAGCTGGTCGCGGCTGGCAAGGTGCGCTACCTGGGCTTGTCGGAGGCCTCGCCGGAGACGATCCGCCGCGCGCACGCCGTCCACCCGATCAGCGCGTTGCAGACCGAGTACTCGCTGTGGACGCGGGACGTCGAGCGCAGAATCCTGCCGTGCGTGCGCGAGCTGGGGATCGGCTTCGTCGCCTACTCGCCGCTGGGGCGGGGCTTCCTGAGCGGGCGGTGGTCGTCGCCGGAGGAGATCCCCGCGAGCGACTTCCGGCGCGGCAATCCACGCTTCCAGGGCGAGAACTTCACGCGCAACATGGCGATCGTCGCGCGCGTGCGCGACCTGGCCGAGGCGAAGGGCGCGACGCCGGCGCAGCTCGCGCTCGCGTGGGTGATGGCGCGCGGGGAGGACGTCGTGCCGATCCCGGGCACGAAGCGCGTCAGATACCTCGAGGAGAACGTCGCCGCGAGCGAGATCGAGCTGACGTCCGACGACCTGCGCGCGCTCGACGAGGCCGTCCCCGTCGGCGCTGCCGCCGGCGAGCGCTACCCGGACATGTCGTCGATCGACCGCTGAGGCGGATCACTGCATCTTTCGCCTCGCATAGCGGGGTCAAAGATGCAGTGCTCAGCGCGGCAGCGTGAGGCTCAGCGCGAGCTTGCGCGGCGGGGTGCCGGGGCCGCCGACGGCCGCGCTCACCCGGAGCGTGGTTGCGCGGCGCGGGCGCGGGAGGCGCAGGTCGCTGCCGCCGGGGCGGGTGCGCGTGACGCTGGGGGCGTCGCACGCGCTGCTGCACGCGAGCGTGACGGGCAGACCGCGGCGGCCGAGCGCGCGCAGCGCGCCGGTGCGCACGAGCGTGACGGTGCGTCTGACGACGACGGATCTGCCGGCTCCGCGGGCGCGCAGGACGATCGTCAGCGTCGCGTGCACCGATGAGCGAGCCGCCAGCGCGGCGGCGGCCGCGCCGCGCGGACGCAGGCGCAGCGCGAAGCGGCCGGCGCGCGACCGTCTCGCGTCGGCGCGCGCGAGCAGCGTCGTGCGGCCGGCGCGGCCGCGGCCGCGTCCGGCCGGCAGGTCGAGCCGCGCGCTGACGCGGCAGCGGTCCTCGCACGCGGCCGCGATCGGCAGGCCGCCGGCGAGCGTCCCCATTCCCGCGAGCCGCGGCGCGAGCGCGCGCACGAGCGAGACGACCCGCCAGCGGATCCGCGTCGGCGTGCGCTGCGGGTTGCCGGCGGCGTCGCGGGCGCGCACCGCGAACGAGTGCGCGCCCAGCCGCAAGTGGCGCATCACGACTGGCGACGTGCACGGCTGCGATCTGCGCCCGTCGAAGGAGCACGTGTAGGTGACGCCCGGCTCCGAGGCGGCGAACGCGATCGGCTGCGTGTGCGCGCCGCTGACCTCCCCGGGCCCGTCCACGATCGCGGTCGTCGGCGCGACCGTGTCGACCGTGAACACGACGTCCTCGCTGATGCCCGTCGTCCCCGGATTGCCGGCCTGCGTTGCCTGCGCGGTGTAGACGCCGTCGGGCAGCGGCGCCGCCGTCGCCGCCCACGCGTTCGCCGCGACCGGTGCGCTCAGCGTCTGCGCCGGCGTGCTGCTCTCCGTCTCGCCGGCGCCGGGGAACAGCGTCAGGACGACCACCGGCGTCGTGTTCACCGTCGCCGCCGCGTGACCGGCGAACGTCGGCGTCGAGGTGCGCAGCGCGGCGCCCTGTGCCGGTGCCTCGATCGTGACCGCCGGCGGCAGCGCCGCGACCGGCGCGATCACCGGGCCGCGCGCGGCGATCACGTCGTAGGCGGCCCGCCGGCGGCCGGCCGTGTCGTAGCCCGGTGACGCGCCGTTCAACGGCGCCGGCGCGACGAGCCCGCGGTCCTGCACCGGACAGCCGGCCGGCGTCGCGCAGCGGTTCGACCAGTTGTAGTAGTAGATCGCGTCGATGCGGGGGTCGAGCGTCGCGAGCCCGAGCAGCAGCTCGGCGGCGTCGCGCTGCGAGGCGTCGCCCCACACGAGCCCGCTCGCGTCGCGCCAGCGCGCGCCGACCTCGTCGATCCAGATCCGCGACGCCGCCCACGGTCCCTGCAGCTTCGACAGGTAGTAGCGCGTGATCGGCGCGTCGCTCGCGCCGACGACCTGGAAGCGGTTCACGTCGCTGTAGGCGTGGAACGCCCACACGTCCGGCACCGCGCCCGCGGCCGCCAGCTCCGCTTGGTAGGCGTCGACGTACGCGTCGTCGCCTGGGATCCCGGCGAAGTCGCCGGCGACGAGCGTGCACGCGCTCGGACACTGCTGCTTCGCGCGCAGCCAGTAGTCGGCCGCGAGCTGCGGCTGGCTGCCGAGCGCGTAGCTGGACGTGTCGCGGTTGTTCGGCTCGTTCCACGGCGCGATCGTCGTCACCTGCGGGTAGCGCGCGCGGAAGGCCGCGAAGGCGGCGGCGAAGTCGTCGGCGCTCGGGGCGAGCGGATCGCCGGTGTCGGGCGCGCGCACGTCGACGCTCGGCGCGAACACGACGAGCGGCGTGACGCCCGCTCTCGCGGCGTTCGCGAGGTACTGCTCGAAGTCGGCGCGGCGCTGCGCGCCGGCGGCGCCGCTCGTCGTCGCGACGTCGTAGGGCACGACGATGCGCACGCGCGTGACGCCGAGCCCGGACCACGACGGGTCCGCGAGCGTCGCCGCGTCGGAGTCGGAGACGCCGAGCTCAAGCGCGTGCGCCGGCGCCGCGCTCGTGGCGAGCGCGAGCAGCAGCGCGGCCAGCGCGACCAGGCGGTGCCACGTACCCACGTCCTCCTCGAACACGCGGGCGTGCCGAAGTTGCGCTTCCTACAGCGCGACGCCGCGGTCGGAGAGCCACGCGACGACCGACGCCGGCGGGTCCCCTCTCCACTCTGCGCGCGCGGCGAGGCGCAGCACGTCCTCGTCGTCGCCGTCGAGCATGTCACGGCGGTACGCGAGATAGAGCGCGGTCGCGATCGCCATCGAGACGGCTGGGTCCTCGACCTCCGGATCGAGCTCGGCGGCCGCTTCGCCGAGCAGCGACGCAACGTCGACGGCAGACGCCGGTTCGTCGGCGTCCTCGAAGCGCAGCAGCAGCTCGCCGAGCACCGCGTCCTCGTCGGAGGGGTCGACCGCCTCGATCGCGCGGCGCACGACGTCGGCGACGGAGACGGGCTGCGGCTCAGTCGGCATCTCTTGCGGCGATACCCACCGCACAGCGGCGCACACGTGCGCGCGTCAGCTCACTGATCGTCCACGCGCCGCGCGAGTGCGCGCGCCGGCACCACGCTCAGCAGGATCGTCGCGCTGCACACGAGCCACATCGCGGCGTAGCCCTGCGTGGAGGCGAACGGACCGCCGAGCAGTTGGATCGCGAGCCCGGCCAGCAGCGGGCCGAGCGCCGCGCCGACGCCGCGGCTGACGCTGTAGAAGCCGGTCAGCATGCCGTGGCGCCCCTTCGGCATCAGCGGCTGCAGAATCGCGTACGGCAGCGTCATCACGAGCCCGCCGCTGAAGCCGACGATCAGCATCGTCGGAACCATCGCGAGCGTCGACTGCGTGAACGCCGGCACGAGCAGCCCGAGCCCGTAGACCGGCAGCACGAGCAGCATGAAGCGCAGGCGGCCGATGCGGTCGCCGATCGCGCCGCTGACCGGTGCGCCGGCGAGCGCCACCAGCGCGACCGCGCCGATCACGCCGGCCGCCGCCGACTTGCTCAGCCCGACGCCCGTCACGACGAACAGGAAGACGAACGTCTTGAGCGCCGACAGCGACGCCTCCCACAGCGCGTTCGCGAGCAGGTAACTGCGCAGCGCCGGCCGCTCGCGCAGCAGGCCGAGCAGCTCGCGCGGACTTGTCGGTCCCGACGGCTGGACGGCGTCACCGCGTCGCTCGCGCTCGCGCCGGCGCCGCACCGCCGGGACGACGAACACGGCCATCGTCACCGCCGTCACGGCCGCCGCGACGAGGAACGGCACCGCGTTGCCGAGCGCGATCAGCAGCCCGCCGCCGACGAGCGCGACGCCGGTGCCGGCGCCGCGGAAGATCGCCTGCGAGGACTGCGCCCGGCCGGCGACCGCGTCGTCGAGCAGATCCGGATAGAGCGCGCGGTACGGCTCGTACGCAACGAAGTAGGCGAAGAAGAACAGCGCCGCCGCAAGGCCGAGCACGACCGGCTGGACGACGGCGCCGATCAGCACGAGCGCGACGACGACCAGCGGCGTCGCCGCGATCAGGAACGGCAGCCGCCCGCCGATCGGCGTGCGCAGCTGGTCCGACCACGTCCCGACGACGAGCGGAACCCACAACGCCATCACGCCCTCGAGGCCGATCAGCCCGCCGATCACCGTCGTCGAGCCGAGCTGCTCGCGCGCGATCACCGGCAGGTAGGTCGTGACGATCGTGATCGCCAGCGCCAGCGCCGCCGTCGGCAGGCCGAGCAGCGCGAGCACGCGCTTCTCGTCCGGCTGCAGCGGGCGCCGGCTCTCGCCGGAGCGGCCGGACGGGCGGGCGACCGCTGCGCGGGCCGCCTCAGCTCGCGACGCGCTCGCGCTCACGCTCCTGCTCGCGCCGCTCGACCGCCTCGAGGATCCCGCGGCGCCGCTTGTGCGCGCGCTCGTAGGTGGCGACGTGACGCAACTGCGCCGGCGTCAGTCTGCCGATCCGTCTCGTGACGTCCTCCACCGTGAGCTCGTCGTATCTCGGGAGCGGCTGGCGGTGCTCCTCGCGCTCGCGCGTTCTGTCGACGCCGGCGGCATCGCTGACCGCCTTGGCCGCGCCCTGCGCGGTCTCGGCGACCGTCCGCCTGGCCGTGTCGGTCGCGCTCTGCGCCGCCTCGCCGGCGGCGCGGCGCGTCTTGCGCAGCGCCTGCGCGGCGCCGGTCGTGCGCACGTCGTAGCTCGGTTCGTCGCGCAGCTCGGCGCCGGCGACCGCGGCCGTCAAGCTCGGCAGTTGCGCGCGCAGCGTCTCGAGCATCTGCTCCTCCTCGCCGCGCAGCTCAGCCGCGAGCGCCGCCGTGTCCGCGTCGCCGACTTGGCGCGCAAGCGCCTCGAGCGCATCGTATGTGGCGATCTCCAGCGCCTCGCTCGCGCACTCGTCCTTCGCGTTCTTGAGCAGCTTCTCCTCGCCGCCGCTGCCGCGCACCATCGCGAGCGGCGCCATCGTCAGTGCGACCGCCTGGCCGGCGAGCCGCTGGGCGATCCCGTAGGCGGTCTCGGCAAGGCCGGGCGAGCGGCCGAGCTCGCGCAGCCGCCGTGCGACCGCGTCGGCGTGGCGCTTCGTGTCGCGGCGGTGTCTGTCGAGCGCGCTGCGGTACTCGCCCGCAGGGGTCATCGCGCTGTGCGCCTGGAGCGTGCGGGCGAGCGCCAGCTCCATCGCGTGCGCCTCGTGCAGGTACTGGGCGATCTTGTCCTGGGCGGTTGGCATCGAAGCCCTCCTCGGCGGCGTGTCGGAGTCGCGGGTGCAGCTTTCCAGGGTTCCCAAGGGTCACCCGCGCAAACACGACGACAGCCCGCTCCATCATCATCCGCGCATGTCGGAGGTCGCGATCACGAACGGCGGACGCCGAGCGCGGCTGCCGGATCCCGCGCTGCTGGCCTGCATCGGCCTCGCTTACTTCGCGGTCGCGAAGCTTGGGCTGTCGTTCCAGGCCAACCACGACATCGTCTCGGCGGTGTGGCCGCCGAGCGGGCTCGCGCTCGCCGCCGCTTTGCTGTTCGGGCCGCGCGTCGCGCCGGCGATCTTCCTTGCCGCGGTCGCCTCGAACGCGACCGGCGGCAGCAGCGTCCCGGCCGCGCTCGGGATCGCGACCGGCAATGCGCTCGCGGCCGTGACGGGCGCCGCGCTGCTCGCGCGCACCCGCTTCGACCCCGCGCTGCGGCGCGTGCGCGACGTTGTCGCGCTGGCGGTCCTCGGCGCCGCCGCCAGCACGGCCGTCAACGCGACGATCGGCACGGCGACGCTGCTCGCCGCTGGCGTCGCCGACCCCGACCGCGTGTGGGCGTTCTGGCGCGTGTGGTGGCTCGGCGACCTGACCGGCGTGCTGCTCGTCGCGCCGCCGCTGCTGCTCCTGCTGATGAACGCTCCGGGCGCCGGTCGGCCGCGCGAGCGCACGCGGATCGCGGAGGCGACGCTGCTGGCCGCGGCGCTCGTCGCCGCGATGCTGGTCGTGCTGCACGAGGGCGTCACGCTCGCGTTCCCGATCTTCCCGCTGATCGTGCTGGCGGCGATGCGCTTCCGCCAGGCGGGCGCCGTGACGGCGGCGCTCGTCGTCTCGTCGATCGCGGTTGCCTATACGGCGAACGGGAAGGGCCCGTTCACCGGCGGCGCGCCCGACACGGACCTGCTGAGCGCGCAGGTGTTCGTCGGGCTGGCGGCGCTGACCGGGCTGCTCGTCGCCGCGATGCGCACGGAGTGGGAGCGCACCGACGACTTGCTGGCGCGCCTGGAGGCGAGCGAGCGCGCGCTCGCGGAGGCGCAGCGGCTGGCGGGCATCGGCAGTTGGGAGTGGGACGTGATCAGCGGTGAGGTGACGTGGTCGGACGAGCTCTACCGGCTCGTCGGCGTCGAGCGCGAGACGTTTGCGATCGGCGCCGACAGCTTCTACGCGCGCGTGCCGCCGGAGGACAGAGTGCTGATCGAGCGCGCGATGGAGACGGCGCTGCGGACGACCGAGCCGTTCCACTTCGAGCACCGCGTGATCCAGGCCGATGGCAGTGTGCGCACGCTCGACAGCCGCGGACGCGTCGAGCTCGACCGCGACGGACGCGTCGTGCGGATGCTCGGCACCGCGCAGGACGTGACCGAGCGGCGCGCGGCCGAGCGGCTGCTGGAGCACCAGGCGCTGCACGACGCGCTCACCGGCCTGCCGAACCGCGGCCTGTTCCTCGACCGGCTGCAGCACGCGCTCACGCGCGCGCGGCGGCCGGGCTCGAACCTCGCCGTCTACTTCTGCGACGTCGACGACTTCAAGGACGTCAACGACAGCCTCGGCCACGACGCCGGCGACGAGCTGCTGATCGCGCTGCCGCCGCGGCTGCGCGAGGGGCTGCGCGCCGGCGACACGGTCGCGCGCTTCGGCGGCGACGAGTTCGTGATCCTGTGCGAGGACCTGGCGTCGGAGGGCGAGGCGATCCGCATCGCCGAGCGGATCGGCGCGGCGTTCGCGCTGCCGTTCAAGCTCGACGGGCGGCCGCATCACCTGAGCGTCAGCGTCGGCGTCGTGTTCGTGAGAGCGGGCGAGTCGAGCGCGAGCGAGGTGCTGCGCGACGCCGACGCCGCGATGTACCGCGCGAAGAGCGGCGGCAAGGGCCGCTTCGAGCTGTTCGACGCGCAGATGCGCGCATCGCTCGTGGCGCGCTTGCAGACGGAGACGGACCTGCGACGCGCGCTGGAGGAAAGCGAGCTGCGCCTGCACTGGCAGCCGGTGGTGGCACTCGCCGAGCGCGACGCGGACGGCGGCGCGGAGGACGCGTTCGTGGGCGCGGAAGCGCTCGTGCGCTGGGAGCACCCGCAGCGCGGGCTGCTGGCGCCGGCCGCGTTCGTCGCGGTCGCGGAGGACAGCGGCCTGATCGCGCCGCTCGGCGCGTGGGTGCTGGAGCAGGCGTGCCGCCAGGCGCTCGCGTGGGGCGGCGCGCGCTCGGTGTCGGTGAATCTGTCGCCGCGCCAGCTCTCGCACTCGGATGTGCCGGCGCTGGTGGAGCGCGCGCTGGAGCAGACCGGCGTCGCGCCGCACTTGATCGAACTGGAGATCACCGAGAACGTGCTGATGGAGCAGACGGCGGGCGCGCTCTCGACGCTGCGGCGGCTGAAGGCGATCGGCGTGCGGCTCGTCCTCGACGACTTCGGCACCGGCTGGTCCTCGCTCGCGTACCTCAAGCGCTTCCCGCTCGACGGGCTGAAGATCGACCGCGAGTTCGTCGCCGGGCTCGGCAGCTCGACGGAGGACACCGCGATCGTCGCGGCGGTGCTGTCGATGGCGGCGTCGCTCGAGCTTGACGTGATCGCGGAGGGCGTCGAGACGGGCTTGCAGCTCGCGTGGCTGCGCGAGCACGGCTGCGGCTTCGCGCAGGGGTACCTGCTCGGGCGGCCGATGCCGGCGCAGGAGCTGGCCGCGGCGCCGGGTTGGGCGCCGGCGCCGTAGCGCCGCAGCGGCCTCAGGCTCCGTCGACCGCGTCGTGTGCGTTGACACGCGACCTAATACACCTAAATTTGGTGTTATGGCGTTGACTGTGCCCCCTGCGCGCCGCCGAACGACCGCCTCGACGGTGGAGCTGCAGCGAGTGCTGCGGCTGCTGGGATGGCCGATCCGCGTCGACGGCGTGGCCGGCGCGCAGACGGAGAGCGCCGTGCGCGAGTTCCAGCGCGGCTACGCCTTCGCGACGCTCGTCGCCGGCGGCGGCGTCGGACCGCGCACCGTCGCGGCGCTACAGACGTCGGTCCGCCGCGGAGGTCGCTGCTCGCAGCACTTCACGTTCCGCAGCTTCCGCTCGCCGGGCGACGGCTGGATCAAGCTCCACCGCGCGCTCGCGAGAGCACTCGAGGTCTACTGCGAGGCGCTCGACGAGCCGGTCGCGATCCTCAGCGGCCACCGCGACCCCGAATGGAACGAGGCCCACGGCGGGCTGCCGGACTCGCAGCACCTGCACGGCACCGCCGCCGACGTCGAGCCGGCGATGACGCTCGACGACGTGCGCGCGCTGCGCGTCTTCTCCGGCATCGGCTACGACGCGCAGACCGGCCTCGTCCGCCACGTCGACGTGCGCCACTGCGGCCCGCACGCCGCCGCCGGCGGCGCGACGGTCGCACGGCCGGCGGTGTGGGCCGTGTGACGGGCCGGCGCGGCGCCGTAGTCCGCTACGCGCGCGCCAGCTCCTCCGCGTACAGCACCCCGCGCGCGTCGAGCAGCCGCACGAGCTCGCACAGCGAGTGCTGAACGGCGCGCATCCGCGCCCGCGCGACTGGATCGCCGATCTCCGCCCACAGGCGGTCAAGCCACGGCGCGAACGTCGTCTCGCAGCACGCGCTGAAGCGGGCGTAGCCCATGCAGAGGACCTTGCCGTGCTCCTCCACGATCATCAGCTCGCCGATCGCGCGCTGCTCGTCGCGCCACAGCATCAACGCCGGGCCGGCGGCGCTGTCGAGGAACTGCTCGGAGATCTGCCGCTGGACGCGCTCGACCGTGCGCGACGCGCCGTCGTCGCCGAAGTCGAGGAACTGGATGTCGCGGTGGAGGATCTCGCTCCAGCCGAAGTACTGGGCGATCCGGAACAGCGTCGTGCGCGCCGCCTCCTCGCTGCGCGGGTGCTCGCCGCCGAACGTCTCCACGAATCCGAGCTCGAGGATGTTGTAGAGCCGGCGCTGCAGCTCGTAGGCCGCGGCAGCCAACGGCTGGCGGTAGCGCGTGAGCACCTCCTCGGCCGCCATCTGACGATCGAACAGCGCGGCGCGGCGCTGCTGCTCGGCCTCCAGCTCGTGGTTCAGGCGCATCAGCCGCTCGTCCATGCGCGACTGGCGCACCGCCACGAGCGCACTCAGCAGCGCCGCGAAGACGCCGCCGGCGAAGCCGATCCAGGCGACCGACACGCGGCTAGCTCCCGCAGATCCGGCGGTAGGGAACGCCGGGCACGTCGCGCGCCCACTCCGCGCGCGTGAGGTCGCCGCCGACGAGCCGGCAGACGGTGGCGCGCGGCGCGGTCCGTCCGCGCCACAGGGCGCCGCTCCACAGCCGGATCGTGCCGGCGTCGTCGGCCGATGCGACCGTCGTGCCGTCGGCGCTGAACGCGACGGACGTCACCGGCCGCTGGTGCGCCAGCAGCGCGACGCCGACCGGCGTGCCGTCGCGCACGTCCCACAGCCGCACCGCGCCGTCGTCGCCGACGCTGACGAGCACGTCCCCGCGCGACGGGAACGCCGCGTCGTCGACCGGCGTCTTGCGCGCGCGCAGCTCGCGCAGCTCCCGCCGCGCGGCGACGTCCCACACGCGCAGCGTGTCGTCCCAGCTCGAGGACACGAGCATCGCGCCGTCGGGCGAGAACGCGACCGCGCTGATGAAGTCCGCGTGGCCGCGCAGCACGGCGACCTCGCGCCGCTGCGCCACGCTCCACAGCCGCACCACCTGGTCGGCTCCGCCGGATGCGAGCAGCCGCCCGTCGGGGCTGAACGCGACCGAGCCGACGGGTCCGCGCCCGCCGCGCAGCAGCGCGACGCGCCGTCGTGCGCCGACGTTCCACAGCCGCAGCTCGCCGCTGGCGGAGCCGTCGGCCAGCAGCCGCCCGTCGGGACTGAACGCGATCGTCGTGACGGCGTCGCCGCTCCCGCGCAACTCCCCCGCCGACCGCTCGCGCGCGACGTCCCACAGCCGCACCGACCCGTGCGCGCCGCCGAATGCGAGCAGCCGCCCGTCCGGACTGAACGCGGCGCTGGCGCCGTCGCTGCCCGGCAGCGACGCCTCGCCGGGCAGCGGGCGCCGGCCGGCGACGTCCCACAGCCGCAGCGCGTCGCCCTTGGTGGCCGCGACCAGCAGCCGGCCGTCGGGACTGAACGCGAGGTGCTGCACGTTCCCACGCGGACTGCCTGCCAGCGGCGCGCCGAAGCGCCGCGGATCGCGCAGCCGCCACACGCGCACCGCGCCGTCCCAGCCGCTGGAGGCGAGCGTCTGGCCGTCGGGACCGAACGCGACGTCCTCGACCGGGTCGGTCGTCTGCCGGAACGGCTCGACCACGGACCGTCCGGAGGGGACGTCCCACACGCGGACGGTGCCGTCGTAGCCGGCGGAGGCGAGCGCGCGGCCGTCCGGGCTGAAGGCGATGCGGTAGACGAGGTCGGCGTGCCCGCGCAGCGGCGCCCCCAGCGGCCGGCGCGTCGCGACGCGCCACAGGTGCACGAGCCGGTCCTGCCCGGAGGAGGCGAGGGTGCGGCCGTCCGGGCTGAAGGCGACGTCGTAGACCGCGCCGGCTTGCTGCGGGAAGCGGCGGCCGCTCAGCTCGCGGCGCGCGGCGACGCTCCACAGGCGGATGCGACCGTCGTCGCCGGCGGAGACGAGCGTGCGCCCGTCGGGGCTGAAGGCGACGTGCTCGGCAACGGTGTGCAGGTCGGCGAACGGCGCGCCGCCGCCGATCTGCTGGTGGGTCCGCATGTCCCACAGGCGCAGCGTTCCGTCCCAACTGCTGGAGGCGAGCATCTGGCCATCGCGGCTGAACGCGATCGACGAGAAGCCGGCCGATCCGCGCAGCACCGCCAGCAGCCGATGGGAGCGCACGTCCCACAGGCGCAGCGTGCGGTCATTGCCGGCCGAGGCGAGCACGCGTCCGTCCGGCGTGAAGGCGACGTCGACGACCTCGCCCTCGTGTCCCGTGAACGGCGCGCCGATCGGCCGGTGCGTCCGGACGTCCCACAGGCGGACGCTGCTGTCGTTGCCGGCCGACGCGATCAGCCGCCCGTCGGGGCTGAAGGCGACCGCCCGCACGGCGGCGGCGTGCCCGTGCAGCAGACCGTCGACGGCCGATTCGCGCGCCTGCTCGAGCGCAGCCGCGAGCGCGTCCCGCTCCTGCGCGCCGGCGTCGGCCGCGTACGCGGCGAGCGCGAGCAGCAGCGACACGCCGAGCCGGTCGCCGACGTGCGCGCGCGCGTCGGCGGCGAACGCGAGCGCGGTGGCGGTGCTGGCCGCGGCGCGCGCCTGGCTGCGCTGATGCAGCGCCCACACCGCGAGCGCCGCGACGGCGAGCACCACCGGCACGAGCGCACCGACGAGCGCGCCGAGCACGAGCAGCCGACGGCGATCGCGGCGACGCTCGCGCTGGCGGTGCGCCTCCGCGCGGCGACGGGTGATCCAGGGGACGAGGAACTCGCTCGTGATCTCGTAGAGGTCGAGCTCGCGCCGGCGCTCGCGGCGCACGAGCTTCGAGTCGCGCTCGAGCCGCTCCAAGGCCTGCTCCAGCAGCGGGCGCGTGAGCGCGGGGTCGTCCCGCTCGGCGCGCTCGAACAGGTCCGCCGCCGAGCTCACGTTGCGCGTGCCGGCGGCCGTGACGAGCTCGCCGAGCAGCGCAACCGCGGCGAAGCGAACCTGCGGCGGGAAGGCGTCAAGCGCCTCCCCGAACGCGTCCTCGAGCAGGCCCTGCACGCCGCGCTCGGCCAGCAGGCGGTCGGGGTCCTCCGCCTGCCACAGGCGCAGGCACACGGTCTGCACCTCCGACAGGCTCAGCTCGCCGCTGCCGAAGCGCTCGGACAGCGCCTGCTCCAGCCGCGCCGCGAGCGCCGGATCGAACGCGCGCGCGAAGCGACCGGGGTGGCGCTCGAACGGGCCGCGCACGATCGTCGGGAGGGCGTCGGGGGCCAGCGGCGTGAGCTGCAGCGCCTGGTCGACGAGCTCCGGACAGGCCGCGAGCAGCTCCTTGACGCGCCCGAGGTAGTCCTCGCGGAAGACGAGCAGCAGCTTGACCGGCAGCGGCGTGCGCAGCAGGCGCACGAGCAGCTGGACGATCCGCTGCTGCGCGCGCAGTTGCTCGTCGGTCTCGAACAGCGTGCACAGCTCCTCGAGCTGGTCGAACACGAGCAGCGGCCGGTGGTCGGCGCAGGCCGCCTCGACGCGGCGCTCGAACTCAGCGGTCGAGAGCACGACGCGCGGCGACGCGTCGTCCCTGTCGACCAGCAGCGAGGGCAGCGGCTCCGAGCCGTCGTCGGCCGTCTCGATGCGCTCGACGACGAGCTCCTCGCCCGCGCGCGGCTGCACGCGCACGCGCTCGGGGTGAAAGCCGAGCTCGATCGCACGCGGCAGCAGCCCGGCGTTGATGAGCGACGACTTGCCGGTGCCGGAGGCGCCGTAGAGCATCGTCCCGCGGTAGACGGAGACGAGGCTCGCGAGGCGGTCGCGCTCGTGCTCGCGCGCGAAGAAGATCGTGTGGTCGACGTAGCGGAACGGCCGAATCCCGCGGTAGGGCACCGACGGCAGCACGGCGGCGCGAACGGCGAGACCGGTCACGGCGTCAGCTCCCGCCCGAGCACCGCCTCGTACAGGCGCGGCACGAACGACCAGGCGTCCTGGGCGATGAACTTCACGTAGCGGCGCTGCTGGTGCCAGACGTCGAAGATCAGCGGGTCGGGCGCGTAGTCGACCGAGTACATCTCCGGCACGTTCGCGCTGTCGATCTTCCAGCGCAGCGTCTTGAACAGCAGCCGCAGGTTGTAGTCGAGCAGGCTGTAGCCGACGAACAGCGTGGTGGAGCCCGTCAGGTAGTACTTGAGCGTCAGCGGGATCGGGTCGTACGGGTCCTTGCTGCTCATCCGCAGGACGAACTGGATGTAGTCCTCGTCGGTGAGGACGATCGTCTCGGGCCGCGAGATGTCGCCGTGCACCTTGAAGACGATCGGGCTCTCCGCCGTCGGGTCGCGGTAGTCGGTCGTCGGCTCCAGCTCAGGCGTGTAGACGCTGACGCGCGGCTCCTTGCCCGCGGCGGCGAGCGCGCGCTCGAACAGGTGGTCGTAGTTCGTCGTGATGACGATCGGGAAGTCGAGCTCGGCGAGCGCGTGCAGCAGCGGCGACGGGCGCCGGCCGCGCTGGACCGCGTTCGCGACCGCCTCGACGAGCTGCCGGCGCGAGCGTGCGATCTCGTAGAAGAGCGACACGCGCTGGAGGTCGCGCGGGTTCTCCTGGGGGAAGCGCTCGGCGATCTCGCAGTCGCGCGCGAGCTGCTCGCTGAGCGCCGCGCCCGTCGGCGGGCGCTGCTCGGGCGGATACGTGAACGGCGAGCCTTCGGGCGGCGGCGCGTGCACGCCGGCGCCGAGAAAGAGGATGCAACTGCGCTCGCGAACCTTCTCGGCCACGAGGCCGACCGCGCTCTGGATGTCCTGTTCGATCGGCGGCACGGCGAACGGTGGGCGCCCGGACACTACTCAAATCTTTTTAAACCAATGCAATATTGCCCAGATCTTTCGCCGCGTGCCAAGGGCGAACCGTCGCCCGCAGCGCGCCGACGGGCGGGCTGTGGGCGACGGACGGCGGTGCGCTCAGCGCAGCGCCGCGGTCTTGCGGTAGCGCGCGACGGCGAGCGGGGCGAACACGACGAGGATCGCGAGCGACCACACGACCGCGCCCCACACGCTGTTGCCGGCCGGCGCGCCGAGCCACAGCGCGCGCATCGCGTCGACCACGACCGTGAACGGGTTGAGGTTGTCCGCGAACCACTGCAGCGGCGCGGGCATCGAGCTCGTCGGCACGAACGCCGAGCTGATGAACGTGAGCGGGAAGACCGCGATGAAGCCGAGTGAGTTGGCGGACTCGGGCGAGGAGACGAGCAGCCCGAGCAATGCGAAGACCCAGCTGAACGCGTAGCCGAACAGCAGCAGGATGCCGAAGCCGGCGACGATGTCGCCCGCGCTCGCGTTGAACGTGAAGCCGATGATCAGGCCGGTGACGAGCAGGACGCACACCGACAGCGTGTTCGTCGCGACGTCCGCGAGCGTGCGGCCGGCGAGCACCGCGGGGCGCGCCATCGGCAGCGAGCGGAAGCGGTCGATCAAGCCCTTGTGCAGGTCCTCGTTGAGCCCGAGCGCCGTCACGAACCCGCCGAACGCGATGTTCTGAACGATGATCCCGGGGATCAGGTAGTCGACGTAGCTGTAGCCGGGCGTGCTGATCGCGCCGCCGAAGACGTAGACGAACAGCAGCACGAACATGATCGGCTGCACGGTGAACGCCAGCAGCAGGTCCGGCGAGCGCGGCAGCCGCACGAGGTTGCGCTCGGCGATCACGAGCGTGTCGGACACGAGGCGCCTCATGGCCGCTCCTCTCCGTCGCTGCGGCCCGCGCGTGCGGCCGCCGGCTCCTCGTCGCCCCCAGCCGCCTCCGCCGCGTGGCCCGTGAGCGTCAGGAACACGTCGTCGAGCGTGGGCCGTTTGAGGCCGATGTCGTCGACGCCGATGCCGGCGTCGTCCAAGCGGCGGACCGCCTCGACGATCGCGCCGGTCCGCTGCCGGACCGCGAGCTTGACGACGCCGTCCTCGGTCACCGGCGCCTCGGCGGCCATCGGCGCCAGCGCTGCGCCGACGGCGCTCGCCTGTCCTCCATCGCTCAGCGTGATCTCGAGCCGCTCCCCGCCCACGCGGTCCTTCAGCTCGTCGGACGTGCCGTCGGCGATGACCCTGCCGTGGTCGATCACGGCGATGCGATCGGCGAGCCGGTCGGCCTCGTCGAGGTACTGAGTGGTCAACAGCACCGTGGTGCCGTCGGCGACGAGTCCTTCGATCGTCTCCCACAGCGCGAGCCGCGAGCGCGGGTCGAGCCCGCTCGTCGGCTCGTCGAGGAACAGCACCGGCGGACGCGCCACCAGCGCGGCCGCCAGGTCGAGCCGGCGGCGCATGCCGCCCGAATAGCCTCTCGCCGGCCGGCCGCCGGCGTCGCTCAGGTCGAAGCGCACGAGCAGCTCGTGCGCGCGCTGCTTGGCGGCGGCGCGCGGCATCCCGTAGAGGCGTCCGACCATCGTCAGGTTCTCCGCCCCGGTGAGGTTCTCGTCGACGGCGGCGTACTGGCCGGCGAGCCCGATCCGCTCGCGCAGACGCGCCGCGTCGCGGACGGCGTCGAGCCCGGCGACCTCGATCTCGCCGGCGTCGGGCTTCAGCAGCGTCGTCATCACGCGCACCGCCGTCGTCTTGCCGGCGCCGTTGGGCCCGAGCAGCCCGAGCACGGTGCCGGCGCGCGCTTCGAGGTCGACGCCGTCAAGCGCACGCACCTCGCCGTAGTGCTTGACGACGCCGCGCACGCGGATCGTCGCGTCGGTGGGGGGCGGCGGCGCGGCGGTGGGCATCGTTCGATCTTATGGAGACCCACGCACTCACCTGCGCGCGGCCGCCGCGGGCGAGCTACGTCCGCGCGACCACGCGCAGCTGCGAGCGCAGCACGACGCCGATGAACGGCGACAGCGGGCGCCAGTAGCGCAGGAAGCCGCGGCGTGCGCCGGCGTCGGTCGCCTGCGTGCGGCACTCGTAGCTGACGAGCGTGCGAGCAGCGCCGTACGAACGCAGCGAGAAGTCGCAGGCGATGCGCGCGAAGCCGGGATGCGCGAACGCGGCGAAGTCCGCCGCCGCGATCTCCTCCCAGGCGGTCTCGCCCGACCAGAAGCGGCCGATCGCGCCGAACGCGATCTCGTGCGGCGGGTCCTCGTCGAGCAGCACCCACTCGCCGCGTGCCGGCAGGTCCGCGAGCCGCATCGACTCCGGCACCGGCGGCCCCGACGGGCGGCCGCGGCCGGCGGCGGCCGAGACGACCCGCTCGCCGACGCCGCGCGCGGCGAACAGCATCCGCACCGCCGGCGACTCGCGCCAGGCGCGCATGAAGTCGGCGCGGCGCACGCGCTCGTACACGTCCTCGATCGTGCCGTCGATCAGCAGATGCTCAGCGCGGACCGCGTCGGGTTGCGGCAGCAGCCGCTCGATCAGCAGCGGCTCGGTCACGAGGGTGCTCATGCCGGCCACGCTACGCACACGCCGGCTTTCCTCCATCCGTCGACTGCCGCGCCCGCTCGCGGGGAACTGCGGATCGCATGCACCGCCGCCTGCGTGCGACCGCTGACATACCGCTCCGATCGTCGTCTCGCAGCGTTTGCACTGTCATGCGGAGACGGACCTCGCAGCTGCGTCGCTGCCTGCCTCTGACGGTCGCGCTGATCGCCCTGCTCCCCGGCGGATCGTCTGCCGCGAGCGCGGCTGGCTGGGTGAGCGCGACGCCACCGTCGAGCACGGCGAACGGGCCGAGCGGCGCGGTCATCGCGGTCGACCCTGCCGGCGATGCGCTCGCCGCCTGGACCGACGACGACGGCGCCGGCACGCAGTCGCTGCGCGTCGCGTGGCGTCCGGCCGGCGGCGCGTGGGGCGCGCCGCAGTCGCTGGCGAGCGACAGAGCGGTGGACGCGCCGGCCGTGACGCTCGACGCCGCCGGCAACGCGACCGTCGTGTGGATCTCCAGCGCCGACGGCACGACGTTCACCGCGCACGCCGCGCGCCGCGATGCGGCCGGCGGGACGTGGGGCGCCGCGCACGACTTCGCGCCCGCGCCCTCCGACGTCGCCGACCCGCAGACACAGGTGCGCGCCGACGCGAGCGGGAACGTCGTCGCCGCATGGCTTGAGCACGACGCGTCCACGGGCGTCGCGTTCGCGCGCGGCGCGGTGTGGAGCGCCAATGCATGGAGCGCTCCCGCGACGCTGTCGGATCCGACGGACGCATGGGTCGCCGACGGCCCGCCGCAGATCGCACCGGACGCGAGCGGCGGCGCGCTCGTCGCGTGGACCGCGCAGCGGCTCGCCGCGCCGTACGACTACGTCGTGCAGACGCGCACCGCGCTCGGCGCCGGCGCGTGGAGCGCGATCGGCACGCTGCTGCCGGACACGAGCGAGTCGGTCTCGCCGCTGCGGCTCGTCGACGCCGGCGCCGGCGACGTCGCGGCCGCCTGGTTCCAAGGCGCCGGGCCGGAGCTGACGGGCGCCTACCGACCGGCCGGCGGCGCGTGGTCCGTCGACGCGCTCAGCGCCGACGTCGCGCCCGCGTGCGTGCCGCTGCAGGCGCTCGGCGCGGACGCCGGCGGCGGCGCGACGGTCGTGTGGAAGGCCGCCTCGACCGCCGGGCTGGAAGCGATGCGCCTCACGAGCGGCGGGCCGGTCGGCGACGGGACGGCGTTCGCGTCGGCGACGGAGAGCGCCGAGGATGCGGCGATCGACCGCGGCACGGTCGTGCTGGTCGCGCACGACGCCGCAAGCGGGACCGACAGCATGCTCGCGACGCGGCGCACCGACGCCGGCTGGAGCGCACCCGCCCTGCTGCAAGCAGGCGGGGCCGGCACGCTGCTCGCCGGGCCGCGGCTCGCGAGCGACGCCGCCGGCGACCAGCTCGCAACGTGGATCGCAACCGACGCGCTCGGAGCGAAGTCGGTGGGCGCGGCCCTCTTCCAGGTCGACCGGCCGCCGACAAGCAGCGCACCCTCGCCGGGCGGCATGACGCCGTCGACGCCCACGCCCACGCCCACGCCGACACCGCCGGCGAGCAAGGGCGCGCTGCTGCGCCCCGTCGTCGGCGGCCTGCACGGTGGCGTGCTCGTGCTCGCGCACGGGACACGGACGCTGAAGCTGCGCATCCGCAATCCGAACGGCACGACGCTGCGCGGCCTCGTGACGCTCGCACGCCCGCGCGCCGGCAGACGCCCGCCGCTGACGCTCGCCAGCCGGCGCGAGCTCAGACTCCCGCCGCGCCGCACGACGACGCTGACGCTGCGCCTCACCGACCAGGCACTGCGCGCACTGCGCCGCGCGCCCGGCCACCGCTTGCGCGTCACGTTGACGCTGCGGCTGAAGGCCGCCGACGGCCGCCGCACGCGAACGACGCTGCCGATCACGCTCGACGCCGCGTCGCGCGTCATCAGCGGCCGCGCGCCGAACGCGCGCACCGCCTGCTGATCGTGCAGTAGATTGTCTTACCGTTACGCGGGGGAATGGGGGTCCGCCGTGAGGATCGCACAGCTCCTGTGCGCGTTTCGGCAGCAACAGATGATGGTGACCGTCACCTACGACGGCAGCGTCTGGTCGAGGCCGCAGCCGGTGCTGACGACGACGCTCGTCGGGGCGCCCGCGATGGCGCGCCTGGAGGACGAGCTGTACTGCCTGCACCAGGACGCGAACAACGAAGGACGGCTGCTCGCAGCCGTCTGCGAGGGGTCGACGTGGGGACCGGACCAGTCCATACCGGCGAGCGCGATGGTGTTCTCGCCGACGGCAGCCGCGTGCGACGGCACGCTGTACGCGATCTACCAGTCGCGCGACCCGGCAGCGCAGCTGGAGGTGCGGGCGAAGCGGGCCGGCAGGCCGTGGGAGGCGAGCGGCGTCGCGACGAGCGGCGCGCGCGCCGCGCTGTCGCCGACCGCGGCGACGCTCGGTCAAGCGGTCTGGGTCGCGTACGCGGGCGGCAGTACGTTCAAGACGCCGGACGGCACGCTGCGGCTGCGGAGCCTGCGGGACGGCAGATGGTCGGACGAGCAGACGATTCCCGTCGAGACCGGGTCCGCCCCGCCGAGCGCCGCCGTCTTCGACGGGCGGCTGCGCATCGTGCACACCGCCGTCAACGACGTCAGGTCGCTGCGATGCGCGACGCGCGAGCCCGCCGGGAGCTGGCGTGACGAGCCGATCCCGTTCGCGACCGGAGAGCCCTGGGTCGGAGCCGCCGCGGTCGCGTTCGGCCACGAGCTGCACGTCGTCTACCGCTCTACAAGCGGCACGCTCGCATCGGTCGCGTTCGATGGCGCCAGATGGCACGTGCCGCCACAGCCCAACCCGCCGATCCCGATCGCTGCGCAGCCCGGCGCGATCGTCAACTGAACGACAGGAGGCGCGCCATGGACAGAAACTACGTCGCCGCGCTCGCAGGGGCACTGGCGTCGAGCAGGGCGGAAACGACGGGCGAGGGCGAATTCACGATCGAGAACGGCCTGAGCGTGCCGCTCGCGGTCTCGTGGCTCAACGAAGCAGGCGCGCAGTGGGGCTTCGAAGCGGGTCGCGACGCCGCCGAAGGCGCACCCGGATGGCCGATCCCGTCCGGCGGCAGCGTCGTCCTCTCGGGCGCCTACGACGGCTACTGGTGGCTGCTCCAGGCACGATCGGGCGCCTTCGCCGCGCTCGCCGGCATGCAAGCGAGACCCGAAGCCAGGTACACGGGGCCCAGATCGGTCCGCATCGCGCCCGCGGACCTCGTCCCGCCCAACGCGCTCGGGACGCCGCCGAGGTCGACGGACGTCCGCGTCGTGCCCGGCAGCTCGCCGCGCGTGCTGGTCGGCTGCGGCAAGCCGGAGAGCAGAGACGCGAGAGGCGCCGCGATCACGCGCGAGCAGTACTGGCAGCTGTCCGGCGACTCGTACTCGCTCGCGCCCGGCGAGAGCCGCACGATCAGCTACACCGAGACGACCGGGATGGAGTCGACGACCTCCAGGCAAGACACGCTCGCGGCCTCGCTCGGCGTCAGCGCCAGCGCCGGCTGGGGGCCGATCTCGGCGAGCGTCTCGGCAAGCCTCAGCGCGTCCTCGACCACGTTCCAGCAGGTGACGCTGTCGAGCGAGACGACGACGTTCGTCTCGCGCACCGTCGAGAACAGAGCGAGCGACGTCGAGCTGGTGCTCGTGTGGCAGCTGATCGACGTCGTGACGGTGTTCGACGCGGCCGGCGTCCCGCTCGCGAGCACGATCTCGGCGGTCAACCCCGCGATCGTGCAGGCCGGCAGACTGCAGGACTCGACGGCCGCCGCGCCGCTACGTGCGGCGGGAGAGATCAAGCCACCGCGGGTCGCAGACTCGCCCGCAAGGTGAGGCGACCGGCATGCCGGCGCTGCTGTTCCACCAGAACATGCGCGCGTTCGGCGGCGGCTCCGAACCGCGCAACCGCGCATATCTCGGCAGGCCGCCGCCGAGAAGGCGGCTACCGGCGACGTGGCCGCATGTGTGCCCGGCGCACGGCGCGGTCGGCTTCCCGGCGATCGCCAGGGACCTGGCCGCGTACACGCAGCTCGGGCCGCAGGGCATCTGCGCGATCGGGCTGACGGAGCTGACGAACGCGGCAAGCGCGCGGCAGACGGCGGCCGGCCTCTGCAACGCCCTCCTGCAGGGCGCTCCCGTAAACGTCCACATGTTCCACTGCGGCACGACCGCAGGGGGCGGTGGCAGGCGCGAGTACGCGGCGATCGCCATCCCGACCGGCGTCACGGTGATCGCGCTCGGGCGCATAGCGACCGGCGGCCGCGTCGAGGACCGCATAAGCCAGGTGGCGCTGCAGCCGGGCGTGGTGGAAGGGTGGACCGAGCTGCCGCCCGGCGCGAGCGCCGACTGGCGCTTCATCGTCTACGCCGTCATCGAGCGACCGGGGATGGGACGGTTCGCGGCCGGCTTTCTTCACAACACGTACACGCTCGACTCGAAGCCCTCGACCGCGCAGCGCCTGCGCTGGCTCGCAAATGAGATCTGGAGGAGCACGAGACCGCCGCCCCAGCACATCTACATCGGCGGGGACTTCAACGTCGAGCCGCATGCGCCCGGCACGCGGCTGCCGCTCACGCCGTACTTCGTCGCGACGGAAGCGAACACGCCGCTGCGGTTCCAGCTCGCCGGCGGCGAACTCGGCGGCACGACCTGGCACGGCAGGCTCTACGACTACTGGCTGTCCGACGTCGCGATGGAAGACAGGGCCGCGCCGCTGCCGTTGCTCCACACCGCCACGTGGGACGGTCCGAGCGGATTGATGTCGGACCACGTCGCAACGCTGCTGTACATCCCGTAGCCACCTATGCTCATCCGGTGTCCACGACGCCAGACCGCGTGGACGCTCGCGCCGAGCTGCGTGCGCTGCGCGAGCGCCTGACCGACCTCACGCTGGATGACGCGCATCGGCTCGGCCGCCGGCTCGAGCGGCTGCGCGGTGCCCGCAGCGCACAGGCTGGGCGGGGTTTGGTGCGCTTCGCCGCCGAGGTCGCGGCGGCCGAGGAGCGGATCGCGAAGCGCCGCGCGGCCGTGCCGGCCCGCATCGACTACCCGGCCGAGCTGCCGGTCACCGCGCGCCGTGACGACCTCAAAGCGGCGATTCGCGATCACCAGGTCGTCGTCGTCGCGGGCGAGACCGGCTCGGGCAAGTCGACGCAGCTCCCGAAGCTCTGCCTCGAGCTGGGCCGCGGCGTGCGCGGGACGATCGCGCACACGCAGCCGCGCCGGCTCGCAGCGCGCACGATCGCCGAGCGCGTCGCGGAGGAGCTGCGCGTGCCGCTCGGCGGCGCGGTCGGCTACGCCGTCCGCTTCGCCCACAGATCGAGCGACGAGACGCTCGTGCGGCTGATGACCGACGGCCTGCTGCTGGCCGAGATCCAGCACGACCGGCTGCTGCGCCGCTACGACACGATCATCGTCGACGAGGCGCACGAGCGCTCGCTCAACATCGACTTTCTGCTCGGCGTGCTGAAGCGGATCCTGCCGCAGCGGCCCGAGCTGAAGCTGATCATCACGAGCGCGACGATCGACCCCGAGCGCCTCAGCAGACACTTCGACGGCGTGCCGATCGTCGAGGTGAGCGGGCGCACGTACCCGGTCGAGGTGCGCTATCGGCCGGTGCCCGACGCCGAGCACGAGCGGCTCGACGCGATCCCCGACGCGGTCAAGGAGCTGCTGCGCGACGGCCCCGGCGACGTGCTCGTGTTCCTCTCCGGCGAGCGCGAGATCCGCGACACCGCGGAACTGCTCGGCGGACGGCTGCAAGGCGACGTGGAGATCCTGCCGCTGTACGCGCGCCTGTCCGCGGCCGAGCAGCAGAAGGTCTTCCAGCAACACGCGCGCCGCCGCGTCGTGCTCGCGACGAACGTCGCGGAGACGTCGCTGACGGTGCCGGGAGTCGGCGCGGTCGTCGACCCGGGCACCGCGCGCATCAGCCGCTACAGCGCGCGGCTGAAGGTGCAGCGGCTGCCGATCGAGCCGATCTCGCAGGCGAGCGCGCAGCAGCGCACCGGGCGCTGCGGGCGCACCTCGGACGGCATCTGCATCCGCCTCTACGACGAGGACGACTTCACCGGCCGGCCGCGCTTCACCGACCCGGAGATCCTGCGCACGTCGCTGGCCTCCGTGATCTTGCAGATGGCGGCGCTGGAGCTGGGCGACGTGGAGGAGTTCCCGTTCCTGGACCCGCCCGACGCGCGCCAGGTGCGCGACGGCGTCGCGCTGCTGCGCGAGCTGGGGGCGCTGGAGCCAGTGAGCAGAGCGGACGGCGCGAGAAACCGGCTGACCGCGCTCGGCCGCAAGCTCGCGCAACTGCCCGTCGACCCGCGCTTCGGGCGGATGGTGCTGGAGGGCGACAAGCTCGGCTGCGCCGAGGAGGCGATCGTGATCGCCGCGGGTCTGTCGATCCAGGACCCGCGCGAGTCGCCGGTCGAGGCGCGCGAGGCGGCGGCGCAGCAGCACGCGCGCTTCCGCACCGACCCGCCGTCCGACTTCCTCGCGTTCCTGGAGCTGTGGCGCTACGTGCGCGCGCAGCAGAGAGCGCTGAACGGCTCGCAGTTCCGCAGGCGTTGCAGAGCGGAGTTCCTGCACTACCTGCGCATCCGCGAGTGGCAGGACCTCGTGGCGCAGGTGCGCCAGGCGGCGAAGGCGATCGGCGTGCGCACGAACCAAGCGCCGGCCGAGCCGGAGCAGATCCACCGCGCGCTGCTGGCCGGGCTGCTGTCGCACGTCGGCGTGCGCGACGCGGCGCCGGCCGACGAGCGCCGTCCGGCCCGCGGGCGGCGACCGCTCATCGAGTACACCGGCGCTCGCGGCGCTCGCTTCGCGCTCTCGCCCGGCAGCGGCCTCGCACGCAAGCCGCCGGATTGGGCGATGGTCGCCGAGCTGGTCGAGACGACCCGCTTGTGGGGCCACACGGCGGCGCGCATCGACCCGCAGTGGATCGAGCCGGCCGCCCCGCAACATCTGCTGCGCCACACCTACGGCGAGCCGCGTTGGGACGCGCGCCGCGGTGCGGCGATGGTCGACGAGCGCGTCACGCTCTACGGCCTGCCGATCGTGCCGGCGCGCGCGGTCCCCTACGCGCGCGTCGACCCGGCCGGCGCGCGCGAGCTGTTCCTGCGGCGAGCGCTCGTCGCCGGCGAGTGGGATGCGCGCCACGACTTCCTGGCCGAGAACGCGCGGCGGATCGCCGAGGTCGAGGCACTGGAGGACCGCGCCCGCCGGCGCGACCTGCTCGCCTCCGAGGAGACGCGCTTGGCGTTCTTCGCGAACCGCGTGCCGGCGGAGGTCGTCTCGGCAACGACGTTCGAGCGCTGGTGGAAGGACGCGCGCGCGCGAAACCAGGAGCTGCTGACGCTGCCGCGTGAGCTGCTGCGCGCGAGCGAGGCCGACGTCGCCGAGGCCCCGACCGAGTGGCGCGACGGCGAGCTGTCGCTGCCGCTCTCCTACCGCTTCGCTCCGGGCGCGCCCGACGACGGCGTGACCGTGCGCGTGCCGCTCGAGCGCGTCGGCGAGCTGCGCGCGGACGAGTTCCAGTGGCTCGTCCCCGCGCTGCGCGAGGAGCTGGTCACAGCGCTCATCCGCTCGCTGCCGAAGGAGCTGCGGCGCTCACTCGTGCCGGTTCCGGCGGTGGCGGCCGAGCTGCTGCGCGCGCTGACCCCGGGGCCCGTTTCCCTGCTCGACGCCCTCTCCCATGAGCTGGGACGACTCGGCGTGCAGGTGCCGCGCAGCGCGTGGGAGCTCGACAAGCTGCCGCCGCACCTGCGCATGCGCTTCCGCGTCGAGGACCGCGACGGCGAGGTGGTTGCCGAGGGCGAGGATCTCGACGCGCTGCGCGAGGTGGTCAAGCCGCGCCTGCGCGAGCAGCTTGCGCAGGCGGCGCCGTCGATCGAGCGCTCGGGTGCACGCGCCTGGGACTTCGGCACGCTGCCGCGCGAGCTGGCGCCGTCCGCCGGCGGCGGCCTGCGCGCGTTCCCCGCGCTCGTCGATGAGGGCGAGACGGTGGGCGTTCGCCTGTTCGAGACGGCGGCCGAGCAGATGGGCGCGATGCACGCCGGCACGCGCCGGCTGCTGCGGCTGACGGTCCGATCGCCGATTCCGTGGGTCGTCGACCGGCTGAGCACCGCCGACAAGCTCGCGCTGATGACGGCGCCGCACGGCAACGTCGGCGCGGCGTTGGACGACGCGCTGACGGCTGCGCTCGACGCGCTGATCGCGAGCGACGGCGGGCTGGCGTGGGACGCGAGCGCGTGGGAGCGGCTGCGCGCGCACGTCGCGGGCGCGCTCGCCGACGAGACGCTCGCTACGGCGCGCGCGCTCGTCGCCGTGCTGGAGGCGCGCCGCGAGGTCGAGCGGCGGCTGGAGGCGCTGCCGGTCGCGCCCGCGTTGCAGGAGATCCGGCTCGACGTGGCGCGCCAGCTCGGACGGCTCGTGCACGCCGGCTGCGCGACGGCCGCCGGCGCACGCCGCCTCGCCGACGTGGAGCGCTACCTGCGCGCCGCCGACATGCGGCTCGACCGCCTGCCCGACGCCGCCGGCAGCGACCGCGACCGCATGCGCGCGATCCACGAGCTGGAGGCGACCTACGAGGCGCGCCTGGCGGACTGGCCCGCCGGGACGCCGCGGCCGCCCGGCCTCTACGAGGTCCGCTGGCTGCTGGAGGAGCTGCGCGTCGCGCAGTTCGCGCCCGCGCTCGGCGCGCGCGTCACCGCCAAGCAAGTGCGCAGGACGATCGCGCAGCCGGGCTGACGCGCACACGCTCGACAACCGACGCGGGCGCGCGAGAGCCGCCGTTAGGGTCGCGGTCAGCGATGGCGTCAGACGATCTCTCGGATGACCTCTCGGCGACGTTTCGCAAGCGCCTCGAGCACGCGCTCGCCAGCGACGAGATCGCGAGACCGGCACAGGAGCTGAAGATTCCGTCCGAGCGCCTCGTCGCGCTCGTCTCCGAGCAGCGCGCGCTCGAGTTCGCTGAGGTGTCCCATCGCGCGTGGCGGCGCGCGCGCGACGACCTGTTCGTCGCGAACCATCGGTTCGCGACCGCGCGTAACGAGGTGCTGCGCCCGCGCCTCCCGGTTCGCGTCGCGATCGCCGTGCGCACGCGGTTGCCGGGCGGAGCCGCGTTCGCGGAGCGGCTCGCGCGCACGCGGGACGCGCGGATCGACGCGCTCCGGCGCGATTTCCACGTCGAAGCCCGGGCCGCGGAGGAGGACGCGGCCGCGACGGAGACGCTGGAGATCCTCGACGAGCTCGCGATCCTGGCGCCGCTGCGCGCCTACATCGGCGAGCGGAGCGACCGCGCCTGGTCGACGCAGCTCCACCTGAGCGCCGCGAATGCGCCCGGGCTCGCGGAGCTGCGCGCGAGCCCGTCCGTTCCGCTCGCGGGGATCGACGAGGTGGACGCGCGGATGCGTGCCATGCCCGCCGGCAGCATCGGCATCGCCGGCCCGCGCGGAGTCGGCAAGACGACGCTGATCCGCTGGTTCACGTCGACGCAGGCGAGTCCGGCGCGGTTCGGGGCGTACGTGTCGGCGCCGACGCGCTACGACGCGCGCGACTTCCTGCTCCACCTGTTCGCGACGCTCTGCTCGGCCGTCATCGGCGAGACGTCCGAGACCAGAGCCCGGCCGCAAACGGGTGTGGGCAAGCCCTGGCAGCGAGTGGCGATGGTCCTCCGGTGGCCGTTGAATGTGGGCATCGGCGCGCTGATCGCGAGCGCTGGCCTGGTCGCGGCCTCGCTGCTCGGCCTGCACGTCGACCCGCGGCTGCTGGTCGGGCTCGCATGCCTCGGCGGCGCGGCGGATGCCGCGTTGGGCACTGCCGTCGTGCGCAGCACGATCGGCCTCGACTCCGACGAGGCTGCTTGGCCAACGCCGCCGGTGTCCACGCTCTTGGCGATGCTCGCCTTCGGCCTGCTCGTCGTCGGGAGCAGCCTGATCGCGCTCTCGCAGCTCGCCGAGACGACTCCCATATGGGCATGGGGAACGCTTGGGGTCGCGTGCTCGCTGATGGTGGTGTGGATCGGATCTCCTCGCATCAGGATTCGTATGGACGCGTCAGACGTCGAGCCCGACATGCGGGTGTTCGCGCTCCGACGGGAGGCGCGCCAGCGGCTGCGTGACCTGCACTTTCAGATGACGGTCAGCAAGGGCTGGGGCGGAGCGCTGAAGCTGCCGCTGCTCGAAGGCACCCTCAGCGGCGAGCAGTCCCTCGCAAGCCGTCCGAGATCGCTGCCGGAGCTGGTCGACGAGCTCGAGCGATTCATCCGCGCCGCTGTTGAGATCGGACGCGTCGTGATCGGCATCGACGAGCTCGACAAGATGGAGACCGAGCAGGATGCGCACCGTTTCCTGAACGAGATCAAGGGCGTGTTCGGCATCCGCGGCTGCTTCTTCCTCGTGTCGGTGTCGGAGGAGGCCATGAGCGGCTTCGCGCGCCGCGACGCACGCCTGCGCGACGCATTCGACAGCGCGTTCGACGAGATCGTCTACATCCGACCGCTCGACCTCGCGCAGTCGCGCACGCTGCTGTCCGAGCGCGTGATCGGGCTGCCGACGCAGTTCGGGGCGCTCTGCCACGTGCTCGCGGGCGGCCTCCCGCGCGACCTGATCCGCGCTGCGCGCACCGTCCTCGCGCGCAACGAGGTGGGCCTGCAGATCTCGCTGGCGGAGGTCGTGCGGGGGGTCGTCGCGCGTGAGCTGGACGCGCGGGCGCGCGGCGCATCGATCGCGCTGCGCAGCTTCGGGCCGCACGCGACGCGGTTCGTCGACTGGCTCGCGGACGTCGAGGGAGCGGTCGACCGTCTGGACGAGATCTGCACGAGCACCGACGTGTGGGAGCGCACGGCCGCAGTCGACGATCCGACCGAGCGCGCGCGCCTGGCGGCGCTGATTCTCGAGCTGCAGGGCTTCTGTCACTTCGCGCTCACGCTGCGCGACGTCTTTGGCGACGCGTTCGAGCAGGACGCGTTCGAGGCACTGCAGGCCGGCGGCGGCCCACTCGACCTGCTCGCGCGCGCCCAGACGACGTTCTCGGTCAACGCGCTGCTCGCGTGGTCGGAAGTGTCGGCCTTCCGTAAGGCGAACAGATTGCCGGTGCTGGCGCCGCCGACGCTCGACGCGGCGCCCGGTGGCCGGCCGCGTCGCGGGACGACCGACGGGGTAGCGTCCTCCGCATGATGACGCGCTCGCGATCCGCCGCCTCGCGATCCGCCGCGCCGCGATCGAGCGGCTGTCGCTCGGCCGCGTCGAGATCGACGAGCTGGTCGTGCGCAGACTGACGGTGCTCGAAGGCACGCCGTAGCGGCGCTACGCGCGCACGAGCCCGCGCACGATCAGGTACGTGCCGAAGACGAAGCAGATGACGATGGCGAGCTGGCGGCTGTGGTCGTGCAGCCAGCGGTTCATGCGGTGCACGAGCGCCTCGGTCCGCTCCGGCGCGACGAGCAGCCCGACGAGCGGAATCTCCGCGAGCAGGAACATGATCGCGTTGAACAGCAGGATCAGCAGCACGGACTCGCCGGTGGAGTGGTTCCCGGCGGCGATGTCCTTCAGCGCGATCAGGTAGGCGGCGCCGGGAACGTTCACGAACAGCGCCGCTGCGAACACGATCGGGACCGAGCCGCGCGCCAGCATCCGCTCGCTCCACGGCTCGCCTTTCGGCTGTTCCGGCGGTGGCGCTGCCTGCGTCGCGCGGCGGCCAGCGGCGCGGCGCGCGCGCATGCGCTCGTCGGCGTGCGTCGCGAGCGCGACCGACAGCAGCACCGCGAGGCCGCCGATCACGAGGTCGCCCGTCCAGCTCAGCAGCGACGTCTGGCTGGTCACGATGTTCGACGAGTCGAGCGCGAACACGATCAGCAGACCGAGCGCCACGCTGATCGTCAACCCGCCTGCGAGGTACGCCGCGATCAGACGCGCCGGGCGCTCGGTCGACAGCAGGATCACGACCGCCGCCAACAGCGTCGGATAGAGCGCCGCCTCGAACGCCAACACGAGCAGCGACATCGCCGCTTCAGGCTAGCTGGCGGCGACCGCGCCGCTGTGCCCAGCTATCCGGCTGCCTCAGCCGGCACGCCCGCGGACGCGGGGTCGCGGGCGTCCTCGACGACCGTCTCGCCGTCGAGCACGACGCGGTTGCGGCCCGCGGCCTTCGCCGCGTAGAGCGCGCGATCCGCGAGCGACAGCAACTCGTCCGGACTCGCTGCCTCCCCGAGCGCGACGAGCCCGATGCTGAGCGTCACGGGGCCGTGCTGCTCGCCGACCACGCCGGCAAGCCGCTGCGCCGCGACCGCCTGCAGGTCGCGCGCGACCTCGCGCGCCGCCGGCAGATCGACGCGTCGCAGGATCGCGGCGAACTCGTCGCCGCCGATCCGCGCGACCACGTCCGCGGAGCGCAGGCGGCTGCGCAGCGCGTCGCCGAGACGCTCGATCACCGCGTCGCCGGTCGCGTGGCCGAGCGTGTCGTTGATCGCCTTGAAGCGGTCGACGTCCAGCAGCAGCAGGACGCTGTGGCGGGGACGGCTCGCCGACAGGTCGAGCTCGCGCTGCAGCTCGGCCTCGAAACGGCGGCGGTTGAAGACGCCGCTCAAGGGATCGTGATCGGCGAGGAAGCGCAGCCGCTCCTCAGCCGTCTTGCGCTCGGTCACGTCGAGCGCCTGCACGAGCCGGTAGAGCGGTCTACCGTCGGCGTCGCGCACGAGCGACGCGGTCGTGTCGAGCCAGATGTGCGCGCCGTCGGGCCGCACGACGCGGTACTCGCCGTGGTGGACGGCGTCGGCGCCGCGCGTCAGCTCCTCCATCCCGCGCGCGAACGCGGGCGCGTGCTGCGGATCGACCATCGCGCTCAGCGCGCGCGTGCCGACCAGCTCCTCGCGCGCGCAGCCGAAGATGCGGCCGAGACTGTCGTTCGCGTCGAGCAGCACGTCGCGCTGCGGGTCGTCCACGCCGACGACCGCCATGCCGGTGGCGGAGTCGTCGAACGCACGCCGGAAGCGCTCTTCCGCCTCGCGCTGCTTCGCCTCGATCGCGAGCTGCTCGGTCACGTCGCGTGCGGCCGCGTGGATCAGCCGCTGCTCGCGATCGACCCACGAGCGCCACTCGATCCAGCGGTAGCCGCCGTCCTTCGCGCGGTAGCGGTTCGTGAAGCGCGCCGTGCCGTCTCCGTAGGCGGCGCGCGCGGCCTCCTGCTCGGTGCTCGCGCGATCGTCGGGGTGGACGAAGGCGATGAACGGCTCCGCCATCAGCTCCTCGCGCGTCCACCCCAGGCAGCGCTCCCAGGCGCCGTTGAGATGCACGAAGCAGCCCTCGAAGGTGGCAGTCGCGAGCAGGTCGCCGGCAAGGTCGAAGTGGCGCGCGCTCGCGTGCGCCTCGGCGGCGGCGCCGCGCATGCGGTCGGCCAAATGGCCGGCGACGGCGCCGATCAGCAGCGACACGAGCGCGCGCGTGATGTAGGCGGACGGCGCCAGCACGACCGCCGAGGACGGCGCCCACAGCACGAACAGGCCGAACGAGACGAGTCCGGCGGCGATGCCGGCCGCGCGGCCGAGCTCCACGCCGAGGAGCACGATCGGCACGAGGTAGAGGATCGACAGGCCGCTGCCGGCGTTGTGGTCCAGTTCGAGCGCGGCAAAGACCGCCGCGTACAGCGCGATGGCTGCGAGCAGCACGCGCCATTGCCGGCGCCGGCGAGCATGCGACCAACTCACGGACGGATCATCGACCGCCTGTTCGGGTTCAGACACACTTGCAGCTCTTTGTGCAGGTTGCGGGAGGAAAAGCGTCATGGCGGCGCCCTCAGGCGCCGCGTTCCGGATGGCGCACACGCTGGCGCGCCTCGCCGTAGATCGTCGTCTCATAGGCGATCAGCGCCGCCAGCGCGCTCGCGAGCAACGCCAGCGGAACGATCGCCGGCAGCCCGTCAGCGAGCGGCACGAGCGCCAGCAGCACGAGCGCGAGCCCGAGCCGGCGTCTGTTGAGCGTGCGCACGTTGCGCAGGCGGAAGGCGACGTGCGCGAGCAGGTAGAGGGCGGTACCGCCGAGCAGCGCGACCGTCGGCACGACATGCAGCGGGTCTTCGACGTGCCCGAGCGTCTTCTTCAGCCCGAGCGCGACGAGCGCGATCCCCGCGACCATCGGCAAGTGCAGGAACGAGAACGAGTCGCGCGCCATGCGATTGCGCTCGGAGCCGTCGGCAGCGGCGATCAGCCGCCGCGTCGAGACGGGCGCGACGACGTCGAAGTACAGCCACCACAGCTCGGCCGCGACCGCGACGCCGAGCACCGCCGCGACGACCACGCCGACGTCGACACGCGCGCCGGCGCCGGTGCCGATCGCGACGATCGACTCGCCCAGCGCGATGATCACGATCAGGCCGTGGCGCTCGGCGAAGTGGCCGGGCACGAGCCGCCAGCCGGACGGGTCGATCAGCAGCGGGCCGCCCATGTCGAGCGTCAACGCGAGCGCCCACAGGCCGCCTTGGAGCGCGCCGTCAGTCGCGGAGGCGAGCAGCAGGATCCCGACGCCGACCGCCGTGCTGATCGCGAGCCCGAGCGTCGCTCTGCGCAGGCCCGGATCGTCGCGGCTCGCAAGCAGGAACAGCAGGATGTGCGCGACCCGCACCACGCCATAGGCGACCGCGAACAGCAGCGCCTCCGAGCCGAACGCCTCCGGCACGCACAGCGCGCAGATCAGGAAGGCGGCCATCGCGAGGAACATCACGAGGCGGACGGCGCCCTCCTCCGGGTCGACCACGCTCGTCAGCCACGCGTAGCCGACCCACGACCACCACAGCACGCCGAGCACGAGCAGACCCTGCGCGAGCCCCTCCCACGTCGGCGTCGCCGCCATCAGCGCCGTGCACTGCGTGAGCGCGAGCACAAACACAAGGTCGAAGAACAGCTCCAGCGGCGTGACGCGCTCCTCGTCGCCGCGCAGCACCGCCGACAGGCGGCGGCCGCGGCTCTCCGGCGCGGTCGTGCTCATTGAAAGATCTTGCCACCGCTAATCGACGGTGGCGTCGCGGCGCCGCTCGAACAGTTCGAACAGCTCCGCCAGCGGTGCGGGGATCGCGCGCACGATGCGCACGAGCGTGACAAACGTGGGATCGACCTCGCCGCGCTCGATCGCCGCCAGATGGCTGCGCCTCAGCTCGGCTCTGTCGGCGACCTCGGCCTGCGAGAGGCCGCGCAGCTCGCGCAGCTCCGCCACCGCGGCGCCGAGATGGCGGTGCTCCGGCGAGCGCGCGCCGTTCCGACCGTCGTGACTCGACAAGAGGGGTCCTTCGCGTCTGGGGGATGAGTGATCACCGAGCTCCCCGCGAGGCCTCGGCCTGTTGTCCGGAATGTGGATCATCCCACGTCCCAGCGCCCTCGGCGGAGTGAGCAGATGCCAGGATTGACGGCCTCTTCGGGTCCCCGATCGCCTGGTGGTATGTCCGACTGCTGACCTGATGCGCGCCCCGCTACGCTCCAGCGCGATGCGCACGCTCCCCACCTGGCCGATCGCCGCCGGCGCACTGCTGCTCGGCTTTGCGGTCGCCGACGTCACCGGCGTGCGCGCGCTCGGCGGCGTCGTGTTGTTCCTCGGCGGGCTCGCGTGCGGCCTGCGCTGGCGCGTGCTGCTCGGGCTGCCGCGCGCACTTGGACTCGTGGCCGTCTTCCTGGCCGGCTTCGTGCTCGCGCACCCGCTCGGCCATGCGATCGGCGCGTGGCCGGCGGTGCTGCTCGTCGCGCTCGCCGTCGGCGCAGTCGCGTGGCGCACGGCGGACGCGCCGCGCGCGGCCCTCGCGGCTCGCCCCTGAGCCGCGCCACCTCTTAGCCACACGGCGCACCAAGCTTGGACACGCGTGCAACGACACGCGGCGCGCGCGTTGGGAGACTCGCTCGCATGACCACCCGCCGCCCACCGCAGATCGTCGCGTTCGGGGGCGGCGGCTTTTCGATGGAGGCCGGGAACCCGCTGCTCGACGACTACGTGCTGTCGCTCGCCGAGCGGGAGCGGCCGCGCATCTGCTTCGTCCCGACCGCCTCCGGCGACGCCGACCACTATGTGGTGCGCTTCTATCGCACGTTCTCGACGCGCTGCGACACGTCGCACGTCTCGCTGTTCCGCCGTGACCGCGGCGACGGCGCCGTCGAGGGCGACCTCGAGGCGCACCTGCTGAGACAGGACGTGATCTACGTCGGTGGCGGCAGCGTCGTCTCGCTGCTGGGCGCGTGGCGCGCGCACGGGCTCGACCGCGTGCTGCGGCAGGCGTGGCGGCGCGGTGTCGTGCTGTGCGGCCTGTCGGCCGGGTCGCTGTGCTGGTTCCACGAGGCCGTGACCGCGTTCCACGGCGCGCCGACCGTGGTGCGCGGACTCGGCCTGCTGCCGCATTCCAACTGCGTCCACTACGACGGCGAGCCGCAGCGGCGCGCGGAGTACCGCCGCTTCGTCGGCGACGGCGTCGCGCCCGGCTACGCCGCGGACGACGGCGCCGCGCTGCACTTCGTCGGGCGCGAGCTGCGACGCGTCGTCAGCTCGCGCCCGCGCGCGCGGGCGTTCCGCGTCGAGCCGCGCGACGGCGAGGTCGTCGAGGAGCCGCTGCCGGTCCGCTATCTCGGCCCCACCCAGTCGGAGCTGGCGGTCGCGTGACCGTCCGCGAACGACTGCGCGGCGAGCCGCAGGTCCTCGCGATGGGCGGCGGCGGCTTCACGATGGAGCCGGACAACCCGGCGCTGGACGACTTCGCGCTGTCACTCGTGCGCGTGCCGGAGCCGCGGATCCTGTTCCTGCCGACCGCCTCCGGCGACCCGACCGCGCAGATCACCGCCTTCTACGCGCGCTTCGCGCGGCGCGCGTCCGCGACGCACCTGTCGCTGTTCCGCCGGCACGGCTCGGCGCGCTCGCTCGCGGACATCGTGCTCGAGCAGGACGTCGTCTACGTCGGCGGCGGATCGATGCGCAACCTGCTCGCGATCTGGCGCGCGCACGAGCTCGACGCGCTGCTCATCGAGGCGTGGCGGCGCGGGATCGTGCTCGCCGGACTGTCCGCCGGGGCGATGTGCTGGTTCGCCGGAGGCGTGACGCGTTCGGCCGGTCCCTTGGAGACGATCCGGGGACTCGGGCTGCTGCCCGGGTCGTTCAGCGTCCACGCCGACGGGGAGCCCGAACGGCTGCCGGTGTGGCTCGCCGCCGTGCGGAGCGGCGAGCTGCCCGGCGGCTGGGCGGCCGACGACGGCGTCGGGCTGCTGTTCCGCGGGACGCGGATGGCGCGCGTCGTGTCGTCGCGGCCCGGCGCCGCCGCCTTGCGGGCCGACGTGGTCGGCGACGAGCTGGTCCGCCACCGCATCGAGCCGGAGCTGCTCGGCGGCGCCACGCCGCTCGCGCACCGCCCGGTCCCCGACGACATCCGCGAGCTGCGGGAGCTGCGGGCCGCGATGCGGCGGCCGTAGGCTGTCATCCATGGAGATCGCCCGCCGCGCGGCCCTGCCCGCGTACGTGACGCTCGATGGGTCGGAGATCCGCGAGTGGGTCGCGCCCGGAACGCCGGGGCGCCGCCAGTCGCTCGCCGAGGCGACCGTTCCGGCCGGCGGCGCGACGCTCGCCCACTTCCACCGCGAGAGCGAGGAGATCTACCTCGTGACCAGCGGGTCCGGCCGCATGCAGCTCGGCGACGAGGAGCGGCCGATCTCAGCCGGCGACTGCGTCGTGATTCCACCCGGGACGATCCATCAGCTGCACGCCGACCCCGACGCCCCGCTCGTCGTCGTCTGCTCCTGCGTGCCGCCCTACTCGCACGAGGACACGGTGCTCGTCAGATAACGAGCTGCCGCATGCGGTCGCCGGACACCACGAGCGTGAGCAGGCGAAAGATCGCGTCGCCGTATCCGGCCGCCTCGTCGAAGCGCTTGCGCCGTTGTGCCGAATCCGAGAACTCGGCTAGCAACTCCTCGTCGGGTCGCTGGACGCAGGCGAGAAACGTCTCATAGCGCTCGCCCAGCTCCGCGATCAGCGCTTCGACGGCGCCTCCATGCGCGAGCAGTTGGCTGAAGCGCTGATGCGGCGTCATCCGGCATAGCTCAGTCACACGCTCAGCGCGAACCGGCGGCTGCTCCGAGGCGAGATGGGCAACCATCGAGAAGCACGTGGCAAGCCGACTGTGCTTGAGCTTGTAGTTCTTGAGGCTGCTCTTCGTCAGCGCGAGCTCGCGCGTCGCCGGATCCCTTTCAGCGCGCGCCTCGAAGCGGTCGTGCTCGTAGTTGAGGGTCAGCGTGCGCCAGAAGCGCAGGATGTCGTTGACGAGGAAGGTCGGCACGAAGTCTTGCTCGTGCCCAGGCAAGTCTCGGTAGTAGAAGCTGATGATGCGCGCCAACAGCTCGCGATAGCGTTCGGCGTCAGAGATCGGCTGACTTTCGAGCAGCAACAGCATCCGAGCGGTGAAGGCATTCGTGTGGTCATCGTTGCGACTGCCGAGGATCTGCTCCATTCTCGCGACGTCCAACGCCTCGAGATATTTGCCATCACCCGAGAAGGGCGGGAAGTCCATTTCCTGGGTCTTCTCGATGACGTGTGCGGCGATCCGGATGAAGTCGAGATAAGACGCCGAGTCGTAGTCCTCATACAGGAAGAACAGATCGATGTCGGACGCTGACCAAGCTTCCAGGCGTCCATATGAGCCCGTCGCATAGATGCAAAGGCCGCCTGCGGCCAATAGCTCGCGAACGCCAACGAGCCCGTTTGCAAGCTCAGCCAAACGCGCTTCCGAATAGGTTTTTCGCTTATCCGAGCTCCCGCCCATCGCGAGGAAAGCTAATGAGTTCTCGACTATTGAGCGCAGCTTGCGTCAGCGATAACCGCGATACGATCAGCACACCGTGGCTGGCCGTCCCGATCTGTATATCTCTGCCGATGTCGAGACTGACGGACCTATCCCGGGGCCATATTCCTTGCTGTCAGTCGGACTGTGCGTAGCCGGCGAGTTCGATGGGCATGAGTTCCGTCGGCGTGATCCAGCAAGCGAAACCTTCTACGTTGAGTTGCAGCCGATCTCGGAGCACTGGCAGGCTGATGCGATGGCGGTCAACGGGCTTGACCGCAGCGCACTCCTATCCAACGGCCGTGACCCGCATGAGGCGATGGAAGCGGCGGCACGTTGGGTTCATACGGTCGCCGGCAACCATCGCGCGGTGCTGGTTGCCTATCCCGTCGCCTTCGACTGGGCGTTTCTCTACTGGTACTTCGTCCGCTTTGCACAGCAAGGCTCGCCGTTCGGGTTCTCATCCTGTCTGGACATCCGAACGCTCTACCAGGCAACAGCGCACACGGTGCACGACCTCTCAGGCAAGGAGCACATGCCGTCCGAGCTGTTGCCTGAGCGGCCACACACACACAACGCGCTCGACGACGCCATCGAACAGGCGGAGCTGTTCAGCAACGTCTTCGCCTGGGCCCTGTCCGACCACCACGTGACCACATAGAGGACAACCATGGCCAAGAGCGAGAACTCCAGAACGCCGCCACCAACTCCCGCGCCCCCATCGAAGTCGACGCCTTCGTGGTTGCAGCCCCTGCTTCCTACCTCAGCCGAAGACCGTCGCGACAGGCGCGCGAACGACGCGCGCTAGCCGTCGTCCTGGCGGAACGCCCAGCGGACCTCGTCGACGCTGAGGCCGCTCGCGACGCACGCGAGCAGCTTCATGCGCGCCGCCTGCGGCGAGAGGAAGCCGGCGGGGATGATCTGCGTGCCGCGCAGATCCTGCTCGGAACCGGCGTAGCCGTACGTGCCCTGCAAGACCACGCCGCGCTCCGGTCGGCAGTACGCGACGACGGGGATCCGCTCGGCCGCCTCCGCCCACAGCTCCAGCAGTGGCGGCGCGAGGTGGCCGGCGCCCAACGTCCCGATCACGACCCCGTCCGGATCGGTCGACAGGGCCGCGCGGGCAAGCGTGCCGTCGTCGCCCGAGTTCGTCGGGATCACGAGCACGCGGCGGTTCAGCTCAGGCGGATCCAACGGCGGATTGCGCGGCAGGCGCGACCAGATCGTCGGGTGCCCCTCGGTGACGCGGCCCAGCGGTCCCGTCTGGGGTGAACTGAACGCCACCAGCGACGTCGTGTCCGTCTTGCGCGTGCAGCGCGCGTGGTGGATCTCGCCGCCGAACACGACGAGCACGCCCATCCCGGCGGCCTCCTCCGAACGCGCGACCGACACCGCGTCGAGCAAGTTGGCCGGCCCGTCGGCGCCGGCCGCCGTGGCGGGACGGATCGCGCCGGTGAAGACGATCGGCGCCTCCGCGTCGTGGATCACGTCGCACAGCATCGCCGTCTCCTCCAGCGCGTCGGTGCCGTGCGTCACGACCACGCCGATTCCGCGGCGAGCGGCGTCGCGCGCCTCGCGGCAGATCGTCAGCTGGTCGTCGAGCGTGAGGTGCGCGCTCGGCTTGTTGACGACGTCGCGGGCCTCCAAACCGTCGCGGCCCGCGAGCCCCGGGATCGCGGCGATCAGCGCCTCGGCGTCCAGCTGCGGCGTGGCGCCCGCCGGACCGCCCATCGCGATCGTGCCGCCGGCGCCGAGGATGCGGACGCGGCGGGCCGGCTGCGGGTCGGGCGGCGTCACCCGCCCAACCCTAGCGACGCCGGCTACTTCAGCTCCGCACTCGTCTTCCCGAGCAACTGGCGCGCGATGATCAGCAACTGAATCTGCTGCGTGCCCTCGAACAGATCGAGGATCTTCGCGTCGCGCGCCCACTTCTCCAGCAGCAGCTCCTCGCCGTAGCCGAGCGAGCCGCACAGGCGCACGCAGCGCAGCGCGACGTCGACGCACGTGCGCCCCGCCTTCGCCTTCGCCATCGACGCCTGCAGGGAGTTCGGCTTCGAGTTGTCGGCCATCCACGCGGCCTCCAGCGTCAGCAGCCGCGCCGCCTCGAAGTCGGCCTCCATCGCGAGGTACTCGGCAGCCGCCGCCGACTGCGACGCGGCCGGCTTGTCGTAGTCGACCTCGACGCCGGCCTCGGCCAGCAGTCTCTGCGTCAGCTCCAGGCACGCGCGCGTGAGACCCACGGCCATGCCCGCGACCAGCGGCCGCGTGTTGTCGAACGTCTGCATGACGCCCGCGAAGCTCTTCGTCGCGTTGATCTCCGGGTCGCCGAGCAGGTTCTCTCTCGGCACGCGACAGTCGTCGAGGATGAACGCGGCCGTGTCGGACGCGCGGATCCCGAGCTTGTGCTCGAGGCGGTCGAGCTTCATGCCCGGATTGCTGCGTTCGACCACGAACGACTTGATCGCCGCACGGCCCAGCTCGCGGTCGAGCGTCGCCCACACGACGACGAGATCCGCCCGCTCACCGGACGTCACGTAGATCTTCTCGCCGTTGAGCACGTACTCGTCGGTTTCCTCGTCGTACACAGCGGTCGTGCGGATCGCGGCCGAGTCTGAGCCGGCCTCCGGCTCGGTGATCGCCATCGCCGCCCACTTGCCTCTGAAGCGCTCGAGCTGCTCGTCGTTCGCGACGGAGGCGATCGCCGAGTTGCCGAGGCCCTGACGCGGCATCGACAGCAGCAGCCCGACGTCGCCCCAGCAGAGCTCGATGATGCCGAGCACCGTCGACATGTTGGAGCCGTTGCGGACGCCGCCGTCGCCGTTGTCGGTTCGCCGCACGCCCGCGGCGCCCGCGCCGCCCAGATCACTGCCGTCGTTCATCCCGTCGATGAGCGCGGCGAGCATGTCGAGCTCCTTCGGATACTCGTGCTCGCCCGCGTCGTACTTGCGCGAGATCGGGCGGAAGACCTCCTCCGCGACCTGGTGCGCCTGCCCGACGAGCGGGACGAACTTCTTGGGAATCTCAAGGTTGATCATCGGTTCGTTCTCCTAGACGAGGAGGGCGCCCTCGCAGACGCCCACCGCTCGCAGGTCGCGGTACCAGCGCTCGACCGGGTGCTCCTTCACGTAGCCGTGGCCGCCGAGCAGCTGCACGCCGTTGGAGCCGATCCACGCGCCCTTCTCGCTGCACAGCGCGCGCGCGATGGCCACCTCCCTCGCGGCGTCCTTGCCGGCGTCGAGGCGGGCGGCGGCGCGCAGCGTCGCGAGCCGCATGCCCTCCAGCTCGATGCCGATGTCGGAGACGGTGAACGCGACCGACTGGCGGTTGGAGATCGGCTCGCCGAACGCGACGCGCTCGTTGACGTGCGGGATCACGTAGTCGAGGACGGCGCGGCCGGTGCCGCACGCGAGCGCGCACCAGGCGAGGCGCGCGCGGCGCACGGCGGCCGCGTAGACGGTCGGGTCGCCGTCACCGAGCAGCGCGCGCGCGGGCAGCCGCACGCTCTCCAGCAGCACGTCGCCGGTGGCGGCGGCGCGCACGCCCATCGCCGGGCTCGGCTTCACCAGCACGCCTCTCTCCGCCGTCTCGACGAGGAACAGCACGGGGCCGTGACCCTCCAGCCGCGCGCCGACGAGCAGCAGCGCGGCGCTCTCGGCGAGCGGCACGAGCGACTTGACGCCGTCGAGCACGAAGTCGTCGCGCTCGCGCCTGGCGGTCGTCTGCAGCGCGAACGGGTCGAACAGCGCGCGCGGCTCCTGCAGCGCGACGCTCGCCGCGGCCGGCGTCTCCGCCTCGACGAACGCGGGCAGATAGGTCGCCTGCTGGTCGCCGTCGCCCCACAGCGACAGCGCGGAGGCGACGCCGGCCGGCGCGAGCAGCGCAACCGCAAGGCCCATGTCGCCGTGCGCAAGCGCCTCGGCCGCCAGCACGGCGGTCACGGACGAGCGCTCGTCCACGGCCCCGCCCAGCGCGGACGGCACGCCGAGCATCGTGAGGCCGAGCTCGCCGCCCTGCGCGAGCAGCTCCTGCGGCGCCTGCGCGGCCGTGTCCGCTCTCAGCGCGGCGGGACGGAGCTGCTCGGCCCCGAACGCTCTGAACGATTCCTGGAGCATCTGCTGCTCCTCGGTCGGCGTGAGATCGAAGAGACCCTTGCCGGCAGCCGACGGCAGGCGCGTGGCCTTGCGCCCGCCGTTGACCGTCTTGAACGTGCGGTTCGCGGCGCCGACGGCCTTGAAGCCGTCGCGCGTGGCGCGGTAGAGGATCTTCTCGGCAGGCTTGCGCACACCCAGCCTGTCGACGACGTCCGAGCCGGCGATGCGCCCAAGCGCTCGCAGGCTCAGACCCATGCTGCGCTCCGCCATGCTCATGGCGTCACCGTCCCTTCGAGGTGGATCGTGTCGGGGGTCTTCGCACTGCGCACGACGAACCGGCCGGCGTCGTGCTGGAAGGTCACGCGGCCGGGCAAGAAGATCGGCTTCTTGAACTCGACCTCGACCGTGTAGGCATCGGGCAGCGGCTCAAGCGCAGCGAGCGCACGCGCCTTCGTCCACATGCCGTGCGCGATCGGCTGCTTGAAGCCGAACGCGCGCGCGGTCAGCGCATGCAGGTGGATCGGGTTGCGGTCGCCGGAGACCGAGCCGTACCTGCGGCCCAAGTCCCCCGGAAGCGACCACGTGACAGGAGCACCGCGAGTTTGCCCACCCGTGAGGTGGTCAGATTCGCGGTCCTCCCGCGGCGCCCCAGACCCGCCCCCCTCGCGGCCGCCGTTTGCGGCATCGGCGCTGCCGCCGCCGCGACGGAGCATGGTCGAACGCTCCTCCCACACGAGCTCGCCGTCGACGCGGGCCTCGCTCACCAAAGCGAACGTCCGACCCTTCGGGTGCGGCTCGATCGGGGTAGTGCGCACGACGAGGTCGAACGTCTCCCCGACCCGCGCGGGCCGGTGGACCGTGATGCGGTTGCGCAGATGCACGAGCCCGACCGCCGGGAACGGGAACCTGCCGTCGGTCATCAGCTGCATGTGCAGCGGGAACGCCGGCATGTGCAGGTACGTCGCCGGCAGCGTGTCGCGGAGCGTGAAGCCGCACACTCTCGCGTAGTCGGCGAGGTGTCCCGGATCGACCGTGACGCCGTCATGGCGCCGCTCCAGCGCCGGCATCTCCTTGCCGCGCCCCGCCACGAACGGCAGCAGCGACGCGCCCGGCACGAGCGGGAGCGCGGCGCGGGCGTATGTCGTGACCGTGCTCACGACGTCACGCCCCCAGCAGGCTCTGCCCGCAGACGCGCACGACGTTGCCGTTGACGCCGCCGCTCGCCGGCGAGGCGAACCAGGCGATCGTCTCGGCGACGTCGATCGGCAGGCCGCCCTGCGAGAGCGAGGACATGCGCCGGCCGGCCTCGCGGATCGCGAGCGGCACCTTCGCCGTCATCTGCGTCTCGATGAAGCCCGGCGCGACGGCGTTGATCGTCGCGCCGCGTCTCGCCAGCTCAGGCGCGTACGCGTCGACGATGCCGATCACGCCGGCCTTCGAGGTCGCGTAGTTCGTCTGGCCGGCGTTGCCGGCGATGCCGCTGATGGAGGACACGCAGACGATCCGCCCGCCCTCGTTCAGGACCGCCTTCCTGCCGCCTTCGATCAGCGCGTCGGTGATCCGCTCGATCGAGGACAGGTTCACCGCGATCACCGCGTTCCAGCGGTCGGCGTCCATGCGGCCGAGCGTGCGGTCGCGCGTGATGCCGGCGTTGTGGACGACGACATCGACGCCTCTGTGCTCCTTCTTCAGGTACGACGCGATCGTCGTCGGCGCGTCCTCGGCGGTGATGTCGAGCGCGAGCGCCGAGCCGCCGATGCCGGCGGCGACCGCCTTGAGGTCGTCCTCCAGCGCCGGCACGTCGAGGCCGACGACGTGCGCGCCGTCGCGCGCGAGCGTCGCGGCGATCGCCGCGCCGATGCCGCGCGAGGCGCCGGTGACGAGCGCGACCTTGCCGGCGAGCGGCTGCTCCCAGTCGAAGTCGGACGGCAACCCGGCCACCTCCGCGCTACCAGCGATCCGCACGACCTGCGCGGACACGAACGCCGAGCGCGGCGAGAGGAAGAAGCGCAGCGTGCCGGCGAGCTTGTCCTCAGCGCCGGGCTCGACGTAGACGAGCTGCACCGTCGCGCCGCGCCCGATCTCCTTGGCCATCGCGCGCGTGAAGCCCTCCAGCGCGCGCTGGGCGACGCGCTCGCCCGGCTTTCTCGCCGACTCCGGCGGCGTGCCGAGCACGATCGCGCGGCCGCACGTCTTGACCCGGCGGATCGTCGGATGGAAGAAGGCGTGCAGCTCCTCCAGCTCGGCCGATTCCGTGATGCCCGTCGCGTCGAACACGAGCGCGGCGTAGCGATGGTCGACCGACGCCTTCGGCGTCCACGGCGAGGCGTCGAGGCCGGCCTCGGCGGCGGCCGCGCGCAGGTCCGGCCGCAGCGGCGTGGCGACGTCGGCGCCGACGGCGGCGAGCACCTGCGCGATCGGCTTCGCGAGGCGGCCGCCGGGCGCGCCGCCGACGAGCACCTTGCCGTCGACGACGGGCGCGCCGGGGTTGTAGCGCTTGAGCGGAACCGGCTTCGGCAAGCCGACCTGCTTGGCGATCGTCTTGCCTATCGGCGTGTTGACGAGCTGCGTGTATCGGTCCATGGCTTAGGCCTCCAAGATCGCGACGACGCCTTGGCCGCCGGCTGCGCAGACGCTGATGAGGGCACGGCCGCCGCCGCGCTCATGGAGCGCCTTCGCGGCGGCGGCGACGATGCGGCCGCCGGTCGCCCCGAACGGGTGGCCGGCGGCGAGCGAGCTGCCGTTGACGTTGAGCTTGCTGCGGTCGATCGCGCCGAGCGGCGCCTTCAGTCCGAGCCGCTGCGAGCAGAAGACCGGGTCCTCCCAGGCGGCGAGCGTCGAGAGCACCTGCGAGGCGAACGCCTCGTGGATCTCGTACAGGTCGAAGTCCTGCAGGCTCAAGCCGTTGCGCTCCAGCATGCGCGGGACCGCGTAGGCGGGCGCCATCAGCAGGCCCTCGCGCCCGTTGACGTAGTCGACCGCCGCCGTCTCGCCGTCGACGAACGTCGCCAGCGGCGTGTGGCCGTGCGCCTTCGCCCACTCCTCGGAGGCGAGCAGCGCGACGGCGGCGCCGTCGGAGAGGGGCGTGGAGTTCGCCGCCGTCATGGTGCCGTCGGGGCCGCCGAAGACGGGCTTCAACTTGGCGAGCTTCTCGATGCTGGAATCGGGACGCAGGTTCTGGTCGCGCTCCAGACCGAGGTAGGGCGTGACGAGGTCGTCCTGGAACCCGCGCTCGTAGGCGGCCGCGAGGTTGAGGTGCGAGCGCAGCGCCAGCTCATCCTGCGCCTCGCGCGCGATCCCCCATTCAGCGGCGGTGCGCGCTTGGTGCTCGCCCATCGAGAGGCCGGTGCGCGGCTCCTCGTTGCGCGGGATCGCCGGCGCGATGTGCTGGGGGCGGACGCGCAGCAGCTGCTTGAGGCGCCCCTGCGTGGAGCGCTCGCGGTTGGCGTCGAGCAGGATCGCGCGCAGGTCCTCGTTGAGCGCGAGCGGCGCGTCCGAGGTCGTGTCGACGCCGCCGGCGACGCCGACCTCGATCTGGCCGAGCTTGATCTTGTTGGCGACGAGGATCGCGGCCTGCAAGCCGGTCCCGCACGCCTGCTGGATGTCGTACGCGGGCGTCTCGGCTGCGAGGCGGCTGCCGAGCACGCACTCGCGCGTCAGGTTGAAGTCGCGGCTGTGCTTGAGGACGGCGCCGGCGACGACCTCGCCCAGCCGCTCGCCGGCGAGGTCGAAGCGCTCGACGAGCCCGTCGAGCGCGGCGGTGAGCATGTCCTGGTTGCTCGCCTTCTTGTATGCGCTGTCGGACCGCGCGAAGGGGATCCGGTTGCCGCCGAGCACGACAGCTCGGCGCGGTGCGGCGGGGGTCATGAGGCTCCTTCAGATTCAGGTTCGGGTGCGTCGACGGGGCGAACCGGGCGGGGCGCGGTTTGCGCGCGCAGGCCCGGCTCGGTGGTGGCGATCAAGAGATCGGCGGCCGCGGCCGCGGGCATCGCGCCGGTGCGCAGCCACCAGCGCGCGAGCGCCTCGGCGGCGCCCAGGAGGGCGACGGAGGTCGCCTCGACCTCGGTCTTCGCCGCGGCGCGATGGGCTTCGGGCAGGCGCTCGAGGTTCGTTCGCGCGACGACCGCAAGCAGCCGCTCGCGGTATTCGGCGACGCGTGCGGCGAGCTCGCCGCCGGCCGGCAGCGTCTCGTCGAACAGGACGCGCCATGCGTCGCGGTCCTCGTCGACGAACGCGAAGAAGGCGTGCAGGCCGCGGCGCAGCGCGTCGGCGGGGCTGGCGGCGCTGGAGACCGCCGCGCCGACGGTCGCGAACATCGCCTCGCCGGCGCGCTCCACGCAGGCGAGGTAGAGCCGCTCCTTGTTGCCGAAGTAGGCGTACAGCAGCGGCTTGGTGACGCCGGCGTCGGCGGCTACGTCGTCCATCGTCACGGCCGCGAAGCCGTGCGCGGCGAAGCGCGCGTGCGCGACGTCGAGGATCAGCCGCTCGCGCTCGGCGCGCGGCAGACGGGTGCGCTGGGGGCTTGTCGAAGACGCATGTGTCGCCATTCGATGACAAGGTTACCCAGATATAAATTTATATGCCAGTCACATGAACGCGATCGGTCATGAGCCGGACGGTTTGAGGCCCGGCTCCCGCGCGCCCCACCCCGCCGTTCTGCGCATTTTCTTTGCCAAATGCACGGTATTTGCTGTAGAGCAATACCGGTATATCCTGCTTTCATGGCAAAGGTGATGATCAGCCTTCCCGACAGCCTGCTGGAGCGCATCGACGCTCATGTGCAGGCGCACAGAACAAGCCGCAGCAGATTTCTGCGTGAGGCGGCAGAGCGCGTGCTCGCGACGGCGGACGCGGCGCTCGCGGACGACGTCCGCAAGATCCTCGCGACCGCGGCGCCTCATGGCGGCGACAACGTCCGCTTCATTCGAGAGATGCGGCGAGCACGATGAAGCCGCTTCTGCTCGACGCAAGCGTCTGGGTCGCGTCCCTCGATACGACCGATAGACACCACGAGGCCACCGCACAGCTCCTGAACACCGTCGCGAGAGGACAGCGGTTTGCCGCGCTCGACCTGACCTTCTACGAGGTTGCGAACGTGGTGGGTGCCTCCTGGGGCTCACCCGCCGACGCACACTCGCTGTGGACGCTGATGTTGCGCTCCTGCCCCGAAGCGGTCGTGCGCATGGATACCGCCCTCTTCGAGCTCACCGTCTCGCTTGCCGACCAGCACAGTCTTTCCGCGTACGACGCCGCCTACGTCGCCGCCAGCCAGCTCCACGGCTGGACGCTCGTGAGCGGCGACCATGCCGACCTCGTCGGCCCGGGCTTCGCGATCGCGCCGGCGGACGCGCTCGCCGCCGGCTACTGATCCGCGTCGCCGTCCGGCTCGCGCCGCAGCCAGCCGGCGAGCTGGTCGCCCATCGAGCCGACCGCGTCGCCGGCCTCCTTGAAGGCGCGGCGGAAGCGCTCGGCGTAGAAGCTGACGGCCTCGCCGCCCTCGGCGCGCGGGTCGACGGGCTCTCCGCGGCGCGCGTAGTCGCCGCCGACGATGCGGTCGTAGTCGCCGCCGCGCACCCAGCGCATCAGCTCGTGCGTGCGACGGACCGGCATCGGGTGCGTGACGCCGAGGTCGGCGAGCAGGCGCGTGAGGCGCTCCAGGCCCGTGCCCTGCTCCTCGTACTCCATCCCCTGCGTCATGAACGCGTCGAGATCGAGCTGGTCGACCATCGCGCCGCCGGCAAGCGACATGAACGTGCGGCACACCGCGAGTGGATCGCGCGTCACCAGCGCGGCGGCGCGATCGCAGCTCAGCTCGGCGGCGCGGCTCCACTCCAGCAGCGCCATGCGGATCGGGACGAGCGGCAGCGGCAGCCGGCCCGAGGTCGCAAGGCCGGTGAGGATCGCGAGCGCGGTCCCGTACAGCTGGTGGTCGGAGAGGATGTGCGACGCCTCGTGGGCGAACACCGCCCGCCGCTGCGGTGCGTCGAGCAGGCGCACGAGCTCCGAGTTGACGACCACGATCGGCCGCTTCGCCCCGATCGCCATCGCGTTCGCGAACGGGAACTGCGTCACGTAGAGCGGCGGCACGTCGGCGACGTCGAGCACCACGTAGGCATGCACGTGCTCGCTCCAGATCTGCGGCAGCTGATCCTCGCCGAGCCGCACCGAGGCGCCGAGCGCGCTCTGGCGCAGCGCACGCTCGTAGCCGAGCTCGATCAGCTTGCGGATCACGCGGTCGAGCTGGGGGATCGCCGACAGCGCCGCGCTCGCCGCCTTGTCGGCCGGATGCTGGTATGCGCGCGGGGCGATGCCGAGCAGCCGATGCGCCTCCGCGGGGATCTGGTCGCCGGTCGCAGCCATCGTGCGGACCCTAGCTTGCGCGGCACATGGCGCGCGCAGGCGGCTGCGCCGTTCCGTGCATGACCGGCAGCGTCACCGATGTCTCGCGCAGGCAGCGGCACAGGCCACCGAGCAGCGGAGCGCGTTAACGATGGTTAACCACGTGAATCCTTCATAAGAGTTGTGGGCTTAAAATGGCAGGGGCCAGTACCTGTGCGCACCACTTGCACAGCACATGCCACGCCTGATGAATTCAGGCAACTCGCCTTCGGTCCAGCTTGGCGCACGAACACGCTCGACCCAGGTAGGAACGCCACCCTCCCGATGGCGTTCCCTACCCCAATGCCCGTCCTGACGGCGAATCTTCCGCCGCCGTACACCGTACCAGCTCATGCAACCCGCTGCACGGGTTTATCGCAACTTTGATGCGCCGCAATACCGAACCAACTTGCGTTTCGCCGCAAAACTGATTACAACAAATTGCATGCGCTTGTTTGTGGGAGCGCAGCGCCGCGCGGACCGGGGTCGCGATGGGGTTGCTGCTGGAACGACGGTCGCGTTCCATCCGCCTGGAGATACGGCCACTCAGTTGAGACGAGTTGAGTCACGCTTGCGTGCTGTCGCCACCGCCCCGGACACGCGGCTGGCGGAGCTCGCGCTGCATGGGATCGAGGCAGGCGGCAAGCGGCTGCGTCCAGCGCTTGTCGTCTGTGCGGCAACGGCGGTCGGCGGCCGCGACGCCGTCGGCGAGCGGGTGATCGACGCGGCCGCCGCGGTCGAGCTGCTGCACCTCGCCTCGCTCTACCACGACGACGTACTGGATTCCGCCCCGTTGCGCCGTGGACGCCCGAGCGCCAACGCGCTGTGGGGCAACCACGCCGCCGTGCTGGGCGGCGACGTGCTGCTGGCGCACGCCTACGCCGTCGCGGCCAGTCTCGGCATGCCGGAGCTGCGCCGCCTCGCACACACGCTCACGGCGCTCTGCTCCGGCCAGCTCGCGGAGAGCGCGGCGCAGTTCGACGCGGCGCGCGATCTCGCGCACTACGACGCGTCGGTGCGCGGCAAGACCGCCGAGCTGCTCGCAACCTCCTGTTGGCTCGGCGCCTTCACGGCGGGCGCCCCGCCGACCGCCGCCGACGCGCTCGCGTGCTTCGGCACCGAGCTTGGCATCGCGTTCCAGATCGTCGACGACGTGCTGGACCTCTACGGGCACGGGCTGCAGACCGGCAAGGCCGCCGGCAGCGACCTGCGGGAGGGCGTCTTCACGTTGCCGGTGCTGCTGGCGCTCAAGCAGGACGCGTCGCTCGTCAACCTGCTGGTGGAGGGCATCGACGACGCGGGCGTGGGCGAGGTCGCCCGCCGCGTGCGCGCGACCGGCGCCGACCGCCGGGCGATCGGGCTCGCGCTCGACCACCTCGAGATGGCGTTCATGCACCTGCGCGATCCGCGCCTGCTGGCGGAGGGCGTCCAGCTGCTGCTGGCGATCGGCGAGCTCGTGCTCGAGCCGCTCGACCGGCTTGGCCTCAACGCGGAGAGGCGCGCGCCGCGGCACACCCATCCCGAGCCGGACCCCCAAGCGGAGGTACGAATCGCATGAGCATCACCACGCCACGGCCAGCCGCGATCCAGCAGCACGCGATCCCGGGGCCGGACGGTCTTCCGCTGCTCGGGATGACGCGCGCGCTGCGGACCGACTTGCTTGGAACGCTGCAGGACGGCTTCGCGCGGTACGGCGACGTCGTCGCCTACCGCGTCGGGCCCGCGCGCGGACCGCGCCGCCTGCGCAGGCAGCTCGTCGCAGTCCACCATCCCGACGACGTGCGTCGCGTCTTCACGGACGTCGAGACGTTCACACGCCGCACGGCCACCTACCGCGCGGTGCGCGAGCTGTTCGGCATGAACATCGCGACCGCCGACGGCGACGACTGGCGGCGCCAGAAGCGGCTGCTGCAGCCGCTGTTCACGCGCGCCGCGGCGGACCATTACGCCGCCGTCATCGAGCAGGAGGCGCGGGCGATCGTCGCGCGCATCGGACAAGCGCCCGACGGCACGATCGACGCGCTCCGGACAACCGAGCAGTACGCGCTGCGGGTGCTCGGCCGGACGCTCTTCGCCGACGAGCGCGGCATCGACGCGGACACGGTCGCGGCGCTCGAGCGGCTGGTGCCGGTGGTCAGCCGGCAGCTTCCCGCGCGCGCGAGGCAGCGGCTGCGCCTCCCGCTGCGCTGGCCCACGCCGCGCAACCGGCGCGTCGCCGAGACGCGCGACGCGCTGCACGCGACGATCGACCGGCTGCTCGCACACCAGCGCAACGGCGATCCGTCGCACGGCGACGGCAGCGACCTGCTGGGCCAGTTGCGCGACGCGCGCGATCCCGACGGCGGCCGGCCGCTGTCGCCGACGGAAGTCCGCGACCAGGCGATGATGTTTCTGCTCGCCGGCTACACGACGACGTCCAGCGCGCTGTGCTCGACGCTGCAGTTGCTCGGCCGCCATCCGGACGTCCAGGCGCAGGTGGCGGCCGGCGGCGATGCGCTCGCGCTCGCCGCGGTCGAGGAGAGCCTGCGGCTGCACCCGCCCTCCTACGTCCTCGCACGCAAGGTCGGGGCTGACGGGGCGGAGCTCGCCGGCTGGACCCTGCCGCCGGGCACCGACGTGCTCGTCTCGCCATGGGTCACGCACCGCCATCCCGCCTTCTGGCCCGATCCCGAGCGGTTCGACCCGCTGCGCTTCGTCGATCCGGACGAGCGGCCGGCATACGCGTGGTTCCCGTTCGGCGGCGGTGCTCGCGCGTGCATCGGCAGACACCTCTCGCTGCTCGAGTCGCGCAGCTTCGTGCGGGCGCTGCTCGAGCGCTACCGGATCGAGTCGCTCGATGCGCACATGCCGATGGACCAGCTCAGCACGATGCGTCCCTCCAAGCCGGTGCGGATCCGATGCCTTCCCCGGTAGCGCCCGGCCTCGCACTGCGCCCGTTCCACTGCCCGTTCCCGTCCGCGATCCATCCGGAGGCGGACGCGATCGAGCGCCACTGCGTCGAGTGGATCGATCGCTTCGAGCTGTACGGCAGCGCGGCGCAGCGCGAGCGGCTGATCTGCACGCGCGCGGCTGAGGTGTATGCCCGCGCGCTGCCGACCGCCCCCGCCGAGCGCGTCGCCGACGTCGCGAAGTGGCTCTACTGGGGCTTCGCGACCGACGACCTCTACTACGACAACGGTCCGACCAGCAGGCGCGCCGCCGACTTCCTCGCGCTCGGCGCGCCGCTCGTGCGCATCAGCGAGGAGCCGCGCGCCGCCTTCGCGTTCGAACTGCCCTACAACGCGGCGCTGCGCGACCTCGCCGCGGCAATCCTCCGACACGCGACGCCCGCCCAGCGGATCGAGTGGGCGCACACCGCGCGCGGTTGGTTCTTCGGCATGGCGTGGGACGTCGCGAACGCGGAGCGCGGCGTGCCGCCGTCGCTCAACGAATACCTCGCGGTACGGATGCTCACGGGCGGATTCGCGAGCTGGCTGGCGACGCTCAACATCGCGAACGGGGTCGAGCTGACGCCGGCGCAGGCGGCGTCCGGTCGCGTGCGCGCAATGGTCGAGGCATGGTCGACGTTCTGTCTGCTGCTGAACGACCTGATGTCGTTCGCGAAGGAGGCGCGCAACGCCGACAATTCCAGCAACGTCGTCTCCGTGCTCGCGCACGAGCGCGGCTGCGCACCGGCGGAGGCGATCGTGGAGGCGCAGGCGCTGACCGACCGCATCGCGACCCTCTTCCTCGCGCTGCACGGACCGCTCGCCGCCGAGGCCGAGGCGTGCGACGACGCGATGATGCGCGGCTTCCTCGCGAGCCTCGGCCACACGTGGCGCGGCGTTTTGGAGTGGGGCTTCAACACGCCGCGCTACACGACCGGCGGAGACCCGGACGCGCCTCCGCTGCAGACGTTCCCCGGTTGGGCTGAGGCGCCGACCGACGCGCGCCTCGAGCCGTTGTCGTACCCGTCAATCGCCTGGTGGTGGGAGGAGCTCACGTGATCAGCAGTCAAGACCTCGCCCGGCGGCTGGAGGCCCGCCGCTCGCCGGAGCCGCCGCCGCTCGCCGAGCAACAGCCTCGGCGCCCCTATCCCGACGGCTGGTTCGCGGTCGCGTTCGCGGACGAGCTGCCGCCGGGACGCGTGCTGCGCCGCCGCTTCGTGGGCGAGGACCTCGTCGTCTACCGGACGCGCAGCGGCGTCGTGCGCGTCGTCGACCCGTACTGCCCGCATCTCGGCGCGCATCTCGGCCACGGCGGCTGGGTCGACGGCGAGGACATCGTCTGCCCCTTCCACCATTTCGCGTTCAGCCCCGATGGCGCGTGCGTGCGGACCGGCTACGGCACGAGACCGCCGGCGGCACGGCTTGCGGTGCGCGAGGCGTGCGAGGTCAACGGCGCGATCCTGGTGTGGCATCACGACCGTGGCGCAAGCCCCTGGTGGGGTGTGCCGGCACACGCGACCGATGCCTTCCCGACCCCGTTCCGTCAGGTCTCCACGCTCGTCGACCATCCGCAGGACGTGATCGAGAACGCGGTCGACCTCGGTCACATCGGCCCCGTGCACGGCTACCGCAACGTGCGGCTGCGGCAGCCGTTCACGCCCGCCGGGCCGTCGTTCACGATCGCCGCGTCGGGGGAGCGCACAACGCTGGTCGGCCCGCTGGAGATCGCGTTCGACATCGTCGTGCACGGGCTCGGCCACCTGTGGGTCGACGCCACGATCCCGCGGCTCGGCGCGAGAGCCGCATTCCAAGCGATGACGACGCCGATCGATCCGCGGCGCGTCGAGATCCGCTACAGCGTGGCCCTGCTCGTCGGCGGGGAGACCGCGAACCCGCGCGTGAGCATGCTGGTGTCACGGCTGTTGACGAGCGTGCTCGGGCCGGCCTTCAGGCGCGACATGGAGCGCGACTTCCCGATCTGGCAGCACAAGGTGTACGTCGATCAGCCGCGTTTGGCGAGCGGCGACGGGCCGCTGCCGGCGTTTCGCCGCTGGGCGCAGCAGTTCTACTCGCGGCCGACGACGGCCGCCGCACCGGCTGCCAGGGCCCCCGCGCTCAGGGCCGTGCGTTGACGAAGCGCCGCTCGACGCCGTCCAACACGACTTGCAGACCGATCTCGAAGCCCTGTCCGAGGCGCGACTCCTCGAACCGTCTCAGCGCCGCGAGGTCAGGCCGCTCCGCATCGCTGGCCTCGCTGAGGTAGGTGACGAGGTCTCTCGCTGCGGGACTGGTCGCGAGACGCAACGCGTTGCCGATGACGAAGTCGTTGATGATGCCGAGCATCGTCCACATCTCCTCGGCGGGCAAACCGAGGCGCTCAACGGTACGCCCCGCCTGCTGCGCTTGTCGGGCGGCGTTGGGGCCCGGCCTCGGACGCCGCGTGAAGAGGGTGAGCAGCCAGGGGTGCGCGACGAACGTGCGGAACATCTTGCGCGAGGTGAGCGTCAGCGCCTCGCGCCAGTCGTCGGGGAGCGGCCCCTCGATCAGCAGCGTGCCGATCAGCTCGTCCGCCATCAACGCAAGCAGGTCGTCCTTGCTGGCGATGTGCGTGTAGAGGCTCATCGGCCGCACCTCGAGAACCGCGGCCACGCGCCGGATCGAAACCGCGTCGAGTCCATCGACGTCGGCGATCGTGATCGCCGTGTCGACGATCGCCTGCGTGCTCAGCCGCGTCCGCGCGGGTTGCGCGTCGGCGTTCTCGCCAGCGCGCGGCGACGCGGACGGGCGATCCCACGGAAGGCCGGTGGCGCGATTAGGCATGAACGCAGGATAACCCTCGACCGGGAGGTCAAAGCGAGCGGTTTTGTTCGCATGCGCACGTGGAGGGTTCGTTTAAAGACTTGTCTCGGGCTCAATACGCGGTCGAAGTCGCCGTTCGCGTCGTCATTACGCCGGATCGGTCCCGCCGACGCCTTGGGGCGCATGCCAGCTCCCCCCGTGGTCGATCAGGCGATCGGCCTCCCGCGGGCCCCACGTGCCGGGCGCGTACGGGTGGACCGGCACGACGTCGCCGAGCACCGGTTCAACGACCCGCCACGCGGCCTCGACGCCGTCCTCGCGCGCGAACAGCGTCGGATCGCCGCGCATCGCGTCGCCGAGCAGCCGCTCGTACGGCGGCATCTCGTCCGGATGGTGGTGCTGGGCCATCAGCTCGACCTCCTCGCCGACCATCTGCTCGCCCGCCGACTTCGCGCGGGCGCGCAGCGCGAGCTCCACGGCCGGCCCGAGCATGAAGCGGAACGAGTTCGGCGCGCTGTCGTCGGGCGTGTCGAAGACCGTCTGCGGCGGATGGTGCAGCTCCACGAGCACCTCCGTCGCCGTTGTCGGCAGGCACTTGCCGGCGCGGATCAGGAATGGGACTCTCGCCCAGCGCCAGCTATCGACATGCAACTTCACCGCCGCGAACGTCTCAACCGTGGAGTCGGGAGCGACGCCGTCCTCATCGCGGTAGCCCTCGAACTGGCCGCGCACGACGTCAGCGGGCGCAAGCGGCGCAATTGACTTCAGCAGCCGCGCCTTCTCGTCGCGCAGCGCCTCCGGCGAGCGCTCGACCGGCGCGTCCATCGTCAGCAGTGCGAGCACTTGCAGCATGTGGTTCTGGATTACGTCGCGGATCGCGCCTGCTTCGTCGTAGAAGCGCCCGCGGCCGGCGACGCCGAACGCCTCGGCCATCGTGATCTGCACGCGCTTAACGTGGTCGCGGTTCCAGACCGGCTCCAGGAACGAGTTCGCGAAGCGGAAGTAGATGAGGTTCTCGACCGCCTCTTTGCCGAGATAGTGGTCGATGCGGAAGATCGCCTGCTCGGTGAAGACCGCGCTGAGCGTTGCGTTCAGCGCGCGCGCCGACTCGAGGTCGTGGCCGAACGGCTTCTCGACGACGACCCGCGCGCCGTCGGCGGAGCCGGAGCGGCCGAGTTGCTCAACGACGGTCGCGAACAAGCTCGGCGGGATCGCGAGGTAGTGGAGCGGATGTCGTGCGTCGGCCAGCTCGCGGCGCAGCCGATCGAACGTCTCCGGATCGCCGTAGTCACCGTCGATGTAGCGGAGCTGTGCCACGAACTGCGCGAACGCGTCGTCGTCGACGCCGCCGTGCTCCTGCAGCGATCTGTGCGCGCGCTCGCGCAGCTGCTCGATTCTCCAGCCGGCCTTCGCGACGCCGACGATCGGCACGTCGAGCTTTCCGTGCCGGATCAGCGACTGCAGCGCCGGAAAGATCTGCTTGTAGGCGAGGTCGCCGGTCGCGCCGAAGAAGACGAGCGCGTCGGAGTGGACCGCGCCGTTCGCGCCCGCCATCAGCTCGTCTTCTCCGCATGCCCGCCGAACTGCGCGCGCATCGCCGACATCACCTTGTTCGCGAACTGATCGGCGCCCTGCGAGGCGAAGCGCTCGAACAGCGCGCCGGTGAGGATCGGCGCGGGCACGCCCTCCTCGATCGCCGCGAGCGCGGTCCAGCGGCCCTCGCCGGAGTCCGACACGCGGCCGGAGAAGTCGTCGAGCTGCGGCGAGGCGACGAGCGCCTCCGCGGTCAGGTCGAGCAGCCACGAGGCGATCACGCTGCCGCGCCGCCACACCTCCGCGACCGCCGGCAGGTCGAGCTCGTACATGTATGCCTCGGGATCGGCGAGCGGCGCCGTCTCGGCGTCGGCGTCGCGCTGCACGGCGCCCGCGTTCGCGTGCTTGAGGATGTTGAGCCCCTCGGCGTAGGCGGCCATGATCCCGTACTCGATCCCGTTGTGGACCATCTTCACGAAGTGGCCGGCGCCGGGTGAGCCGCAGTGCAGCCAGCCCTGCTCGGCGGGCTGCGGCTCGCCGTCGCGGCCGGGGGTGCGCGGCGCGGCCTCGATGCCGGGCGCCAGTGCGCCGAAGATCGGTGCGAGGCGCTGCACGGCGGCCTCGTCGCCGCCGATCATCTGCGAGTAGCCGCGCTCGAGCCCCCACACGCCGCCGCTCGTCCCGCAGTCGACGTAGTGGATCCCGTGTTGAGCCGCTCGTCTCGCGCGGCGGATGTCGTCGCGGTAGTTCGAGTTGCCGCCGTCGATCACGACGTCGTCGGCGTCGAGCAGCGGCAGCAGCGTGTCGAGCGTCTGATCCACGACGGCGGCCGGCACCATCAGCCAGACGGCGCGCGGCGGCGCCAGCTTCGCGACGAAGTCCTCGAGCGAGTCGCCGCCGACGGCGCCCTCGCCGGCGAGCTGCGCGACCGCCTGCGGGCTCATGTCGAAGACGACCGCCTCGTGCCCGTGGCGCATCAGCCGGCGAACCATGTTCGCGCCCATCCGGCCGAGGCCGATCATTCCCAGCTGCATCCGCCGCTCCTTGTCCGCCGTGCCCGTTGCCGGCACTCAGTCTGCCCCGCCGGGCGGCGGCGGGACACGTGAAGCGAGCAGAAGCGGCGACACGGACACACCTCTTTATGGAGTTCTGTGTTGCATCTGCCCACGCACTTCCGAGAAGCTGGGTCCATGCGCATCGCGATGATCGCCTCGGGAGACGGGCCGAACGCCCGGTACCGCGTCTTCGATCCGGCTGAGGCGCTGCGCGCACGCGGTCATCGCGTCTTTGCGAGCGTGTTCCGGGAGATGCGGGATCCCAACGCGCTGCTCGACTTCGATGTCGTCTACGGGTGGCGCATGTACGACGCGTTCTTCATGCGGATCGCGAAGCTGCTCGGCGAGCGCAGAGTCGGGTTCGTCTGGGACAACGACGACAACTTCGCCGCGACCGACCTCGTCACGGTCGACAGGAAGGGGCGCAGAACCCACGCCTCGACGCTGACGCGACGGAGAGTGGTCAACGACATGACCGCGTTGATGCGCTTGGCGAATCTGGTGACGACACCGAGCGCCGGGCTCGCCGACAACTACCGCGAGAGCATCGCGACCGATGTGCGCGTGATCGAGAACTTTGTGCAGCCGGCGCCGCCGCGCCCCCGTCCGGGGCACGACCAACTCGTCGTCGGCTGGTTCGCGAACGCCGAGCACCGCGGCGACGTCGAGCCGCTCGGACTGCGCGACACGTTGCGCCGCCTGCTGGAGCGCCACCCCCACGTGAACGTGGCGACGATCGGATGCGGCCTCGGCATCGACAGCGAGCGCTACCACCACATACCCGGCGTCCCCTTCGAGGAGCTGCGGGACTACGTCGCGACGTTCGACGTCGGGCTCGCACCGATCGCCGACAGCCCCTTCAACCGCAGCCGCTCGAACGTCAAGGTCAAGGAGTACGCCGCGCTCGGCATCCCGTGGCTCGCATCGCCGATAGGCCCGTATGCGGAACTCGGGGCCGATCAAGGTGGTCGCCTCGTCCCCGACGATCGCTGGGACGAGGAGCTCGACCGGATCGTGAGCGACGCACGCGGCCGCCGCAAGCTCGCGAAGAAAGGGCTCCAGTGGGCTCGTCGCCAGACGGTTGAACACAACGTCCATCTGTGGGAGGCGACCTTCCAGGAGGCCGCCCGCCGCGCTGGGCGCATCGTCTGACCCACCCCGATCCGCCCAGCGCGCGATCATGCGTCCAGCGTGATCGACCTGCACTGCCATCTGCTGCCGGGCATCGACGACGGGCCGGCGGACCTCGGCGGCACGCTGGCGATGGCGCAGCAGCATGTGAAGGCGGGAGTGCAAGTCGTCGCCGCCACGCCGCACGTCGCATGGGACATGCCGAACGACGCGGCGACGATCGACCTGCGGCTCGCCGACGTGCACGCCGCGCTCAGCGCGGCGGAGATCCCGCTGCGGGTCGTGCGCGGGGCCGAGATCGACGTGCACCAGGCGGTCAGGCTGACCGACGATCAGCTGCGCGCGCTGGCGCTCGGCGGCGGCCCCTGGCTGCTGCTCGAGGCGCCGCTGAGAGCGGACGTCGGCTTCGCGCCCGTCGCGCTCAAGCTGCTGGAGCGCGGCCACCGCGTGCTGATCGCGCACCCCGAGCGCTCGCCGGTGCTCCAGCGCGACCCGGAGGGCCTGCGCGAGCTCGTGCGCGCGGGCGCCGCGACGCAGGTGACGGCGAGCTCATTCGCCGGGAGCTTCGGCCGCCCGGTGCGCGAGTACGCCGAGCAGATGCTCGAGGCGGGGCTGGTGCACAGCGTCGCCTCCGACGCGCACGACGCGCTGCGGCGACCGCCGGGCCTCGCAGAGCCGCTGCGCGCGGCCGGCCTCGGCGAGCTCGCGCCGCTGCTGACGCAGGAGGCGCCCGCGGCGATCCTCGCCGGCGACCCGCTGCCGCCGGCGCCGGTGTGGAGAGCGCGGCGCGGGGCGCTGCGGCGCCTGATCGGGCGCGGCTAGTGCGGGACGCTTACGGCAGGTCTGCGACGACGGCCGCGAGCGGCTTGCGGATGCCCGTGTAGAAGGGCAGCTCCTCGCGCGTGTGCCGGCGCGCTTCCGCGCCGCGCAGATGGCGCATCAAGTCGACGATGCGCGTCAGCTCGTCGGCCTCGAACGCGAGCAGCCACTCATAGTCGCCGAGCGCGAACGCAGACACGGTGTTCGCACGCACGTCCGCGAAGTCGCGCGCCATCATGCCGTGCTCGCGCAGCATGTCCGACCGCTCCTGCGGCGGCAGCAGGTACCACTCGTAGGAGCGCACGAAGGGGTACACGCACACGTATCTGCGCGGCTCCTCGCCTTGCAGGAAGGCCGGGACGTGCGCCTTGTTGAACTCGGCGTCGCGGTGCACGCCGACGTTCGTCCAGACGGCATCGAGCTGCCGCCCGAGCTGCGTGCCGCGGAACGCCACGATCGCGTCCTGCAATGCGTCCGCGCTCGGCCCGACGAGCCACAGCAGCAGGTCGGCGTCGGCGCGGAAGCCGGCGAGCGAGTAGGCCCCGCGCAGCGTCACGCCGCCGTCCGTCAGCGCCGCCTCCGCCGCCGCGGCGAGCTCGGTCGACACGCCGCTGCCGGGCGTGCGCACGCGAAACGCGCCGTACAGCACGTAGGGGTTCTCGAACTGCGCCACGGTCCGGCAGACTAACGGCATGCACATCGACTTGACGGGCAGGGTCATCGCGATCACGGGCGCCTCCTCCGGAATCGGCGAGGCGACCGCGCTCGCGTGCGCGCAAGCCGGCGCGAGCGTCGCGCTCGCCGCGCGCCGGACGGAGCGCATCGAGGCGCTCGCGCGGCAGATCGAGGAGGCGCACGGCAGCGACGGCGTACGCGCGCTGGCGGTCACGGCGGACGTTGGCGAGGAGGAGCAGGCGCGCGCCTTCGTCGAGCGCGCGCATGCGGAGCTGGGCCGCCTCGACGCGCTCGTCAACAACGCCGGCGTGATGCTGCTCGGGCCGATCGAGGGCGCGCCGACCGAGGAGTGGCGGCGCATGATCCACGTCAACCTGTTCGGCGTCCTCTACTGCACACACGCCGCGCTGCCGCTGTTGCGCGCCCAAGGCGCAGGCGACATCGTCAACGTCAGCTCGGTCGCCGGCCGCGTCGCACGCGCCGGCTCCGGCGTCTACAACCTCACGAAGTGGGGCGTCAACGCCTTCTCGGAGGCGCTGCGCCAGGAGTGCGTCGAAGCCGGCATCCGCGTGACGATCGTCGAGCCCGGCGCGGTCGAGACCGAGCTGCCGGGCCACAACCGGCCGGAGATCCAGGAGCAGCTGCGCAGACGCTTCGGCGACATCGAGCGGCTGCGCAGCGAGGACATCGCGCGCGCGATCGTGTTTGCGCTCGGACAACCGCCCCACGTCGCGATCAATGAGCTGCTGGTGCGCCCGTCGCAGCAGCTCGGCTGAGCGGCAACCCCAGCGGCTCTTCACCGGATCTTCATCCGGCGCACAGGAAGTGGCCCTACCGTCGCAGGCATGAGCGTCAACGCCAGCGAGCTCGAGCGCCGCACACGCGCGCGCGGGCAGACCGAGGACCTCGACGCGCTCGACCGCCCCGCCGTCGCGGCCGGCGCTCCGCAGCCTGCGCTCGCGCCCGGCCGCTATCTGTTGCTCGAGGATGGCGTCGGCGTCCGGGCGATCGCGCTCACACACCAGATCACGCACCTCGGTCGCGGCTTCGCGGCGACCGTGCTGCTGGAGGACGCAAGCGTCTCGCGCCGCCACGCGATCGTCGTCCAGCGGCGCGGAGGCGTGCAGATCCTCGACGACCGCAGCGCGAACGGCACCTGGGTCAACGGACGCCGCGTACACGAGGCGGAGCTGCGCGACGGCGACGTGATTGTGCTCGGTCGCACGCAGCTCGTCTTCCGCGAACGGGTCGGCTCAGCCGCTCAGGCGGCGTAGCTCGCAAGCGTCAGAAGGCGCTCGACGGGCACCCCGTGCGCCGCCAGGACGCAGGTGCGCCCGTCGCGTCGCCACGTGACGATCGCGGTCGCCCCGCGCGCCAGCACGCGCAGCCGCGCGCCGCGGCGGGTCACGACGTGGCCGCCGGCGACCGGCAGCTGCGCGTCGGCGATCGCGTAGCCGATCCGTCGTCCGGCGGCGTCGGCGTAGAAGACGGTGCGCACGGCGTGCCCGCGGACGGTGTCGTCGCGCGCTCCGACCGCGTGCCAGCCGACCCGCGTCCACGTCGGGAAGGCGATCGGTCCCGCCTGCGCGGCGAGCAGCTCGCCGCCCGGCCGTGCCGCAGGCGCCGGCGCCGTCGGCGCCCGCAGCGCAACCGGTGCGACGTCGCGGACGGCCGGCGTCGCGTTGCCCTCCTTGAGCAGCTGGCCCGCGAACACGCCAAGCACGATGAACACCGCCGCAACCGCACCGCCGAACGCGAGCGCTCCACCGAACCGCGAGCGCAGCGGACCGCGAGCGCGCCTACGCAAGCGCTCCGCGTCGGCGACCGCCGCGCCGACCGCAAGCCGCAGGCGATCGGGCGCGACGACGTCGTCGAGCGCCCGCAGCGCCGCGGGCGGGTCGACCGGCTGGATGTCGTCGTGTCGGCTCATGTCGTCGTCCATCATCTGAGACTCCGGGCGGGGGCGTCGCCTTCCCTGGGCGCAGCGCGGATGTCAGGCGCACCGCCCCGTTCGGGCGCAAGCGCCTGTGCGACGCGCTCGCGTGCGCGGAACAGCCGCGAGGCGATCGTCGCCTCGCGGGTGTCGAGCAACTCCGCCGCCTCCTGGTAGGAGAGCCCGGCGACGTCGACGGCGACGAGCGCGTGGCGGAAGTCATCCGGCAGGGCCGCGATCGTTGCGAACAGCTCGCGCGCCTCGAGCGCGACTTCCGGCAGGCCGCCGCCGCGCCGCTCGGCCGGCTCGACCTGGTCGAGCGTCGCGACCTCTTGCGGACGGCGCGAGCGCGTGCGGCGCGACAGCAGGAAGGTGTTGCGCAGCGCGCGTACGAGGTAGGCGAGCTCGTCCTGCCCGTGCAGTCTGCGCGGCTTCGCGAGCACGCGCGCGGCGGTCTCCTGCACCAGGTCCTCTGCCTCCTCGCGCGAGCCGCACAGCGCCCAGGCCACCCGGTAGAGGCGGTCGAGGTGCGTCACGAGCGCCTGTGGGTCGAGGCGCGCCATCTGCCGCACCGTAGCGCCCCGCTCGCCCGGAGACGTCACCTGCCCGTACCATCGACGCGATGGCCGCCGCCCCGCTCGACCTGCTCGCGCATCTGACGCGACCGGCCGCCGGGCCGCCGCACGGCGCGCTCGTGTTGTTGCACGGAAGAGGGACGGACGAGCGCGATCTGTTGCCGCTCGCCGACGCGCTCGATCCCGAGCGGCGCCTTGTCGCGGTCACGCCGCGCGGTCCGTGGACGTTCCCTGGGCAGCCGGGAGCGCACTGGTACCGCGTGCAGCACGTCGGCTTCCCCGACGAGGAGACGTTCTCTGCCATGTACGCGCGCGTCGGCGCGTGGCTCGACGCGCTGCCGGACGCGCTCGGCGTCCCGTGGGAGCGCACGGTGCTCGGCGGCTTCTCGCAGGGCGCGGCGACGTCGTTCGCGCTGGGACTCGGAGCCGGACGTCCGACGCCGGCCGGCATCCTCGCGCTGAGCGGCTTCATCCCGTCGGTGCCCGGCTTTGAGCCGGCGCTCCACGGCCGCGACGGCTTCCACGTGGCGCTCGGCCACGGCGCTGCCGATCCGGTGATCCCGGTCGACTTCGCGCGCCAGGCGCATGAGCGTCTGCTCGCGGCCGGCGGCGACGTGCTCTACCACGAGACGCCGGGCATGGGCCACACGATCGACCCGGCGTTCATCCCGCAACTGCAGCGCTGGCTTGCAGCGCGCACACTTGCGCGTTAGACGCCGGGACCGGCGAGCTGCCCGGCGCGGATTCTCGCGGCGAGGTCCTTCGACTCCTCGCGCAGCGTCGTGCCGTCCTCGAACTCGATCACCGGCAGCTTGCGCTGACCGCTCTTGGCCTCCAGCTCGGTGCGGCGACTTCTTGGAAACGGCGGGTGCTTGACGACCTCGTAGGGGATTCCCGACTCGTCGAGCGCCTTCTGCACTCTCCAGCATGGATGCGGGCCTCTCGCCCACATGACGGAACAGCGGTGCAGCTTGACGGCCATCGCGCCTCCTTCGAGTCGATCGCGGCCGCCCGAGCCTATCGTCATCATCGGGCAGGATGCGGGATTCGTTCGAGATCGCGCCGGGGCTCGCGCTGCCACTCGACGAGGTGGTGCTGCGCACGAGCCGCTCGTCGGGACCGGGCGGCCAGCACGCGAACGTGACCGCCTCGCGCGTGGAGGCGGTCTTCGACGTGGCCGCCTCCACGGCGTTGAGCGAGGCGCAGAAGGCGCGTGTGATCGCGCGCGCCGGCGCGCGCGTGACGGCCGTCGCGCAGGACGCGCGCAGCCAGGCGCGCAACCGCGAGCTGGCGCTCGAGCGGCTGGCAGAACGGCTCGCCGCCGCGCTGGCGCGCCCGCGGCCGCGCCGGCCGACGCGTCCCACAAGAGCGTCGAGAAGACGTCGCGTGGTTGCGAAGCAGCGGCAGGCGGAGCGCAAGCAAGCGCGACGCCCGCCGTCCACGGACGAATGACCGGCGCGCGCGGCGCGGACGCGCGCATACGCTGCACTCTGTGTCGCGCGCCCGCCTGTTCGGCCCGTTCTTCGTCTTCGCGGGCGTGATGCACTTCGTCGTCCCGCGCGCGTACGAGTCGATCGTGCCGGACTGGCTGCCGGCCAGACGCGCGCTCGTGCAGGCCAGCGGCATCGCGGAGATCGCCGGCGGCCTCGCCGTCCTGCACCCGCGCACGCGCCGCGCGGGCAGCCGCTTCAGCATCGCGACGCTGCTTGCGGTCTTTCCCGCGAACGTGCACATGGCGCTGCATCCGGAGCGCTACCGCGTGCCGGGCGGCCGTAGCGCGCTGTACGCGCGCCTGCCGCTCCAGCTGCTGTTCCTCGCGTGGGCGCGCGCCGCCGGCCGCGAATAAATCCACACGGCGCACGCAAAAGCCAATAAACTGACTCCTCGTCAATTCAGGCAGGGGGGACTGTCATGGATCACTCGCGCACGACCGCGCTCGCGGTCGGCTTCGCCGTGCTCGCGCTGCTGCTCGCCGCAGCCTCGGCGATCGCGGACAACTACGTCGCGCTCGGCGACTCCTACTCATCGGGCGTCGGAACGCGGGAATTCTACGAATCGACCTGCAAGCGCAGCGACTACGCGTATCCGAGACTGATCGCCAGGGACCGCGCCGGCACGAGCCTCACGTTCAAGGCCTGCTCCGGCGCGACGACCGCCAGCGTGACGAGCGAACAGCTCAGCGCACTCAGCTCGACCACGAACATAGTCACGATCACGGTCGGCGGGAACGACGCCGGCTTCGGCCCGATCGTCTCCTCGTGCGCCCTACCGTGGCCGTGGTCGTGTGAAGCCGAACTGACGGAAGCGGAAAGGTTCGTCACCACCACGCTGCCCGGTCGCTTGAGCACGCTCTACGCCGCGATCAGGTCGAGGGCGCCGAACGCGACCGTGATCGCGCTCGACTATCCGCGCCTCTTCATGGGCGTCAACTGCAATGCGGGCACGTTCTTCAGCAGCACCGAGATGACCCGCATGAACCACATCGCGGACTTGATCAAGACCGTCACGCAGGAACGCGCGGTCGCAGCCGGCGGGGTCTTCAAGGACGCGATCCCACCGTTCGTCGGCCACGCGATCTGCTCCGAATCGGAGTGGCTGAACGGGCTCTCGAACCCGGTCGAAGAAAGCTTCCACCCGAACAGAACGGGTCACAGGAGCGGCTATGAGCCGCTCGTGCGCGCGGTGATCGGTTAGGAGAGGCCCGCGAGTTGCCCGACGAGCGCCGACCCGCTCACGCCGTTGTTCACGCGCACGCGTGGCAAGGTGAAGCGGTCGGCGTCGTTGGGCCGCGCGAGCCCGGGCGCGGTCGTCGTCGCGGCCAGGTACCCGGCGGCGCGCACGGCGGCGATCGCGGCGTCGTCGTATCTGCCGGCCGGATAGCAGAAGAAGTTCACCGGAACGCCGAAGCGGCGCTTCAGCTCCGCGCGCGAGTCGGCCACCTCGTGGCGCAGCCGAGCGGCATCGACGGTCGTGAGATCGGGGTGATCGATCGTGTGCGAGTCGAGCTCCCAGCCGGCGGCGACGAGCGTCTTGACCTGCGGCGCGGTGAGACCGTAGTCGGAGCGGATGTTCTTCAGCTCCAGATTGAGCACCCCCGGCCAGCCGAGCGCGCGCAAGACGGGATACGCGTTCGCGAAGTGCGAGTGGTAGCCGTCGTCGAAGCTGACGATCACCGGCTTGGCCGGCAGCCGCCCGTGCGCGTGCCACGAGTTCCACCACTCCTGCAAGGTGACCGCCGTGTAGCCGGCCTGCTTCAACGCGCGCATCTGGTCGGCGAACTCGTCCTTCGGCACGTACAGGTCGGGGTAGGGAGAGCCGGGTAGCGGGTCGCTGATGACGTGGTACATGAGGATCGGGACCGGGCGCGGGGGCCCGGTGGAGCCCATGTCGCGCGCCGGGCCCGCGACGGCCGGCGTCGTGGTCGCCCCTGTCGTGGTGCGCGAGCGCTCGGCCGGCGCGGCGTGCTGCGCGCTCGGCGCCGCGCTGCCGCCGTCGCCACCCGATCCGAGCGCTGTCACAACCGCGACGAGCACCGCGACGGCGACCACGAGCAGTCCTCCGAGCGCAAGCAGACGGCGACGCTGCTGAGGCGTGGGGGATTCGCCCATCGACAGGGCATGCTCTCAGACATGCCCCGCGCCAACGCCGACCGCCTGATCGAGCAGTTGCGCAGCGCGATCGCCGACGAGCGCGTGCTCGACGCGATCGACGCCGTGCCGCGTGAGGCGTTTGTGCCGCGCAGGCTGCGATCGCGTGCGTACGAGAACGTGGCGCTCCCGATCGGCGAAGGCCAGACGATTTCGCAGCCGCTGGTCGTCGCGCGGATGACGGAGCTGCTGCGGCTCCAGCCGCACGACCGCGTGCTCGACGTCGGCACCGGTTCGGGCTACCACGCAGCGGTGCTCGCACAGCTCGCGGGGCACGTCTGGTCGATCGAGCGCCACAGCGCGCTGAGCGAGCAGGCGGCGCGGAACCTGTGCCGCGCCGGCGTCGAGCGCGTCACGCTCGCCGTCGGCGACGGCTCGCGCGGCCTGCCCGCCGCGGCCCCGTTCGACGCGATCAACGTGGCAGCGGCGGCGTGGCCGGAAATCCCGCCTGCGCTCGAGCGCCAACTGGCGCCGGGCGGACGGCTCGTCGCGCCGGTCGGCGCGAGCGGACAGCAGCTCGTGCTGGTCGAGCGCGCGGCGGACGGCGAGCTGACGCGCACGACGCTCGACCCGGTGCGATTCGTGCCGCTGATCGAGGGCGAACCCTGACGGCAAACGCGTGAGCGTTCCGCGTTCCGTCCGGCTCAAACGTCAGCGTTCAAACAACCGGGTTGCTGACTAATGCGTGTCGTTTGCTACAAGCACTCCGGGGGATAGGAGAGGCATGGAGCCGCTGTTCGAGCACCGCATGGAGTTCGCAGGCTTTGAGACGCGTGTCTTGGAGCTCGAGGGCCGGGGCGACCCGATCCTGCTGCTGCACGGCTGGTCCGACAGCGCCGACACGTGGCGCTGCGTGCTGGCGCGGCTCGGCCGCGCCGAGCGCCGCGCGATCGCGGTCGACCTGCCGGGCTTCGGCGCCGCCGACCGGCTCGCAGACGGCCCGATGCTGCCGCAGCTCGACGAGTTCGCCGCCGCCGCCCTCGCCTACGCGGGCGCCGGCGCAAAGCGAGGTGGTCGCCGACGCAGAGTTGCCGGCGGCGTGGTCGCCGGCAACTCGCTCGGCGGTTGCGTCGCACTGCGGCTGGCCGAGCGTGCTCCCGGCCGCGTCCGCCGCGTCGTCGCACTGGCTCCCGCAGGCCTCGACATGGCGCGCTGGCTCGCGCTGATCGAGCACGACCAGGTGCTGCGTCTGCTCGTGCACGCGCCGGTGCCGTTCCCGGCACGCATCGTGCAGGGCGCCGTCGCGCGCGTCTACCGCTCGCTCGCGTTCGCCGATCCCGACGCGGTCGAGCCGGGCGTGGCGCGCACCTTCGCCAAGCACCACCCGGATCGCGCCGCGCTCGTGCGCATGCTCGCCTCCGGCCGCCGGATGCTGCCGGAGCTGCACGACCCCTTCGACTTCGGCGCGATCCGCTGCGACGTCCAGCTCGTGTGGGGCGACTGCGACCGGCTCGTCTTCCACCGCGGCGCGCAGCGCCTGCTGGCGGCGGTGCCGGGCTCGACGCTCGAGCTGCTCGAGCGCTGCGGCCACGCGCCGCACATCGAGCAGCCGGAGCGGGTGGTCGAGCTGCTGCTCGACGAGCAGGCGCGGCTCGCGCAGGCCGCCTGACGGACCGCTCTCGCGCCGCCTGAGCGCGCACAGCCCGCCGCTGGCCACTCGGCCAGCCGACGGCTGCGCGTTTGCCACAATCCGCGTCCACATGGACCTCGTCCCCACCCCCGAGCAGCTCGGCGCCGCCGCCGCGAACGTCTTCGACCGCGTGCTGCGCGGCGGGCTCGCGGACTTGCGCCCACTGCCGACCGCGATCGTCGACGAGGGCCCGCAACGCACCGTGCGCCGATACCTCGCCGCCGATCAGCGCGACCGCACCGCGCCGCGCGAGCCGGCGGGCGCGCCGCCCGTGCTGCTCATCCCGCCGCTCGCGGCGCCGGCGAGCTGCTTCGACCTGCGCCGCGGCTGCAGCCTCGCCGAGCACCTGCTCGCAAGCGGCCGTCAGCCGTACGTCGTCGACTACGGGTCGATCGCGTACAGCGACCGCAACCTCGGGCTCGAGCACTGGGTCGAGGAGGTGATCCCGAGCGCGATCGCGGCGGTGTCGGCCGATGCCGGTACCGATGACGGCGCGGTGCAGCTCGTCGGCTGGTGCCTCGGCGGCATCATGTCGCTGCTGGTGGCTGCCTCCGGGAACGGGCCGATCCGCGCGGTCGCCGTCGTCGCCAGCCCGTTCGACGTGACCGCGGTGCCGATGATCGCGCCGCTGCGCCCGCTCGTGAACATGGCCGGGGGCGGCGTCGGCACGCTCGCCTACAAGCTGCTCGGCGGCGCGCCTGCGCCGCTCGTCAAGCGCATGTACAGACTCGCCGGGTTCAACAAGTACGTGATGAAGCCGTTCGCGCTCGCGACCAACCTCGACGACCGTGACTTCCTCGCGCAGGTCGAGGCAGTCGACGCCTTCATGGCCAGCATGCTCGCCTACCCGGGCCGCACGTTCGGGCAGATCTACCACCGCTTCCTGCGCCGCAATGACCTCGCCGACGGCCGCATCAAGCTGGGCGGCCGCGCGATCGACCTCGCCGACGTCCGCGTCCCCGTGCTGTCGATCGCGGGAGAGGGCGACGGGATCGCCCCGCAGGCGGCCGTGCACCACGTCGCCGAGTTGCTCGCGAACGCGCCGGAGGTGCGGATCGCGAGCGCGCCCGGCGGGCACCTCGGCGTGCTGACCGGTCGCGCTGCGCGGGACACGACCTGGCGACTGCTGGACGAGTTCCTCACGGCGACAGCAGAGACGCCGGAGCAGCGCAGAGCGCGCCGGCACCTGCGCGCCGTCGCCTAGCCTCGCCCCGCGCCTACAGTCCCGGCGGGTGCCGCACCGCGAAGCCGGCTGTCGAGCGCGTGCTCGCCTGCCAGCGCGAGCCGGTCGCGCTCAGCCCGCCGGTGTCGAAGCGCAAACCGGCCACGAACATGAACGTGTGCCCGCCGTTCGCATACACGGTGATCCACTTGCCGGGACCGGGATCGCCCCAGCGGGCGAGGTCGCCGGAGACCATCGGCGCGGAGACGAGCCCGGCCGCGGCGAACGCGAAGCTGATCGAGGCCGAGCAGTCATAGGCGGTGTCGATCCAGGTCGCGTGACCGCCGCCGTAGCGGTAGGGCAACCGCGCGATCTGGTTGCCGGCCTGGATGACCGCCTGCACTGCCGGCGGCGCGTCGAGTGGCGCCACGGCGAGGCCGTCGTGCGTCAGCAGCGCCGTCGCGCCGGAGGGAATGCCGCTGGCAGCCAGCTCGCGGCGGATCTCGGCGTCGCTCTGCGGCCGCGGGAGCGACGCGTTCTCCGTCGCGACGACGCCGCTGTGCCCGGCTGGCACACCGGCCGATGGGTCGATCGCGCGCGGATGCGGGCGCAGGCGGTCGACCGCCTGCGGCGCGCTCGCCGGCGGGGCTGCCGCCCCGGCGCTCGACGCGCCGCCGCCGCAGCCGGACGTCGCGCCGGTCAGCGCGACCGCCGCGACGAGCGCTGCGAGCGGAAGCGGCAGGCGTGCCATGCCAGCAGTATGGCGTGCGTCTTGAGCTGCCCCTGAGGTTGCTCGGGCACTGTGTGCACTCGTTACCATCGGCCGCACAGGCCGGGGGTTCGCAAATTGGGGTCGGCCTGCCGGAGGATCGACCAGCGAGAGTGAGGACGCGCGAGATGGCGGACAGCACTGAGACACGCAAGGAACGCCGCGCGACGGCGCGTGCCGAGCGGGACCGCGCCGCCGAGGCCGCGCAGGCCCGCCGCCGCCAGCGGTTGTGGATTCTCGGCGGTGTGCTCGCGCTCGCGGTCGTGGTGGTCGCAATCATCGCGATCGCCGCGGGTGGCGGAAGCAACAACAAGCCGGTCAAGAGGCAGGGCGAGATCCTGCCCGGCCAGGTCGAGACGAACGCCCGCTTCGCCGGCATCCCGCAGAGAGGCCTCGTCGTCGGCAATCCGAGAGCGCCCGTCACGCTCGTCGAGTTCGCGGACCTGCAGTGCCCATTCTGCCGCGACTACACGATCAACGTGATGCCCTCGCTGGTCGACAGATACGTGCGCCCCGGCAAGCTGCGGATGGAGTTCCGCAACGTCTCGTTCATCGGCAACGACTCGCTGCGCGCCGCGCAGATGGCCGCCGCGGCGGGGCTGCAGAACAAGCTGTGGCAGTTCGCCGACCTCTTCTACAACAACCAGGGCGAGGAGAACTCGGGCTACGTGACCGACCCGTTCCTGCAGAAGATCGGCAGCGCCGTGAGAGGGCTCGACGTGCAGAGAGCGATGAACGAACGCAATCTCCCGTCGATTCAGAGACAGCTCACCGACGCGCAGACCGAATGGCAGGCGGACGGCTTCAACGGCACGCCGTCGTTCCTCGTCGGCCCGACCACCGGCAGACAAGTGGCGGTGCTGAGGCAGGGCGTGGGGCCGACCGTCCAGAACATGTCGAAGGCGATCGACCAAGCGCTCGCGCAGGCGAGATAGCACGACCATGGCCGACCGGACCGACCGCACGCTGCACCGGACGTTGATCGTCCTGGCGCTGGTCGGGATCGGAATCGCCAGCTACCTGACGTACGTCCACTACAAGAAGCTGTCGCCGATCTGCGCGATCAACGAGGGCTGCGAGAAGGTGCAGAACTCGAGATACGCGAAGGTCGGCGGCGTGCCGGTCCCCGTCATCGGGCTGATCGGCTACGTCGCGATCTTCACCTCGCTGTTCGTGCGCAGCGAGGTCGCGCGCCTGACGACCGCGGGGATGGCGATCGGCGGCTTCGCCTTCAGCGTGTACCTCACGTCGCTGGAGCTGTTCCGGATCCACGCGATCTGCCAGTGGTGCGTCGGCAGCGCGATCGTGATGACGACGATCGCGGTGCTCTCGACGATCCGCGTGCTGCGCGTGCCGACGCTTGCGTCGCTTTCAGAGGACCACCTGGGCCGCGGCAGGCTGGAGCCGGAGGGTGAAGCTGCCTGACGCCCGCGTGCGGACGGCGGTGACGGCGCTACTCGTCGTCACCGCCGCGCTGGTCGCCGGCTGCGGCAGCACCGGCGGCGGCACGACGAGCCGCGGCAGCGACCGTTTTACGGTCGCTGAGCCGCTGCCGCCCGGGCTGACGGGCAGACCGGCACCGCGCATCCGGCTGACGGACGCGCGCGGCGGCACGTTCGACACACGCGCGCTCGACGGCAAGCCGTACCTCGTCACCTTCCTCTATGCCAACTGCCCGGACGTCTGCCCGCTGATCGGCGCGCAGTTGCGCCAGACGCTCGCACAGCTCGGCGCCGACGCGGCGCGCGTCGGGGTCGTCGCCGTCAGCGTCGATCCGCGCGGCGACACGCCGGCGGCCGTGCGAGCCTGGCTCAAGCGGGAGCACGAGCCCGCGCAGTTCCACTATTTGATCGGGGCGCAAGCGCAGTTGGCGCCGGTGTGGAGAGCGTGGTACGCGGCGCCGCAGATCCCCGGCGACCCCGAGAGCGCCCACACCGCGATCGTCTGGGTCGTCGACGCCCGCGGCCGGCTGACGGCCAAGGTGCCGGCCGGTCGGCCGTTCGACACGCGCGGGCTCGCGCGCGACGTCCGTTCGCTGCTGACCGCCGCATGAGGCAAATCCGCATCGATGGTTAAGATCGAAGTACTCCCCTCGCTCCCTCGACTGCCGCCGGAGGTCACACGATGCTTGAGCCGCTGCTCCCCCGCCTGAAGCGTGACATCGCCGCGCGTATCGCCGAGCTGCGGCCGTTGGTCGAGGAAGCGGACCGCCTGGAAGCGGCCAAGCGGGCGCTGGTCGCCGAAGCCGAGGCGGTCGGGCGTGCCCGTCGCGCGGGCGGCACCCGCGTCGCGAACGGCTTCCGCGAGGAGCTTCGCAACGGCGCTGCCTCCACGCCGCTGGCGGCCGCGCACAGCATCGGCGCGCGCAATGGCGCACACGAGCCTGAGCAGGAGAACGGACGCGCGCCGCGCGGGGCCAACCAGGAGGCGATCCTCGCGATCGTCGAGGAGCGGCCGGGCGTGTCCGTCGCCGAGATCGCGTCCGTCACGAAGATCGCCAAGCCGACGGTCGCGACGACCGTCTCGAAGCTCAAGCGCGAGGGCGTGCTGGCGGACGAGGCCGGCGGCGTGAAGCTTGCCTCACGCCAGCCGGTGACGCTGTCGCAAATCGCGGCCTCGCCGGCCGAGCAGAGCTCGAGCCGCGACGAGGGCGTCAGCGACGCGGAGTGGGAGGCCGCGGGGCGGCGCGACCCTGCGGCCGCGTAGCGCTTACAGCACCCGGCCGAGCGCGCGACCGAGCGCGACGGCCGCGAGCCCGAGCAGCAGCGAGCCGATGAGGTTCGCGGCCAGCGCGCGTCCGCTGTGATGCTCCGCAAGCCGATCGCTGTCGAGCATCCACGTCGAGAAGGTCGTGTACGAGCCGATCAGACCGCCGGCGGCGAGCGTAAGCGCGTCGCCGTGCAGCGCGACGCCCGTCAACAGACCCAGCAGCGTCGTGCCCGACACGTTGACCGCGAGCGTGCCCCACGGGAACCAGCCGTCGCTGCGGCGCGCCACGGCCGTGCTGACGAGGTAGCGCGCCACGGCCCCGAGGCCGCCGAGCAGCGCGACGGCGATCCACAGCGGCGCGCTCATCCGCTCCGCTCCGCGTGGCGCGCTCCCGCGCCCCCGGCGGCGAGCCCGGCCCGCACGAGCAGCAGGCCGCCGGCGATCGACGCGGCCATGTACAGCAGCGCCCGTCCGGTCGCGCCGGCGTCGAGCATCCGCAGCAGCTCGAGCTGGAGCGTCGCAAACGTCGTCAGCGCGCCGCATACCCCGATGCCGAGGAACGGCCGGCCGTAGGAGCTCGGCGGCAGCCGCGCGACCGTCCAGCCGAGCACGAAGCAGCCGAGCAGGTTGACCGCGAACGTCGGCCATGGCCACGCGGCGGGCGCGTGGGGCAGCGCCTGCGCCAAACCGACGCGCCCGAGCGCCCCTGCCATGCCGCCGAGGAAGATCGCCGTCAGCTCGCGGACGTGGCTTGGGGGGAGGTGATCGCGCATTGCAGCAGAATCCTGTCGCACGGCGCACCTTTCGACCTCGCGGGGCGTTTCCCCGTTCGGGGCCGCCGACGACCCACCGGGAGGATGACGGGGAGCGTGCAGGAGCGAATCGATCGACGGACGTTCATGCGGATGGCGGGCGCCGGCGCCGCTGCCGCAACCGTGTGGCGGCCCGGTGCCGCCGCGCTCGCCGCGCGCACGCGCGCCGCCCAACACGCGCCCAACGTGCTCGTCGTCGTGCTGGACTCGCTGCGCCACGACTACGTCGGCGCGTACGGCAACACGTGGATCAGAACGCCGGCGATCGACGCGCTCGCGAGCGAGAGCCTGCGCTTCACGCGCTCGTTCCCCGAGGCGATGCCGACCGTGCCCGCGCGCCGCTCGCTGATGATGGGCCGCCGCGTCTACCCGTGGCACGACTGGAAGCCCACCCGCAACCTGCCGGGCTCGCCGGGCTGGACCGGCATGAGCGCGCAGACGACGACGTGGCTCAACACGCTGCGCAACCACGGCTACTGGACCGGCTACGTGACCGACAACCCGTTCCTGGCGTTCGCGCCGGAGTGGGGCGGCTTCCGCTCGACGCTCAGCCAGTTCGAGCGGATCGGCGGTCAGGTCGGCGCGCTGCGCCCGGCCGGAACGATCTCGGAGGCGCAGGTGCTGCATTGGCTGCCGAGAGGCATGCGCACCGAGCGCTACCTGAAGGGCATGCGCCAGCACCTCGCGAACGTCGTCGGCGCCCGCGACGAGCGCGACTCGTGCGCGGCGCGCGTCTTCATCCACGGCGTCGACACGCTGCTGACGGCGATGAAGCACAAGCCGTTCGCGCTCGTGGTCGACTCGTTCGACCCGCACGAGCCGTGGACGCCGCCGCAGAAGTACCTGGACCTTTACGGCGGCCGCACCTACGACGGAAGCTGGCCCGGCAACGTCAAGTACGCGCATGCGAGCTACATGGCGCCCGCTGCCGTCAAGCAGCTGCCGACCGTCTACGGCGCCTCCGTCACGCTCGCCGACACCTGGCTGCACCACTTCCTCGACCGCTTCTACGCGAGCGGCCTCCAGGACGAGACCGTCGTCGTCTTCCTCTCCGACCACGGGATCATGCTCGGCGACCGCGGCTGGACCGGGAAGCCGGCGCTGGAGCTGCACCCGGAACTGATCCAGGTGCCGTTCCTGCTGCGCGACCCGAGCGGGCGGATGGCCGGCCAGACGACGCCCTACTTCGTCTCGCCGCACGACGTCGGCCCGACGTTGCTCGGCATGACGGGCGTGCCGACGCCCGACGTGATGAACGGCGTCGACGTCTCGCCGCTGCTGGCCGGCGGCAGACCGCGGCTGTCGCGCCACTTCTGCTTCGGCGGCTACGCCAACCACTTCTACTACCGCGACGACGACTGGGCTTTTATCGCCGACGGCAACGACACCGGCCGCGAACTGTTCGACCTCAACAAGGACCCCGGCGAGCTGAACAGCGTCGCGAGAGCGCACCCGCAGGTGCTGAACACGATCTACGAGCGCGTGCTGCACTCCGCCAACGTCAGAAGCCTGCCGTTCTTCAGCGGCACGAGCTAGGGGTGCCCGCGGCACCCCGAGGTCAATGCGCGTGGCCGTGCGCGGCGGCCGCCTCGAGCTGGTCGCGCGGGAGCCGCAGCGCGAGCAGCGCGGCGAGCACGGTCGTCACCGGCACCGCGACGATCAGCCCGATCGAGCCGACGAGCGTCGCGACGACCTGCTCGGAGACGAGCTCCAGGTTCACCGCCTGCCCGAGCGGCAGCGCGCCCGAGGCGAAGATCAGCAGAACGGGCAATGAGGAGCCGGCGTAGGCGAGCACGAGTGTGTTCACGGTCGCGCTCACGTGGTCGCGACCGACGTGCATCGCGCGCCGCACGAGCTCGCGGTAGCCGAGCTCCGGGTTGACGGCGCGCAGGCCCATCACGATCGAGGACTGGCTCACCGTCACGTCATCAAGCACACCGAGCGCGGCGACGATCATGCCCGCGATCAGCAGCCCCTGCAGTGAGACGGTCGGGTCGGCGAGCCGCAGCGCGAACGCCTCGTCGCCGGCGAGGCCGGTGAGGCGCGCGAGATGCGTGAAGAACGCCGCGAGGCCGGCCGTCAGCAGCAGCGTCGCGGTCGTGCCGAGCAGCGCGGCGATCGACTTCGGCCCCGCCCCGTGCGCGAGCAGAACGGTGACGAACATCACCGCCATCGAGCCGACGATCGCGACGGTGACCGGCGGCTTGCCGTTCAGCACGCCCGGCACGATGAACAGCATGATCACCGCAAGGCTGGCGCCGAGCCCGACGAGCGAGAGGAAGCCGCGCCAGCGCGAGAGCGCCACCACCAGCAGCGCGAAGACGAGGAACAGCGCGATCAGCGCGCCGCCGCGCTGGTAGTCGACGAGCGTGTAGAAGGCGACGTTCTCCTGGTCGTAGCCGGGCACCGGCGGCGCCGAGACGACGCGGATCTTGTCGCCGAGGTGCACCGGCGGATCGTCACCGTTCGCGTTCCACTGGATGATCCCGGTGGTGCCGGCGTTGTCGCCGCTGTCGAGGTGAATTCTCACCCGCTTGCAGTCGTCGGAGACGGTGGCGCCGCAGGGGCGGTCGATGATTCCGATGACCGTCGCGCGGTCGCTCGGGGTCACGACCGACTGAAAGCGGCGCGGCGCCCCGCCCGGCCACATCAGCGCAAGCGCGACAATCGTCGCGACGCCGATGCCCGCGACGAGCAGGCGGAAGACGGTGGGCAGCGGGGGGACGCGGATGGCGCCATTGAAACACTCACGTCACCGTGAAGTAGCGACGGCGCCCGCAACTCACGCAGGCACGCCGTGTTGCGGGGACGGTAGGGTCCCGCTCCCCCGCGGCGCCTCCCGATCGCCGACACCCCACGACCGACGCGCCGTGTAAGAAGGAGCACGATGGCCCGAGGACCCCGCTTGACCCGGCGGCGCGCGCTGCAGACCGGCGCCGTCGGCGCCGCCGCGCTCGGCCTCAGCGCATGCGGCGAGGAGTACGCGACGACCGTCGGCAAGGCGAAAGACGCGCCCAACGTCCTGCTCATCATCACCGACTCCACGCGCGCGGACTACGTCGGGGCGTACAACCCGCAGACGCGCGCGAGAACGGCGAACCTCGACGCGCTCGCCAAGAGCGGCACGCTGTTCGAGTACTCGGTCTCCGGCGCGATGCCGACCGGCCTGACGCGCCGCGAGATCCTCACCGGCATGCGCGGCTTCCCGTGCCGCGACTGGGTCCTCTCGCCGCCGCTGCCGGCCGAGGTCGGTTGGACGCGGATCCTGCCGCACCAGCCGCTGATCACCGAGGTGCTCGGGCAGGCCGGCGTCACGACCGCGTACGTGACCGACAACCCGTTCCTGATCGGCCCGCGCTACATCGACTTCCGCCGCACGCTCGACATCGCCCGGCCGGACTTCTCGCAGGGCGCCTACCGCGCGCTCAACACGCCCTTCAGACGGCCCGCGCCGCGCAGCGCGATCGAGAAGTACCTGCTGCCGGCGCTGTCGAACACGCTGGAGGTCGACCGCCTCGAGAGCCACGTCGGCTGGGCCAGCCTCTACCGCGTGGGCGAGAGAAACTACTCAGCCGCCCGCGTCATGCGCGGCGGGATGGACGCGCTCGAGGAGCTCAAGCACAAGCAGCCGTTCTTCCTCGGCGTCGACTCGTTCGACCCGCACGAGCCGTTCGACGCGCCGCCGGTCTACGTGAACTTGATCGAGAGAGGCAGAAAGCTCGGGATCCAGCGGACGAGAGGCATCCTCCCGATCCAGCCGTTCCTGACGCCGGCCTCCACGCTCCAGAGCGTCGACATCGACCCGGAGACGCTCGAGCTGGTGCGCGACCTGTACGCCGCCGAGCTGACCTACACGGACGTCTGGATCGGCAAGCTGCTGAACAAGCTCGACGATCTCGGCCTCGCCGACAACACCGTCGTCTACTACCTCTCCGACCACGGCATCACGCTCGGCGAGCACGGGATCATCGGCAAGTCGACGCCGCGGCCCTACCCCGAGATTCACCACGTGCCGTACATGATCCGCGACCCGTCGAAGCGGCTTGCCGGCACCAGAAACGAGTACTTCGCGTCCTCGTACGACGTCGCGCGCACGATCCTGTCCTACTTCGGCGTGCGCGCGCCGGGGCTGATGAGCGGCGAGGATCTCACGCAGCTGTTCGACGGCAAGCAGCCGACCGCGCGGCCCTACTACACCGCGTGCTACCAGGAAACGTGGATCGCCGGCGACCGCGAGTGGGTGATGATCTCCAACACGGAGGGCACCAGACGCGAGCTGTACTACCTGCCCGACGACCCGGACGCGAACCACGACGTCTCCGCGCAGCACACCGACGTCACCGACAAGCTGTGGGCGGTACTGACCGACGAAGCCGGCGGCACGCTGCCGGAGTTCAAGAAGCACATCGGCGTGGTGGGCGGATGAGACGCCTCACGCGACGCACGCTGCTGCGCGGCGGCGTCGGCAGAGCGGCGGGCGTCGCCGCGCTCGGCGGCCTTCCGGGGCTCGTCGGCAGCGCCGCCGCGGCGACCGGCAGAGACCCGCGCGAGCGCCCGAACGTCGTGCTGATCATGGCCGACCGCCTGCGCGCCGACGCGCTCAAGTCCTACGACGACGCGCTCCCCAACTCGGCGCACACGCCGAGCCTCGACGCGCTCGCCGACGACAGCCTGCGCTTCAGATACTTCGTGCCCGACGGCCTGCCGGCGATCCCGGCGCGGCGCGCGCTGATGACGGGCATGCGCTCCTATCCGTTCCGCGACTGGACCGCGACGCCCGGCGTGCCGCCGATCCCCGGCTGGCACAAGATCTACGACTTTCAGCCGCTGATGCCGGAGCTGGTGCGCGCCAGCGGCGTCGAGACCGTGTGGGTGACGGACAACCCGCTGCTGAGCGGCCCGCGCTTCGACTTCGTGCGCCGGACGCAGACGCTGCCGCGCTCCGCCGGCCACACCAGCACCGAGCGCAGCTACTTCCAGCCGCTGCGCAAGGCGCCCGCGCGCCGCGAGCCGACGACCGCCGTGCTGGAGGAGGGCCGCAAGCTGCTGTCCGAGCTGAAGCGCAGACAGCCGTTCTTCCTCGCGCTCGACGCGTTCGACCCGGTCGACGCGTTCGAGCTGCCGCGCCAGTACGTGCTCGGCGACGGGCCGGTCAACGAGCTGTCGGCGCTGCTGCCCGCGTACCGCAGCTACCAGCAGACGGTCCACGTCAAGCACGCCGGCGCGCACCTCGCCGACGACGTGCGCGAGCGCTACGCGAGAGAGGTGCGGCAGGTCGACGACGCGGTCGGCCGCTTCCTGCACCAGCTCGACGCCGCCGGTTTGGGGCACAACACGGTCGTGATCTTCCTCAGCGAGGGCGGCATCGGGCTCGGCGAGCAGGGCGTCTTCGGCCATCCCGCCGGCATGTGGCATCGGCGCGCCTACCAGGCGCCGCTGCTGCTGCGCGATCCCAGACGGCGCTGGGCCGGCGCCAAGAGCTCGTGGTTCGCCGCCACGCACGACGTGCCGACGACGATCCTCTCCTACCTCGACGTCGTCGCGCCGGGCAAGATGGCCGGCGAGGACCTCACGACGCTGCTCGACGACGACGACCTGCCCGGCCGCCTCTACTTCACGACCGGCGTCGACACGCACGTCGTGGCCGGCGACCGCGAATGGCTGCTGCTGGGGCGCACCGACGAGGACCACTGGCGCCTCTACCACCTCGACGACACCGACAAGCCGGACGACATCGAGGACAAGACGGTGACCGCGCCGACCGTGCTGCAGAGCCTCAGAGAGTTCGCGATCTGGGCGGCGGGCGGCACGCTGCCGGAGTTCGGCGCGACGTCCGCGGTGCGGCCCAACAAGCCCGACGAGAAGACCACGGTCGCCTCCGACGGCACGCTCAACCAGGACGAGCAGGACGCGCAGCGCCTCGGCGCAGCGCAGGGAGGATGAGCATGAGCGTCGACGCCGCCGCCGCCCGCCGCCCGACCCGCGCGCGCAAGCCGCCGAAGGAGCGCAGAAACCCGCCGACCGAGTGGCTCTACGCGCACCGCAACAGAATCTTCGCGGTGATGATGATCGGCTGGTTCATGTCCTTGATGGACGTGTCGATCGTCAACATCTCGATCCCCGAGCTGGAGCACGACTTCGAGACGAACCTGACGACCGTCTCCTGGGTCGCGAACGCCTACAACCTCGTCTTCGCCGTGGTGCTGATCACGGCCGGGCGCCTCGCCGACCAGTTCGGGCGCAAGAAGTTCTTCATCGCCGGCCTCTTCATCTTCACGCTCGGCTCGGCGCTGTGCGCGGCCTCATGGGACATCGGCTGGTTGATCGGCTTCCGCGCGCTGCAGGGCTTCGGCGCGGGCCTGATGGCGCCGCTCGGGTTCGCGATCACCGCGCTGATCTTCCCGCCGCAGATGCGCGGCCGCGGCCTCGCGATGATCGCCGTCATCGCGCTCGCCGCCTCCGGCATGGGGCCCGTGATCGGCGGCGTGCTGGTCGAGGTCGCGAGCTGGCAGTGGATCTTCATCATCAACATCCCGCTCGGCGTCGTCGGGCTGCTGCTCGCGTTCCGCTGGTGGCCCGAGACGTACGACCTGACCGCGACGCGCAACGTCGACTGGCTCGGCATGGTGCTGCTGAGCGGCGGCGTCGGCCTCTTCATCTACGGACTCGTCGAGGCCAACGCGCGCGGCTGGGGCAACGCGAGCGTCCTCTTCTTCCTCGAGATCTCGCTCGTGCTGCTGATCGGCTTCGTGCTGTGGCAGCGGCGCGCGAAGAACCCGATGGTCCCCAAGGCGCTGCAGCGCAACGGCCAGTTCCTGAGCGCGAACGTGGCGATGCTGCTGCTCGGCGCCGGCGCGCTCGGCGCGCTGTTCCTGCTGTCGATCACGCTCGTGAACCTGTGGGGCTACTCGCAGTTGGAGGCGGCGCTCGCGCTCACACCGATCGGCGCCTGCGGGCTGATCATGTGGCCGGTCGTCGGCAAGGGCGCCGACCACCTCGCGCCCTATCGGCTCGCGATGCCGGCGCTGCTGTCGATGGCGCTGGGGATGCTGTGGTTCTCGTTCCTGCCGTCGACCTACGAGGGCCAGCTCGACTACCTCGTCGTGCTGCCGGGGATCATCCTGTTCGGGCTTGGCGTCGGCACCGCCTTTCCCGCGATCAACGTGGGCGGGATGGGCGCCGCGGTCGGCCCCGAGGTCGGCGTCGCCTCCGGCGTGATCAACACGTCGCGCCAGCTTGGCGCCGCGCTCGGCATCGCCGCCCTGATCGGCGTCTTCACGATGACGGCCGGCTGGTACCTCGACGGGAGCGTCGACCCGATCGAGGACAAGGCGTACGTGTGGGCGATCCCGAACCCGGTCGCGTTCGGGCTCGTCGGCAAGAACCTCGGCGAGTTCGCCGGCGCGATCCCGCGCGAGCAGCACGCGCCCGTCGGCTTCGACCGCTGGCTGCGGCGCGAGAGCGCCGGCATCGCACGCGACAGCCTGGGCTGGGCGTTCCGCGCCGCAGCTCTGTTGTTGCTGCTGGCGATGCCGTTCGCCCGGCGGCTGACGCGCACGCCGGAGGAGGTCCGCGCGATCGCGATGAGAGCGATGGCGGCGGCCAGAGCGGCCGCGGCCGGCGACAGCGCACCCGAGCCGCCGATGGCCGGCGCGGGCGCCGCGCCGCCCGCACCCGCACACGCGCCGCCGCCACGACCGGGCACGTCGCCGAAGATCGGCGCGCTGCCGAGCAGCTCGGCGTCGCTCACGACGCGCATCGCCGAGCTGGAGGACGCGCTGCGCGCGCTGCGCGAGCAGGTCGGAGGGAACGGCTACGACGGACGAGGCGCTGAGTGATCGGCGCCTCTGTCGTCTCCGGCTCCGCGCGTCTAGCGCGCCGCCGGTCGCAGCAGCGCGTCGAGGTCGGCCGCGTAGCCGTCGGGGTCGAACGCCCCGAAGCGCGAGAAGAGGCGGTGCTCCGGCCCGTGGTAGTCGGAGGAGCCGGTCTTCAGCAGTCCCAGCTCCTCACAACGTTCGGCCAGCAGCCGGGTTTGCTCGGGCGTATGCGTGACGTAGAAGCACTCGACGCCGTCGAGCCCGTGCTCGCGGAACAGGTCGATCGCCTCCAGCACCTCGGCGTCGCTGTCGAGGTCCCAGTACGGGTGCGCCCAGATCGCCACGCCGCCCGCGTCGTGAATCCACTGGATCGCCTCGATGACGGTCGGATGCGTGCGTGCGAGGTACGCCGGCTTGCCCGGGATCAGGAAGTCCGGCAGGAAGGCGGACACGTCGTCATAGCCCTCGGCCGCCAGTCTCTCCGCATTCGCGGGATGCTGGAGGACGGCCTGCGTCAGGTGCGGACGGCCGATCGGCTTGCCGGCCTGCCGCCGCTTGGCCAGCACGCTGTCGTCGACCGCCCAGCCGAGCTCCTCCAGCTTCGCGCCCATGCGCTCGGCGCGCAGCTCGCGGTCCGCGCGCGCGGCGCGCAGGCGCTCGGCGAGCGTCGCGTCGTGGTGGTCGATGCCGTAGCCGAGTACGTGCAGGTCCTCGTAGCGCCCGAAGACGGCCGAGATCTCTGTCGCCGGGACGATCGTGACGCCGTGCCGCGCGCCGGCGGCGATCGCCTCGTCGACGCCGTCGACGGTGTCGTGGTCGGACAGCGCCAGCAGCTCGATGCCGGCGGCCGCCGCGTTCGCGACGACCTCCGCGGGCGGCAGCGCCCCGTCGGAGTGGAGCGAGTGGGATTGAAGCTCGTAGGTCGGGAGGCTCATGGCGCGCGAGGATATCGACCGCCTTGGGCCGCGCGTACGGCGCGACGCGCGCGCTTCCGTCCCGCCGCCACCTGCGACTGTGGGACGATCTTGCCGTGACGACGAGCGCCAACGTGACCTGGCAGGAGGGGGTCGTCGAGCGCGCGCAGCGCTGGGAGTCGATCGGGCACCGGGGGGCGACCGTGTGGTTCACGGGCCTGCCGGCGTCCGGCAAGTCGACCGTCGCCGCCGCGGTCGAGGCCGAGCTGATCCGCACCGGTCGAGCCGCCTACCGGCTCGACGGCGACAACCTGCGCCACGGCGTCTGCGGCGATCTCGGCTTCACCGCCGAGGACCGCGACCGCAACGTGCGCCGCACGGCTGAGGTTGCGCGGCTGTTCGCTGACGCCGGCGTTGTCGCGCTGGTGTCGGTCGTCTCTCCGTACGCGACCGCGCGCGCGTTCGCGCGCGAGTTGCACGAGCGCGACGGGCTGCGTTTCATAGAGGTGTTCGTGAACACGCCGATCGAAGTGTGCGAGCAACGCGACCCCAAGGGGCTCTACGCGCGCGCGAAAGCGGGCCAACTGAAGGGCTTCACGGGCGTCGACGACCCCTACGAGCCGCCGGTCGCGCCGGATGTCGAGCTGCGCTGCCTCGACATCGAGGTCGCCGTCGAGCGCGTGCTCGAGGCGCTCGACGGCCCGCGCGCCGCCTAACAGTCGCAGCCCCGGGCGCCGCGCCGCCCGGGCGCCTGGCATGGTTCCGCCATGGCGGACGGCCATCTCGTCCTTGTCGCGGGCGCGCTGCTCACCGCGGGCCTCGCGGCCTCGCTGCTGGCCGGCCGCCTGCGCCTGCCGTCGCTCGTGCTGTTCCTCGGCGTCGGGATGGCGGTCGGCAGCGACGGGCTCGGGTGGATCGAGTTCGGCAGCTACACGCAGGCGCGCGACGTCGGCATCGTCGCGCTCGCGCTGATCCTGTTCGAGGGCGGCCTCAACGCCGGCTTCGACGAGATCCGGCCGGTGCTCAAACCGGTCGTGAGCCTCGCCGTTCTCGGCACGCTGATCACCGCCGCCATCTGCGGCCTGGCGGCGACGTCGTTGTTCGGCTTCACGCTGCTGGAGGGCCTGCTGCTCGGCGCGATCGTCTCCTCGACCGATGGCGCCGCGATCTTCGCGATGCTGCGCGGCTCCTCGCTCAAGCGCCGTCTCGCGCGCACGCTGGAGGGCGAGGCCGGCATGAACGACCCGGTCGCGGTGCTGCTCGTGGTCGGCTTCATCGACTGGATCGAACAGCCCGGCTACGGCGTCGCAGACATGCTGTGGCTGTTCGTCCACGAGGTCGCCGTCGGCGCACTCGTCGGCTTCGTCGTCGGCAACGGCGCGGTGATGGCGTTCCGCCGCGTGCAGCTGGCGACGCCGGGCCTCTACCCGGTGGCGTCGATCGCGACCGCGGCGCTCGCGTTCGGCGCGGCCGACACATTGCACGGTTCCGGCTTCCTCGCCGTGTACCTCGCGGGACTGGTGCTGGGCAGCGCGACGATCCCGGCGCGGCATACGGTCGTGACGTTCCACCAGGGAATGGCGTGGATCGCGCAGCTCGCGATGTTCCTCGTGCTCGGGCTGCTCGTGTCTCCGAGCCAGTTCGGCGACATCGCGCTCGAGGGGACGGTGCTGGCGCTCGTGCTCGCGCTGATCGCGCGCCCGATCGCTGCGGTTCTCGCAACGTTCGGGCCGTTCGACCTGCGCGATCGCGCGGTGATCGGCTGGGCCGGGCTGCGCGGCGCGGTGCCGGTCGTGCTGGCGACCTTCCCGGTGATCGCGGGCATCCACGACAGCCGCGAGTTCTTCAACATCGTCTTCTTCGCGGTGCTCGTCTCGACCGTCCTGCAGGGCGCGACGATCGAGCCGATCGCGCGTTGGCTGGGCGCGACCACCACGACCGTCCCGTTGGCGACCAGCGCCCTCACGGAGACGGGCACGATCCGCCAGCTTGGCGCCGACGCGATCGAGGTGGCGGCTGCGCCCGGCGACGCGCTCGTCGGCCACCGCATCCGCGACCTGGGTCTGCCGCGCGCCGCGATCGTCAACGTGATCGTGCGCGACGGGCAGGCGATTCCCCCGCGCGGCTCGACGCGGATCGAGGCCGGCGACCGCCTGCACGTGCTGATCCGGCGCGAGGAGATGGGCGCGATGCGCGCGCTGCTGGAGCGCTGGCGCGACGGCCCGGTCGGCCCGGCGCCGCGGCCGGCGCGGATCCCGGAGGGGCACGCGCCCGTCTTCACCGTGCGCCGCTGGGCGCAGGACGACGGCGATCCCGGTCATCCGCAGCAGGTCGCCGGGCGCATGGTCGTCGACCGCCTGCGCACGCGCCGTGACCAGCCCGGCGCGCTCGTGCTGCTCGACGACGGCTATCTGGCGGTGACGGGTCCGGTGATGGCGCTCGGCCGCGAGCGGTTGCTGAGCGAATGGGTGCGGCGTAAGGCGCGCGTCTCCGTCGGCGAGGCCGAGCGCGCGTGGTGGGAGGAGGTGCTCGGCGCGCTGGCGCTGTGACGTCACCGCACCGCGCCCGGGTCCGCGCTGCAACCGCTCGCCCCGCGCCCGCACGGCCGGCGCGCAATACTCAAAGGCGTGATCCCCGCCCGACCCACGGCGGGCGCCTCGGATGCCCGTCTCGCCGACGCGCTGAGCCCTCTGCGTTCCGATCCGAGCCGCAGTGCCGTGCTGCTCGATGTGGATGGGACGCTGGCCCCGATCGTCCGCTACGCGGAGGAGGCGCACGTCCCCGAGGGAACGCGCAGCCTGCTGATCGAGCTCGCGCGCCGCTACGCCGTCGTCGCGTGCGTGAGCGGACGGCGCGCCTCCGACGCGCGCCGCATCGTCTCGATCGGGACGATCTCCTATCTCGGCAGCCACGGCACCGAGCTGCTCCGCTCCGGCTGGACGGAGCCGACGCTCGATCCAGCGGTGCGCGACTGGAGCCGCCGCATCCAGACGTTCGGCCGTGAGGCCGACTCGGCCGAGCTGCGCCGGCTGCGCGTGCGGATCGAGGACAAGGGTTCGATCGTTGCCTTCCACTGGCGCGGCGCGCCCGACGAAGAGGCCGCGCGGGCGGCGATCGACACCGTCGCGGCGCGCGCGGAGCAGGGCGGCCTGCGCACGCACTGGGGGCGCAAGGTGCTGGAGGTGCGGCCGCCGGTGCGCATGGACAAGGGCGCTGGAATCGTCGCCCTCCTTGCCGACATGGAGCTTGACGCGGCGATGTATGTCGGCGACGACGCAACCGACGTGGACGCCTTCCGCGGCCTCTGCGAGCTGCACGCCGAGGGACGCCTCAGATACGTGTTGCGCGTCTGCGTCGGGTCCGACGAGGGACCGTCGGAGCTCGCGCAGGAGGCCGACCTTGTTGTCGACGGACCCGAGGGCGTGCGCGAGCTGCTCGAGGGCCTGCTCGCGAGCGACTGACCCGATCCGCCGCTGGCCGTCTCCGCATGCGCTTCACGGACTTCCTCAAGGCGACGGTCATGACGAGCGCGGCGGCGGCGACGCTGTTGGCGGCGATCACCGTCGTGGCCGCGGGCTCGCACGACGACCCGCTGCTGGTGCTGTTCTCGGCCGGCTGGTGGCTGCTGGCCGCGCTGGTCGGCGCGACGCTCGGGCGCCGCGCGGAGACCTCGCCCCCGATCGCGCGCCTGCTCGCCGGCGCCAGATCGACCAGGGCGCTGCCTGAGGTGCACCCCACGCGGATCCTCTTCAACCGCCTGTGGCCGTTGCTGCTGTGCACGGTCGCAGCCGGCGGCCTCGCGCTCGTGTTCCCGCAGATCGCGGCGATCGCGACCGGCTTCGCGATCATCTGGGCGCTCTCGTGGCGCCGCCAGGATGCCGCGGTGACGGCGATCGAGGAGCGCGACGGGGTGCGCTACTACGTCGAGCGCACGTCGCCGCTCAAACCGATCCAGCTGCTGCGCACGCCCGGCTTCAAGGCGAATGTGTGGCAGTTTGAAGACGTCGAGCCGACGCCGGCCCCGCGCGTGTGAGCGCCTCCCCCGCTGCAGCTCCGCGCGCCACGCGGGCGTCCTCGCGCGCCGACGTGCTGCTCGTGTCGCTGCCGACGACGGCCGGCTGGCGCGGCGCGGTCCCCGCGCTGGCGGCCGCGATCGAGAAAGCGGGCGTGCGGGTGGCGGTCGCGAGCGCCGCGCCCACCCGCGCGGTGCGCACGTTCATGCTCACGGACCTCGTGCAGGCGCGGGCCGCCCGCGCGGCGGCGCAGGCGGGGATTGCGGCACACCGCCCGCGCGCGGTGATCTACGCCTCGACGACGGCTGCGCTGCTCGGACCATGCCCGGGCGCGATCTGGTTCGACTCGCCGGCGGCGGAGAACCGGCCGGGCCGCCACGGCCTGTGGCAGCGGCCGCTCGAGCGCCGTCGTAGCGCGCGCGCGCCGCTGCTGCTGCCGATGAGCGACGGCGGGCTGCGGGCGCTGACGCCGCTCGCGCGCACGCCTGCTGTGGTGCTGCCCGTGCCGGTCGAGCCGAGCGCAGCACACCTCACGCCGCGCACCGAGCGCGACGTCGCCGCGCTCGCCTACGCCGCCGACGCGCGCAAGAAGGGGCTCGACCGGATCCTCGCCGCCTGGGCAGCGGCGCGACTGCCCGGCGAGACGCTGCTCGTCGCCGGGCAGCCGGCCGGCCCGCTCGGCGACGGCGCGGAGGGCACGGGGCTGCTCGCGCCGCCCGACTACCGCGCGCTCCTGCGCCGCGCGCACGTCTTCGTCGCGGCGCCGCGGCACGAGGACTACGGCATCGCGCAGCTCGAGGCGCTCGCCGACGGCTGCCGTCTCGTGACGACGCCCGGCGGCGGCCCGTACCCGGCGCGCGAGCTGGCGCGCGTGCTCGACCCCGCGCTCGTCAACGAGGACCTCGCCGCGGCGATCCGCGCCGCGCTCGACGCGCCCGCGGACGACTACGCCGCGCGTGCCGCGGTGCTGCTCGCGCCCTACCGCCGCGCCGCCTTCGAGGCGACGGTGGCCGAGCGCGTCCTGCCCGCGCTGTTGGGACCCTGAGCGGCGCGCCCCCGCCCGGCGCGCCGCCCTGTCCGTCGACGGCTACGCCGTCGCCGCTCCGCCCGGCATCGCCGGCCGGCCGCTCGTCGCGCCGCCGACCTCGCCGCCGTGCTTGAGCGCCGAGGCCGCCGCGATCGCGCCGAACCCATAGAAGAGGAAGTCGATCCCGACCAGCAGGCCGATCGCCCAGTCGGACGACTCCGGCAGGTGCGCGCCGATCAGGATCCCGAGCAGCAGCGTGATCACGCCGTTGGCGCCCATCCAGCCCGCGCCGGGCGCGCCGCGCTCGGCGACCGCCGTCACGATCCGCATCACGCCGGTGACCGCGAACCACAGCACGAGCAACACGGTCAGCGTGTAGGTGCCGTGCAGCGGCGCGATCAACAGGCCGAGCCCCGCGGCCCCGGCCGCGAACGCGAGCAGCAGCCGCAGCAGCATGCGCCCGACATCGCGGACTGCGAACGCGTCGACGAGCAGGAAGACGGCGCCAAACAGCAGCATCCAGCCGATGAAGATCGCCGTCGCCACAGATGCGACGGCCGGGACGAGGATCGCGATCGTGCCCGCGACGACGGCGAGCCAGCCCGAGATCAAGAGCCACCTACGCCCGCGGCGCAGGCTCTCGTTGAGCGCCTCTTGCATCTGACACCTCCGGTCGATGCGGCGCGGCTGCCGCGCCGCAGGGTTCGATGCGTCGCTACCGCTGGTGTGCCCTTTTGCGCAGCGCGGCGAACTCGTGCCACGGGCGCGTGTTCGCGACCTGCGCCGCGGTCAGCCAGGCGCGCCGCGCGGTCGCGATCCCGTACGGCCGCGTCGTCGAGAGCGTCGCGACGCGGTGCGCGTCGGTCGTCACGATGATCCACACGCCGGCCTCGGCGGCAGCGCGCGCGTGCACGTCGTTGAGGTCGCGGCGGTTCACGCTGCCGTTGATCTCCAGCATCGTGCCGGTGCGCGCGCACGCCTCGATCACGCGCTCGACGTCGACCGCGTATGGCGGGCGCGTCTCGATCTTGCGGCCGGTGAGATGACCGATCGCGTCGATGTACGGGTGCTCGACCGCGGTGACGATCCGCTCAGTCATCGCGCGCTCGTCCAGCGCGAAGGACGTGTGCACGCTGGCGATCGCCCAGTCGAGCTTGGCGAGCAGCTCGTCGGAGTAGTCCGGCGAGCCGTCCGGCAGGATGTTCACCTCGCTGCCGGCAAGCAGCTCGATTCCGTCGATCGCGAGGTTGGCGGCGTGGATGCGCTCGATCTGCTGCTCCAGCCGCTCGGGCGAGACCTCGTTGCCGAAGCCGTGCGTGGCGGAGTGGTCGGTGATCGCGAGGTACTCGTAGCCGAGCTCGCGCGCCGCGTACGCCATGTCCTCGATCTCCGCCTTGCCGTCGGACGCGGTCGTGTGGCAGTGCAGCTCGCCGCGCAGATCCTCGACCGTGATCAGTTGCGGGAGACCCCTCCCGCCGTTCAGCGCGGCGACCGCCAGCTCGCCGCGGCCCTCGCGCAGCTCCGGCTCGATGTAGGCGTAGCCGAGCGCGGCGTACACCTCCTCCTCCGTCGCGCATGTGCGCGTCTCGCCGGTGGCGTCATCGAGGATCCCGTACTCGGAGACGTGCAGCCCTCTGCGTACGGCCGCCTCGCGCAGCGCGACGTTGTGCTGCTTGTTGCCGGTGAAGTGCTGCAGCAGGTTGCCGAACTGGTGCGGCGCGACGACCTTCAGGTCGACGCTCATGCCGCTGTGCGTGCGCGCGCGTGCGCCCGCCTCACCGCTCGAGCCGACCGCCTCGATCTGGTCGAGTCGCGTGAACGCCGCGATCAGCGCCTCCGGGTCGTCGGAGGCGGCCACGACGTCGAGGTCCTTGACCGAGTCGGCCCAGCGGCGCGCCGAGCCGGCCAGCTCGACGCGGACCGCCGCCGGATGCTCGCGCAGCGCCGCGACGATCTGCTCCCCGATGCCGAGCGCGCGGTCGAGCACGACGCGGCCGGAACGCGTGCGATCCGGGTCCTCCTCGTCCTGCGCAACCGCGTGCTCGACGGCTTCGAGCAGCTTCGCCTCCGCTCTGGCGCCGAAGCCCTTGAGGTCCTGGATGCGCTGCTGTCTGGCGGCGGTCGCAAGCGTCTCGAGTGAGTCGACGCCGAGCTCCTCGTAGAGGCGCCGCGCGCGCTTGGGGCCGAGGCCGGGGAGGCGCGTCATCTCCAGCAAGCCGGCGGGGAACTTCTCACGCAGCGCGACCGCTTGTGGGATGTCGCCCTGCTCCAGCAGCGCTTGCAGCTTCGTCTCCAGCGTCGCGCCGATGCCCGACAGCTCGGTCACGCGGCCGGCGCGCGTGAGCGCGGCGACGGAGGTCGACGCGTCGCGCACCGCCTTCGCGGCGTTGCGGTAGGCGACGATGCGGTGGACGATCGCCCCGTCGAGCTCGTAGAGGTCCCCGAGCTCCTCGAGCCGGTCGGCGATCTCGCTGTTCGTGAAGTCCGGCATGCGGCTGCAAGCGTACGAAGCTGGACGGCCGTCCGACGCGTGACCCGGGCCGTCCAGCTCCTCGCCCCGCCGGCCGATCACCTGGTGGTGATCGCATGCAGGTGAACGACCTCGCGCTCGTCCGCGGCCTGGGGCCGACGCGCGCGACGCTCGCGCGCTGGAACATCGCGCCGGGACCGGTCCTGTGGGCGTGGTCGCTCGGCAGCCTCGCAGTCGCCGCGCTGCTGCTGGGCGCCGTCTATCTCGTTGCGCTGGCCGCGCCGGCCGACCCGACGCCGCTGCCGATCCTGGGCCTCACCGCGCCGCCGAGCCTGGACGACGTCGGCCAGATCCTGCACCGCAACGCGCTCGTGCTGGCGCTGCACGCGTTCGCGTGCGTCGCCGGCTACATCGCGGGCAGTTCGCTGCCGCGCGAGGCGGCGCGCCGGCGCGGCGTGTGGCGCCGCGTGCACGACGCGGCCGGCCCGCTCGCGATCGCGTTCGTGACTGCCGCGACGCTGTTCTCGCTGACGACGCAAGCGTACGTGATCGGCTCGACCGCGTCGACCGTCTCGGCGCAGCTCGGCATCTCTCCGGGACTGCTGCTCGTGACGCTGCTGCCGCACGCGCTGCTGGAGCTGTGGGCGCTGTTCCTGCCGCTCGCCGCATGGCTGATCGCGAGCCGCCGCGGGCGCTGGGACGAGCTGCTCGCCGCGACCTTCGTCACGGTCGCGGTCGCGATCCCCGCGCTCGTCGTCGCGAGCTTCGTCGAGGTCTACGTCTCACCCCACCTGCTCGCCGCGCTGCTCCACTGAGCGCCACATAGTTGGTGTTGCGCGGCGAAATCCGCCCGGTATCGTCTGCGGAGGTCAACACGAGTTCCAGGAACTCATCACCTCCTGAGAGACCGGCGCCGCATCGCCGGTCTCTCGCGTTAAGCGGGTAGAACGGGCGACGGCGCGCGCCGGGCGCCGCCGCGGCGGCCGGCTACTATACTTTGTGAAGTAAAGACGACGAATCCGTCCAAGGAGCCCTCATGGCAGGCACCATCAACGAGGTCACCGACAACAACTTCCAGGCCGAGGTGATCGAGTCCGACACCCCCGTGCTGGTCGACTTCTGGGCCCCGTGGTGCGGGCCGTGCCGCATGGTGGCCCCGGTGCTCGAGGAGATCGCGCAGGAGAAGGGCGACGCGCTGAAGATCGTCAAGCTCAACACGGACGAGAACCAGCAGACGGCGATCGCCTACGAGGTGCTGTCGATCCCGACGCTGATCCTGTTCAAGAACGGGCAGATCGCGAAGAAGGTCGTCGGCGCGTACCCGAAGCGCAAGCTCGAGGCCGAGCTGGAGCCGGCGCTCACGGCCTGAACCGCGCGCCGGCGGGGTAGGCAGCGCTCATGGAGCCCACGCGCGTCGGCGTGATCGGCAGCGGGCAGGTCGGCCGCGCACTTGCGGCCGGCTTCGCCGCGCACGGTCACGAGGTGACGATCGGGACGCGCGATCCGGAGGCCAACGACGACCTCCAGGCGTGGGCCGCACAGCACGACGACATTGCGATCGGGACCTTCGCCGCAGCCGCCGAGGCCGGCGAGGTCGTCGTACTGGCGACGAGAGGCACGGCCGTCGAGGAGGCGATCCAGACGGCCGGCGCACAGCGTTTCGCCGGCAAGCTCGTAATCGACGCGACGAACCCGCTCGCGCCAGACCCGACCACCGGCGGCCCGGGGCTCGCCGTCGGTCACACCAATTCGGGCGGCGAGATCATCCAGCGCGCGCTCCCGGACGCACGCGTCGTCAAGGCCTTCAACACCGTCAACAACGCGCTGATGGTCGATCCCGGCTTCGCTCCGCGCCTGCCGATGTTCATCGCGGGGAACGACGAGACGGCGAAGCGGGCGGTCGCCGAAATCCTCGACGAGTTCGGCTGGGACGCGCTCGACGTCGGCGGGATCGAGCAGTCGCGTCAGCTCGAGTCACTCGTGCTGCTGTGGGTCGCGGTCGGCAGAGCGCGCGGCGCCTGGGACCACGCCCCGGCGTTCGTCACGCCGGACGCGTGAACGCGCGCACCTGCGCCGTCACGTCGATCGGCGGCCACGCGAGCGGCGATCCAGACGCCGCGTCGTCACCGGTCGCCAGCTCCGCGGCATAGAGCTCGCCGACTGCGGGCGCCCCACCGAGCGCAGACGGCGGCAGCGCCAGGCGGCGAGTCGGTCCCCGGTCGTGGAAGATCAGGCAGCGGCCGTCCATCCGCGGCCAGGGCAGCACGATCGTCTCGACGCTGGCGAACGCGACCGCCTCGACGGAGAGGCACACCAACGTGCCGCGCGCGAGCGCGTCGGCAAGCGCCGGGTCGTCGAGCCGTGGTTGCCAGGGTGCCGGGCTGATGCCCGAAACATAAGGAGCGGACCCTGAGCAAGCGCCGGCTGCACGCTCGGCGCAGCGGCAGCCGTCAGGCGCGCGCGACGGCGATCGTGAGCGGGAGCCCGTCGATCTTGACGGCGTGACCGCCGGCGTCGCCGGTCCCGTTGCCGTTCCCGGTGCCGTCGTAGGAGATCGCCGTCGTGAGCGTCTCGCCGGTCACGTAGCGCTCGTGCTCGCGCGCGGCGGCGAGCAGCTCGTCGGCGCCTGCGAGCGTGAGCGCGATCCTGTCGGAGACGTCCAGGCCTGCCGCCTTGCGAGCCGCCTGCACCGCGTGGACCACCTCGCGCGCGAGACCCTCGCGCCGCAAATCGTCGTCCAGCGCGAGTTCCAGAGCGACCGCGTGCGATCCCTCGCGCTCGAGCTGGTAGCCCTCGAGCGGCTGCATCGCGACGATGAGGTCGTCGACCGTCAGCTCATGGTCATGCCCGTCGACCACGACGCCCACGGTTCGACCCTCGCGCAGCGCGGCGGCGACGTGCGCCGGGTCGAGCCCGGCCACGGCCGCCGCGGCCTTCGGCATGTCGCTGCCGAAGCGCGGGCCGAGCGCGCGGTAGTTGGGCTTGACCTCCAACTGGCCGAGCTCGTCGGCGGCGGACACGAACCGCAGCTCCTTCACGTTCAGCTCCTCGCGCACGACGTCCGCGAGCCGCTCGATCGCCTCGCGCTCACGGCCGGTCGCCACGATCACGGCGGCGTGCAGCGGCTGGCGCAGCTTGATCTTCGACTGCCCGCGCGCCGCCAGCCCGAGTCGCACCGCCTCGCGCGCGACCTCCATCGCCTCCTCAAGCGCGACGTCGCGCGCAGCGGCCGTCGGGTAGTCGCACAGGTGCACGGAGGGCTCGCCGTCGGGATCGAGGTTGCGGTAGATCTCGTCCGCGACGAAGGGCGTGAACGGCGCGAGCAGCTGCACGACGCTGACGAGGCAGTGGCGCAGCGTCGCGAACGCGGCCGCGTCGCCGTCCCAGAAGCGCCTGCGCGAGCGGCGCACGTACCAGTTCGAGAGGTCGTCGACGAACGCCTGGATCGCGCGCCCGGCGGCGGTCGCGTCGTAGTCGTCCATCCGCTCGCGCGCGATCTCAACCGTGGCCGAGAGCCGCGACAGCGCCCAGCGATCCAGCTCGTGCGACGACTCCGCCGGATCGGGCAAAGCCGCCGGCGCCATCCCGTTCGCGTTCGCGTACAGCACGTAGAAGCCGTAGGTGTTCCAGAGCTGGAGCAGGAACTGCCGCACCGCCTCGCCGATCGTCTCCAGCGAGAAGCGGTAGCCGTCCCACGGCTGCTTCGAGGTGAAGAAGTACCAGCGCACCGCGTCGGCGCCATAGCGGTTCAGCACGTCCCATGGCCCGACGACGTTGCCGCGCGACTTCGACATCTTCTGGCCCTCGGGGTCGAGCAGCAGCCCAAGGCAGACGACGTTCTTGTACGAGGAGCAGTCGAACAGCAGCGTCGAGACGGCCAGCAGCGAGTAGAACCAGCCACGCGTCTGGTCGAGCGCCTCACACACGTAGTCGGCCGGGAAGCGCTCTCTGAAGTGCTCGGCGTTCTCGTGCGGGGCATGCCACTGCGCGAACGGCATCGCGCCCGAGTCGAACCACACGTCGATCACCTCGGGCACGCGCTGCATCCGTCTGCCGCACTCGACGCACGGGAAGCCGACCTCGTCGACGTAGGGCCGGTGCGCGTCCTCCAACCGCACGCCGCTCAGCTCCTCCAGCTCGTCGAACGAGCCGACGCAGTGGATGTGCCCGTTCTCGCAGCGCCACACCGGCAACGGCGTGCCCCAGTAGCGCTCGCGCGAGAGCGCCCAGTCGACGTTCCCCTCCAACCAGTTGCCGAAGCGCCCGTGCTTGACGTGCGGCGGGTGCCAGTTGACCGTCTCGTTCGACGCCAGCAGTCTGTCGCGGATCGCCGACGTGCGGATGTACCACGACGGCTTCGCGTAGTAGAGCAGCGCGGTGCCGCAGCGCCAGCAGTGCGGATACGCGTGCTCGTAGTCCTCGACGCGCAGCAGCCGCCCGCGCGCACGCAGGTCCTCTACGAGGTCGCCGTTGGCCTCGCGCACGGGCCGCCCGGCGTAGCCCTCGATCCGCTCGTCGTAGGTGCCGTCGAGCCTCACCGGGTTGACAACAGTCATGTCGTGCTGCTCGCCGAGTCGGTAGTCGTCCTCCCCGAACGCGAGCGCGGTGTGCACGAGGCCGGTGCCGTCCTCGGCGGTGACGAAGTCGGCCGGCAGGACGGTGTGGCCTTTGGGTCCGTACGCGGAGGCCGGGATGAACGGGAACGGCGGCTGATATGCAGCGCCGACGATGTCTCCGCCGGCGAAGCGGTCGAGCAGGTCGATGCCGTCTCTGTCGAGCACACGCTCCACCAGCGCCTCGGCCAGCACGAAGACTGCGCCGTCGTCGACGCGTGCGCGTACGTACGTCAAATCCGGATCGACCGCGACGGCTGCGTTGGAAGGCAGCGTCCACGGCGTCGTCGTCCACACGAGCAACTCGTCGCCCTCGGCAAGCGGTCCGACCGGCTTCGTCACCGGCAGCCGCACGTACGCGGACGGCTCGACCACGTCTCTGTACGCGCCCGGCTGGCCCAGCTCATGCGAGGACAACGCGGTGCCGCAGCGCGGGCAATAGGGGACGACCTTGTGACCCTCGTACAGCAGGCCCTTGTCCCAAATCGTGCGCAGCGCCCACCAGACCGACTCGATGTAGGAGTCGTCGAGCGTGCGGTACGCCTCGTCGAGATCGACCCAGTAGGCGATCCGCTCGGTCAGCCGCGCCCACTCTTCGACGTACGTGAAGACCGACTCGCGGCACTTTGCGTTGAACTCGGCGATGCCGTAGCGCTCGATGTCGTCCTTCGAGGTGAAACCGAGCTGCTCCTCGACGGCCAGCTCAACCGGCAGACCGTGGCAATCCCAGCCGCCCTTGCGCTCGACGTAGTAGCCACACATCGTGCGGTAGCGCGGGAAGATGTCCTTGAAGATGCGCGCGAGCACGTGGTGCGTGCCCGGCCGCCCGTTCGCCGTCGGCGGTCCCTCGTAGAAGATCCACGGCGGTCTGCCCTTGCGCCGGCGGATCGTCTCGTGGAAGACGTCTTCGTCCTTCCAGCGCGCGAGCAGCGACTCCTCCAACGCGGGGAAGGACTGCTGCGGATCGACGGGACGATGCGGCGCTGACATGAGCGCCTGATTCTAGGAGGGATCCGCCGCCGACCGGCTGCTCAGAACGGCAGCGCCGCGGTGTGGCGGCGCGCGACGACGATCTCGCCGTCGGGCTGCGGGATCGCGGTCGGCGACTGCTTGGCGCCCGGCTGCGCGAGCCGCTCGACCAACAGATCGCGCGCGGCGAGCGGCTCGTCGCCGAGGCGCAGCACGGTGCTGGCGCCGGTGTCCGGCAGCGCACCGGCGAAGGCGAGCACGTCGATTCCCTCCCGCACGGAGCGCACGGCGTAGACGAGGCGGCCGATCGCGTCGAGCGAGATCCGCGTGCCGCCGAGCACGAGTGCGTCGGGGGTGAGCGCGCGCAGCGCGCGGCCGAGGCGCGCCGGCTCGGTCGCCGCCGTCAGCGTCAGCGTGCGCAAGCCCGCGCGGCGCAGCAGCAGCTCAAGCGCCTGCACCTGCAGCGCGGCGAGATCGCCCGGACCGGTCGCGTCGGAGATCAGCACGCCCTCCGTGCGTGTCGCCGGCGCCGCGACGCGGCGCAGAGCGGAGATCCAGTCGGTCGCGAAGCGCCACGCGAAGCTGTGTTCGGGGCTGCCGGGATCCTCCGCGTGCAGCTCGGCGACGGCCGGCAGCAGCACGTCCTGGATCGTGCGCTCCAGCGAGCGGATCGCGAGGCTCTCCTCCAGCAGGCGCGCAGCCTTGTCCTCCTCGAAGCGCGCAAGCGCGAGGCCGAGACGGCTCGACGACGGCGGCCCGGCGCCGCGCTGGCGAGCGATCGCGATCGCCGAGGAAACGTTCTGCGTCTCCTCGAAGGCCTGCTTGAGCGCCTCGATGTCGGCGAGGTCGTACTGACGGTGCCCGCCGGACGTGCGGCCTGGCGAGGGATAGCCGAAGCGGCGCTCCCACGAGCGCAGCGTGTTGGGGCTGACGCCGAGCATCACGGCTGCCGCGTTGGTCCGGATTCCGCTCATCGCATGCGCACTCTCCCCGCTCCGAGCGGGTCGCGCAACGCGTGCAAGGCAAGCTGCAGCGCGCAACGGCGCGTGCAGCGGAAGGAGCCGCCGAACCGGCGGCGACGGGGCGTCAGTCCTCGAGCACGAGGAGCGCGGCGCGCGGCGGACCGCAGGCGCCGACGCGCAACGGCATGCGCACGCCGAAGACGTTGGCCGGGCGCACCATCAGCCGCCGCAGCTCGTCCTCGCCGCCGGCCGCGTGCATGATCGCGCCGGCAAGCGACTCGGGCCCGGAGGCTTCCGCGTCGGCCGGCGTCAGTATCTCCGTGATCGGGCGGTTGATGACGTCCGTCTCGGCGACCGCGAGCAGCGATTCGCTCGCGGACGACATCGCGCACACGTGCAGCGAGCCGTCCACGATCACAAACGGGTCCTCAGGTCTCGGTGCGACGTCGGCGCGCGCCTCGAGCAGCAGGCCGAGGCCGCACTCGCCGCACACGCGCGCGGGCGGAGCCGGCGTCTCGTTGTTCGGCGGCGGTGCACCGCAGTGGCCGCAGAACCACTGAGACGGGCAGGCCTCCTCGGCCGTCGACGGGACGAGCCGCAGAACTGCTCCACCCGTGCGATCGATTGCCATGGTCCCCTGGGCCTCCGTGCCTGTCGTTCCGTGACCTACGCCCCGTCGGCGACCAGCCGAGCGGGCGACGTCCCTGTCGTGTAGCTCGTGATCGGCTGGCTCACGAGGTCAATCATCTGCCGGGCTGCCTCTCCTGGCGTGCCCGGAAGCATCGTAGCGCCTGTCGTGCGCACGCGCGTGCGCTGCGGCCCGCGCCGATAGATGGCGACGGGCAGCGGACCGGTCGCGAGCCGCACCGCATAGGCCCAGCGTGCGACGGCGTCGTCCGACATCGCCCCGCCGGCGATGATCACGCCGTCGGGCCGGTGCGTGGCAAGCGCCTCGGACATGTTGGCGATGCCGCGCACCGACAGGCCCAGCACGCGCGCGCCGGCTCGCATCGCGAGCAGCTCGAGCGACCGCACGTAGGCGGCGTCTGGGTCGAGCTCGTCACGCGTGGCGTCGCCGAGCACGATCGTGGCGCTCGACTGCATCCCCGGCGTGACGAGCCGCTGCGCGCGGCGCAGCCAGCTGTTGCCCCACCGCGCGGCGAACGCCCACTGCACGGACTCGGTTCCGTGCCGGCGGGCGACCTCGTCGAGCGAGTTGAGCAGGACCTCCTGCACCGTGCGATCGAGCGAGCGCAGCGCGAGAGCTCCCTCGATCGCATTGTCGGCGCGTGGCTGGTCGAACGCGTTGAGCGCGCCGACCAGCGCGTTGGTGTCTGCGCCGAGCCCTTCGCGTGCGCGGGAGACCGCGGACGAGATGGACAGCCCGTCGAGCAACGCATCGCGGAGGGCAGCGATCTCCCCGTGCGTGTACAGGCGGTGACGACCAGGCGAACGTTGCGGTCGCGGGAAGCCGAACCGCCGCTCCCACGCACGCAGCGTGTTCGGGCTGACATTCAGCAGCGCCGCAGCTTCGCTGGTCTTCAGGTAGCGCATCACGGGAAATGTCGGCCTTTCCACGTGTGTCTATCGGCACCTTGCACGGATTTGCACAGGTTTGGGGCCGATTTGAGTGCAAAACCTCCATCGAGCGGCTACAGTTCCGCCCGTAGGGCAGCGGGTCCGCGCAGCCCTTCGAGGCGTTGCGGGCCGTTTGTGCAGCGCGATCCGATCGGAGGCTCTAGATGTTCTTCAAGGGCAAGTAGTCCCTTTCTCGTAAAGGTCCGTTAGGACCGTTACCTTCCGGTCCATGCGTGTCGCAGGCGCGTGGCCGCGAAGGGACAGCCTCGCGAGGGGGATCGTCCTCGTCGGCACGCTCGGTTGTGTCGTCTGGGCGATGGTTGCCGCCGATCCTGGTCGGCTGTCCTGGCTTTTTGGTGTGCTTGCCCTCGGTGTCATCGGCGCCGACTTGTTCGGCACGGGCACCGGGGCGCAAGCCGTTCACGTCTCCGGCTCCGCACTCGCCGCGATCGTCGTGCTGGCCCTGTTCGGGCCCGCTTGGGCGTTCTTCGTCGTCGTCGTCTCGGAGCTGATCACCTGGCTCGTCGAGCGCTACCGCACCGAGCGCATGGCGATGAACCTGCTCGGAAGCGGCCTGCCCGTGCTCGTCGCCGGAACGCTGTTCGAGACGCTCGCGCCCGCGGAAGACGGCTCGGCCGGTTTCTACGTCGCGCTCGCGCTCGCGGCGACGCTGATGTTCGCGCTCAACCTGCTGATCGTCGCGGGTATCACCTCGATGCTCGACGACGTGCCGTTCTGGCGCACGATCTGGAGCGCGCTCGGCACGCTGCTCGCCTCGATCGCGATCAACGTCGCGCTCGCGCTGGCCGCGACCGGCCTGTGCCTCGAGCTCGGGCTTGGCGGTACCGCGTTCGCCGCGTTCACATTGATCGCCTTCAGCTACATGGCGCGACTCGTGTCGACCGCGCGGCATCGCAGCAAGCAGTACGCGTCGCTGTCGTGGGGCGTCCTCTCAGGTCTGCTGCGCACGCTCGACATTCGCGATCCGCGCGCAGCGCGCCATGCGGCGGCGGTCGCCGCCTTCGCGCGCGACATCGCGAAGGAAGCCGGCATGTCGGCCGACGATCAGGAGCTCGCGCACACCGCCGGTTTGCTGCACGACATCGGCAACTTTGCGCTGTCGGACCGGGTGTTCGAGCGCGGCCGCGTACTGACGGACGAAGACTGGGACGCGATCCGCCAGCACCCGGTGCTCGGCGCCGACATGCTGCGCGACCTTGGGTTGTACGGCCCGGTTGCGGAGATCGTGCGCGCACATCACGAGCGGATCGACGGGCGCGGCTACCCGGATCGCCTGAAGGCCGACAGAATCCCCGAGCTGGCGAAGATCATCGCGGTCGCGGAGGTCTACGACACGCTCACGGCGCACGACACGTACCGCACGCCGGTCAGTTCGTTCCAGGCGCTGACGGAGCTGCGGCGCGTCGCCGGCTCGCAGCTCGACGCCGACTACGTCGAGGCGCTCGCGAGAGTCCTCGCCGGCAGCGACGCGACGTACCGCCACGCCGACGCCGCCGACTTCGGCAGCGAGCTCGACCTCGAACGCCGCATCAACGAAGCCGCCGTCAGCTGAGAACCCGCGGGCGCCCCGCCCCTGGCACGCGGCGGTTCTCCCACGACGAAGCGCGCCGCACGGGCGCGCTCGCGGTCTGCATGCAGTTGTGGGGGGAGGTCAGCCCGTGGCGCGGTGCAAGAACGAGTCCTCGCGGTCCCGCTGGACCGCGAAGCTGGTCTGCTGCAGCGAGCGCACGAACTGTTCGATGTGCTCGACGCTGAAGCGGCGCTGCCCGCCCGGGGTCCGGTACGACTGGAGGTAGCCCATGTCGGACCAGCGGCGGACCGTGCCGAGCGAAACGCCAAGCTCACGCGCCGCCTGCGAGGTGGAGAGCCCCAGTGGCCGCGCATTCATCCCGTGCATCTGCAAAGGCATGAGGCCATTAGGGAGGGTTTGTGCCCTTCTGTGAAGGTCACGAGAGGTTTTGCACAACCTGGGCGCATGAAAGTGACGGAAGCCGCGTCGGCTGAGAGGATGGCCGGGTGGGAAAGACCGGCGTCGCCTGCGTGCTTGCGCTGCTCGCCGTCGCAGGTTGCGGCGGGCACACGCCCCCGTCGGAGGCATGCATCCAAGCACAGCCCGCCGACGTCCTGCAAGCACTGCGCAACGCCCCTGGACACGTTGCGCTGGTGGACGGCACGTTGCTGTCCCAGTGCGTGCGCCGCACGATCGACGACGTGCGCCTGCAGACGCTCGGCGCGACGTTGACGAGCGCCGCCGACACGCTCGCGCAACGCATGCGCCGCAGCAACGCGGCCGCCTACCAGCTCGGCTTCTTGATTGGGGCGACCGGCCGCGGCGCCGCACAGGCGGCAGGCCTCCAGGGCGAGCTGGCGAACCGCATCGCAGGCGCTGCTCCGCCCGACGGCGGCCCGCGCCGCGCGCTGCTGTTGCGCGGCCGCGCGGCTGGCCGGCGCAGCGGCTGAGCCGCTCGAGACGGGAGCCGCGACCGTGCGTACCGGGCACAATCCGCACGAGCGATGCGGCTGCGGCTCTACCACCATCCCGACGGGGCGCGTGTGGCCTATCGCGAGGCGGGCGCCGGCCCGGGCCTCGCGCTGTTTCACTCGCTCGGCTTCTCGCACCGCGAGTGGGAGCCGGTCGTCGAGCCGCTCTCGCAGCGCTTCCGGGTCGTGCTGCCCGATCTGCCGTTGCATGGCGACAGCGAGGACCGGCCGCGCCACCCCTACACGCCCGCCTGGCTGGCGGAGGTCGTCGCCGGCTTCTGCGGCGAGGTGCTGGGCCCACGCCCGCTGGTCGGCGGGCACGACGTCGGCGCCGAGCTGCTGCTGCGCGCGGTGCTCGACGGGCAGCTCACGCCGCGCCGCCTCGTGCTGATGCCGAACCGCCTGCACCGCCGCGCCGAGCACCGCGCCGGCCGCTCGCTGTGGCGCGGTGCGGCGATGGCGGCGACGGTGCCGGGACTCGACCGGCTGCTGGCGCGCGGTGCGCCGCTCGTGTTTCGCCCCGCGCTCGGCGAGAAGCTGTCGGTGCAGCGCAACCCGGCCGCGCGCGACCTCGTGCGCCACGCGCTCGCCGACATGCCCGGAAACCGCGGCCGCGCACGCTCATGGGCGAAGTTCGCGCGCGCCTGGCCGAGCGAGCCGTGGCGCGAGCTGCTCGACAGTTATCGCCATGTGAGCGCACCGACGCTGCTGCTGTGGGCCGACGCCGACCCGATGCATCCGCTGGCGGTGGCGCGCCAAGCGCTCGACCTGCTTCCCGACGCCCAGTTGCGCGTGCTCGATCGCGCCGGCTTCCTGCTCGCCTACGACGATCCAGTGGGCCTCGCGCGAGAGCTGATTTCGTTTTGTGGGTGAATCGCGCGATCGCCCACTCAGATTGGCGCCAGAGCTGATTTCCTTCTGTGGACAACCTTGACTTGAGAGCCGGAGGACGCCATGGGCGTGCAGGAGACGGAGCAGCAGCTGTGGGGCGGTGAGACGACCAAGGCGGTCGCCAACTTCCCCGTGTCGGGCGAGCGCGTACCGGTGCCGGTCGTGCGCTGGCTGGGGCGCATCAAGGGCGCAGCCGCGCGCGTGAACGGCGAGCTGGGGCTGCTCGACGCCGCGATCGCCGAGCGGATCGCCGCTGCCGGCGACGCGATCGCTGCCGGCGAGCACGACGACCAGTTCCCGGTCGACGTCTTCCAGACCGGCTCCGGCACCTCGTCGAACATGAACGCGAACGAGGTGATCGCGTCGCTCGCCGGCGAGGGCGTGCACGCGAACGATCACGTCAACATGGGCCAGTCGTCGAACGACGTGTTCCCGAGCGCCGTGCACCTCGCCGCGCTCGACGAGGCGACGAACGACCTGCTGCCGGCGCTCGCGCAGCTCGAGGCGTCATTCGCGGCGAAGGCCGCCGCGTTCGAGGACGTCGTCAAGTCCGGCCGCACGCACCTGATGGACGCGGTGCCGGTGACGCTCGGTCAGGAGTTCGCCGGTTACGCCGCGCAGCTGCGGCTCGCGCAGCGGCGCGTGAAGAACGCGCTGCCGCAGGTTGCGCAGATTCCGCTCGGCGGCACCGCGACCGGCACGGGGCTCAACACGCACCCGGAGTTCGCGGCGGGCGTGCGCGCAAAGCTGAGCGAGGCGAGCGGGTTGACGATCTCCCCGCCGGAGGATCCGTTCGAGGCGCAGGCGAACCGCGACGCGCTCGTCGAGCTGTCGGGCGCGCTGAAGGTGATCGCGGTGTCCTTGACCAAGATCGCGAACGACCTCGCGCTGATGGGCTCCGGCCCGCGTGCCGGCATCGGCGAGCTGTTCCTGCCGGAGTTGCAGAAGGGCTCCTCGATCATGCCGGGCAAGGTCAACCCGGTCATCCCGGAGGTCGTGCTGCAGGTGAGCGCGCAGGTGATCGGCAACGACGCGGCGATCACGGTCGGCGGCCTGCAGGGCCAGTTCGAGCTGAACGTGCGCATCCCGCTGATCGCGCGCAACCTGTTGCAGTCGATCAAGCTGCTCGCGAACACGTCTCGCCTGTTCGCGGAGAAGTGCGTCGACGGGATCGAGGCGAACCTCGCCGGCTGCGAGCGCTCGGCCGAGTCGACGCTCGCGGTCGCGACGGCTTTGAACCCGTTCATCGGCTATGACAAGGCGACCGAGATCGTCAAGGAGGCGACCGCCTCCGGCCGCACGCTGCGCGAGGTCGCGCTGGAGGCGGGTGTCGAGGAGTCGGTACTGGCCGAGGCGCTCGACCTGCGCAGAATCGCGCGCGGCTCAGCCGCCTAGGCGGCCAGCGTCGGCCACAGCTCGTACGCGGGATACGGCGGGTCGTTCGGAAGACGGCCCGCCGGTGTCTCGCGCACCGGTCCGCGCAGGCTCGACTGAAAGCGGACGTCGCGGTCGTTGAGCTGGTACTGCGTCCAGAGGCGGACCGGCAGACGGGCCATCGCCTGCCAGTTGGCCTGGATCGCGGCCGCCTGCTCGGTGTACGCGTCGGGAGGTCCAGGGTTATGCGTCTCGGCCGGATCGACAACCCAGCGCTCGACGTCGGGCGCGATCCAGCCCGCGCGCCGCACGCCGAACTGGTAGCCGCCCTCCGTGAGCCAGACGGACGGATCGGGCCAGTCGTGCGCGGCCTGCAGCTCCAGCAGCCGCTCGACGCGCCAACGCCCGTCCGCCAGCGGGCCGAGCTTGACGTCGGCGTAGTTGTGCTGCGCCCAAGCGACTGGGACGCCGGGCCGCCAGCCGTTCAGGTGCGCGAGCAGCTCGTCGCTGAAGACGTCCCACGACGTGCCGTGGGGGCTGGCTGCGCTCACCACGTCGGACGTGGCCGGCAGCAGCAGGCCGGGGCTTCCGGGCGTGGCTGCCGCGACGGTCGCGGCGCTGCGCGCCAGCTCCGCCACGGCACCGGCGATCGTCCCGCCCGGGTAGGCAGACGAGCGCTGCGGCCACCACGTCAGGTTCGGCTCGTTCATCGGCTGCAGCCAGTCGACGTGAACGCCAGCCGGGTTGCCGGCGCCGCCGCGCGCATAGCGCGCGCACAGGTAGGCGACGAGCCATGCCCACGGGCCGTCCGGAGAGCGGTCGTCGGGCACCGCGGCGAACTGCGGCGGGGCCGGCGGATGCGATCCCGCCCGCCCCGCGCGGGCCCAGTCCGGGAACGCCTGGTAGAGCGTCAGCGCGACCTCGAGCCCGTCGGCCTTCGCGCGCGCGATCTGCGCGTCGAGCACGGCGAAGGCCGGCGCCGCCGGGCCGGTCGGGTTCGCGAGGTCGGCGAACGCCTGCTCGCGCGTGAACGGGTACGGCGCGAGCGGCTGCACAGCGGGCCATGCGAGCCACAGCGAGAGGAACGCGGTCGGATGCGGCCCGCCGAGCAGGTACGGGCGCACGCCGAGCGTGTCGTCGTAGGCGTTGACGTCCCCGATCAGCGAGATCCCCTTGCGCATCCGTGACGGCAGCGGTGCCGGCGGCGAGGCCGGACGCGACCGGCTGGCGAGCGGGCGCGTCGCCTCGCCGCAGCCGGTGAGCGCAAGCGCCGCGGCGGCGGATCCCGCGCCGGCGAGCAGCTCGCGGCGCGTCAGCATCGCGCCTCACGCTAGCAACGCGACTGCGGCGCGCCACGGCGCGCGCGGTCAGCCCGCGAACGTCGGCGGGCGCAGCACCGCCGCGATGCGGGCCGCCATCGCGCCACGATCCCACGGCTCCGGCGTGCGCCGCATCGCGTTGACGACGGCGGCCGGCAGCAGCCCGGCGACCAGCTCCGCGTCGGCCGGGTCGGCGTGCCAGGCGGGATGGCGCGCGAGCAGCTCCGCGAGCCGGTCGACGATCCGCTCGACGGTGCCCGCCACGTCGTCGGCGACCGTCGAGCGGCGGTGCGCCGCGGTGACGAACAGCAAGCGCACCGCGTCGGGCCGCTCGTCGGCGTGGGCGAGCAGCGCTCGCGCGAGCGCGGCGATGGCTCCATCCAGCGGCGCGTCGAGCGCTCGCGCCCAGGCGGCGTAGATGCCCTCCAGCAGCTGCTCGACCTCGGCCTCCACGCAGGCGAGGAAGAGCGCGTCCTTCGAGCTGTGCGCGCGGTAGAGCGTCGGCTTCGCGACGCCGGCCGCGCGCGCCAGCTCGACGATGCCGACGCCGTGGATCCCGTCGCTCGCGAAGGCGGCGAGGAGGCCGTCAGAGTCGGGCGTCGCGCGCTTCATCTGAACCGAACGGTAACGCACGATACGGCAGGAGGACGGCTTCGAAACGCCCGAGCGCCAGCGGCACTTTGCCCGATCGGTTCAGTCTTGAACCGATGGCGAAAGCGCCCCTCCCGCATCTTGGCCAACGGGCGGACGACGCCCCTCCGAGCCCTTCGTAGCGTGTTCGCACCGACCACGAACCGTCGCCCACGGAGTTCCCACATGCACCTCAACGAGCTTCGCCGCAGCGGCCACGCGCCCTCGCTGGCCGCGGCCCTGATCCACTTCGATGTGAGCTTCCTGTGCTGGGTGCTGCTCGGTGCGCTCGGCGCCTACATCGCCGAGGACCTCGGTCTCTCGGCGTTCGAGAAGGGCCTCGTCGTCGCCGTGCCGCTGCTGTCGGCGGCGTTCATGCGACTCGTGCTCGGCCTGCTCGGCGACCGCCTCGGACCGAAGCGGGTCGGCACCGTGAGCATGACGGTCGTGACGCTGCCGCTGCTGTGGGCCTGGCTGGCGGCCGACAGCCTGCCGCAGGTGCTCGGCGTCGGGGTGCTGCTCGGCGTCGCGGGCGCGTCGTTCGCTGTCGCACTCCCGCTCGCCAGCCGCTGGTACCCGCCGCGCCTCCAGGGCCTCGCGATGGGGATCGCCGGCGCCGGCAACTCGGGCACGGTGATCGCGACGCTCGCCGCGCCGCGGATCGCCGAGCACACCGGCTGGCACGCCGTGATGGGGATGGCGCTCGCGCCGGTGGCGCTCGCCTTCGCGTGCTTCGCGCTGCTGGCGAAGGAGCCCCCGCGCGCGGTCCAGCCGCTCACCGTCCGCGGGATGGCGGGGCTGCTGCACGAGCCCGACGCGCGCCGCATGGCCGGCCTCTACGCGATCACGTTCGGAGGCTTCGTCGGCCTCACGAGCTTCCTGCCGATCCTGCTGCACGACCAGTATGGGCTGACGAAGGTGCAGGCCGCCACGATCGCCGCCTGCGGCGGCGCGCTCGGCTCGCTGCTGCGGCCGGTCGGCGGCCACATCGCCGACCGCGTCGGCGGGACGACGGTGCTGAGCGGCGTGCTCGGCGTCGCCGGCGCGGGCCTGCTGTTCGTCTCCGGGCTGCCGGCGGTCGGCGTGACGGCGGTCGCGTTCGTGCTGACGATGGGCGCGCTCGGGCTCGGCAACGGCGCGGTCTTCCAGCTCGTCGGGCTGCGCTTCGCCGAGCGCATCGGCGCGATGACGGGGATCGTCGGCGCGGCCGGCGGGCTCGGCGGCTTCGCGCTGCCGTTCGCGCTGGGGGCGGTGAAGCAGCTCGCCGGCTCCTACGGCGTCGGGCTGGCGCTGCTGGCGGCGATCGCGGCGTCGGCGCTGCTGGTCGTGCGGGTCGTGCGGGGGGCGATGCGGACGCGGGCAGCGCTCGCGGCCGGTGGCGCCGCGCAACCGGCGGAGGCGCGAGCATGAGCGCCGCGGCGGAGGGAGTCCTCGTCGTCGGCGGTGGGATCGCAGGCCAGACACTCTGCGAGGAGGTGCGCCGTCGCGACGCTGGCGTGCCGCTGACGCTCGTGTGCGGCGAGGCGTGCGCGCCGTACGACCGCGTGCGCCTGTCGCACCTGCTCGCGGGCGAGGCGGACGCCGGCGAGCTGGCGCTGCGGCCGGCTGACTGGTACGCGGATCGGCGCGTCGAGCTGCTGACCGGCCGGGAGGTCGTCGCGCTCGACGCCGACGCCGGCACGGCTCAGTTGGACGATGGGCGCGAGCTGCGCTTCGCGCAGGCCGCGCTGTGCACGGGGAGCGACCCGCTGCTGCCGCCGCTGCCAGGGATCGACCTCCCCGGCGTGCACGCCTTCCGCACACCCGAGGACTGCGCGGCGATCGCGACCGGTGCCGCGGGCGCGCGGCGTGCGGTCGTGATCGGCGGCGGGCTGCTGGGGCTGGAGGCGGCGTACGGGCTCGTTCGGCACGGCGTGCACGTCACGGTCGTGCACCTCATGGATCGGCTGATGGAGCGCCAGCTCGACGCGGCCGCCGCCGCGCTGCTGCTGCCGGCGATCGAGGCGCTCGGCGTGCGCGTGCTGCTGGAGCGCGAGACGGGCGAGCTGCGCGCGGAGGCAGACGGGCGCGTGACCGCGGTGCGCTTCGCCGATGGCACGGAGCAGCAGGCGGACCTCGTCGTCGTCTCGATCGGGATCCGTCCGCGCGTCGAGCTGGCGCGCGCGGCCGGTCTGGAGGTGGCGCGCGGCGTGGTCGTGGACGACGCGATGCGCGCATCGCACGCGCGGGTCGTCGCCGTCGGCGAGTGCGCCGAGCATCGCGGCGTCGTGCACGGGATCGTCGCGCCGATCCACGAGCAGGCGGCGGTCGCGGCGGAGACGCTCGTCGGCGCGCCCGAGGCCATGTACACCGGTTCGACTCCCACCGCGAAGCTGAAGGTGATGGGGATCGACCTCGTCACCGCCGGCGCGGCGGAGGGCGCGCGGGCGGTGGTGGCGGCCGACGAGCAGGCCGGCACCTACCGCAAGGTGATCCTCGACGCCGACGGCTGCGCCGCCGGCGCGATCCTGCTCGGCGACGCGCGCGGGCACGAGCTGCTGACCGACGTGGTGAAGCGCGGCGAGCCGGTCGCGGACCCGCTCGCGCTGCTGGCCGAGGCGAGCGCGGCAACCGCCGCCGACCTGCCCGACGACGCCCAGGTCTGCAACTGCAACGGCGTCTGCAAGGGCGCGATCCTCGACGCGGTGCGCGTCGACGGCTGCGCCAGCGCGCGCGAGGTGATGGCGCGCACGCGCGCCGGCACCGGCTGCGGCTCGTGCAGATCCACCGTCCTCGACCTCGTCGCGCTCGCGACCGACGGCGCGGGCGAGGAGCCGGCGTATCTGTGCCCATGCCGGCAGCAGACGCGCGAGCAGCTGGCGGCTTTGGTGCGCGAGCGCGAGCTCGAGTCGGTGTCCGACGTGACGGCCGCGTGCGGCGCCGGGCGCGACTGCGGCGCCTGCAAGCCAGCCCTCGCGTACCTCGTCTCCGAGGTCGCTGCCAACCGCCACCGCGAGGAGCGTCACGCCCGCTTCATCAACGACCGAGTGCACGCGAACATCCAGAACGACGGCACGTTCTCGGTGATCCCGCGCATCCGCGGCGGCGTCACGACCCCGCAGGAGCTGCGCCGCATCGCCGACGCGGCCGAGCGCCACGCGGTGCGGATGGTGAAGATCACCGGCGGCCAGCGGATCGACCTGCTCGGCATCCGCAAGGAGGCGCTGCCGCAGGTGTGGGAGGAGCTCGGCATGCCGTCCGGCCATGCCTACGCGAAGGCGGTGCGGACGGTCAAGACGTGCGTCGGGACCGACTTCTGCCGCTTCGGGCTCGGCGACGCGATCAGCGTCGGGATCGAGCTGGAGCGACGGATGGAGGGCCTCTACACGCCGCACAAGGTCAAGTCGGCGGTGACCGGCTGCCCGCGCAACTGCGCCGAGGCGTATGTGAAGGACATCGGCCTCGTCGCGATCGAGGGCGGCTGGGAGCTGTACGTCGGCGGCGCGGCCGGCTCGCGCGTGCGCAGAGGCGACCTGCTGACGACCGTGGAGACGGGCGAGCAGGCGATCGCGGTCGCGCTGACGTTCCTGCAGCTCTACCGCGAGCAGGGCGAGTACCTGGAGCGCACGTACGACTACGTCGAGCGCGTCGGGATCGAGCACGTGCGCGCCGCCGTGCTGGACGAGGCGAGCGGCGAGCCGGCAGCGCTGCGGGAGCGCTTCGCGATCGCAAAGGCGGCCGCGGACCCCGACCCGTGGCTGGAGCGCCGCGACCCGGTCCACCCGAAGCAGTTCGCGGAGCTGGACACCGACCCAGAGCCGCTCACGCCGATCGACGCGCTGCTGGCCGGCGCGGGGGCCGGGCGATGAGCGCGCTCGCCGATGGGACGTGGGTAGCGGTCGGGCGCGTCGCCGACGTGCCGCTGTGGGAGGGCCGGCGCGTGACCGTCGAGGGCCGGCGGGTCGCGATCTTCCGCACCGACGACGGGCTGCACGCGGTGGGCGCCGACTGCCCGCACGCCGGCGGTCCCTTGCAGGACGGGCTCGTGGCCGACGACTGCGTGACCTGCCCGCTGCACGGCCGGCGCTTCGACCTGCGCGACGGCGAGCGGATCGGCGGCGGCGAGGGCGAGGGCCTGACCGTCTACGAGGTCGCCGAGCGCGACGGCGTGCTGCTGCTGAACCTGGCCTGGGGGCCCGCCTCCGCCGGCCACATGGCCGGCTCCGGCACCCCTCGGCTGCCATGAGCGCGGGCGAGCCGACCGCCGTCCGCACGACCTGCCCCTACTGCGGGACCGGCTGCGGGCTGCTCGCGCACGTCGCCGGCGGGCGGCTGGAGCGCGTCGAGGGCGACCCGCTGCACCCCGTCAACCGCGGGGCGACCTGCCAGAAGCCGCTGCGCCTGCCGGATGCGGTCGCCGCGCCCGATCGCGCGACGACGGTCCTGCGGCGCGCGTCGGCCGACCATCGCTGGGAGGCCGCGACGTGGGACGAGGCGATCCCGGAGCTGGCGGCGCGACTGGATGCGCTGCGCGGCGCCCACGGTCCTGACAGCGTCGCGCTCTACCTCTCCGGCCAGCTGCTGACCGAGGACTACTACGCCGCCGTGAAGCTGTTCAAGGGGTTCCTCGGCACGAACAACGTCGATTCGAACTCGCGCCTGTGCATGTCGAGCGCGGTCGCCGGCTACCGCGGCTCGCTCGGCTCCGACGGGCCGCCGCCCGGCTACGCCGACCTCGCGCAGACCGACTGCATGCTCGTGCTGGGGTCGAACGCCGCGGCCTGCCATCCGATCGTGTGGGGGCGCGTGCGGGCGCGTCAGCGCGAGGGCGCCGACGTGATCGTCGTCGACCCGCGCCGCACGCCGACCGCCGAGGCGGCCGACGTCCACCTCCAGCTGCGGCCCGGCACCGACCTGCCGCTGCTGAACGCGCTGCTGCACGCGATCGAGCGCGACGGGCTGCTCGACGACACGTTCCTCGATCGCCACACGACGGGGATCGAGGACGCGCTGGCGGTCGCGCGGGAGTGGCCGCCGGCGCGCGCAGCCGCAGTCTGCGGGATCGACGCGGTGGCGATCGAGGACGTCGCCCACCGCTTCGGCGCGGCGCAGCGCGCGATGGCGCTGTGGTCGATGGGCGCGAACCAGTCGGCCGTCGGCACGCTCAAGAACCAGGCGCTGATCAACCTCTGCCTCGCGACCGGCAACATCGGCCGCACCGGCACCGGCCCGCTGTCGCTCACCGGCCAGCCGAACGCGATGGGCGGGCGCGAGAGCGGCGGGCTCGCGCCACTGCTGCCGGGCTACCGCTCGATCGCCCTAGCCGAAGACCGCGTCGAGATGCGGCGGCTGTGGGACCTGCCGGCGCGCGCCCCCGGCATCTCGCCGCGGCCCGGCGTGGCGGCGACCGAGCTGGCGGAGGCGATCGAGCGCGGCGACGTGCGGGCGGTGTGGATCGTCGCGACGAACCCGGTCGTCTCGCAGCCGGACGCGGAGCGCTTCGCCGCCGCGCTGCGGCACTGCGAGCTGGTGGTCGTGCAGGACGCCTACCACCCGACCGAGACCGGCGCGCTCGCGACGCACCTGTTGCCCGCCGCCGCATGGCCGGAGAAGGACGGCACGATGACGAACAGCGAGCGGCGCGTGTCGCTCGTGCAGCGCGCGCTCGACCCGCCCGGCGACGCGCTGCCCGACTGGGAGATCTTCGCGCGCGTGGGCCGCGCGCTCGGGCATGCGGAGGCGTTCGGCTGGCGCGACGCGGCGGCCGTCTACGACGAGCATGCGGCGCTCACGGCGGGACGCCTGTGCGACGTGAGCGGCCTCTCGCACGCGCGGCTGCGGCGCGAGGGCCCGCTGCAGTGGCCGGTGCCCGCGCGGCGCGGCGCGGACCACGGCGGCACGCCGCGGCTGTACGCGAACCGGCGCTTCCCGACCGGGGACGGCCGCGCGCGGCTCGTCGCGACGCCGCACACGGAGCCGGTCGACGCCCCCGACGCCGCCTTCCCGCTCGTGCTGACGACCGGCCGCGTCGCCGGGCAGTGGCACACGATGACGCGCACCGGCAAGTCGGCCGCGCTGCTCGCGGAGGAGCCGGAGCCGTTCGTCGAGCTGCACGCCGACGACGCGCTCGCGGCCGGCGTCGCCGACGGCGCGCTCGCCGTCGTGCGCTCGCGCCGCGGCGCCGCGCACCTGCGCGTACGCGTGAGCGACCGCGTCGCGCACGGCGTCGCGTTCGCGCCGTTCCACTGGGGCGACCTGCACCTGTCAGCGGGCCGCCTGCCGCTCAACGGGATCGTCTCGCCCGCGCTCGACCCGACCTCGCGCCAGCCGGAGCTGAAGGCGACGGCGGTGCGGGTGGAGGCGCTGTCGCGCGCAGCCCCTGCCGTCACGACCGGCACCGCGCGGAAGACCGGCCGCCTGCTGGTCGTCGGGACCGGCATGGCGGCGGTCGCGACGGTCGAGGCGGCGCTCGCGCACGACGCGTCGCTAGAGGTGACGATGATCGGCCGCGAGCCGGATCCGCCGTACGACCGCATCTCGCTGTCGCACCTGCTCGCCGGCAAGGTCGGCGAGGCGGGGCTCCCGCTCAAGCCGTCCGCCTGGTTTGCCCAGCACGGCGTGCGGCTGCTGGCCGGCCGCGAGGTGACAGCGCTCGACCTCGACGCGCGGCTCGCGACGCTCGACGGCTCGGACGGGGAGCGCGTCGCGTTCGACAAGCTCGTGCTCGCGACCGGCTCGCAGCCGTCGCTGCCGGCGCTGCCGGGCCTGGAGCTGCGCGGCGTCCATCCCTTCCGCACGCTCGCCGACGTGCGCGGGATCCTGACCGCGAGCGAGCGCGTCCGGCGCGCGGTCGTGATCGGCGGGGGCCTGCTGGGGATCGAGGCGGCGCGCGGGCTGCGCGGGCGCGGGCTGCGCGTGACGCTCGTGCACCGCGCCAACCGGCTGATGGAGACGCAGCTCGACGAGGTCGGCGCACGGCTGCTGTCGCGCGCGTTGACGGACGTCGACGTGGTGCTCGACGGCGCGACGCGCGAGCTCGTGGACGCGGACGGCGACGGCGCGGTCGACGCGGTCGCGCTGGCGGACGGCGCGGCCCTGCCCGCCGAGCTGGTGGTGATCGCGACGGGGATCCGTCCCGAGACCGCGCTCGCTCGCGCGGCCGGCCTGGAGGTGCGCCGCGGGATCGTCGTGGACGACTCGCTGCGCGCGAGCGCGCCGAACGTGTGGGCGGTCGGCGAGTGCGCCGAGCACCGCGGCGTCGTGCACGGACTGTGGCCGCCGCTGCGCGCGATGGCGCAGGCGGCGGGCGCGACGATCGGCGGGCGACCGGGCGCGTTCCACGGCGCGCTCACCGCCACGACCCTGAAGGTGTCCGGGATCGACCTCTTCTGCGCCGGCGACCCGGCGCTGCACGCCGGCGACGAGGAGGTCCTCCAGCTCGACACGCGCCGCGGGCGCTACAAGCGGCTGATCGTGCGCGACGGACGGCTCGCCGGCGCGACGCTGCTCGGCGACCTCGCCGACGCGCCGCGCCTGCGCGAGCTGGCGGTCAGCGGCGCGCCCGTCCCCGACGACGTGCTCGGCAGCGACGGCGCCGCCGCCGAGGCGGCGAACGGCGACGAGCTCGTGTGCAGCTGCCAGGCGGTCCCGCGCGCGACGATCGCAGCGGCGATCCGCGCGAACGCGCTCACGAGCGTCGAGCAGGTCGGTCGCCACACGCAGGCGGGCACCGGCTGCGGCGGCTGCCGCGTGCGCGTGCAGGCGCTGCTCGACGCGGCCGAGGCGGAGGCGATCGCCGAGCTGCGCGCGAGCGTCGGGACTCAGCCGGTGTAGAGGCGCACGAGCGTCTCGGCAACGCAGACCGGCTTCGCGCCGCCCTCGACCTCGAAGGTGAGCGCGGTCGCCATCTGGATCCCGCCCGGAACGTCCTCGACGGAGGCGATCGACGCGCGCATGCGGACTCTGCCGCCGACCGGAAGCGGCGCGGGGAAACGCACCTTGTTGAGGCCGTAGTTGATGCCGAACGCGAAGCCCTCGATCGAGAACAGCTCGTACGTGAACTTCGGCGCGAGCGAGAGCGTGTAGTAGCCGTGCGCGATCGTGCCGCCGAAGGGCGTGTCCTTCGCTCTCTCGACGTCGACGTGGATCCACTGGTGGTCGCCGGTCACGTCGGCGAACGCGTTGATGTCCTCCTGCGTGACGAGGTGCCAGTCGCTGACGCCGAGCTCCTCGCCGATGCGGGCCTTGATGTCGTCGATGCCGTTGAGCGTGATCATGCGACGACCGTACTAGGCTGCCGGCGATGATCGCGCCGCTCCTCGTCGTCGACGCGCCCTCGCTGCTGTACCGCGCGTGGTTCGCGCTGCCGGACTCGATCACCGACGGGGAGGGGCATCCGGTCAACGCGCTGCTGGGGTCGACGAACGCGGTCCTGCGGGTCGTCGCGGACCGCTCGCCGCGCGCGGTCGTGATCTGCTCGGGAGCGGAAGCGGCGCGCTACCGCGTGGAGCTGTATCGCGGCTACCACGCCCAGCGCCCGCCGGTGCCGGAGGGGCTGGCGTGGCAGCTCGCGCAGGCGCCGACGCTGTTCGAGGCGCTCGGCTGGACGCTTGCGGGAACAGACGAGCTGGAGGCGGACGACCTGCTGCACTCGTTCGCGCTGGCGGAAGTCGAGGCGGGCGGAACAGCGCTGCTGATGACCGGTGACCGCGACATGTTCCAGTGCGCGTCCGAGCAGGTGACCGTGCTCTACCTGAAGACGGGCGTCAGAGGGTTCGAGGCGATGGGGCCGCGCGAGGTGCGCAAGCGCTACGGCGTGCCGCCGGAGCTCGTGCCGGACTTCATCGCGCTGCGCGGGGACCCGTCCGACGGCTTGCCGGGCGCGAGAGGGATCGGCGAGAAGACGGCGGCCGACCTGCTCGCGCGCCATGGCTCGCTGGAGGCCGCGCTCGCGAGACCGATCGGCGAGACGCCGCGCGTGCAGGGCGCGCTGCGCGACCAGGCCGACGAGCTGCGCGACTTCCTCGCGATCGCGACGCTGCAGCGGGTCGACGTCGCCCGCCCCGCCGACGGGGTCACCGACCTCGCCGGCGGCGCCGACGCCGCCGAGGCGCTCGGGATGCGCAGACTCGCCGAGCGCCTGCGCGCGGCCGGCGACCCGTCGCAGCTCTGACGCACTTTCGCTGCAGACGCGTGTAGCGCTGTCGCGGCGGTCGCTCCTACGGTCCGCCGGTGGCTCTCGAGAACGCGTACGAGCTGGCGTATCGCGAGGCGGTGCGGGCGCTGGAGCACCAGCGGGCGAATCTGACGGAGCTGCGCGGCCGAGCCAGTATGTTGCTTGCCGCCGCCTCCATCACCTTGTCGCTGCTCGGCCACCGAGTCGTTCACGCACCTCACGCGCTCGGATGGATGGTCCTGGTGTGTTTCGCGCTGCTCAGCCTGTCGGTACTCGCGATCGTGTGGCCGCACGAGGACTGGAGCGTGGATGTCAATCCGCAGGCGCTTATCTCCTCACGCCTCTCGCTGAGAAACCCGGACCTGTCCCTTCTCAGCTTGGAGCTGATCGCACATATGGCGCGCTACCAGCAGCTCAACAACCGGCGGCTCCGGCATGTCGCGCGGATGTTCCGCATTGGAGCATGTCTTCTTGCCATGCAGATCGTGTTGACCATCGCCGCGGCGACCGGCATCGTCTAAGCCGTGGGAACGATGACTGAGCAGGAGCGACTGGCAGCGCTCGAAGCACTCCTCAATCCGAAGCTGCCCGACCCCTTCATCTCCTATGACACGGGCCGGATGATGCGCGACATCCCGCCGCGGCGGACAGTGCGGGAGCGGGTACAGGCGCTGCTGAGGCGGCGGCGCAGACAGGACTGACGGCGCGCCTGCGATCATCGCCGGCGTGGCGCGCGTCGACTTCGACCCGGAGCAGACGGATCCGCTCGCGTTCTATCGGCTGCTGAACTCGGTCGTGATTCCGCGGCCGATCGCGTGGGTCTCCTCGCGCTCGGCGGAGGAAGTCGACAACCTCGCGCCGCACTCGTTCTTCACGGTCGCGTGCACCGACCCGCCGATCGTGCAGTTCACGTCGGTCGGCCGCAAGGACTCGCTGCGCAACGTCGAGGCGACAGGCGAGTTCGTCGTCAACTTCACGCCCGAGCCGCTGTTCGAGCAGGTCAACGCGACGTCCGTCAACGCGCCGCCGCAGGTGAGCGAGTTCGACCACGTCGGGATCGCCCGCGAGCCGAGCCTGCTCGTCGCGCCGCCGCGCGTGCGGGACGCGCCGGTCGCGCTCGAGTGCGTGCTGCACGACACCCTCTCGTTCGGCGACTCGACCGTCGTCTTCGGCCGCGTCGTGCACGTCGCGATCGACGAGCGCGTGCTGCGCGACGGCCGGCCCGCTGCCGATCTGCTGCGCCCGCTCGCGCGCCTCGGCGGCAGACAGTGGTCGACGCTCGGCGAGCTGCTGGAGATCGACCGGCCGCGCTGGGAGGACGTCGCGCTGGGCGAACGCGACGCTACGGCGTGAACTTGACCGTCAGCACGTCGCCGTCGCGCATCACGTAGTCGCGGCCCTCGACTCTCAGCGTGCCGCGTTCGCGCGCGGCGCCGTAGCCGCCGGCGTCGATCAGCTCCTCGCAGCCGATCACCTCGGCGCGCACGAAGCCTCGCTGGATGTCCGAGTGGATCTGGCCGGCGGCGTGCCAAGCGGTCAGGCCTCTGCGCAGATGCCACGACTGCGCCGGCTTCGCCTCACCGGCGGTGAAGAACGCGATCAGGTCGAGCAGGGCGAACGCGCCCCGCACCACGCGCTGCAAGCCGGACTCGGCGATGCCGAGCTCCTCGCGCATCGCGGTCGCCTCCTCGTCGTCCAGCTCGCTCAGCTCCGCCTCGATCCGCGACGACACGGCGACCGCCTTCGCGCCGTGCGCCTCCGCGTGCGCGGCGACCTCCTCCGGAACGGCGTCGTCGCCCTCGTCCACGTTCGCGACGAACAACACCGGCTTCGCGGTCAGCGGCTGCAGGTCGCGCAGCGCATTGGGCGCGTCCTCCGGCGGCGGCACCGTCCGCGCCGGGCGACCGGCTTGCAGTGCGGTGACCAGCTCCTCCAGCCACGCCTGCTCGGCTCTCGCGACCTTGTCGCCGCCGCGCGCCGCCTTCGTCACGCGCTCCAGCCGGCGCTCGGCCTGCTCCAGGTCGGCGTACGTCAACTCGGTCTCGATCGTGTCGATGTCGGCGCGCGGGTCGACGCGGCCCTCCGGATGCACGACGTTCTCGTCGCCGTGTGCGCGCACGACGTGCACGATCGCGTCCGTCTCGCGGATGTTCGCGAGGAACTTGTTGCCGAGCCCCTCGCCCTCGGACGCCCCTCTGACGAGGCCCGCGATGTCGTGGAAGGCGATCGTGTCGTGCACGACCTCGCTGGCGTTCAGCAGCGCCGCCAGGCGGTCCAGCCGCTCGTCGGCGACCGGCACGATCGCGACGTTCGGCTCGATCGTCGTGAACGGATAGTTGGCGGCCTCCGCGCCCGCGCGCGTCAGCGCGTTGAAGAGCGAGGACTTGCCGGCGTTCGGCATGCCGACGATCCCAACCTTCATGGGTGCGTGGGTCCCCGCATCGTCCTGCCGATCGCCGCCCCGAGCGCCACGCCGGCGACGATATCCGACGGGTAGTGGACGCCGAGATACAACCGCGACCACGTCATCGCAACTGCGGCGGCGCGCAGCGGGGCGCGTGGCAGCAGGTGCCGGAAGGCGTGGACGGCGGCGGCCGACGTGGCCGCATGCGCGCTCGGGAACGAGAGCTGCGTCGGCGTCGCGATCAGCGGCGGCAGATCGGGGAGCTGCGGGCGGCGGCGGCGCACCGCCAACTTGGCCGCCTGGTTCGCGGCGTAGGCACCGGCGATGGCGAGCGTCGCGCGGCGCCAGCGGGCGCGGCGCGGCCCGTCGAGCGCGACGCCGCCGCTCCCCAGCGCAAGCCACAGCGCGCCGTGCTGCCCCAGCGACGAGTAGAGCCGCACGGCTCGCTCGGCGCGCGGCGTGTGCGCAGCCGTGCGCGCGAGACGCAGGGCGGCGACGTCGAGCGCGAGCAGGCGACCGTTCAAGCGCCGAAGCCGACGCGTTGCTCGCCGGCGTCCACCTGAACGAACACGACCTTCGCGAGGTCGAGCGAGATCGTGCCGTCCTCGGCTTGCAGCTCGTACCAGTCGGCCGTGCTCTTGCTGTTCTCGAGCGCCTTCCGGAACGCGGCGAGCTGCTCGTCGGTCACGCGCGCAGCGACCGCCTGACCGTGGAAGCCGATCGTGATGCGCTGGCGGGGCTCGGGCATCAGTGCTGGTCCTCCGCGGGTTGGACGATCTCGGTCAACACGCCGCCCGTCGCGGCGGGGTGCACAAACGCGACGCGTGAGTTGCGGATCCCGATCCGCGGTGTCTCGTCGATCAAGCGCGTGCCGGCATCCTTCAGCGCCGCCAGCGTGGCCTCGATGTCGGACACCTGGTAGGCGACGTGGTGCAGACCGGGGCCCTTCTTCGCGAGGAACTTGCCGACCGGCGTGTCGGGCCCCAGCGGCGCGAGCAGCTCGACGTGGTTCTCGCCGACGTCGAGCAGGATGGCCTCGACGCCCTGCTCGGTCACCGTCTCGCGATGCACGACCGGCATTCTCAGCACGTCCGCGTACAGCTCCAGCGCGGCGTCGAGGTTCTCGACGGCGACGCCGATGTGGTCGATCCGGCTCAGCATGCGGGCGGGAGGATAGCGGCGGGGCGACCGCGCGCGGCGCGTCAGTCGCGCGCAGCGGCGATGCCGGGCTCTGACTGCGGCGGGTCGTCGGCCGGGCGCGGCAGGTCCGCCAGCACGCGATCGATGTCCGCGCGCTCGAGCACCTCGCGCTCCAACAGCGCGTCGGCGAGCGCGTCGAGCTGGCGCCGATGCTGGCGCAGCAGCGCGAGCGCGGCGCGATAGGCGCCATCGGCGAGATCGTGCTGCTCCTCGTCGCGCAGCCGCTGCGTCAGCTCGGCGGCGCTGCCGCCCTCGACGCGGCGCAACGTCACGCGCGTGCCCATCGCGTACTCGTCGATCATCGCGGCGGCGATCGCGGTGACCGCCTCGTAGTCGCCGGCGGCGCCGGTCGTGACGGAGCCGAACACGAGCTGCTCGGCCGCGCGTCCGCCGAGCAGCATCGTCATACGGTCGATCAGCTCCTCGCGCGTCTTGAGGTAGCGATCCTCCTCAGGGAGGTTGAGCGTGTAGCCGAGCGCGCGACCGCGCGGGACGATCGAGATGCGATGGACGCGGTCGACCGCCGGCAACAGCTCGGCGCACAGCGCATGCCCGGCCTCGTGGTAGGCGACGATGCGCTTCTCGCGCTCGCCGAGCGCGCGGCGCGCCTGCATGCCCGCGACGACGCGCTCGAGCGCGGCGTCAAAGTCGGGCGCCCCGATCAGGTCGACGTCACGGCGAGCCGCGAAGATCGCCGCCTCGTTGCAGATGTTCGCGAGGTCGGCGCCGGTAAGGCCGCTCGTCTGCCGTGCGATCAGGGCAAGGTCGACGCTCGGTGCAAGCGGCTTGCCGCGCGTGTGGACCTGGAGGATCCGCTCGCGGCCTCTCCGGTCGGGCGGCGCGACGAAGATCTGGCGATCGAAGCGGCCGGGGCGCAGCAGTGCCGGGTCGAGCTTCTCGAGCAGGTTCGAGGCGGCGATCACGACGACGTCGCCGCGGCCGCCGAAGCCGTCGAGCTCGACCAGCAACTGGTTGAGCGTCTGGTCCTTCTCGCCGGAGATGTCGGCCCCACGGCGGCCGCCGACCGCATCGAGCTCGTCGATGAAGACGATCGCGGGCGCCTTCTTGCGCGCGATCCGGAAGAGCCGCCGGATGCGCGCCGCGCCGAGCCCGGCGAACATCTCGACGAACGACGCCGCCGACTGCGCGAAGAAGTTCGCGCCCGACTCGTGCGCGACGGCCTTCGCAAGCAGCGTCTTGCCGGTGCCGGGTGGACCGTGCAGCAGGATCCCGCGCGGGACGGTCGCGCCGAGGCGCTTAAAGCGCTTCGGGTCGCGCATGAAGTCGACGACCTCGCGCAACTCGTCCTTCGCCTCGTCGACGCCGGCAATCTCGTCCCAGGCGATTTTCGGCGAGTCGGCGGGCTTGATCTCCTGCGGCTTCGTGCGCGGCATGTACCGCAGCGCAACGACCAGCAGCACCACGAGCATCCCCATGAAGATGATGGGCAGCCACGTCTGCGCCCATGACGTGAAGTCGTAGGAGCCGAGGAACGACGCGAGGATGCTCATGCCCACCAGCCTCTCATCGGCAGGTGAGCGCCGCGGCTCAACCGAGCAGTCTGCGCGTCACGTCCGCGTAGAAACGTGCCGCGTAGCCGAGATCGCGCACGTCGATGCGCTCGTCGGCGCCGTGCACAAGCGGTGCGGACTCGAGCAGCGACTGGTGGCGGTGCGGGAAGAAGCCGTAGGCGACGCAGTGGGGAAAGGCCTTGCGGAACCAGCGCGAGTCGGTGAAGCCCGGAAGGATCACCGGCACGGTGACCGCGCCCGGGTCGTTGTCGGCGACCCAGCCGTCGATCGCGTCGCGCAGCGGCGAGTCGGACGGCGAGCCGTTGCCGACGACCTGCTCGCTGAACTCGACGCGGAAGCCGTTTTGCTCTGGCGCACCGAGCACCTCGGCGATTGCGCGACGCACCTCGTCCTCCCCAAGCCCCGGCGGCACGCGGCAGTCGACGTGGATCTCGGCGCGGCTCGGGATCACGTTGACCTTCTCCGACGCCGCTGCACGCGTCGGCGTGAACGTGACACCGAGCATCGGCTCGAACATCGTCGCGAGGCGCGCGTCGGCGGCGGCGAGCCGCTGGACCGCAGCGGCCGGGTCGTCCGGGTCCTCGTCGAGCCCGCGCAGGAAGGCGGCCGGCACGTCGGTGATCGCGTAGGAGGGCTGGCGCGCGCCAAGCCGCTCGAGCAGCGGGCCAAGCTTCAACAGCGCGTTGTCGCCCATCTTCGGCATCGAGGCATGGCCGGCGACGCCCTCGGTGATCAGGCGGAAGCGGAAGACGCCCTTCTCCGCGCAACACACGCCGTAGCGGCGGACGCCCTCGTACTCGAAGCACGGCCCGCCGCCCTCGTTGATCAGGTAGTCGCAGCGGACCTTGTCGGGGTGCGTTTCGGTGATCCACTGGGCGCCGAGTGCGCCGCCCGTCTCCTCGTCGACGACGGAACAGATCAGCAGCTCCCCGCGCGCCGGCCGCCAGCCGGAGCGGGCGAGCGCCATCGCGGCGGCGATCTCGGCAGCGACCTGCGACTTCATGTCGAGCGCGCCGCGGCCCCACAGAAAGCCGTCGGCGAGGTCGCCGGACCACGGGTCGTGCGTCCACTCCGCGGGGTGTGCAAGGACCGTGTCAACGTGACCGAGCAGACACAGCGTCGGCCCAGGCGCGGCGCCGCCGAGTCGAGCGATCAGGTTCGGCCGCTCCGGCTCGGCGCCGACCAGCTCGCAGTCGAAGCCGGCGCTCGTCAGCTCGCCCAGCAGGAACTCCTGCAGCAGCCGCTCGTTGCCCGGCGGGTTGACCGTGTCGTAACGGATCAACCGCTGCAGCAGCTCGATTGTCGCCTGTTGCAGATCCGCGCTCATCAGCGAAGCGATCCTATGTCACCGCACGATCGCCTCGACGACCATGCTGGCGGCCGCGACCAGCAGCACGACCCCGATTGCGCGGATCAGCTGGCGCTCTGACAGCCGGCCCGTCAGGCGCGAGCCGAGCAGCGCGCCGGGGATGGAGGCCGCGCCGCCGACAAGGATCGGCGTGAGGTCCGGAGCGGCGTTCGGCAGATGACCGAGCGCGCCCGCGACTCCGACGAAGAAGCCGATCGCGACGTTGGTGCCGACCGCTCGGAACGGCACCTCGCCGACGAGCCGCAGCAACGCCGGCATCCGCAGCGAACCGAGGATCAGCCCGACGATCCCGCCGAGCAGGCCGATCGCAGCGCCGCTCGCGACTGCGACCGGGATGTCGAGTCCCGGATGCTCCTCGCGCGAGCGGTCGCCCCGACGCGCCGGCGACGCGCCGCTGCGCAGCATCCCGATCCCGCTGCTCAGCAGCACCGCGGCGATCGCGAGCAGCAGCGCGCGCTCCGGGAGGACGCCGGACAGGTAGCCGCCGGCGACCGCGCCGACGATCGACGGCGGCGCCATCCACGCGAACAGCCGCCAGTTGATGCGACCGGCGCGGATGTGCGCGACGGCAGCGGTCCCGGCCGCGACGGCGCTGATCGCGATGTTCGCGCCCGCGCCCGCCGCCGGCGAGGAGGCGACGAGCAGCACGATGGGCAGGCGGAGGTTGCCGAGCACGAGCCCGACGAGGCCGCCGCCGAGCGCCACGAGGAAGCACCAGATCGCGAGCAGCGCGAGCTCCACGGCGCGACAGGGTAGGGATCGTCGTGCGCGTGCAGGAGACTGAGACGTGAAGATGGACTCGCTGTTCGAACCGGAGGAGGCGACGCCTCGAGCCGCGGCACCCGCCGGTGCGCCGCTCGCGGCGCGGATGCGGCCGCGGACGCTCGACGAGTTCGTCGGCCAGGAGCACCTGCTCGGCGCGGGCTCGGCGCTGCGCACCGCGATCGAGCAGGGCCGTCCGCATTCGATGATCCTGCACGGGCCGCCGGGGTCTGGGAAGACGACGCTCGCCCGCATCGTGGCGGCGAGCGCGAACGCGGCCTTCGAGGAGCTGAGCGCCGTCCAGGCCGGCAGACCCGAGGTGCGCGAGGTGCTGAGACGCGCCGAGCAGCGTCGGCGCGGCGGGCGCGCGACGATCTTCTTCCTCGACGAGATCCACCGCTTCAACAAGGCCCAGCAGGACGCGCTGCTGCCGGCCGTCGAGGAAGGGCTCGTGACGCTGATCGGCGCGACGACGGAGAACCCGTCGTTCGAGGTCAACGGCGCGCTGCTGTCGCGGACGCGCCTGTACGAGCTGGAGGAGTTGACGGACGCGAACGTGCTGACGCTCCTGCGGCACGCGCTGGAGCGGGGCGAGTGCGGCGACGTGCGCGTCGAGGACGACGCGCTTGAGCTGCTGGCCGCGCGCGCGGGCGGCGACGCGCGCACCGCGCTGGCGGCGCTGGAGCTGGCGTGCAGAACCGCGCCCGACGGCGTCGTCTCGCAGGCGCATGCGGAGGATGCGCTGCAACGGCGGATCCTCCACTACGACCGCGCCGACGACCGCCACTACGACACGATCTCCGCCTGGATCAAGTCGACGCGGGCGTCCGACCCCGACGCGTCGCTCTATTACCTCGCGGTGATGCTGGAGGGCGGTGAGGATCCGCGCTTCATCGCGCGGCGGATGGTGATCCTCGCCAGCGAGGACATCGGCAACGCGGACCCGCAGGCACTGAGCGTCGCGACTGCGGCGGCTGCGGCGGTCGACCGCGTCGGGCTGCCGGAGGCGCAGTTCCCGCTCGCGCAGGCGGCCATCTACCTCTCGCTCGCACCGAAGTCGGACGCGGCGAAGCGCGCGATCGGCGCGGCGCGCGTGTTCGTGCGCGAGCACGGCGCCGAGCCGCCGCCGGTGCAGTTGCGCTCAGGCGGTCGCGGCGAGGGCTACGACTCGCCCCACCGCCATCCCGGCCACCTCGGCGAGCAGGAGGTCGCGCCTCCGGGCGCCGTCGGCGAGCGCTTCTACGTGCCCGACGAGCAGGAGTCGGCGCTCGCCGCGCGACTGGCGGAGATCCGGCGGGCGCGCGGGCGGGAGCTCTAGCTTCCGGTCGTCCCGCCGTTGCCCGAGCGACGCGGGAAGCGGCCCGCGAAGCGGCCGAAGCGCTCGGCGGGACCCTGCAGCGGCTCGACGACGTGGACGAGCGTGCCCATCGTCGTGTCGAGATGGTCGAGCACGAGCAGCAGCTGCTCGATCGGGCCCGTCAGTCTCGCGATCGCGGGCGTCAGCTCGGGCAGCGAGCGCTCGAGCTCGACGAGCGCCGGCAGCATCCGCTCGATGTGCGTCGTGTGCTCGTCGATGTCGGCCAGCACCGACGTATGCTCGGCCACCTTCTCGAGCGCCTCCAACACCGCCGGGAGCACGTCCGTCGCCTCCGCGACGCGCGCCATGTCCTGGCGGATGCCCGGCAGCATGTCGGTCGCCTCGGCCACGCGCGCCATCTCGCGCCGCACCTCCGGCAGCACGTCCGTCGCCTCGGCGATTCGCGCGAGCTGCAGCGGGATCGCCGGCAGCGCAAGCGCGCCGTTGACGGCGTCGCTCAGGAGACTCGTCAGCGAGGGTGGCATAAACGCCAGCGTACGCCTGACGGCGGTGCGCCAATCACCGGGTGGTCTGCGCATCGTGCTCCGCGCGGACTACGGAACCGCGCGCGGCTCGGTCAGGCGGCGGCGCGGGCGGTCAGATGCGCGCGGTCGGCGTAGCGAATCCGCCCCGGCAGGAACGGGACCAACAGGCGCCTCGCGTACTCCGTGTGCCCGCGCAGCGCGATGCCGCGCAGCGGGTCCCAGCGGAAGCCGTACTGGCGGCGGACCTTCGGCGGCAGCAGGCCGACGGTGACGAAGTTCGCCGCCTCCAGCAGCGGGCGCAAGTGCAGCGGCACCGGCGGGCGCATGACGATCTGGACCGCCAGCTCGCGCGCCGCGTCGGTCACCTCAAGATCGTGGCGCACGGTGTGCCGGACGTACTCCTCGAACGCCTCGATGCTCGCCGGCATGTCGCGCTCGCGCAGCCCGAACATCCGCCCGAAGATGCGGTAGTCGCGCCAATAGGCGTCGCGCTCGTCGCGCGTGAGGCTGCGCACGTAGCGCTCGTAGACGGTCAGGCCGGAGTCGACGAGCGTCGCGAGGATCCACAGCAACAGCGCCGGGTCGTCGGCGGCGTACGGCGTGCCGGCGGGGAAGCGGCCGGCCGGCTCGGCCAGCTCGCCGCGCACGCGCCGATGCATCGCGCGCACGCGCCGCGTCGCGCGCTCGGCCTGCTCGCGCGGGCCGTACACGACCAACTCGACGATTCTGGCGGTGCGGTTGAGCCGCTCGTACGGCTCGTCGAGCGCGCCGGTGTGCGCGAAGAAGCCCGCGAACGCCACCGGGTGCGCCGCCTGCATCAGCAATGCGCGCGGCCCGGCAAGCGCCATCACGTGCTCGCGATGCACCCGACGGATCATCGCGTCGTCGCCGAACACCCCATCCATAGGTCCAGAGTAGAAAGTCGCGGCGAGCGCGTACCCTGTTCAGCCGATGCCTGCCCAGGCCTACAGCGGCAAGGAGTGCGTCTGTCAGCTCCGCAAGGGGATCTGCGACCAGTCGTGCGTGCGCGACATGCTCGAGACGCCGTTCTACATCGCCTGCCTGAAGCTGAAGGGGCGGCGGTGTCTCGTCGTCGGCGGGGGCGACGTGGGCCTGGAGAAGGTTGAGGGCCTGCTCGCCTGCGACGGCGACGTGACGGTCGTCGCGCCGGAGCTGCAGCCGGAGCTGCGGCGTTTGGCCGACGAGGGCTCGATCGTGTGGCGTGCGCGCGCCTACGAGCCGTCCGACCTCGAAGGCTGCTTCATGGTGATCGCCGCGACGAACGACTCCGAGGTCAACATCGGCGTCTACGAGGACGCCGAGCGGCGCGCGATGCTCGTCAACGTCGTCGACGTGCCGCCGCTGTGCAACTTCATCCTGCCGGCGATTGTCCGCACCGGCCCGCTCGCGATCGCGATCTCGACGGCGGGCGCCTCCCCCGCGCTGGCGAAGCGCATGAAGCGCGAGATCGGCGAGCTGTTCGGCGAGGACTACGCGCGCCTGGCGGTCATGCTCAACGACGCCCGCGGCTGGGCGAAGGCGACGCTGCCGACCTACCAGGACCGCAAGGAGTTCTTCGAGTCGATCGTCAACGGCTCGCCGGACCCGATCGAGCTGCTGCGCGCCGGTGACGAGCGTGCGGTGCTCGACCTGATCTCCGCCGCGCAGCGGACGCACGCGCCGGCCTGAGCGCCTGCGCGGCGCTCGCCTCGGCACGCGCCGCGACGAGCTGGACGTGGAGCGTCTGGTGCATGACGATGAGGACGAACGCCGCGCCGCGGACCGGACATGTCCGCTTCGGCGTCCGGCGTCCGTCTTGATCGGCATGAACCTCGAAACGCTCATCGCCACTCACCGCCGCCCGCTGGAGCGGCACCTGCGCCGCCGCGTCGGCGACCCCTCGCTCGCCGAGGACCTCGCGCAGGAGGTCTTCCTGCGCGCGTGGCTGCACCCGCCCGATGGCCTGCCGGAGGCGCGGCTGCGCGCATGGCTCTATCGCGTCGCGACGAACCTCGCGATCGACGCGCTGCGCGCCCGCGCCGGGCGGCCGCTGCTCGACGGCGGCCTGATCGACCTGCTGGAGCACGCCGCCGCGCCCGCGGGCGAGGACCACGACGAGCGGCTCGCGATCGAGGCGGCGCTGGCGCAGCTGCCGGCGCGCGAGCGCGCGCTCGTGACGTTGCAGTTCGCCGGCTTCGGCCCGACCGATGCGGCGCGGCTGCTGCAGACGACGCCGGAGGCCGCGCGCAAGCGGCTCGCGCGCGCCCGCGCGCGCTTCCGCCACGCCTATGCCCACGCCGCGCCCTCCGCCAGGCCGGTCGTGCTGCTGCTCGTGCGCGACGAGGACCCGGATCTGTACGAGCGCTGGCTCGCCGGCGCCGAGCTGCACGTGCGACGCGTGAGGAACGCTGAGGACGCTGCGCAGCAGCTCGCGACCGCCCACGCGCTCGTGCTGACCGGCGCCGACGACGACGTCCACCCGGCGCTTTACGGCCAGCAGACGCGCGGCGCGAAGCCGGGCAGCCTCCCCGGCGACCGCGCCGACGCGGCGGTCCTGTCGGACGCCCTCGCACACGGCCTCCCGGTGCTCGGCATCTGCCGCGGTCACCAGCTGCTGAACGTCGTGCGCGGCGGGACGCTGCACCAGGACCTCGGGTCCGAGGGCGCGACGGAGCGGCCGGAACTCCACGCCGACCGGCGCATGCACGCCGTCGCCACGGGCGCCGACTCGCTCACCCGACGGATCGTCGGCACGCGCGCGGCGGTGCCCAGCCTGCACCACCAGGCGGTCGACCGGCTGGGACGCGGGCTGCGGGTGACGTCGCGATCGGCTGACGGGATCGTCGAGGGGATCGAGGTCCCGCGGCACCCGTTCGCGGTCGGCGTGCAGTGGCACGCCGAGCTGCCGGAGGCCGGGATCGCCGGCCGGCGCGTGCGCGACGCGCTCGCCGACGCGGCGCTGCGGCACGCCGCCGCGTCGGAGCCGGTCGCGCTCGCCGCCTGAGCGGTTCGCCCACGCGTGCGACACTTCGCCGCGTGGGCGAGCTGACGCACCTCGACGACGCCGGGCGCGCACGGATGGTCGACGTCGGCGACAAGGACGTCACCGCCCGCCGCGCGCTCGCGCGGGCGGTCGTGCGCATGGCGCCGGCGACCGCCGCGGCCGTGCGCGACGGCGACGCGCCGAAGGGCGACGTACTCGGCCCGGCGCGGATCGCCGGGATCCAGGCGGCGAAGCGCACGTGGGAGCTGATCCCCCTGTGCCACCAGCTGCCGCTGTCGTTCGTCGACGTGGTTGTCGAGGTCGACGCCGACGCCGGCACGGTGACGCTCACCGCCGAGGCGCGCACGACCGCCCAGACCGGCGTCGAGATGGAGACGCTCACGGCCGTCTCCGTCGCAGCCCTGACCGTCTACGACATGGTCAAAGGGCTCGAGAAGGGCGTCGCGATCGAGCAGGTCGTGCTGCTGGAGAAGTCCGGCGGCCGCTCGGGCGACTGGCGACGCGGTTAGTCCGCGTTGCCAGCTTTGACGATCTCGTCGAGCGCAGCCTCAATGGTCGCGACGAGCGTTCTTGTTCCGAGGAGCTCGCGTGCTGCATCGACCTTGTCAAAGTCCACTCTCAAGCAGGTTTTGCGCCGAGCGGTCGTGCTCTCTGTGGTGCGTGGCGCCGCCGTTCCAGGCACTTGAGACCTCCCTCGCTTGGATACTTGCGAGATCTTGAGCCGCTTTGACGAGCGCGTCTACAGCCTTCTCCACTGCACCTGCCACCAGTGATCTGGCACCCACTCGTCTAAGCTCGCCCGCGTGCAGACGGCGATCCTGACGATCTCCTCGACGCTCGCGCGGGGGGAGGGCGACGACGTCTCGGGCGACCTGCTCGCGCAACTCGCGACGGAGGCCGGCTGCGAAGTCGTGGCGCGCGACGTCGTCGGCGACGACAAGGGCCGCATCGAGCCGGCGCTGCGCGGCTTCGTGCGCAGAGCGATCCCGCTCGTGTTCACGACCGGCGGCACCGGCCTCACGCCCGACGACGTGACGCCCGAGGCGACGCGCGCGGTGATCGACCGGCTGGCGCCCGGAATCGCCGAGGCGCTGCGGGCCGAGTCGCTCCGGCACACGCCGATGGGCATGCTCTCGCGCGGGGTGGCGGGGATCTCCGAGCGCACGCTGATCGTCAACCTGCCGGGCAGCCCGAAGGCGATCGCCCAGCTCTTCCCCGTGCTCGCGCCGACGCTCGGACACGTCGTCGCCACGCTGCAGCGCGACGGTGGACGCGACGCCGGCCATTGAGCTGCGCGGCGTCGGCCGGCGCTACGGCGAGCGCTGGGCGCTCGACGACGTCTCCGTCACCGTGCCGACCGGCGCGACGCTCGTCGTGTTCGGGCCCAACGGCGCCGGCAAGTCGACGCTGCTGCGCGTGCTGGCGACGCTGCTGCGGCCGCATGGCGGCGAGGCGCGCGTGCTCGGCGAGCCGCTGCCCGAGCGCGAATGGGCCGTGCGCGGCAAGGTCGGCCTGCTTGCGCACGAGGCGCTGCTGTACCGCGACCTGTCGGCGCGCGAGAACCTGCGCTTCCACGCCCGCCTGCACAAGGTCGCCGAAGCGCGCGTGGAGGAGCTGCTGGAGCGGATGCGGCTCGCCGGCCGCGCCGAGGACCCGGTGCGCACGCTCTCCCGCGGCCTCTTGCAGCGCGTCGCCGTCTGCCGCGCGGTGCTGCACGACCCGCCGCTGCTGCTGCTCGACGAGCCGCGCGCGAACCTCGACCCGGCGGCCGCCGAGCTGATCGAGCCGCTGATCGGGCGCGACAGCGGACGCACCCGCGTGGTCACGAGCCACGACCCGGCGGGCGGCCTCGCGGAGGCCGACTACGCGCTCGGGCTGCGCGACGGACGGGTGGCGCTGAGCGCGCCGGCGGGCGAGGTCGACGCGGCGGGCGTTGAGGAGCTGTACCGGTGAGGCCCTCGATCGCGCTGCTGCGCAAGGATCTGCTGCTGGAGCGCCGCGCGCCGGAGGCGGTCCCGGCGATGCTGCTGTTCAGCGTCACGACGTTCGTGCTGTTCCACTTCGGGCTCGGCCGCGACAGAGTGTCCGGTCAGCTCGCCGCCGGCGTGCTGACCGTCACGCTGCTGTTCGCGGCGATCCTCGGCATCAACCGGCTGTTCGTCGCCGAGCAGGAGGAGGGCGGCTTCGACGGGGTGCTGCTCGCGCCGATCGACCGCACCGCGCTGTTCGTCGCCAAGGCGGCGGGGCTGTTCCTGTTCCTGGCGCTGGTCGAGCTGGTCGCGGTGGCGGCGTTCGCGATCCTGCTGCTGGGACCGAGCCCGTGGCCGGCGCTGCCGGGGCTGCTCGTCGTGCTCGCGCTGCTCGACCTGGCGCTCGCGGTCGTCGGGTCGCTCGTCTCCGCGTTGGCGATCCGCACACGCGCGCGCGACCTGATCGTGCCGATCGTCGCGCTGCCGCTGCTGACGCCCGCGCTGATCGCGGCCGCACGGGGCGCCGCGCCGCTGTTCGCGGCCGCCGGCGCCGGGGCGCCGCCAACCAAGTGGCTGGCCGTGCTGGCGCTCTATGATCTCGTCTTCGGGCTGCTCGCCTACGCCGTGTTCGACTTCCTCCTGGAGGACTGACAGACATGTACGGGAAGGGGCTGCGGGCGCTCTCGCTCGCCACCTTCGCCGCCTTGACCGCCACGTTCGCGCTGGTCTTCTTCTACGCCCCGCTCGACGCCGACCAGGGCTTCATCCAGAAGATCTTCTACGTGCACGTGCCGGTCGCGATCGTGACGCTGTGCGCGTACGTGCTCGGCGCGATCTTCGCGGCGCTGCACCTGCGCACGCGCGACCGCAAGTGGGATCTGCGCTCCTACGTGGTGATCCACATCGCGCTGATCTTCAACATCCTCGGGCTGCTGACGGGGGCGATCTGGGCGAAGGCGTCGTGGGGCCACTGGTGGGTGTGGGACGAGCCGACGCTCGTGTCGTTCCTGATCGTGTTCCTGCTGTTCGCGACCTATCAGCCGCTGCGCTTCTCGATCGAGGACCCCGAGCGGCAAGCCCGCTACGCGTCGGTGTTCGCGATCATGGCGGGCGCGTTCGTGCCGCTGAACTTCGTCGCCGTCCGCGCCGCGACCGCGTACGTCCACCCGCGCGTGCTGGGTACGACCAACGGCGGCCTGCCGAGCCAGATGGCGCTCGTGTTCGTGCTGGCGATCGTCGCGATGGCGCTGCTGTTCGCGCTGCTCGTCAGCTACGAGATCGCCGCCAAGCAGACGAAGTGGCGCCTGCGCGCGCTCAGACGCCGCCTGCTCGGCGCCGACGCGGTCGCGCCGCTCGGCCGCAGCGCGGCCCCGGCGCTCGGCGAGCCGGCGCGCAGCGGCGGAGCGCCCGGTGCGCCTCGCGGGCGGGCGGGGTCCCATCCGGCGGAGGCTGCGTCATGAGCGCCCTGCTCGCGGCCGCCCCGGCGCTGCCGCTGCACGAGGCCGGCAAGTACGTCGCCGGCGCGTTCGTCGTGTTCGTCGCGGTGATCGTGATCTATGTCGCGATCATGGCGGTGAAGCTGCAGCGCATGAGCAAGGAGCTGAACGAGCTGAACGCCGCGCTCGACATGCGCGTGCGGGCCGAGGACGAGGCGAGACGATGAGCGAGGTGCTCGCGCTCGGCGTCTCGCACAAGACCGCGCCGATCGCGGTGCGCGAGCGGCTCGCGCTCACGCCCGGCAAGGTCGGCGGCTACCTGCACGAGGTGCAGGGCGTCGCGGGCGTGCAGGAGGTCGTCGCGATCTCGACCTGCAACCGCACCGAGACCTACCTCGTCGCGAGCGACCCGGTCGAGGCTGAGACGGCCGTGCTCGGGATGCTGGCGCGCAAGGCGGGGATCCGCCCGACCGAGCTGGCCGGCTCGATCTACGCGCTGCGCAACTGCGACGCGGCGCGCCACCTCTACCGCGTGACCGCGGGGCTGGAGTCGATGATCGTCGGCGAGGCCGAGGTGCAGGGCCAGGTCAAACGCGCCTACGAGGATGCGCTCGCGGCGCAGACGACCGGCCCGCTCACGAACCACCTGTTCCGCGCCGCGCTCGCGACCGGCAAGCGCGTGCGCAGCGAGACGAAGATCGGCGAGCGGCACATGAGCGTCTCGTCGGTCGCGGCGCAGCTCGCGGCCGAGCAGCTGCACGGGCTCGAGCGCAAGGAGGTGCTGCTGCTCGGCGCCGGCGAGACGAGCGAGCTGGCCGCCAAGGCGCTGGCCGCGCAGGGCGTCGACGCGATCTTCGTCGCGAACCGCCGCCACCAGCGCGCCGTCTCGCTCGCGCAGCGCTTCGGCGGCCAGGCGATGTCGTTCGACGAGCTGCCGACGGAGCTGCAACGCGCCGACGCGCTCGTGTGCGCGACCTCCTCGCCGCATGCGCTGCTGGGCGCCGACGAGCTGGCGGCGGTGATGGACGCGCGCGACGGCCGGCCGCTGCTGATCCTCGACCTCGCCGTCCCGCGCGACGTCGCGCCCGAGGTGCGCGACGTGCCGGGCGTCGCGCTCTACGACGTCGACGACCTGCAGGCGGTGATCCGGCGCAACAGAGCGGTGCGCCAGGGCGAGGCGTCGCACGCCGAGGGGATCGTCGAGGAGGAGATCCAGCGCTTCGCCGAGTGGCTTGGCTCGCTGGAGGTGCTGCCGACGCTGAGCGCACTGCGCGAGCGCGGCGCGGCGATCGCGCAGCAGGTCGTGCGCGAGAACGCGGGGCGCTGGGAGTCGATGTCGGAGCGCGACCGCGACCGCGTCGAGGCGATCGCGCAGGCGATCGTCAACCGGCTGCTGCACGAGCCGACGCTGCGCATGAAGCAGATGACCGACGAGCGCGTGCACCTGCGGATGCAGGTCGTGCGCGAGCTGTTCGGGCTGGAGGAGGTCGTCGAGGGGGTCGACGACGCAGAGCGGACGCTGGCCGACGTGCGGCCGCTGCGTCGGCCGGGCCAAGCGTCCTGATGCGGATCGGCTCGCGCGGCAGCGCGCTGGCGCTCGCGCAGGCGAACTTCGTGGCGGAGCTGCTCGGCGGGGCCGACGCCGGCGTCGAGGTCGTCGCGATCACCACGAGCGGCGACCGCGGGATCCTGCTCGGCGACAAGTCGCGCTGGATCAAGGAGCTGGAGGCGGCGCTGCTGGCCGGCGAGGTCGACGCGGCGGTGCACTCGGCGAAGGACGTGCCGACCGAGCTGCCGGCGGGCTTCGCGCTCGGCGCGGTTCCCGAACGGGTCGACCCGCGCGACGCACTCTGCGGAGCGGCGTCGCTGCAGGAGCTGCGCGCGGGCGCGCGCGTCGGCACGAGCAGCCTGCGGCGCGCAGCCGGGCTGCGCGCGCTGCGGCCGGACCTCGAGGTGGTCGCGCTGCACGGCAACGTCGACACGCGCCTGTGGAAGCTGGAGAAGGAGAGCGGCGAGCTCGGACTCGACGCGATCGTGCTGGCGCAGGCGGGGCTCGACCGGCTCGGACGCAGAGTCCCGGTCGGCTGCACGCTCGACGAGCTCGTGCCGGCGCCCGGCCAGGGGACGCTCGTGGTCGAGACGCGCGCCGACGACGCGGCGACACGGGACGCGTTGCGCGCGATCGACGACCCGCACGTCGGCGCATGCCTGGAGGCGGAGCGCGCGTTGGCGCGGGCGCTCGGCGCCTCGTGCAACACCCCGCTCGGCGCGCACGCGGTGCTGGCCGACGACGGCGCGATGACGCTGCGCGCCTTCCTCGGCCTGCCGGACGGCTCGGCGTGGCTGCGCGACGAGCTGAGCGACCGGCTCGGCGCCTCGCCGGAGGCGCTCGGCGCTGAGGTGGCGCGGCGGATGCGCACGGCGGGCGCGGACGAGCTGCTGGCGGCGTGCGAGCGGCTCGCGGCCGACAATGGCGCGCGGGCGGGCGGGCTCGGTTCATCGATGCCGGAGGGGAAGCGGCTGTGAGCGACGCGCGCGGCGTCGTGTACCTCGTCGGCGCCGGGCCGGGCGACCCCGGCCTGCTGACGGCGCGTGCGCTGGAGCTGATCGCGACCGCCGACGTGATCCTCTACGACCGCCTGGTCCCCGCGACCGCGCTCGACGGCGCACGCCCCGACGCCGAGCGGATCTACGTCCGCAAGGAGGGCCGCGGGCCGCAGATCCCCCAAACGCAGATCGAGCGCGTCCTGCTCGAATTCGCGCGCGCCGGCAAGCGCGTCGTGCGGCTGAAGGGCGGCGACCCGTTCGTGTTCGGCCGCGGCGGCGAGGAGGCGCTGGTGCTGCGCGCGGCGGGGATCCCGTTCGAGGTCGTGCCGGGCGTGACGTCCGGCGTCGCCGCGCCCGCGTACGCGGGAATCCCCGTCACGCACCGCGAGCGCGCGTCGGCCGTCGCGCTGATCACCGGCCACGAGGACCCGGACAAGCCCGCGTCGGCGATCGACTGGCCGGCGCTGGCGGCGTTCCCCGGCACGCTCGTCTTCTACATGGGCGTCAAGCAGCTCCCGCGGATCGCGCAGCAGTTGATCGCCGGCGGTCGGGCGGCGGACGAGCCGGCGGCGGTGATCGAGCGTGGCACGCTGCCGGGCCAGCGAACGGTCGTCGCGACGCTGGAGACGATTGCCGCGCGAGCGGCGTCGGAGCGGATCAGACCGCCGTCGATCACGCTCGTCGGACCGGTCGCCGCACTGCGCGAGGAGGGCGCCCGCTGGTTCGAGGAGCGGCCGCTCTACGGTCGCAGCGTCGCCGTGACGCGCGCGCGCGAGCAGGCGAGCGGGCTGGCCGCGCGGCTGCGCGAGCTCGGCGCGGAGGTGGTCGAGACGCCGGTCATCAGCGTCGTGCCGCTCGACCCGCCGCCGCCCGACGCGTCCCGCTACGACCTCGTCTGCCTGACCTCGCCGAACGGCGTGCGGCTGCTGTTCGAGCGGCTCGCGGCGGCAGGGCTCGACGCCCGCGCGCTGCACGGCGCGCGCGTCGCGGCGATCGGCCCGGCGACGGCGCGCGCACTGCGCGAGCACGGGATCGTCGCCGACGTGCTGCCCGCCAGAGCGGTGGCGGAGTCGCTCGTGGAGGCGCTCGGCGACGCGCCGGTGAAGCGCGCGCTGATCGCCCGCGCGAAGGTTGCCCGCGACGTGCTGCCCGACGCGCTGCGCGCCCGCGGCGCGGAGGTCGACGTGCTCGAGCTGTACGAGACGGTCGCCGAGCCGTTGACCGACGCGCAGCTCGCCGCGATCCGTGCTGCCGACTACGTCACCTTCACCTCCGCCTCGACGGTGGCGAACCTGCTCGGCGCGCTCGCCGGCGACGGCGACGAGCTTGCGGGCGCCCGCCTCGCCTCGATCGGGCCGATCACCTCCGACGCGCTTCGTGCCCACGGCCTCGAACCCACGCTCGAAGCCGATCCCCACGACGTCGACGGCTTGCTCGCCGCGCTCGTGGCGGACGCGGCCACGTCGGACTGACGCAGCGAGCGTGTACCGGGTAGGCGGTACAAAAATGTACCGCCTACCCGGTACAGCTCAGCTGCCGCTTGCGGCGACCTTGGAAGCTGTCGGGTCGGCGAGCGGCGACGCCCGCCGCAGCCACTCGTCGAACAACGGGTCGACGATGTACCACCCGTCCGCTCGCTGATCGACGAGCCCGCGGCCTTGCAGCCGCACCAGCGCGGGGCGGACGCGCGAGTGGCTGGAGAAGCCGTAGAGCTTCGCCAGCGCCCGGCTCGTGACGTTCCCCCCGCCGCGGTCTGCGATCAGCTGCAACGCGCGGACCTCGTTGACCTCGCCCTCGTCGCCGTTCATGAGCACGTTGAGCACTGCCGCGAACTCCGACCGTTCGATGCTCTGCACGAGCCGGTCGTGGGCGTCGATCACAGTTTCGAGCGTTACCGCTCTGCGCGGCGGCGTGGCCGCCCAGCACTCCCATGCAAGCTGCTGCGTACTGCGCGGATGCGCGTTCGAGGCGTCAAGCAGGAAGTCGAGCGCCGGCTCGTCCGCCGGCTTTCCGGTTGCCTCGAACTGGAAGTCGAGGTACTCGAGGAAGTCGACGCGGGCGATCGCGGGAAGCTGCATCCGGACCGCCTCCCCGAAGACCGGCTGCTGCGAGTCCTCGAACATCATCTTCAGCGCGTTGCGGATCGAGCCCGTGAACAGCAGCGACACGTGGTTGGCGTCGGAGCTCATCAGCGCCGAGCGGATGATGGCGAGCGGGTCGCCCGGACAGTGGCGCAGGCGCTGGAACTCGTCGAACACGACCACGAGCCGCTCGGACAGCGACCGCAGAGCGACGAGCTGGGCGTGCAGCGTCTCGGCGTCCTGCTCGGGCTCGACGCCTTTGCGCCGGACCGAGCCCTTGACGACCTTGATGTCGAAGCCGATCTCCTTCTCCAGCACCCCGATCTGACGCTGCGCCGCTCGACGCATGCGCCGGTCCGGATGGCTGGTCATCGCGTCGTGCACGCAGCCGATGAAGCCGGGCAGGCTCACGACGCGCTGCAAGTTCACCTTGACCACGTCGAACGGGGGAGCCGCCTTGCCATGGGACTTGCCCAACTCGAGTGCGAGCTGGTTCACGAAGGTCGTCTTGCCCGTGTCGCGCGGTCCGAACAGCGCGACGTTGGTCTGGCCCTTCAAGGTCAGGGCGACCTTGTGGGCGAACGCCTCCATCCCAACGATCTTCGCGGGATCGTCGAGGGGCCGGTCCCAGATGAAGGGGTTCAGCACGGTGGCCACGGCTCCGAGTGTACCGGGTAGGCGGTACAGATTTGTACCGGGTAGGCGGTACACTGTTTCTCCATGCCGCTCGGCCTCCCCCGCCTCCACCTCCGCGAACTCGACTCGACGAACGTGCGCGCCCAGCGGCTCGCGGTGAGCGGGGCGCCGCACGGGTCGCTCGTGACCGCCGCGGCGCAGAGCGCCGGGCACGGCCGTCAAGGACGCGCGTGGGTGACGCCGCCGGGGCGTGCGCTGGCGTGCTCGCTGGTGCTGCGCGACCCGCCGCGGCTGCTGCCGATGATCGCGGCACTCGCGGTCGCAGACGTCGCCGACCGGCTCGACCGCGCTGGGCGACAGGCCGCCATCAAATGGCCCAACGACGTCCTGCTCGGCGGCCGCAAAGCCGCCGGAATCCTCGCCGAGGGCCGGCCGCAGGAAGGCTGGGTCGTGCTGGGGATCGGCCTCAACGTCGCCGTCGCGGAGGACGACTTCCCGCCTGAGCTGCGCACGATCGCAACCTCGCTCGGCTGCCCGCCATCGCAGCTTGAGGCAGCGCTCGCGCTGCTGCTGGAGCGCCTCGACCACTGGCTCGACGCCCCGCCGGAGCAGGCGATGGACGCCTACCGCGCGCGCGACGCCCTCGCCGGCAACGAGATCTCATGGAGCGGCGGCCGTGGTACTGCAGTCGGCGTCGCCGACGACGGCCGCCTGCGCGTGCGATCGGTGGACGGCGAGGAGGAGCTCCTGCTCGACGCCGGCGAGGTCCACCTGGGGACCGGCCGGGTCGACTGAGGCGCTTACGCGTCGTCGCCGGACTCGGCGACGACCGCTCTCGCTCTGCGTCTGCGCGGGGCGCGTCTTCTTCTCGCCGGCGCCTCGCCTCCGTCGACCGACGACACGAGCTCGAGCGCGATCTGCGCCTCGCCTGCGCCGTTGACCGCCTCCGCTGCGGCGCCGTTGACCTCGGCCGGCACCGCCGCGCGTCTGCGACCGGCACCGCGTCTGCGTCTCGGACCGGAACCCCGCCCGCCCAGCGCCGCCTCGGCATCATGCTCGAGCGCTTCGGCGACGGCGTCTTCGACCTCTTCGCGCTCCTGAGCCGGCAGCGGCGGCGCCTGCTCGATCGGCTCGTCGGCGTCGAACGCCTCGTCGTAGGCCTCCTCGACGATCTCGGGCGACGGACCCTCACCCGCATCCTCCAGGGCGTCGTCGAACTCCAGCTCGGTGTCGACCGCCTCCGCGCCGTTCGCGCCGACGGCGACGCCCTCGGCGGCAGCGCCCTCCTTCGCGCCCTTGCGGCGGCGCCGCGTGCCGCGCCCGCGCCGGCCTCTGGGGAAGTTGCGCAGCAACTCGCGCGCCAGCGCGCTCGGCTTGCGCGCCATCCGCGTGCGCGCGCCGCGCAGCGCCTCCTCCGCCTCCGGCGTGTGCGCCAGCGCGGCGGCCAGCAGCGCGGCGCTCAAGCGGCGATCCTGTCTGCGCGCCGCATGCACGAGCCGCCGCGCGTTGCGCGCGTGCGCGCCGCCGGACGAGTTGACGAGCAGGCCGAGCAGGCGCTTCGTCTCGGGCCAGCGCTGCACCGCATACTCCTCGTGCACCTCGCGCGTGTATTCGGCCATCCGCCATATCCAGGCGTTCGCCTGATCCCTACGGCCTATGCGCTTTTCCGCGAGCGCCTGGAGCATGATCTTCACGCCCTCGCGGCGCTCGTCGCGCGGCCAGGTCGCCATCATGTCGATCGCCTGGTCGAACGCCTCCCCGTCGCGTGCGGCGGCGATTTCCTGCAGCGCGCGCAGGCGCAGCTGCGCGTTGCGGTTGCGCTCGACCGCGGTGATGAGGAAGCGGCGCTTGAGGTCCCCCTGGCGGTCGAAGTGCAGCATCGCCTTCGCGCGCCGCCACCCGTTCGGCGCCACGCGCGCGCCGGCCAGCGCCGCCCACACGTGCTGCTCGGCGTAGTCGAGATGCTCGACGGCGATCCGCCACAGCTCGCGCTCGAAGACCTCCGCGCGCCGCTCCGGCTCCGGCGTGACGGGCAGCACGCGGCGCTCGACGCGCACGCGCCGTCCGCGTCCGCGGCGGACCGGGCCGACGACGATCGCCCCGCCGCGGTAGACGTCGCGGTCGAGCAGCGAGTGGAGTGTCACGACGGGGTCGTCGTGCTTCGTCGCCGGATGCACGAAGTCGACGACGATGCCCGCCTCCTTGCCTGGATGGCGACGTGTGACGCGGCCGACGCGCTGCTGGTAGATGCGTTTGGAGGCAGTCGGCGCGAGATGCATGCAGACGGTCGCGCGCGGCGAGTTCCAGCCCTCCGCCAGCAGCTGCGCGTTGATGAGAACGTCGATCGTGCCGCGCTCGTACTCCGCCAGGATCCGTGCAAGCTCGCGTTTCGGCGTCTCGCCTGAGACCGCCTGCGCTCTGACGCCGACGTCGCGGAACGCCTGCGCGACGTTGTAGGCGTGGCGGACGCCGGCGGTGTAGACGACGCCGGGGACGCCGTTGAAGCGCGTCTTGTAGAGGTCCGCGATCGCGAGGTTGAAAGGGAGCTGGTCCAGCAGCTCGGCCAGCAGGTCCTGGTCGAACTCGGTGTCCACCTCGCCGCGCCGCAGCGGCACCTTGGCGATCGTCCGCACGCCCGGTCCAGGCGGAATCCGGATGCAGCGCAGCGGCGAGATCACGCCGCGCCGCGCGGCCTGCGCGAGGTCGAAGCGCGAGGTCTGCGTCGGGAACAGGTCGGTGACGTGGCGGGCGATCAGCGCGCCCGTGGCGGTCATGCCGATGAAGACGGGGCCGTCCCATCTGCGGATCGAGGCGGAGGTCTTCTCGCCGAGCGCGGTGTGCGCCTCGTCGCAGATGACGATCGAGTACGCGTCCGAGATCTGGCCGGCGTTGCGGACGAACCACTGGTAGGTCTCGACCGTCACCGGACCGTTCGCGCTGTCGTGTCTCGCCAGCAGCGGCGCGGCGGTGCGTCTCCCGTAGCCGCGCTCTCTCAGCTCGCCGTGGAACTGGTCGACGAGGTTGCGGCGGTGCGTGAGGATCAGGATCCCGCCGGTGCGCGAGGCCTCGACGAAGCCGAGCGCGGCGACCGTCTTGCCGGCGCCCGTCGCGTGCTCGAACCAGAAGCGCTTGGCGGCGTTCGGGTCCTCCGGCTGCTCGGCCATCTGGACGTCGTCATCGTCGTCCGATGGCTCGTCCTGCCAGTCCTGCGGCTCCTCGTCCGGCTCGCCCTCTTCTTCGTCGAGCTCCTCCTCGCCCGGGATCGCGGAGGAGGCGAGCAGCTCGGGCTCATCCTCCTCGACCGGCGCGCCGGCGCGACCGTTCCCGTTTGCGGAGCGCGACTGCACCTCCGCCATCAGCGCGGTGAGCGTGCCCGACAACGCGTCGACCTGGTGCGGGTTGAGCAGCGTGCCGTCGGCGAGGCGCGGCTCGTCCTCGCTCAGCAGCCGCTCGAGCCCGAGCAGCAGCGAGTACTCGCGGCGCCAAGCGACCGACGGCACCTTGAGGCCGGCGTCGAGCTCGGCGAGCGCCTCGTCGAGCGCGCGGCGTCGAGCGCTGCCAGGGGCGAGCGCATCCTCCGGCAGCTCGCCCTCGTGGACGAACTGCTCGCGGGTGAAGTGCTCCGCGCGTCTGAGCGCGCCGGCATCGGGAAGGGGCGTTGAGTCAGCCATGAACGGCCTGCAGGGTTCCCTGTGAGTGGACGTGGCCTCTGCGATGAGGAGCCGCGGTGCAGCAGCTGGGCGGCTCAGGAGGTCCGGCACCTGCCGGGCACGGGGAGAACTCTCACCAGCGTTTCCCCGTCCAACACAGGAGGATAGCCACATTGAATCAGATGGGACGGGGGAATACGCACGATGTGAGGGATCGGCGAAGCCACGACGGGGGTTTCGCCGATCCCTCATCTGCCAAGCTTCGGCTCATGCGCGCCACCTTTGTCGCAATCCGCGCGTGCGCCCTCCTCACGGTGGTGCTGTTGCTCCTGACCGGCTGCGGTTCACAGGAGTCCAACGTGCGCCCGCCGACGCCGTCGCAGGCACGTGCCGAGCTGGCCGGCTCGCCGGCAGCGCTCGCGTCGCTGCACCGCCAGGCGGCGCAGCTGCTCGACGGCGGCCTCGCCGCCTACCGCGCACGCCTCGCAACGCTCAGAGGAACCCCGGTCGTCGTGAACGCGTGGGCGCACTGGTGCGGCCCGTGCAAGTTCGAGATGCCCTACTTCGCGCGGGCGGGGGTGCGCTTCGGCAGACGCGTGGCGTTCCTCGGCGTCAACGCCGGCGACACCGACGGCGACGCGCGCGCCTTCCTGCGCACCCACTACGTCCCCTACCCCAGCTACGTCGACCACAACGACCAGATCGCGCAGGAGATCGGCGTGCGCGCAGGCCTCCCGACGACCGTCTTCTACGGCCGCGACGGCCAGGTCGCGTTCGTGCACCAGGGGCAGTACCGCGACGAGGCCGCGCTCGTCGCCGACGTGAAGCGCTACGCGGGAGCCTCGTGAGCGTCGAGATCCGCCGCGCCGACGGCCAGGCCGAGCTGGAGGCGCTGCTCGACCTCCGTCACCGCGTCTTCTGCGTCGAGCAGGGCGTGCCCAAGCGCGAGGAGATCGACGGGCGCGACGGCGACGCGGTGCACCTGATCGCCCTGCGAACCAACGACGGACGCGTGGTCGGGACCTGCCGGCTGCTGTTCGTCGACCGGACGGTGCAGCTGAGCCGACTCGCGGTCGAGCCGGACGCGCGGCGTCAGGGAATCGCCACCGCGCTGCTGCACGAGGCCGACCGCGAAGCGACAGCAGCGCGCGCGAAGCGGATCGTGCTGCACGCGCAGACCTACGCGCAGCAGCTCTACGCGGCCGACGGCTACGAACCGCGCGGACGCACCTTCGTGGAGGCGGGGATCGAGCACGTCGCGATGGAGAAGCGCCTGTGAGGGAGGTGCGCGTCGACCCGCTCACGGGTCTGCGCGCGATCATCGCCGGCGACCGCGCCAACCGTCCGAACGCGGGACTCTCCGCGGAGGCCGGTCCCCCGCTGGACCCAGCCGGCGATCCGTTCGCGGAAGGGCACGAGCACATGACGCCGCCGGAGCTCTACGCGCTGCGCGCGAACGCCGGCGCAGCGGACACGCCGGGCTGGACGGTGCGCGTCGTGCCGAACCTCTACCCGGCGCTCTCGCCCGAGTGCGACGACCCCGCGCCCGATGCGGCGCCCGACCTCTTCACCGCCGCGCCGGCGTGCGGCGCGCACGAGGTGATCGTCAACGCGCCGCAGTCGGTCACGGCGCTTGCCGAGCTGCCGGTCGAGCAGCTGGCGACGGCGATGGACGTGTGGCGCGAGCGGATCCGCGCGCACGCGGACGCCGCCTACGTGCACGTGCTCGTCAACGAGCGGCGCGAGGCCGGTGCGTCGCTGCCGCACACGCACGCGCAGCTCTATGCGCTCGACTTCGTCCCGGCCGCGGTCGCGCGCGAGCGCGAGCGCTTCTCGGCCTACGCGACGCGCACGATGGGCGCCAACCTGCTCGCGGATCTCGTCCAGGAAGAGGTGCGCCGCCGAGACCGCATCGTCGCGATCGACGAGGAGGCGGTCGCGATCGCGCCGTACGGGTCGCGCCTGCCGTACCAGTTGCTGATCGCGCCGCGGCGACCGCGTGCCCGCTTCGAGGACGACGGCCCGACGGCGGCGGTGCTGCTGCACGACGTACTGGGCCGGCTCGCGCGGCGACTCGGCGCGAACCCGCCGCTGAACCTGTGGGTGCGCACGGCCCCGCGCGGGGCCGACCACTTCTGCTGGCGGATCGACGTGCTGCCGCGTCTCACGCACCTCGCCGGCCTCGAGCTGGGCACCGGCCTGCACCTCAACATCGTCGCGCCGGAGCAGGCCGCGGCGGAGCTGCGCGAGGCCTAGCGAGCCGGTGCGCGCGCTCGTCCAGCGCGTCTCGCGCGCGAGCGTGCGCGTCGACGGCGCGGTCGTCGGCGAGATCGGCGCAGGGCTGCTGGTCCTGCTCGGCATCACCCACGATGACACGCCGGAGGTCGCCGACAAGCTCGCCGACAAGCTGCTGAAGCTGCGCGTCTTCCCCGACGCCGAGGGACGGATGAACGAGCCGCTCGGCCCGGAGCGCAGCGTGTTGTGCATCAGCCAGTTCACGCTCTACGGCGACGCGCGCAAGGGCAACCGGCCGAGCTACGTGGCGGCCGCCGCGCCGGAGCTCGCCGAGCCGCTGTACGCACGCGTGTGCGACGCGCTCGGCGCGCAGCGCGGCGTGTTCGGCGCGCACATGGAGGTCGAGCTGGTGAACGACGGTCCCGTGACGCTGATGGTCGAGTTCGAGACGCCCCGGTAGGCTCCCGCCGCGATGCCGCCGACCGACCGACTCGTCCCATGCTTCGCGGCCGAGCCGCCGCAAGAGGCGTTGCCCTACGGGCGGTGGGCCGAGACGCTGAAGGGACACTTCCTCGCAGCCGTCGCACAGATCGACGCGGACGGGGAGGAGCTCGGCGCAGCTGGCGAGATCGCCTGGTTTCCCGACCGCACCTATGGCGGGCGCACGTATGTCCCGGCGACCGCACGCACGAGCAGCGGCTACGAGCTGTTCGGCTTCGTCTCGTTCGCGGAGGGCGAGAACGGCGCGCCGAACGACTTCGCGGCGCAGGCGGACTTCACGAGCGAGACGGCCGAGGACAACCCCGACTGGCAGATCGACCTCAACGAGGAGGTCATCGGCCGCTGGCGCGGCGAGCACGGCAGAGCCGCCGACATGACGCTGATCTGGGGCGTGCCGCTCGTCGAACACGGGACGCTCGCGACCGCGGAGCTGGCCGACCTCGCAGTCGACCAGTGCGCCCTGCTCGACGGTCGCTTCACGCTCGTCGCGCCCGATGCCTACCGCGGCGACTTCCTCGAAGTGAAGCTGTTCTCGTCGCGCGGCCAAGAGCTCGCGCGCGAGTCGCTTTACGTCGAGGACGACGACGAGGACTGAGCGGACGGAGGGGCGGCCGGGCCTGGGATCCGCGGCACCGCCGCCAGCAGCTCGCGCGTGTAGGCCTCGCGCGGCGCGCGGAACAGCTCCTCCACGGAGCCGACCTCGACCAGCCGTCCGTGCTGCATCACCGCAACGCGCGTGCACATGTGCCGGACGACCGCCAGGTCGTGGGAGATCAGCACGAGCGTGAGTCTCAGCTCGCGTTGCAGGGTGCGCAGCAGCGCGAGGATCTGCGCCTGGATCGAGACGTCGAGCGCGGAAACCGGCTCGTCCGCGACCAGCAGCTCAGGCCCGAGCGCGATCGCGCGTGCGATCCCGACCCGCTGGCGCATGCCGCCCGACAACTCGTGCGGGTAGCGGTTCGCGAGCGCCGCGTCGAGGCCCACTTGCTCCAGCAGCTCGGCCACGCGCCGGGCGCGCGCGGCGCGCTCGGGCAGCAGCCCGTGAATCGCGAATGGGTCGGCGACCGCCGCGCCGACCGTCTTGCGCGGGTTGAGCGAGCCGGCCGGGTCCTGGAAGACGAGCTGCCGCGCGCGGCGCAGCTCCGCGAGCCGCGCGCCGCGCGCATGCGTCACGTCCTCGCCGCGCCAGCGCACGACGCCGCTCGTCGGCTCCAGCAGGTTCAGCAGGATGCGCGCGAGCGTCGACTTGCCGGAGCCCGTCTCGCCGACGATCCCGAGCGACTCGCCGTCCTGCACCGACAGCGTCACGTCGTCGACCGCAGCGACGTCCCCGAGGCGACGCCGAAACATGACGCCTCTCGTGAGCGGGAAGCGCTTGACGAGCCGCTCGACGGCGGCGAGCTCCGTCATTCCGGCGCTCCCTGCGCGAGCCGCGTCCAGATCGCACGCCGCTCCGGCTCGCTCAGCAGGCACGCGACGCGGTGGCCGTCCGCGCCCGCGCCGACCAGCGGCTCCAATGGCGGATCGACCTCGCGGTGGCGCTCGCGCACGTACGGACAGCGCGGGTGGAAGCGACAGCCGGAGGGCGGGTGCACGAGCGACGGCGGCCGCCCCGGGATCGGCACGAGTTCGGCGCCGATCGGCGCGTCCAGCCGCGGCATCGAGCGCAGCAGGCCCCACGTGTACGGATGCTGCGGCGCCGCGAACAGCTCGGCCGCCGGCGCCTGCTCGACGATCCGCCCGGCGTACATGACGGCCACCTCGTCGGCCGTCTCGGCGACGACGCCGAGGTCGTGCGTGATCAGCACCATCGCCATTCCCAGCTCGTCGCGCAGTCTGCGCAGCAGCGCGAGGATCTGCCGCTGCACGGTCACGTCGAGCGCGGTCGTCGGCTCGTCGGCGATCAGCACGCGCGGCTCGTTCGCCAGCGCCATCGCGATCATCGCGCGCTGGCGCATCCCGCCTGAGAGCTCGTGCGGGTAGGCGTCGACGCGCCGCGACGCGTCGGGGATCGCGACCAGCTCCAGCAGCTCGATCGCGCGCGCCCGCGCGATTGCGCGCGAGACCCCGCTGCGATGCGCCCGCAGTGCCTCCTCGATCTGCGCGCCCACGCGCAGCAGCGGATGCAAGGCTGACAGCGGGTCCTGGAAGACCATCGCGATCGCCGTGCCGCGCAACTCCTGCAAGCGCCGCGGCGAGGCGGTCAGCAGCTCGTCGCCGTCGAGCAGGACGCGGCCGGACGTGCGCACGCGCGCACCGCGCAGCAGCCCCATCGCCGTCATTGCGGCAACCGTCTTGCCGGAGCCCGACTCGCCGACGATCCCGAGCGTGCGGCCGGGCGCAACGTCCCACGAGACGCCGTCGACCGCCTGCACGAGCCCTTCGCGGGTATCGAACGCGACGCGCAGGTCCTCCACGCGCAGGACCGCGTCGCTCATCCCTCGCGCACCCGCGGGTCGAGGTAGGCGTAGGCGACGTCGACCGCGATGTTCGCGACGATCACGAAGCACGCCGCCACCAGCACCGTCCCCTGGATCACCGGGTAGTCGGCGTGCACGATCGCGTCGTAGTTGAGGCGTCCGATGCCGGGAATGCCGAACACCGTCTCAGTCAGCACCGCGCCGCCGAGCAGCAGTCCGATGTCGAGCCCGGCGAGCGTCACGAGCGGCGTGATCGCGCCGCGCAGCGCATGCCGCCATACGACGCGCCGCTCGCTCAGCCCCTTGGCGCGCGCCGTGCGCACGTAGTCCTCGCCGAGCGCCTCGATCATGTTGCCGCGCAGCAGCCGCGCGTAGACCGCCGTGAAGCTGGCCGCCAGCACGACCCACGGGAGAATCAGCGACGTGAACCACTTCGCCGGGTTGTCGGTGAACGGCACGTAGCTGCCGGCGCCGGGCAGGATCGGCCACTTGCCGATGTCGTCGGCGAACAGGTACAGCGCAAGCAGGCCCAGCCAGTAGACGGGCGCCGAGATCCCCAGCAGCGCGCCGCCGGTCGTCAGCTTGTCGATCCACGTGCCTCGCCGCACGGCTGAGACGATGCCGAGCGGCACCGCAACCGCCACCCAGATCACCACGGCGCCGAGCGTCAGCGAGATCGTCGCGGGCAGCCGATCGACGATCAGCGAGCCGACCGACGCCTGGCTGTAGTAGCTGTAGCCGAGGTTGCCGTGCAGCGCGAGCTGCGTGAGGAACGTCCAGTACTGCGCGGTCAGCGGGCGGTCGAGCCCGAGGCTCCGGCGGATCTGCGCGAGCGTCGCCGGGTCGGCGTTGCGGCCGGCGCGCAGCTGCGCCGGGTCGGCTGACGGCAGCACGTAGAAGACGACGAACGTCAGCAGCGAGACGAGCGCCAGGAGCACGATGCCCCACAGCACGCGGCGGAGGACGTAGGCGGCCACGACGGTGTGATTCGCCGCCGCCGCGCCTGCTCCCTCCGGCGATGCCGGCTCAGCCCGACTTCAGCGAGCTGTACGCGAAGTCGCAGTGCCCCTGGTTCCACAGCTCGGGCACGCAGCGCACGTCCTTCGCGAAGACGTTCGGCTGTCTGTCCCACAGCCACGGGATCGCCGCGGCGGTCGCCGTCACCATCCGGTCGATTTCAGCCCAGGCTCTCGCGCGTGCCGCGGTGCCGACGGTCAGCTCGGCTCTTGCCATCGCTCTGTTGATTGCGGGGTCGTTGAGCTGCGGCCAGTTCGGGTTGTTCTCGGGGAAGATGTCGTTGCCGTTGAAGGCGAGGTCGAGGACCGTCTGCGGGTCGGCGAAGTCGCGGATCCAGCCAACGTTCGGGCAGGCGTGCACTCTCGCTCTCGGCAGCGCGCAGAAGCGCCCGTACATGACGGTCGAGTCGACCAGCTTGAGGCGCGTCTTGAAGCCGAGGTCCTTCAGCGCCTGGTCGAAGATCTGGGCGTCGTTGCTGTCGGGCGCGCCGGCGAGCCCGACCACCTGGATCGTCCCGCCGCCGGTGTATCTGCCACTGGGGTAGCCGGCCGCTCGCATGTATCTGGCCGCGAGCGCGCTGTCGCCCGCCGGGTGGGCGAGGAAGTCGACGCCGGTGCCCTGCTCGCCGCCGGCCTCCTCGAAGCCCTGCACGCCCGGGTAGAGGAAGTGCGAGGCGATGTCGCCGATCACGACCCCGCCGCGGACGCGTCGCATCTGCTCGCGGTCGAGCGCGGCCGCGACCGCCTTGCGCACGTTCGCGTCGTTGAACGGCGGGATCGCGGTGTTGAGCGCCGCGTAGCGCGATCCCCCGCCGGGCGCGAAGTAGATCTGGCCGCGCGCGTGCTGATAGGCCTGCTTGACGAGCGCGGGCGTCGGCGGGTCGGCCAGCGCGAGCGCTCTGCCCGCCAGCGTCTGACGGCCGAGGATCGTCGGGGAGCCGCCGATCTTGAAGTCGATCGCGTCGAGGTAGGCCGGTCGTTTGTCGCTCGCGGCGCTCCACGCGGGGTTGCGCACGAGTCTGAGGCTGCGGCCCGGCACGTACCCGTGCCCGAGCACCTTGCCGGTGGCGTCGGCGGGGATCATGTACGGGCCGGTCGCGACAAGGTGGCTGCCGTACTGTGAGGGCGCCTTCGCATCGAGCGGCTTGGCGTACTCGACCGGGACGGGCGCCGACAGCGGCAGCACGGTCGCCTGCGCGACCAGCGACGCTGTCGGTCGCGTCAGTCTGAAAACGAGCGTGTGAGCGTCGGGCGTCTGAAGGCCGGCGATCGGGCCGCCGCTCGCTCTGTCGGCGCCGATCAGGTCGCCGTAGTAGGTGCTCGCGTAGGGGTTGGCGACATGCGGGTTGAAGCCGCGCTCGATCGCGTACTTGACGTCTCTCGATGTCACCTCGCGGTTGACCGGCGGCCCGAATCTCACGCCCGCGCGGATTCTCACCGTGAGCGTCTTGCCGCCGTCGCTGATCTGCGGCGGTCCGGCCGCCAGGTCGGGGACGAGCGTGGACGGCTGCGTCGGCGCGTAGTTGTAGAGCGTGCGCACGGTCGCGGCGAGCAGGTTGAGGTCGAGGCTCTGGTAGGTGATCCCCGGGTCGAGGCTGGTGACGTCCTGACTAGTGAGGAGCGTCAGGGTGCCGCCTCTGTGCCCCCCGGCACCGGTATCCGCCGTCGCCGCCGTCCCGCCGTTCTTGTTACTCGACCCGCAGGCGCTGAGCAGCAGCGCCGCGAGGGCGGTCAGCAGGAGGGGGAGCAGCGCGCGCTTGACGAGTCGCGGCATGGGGGTTCCTTTCTGGGGGTGCAGCTCGGCGGTCACCATTTCACTGTTCACCGCTCGGCTCTCGGGTCGAGAGCGTCACGCAGTCCGTCACCCAGCAGGTTGAATGCAAGCACGGTGAGCAGGAGTGCTGCGCCGGGAAAGACCATGTACCACCACTGCGTGTCGAAGTTGTCGGAGGCGTCGGCGATCATCCAGCCCCAGCTCGCGGTCGGAGGAGATACTCCAACACCCAGGAACGAGAGCGCCGCTTCGAGCAAGATCGTCTGCGGAAGCAGCAGACTTGAGTAGACAACGATAGGTGCAGTGAGGTTTGGGAGGATTTCGCGCAGCACGATGCGGCGGTTGGAGGCGCCCAGCGACCGCGCGGCGACGACGAATTCGCGCTCTCGCAGCGACAGCACCTGGCCGCGCACGACGCGTGCGATCGACGTCCAGGCGACGAGCGCGATCACGAGGATGACGGTGCGGACGCCCGGCGTGACGGCTCCGGCCACGCAGCCGTTCCCGAGCGAGCAGGCGGAGGCGATGCCGATGCCCAGCAGCAGCACCGGGAACGACAGCACCACGTCGACGAAGCGCGAGAGCAGCGTGTCGACCCAACCGCGGTAGTAGCCGGCGACCAACCCGACGGTGACACCGAGGATGACCGCGAAGCCGGTGCCGACGATTCCGACGAGCAGCGACACGCGCGCTCCGTAGACGGTGCGCGAGAAGACGTCGCGCCCGAGCGGGTCGACGCCGAACCAGTGATCGCCGCTCGGCCCGACCGGCGTCCCGAAGACGTCGGTGGCGGTGCGGTCCTGAACGTTCGGCCCGGGCGCGCCGGCGAGCTTGACGACCAGCGGGGCGAAGATCGCCGCGAGGATCAGCGCGACGATCACGCCGAGCGCGACCAGCGCGACGCGATCAGCGCGCAGCCGACGCCAGAAGAGCTGCCACGGTGACCGCGCCGCGGCCGCCTCGAAGTCGCGCTCGTATCGCTGTTCCTGCGCGAGCAGACCGGGCGCCCCTACGCTCATAGGTTGAGGAGTTCGCGCGCGCCACGCCAACTCCTGTCCTAGGTGACCCCAGTCGTTCCCCGCAGGTGACATCCGCGCGTCACCTCATTGCGACGGATTCACCTACTACGCTTGCGCGCAGCCCCGATAGCTCAGCCGGATAGAGCGTCCCCCTCCTAAGGGGAAGGCCCCTGGTTCGAATCCAGGTCGGGGCATTGCGCCTTCCCCTTCCCACCCTCGTTCAGAGCCGACTGCACGACTTGCGGCGCGCGGCGCTGCCGATCGCGCAAGCGAGCCTCGCCGCGGGCGCAGCGTGGTGGTTCGCGCGGCACGTCGTCGGCCACGCGCACCCGTACTTCGCGCCGATCAGCGCCGTCATCTCCGTCGGCGCGTCGTTCGTCGAGCGTGGGCGGCGGACGGTCGAGCTGGTGATCGGCGTCGCGCTCGGGATCGCGATCGGCGATCTGCTGATCGCCGGGATCGGTGTCGGCATGCTGCAACTGATGCTCGTCGTCGCGCTTGCGATGGCGGCCGCCGTGCTCGTCGGCGGCGGCCCGCTGCTGGTGACGCAGGCGGCCGTCTCAGCCGTGCTGGTCGCGACCTTGCAGCCGCCGACGCACGGCATTTACTGGGGTCGCTTCCTCGACGCGCTCGTCGGCGGCGCGCTTGGGCTGCTGGTCACCGCTGTGGTACCGGTCGATCCGATCGCACTCGCGCGCCGCGCGGTCGCGCCGCTGCTGGAGGAGTTGGCCGTGACGCTCGAGCAGGTCGCCGCGGCGCTGGAGAGACAGGACGCCGAGGCGGCCGGCGCGGCGCTCGCCCGTGCTCGCGCGATCGACCCGGGCAGCTTCCACAGCGCGGTCCAGGCCGGCGCCGAGACGGCGCGGCTGGCCCCGCAGCGCTGGCGCGCCCGCCCGGTGCTGGCCGCCTACGCGCAGGCCGATCCGGCGCTCGACCTCACGACGCGCAACGTGCGCATCCTCGCGCGCGGCGCGATCCGCGCAGTGGAGCTGCGCGATCAGGTGCCGCCGGAGTTGCTGCGCGCGCTGCGCGAGCTGGCCGGCGCCGTGCGCATGCTCGAGTCTGCGCTCGGCCATCCCGAGCGCACGGAGGCGCACAACGCCGCCCGCGACACCGCACTGCGCGCGGCGACGCAGGCGTCGCTTGCGCTCGAGCGGACGGGCACCTTGTCGGTCAGCGTGCTGGTCGGGCAGGTGCGTTCGACGGCAACCGACCTGCTGCGCAGCATCGGGCTGCCGTCGCGCGAGGCGCGCGACGCCGTCCGCGCGGCGGCCGCCGCGCACGAGGTCCCGACTCAGTAGTAGACGTCGATCCGATCCCCGAGGTGCACCCACGAGTAGATCGCGTAGGCGTCGGGGATCGGCACGCGCAGACAACCATGGCTGGCGTTGTAGGTCGGCACGTCGTAGTAGCCGTGAATCGCGTAGCCGCGGAGGAAGTAGGTCGAGTAGACCATGCCGTGGCTGTTCGTGCCCGGCTCTCTCATGTAGAAGCGGAAGCTGCCGAGGACGGTGGGCGTGGAGGGCTTGCCGGAGCTCGTCACGTAGGCGCGCACGACTCTGCCTCTGTCGATCAGCGCCAGCACCTGCCAGCCGAGGTTCGCCTCGACGTGGCGGCCGTGCTGCGGGTAGCGAATCTTGAAGCCGCCGATCCCTCGCATCAGACGATCGACGATGACCGGCGACAGCGTCGTGATGCGCGGCATCCCGTTGACCTTGCGAAAGGCCACGACGGCGCGTCCGGTGGCGGCGTCGTAGACGCCGCTCTGCGGCGTCGCGTAGCCGACCGCCGCGAGCCGCTGCTGCATGAGCGCCACGAACGGGCTGCGCGTGCCGGGTCCGGCCTTCGGCGTGAGGACCGACAGCGCCGCCCGCGCGAGCAGTCTGCGCTGCTCCGGCGTTCTCTCGTGCAGCGCGAAGACCTGTACGTCGCCCGGTCTCTCCGGCTGGAAGCTGACGCTGAAGGTGGCGGTCTTCCCGGTGTGGGTCGGCTTGGGCGCAGCCGCCACCGTCTTCAGCAGCGTGTGACCGCGCCAGATGCGCACGCTCACCTGCTGACCCGCGATGTACGGGACGATGCGGCCGCGGATCTGCAGCTCGCGTCCGGTGACGGCCAGCGTGCGGCCGTGCACCGAGAAGGCGCCGTCGAGCTCGAGGCCGATGCGCCCGGTCGGTCTCGGGCCGCTCGGCGGCGCTCTGGCGGCGAGTGCGGCAGGGGCCAGCGCGAGCAGCGCGACGAGCGCGAGCAGCGAATGGGCGACCCTGCGAGGCATGGCGGGTGAGATCCTAATCGAGCGGCCGGGCGTCAGACAGGCTGCGGCTGGCGTCCGATGACCGCCCCACACGCCAGCATCGTGACGCTCACCGCGCCGGCCGCGAGCAGCAGGATCGCGCCGGCCGACCAGTGCTCCGTGATCCCGAACGCGAGCGCGTTGTTGAGCGCGTGCAGCGCGATGCACGGCAGCAGCGAGCCGGTCCGCTCGCGCACGACGCACAGCATGAAGCCGAGGATCGCGAGCGGCACCAGGAAGACGACGTCGGTCCCGAACACATGGATCCCGCCGAAAAAGAGGCCGGTGATGAGCGCCGCCGGCCACGGACCGCGCCAGTTGCGCAGCGCGCCGAAGAAGTAGCCGCGGAAGAAGGTCTCCTCCGCGAGCGGCGCGATCACGGTCACGAGCACGCAGACGGCGACAAGCGCGGCGGTGCTTCTGTCGGCGCCGAGGCTGTCCGGCAGCTTGTCGGTCTTGCTGGTGTTGACGATGTGCCCCCAGACCGCTCCGAGCGCGACGTAGACGGCATAGGCGGCGGCCATCCAGCCGATCGCCGGCCCGACGCGGGTGCGCACGAACCCGAACTGCGCCGGCAGCACGCGCCCGACGCGACCGGCGAACAGCACGGCCGCACCGATGAAGGCGGCGTCCTGCACGACCGTCGCGGCGATGTTGACCGCCGGCGGCGGGTGGTCGAACTGCGCGCCGAACAGCGCACCCACGACGCCGACGACGATCGCGCCCATGATCGCGAACACGAACGCCGCGAAGAGCGCGAGGGGCGCGGTCCACGGCGCCCAGCGGTCGGCGCCTCCGGCCTCGGGCGCCGCCGGCCCGCCGGGCGGTCCGGTCGTCGGCGGCGGCGGCCACGAGCCGTAGGACGGGACGCTGCTCATGCGTCGAACGATACGGCGCCGGCTGCTCCCACCAGCGCGCGCAGCGGCCGCAGGTCCGCGATCGTGCGGACGCCGTCGGGCGCCGGCGCCGTCCCGTCGCGAACCACCAGCAGCGCCCCGATGCCGGCGGCAAGCGCGCCGGCCACGTCGTGCTCGACGCTGTCGCCGACGTGCAGCGCCTCGCCCGCCGCCACGCCGGCGAGCGCCAGGCCGCGCGCGAAGATCCTGCCATCCGGCTTCGCGCTGCCCGCCTCGGCCGAGGTCACCACGCCGTCGAGCAGCGGCGCGAGCCCCGTCTCCTCCAGCACGTCGTGCAGCGAGACGTCCCAGTTGCTGACGACGACGAGCCGCACGCTGTCGGCGCGCAGCGCGCGCAGCACGTCCGGCACCTCCTCGTAGGGCCGGAAGCGCAGCGCGGCGAGCAGCGCCTCGGTCAGCGGCTCGAGCGGCAGCTCGCGCGCCGGGCCGGGCAGCGCGGCGCGCAGCGCCTCCGCCGCCCGCCGCCGCAGATCGGCAAGCCGTGCGCGGTCGGACGCGTCGTCGTGGTTGGCGCGGTAGAAGGCGATCTCGGCGCGCAGCGCCGCGCCCGCCTCCGCAGCGCTCAGCTCCATGCCGAAGCGCACGCGCAGCTCCCGCCGCAGCGGCTCGACCGGCGGCTCCAGCTCCACGAGCGTGCCAAGCGCGTCGAGCAGCAGCGCGCGCGTCACGCGACGAATCCCCAGTGCGCGAAGTGCGCCGTCAGCAGGCCGAGCAGGACCGCGCTGACGCCGACCGCACGCTCCACGCCGCCGCGCTCGCCGCTCCAGCGCGCCAGCCACATCTGCATCGGGAACAGCACGACGATGTAGCGCGGCAGCGACATCAGCGGCTGCGCATCGAGCGGATACGACAGCGTCATCGCAAGCGCCACCACGGCATAGGCGCCGTACGCGAGCGGCAGCCGCCGCAACGCGCCGACGCAGGCCGCAACCGCGAAGACGAGGAAGCCGAACAGCATCAGGCTGTCGGCGGCGACCTGGAACGGGTCGCCGAGGTTCGCGTCGAAATAGCGCGGCGTCGGCGAGCCGTGCACGAGTTGGCGCAGGCCGAGCACCGCCGCGCGCACGCCTCCGGTGAGCGCCCCGAGCGGCGCGAAGTGGCGCAGCCACAGCGCCTGTGCGTGGTAGGGCGCAAACGCGTCGCCAAGCGCGACGGCGCACCACGCGAGGTACAGCGCGAGCCCGAGCGGCACGAGCGCGAGCCACAGCGCCTGCCTCCGTCGCCCGCGACGCTCCTGCTGCAGAAACAGCAGCACCAGCGGCACAAGCAGCAGCACGCCGCTGTTGCGCGTCAGCGCCGCCAGTCCGCCGAGCGCTCCCGCCACCGCCCAGCGCCCGTTCCGCGCGGCCAAGAACGCGCCGACCGACACGAGCAGGAACAGCGACTCCGAGTACACCGCCGAGAAGAAGAACGCGGTCGGGAAAAACGCGACGAGCAGCACCGTCCCGCGTGCGTCGCGCTCCCCCAGCTCGAGCGCCGTGAGCTTGTGCAGCACCACGAGCGCGGCGAGGAAGCAGGCGAGCGAGATCAGGATGCCGGCGACGAGCGGCGAGCCGACGACCCATCCGACGACCCGCATCAGCAGCGGGTAGAGCGGATAGAAGGCCGCCTGCGCGTGCGAGTGGGCGTCGCCGTAGCCGTTCTTCGCGATCGTCAGGTACCAGACGGAGTCCCAGCGCGCCGCCGGCGCGACGAGCAGGTCGCCGAACGGCGCGAACGGCGTCGTCAGCCCGCTCGCGTCGTACTGCCGCGTGCCGGCTGCTCTGCCGAGCCACAGCAGCCCCAGCAGGCCGGCCGCCCACACGACGAGCCGGGACGTCCACAGCGCGGCCCACGCCTCACGCCAGGCGGTCGCATCCGCCGGACGCAGCCGCGCGAGCGCTGCGCGTGCGCGACCGGGGAGGATGCCGCGGCTGACGGTACGCTCGCGCTCCATGCTCGGGCTTGATGTTCCCACGCTCGCGGCCACGTTCCTGCAAGCGCACAAGAATGAGCTGACCGCGCTGCTGACCATCGTGGGCACGATCGTGCTCGCGATCGCGGTCGATCGCGCGCTGCTGCACCGCGGCCACAAGCTCGCGACCGCGGTCGTGCGCGAGGAGCTGACGCCGGTGCTCGACACGCGCCTGCGCTTCCTGCGGCGCCTCATCACGCTCTCGATCGTCGTGATCGGGCTGCTGCTGGCGCTCTCGCAGTTCGGCGGCCTCAGCCGCCTGGCGGCAGGACTGCTCGCCTCCGGCGCGCTGATCGCCGCGATCCTCGGCTTCGCGGCGCGCCAGACGCTCGCGAACCTGATCGCCGGCGTGATGCTGACGATCACGCAGCCGCTGCGGATCGGCGACCGCGTGACGGTCGAGAGCGAGACCGGCACCGTCGAGGACGTGCGGCTCAACTACACCGTCGTGCGCGGGGGCGACGGCGGGCGCATCTTCATCCCGAACGAGCGGCTCGCGGCCGGGATCCTGCACAACGACACGATCGTCGAGCCGCTCGTCTCGCTCGAGATCGACGTGTGGCTCGCGCCGTCGGTCGACGCGGACGCGGCGCTGGGCGCGCTCAGAAGCCTCGACGGCGCGCCGATCGCCCGCATCGCCGCCGTCGGCGCCGACGCGGTTCGCTACACGGTCGCGCGCGGAACGGTGCCGCCGGCCGAGCGGCCCGCGCGCGAGTCGGAGCTGCGCGCCGACGCGCTGCGCGCGCTGCGGACTGCAGGGCTGCTTGCGGCCGTCCCGTCCGCCTGAGCGCGCCGGGTACGCTTTCGAGACCGTGACCCGCCGTGAGCGACAGCGGCGCCGTCGGCGCCGGCACGCGAGCCCCCTGCGGCGCACGCTCATCGTCGTCGCGACGCTGGTGATCGTCGCGGCGAGCGCCGGCGGGATCGCCTTGGCGGGCTGGGTGGTGAGCGTCGTCCAGGACACGCCCGACATCCAGGACCTGACGCCGAAGCCGCAGGGCGCCGTCTCGACCGTCTACGCCGCTGACGGCACGCGCCTCGGCTTCATCGCCTCCGACACGCTGCGCAGCGCGGTGTCCGGCTCGCAGATCCCGCTCGTGATGAAGCGCGCGACGGTCGCGATCGAGGACAAACGCTTCTACAAGCACGGCGGCGTCGACTACGTCGGCGTGGTGCGCGCGGCCGTCAAGAACCTCACGTCGGACCGAACGCAGCAGGGCGGCTCGACGCTGACGATGCAGCTCGTGCGCAACCTCTACACGCCCAACACGCGCTTCAGAAAGACCCTCGTGCGCAAGATCCGCGAGGCGAAGCTGGCGGAGGAACTGGAGAAGGAGCACTCGAAGGAGTGGATCCTCGTCGCCTACCTCAACAACGTGCCGTATGGGACCGTCGGCGGACAGACGGCCGTCGGCATCCAGGCGGCGGCGCGCATCTTCTTCAACAAGCCCGCGTCGGAGCTGACGCTGCCGCAGGCGGCGCTGCTGGCCGGGCTGCCGCAGGCACCGACGCAATACAACCCGTTCAACAACCCGTCTGGTGCGCGCAAGCGCCGCGGCGAGGTGCTGAAGGCGATGGTCGACGCCCGCTACATCACCCAGTCGGAAGCCGACGCCGCCAACGCAGCGCCGCTCGGCGTGCGTCACAGCGACTACTACGGGCGCCGTCGCGAGCAGTTCTTCTTCGACTACGTCAGAAGCGAGCTGATCAGGCGCTACGGCCGCAAGGTCGTCGAGCAGGGCGGGCTCAAGGTCTACACGACGATCAACCTGAGATTCCAGGAGGTCGCCCGCCAGGCGATCCAGGCGCACGTCGGCTACGCCGGCGCGCCAGCCGCCGCGCTGGCGACCGTCGACCCGTCCAACGGTCACATCCTCGCGATGGCCTCCTCCGCCACCTATGGTCCGACCGTCTTCAACTACGCGGCGCAGTCGCACCGGCAGCCCGGCTCCACGTTCAAGGTGATCGACCTGATGGCGGCCGTGCGGATGGGGATCGACCCCAACTCGACGTACTACGTCTCCAGACATCTCACGCCCGGCTGGCTGCCGGAGGCGCCGACGTGGGAAGTGCAGACGGACAGTCATTCCTACGCCGGCTCGATCAGCCTCGCGCACGCGCTGCCGATCTCCGACAACACGGTCTTCGCGCAGCTCGGCGCCGACATCGGTCCGGAAAAGGTGCGCCAGGCGGCCTACGACATGGGCATCACCTCGCACCTCGACGCGTACTACGCCGAGGCGATCGGCGGCCTCAGATACGGGGTCTCCCCGCTGGAGATGGCGAACGCGTACGCGACCGTCGCGGACGGCGGCTGGCGCAACACCGTCACCGCGATAACGAAGGTCGTCCACCCCGATGGCCGCGTCGACGACCTCGGCAGACCGCGACGCAAGCAGACGTTCACCGACGGCGAGGCGTACGAGCTGCTGCCGGCGATGCACGCGGTGCTGACCAGCGGCACCGCGGTCGGCTCGGATCTCGGCTGCCCGGACGCCGGCAAGACCGGCACAACGTCGAACAACACCGACGCGTGGTTCGTCGGCATCACGCCGAGACTGTCGACGGCCGTGTGGGTCGGCTACCCGAACGAGACGACGACACTTGGCAGCACCGTCTTCGGCGGCACGGTCGCGGCGCCGATCTGGAACCAGTTCATGAGCTTCGCGAAGGGCAGCTACTGCGGCGACTGGCCGGCGCCGAAGGAGCCGTTCCAGGGTCAGCCCTTCTACGGCACGTACGCGAGCGCCCACGGCAGCTCCTCCAGCTCGACCGGCGGCACCTCGACGAGCGGCACGACCACGACACCGACCACCACGGGCACGACCACGACGCCGACCGGCGGCGGCACGAACCCGAACCCGAACGCCTACGCGCACCCGCCACAGCAGGCGCCTTCGTCGCCGAGATCGCCGAAGCCGACACCGACGCCGGGGCGGAGCCAAGGCGGCGGCGCCGGCGCACCAAGTCGCTGATCAGCGCACACGCACTGATCGCTGGTACGGTTCCCCCCGTGCCAAAGGAAGAAAAGGTCGAGCTGGAGGGCGAGGTGATCGAGGCCCTCCCGAACGCGATGTTCCGCGTGAGACTCGACAACGATCACGTGGTCCTCGGCCACGTCGCCGGCAAGATGCGCCGCTTCCGCATCCGCATCCTCCCGGGCGACCGTGTGCGCTGCGAGCTGTCGCCGTACGACCTCGATCGCGCGCGCATCGTCTACCGCCACCGCTGAGAGCGGGCGCGCGCCGCTGCCCGCGATGCGCGAGCTCGCGCTGATCGAGGCGATCGAGCGCGTCCTCGCGCATGAGGACCCGCGCGTCGTGCGCTGGCTCGGCGACGATGCCGCCGTGGTGCGCGCCGGCGCCTACGCCGTCACGTCGGTCGACACGATGGTCGAGGGCGTCCACTTCCCGGCGCTCGCGGACGCGATCGGCACGCTCGCCGACTTCGGGCACCGGGCGCTCGCCGGCGCGCTGTCCGACCTGGCCGCGATGGGCGCGGGCCCCGGCGAGGCGTACCTCGCGCTGGTGCTGCCGCCGGGCCTCGGCCAAGCGGCGGTACTCGAGCTGTTCGGCGCCGCGCAGGCGCTCGCGACCGCGAGTGGAATGACGATCGCCGGCGGCGACATCGCCCGCGGGCCTGCTCTGATGGCGGCGGTCACCGTCGTCGGCTGGGCCGACGACGCCGATGCGCTCGTCGGACGCGACGGCGCGCGCCCCGGCGACCTCGTCGGCGTGACCGGCACGCTCGGCGACGCGGGCGCGGGGCTGGCGGTCCTGCAGGGCCGCGCGCAGGGCATGCCGCAGCTCGTGCAGCGCTACCTGCGCCCGACGCCGCGGCTTGCGGAGGGACGCGCCCTCGCGGCGGCCGGCGCCCACGCGATGATCGACCTGTCCGACGGTCTCGCGACCGACGCCCGGCATCTCGCACGGCGCAGCGGCGTGCGGCTCGTCGTGGAGCTCGACCGCCTGCCGCTGGCGCCCGGCGTGGCCGATGTCGCGCGCGCGCTCGGGCAGGACCCGGCAACGTTCGCGGCCAGCGCCGGCGAGGACTACGAGCTGTGCGTGTGCGTCCCGCCGGACGCGCGCCGCGCGGCCGAGGCGGCGGCGCCGCTCACCTGGATCGGAACCGTCGCGGCTGGCGAGGCAGAGCTCGACTTCGGCTCGCGCGGCGCATCACTGCGCGGCTACGAGCACGAGCTCTGAGCTCGCGCGATGCGACGCCTTACGCCGGCTGCGCGATCTCGTTGAGCGTGGCGTCGCCGAGGAATGCGCGCACGTCCGCACGACGCAGTGCGCCGTGCACGGCGAGCATCCGCGAGACAAACGCCTCAGCGACGGCGTCGACGTCCACCTGATAGGCGGCGCGATCGATCTGCGCTTTCAACTCGTTGACTCGCATTGTCATGTTCTCGTCGTCCATGCGATCCCTGCCGCGACTTATCCCGGACGCGTCGGACGGCTTGCCGTCACATGCGCACCGCGGACCCGCATCCGCGTCCAACGCTTCAGCCGGTGGTCTCCGTGGGTATCGGGACTACCCGCTTTTGGCGTGAGAACACCCGCCGAACATCGGACGTCCGGCCACCGGGGTGGTCGACGCGAATCGCGCGGGTCGTAGGGTCAGCGCCCCACGGCGTCGCCACGCGGGAGGACGCCGCCGAGGCGCGCGAACACGATGATTCGGTGCGCGGCGCTGTAGAGCGGATGGCAGGCGGACAGCACGAGCCGCTGGTAGCCGACGTCGCGCGTGACCCAGTGCGCGTTCGGGTCGACGATCTGGGTGCGCTGCACGCGGTACGTGAAGCGCGCGTACGGCATCGTCAACACGATCCGGTCGCCGCGCTTCAGCTCGTCGACATGGCGGAAGGGGGCGAGGTAGGTCGTGCGATGGCCGGCGATCGCCACCGTCCCCGGCAGCCCCGGGAAGGTCGTCTCCGGGTAGTGACCGGGGCCCTTGCGCAGCGACGCCGTGTCGGTGCCCTGCACGACGACGAAGTCCGCGCCGATCTTCGGGATCGCGATGCGCCCGATCGGGTCGCCGGTGTGTGCGGTGCGCCGCGCTTCACGCGCGAGAAACTCGATCCGCCGTTCCTGCGTCGGGAGCGCCGCGAGCACGCGCCGCTGGACGGGCGTCGGGCCGCGCTGCTCGATGCGGTTGAGCTGCCCCGAGAGCTTGTTCTGCTCGATCCGCGCGAGCAGCGCCGAGACGGGCTCCTGCCATGCGAGCGTGATGCCGGCGTCGGCGATCATCAGGACGCCCGCGATGATCAAGACGGTGGAGATCGCTCGCAGCGCGCGCCTCATCGGCCCAGAGCTTTCCACGCGGGGGCGGTCATCGCCGCAGCGCCGACTCGGTCCCGCCGAGCGAGCCGGGGCCGGCATAGGTCTTCGGACCGCGGACGGTGATCGGCTTCGCCACGTCGGGATGACGGTCGCCGGTCGTGCGCAGGACGACCGCCAGCGCGGAGACGGTGCACCCGAGGACGACGCTCCAGAGCACTGCCGCCGGCAGCGAGACGGCGCCGCCTGCGACGAGCAGCTCGAGCATCCATGCCAGCTCGAACGGATCGAGTCCGAACTGGCGCGCGTACGCGTAGCCGACCAGCAGGGGCGGCAGCAGCCCGAGTGCCCACAGCGCGAGCGCCGCCGGCCGGCGCAGGCGCGTCTCGGGCGCCATCGCGAGCAGCCAGAGGTGCAGCGCGGGTATCAGCAGCAGGCTTGTGTACGGGTTCGCGAGCCACACGACCAGCGCGGCGGCGCACAGCAGCAGGACGATCGCCGTCGCGGCGCCGCCTCCGCCGAGCTCGCCGCCGATGCCGAGCGGTCGCAGCAGCCAGCGGCGGACGGCGAGCCATGCGAGCCCTGCCACGACGATGACGCTGACGAGCGCGGCGGCGTTCGGTGCGTTCGCCGCGCCCGCGACCGGCGCGCCGGGCGCCGCCGCGATCAGTCCTGTCTGGAAGAGGCCGACCGCCAGCAACCCGGCAAGCAGGAATGGCAGCGCGCCCGCGAGCACCCAGCGCACCCACATGCCGACCGGCTCGCGGCGGCGGCGCACGCGTGCAAGCGCATCGATTGCCGCCAGCAGGACCGGCAGCATCAGCGCGATCGCCAGCAGCCGCACCGGCCACTCCGGCAGCACCTTTCTCTCCAGCGTCATGTACGCGTGAGTCCCCGGCACGTCGCCGCCGTCGTCCAGCGCGCCGACGCTGCGCAGGGCCGCGCGCCCGAACTCCGTCAGCCGCTGCTGCGACACCGGCGCGTTTGCGGCGGGCAGACGCTCACCGCTTGCCGACAGCAGCACGGCGGCGACCCCGTGTGCGTTGAACGGTCCTTGCTCGCCGAGCGTGAGCGGGAACGCAAGTCGCGCGAGCTGCACCCCGGGCCGCGGGTCGGCGCGGCGCAGGCGCGCCTCCGACATGAGCGCCGACTCGACGGTGCGCCGCAGCTCGAGCGGCGCGAGCGCGGTCGACTGCGACCACGGCACGACGAGCGGCCCGGCGGTTCGCGGTCCCGCCAGGTCGCCCAAGACCAGCACGGCGTCGACGGGTGCGCCGTGCCCGCTGAGCTGCTCGGCAAGCCGCTCGGCGCCGGCGAGCCCGGCCGTGCCGCCGCTCGTCGATGCCAACACGAGCGTGCGGTTGAGCGTGCGGCCGCCGAGCACGCGCGCGAGCTCGAGCAGCGCGGCCGTCCCCGACAGCTCGGCGCGCGCGCCGCGTTCGAGCGCGTCGCGGTGCGCCACCACGACGATGCGCCGGTTCGAGAATCCGGCGCGCTCCCCGATGACCGTCTGTACGTCGCGCGCGCCGTCGATCGTCTGGGCGCTGGAACGCCGCACCGCGACGCGGAAGCCGTTCGCGCGCAGCGTCTCCTGCACGCGCTGTGCGACGAGCCCGTCGCCGGTCGAGCCGGGCCGCCGCAGCGGCGCCTCCGTCGCCAACTGGTCGAGCTGCAGGAAGGCGGCCGCACCGTCGAATGCGTCCGGTGCGAGGGAGGTGGTCAGCGGACGCGGCGGCTCGCGCAGCGAGAAGCCGACGAGCACGAGCGCGAACAAGATCGGCAGGAATCCGGCACGGTAGATCCGCGGATCGAGCACACGCGGCAGGTTATCCACGGTCGCCGTCGTGGCCGAGCGCGGCAGACGACCGTGTGAATTTAGGTAGTACGTCTGCGTTCAGCGGACTACGCTTCAGAACGCATGGCCGAGCGATCCACGCGCATCCTGCTCGTCGACGACGAGCAGTCGATTCAAACGCTGCTGTCGTATCCGCTGAGGAGAGACGGCTACGAGGTCGTCCAAGCGGTCGACGGGCGCGAGGCGCTTGACCGCTTCGACGAGCGGCCGTTCGATCTCGTCGTGCTGGACGTGATGCTGCCGAAACTCGACGGGCTCGAGGTGTGCAGGCGCCTGCGCAGCCGCAGCAGCGTGCCGATCATCATGCTGACCGCCAAGTCGGAGGAGATCGACAAGGTCGTCGGGCTGGAGATCGGCGCCGACGACTACATCACCAAGCCGTTCTCGATGCGCGAGTTCCGCAGTCGCGTGAAGGCGGCGCTGCGACGCTCGGAGCTGTCGCGCGCGAGCGACGGCGACGCCGGCGCGCTCGAGCATCACGAGCTGCGCGTCGATCCCGACAAGCGCTCCGTCCAGCTCGCCGGCGAGCCCGTCACGACCACCTTCGTCGAGTTCGAGATCTTGCTGACGCTCGCCCGCAGCCCGGGGCGCGTCTTCACGCGCGACATGCTGCTGGCGCGCGTGTGGGGCGACTCCGCCTACCGCGACCCCCGCACGATCGACGTGCACATCCGGCACCTGCGCGAGAAACTCGAGCGCGATCCGAAGGAGCCGCAGTACCTCTTCACCGTGCGAGGCGTCGGCTACCGCTTCCGCGACACGGACGAGTAGACGCTGCGCTCGCTCCGCAACCGCCTCGCGTTCCTCTTCTTCGCGATCACGCTCGCCGCCATCGGCGTGCTCTACCTGTACGTCGTGCCGCAGCTGCAGTCGCGCTTGCGCGACGAGAAGCTCTCGCAGCTCGAGCTCGCAGCGCAGCAGACGGTCCAGCAGATCGCGGCGACGGTCGGTGGCGATCGCACGAGCGCACAGGTGCGCAGAGTCGTGCGCGCGGCGAGCGACACCGCCAACGCGCGCGTCACGCTGCTGCGAATCGGCCGCGTCGGCGGCGAGCTGGTGCCCAGCTTGATCACCGACTCGAGCGATCCCGCCTTGCCGGAGCTGGCGATGCCGACCGCGAGCGAGGCGGCGCGCAGCGGGCGCCTCGCAAGCGGATCGGAGGTCTCTGCCGACGGACCGGTCGCTGAGGTCGCGGTGCCGCTCAAGCAGGACGGCCGCGTCGCCGAGGTCGCCGTCTACTCGACGCCGATGGCCGACGTCGAGCGCAACGTCGCGGTCGTGCGCGCGCAGATCCTTGTCGCCGGGGCGATCGCGCTTGCGCTCGCCGTCTTCGCCGGCTGGCTGATCGCGCGTGCGCTCGCGCAGCGCGTCAAGCGGCTGGAGAGAGCGGCCGAGCAGGTCGCCGCCGGCGACTTCTCGCGTCCGATCCCGGTCGACTCCGACGACGAGCTCGGTCAGCTGGCCGTCGCCTTCAACGACATGCAGCGCCAGCTCGCCCAGCTCGACCGCGCGCGCAAGCAGTTCATCGCCACCGCCTCGCACGAGTTGCGCACGCCGCTGTTCTCGCTCGGCGGCTTCGTCGAGCTGCTGGAAGACGAGGAGCTCGACGACGACACGCGCAGACGCTTCCTCGCGCAGGTGCGCCAGCAGGTCGACCGCCTCGCAAAGCTGTCCGTCGACCTGCTCGATCTCTCGCGGCTGGAGGCCGGCTCGCTTGAGCTGCGGCCCGAGCCGGTCGACCTCGCCGAGCTGGCGCGCTCGGTCAGCTCGGAGTTCGAGCCGGCGCTGTCCCAGCACGACTCGCACCTGGAGGTGCGGCTGCCGGGGACGCCGGTCGAGGCGCAGTGCGATCCGGTGCGGGTCGCGCAGATCGCGCGGATCCTGATCGACAACGCGGTGACGCACACGACCCCCGGCACGAACATCGTCGTGTCGGCCAACCGTGAGAACGGTTTCGCGCGCCTGGCCGTGCGCGACCACGGCAAGGGCATCCCCCGCACCGCGCTCTCGCAGGTGTTCGAGCCCTTCTACACGTCCGACGACGCGCAGGGCTCCGGGCTCGGGCTCGCGATCGCAAGCGAGCTGGCGGAGCGCATGAACGGCCGCCTCGGCGTCGAGTCGCGACCGGGGCGAACGGTCTTCACGCTCGAGCTGCCGGCCTGACGCACGCGCGCCAAGCCCGGCGCCCCAGCGCTGGACGATCGATTCGGTATCGTCCGCGCGCTCCGGTACCCGACCCCTCGCGAGGCATGCTCCAGCCCATCGCCGTTGGACACAAGACGCTCGCGGACTACGCCAGCATCGTCGGTCGATCGCTCGTCGAGGAGATCCGCGAGCTGGCAGAGCCGCTGAAGGGCAAGCGCGTGCTGCATCTGTCCGCGACGGCGTTCGGCGGCGGCGTCTCGGAGATCCTCTACACGCTCGTGCCGTTGATGCGGGACGTCGGGCTCGACGTCGAGTGGCATGTCATCTACGGGCGCGAGGAGTTCTTCAACGCGACGAAGGTCATGCACAACGCGCTGCAGGGCAACCCGCAAGACCTCACGGAGGAGCAGTGGGAGGCGTGGCGTCGCTACAACGAGATGAACGCGCGCGAGCTGTCGAGAGGCTGGGACGTCTGCATCGTCCACGACCCGCAGCCGGCCGCGCTGCACTCGCTCGCACCGGAGAAGGCGCGCCACTGGATCTGGCGCTGCCACATCGACCTCTCGACCCCCAACCCGGCGACCATCGAGCATCTGCTTCCGTACATCAAGTCGTATCCGGCGTCCGTCTTCCACATGCAGCAGTACGTGCCGACCGGGATGGAGGGGCACATCAACATCGTGCCGCCGGCGATCGACCCGCTCGCGCCGAAGAACATGGCGTTCTCGCCGGAGGACTCGGTCTACATCTGCGAGCAGTTCGGGATCGACGTCGACCGCCCGCTGCTGTGCCAGGTGTCGCGCTTCGACCCGTGGAAGGATCCGCTCGGGGTCATCGACGCGTATCGGATCGTGAAGCAGCAGATGCCCGAGGCGCAGCTCGCGCTCGTGGGCTCGATGGCGACCGATGACCCGGAGGGCTGGGACTTCTTCAACGCGACGATCGCCCATGCCGATCGTGACCCGGACGTCCACATCCTCAACAACTTCAACAACGTCGGGGCGATCGAGGTCAACGCATTCCAGTCGCATGCCGACGTGCTGATCCAGAAGTCGACCCGTGAGGGCTTCGGCCTGACGGTCTCGGAGGCAATCTGGAAGGCGCGCCCGTTCATCGGCGGCAACGTCGGCGGGATCCCGCTGCAGGTCGAGGACGGCGTCTCCGGCTTCCTCGTCGAGACGGTCGAGCAGTGCGCCGAGCGCGCGGTCGAGGTGCTCGCCGACCCGGCGCTCGGCCGTCGTCTCGGTCGCGCCGGCAAGGAGCACGTGCGCCGCCACTTCCTGATGCCGCGCCTGCTGCGCGACTGGCTGCAGATGATGACCGCGCTGGAGGGGCAGGGATCCTGAGCTCGATCGGCGCCGGACCGCTCGTCCTCGTCTCGAACCGCGGGCCCGTCACGTTCGGGCCCGAGGGCGAGGTGCGGCGCGGGACCGGCGGGCTGGTCACGGCGCTCACAGGTCTCGCCTCGCACCGCGAGGCCGTCTGGATCGCGTCCGCGATGACGGACGAGGACGTCGCGCACTCGCGCGAGCACCAGGGTCGTCCGTTCGAGGTGGAGCTGCCCGACGGCGGCGCCTACAAGGTGCGCCTCGTCGCCTCCGACCCTGACGCGTACGACCGCTTCTACAACGTGTTCGCGAACCCGATGCTGTGGTTCATCCAGCACTACCTGTGGGACCTGTCGAACGCGCCGGATATCCGCCGCGAAGAGGTCGAGGCGTTCGAGTTCGGCTACAACGTCGTCAACGAGGACCTCGCGCGCGCAGTCCTCGAGGAGATCGAGGGCGAGTCCGAGCCGGTCGTGATGGTCCACGACTACCACCTCTACACGCTGCCGGCGCTCGTGCGGAAGGTGCGTCCCGACGCCTTCCTGCACCACTTCATCCACATCCCCTGGACGCAGTCGGACGCGTGGCGGGTGCTGCCCAACATGATCCGCGAGGAGATCTACCGGGGGCTGCTCGCGAACGACATCATCGGCTTCCACACGCGCTCGTACCGACGCAACTTCCTGCAGTGCTGCCGCGATCTGATGGACCTGGAGGTCGACTTCGAGCGCGGCGTCGTCTTCCACGAGGGCCGCGAGGTGTGGGTGCGCGCGTACCCCCTGCCGATCGACGCGGAGGCGACGCGCGCGGTCGCGCGCCGCGAGCGCACGGCGGAGTTCGAGCGCGAGCTGCTGCGACGGCGGCGCGACCACCTGATCCTGCGCGTCGACCGCGCGGACCTGTCGAAGAACGTGCTGCGCGGCTTCACCGCGTTCGACGTGTTCCTCACGCAGCATCCGGAGTTCCACGAGCGGGTCACGTTCATCGCCCAACTGATGCCGTCGCGCACCGACGTGCCCGAGTACGCGGAGTATCTGGAGCGGATCGAGGCGATCGTCGCGGTCGTCAACCACCGCCACGGCACACCCGACTGGATGCCGATCCATCTGAAGCTGCGCGATGACTTGGAGGAGGCTGTCGCCGCCTACAAGCACTACGACGTGCTGCTCGTCAACGCGATGTTCGACGGCATGAACCTCGTCGCGAAGGAGGGGCCGCTCGTGAACGAGCGGTCGGGCGTCTCGATCCTGTCCGAGAACACCGGCGCGCACGAGGAGCTCGGCGAGTTCGCGCTGTCGGTCAACCCCTTCGACATCCAAGAGCTGGCCGACTCGATCCACGCCGCGCTGACGATGGAGCCGGCCGAGCGGCGGCGGCGCATGGAGGGACTCGAACGGATCGTCACCCAGCGCGACCCCGGCGACTGGATCGACGAGCAGCTCGACGACATCCGCGAGAAGGCCGGCGCGGGCGGCTGACGTCCGCGCGCACCCCGCCCGCGTTCACTCGAGTGCGAACTCGGGCGCGGCCGGTGTCGCCGGCGGGGCGCTGACGCGGCCGCCGCTTCCCGCCACGCCGCTTTCCGCGCCTGCGGGCCCGCGTCCCACCTTGGGCGCCGGCGTCGTGGCGGGCGGGTCCTGACGACCGGCGTCGCCGGCGGCGCCCCTCCGGGCGCGCTCACGCGGCTTGGGCCGCGCACGTGCGTCCTCAGCGCCACCCGCCCGATCGGCGTGCCCGCGCCTCGTCATGCGCCGCCGTTCGCCGCCCGCTCTCTCGCCCCCGATCGTCACCGCCGGCGGCTCTGCGTCGTCCCGCGCCGCCGACTCCTTCAGCGCAGCGGCCGGCTGCGTCGCAATCGACAGCCCGGACGGGACGGCGGGCGCGCCGTCGGAGGAGCGCAGCCAGGCAAATGCGAAGACGAACGTGAGAATGACGGCGCAGATCGTGGCGGCATCGCGGCCGCGGGGCGTGGAGGGCATAGGACGTCCGAGGCAGCCGGCCGGCACGTTTCGCCCCCGTTGGTATAGTGCCCCGCCGCAGTCCAACCGCTCATGGCTCAGCTTCCGCCCATCTACGACCTCATGGTCCTGCTCGCCACCTCACTGGAGGACGAGCAGCGCGCGAGAATCCTCGCCGACGTCGAGCAGACGATCGCCGACAACGGCGGCACGGTCGAGCTCAAGCAGGAGTGGGGCGTGCGCAGACTCGCATTCGAGATCGCGCACACCGCTGACGCCGAGTACCACCTGCTGCAGTTCAGCGGACCGCCCACGCTTGTCGAGACGCTGAGCTACAACCTGAAGATCGCGGACGGCGTCCTGCGCCACCGCATCATCAAGGTGACGCCGGGAACGCCGCCGCCGCCGGAGCCGACGGCGCAGGAGCCCGTCGCCGAGAGCGTCGCCGAGCCGGCCGCCGCTGGCGCTGAGGCGTAACAGCGCTCACGCGGTTTGACGCGGCGCGCGCGCCGGCCCGCCACGTTTCCACGGAGTTTCCGGCTATCACAGCGGTGCACGACCGATCGCTGCGTACACTCGTTCGCCGCTGAGCATCTGCCGCCGAAAGGAGCCTCCCCCATGGCCGCTACGAACATCAACCGGGTCGTGATGACCGGGAACCTCACCCGTGATCCAGAGCTGCGCTCGCTGTCGAGCGGCATGTCCGTCTGCAGCCTGCGGATCGCCTGCAACACGCGGCGCAAGGGCGCCTCCGGCGAGTGGGAGGACAAGCCCAACTACTTCGACGTCACGGTCTGGGGCGCCCAGGGGGAGAACTGCGCGCGCTACCTCTCGAAGGGCCGTCCGGTCGCGATCGACGGCCGGCTCGAGTGGCGCGAGTACGAGAGAGATGGGCAGAAGCGCCAGGCAATCGATATCATCGCCGATTCCGTGCAGTTCCTCGGCGGGCGCGACGACGCCGGCGCCGGGAACGGGTTCTCCGGGCCTTCCGCAAGCGTAGCGGGAGGGGGGGACGTTCCGATCGACGATCGGGACTTCCAGTCCGCCCCGGCCGCGCCCGTCTCGACCGCCGACGACGACATTCCGTTCTAGGGCTGACAGACGACATCGACGAGGTAAGGCTTCGTGGCAAAGCAACGTAGGCGCCCCACGCGGCGGCGCGACAAGAAGGGCGGTCCGGGCTCAGGTCGGCGCAAGCCGTGCCCGTACTGCAAGGACAAGATCGAGCAGGTCGACTACAAGGACCTCTCCGCGCTCCGGCGCTTCATTTCGGAACGCGGCAAGATCCGCTCGCGTCGTATCACCGGCGCGTGCCGTCGGCACCAGAACCAGGTCTCCACGGCGATCAAGCGGGCGCGCGAGCTGGCGCTGCTGCCGTACGTCGCCGAGCCGGCGAACGAGCGGGCGGGCGGCGGTCGCCGCGACCGCGACCGCGATCGCGAGGACCGGTAACCGCATGCCGCAGGCGATCCTCACACAGGACGTCGAGCAGCTCGGCGAGCGCGGCACGGTCGTCGACGTCTCGGCCGGCTACCTGCGCAACTACCTGATTCCGCGCAAGCTCGCCCAGCCCGCCACGAAGGGCGCGCTTGAGGCGGCACAGGAGCGCAGAGCCGCCGCTGAGCGCGCCGAGCGCGAGTCGAAGGCGAGGGCGCAGGAGAACGCCGCGCTGCTCGGCAAGACAGTGCTCACGATCGAGCAGCAGGCCGGCGACGACGGCCGTCTGTTCGGCTCCGTGACGGCCCAGGACATCGCCGACGCGATTCGCGACGCCCGCGGCCTCAAGGTCGACAAGCGCAAGGTGCACCTCGAGGACCCGATCCGCCACATCGGGACCCACATGGTCGTCGTCGAGATCGACGACGGCGTCATGGCGACCGTCAAGACGATGGTGGTCGAGCAGAAGTAGCGCAGCAGCACACCGGCCCAGCCGGCACGGCCTCACCTCGTTCACGCGCCGCGGCCTCCGCGGCGCGTCGTCGTTAAATCGGCCCAAAGTGCAGGAACAGCGTCACGCGGCGAGCCGTCCGGCTCGCTAGCGTCGAGGGGTGGCCGCGATCGAGCAGCAGCACAACCCCGCCCTCCTGCCGCCGCACAACCTCGAGGCCGAGCAGTCGGTGCTCGGCGCGATCCTGCTCGCCGACACGACGCTCTATGGGCTCGTCATCAACGAGGGGCTCAAGCCGGAGCAGTTCTACCGCGAGCAGCACGCGACGATCTACCGCGCGATGCTGCGGCTCTACGAGGAGAGCCGCGAGATCGACGTGCTCACCGTCACGGAGGAGCTGCGCCAGAGCGGCGAGCTGGATCAGGTCGGCGGCCCGGCGATGGTCGATGCGCTCGCCGGCGCGGCGCCGGCCGCCGGGAACGTGCGCGAGTACGCGCGCATCGTGCAGAGCAACGCGCTGCTGCGCCGCCTGCTCGCCACGACGCAACAGATCCAGGCGAACGTCTGGAACCACGAGGCGCCGGCACGCGAGCTGGTCGAATGGGCCGAGCGCGACATCCTCGAGGTCGCCCACGACGACCGCCAGAAGGACTTCCGCTCGATCGGCGAGGTGCTGCACGACGAGGTCGACAAGCTGCACCGCCTGTCGCTGGAGCACACCGCGCTCACCGGCACGCCGTCCGGCTACAAGGATCTCGACGAGATCACCGGCGGCTTCCAGCCCGGCAACCTGATCATCCTCGCCGCGCGCCCGTCGATGGGCAAGTCGGCGCTCGTCACGAACATCGCCGAGAACGCGGCGCTGGAGCACGGCAAGCCGGTCGCGCTGTTCAGCCTCGAGATGTCAGAGGCGGAGCTGGCACAGCGCTTCGTCGCCTCGCAGGCACGCATCCGCGGCGAGGAGCTGCGCAAGGGACGTGTCGCAGAGAACCGCTGGCCGAAGATCCTCGAAGCGTGCCAGCGGCTGTCCGACGCGCCGCTGTACGTGGACGACTCGTCCGACATCGGGATCCTCGAGCTGCGCGCGAAGGCGCGACGTCTGCACCAGCAGAGCGAGAACGGGCTCGGCCTGATCATTCTCGACTACCTCCAGCTGATGCGCGCCGACAGCCGCATCGAAAACCGCGTCGAGGCGGTCGGTCAGATGAGCCGCGGGCTGAAGATCCTCGCGCGCGAGCTGGAGGTCCCGGTGATCGCACTCTCCCAGCTCTCCCGCGCGGTCGAGTCGCGCACCGACAAGAGACCGATCCTGTCCGACCTGCGCGAGTCCGGCAACATTGAGCAGGACGCCGACCTCGTCATGTTCATCTACCGCGACGAGTACTACGACAGAGAGTCCGAGCGCGAGGGCGAGGCCGACATCATCATCGCCAAGCACCGCAACGGCGCCTTGGGGGATGTGACGCTGACGTTCCAGAAGGAGTACCCCAAGTTCATGAACTTCGCTGGGGATCGGTTCGGGGCCTAGGCTCTCTGCGTCTCTGGCGTTGCCGGTACGCCGGCGTGCGCCTTGCTCCCTCGCGAGACCCTCTCGTGTGACGGGGTTGACGCCGCTCCTGGCTTGTGGGGGCCGCGTTGGGGGTCTCGCGAGGGACAAGGCGCACGCGGCTACCCGCGCGGCCCGGTCGCTCGGCGCCTGAGCCCCGGCCTCACCGGCGGGCTTGCCAGGGCGCCGGCGGTGTTGAGCCAAAGCCCGCGCCGATGCCGCCTGCAGCGGACAGGTAGGGAGCTCGGGCGCTGCTGGTCAGCCGGGCGCGCGATGTCCCGCGCGAGACCCCCATGCGGCTTGCACGGCATGGAGCGGTGACGCACGGTCACACGAGAGGGTCTCGCGCGGGAGCATCGCGCGCCCCAGGCGTACCGCAAGCGCCAACGAGCGGCCCTACACTGTGAGCCGCCATGCCAGGCATCGTGATTGTGGGCGCCCAGTGGGGGGACGAGGGCAAAGGCAAGATCACCGACCTGCTCGCCGAGCAGGCCGATGCCGTCGTGCGCTTCCAGGGCGGCAACAACGCCGGCCACACGATCGTCCGCAACGGCGAGACGTGGAAGCTGCACCTGATGCCGTCGGGGATCCTCTACCCCGGCAAGCTGTGCGTGATCGGCAACGGCGTCGTGATCGACCCGAAGGTGCTGACCGACGAGCTGGACGAGCTGCGCCGCCGCGGCGTCGACACGAGCGGGCTGCGCATCTCCGCCAACGCGCACATGATCATGCCGTACCACCTGATGCTCGACGACGCCGGCGAGGCGAAGCTCGGGAAGCTGAAGATCGGCACGACGCGGCGCGGGATCGGGCCCTGCTACGCCGACAAGGCCTCGCGCATCGGGATCCGCGTGCAGGACCTGCTCGACGAGAAGATCCTCAAGCAGAAGGTCGTCGCCGCGCTTGAGCCCAAGCGGCTCGCGCTGCGCCCGTTCGCGCGCGACCCCCGGCTCGACTTGCAGGCGATCACGGAGGAGTACCTCGCCTACGGCGCGCGCCTGACGGAGCACATCGCCGACACGACGCGGCTCGTGTGGGACAAGCTCGACGACGACGCGACGGTGATCTTCGAGGGCGCGCAGGGCGCGCTGCTGGACATCGACCACGGCACCTATCCGTTCGTGACCTCCTCGAACCCGATCGCGGCGTCCGCCTGCATCGGCAGCGGCGTCGGGCCGAAGGACATCGACGAGGTGTGGGGCATCACGAAGGCGTACGGAACGCGCGTCGGCGCGGGCCCGTTCCCAACTGAGCTCGACGGCGACCTCGGCGAGGAGCTGCGTCAGAGAGGCGGCGAGTTCGGCACGACGACCGGGCGCTCGCGCCGCGTCGGCTGGCTCGACCTCGTCGCGCTGCGCTACGCGGCGCGCATCAACTCGCTGACCGCGCTCGTCGTGACGAAGCTCGACGTGCTGACCGGCTTGGAGACGATCAAGGTCTGCACGCGCTACCGCGGCGAGGACGGCGCGGAGTTCGACCACTTCCCCTATCACCAGTCTGTGCTGCACCACACGGTCGGCGAGTACGTCGAGCTGCCCGGCTGGAGCGAGGACATCGGCGAGGCGCGCAGCGAGGACGAGCTGCCGCAGAACGCGCGCGACTACCTTGCCTTCGTCGAAGACTTCATCGGCGTGCCGGTTGTGATGGTCGGCGTCGGGCCGGGACGCGAACAGACCGTGTGGACGGCGGCCGGGCGCGAGACCGTGCCCGGCAAGTCGGTCGCCGCGGCGTAGCGCCAGCGCGGCGGCTGACGCCGCGCGTCAGCGCCAGCGCTCGATCAGGTCCGCGTCCGGGACGACGCGCGCGGGCACGCCGCCGTGCAGCCGCGTTCCGGGCGCGACGCGGCCCATCGCGTCGTCGTTCGTCGTCATCGCACACGGACCGACGAACACGTCGTCTTCGATGACGGAGAAGGCGGTCAGGTAGACGCTCGTCTGGATTCTCACGCGGCTCCCGACGACCACGTCGTTGTCCACCGCCGAGCCCCGGCCGATCACCGTGCGCTCGCCGATCGTCGCGCGCTCGCGCACGTAGGCCTGGTCCCCGACGATCGCGCCGTCGCCGATCTCGACGCCGTCGTGGACGACGACGTTGGCGCCGAACACGACGTCCGCGCCGACGCGCGCGGATGGGCTGAGGACGAGGCCGGGGGCTGCGGACATCGGCGCGAAGCCTACGCGGCGCGGGTGCCGGACCGGCCGGCGCACGGCGAGGCGGCGGCACGCGCCGGTAACCTGCTGCCCGTGCTGCGCGCAGCCACGCTCGGGCTCGGCATGATGGGCCGCCACCACGCCCGCATCCTCCAGTCGCTGCCCGGCGTGCAGTTCGCCGGTGCGGTCGATCCGGCGGGGGATCGCAACGACGCTGTTCGCGATCCGGCGCTTGTGTTCGGGACGCTCGATGAGCTGCTCGCGAGCGGTCCGCTCGACTTCGCCGTCGTGGCGCTGCCGACCGAGGAGCACCTGCCGGCCGCGCTGCGACTCGCGGAGGCAGGCGTCGACATGCTGATCGAGAAGCCGCTCGCCGCCTCCGTCGAGGAGGGCGAACAGATCGCGGCCGCGTGCGAGCGCGGCCACGGGACGGATCGGGCCGTTTCCCGAACGCGTGCGCGACGTGGGCGTCGTGAAGGACCTCGCGACCCACGACCTCGACATCGTGACGTGGGTCGCCGACGCGCCGATCGCGACGGTGGCGGCACAGACAGCCCACCGCACCGGCCGCCCCCATGAGGACCTCGTGCTCGTGACCGGGCGACTTGCCTCCGACGTGCCGTTCAACTCGATCGTCGGCTGGCTCACGCCGACCAAGACGCGCCGCACACGGGTGCTCGGCGACCGCGGCATGCTCGTCGCCGAGACGGTCACAGCGGACTTGACGTTCTACGAGAACGGGCAGGTCGCCTCGTCGTGGACGAGCGCACAGGCGCTGCACGGCGTCTCCGAGGGCGATGCGACACGCTACGCGCTCGCACGCGCCGAGCCGCTGCGGACCGAGCTGGAGGCATTCCGCGACCTCGTCGCCAGTACCGGCGATGAGTCGGGTGTCGTGACGCTCGCGCAGGGGCTTGCGGCGCTGCGCTCGGCGGAGGCGATGCTGGCGAGCGCGGAGCGCGGCGAGACCGTGCGCTTGGCCGGCGAGGCCGCGGCCTCGTGAACGTCGTCGTCGTCGCGCTCGGCAAGATCGGCCTGCCGCTTGCCGCGCACGTCGCCCGAGCCGGGCACACGGTCGTCGGCTGCGACGTCGACCCGCAGGTCGTCGAGCTGGTGAACGCAGGGCGGCCGCCGTTCCCCGGTGAGGCCGGCTTGGAGGAGGCGCTCACGGAGGTCGTCGGCAACGGGCGCCTGCGGGCGCAGACGGACACGGCGGCCGCGGTCACCGCGGGCGCCGACCTCGTGATCGCCGTGCCGCCGCTCGTCGTCGACGCCGACGCCCAGCCGGACTGGCGGATCCTCGACAGTGTCGTCGGCGACATCGCGCGCGGCTTGCGCGCCGCGGCCGACGCCGGGCACAGCGGCACGGTCGTGTGCGTCGAGACGACGCTGCCCGTCGGCACGACGCGGACCCGCATCGCGCCGGCGCTCGCGGCCGGCAGCGGCCTGGAGGCCGAGCGCGACTTCTACGCCGCGTTCAGCCCGGAGCGCGTCTACAGCGGGCGAATCTTTGAGGACCTGCGCAGATACCCGAAGCTGGTGGGCGGCTGCTCGGAGGAAGGCGAGCGGTGGGCGGTGGAGCTGTACGGGCGGTTCATCGATGCGGACGTCTGGCCGATGGGCTCCGCCGAGGCGGCCGAGCTGGCGAAGCTGGCGGAGACGACGTACCGCGACCTCAACATCGCGTTCGCGAACGAGCTGGCGCGGCACGCCGATGCGATCGGCGTGGACGTGGACCGTGTGATCGACGCCGCCAACAGCCAGCCGTTCAGCCACATCCACCGGCCGGGCGTGGCGGTCGGCGGCCACTGCATCCCGGTCTATCCCCACTTCTTCCTGCACGGTGCGCCGGAAGCGCGGCTGCCGCGCGTGGCACGCGAGGTCAACGGCGCGATGCCGGAGTACGCGGTCGAGCTGCTGGCGGACGCGCTCGAGGACCTGCGTGGCGCACGCGTGCTGATCCTCGGTGTCGCCTACCGCGGCGGGGTGAAGGAGACGGCCTTCTCCGGCGCGTTCCCGCTGCGCGACGCGTTGGCGGCCCGCGGCGCGACGGCGCTCGCCACCGACCCGCTCTACGACGACGCCGAGCTGACCGCGCTCGGCTTCGACCCGTGGGATGGCGGAGCGGTCGACGGGGCGATCCTCCAGGCCGACCACGCCGAATACCGCGCGCTGACGCCATCCGGCCTGCCGGGCGCACGCGCGGTGGTCGACGGCCGCGGCATGCTCGACCCGGCGCCGTTCGCGGCGGCCGGCGTCGCGCTTCGGCGCATCGGCCGGCCGTAGCTCAGGCGGGCGCCGGCGCGCCGCTCACCAGCGCGCGCACGGCCTGCGCCACCCGCTCTCCCGCCTGACCGTCGCCATAGAGCTGCGGGCGCTCGGCCGGCGGCTCGCGCTCGAGCGCGGCGAGCGCCGCGTCGGCGTCGAGGTCGACCAGCGTGTTCCAGCCGGCGTCGACCGTCTCGACCCACTCGGTGCTGGGACGCATCGTCACGCAGGGGACGCCGGCGAGGTAGGCCTCCTTCTGCACGCCGCCCGAGTCGGTCACGACCGCGCGCGCGTTGCACAACAGTGCGGTGAAGTCGAGGTACCCGAGCGGCGGCGCGAGACGCAGGTGCGCCGCTCCCGCGATCGCCTCCAGCAGCCCGGCCGCCTCCAGCCGCGCGCGCGTGCGCGGGTGCAGCGGCAGCACCGTCGGCAGCGGCAGCGCCAACAGCAGCTCGGCGAGCTGCGCCAGCCGCGACGGGTCGTCGACGTTGCCGGCGCGGTGGGCGGTCGCGAGCAGATACGCGCCCGGCTCGACCGCGTAGGGCGCGAGCGACTCGGCGCGCGCGCGCGCCGCCGGCTGCAGCAGCTGCGCGACGTCGACCATCACGTCGCCGACCAACTCCACCGTCCCCGCGACCGACTCGCGCGCGAGGTTGTCGACCGCCGTCTGCGACGGGCACAGCAGCAGCGCACTCAGGTGATCCGTCACGACGCGGTTGACCTCCTCCGGCATCGCGCGGTCGAACGAGCGCATGCCCGCCTCCACGTGCGCCACCGGGATCCCCGCCTGCACGGCCGCGAGCGCGCCGGCGAGCGTGGAGTTCGTGTCGCCGTAGACGAGCAGCGCGTCCGGGCGCACGTCGGCGAGCAGCGGCTCCAGGGCCGCCAGCATGCGCGCGGTTTGGGAGGTGTTCGTGCCGCCGCCGATGCCGAGCAGGTGCTCGGGCGGCGGCAGTTCCAGCTCGTCGAAGAAGACCTGCGAGAGCTCGGCGTCGTAGTGCTGGCCCGTGTGGACGGTGACCTCCGCGCCGAGCGCGCGCAGGCGCGAGGAGACGGCGGAGGCCTTGATGAACTGTGGACGGTTCCCGATGACGGTGAGGACGCGCATCAGGTGGCGGCCGCGTCGAGGTCGGCGAGGATCCGCGCGTGCAGTCGCGCGGCGAGATCGCGCGAGATCGGGCCGCCGGCGAAGTCCGGAGGGACGTCATCCCCGCCGATCGCGAACCCATCGAGGCTCGCCACCGGCTGCAGCTCGCGCGTTGTCGAGACGAGGAACGCCTCGTCAGCGGCGAGCAGGTCCTCCTCCGTGCAGGAGCGCTCCTCGGCGCCCGCCAGCTCGATCGCGAGCGCGCGCGTGATCGAGGCGAGGATGTGGTCGGACAGCGGCGGCGTCGAGACGACACCGCGCGCGACCCAGAAGATCGACGAGGTCGGCGCCTCCAGCACGCGGCCGTGCGGCGTGACGAGCAGCGCCTCGTCGGCGCCCTGCTCCTGCGCCAGGCGCGTCGCGAGCATGTTCGCGGCGTAGGAGAGCGACTTGATGCCGTCGAGCAGTCGCACGGGGGCGTAGGTGACCGTCGCGAGCCGGATCGACGGCGCGTGCTGCGGCAACTCCTCGACCAGCAGCAGGCGCCGCCGCCCGCGCGTGACGACGATGCGCAGCGCGCCCGGTTCCGGCTCCCCCGCGGCCGCGTCGAGCAGCCGTGCGACGTCGGCGCGCACCGCCGCGACGTCGATCGGCAGCCGCAGGTTCGTGGCGGAGCGGTCGAGGCGGTCGAGGTGCTCCTCGAGCGCGTAGGGCTTGCCGCCGTAGAGGCGCATGACCTCGAAGACGCCGTCACCGCGCAACAGCCCCTCGTCGGTCGCGGGGACGACGGCGTCGGCCGCCGGCATGACGGCGCCGTCGAGACAGGCGAGGTGGGCGGTCGCCATTGGGCGCGAATGCTAGTGGCCGGGCGCCACGCGGTTGCGCTCCGCCGCGGGGAGCGGCAGACTGGCCGCATGGCCAAATCTCCTCGCCCGCTCACCGGCAAGGTCGTCGCAATCACGGGCGGCGCCCGTGGGATCGGCCGCGCGACCGCCGCAGCGCTGGTGCGCAAGGGCGCCAGAGTGGCGATCGGCGACGTCGACACCGAACTCGCCGAGCGCGCGGCGGTCGAGCTCGGCGGCGGCACGATCGCGCTCCCACTCGACGTGACCGACCGCGTCTCGTTCGAGCGCTTCCTCGACGAGATCGAGCGGCAACTCGGACCGCTCGACGTGCTGATCAACAACGCCGGGATCATGCAGTTGGGACGCTTCGCGGAGGAGCACGACGATGTCACCGTGCGGCAGGTCGACATCAACCTGCATGGCGTGCTGACCGGCTCGAAGCTCGCGTTGCAGCGCTTCCTGCCGCGCGGCCGCGGCCACCTCGTCAACATCGCCTCGACCGCCGGCAAGGCCGGTGTGCCGGGCGGGGTCACCTACTCCGCCACGAAGCACGCCGTGGTCGGCTTGACGGAGGCGATTCGCGGTGAGGTGCGCGACAGCGGCGTGGAGACCAGCGTGGTGATGCCGGTGCCGGTCAACACGGAGCTGGCGGCCGGCCTCGTGAGCGGCCGCGGCCTGACGGCGACCGTCGAGCCCGAGCAGGTCGCCGACGCGATCGTCGACGCGCTGGAGCGTCCCCGCCACGACGTCTACGTGCCGCGGGCGATCGCCGTCGGCGTCCGCCTCGGCGCACTGCTGCCGCGGCGGCTCGGCGAGGCGCTCGGACGCAGCGCCAAGACAGACCGCATCCTCGCCGACGCCGACCCTGCAGCCCGTGCGGCGTACGAGCAGCGAGCCGCAGCCAGCGGCGCGCGCCGGGAGCGCGTGCATGCGGAGAGCGGCTGACCGGGCGGATGGGCCGTGGAGGAATCGAACCTCCAACCTTGGGATTAAGAGTCCCCTGCTCTGCCAGTTGAGCTAACGGCCCGGGGATGTCGTCCTCGGGGGTGACGACCGACCAGGCATGGTAGCCGGTGATCGCGCGATCTGCACCCTCCGGGACGGGCCGGAGCGGGCGCAGGCCCCGCTCAGCCGGCGCCCTTGGTGCCGCTGCTGACGGAGGCGCCGGCTCTCTGCAGCGCGTCCTGAGCGGCCTGTCTCTCCGCCTGCCTTCTGGCCGTGAGCAGCTGCGCTCTCACAAGTCTCTTCTGCGCATCCGGCGCCAGCGCGACGGCCCTGGCGGCGGCGAGGTCGCCCTTGCGCATCTGGTCGGCGGCGTAGGCGAGCTGCGCAAGCGCGCCGAAGTTGGCAGCGATCGGCTGCGCCTCGGTGACGATCTCCATCGCGCCCGCCGCCTGCGCGGGATCGCTCAGACCCGTTTCGGAGTAGGCGTTCACCATCTGCCGCGCGAGGCCGGGATCGGGATGCTGCCCCGCCAGCGTGAGATATCTCTGCCAGGCGGTCGCGACCGTCTGGAGCTTGTCTCTGCCCTTGCTCGTGAAGCCGCCGTTGCCCTGGTTGGCGGTCTGGTCGTAGTAGCCGCTCTGCCCCGCGGTCTGCAACCGGGCGCGCGTGAGGTCGGCCCACGCCTTCGCGTCCTGCGGATGCAGTCTGACCTCCCGGGATGCGCTCTTCTCGAGGTTGCTGACCTGGGCCTTCGGGTTCGACCCGCCGCCCGTGAGAGCGTCGAACAGGCCGCCGCCGCCGGTTCCCGTGCCGATGCCGAAGAGGATCAAGCCGCCGCCCATCAGGACGGCGAGGCCAAGGTAGATCACCTTGACGGCAGCTCTGCGATTCCGGCTTTGCAGGTCGAACAGCATGGGCTTCAGCTTCCTTCGGTCTCGTCGCCGTCGTGCGACGCGAACGCCGCGACCTCGCCGCGGTCCCCCCGCCGCCGATCAGCGATCGTCAAGAGCAGGATACTCAGGAGGTAGAGCAGGAGCAGCGGTACCATCAGGATCGTCGTCGTGACCGGGTCGACGCCCGGCAGCAGCGCCGCGATCACCGCGATTGCGACGATCGCGTAGCGCCAGCTCGCGCGCAGCATCCGCGCGGTCACGATGCCCACCGCGTTCAGCGCCAGCAGCCCGACCGGCAGCTGGAACACGAGCCCTGTCGACAGCAGCGCCAGGACGCAGAAGCGGTAGTAGTCCTTCGCCTGGATCAGCACGTCGAAGTTCGTGTTGTTGAAGTTCTGCAAGAACGAGATCGCCGGCGGCAGCACGAGCCAGTAGCCGAACGCGACGCCCGCCAGGAACAGGAACGGGACCATCAGCATCATCGGCAGCGCCACTTGTCGCTCGCGCGGGCTGAACGCCGGCAGCACGAACGCATACGCCTGGTAGAGCAGCACCGGCAACGAGAGCAGCAGCGCGAAGTACGCGGCGATCGTCAACGTGACGGTGAACGGCTCCCCCACGCCGGTGGTGATCGGGACGCGCGCCGGCGTCGTCTTCGGAAGGGCTCTTGCGGCGGCGGCGGCCTGTGTGGCGGCGGCCGCGAGTGCGCGCTGCTGCACCGGCGTCAGGTTCTTCGCCGCGGCAAGCGCGGCGAACGCTCTCGCCGACGCGGCAAAGCCTCTCTGCACCTCCAACTGCGCGGCGGCGACTTGGGCGAGACGGCCGTTGCCCTTGCTGCTCTGGGCGGTCGGCGTGCTGTCCTTCAGGGGCTTGTTGAGCAGGTCGAGCAGCGTGCCGTTCTGCCAGAAGCAGAGCCCGAACGCGACCGCGAGCGTGATCGCGCAGACGATCAGCCGCGTGCGCAGCTCGTCGAGGTGGTCGACGACCGTGAGGCGATCCTCGTGCCCGATCGGCCTGAGCGCGGTCGCCATCGGTCCTGCCCGGGTCAGCCGGTCAGCCGCGCTGCTCGGAGGCAGCCTCGGTCCGCTGCGCGGCCTGCGTGTCGTCCGCCTGCGCCGGTGTCAGCGTGGGACGGCCGGTGGCGTCGGTCGACTCGCGCTGCTTGTCCTCGCCGGTGATCGACTCCTTGAACTCGCGCATGCCGGTGCCGAGCGATCTGCCGAGCGACGGCAGCCGCTTGGGCCCGAAGATCACGAGCAAGACGACGATGACGAGAACGATCTCGAGCGGGCCGATGGAAGAGAACATTGGTCAGATCCTCCGCAGGGGGCTTGCACAGCGTAGCGCCCGACTGTCGCCGGCACGCTCAAGTTCCCGTGCATCAGCGCCGATCCTGTGGCAGAGACGCCATGAACCGATCCGCTGGACAGACCACCCCCGCGCTGCACATCTGCCCGGAGTGCCGCTCGCACCTCGTCGCGCCGGTGGCATGGGAGCAGGCCGGACCACGTGAGTGGGCGGTCACGATTCAGTGCCCCAACTGCGAGTGGTGGGACGCGGACGTGTTCGACGAGGACACGGTCGAGCGCTTCGACGAGGAGCTCGACCGTGGCACCGAGGCGCTCGTGCGCGATCTGCTGCGGCTGATGCGCGCGAACATGGAAGACGACGTCGAGCGCTTCGTGACCGCGTTGCGCGCCAACGCGGTCCTGCCGGAAGACTTCTGACGCAGCGCGCAGCGGCGCTCAGGCGTACCGCTCGACGACGCCCTCCGCGACCAGCTCGAGCGCGCGCTGCTGCGCCGGCGGGAGCGGCGGCAGTCCGTCGCGTGCTTCGGCGACGACGTCGAGCGCCCGCTGCTTGGCGGTCGCGAGCGCTCCGGTCGCGGCGATGCGATCGCACACCCGCTCGGCCTCTGCAGGGTCGCGCACCGCGCGCAGGTCGAGCGCGGCCAGTTGCGGATCGCGCTCACGCGCCAAGATCAGCGGCAGCGTGACCGTCCCGTCAAGCAGGTCGGTGCCGCGTGATTTCCCGGTGCGACGTGCAGGACCGGAGACGTCGAGGACGTCATCGAGCAGTTGGAAGGCGAGTCCGATGCGCCTGCCGAAGAGTGCGAGCGCTGCGGCTTCCTCGTCGGCCGCGCCGGTGCCGAGCGCACCGAGGCGGCAGGCCGCCTCGAACAAGCTGCCGGTCTTCAGCTCGCAGCGATGCAGGTACCGATCGAGCGCGACGCCGACGTTCCATGCTTCGGCGCGCTGCATCAGCTCGCCGGCGGCAAGCGCCGAGGCGGCCGTCGAGAGCGCGCGCACATCGTCCAGCTCGCCGCCGGCGGCGAGCTCGGCGAACGCACGCGAGAACAGCAGATCACCGGTCGCGGTGGCTATCGTGCGGCCGGCCGCGGCGACGACCGTCGGCGCTCCGCGCCGCAACACGGCGGCATCGAGCACGTCGTCGTGGACGAGGCTGGCGCTGTGGATCAGCTCGACCGCCACGGCAGCGCGTACGAGGCGTGCCTCTGCGTCGCGGTCGAGCGCCTCGCCGGCGGCGAGGAACACCAGCAGCGGCCGCAGGCGCTTGCCACCGGCCGAGATCGTCGCCGTCGCATGGAGCGCGAGCGTCTCGCCGTGGCCGGCGGCGAGCTCGACGAGGCGCGCTTCCGTGCGGTCGAGCAGATCCGCGATCCGCGGGCCGGCCGCGGCCATCACGACGTCGAGGGCCGCTGCGCTGCTCGCCGCCGCGTCTGTGGCGCCGCTCACGCCACCTCGCCGACGTGGATCGCGATGATCCCCCCGGCGGTCAGCACGTAGCGGATGTTCCGGAGCCCGCATCGCTCCATGGTGGCAGCCAGCTCCCGCGGCCCGGGGAAGCGGCGCACCGAGCGAGGCAGATACGTGAACGCGTCGCCGTCACCGGCCACACGGCCGAGCAGCGGCACGACGCGATCGAACCACACGCGGAAGAAGGTCGACAACGGCGGGCGCGTCGGCGTCGTCATCTCCAGGATCACGACCCGGCCTCCCGGTCGCACGACCCGCACGAGCTCGGACAGCCCGCGCTCGAGATCGGAGAAGTTGCGGACGCCGAAGCCGACGGTGGCCGCCGCGAACTCGTCATCGCCGTAGGGCAGCTCGAGCGCGTTCGCCCACTCGATGCGAATGGTGGGTGCACCGGCCGCCTTCGCGCGCGCCAGCTCCAGCATCTGCTCGGAGAAGTCGCAGGCGACGACTTCCCCACCGGGTCCGACGCGGCCGGCGAGCTCGATCGCCAGGTCGCCGGTGCCGCAGGCGACGTCGAGCGCGCGCGCGCCCGGCTGCAACTGCGCGAGGGCGGCGGCGCGGGCGCGCCAGCGGTGGTGCATGCCCGCCGTCATGACGGAGTTCATGCGGTCGTAGACGCGCGCGATGCGGTCGAACATCGCGCGCACCTGCGGCTCCTCCAGCGTCCCCGTCGCCGGGGAGGGCGGGACCGCGTTGGTGGTGCCGCCGTTCGCGGTCATGGGAGCGGCGACGCTACTTCAGCTGGCTCAGGAACGAGACCAGCGATCTGAACTTCGCGGGCTGCTGCTCGGCGAGCGCCTGGAAGGACGGCATCGGCGCCGTCGGGTTGCGCAGCGTCTGAGCAATCGCTGATGCGGGCAGGACGCTGCCGATCTGCGTCAGATGCGGACCCGGGCCGTCGTTGCCGTTCTCGCCGATCTTGTGGCAGGCGAGGCACCCCGACTGGGCGGCGACGAGCTTGCCTCTGTTCCATTGCGTCAGCGCGGCGCCCTTCAAGCCGGGCGGCGGGTTCATGTCGATCTCGTTCGGCGACCCGGCGCTCGCGCCCATGTAGGTCAGGAACGCCATCGCCGCGATCGTGAAGAGGCCGGCCGCGGTCGCGATCGGGCGCCGCTCCGGGCGCCGCTCCGGGCTGCGGTCGTAGAACGGCAGCAGGAACAGCAGGATCATGCAGATCGTCGGCACGCCGATCGTGGCGAGCGGAACGAACTGCGGCGGCTTGATCACGCGCAGCAGCTCGAAGAGGAAGAAGAAGTACCACTCCGGGCGCGGCACGTAGGTGGTCGTCGTCGGATCGGCCTTCGGGCCCATCTCGGCGCCGAGGACGATCGACAGCGTGATGATGACGACGAGGACGATCGCCGCCATCGCGGAGTCCTTCGCGACCGCGTAGGGGAAGAACGGCTTCCCCTGCGACTTCAGGATCGCGTAGTCGCGGAGGTACTGCTCCTTCTCGCGTTGATTCATGAGCGGATCAGACCTCGGACTCGGTGAGGCGCTCGTCCGGCTTGGCCTTCTGCCACGGGGGTGCCGTGGTGCCGAGCTTGGCGACGAGGTACAGGTGGGCGCCGATCAGCGCGGCGATCAGTCCGGGCACGAGCATCATGTGGATCGCGTAGAAGCGCGACAGCGTCGTCGCTCCGAACTCCGGGCCGGCGCGCAGGAAGTCGGACAGGTACGGCCCGATCAGCGGGCCGGTGCCGTTGATGTTCACGCCGACGATCGTCGCCCAGTAGGAGCGCTGGTCGAACGGCAGCAGGTAGCCGGTGAACGACATCGTCATCGTCATGATCAGCAGCACGACGCCGATCACCCAGTTCAGCTCGCGCGGGTACTTGTACGCGCCCCAGAAGAACGTGCGGCCCATGTGCAGGAACACGAGGATCACCATCACGGTCGATCCCCACTTGTGCATGCCGCGGACGAACTCGCCGAGGAAGGCTTCGTTCGTCACGTAGCGGATCGACTCGTACGCGCGCGTCGGCGACGGGTCGTAGTACATCGCGAGGAAGACGCCGGTCACCGCCTGCGACAGGAAGGCGAACATCGCCGCCGAGCCGAGCGTGTAGAACCAGTTCGTCCCCTTCGGAACCTTGCGGAACAGCATCCAGCGCAGGCCGCCGGAGAGCGACGTGCGCTCGTCGATCCAGTCGACGACGGTGATGCCGGCCTCGGCCGCGTGGTCGAGCGGCCCCAGTCTGCCGTTGCCCGTGCCGGGACGGCTCGGGCGCGGCTTGAGCGCGGGCGGAACCGGCGGTGCGGGAAGCTTGAGTCTCGGCATGCGCGTTATCTCCCGGCCTTCTCGGCCGTCGAGAAGCGCGACGGGTACAGGTACTGGCCGATGCCGTCGAGCGGCTCGCCCGGGTCGCGCGGGGAGAAGCGCCGCAGCTCGCTGTTGACGCTGTAGCGCGGACCGACCATCACCTGGCCGTTCTCGACTCTCGTGTAGAAGCGGTCGAGCGGGCGCACCGGCGGGCCGCCCTCGCGCAGGCCGCGGAAGTCGTAGACGCCGCCGTGACACGGGCAGATGAACTTGCCGGCCGCCTGCGTGAAGCGGACCGGGCAGCCAAGGTGGTTGCAGCGCGTCGAGATCACGATCGCGGCGGACTTGCCACCGGGCTCGGTGTCGATCTGGGGGTTGCGCTTGCGCACGTAGACCGTCGTCTTGCCGGCCTCGCCGATGCCGGAAACGATCTGGATCACGCGCGGGACGTACGTGTCCTCGGTGAAGTCGCTCAGCGGCCCGACCGGCTGCCAGGGCATCTTCGTGCGCTCGAACACCGGCCCGAGCGCGAAGCCGAGCGCGGGAAGCGCGAAGGCGCTGGCGGCCACGGCGCCGAGCGTGTGGGTGGTGGCGCCCATGAAGCGGCGGCGGGTGACGGTCTCACCCTCGAATGCGCCGGGGATTCCGCGGTCCGCCGTGTACGGCGAGCTCTTTTTGTATCTGTCGTCAGCCACGGTGAGTTTCAATTCGGGGGCGGCGAACCATACCGCCAACGGGGCCCGAAGCGTCGCACGGTTACCTCACTCACCGGCGGATCTGCAACAGGACTGCGGAGGAGCTGCGCACTACGCGCGTCGCGCGAACGCGGCGGCCGCAGCGTCCCAGGCGGCGGCCGCCCGCGCCGTGTCGCCTTCGGCGTGCGCGCGAGCGCAGTCGGAGATCAGCTCTGCGAGCAGGCCGACGGCCTCGAGGTCGCCGAGCGCGGCCAACTCGGCGAGCGCGAGCGCGTACAGACGGTCACCGCCGAGCAGCGCGAGGTCGGGATCGTCCGGCGTCGCGACCACGTTCCCGTCCGCGTAGTGCAGCAGGTAGCCCTCGCGCACGGCAGCGAGCGTCAGCGCGTGCGGGCCCGCGGGCATGGGCGCGAGCAGCGGTTCGTCAGCCGGCGGCGTCGGCCGCAGCGCGTCGGCGAGCAGGCCGCCTTCCGCTTGCAACGCGTCAGCGAGCTGCGCGGTACCGCCGCTCACGCGCTGCGGTCCTTGATCGCCGCGAACGCCTGCGTGGCGGCGTCCACCGTGCGCTCGACCGCCGCCTCGTCGTGCGCGAGCGACGGGAACCACGCCTCGAACTGGGAAGCCGGTGGGTAGACGCCGCGCGCGAGCAGCTCGCGGCACCAGGCGGCGTAGGCCTCACGGTCGCAGGTGGCTGCGTCGGCGTAGTCCTTCACGCGGTCGCGGCGGAAGAAGACCGTCAGCAAGCCCGGCACGCTGACGACATGCGCTCTGCCGAACCACCCGCCGGCACGGATCGCATCGCGCAGGCCGTCCGCGAGCGTCTCGGTGGTTCTGGCGAGCGTCGCGTACGCGGTCTCGGTCAGCAGCTCGAGCGTCTTGAGGCCGGCCGCGACGGCGAGCGGGTTTCCGGAGAGCGTGCCGGCCTGGTAGACGTCGCCGGCCGGCGCGATCCGCTCCATCAGCTCGCGGCGCCCGCCATAGGCGGCGGCCGGCAGCCCGCCGCCGATCACCTTGCCCATGATCGTCAGGTCGGGGATGACGTCGCTGCGCTCCTGCGCGCCGCCGCGCGCGACGCGGAAGCCGCTGATGACCTCGTCGAAGACGAGCAGCGCGCCGTTGTGGTCGGCTCGCTCGCGCAGCAGCTCGAGGAACCCGGGCGCCGGCGGGACCAGGCCCATGTTCGCCGGGTAGGGCTCGGCGACGATCGCCGCCAGCTCGTAGTGGTTCGTCGCCGCCGCGAGCGCGTCGCGGTCGTTCCACGGCACGATCACGGTGTCGGCGGCGGCCGCCGCCGGAACGCCCGGGCTGGCGGGGATCCCCTGCGTCGCCAGACCGGAGCCGGCATCCGCGAGCAGGCCGTCGACGTGGCCGTGGTAGGCGCCGCTGAACTTGAGGATCAGGTCACGGCCGGTCGCCGCGCGCGCGAGCCGCAGCGCGCTCATCGAGGCCTCGGTGCCGGACGAGGTCATCCGCACCATCTCGACAGACGGCACGCGCGCGACGATCTCCGCCGCGAGCTCGACCTCGCCGGGCGTCGGGGCGCCGAAGCTCGTGCCAAGCGCGGCAGCGTCGCTCACGACCCGCACGATCTCGGGGTGCGCGTGCCCGTGGATCAGCGGCCCCCACGAGCAGACGTAGTCGAGGTAGCGGTTGCCGTCGACGTCGATCAGCTCGGCGCCCTCGCCGCGCGCGATGAACAACGGGTCGCGCCCGATCGAGCGCATCGCGCGCACAGGCGAGTTGACGCCGCCGGGCAGCAGCTCGACGGCGCGCGCGTAGAGCTCGGCGGAGCGGGCGTCGGCGAGCGGCAGGGCCGGTGAGACGGGCTCAGACGCCCGCGTGCTCACGTTCCCAGGCCTTGAACTCGTCCGTGAAGTACAGGAGGCGGATCTTCTTGAACTCGGTCGAGGAGTAGAGCGTCGCGCGCTCGGTGATGCCGTGCGTCTCGGCGATCGAGTCGAGGATCGCGTCGCACTCCTCCTTGCTGCGCCCGTGCGCCATCGTGAAGACGCTGTAGGGCCAGTCCTCGTACGTCGGGCGCTGGTAGCAATGCGAGATCCCGCGCACGGAGGCCATCTGCCGGCCGACGTCGAGGATCTGATCCTCGGGCACCTTCCACACGCCCATGCCGTTGGCGGAGAAGCCGGCGCGGCGGTGGTAGAGGATCGCGGCGACGCGGCGCAGCAGGCCGCGCTCCTGCATGCCGGCGAGGTGGTCGAGGAATCTGTCCTGCGGGATGCCCAGCTCGGCGGCGGCGGGCGCGTACGGCTCCGGGATCACCGGCATGTCGCCCTGCAGCGCGCGGATCACGGCGACGTCGAAGTCGTCGTACGGCTGCGGCTCCAGCTCGACCGGGTCGGCCGCTACGGCGGCTCTCGCGAGGTCCTCCGTCGAGCCCTCCATCTCCAGGTCCATGCGGATCTTGAACAGCTTGAGCGTCGGCAGCTGGCGGACCGACTCGGCGCCGGCCTCCTGCGCGAGCGCCTCCAGCGTGCCCTCCAGCCCCAGCTTCGAGTCCGGCTCGGTCGCGATCGTGAACCACAGGTTGAACTCGTGGTTGCGCAGGTAGTTGTGCGAGACGCCCGGATGCGCGTTGATGACTCTGGCGGCGCGGTGCGGGTTCTCGGCGTCGACCTTGGCGGCGACGAGCATCGAGCTGTAGCCGAGCGCGCGTGTGTCGAAGATCGGCGTGACCTGGCGGATGATGCGCTCGTCGAGCAGGTGCTGGACGCGCGCCATCGCCTCGTCCTCGCTGATCTCCGCCAGCTCGGCGACACGCTTGTAGGGGCGCGGCTCGATCGGGAACTTGCCCTGCATCAGGTTGAGCAGGCGTCTGTCGAGCTCCTCCAGCGGGATCGCGGCGCCGTGCTTGCGGCTGCGCAGCTTCGGCGTGGCCGTGCTGGGGTCGGTCAGTCCATCTCTGACAGCCATCTGGCGGCGTCCTTCGCGTGGTAGGTGATGACGGCGTCGGCGCCGGCGCGGCGGATCGACGTGAGCACCTCGAGCACGGTCGCCCGCTCGTCGAGCGCACCGGCAGCGGCGGCGGCTTTCACCATCGCATACTCGCCGCCGACGTTGTACGCCACGAGCGGCATACCGGTCCGGTCCTTGACGCGGCGGATCACGTCGAGATACGGCAGCGCGGGCTTGACCATCACGAGGTCCGCACCCTCCTCGATGTCTTGGAGGACCTCGCGCACCGCCTCCTCGCCGTTGGCGGGATCCATCTGGTAGCCGCGGCGGTCGCCGGTGGCCGGCGTCGAGTCGGCCGCCTCGCGGAACGGGCCGTAGAAGACGGAGGCGAACTTGGCGGAGTAGGCGAGGATCGGCAGGTCGCCGAAGCCCTCGTCGTCGAGCGCGGCGCGGATCGCGCCGACGCGCCCGTCCATCATGTCGCTCGGGGCGATCAGGTCGGCGCCCGCGCGCGCGTGCGAGACGGCGGTGCGGGCGAGCAGCGGCAGCGTTGCGTCGTTGTCGACCGAGTCGCCGTGAAGGACGCCGCAGTGGCCGTGGCTCGTGTACTCGCACAGGCACAAGTCGGGGATCACGAGCAGCTCCGGAAGCTGCTCCTTGATCGCGCGCGTGGCAAGCTGCACGACGCCCTCGTCGTCCCACGCGCCCGAGCCCTCCTCGTCCTTGTGCGCGGGGATGCCGAAGAGCATCACGGCGGGGATCCCGAGCGCGGCAGCGCTTGCCGCCTCCTCCACAGCATGCTCGATGCTGAGCCGTTCGACGCCCGGCATCGTCGAGATCGGCTCGCGCCGGTTCTCGCCGTGGGTCACGAACAACGGCAGGATCAGGTCGCCGGCGTCGAGCCGCGTCTCACGGACGAGCCCGCGCAGCGCGGCGGTGCGGCGCAGCCGGCGCATGCGTGTGGCGGGGAAGGGCATGCGGATTGGAGGATATCTCTCGTGTGATGGCGCGCCGCTCGGGCGTGAGCGGTGCACCGGCGTGCGCTGATGGGCTACGAGGGAGGAGGGGAAGCGGTTGTGGCCCCGGCGCGGCTGATGCGGATCGGCGTTGCGACCGATCAGTGTCCCTTTCGCCTCGCATGGCGAGGCAAGAAGTGCAGTGATCGCCGGAAGGGGCACCGGGCGGGCGGCGCAACCGCTCCCTCCCCTTCGTGGCCAACGGGCGTGGCCGCGCGGCGCCGCGAGCGCCCGCGCGGAGCTCAGCCGAACCGCCGGCCCACCGCGAGGCGCGCCACGGCGGTGTAGGCGATCGCGAGCGCGGCGAGGTGCAGCAGCGGCCCGGGCAGGCCGCCGACGCCGTTCAAAGCCGCGTCCAGCGCCTGGAGGGTGGCGCGGAACGGGAACAGCGCCGAGACGAAGCGCACCACGTCGTACAGCCCGCCCGACACCGCGCCGCTCGGCACGAGCGCAAGGAACGCGATCGGCAGCGACAGCAGGAACGCCAGCAGCGAGGCGGCGCGGACCTCGCGGGCAAGTCCTCCGATCGCCACGCCCAAAGCGGCGAACGCGACAGCGCCGGCGGCGAGCGCGAGCAGCCATTGCGGGAACCGCCCCCAGTCGAGCTCGATGAAGAAGCCGCCGAGCGCGAGCAGCATCACGAGCGACACGGCGAACGCGCACAGCGCCGCCAGCGAGATCTTCTCCACCAGCAGGCCGAGCCGCGTCACAAGCCCGCGCACGAGTCGCGAGAAGGCGTGCTCCTCGCGCTCCAGCGCGAGCAGGCCGGCCGCGAGCAGCACCGTCAGGAACATCAGCGAGACCGTCACGGAGATCGCCGCCGCGAACGTGTCGAGCGGGGTGCGTCTGCCGCCGACGATCGTCTGCCTCACCCTCACGGGCTGCCCGACGGATCTCAGCACGTCGCGCGAGCGGCCGAGGTTGTCGATCGCGATCTGCCCGAACTGGGCGACCTGCCCGAGCGACGTGCGCAGCGGCGATCTCGGCGGCAGGGCGGCGATCGCGCCGGTCGTGATCGCGTGCGCGTTCTTCAGGCCGAGGATGTTGACGTCGCTCCCGAGCACGCTCAGCGTGCCGCCGTCGAGCAGCAGTCTCAGGTAGCCGGCGGTCGCCTGCTGGAAGCGGCGCGAGAGCGCGACGTTCGCGTCCGCCATGCGCGCTCTGATGATCGACTCGATGTAGCGCTGTTTGACGGCGTCCTCGCCGTTGTAGAGCACGTCGATCGTCGGCTGCTCGGTGCCGGTCTCGAGCTTCTGCGTGATGTCCGCCGGCAGGATCAGCGCGCCGAGCACCTTGCCGTCGCGCACGAGCCGGCGCGCCTGCGCGCGATTGCGCGCTCTGATCACGTTCACCGACTTGAGCAGTTCCGGCAGGTACTCCTCGGCGTTCAGTCTCGACCCGGCCACGTCGAAGCTGCGGTGCTGCTTCGGGATCTCGTTAACGAGCGCGATCGTCGGCTTGCCGGGCCCGCGCGAGAGCGCAAAGCCGATCAGCAGCGCGACCGCGATCGGATAGATCACCAGCAGCGCGACCAGCAACGGCGAGCGGCGCAGGATCCGCAGGTCCTTGAGCAGCAGCCAGCGCACGCGCGCCCTCAGTGGCCGTGCTCGCGCAGGAACTGCACGAACGCCGTCTCGAAGTCGCGGCGCCCGGCCGCCTCGCCGCCGCTCGGCTGCACCGCCGCGGCCAGTTCGGCGGCGGTGCCTGCAAACAACAGCTCGCCGTCCGCGAGCACCAGCACGCGATCGGCGTAGCGCTCCGCCTCCTGCACGTCGTGCGTGGAGAAGATCACAGCGGTGCCGCGCGCCGCCTGCTCGCCGACGAACTCCCACAGGCGCGCGCGTTGCCGCGGGTCGAGCGAGGCGGACGGCTCGTCGAGCAGCAGCACCGGCGGCTCCGCGAGCAGACCGACCGCGATGTTGACGCGCTGGCGGTTGCCGCCCGACAGCGTCCCGAGCTCGTCGCCGGCGCGTTCGGCGAGACCGGTCTGCTCGAGCATGCGCGCGACGACGGCGTCGGGATCGACGACCTTCTCCAAGCGCGCGAACAAGCGCAGGTTCTCCGCCACCGACAGCTTCGAGTAGACGGCCGGCTGCTGCGGCACCCAGCCGATCTCGCGCGGCGGGCGCGTCACCTCGCCGGCGTCCGGGCGCTGGATGCCGGCGAGGATCGACAGCAGCGTCGTCTTGCCGGCGCCGTTCGGGCCGATCACCGCCACGAGCTCGCCGGGCACCGCCGCGAAGCCGACCTCGCGCAGCGCGACGCGCTCGCCGAATCGCTTCGTCAAGCCGGTCGCGGCGAGTGCGATCGGCGTCGCTCTCTGCGTCGCCACGGACGTGGGCACCTGCCTAGCCTACGGCGGCGGCCGCTGCTGGGGTGCCGAACCTCCGGACCACGGCTCCAGCACAACGTGGCGGCGCAGGTAGACCACGGTCTCGCGCAAGATCGCCGCCACCGGCAGCGCGACGAACGCGCCGACGACGCCGTACAGCTCGCCGCCGAACAGCAGCGCGAAGATGATCAGCAGCGGGTTGATGCGCAGCGAGTGGCCGAACACCTGCGGCGCGACGACGTGGCCCTCGAGCTGCTGGATCGCCAGGAACAGCAGCGCCACCCAGATCGCCGTGACCGGGCTGTGGAACAGCGCGACGAGAATCGGTGGGATCGCGCCCAGCACCGGCCCGATGTACGGGATCAGCTCCATCAGGCCGAAGAAGACGCCGAAGAACAGCGCGTAGCGCTGACCGTCGGGGAAGATCCCGATCGCCCCGAAGATCCACAGCGAGACGGCCGCGGTCGCGCCCATGATCAGGCTGAACAGCAACTGACCGCGGACGTACTGGAAGACCGCGCGCTGCACGCGCAGGGGGAAGTCGTCGTCCGGTGTGCCGGCGCCGCGCGGCATGATCGAGCGCACGACGTTCCCGATCTCGCCGGCGTAGACGAGCATGTAGATCGAGATCACGAGGATCAGGATCAGCGCGAACGAGGCCTCGACGAGCCGTTGCAGCACGTCGCGCGTGAACGACACGACGTTCCCGGAGCCGCGCAGCACCTTGCTTTGCAGCGTCTGGAGCGCGGTCTCCCCCTGGTTCTTGATGTGGATCGCGATGCCCTTGTGGTCGAGCCAGCGCTGCAGCTTGTCGAGCGAGCGCGTCGCCTCGTCGACGAGTCTCGGCACGTCCTGCTGGAAGTTCTGCACCTGCGTGCTGATCGGGTTCGCGAGCAGGCCGGCGACACCGACGAACGCCGCCAGCAATCCGATATACACCGCGAGCACCGCCAGGCCGTGCGGCAGCCGGCGGCGCTCCAGCAGCTTCACGAGCGGATTGAGGATCAGTGCGATGACGCCGGCGACGAGAAAGACGAGCAGGACCGGGCCCGCGGCGCGTGCGATCGCCCACGCCGCCAGCAACGCGACCAGCAGCACGACGAGCTGGACGCCGCGCGGCACGACGAACGGCGCGGGTTCCACGCCGGCGGGCGTCGCCTCCTGCGGCGTGTGGAGCGGCGGCTCTCCGGCCGGCGGCTCCGCCGGCGGCTTCTCGGCTTCGACGGATGTGCGTCCCTCGTCCTCGGCCATGGCTCCATCATTGTGAGCCGATCGGTCGCGATCCTGTTCGTGGGCGATGTCGTCGGCGCGACCGGACGGCGTTTGCTGCTGGCGTTGCTGCCCGGTCTCGTTGAGCAGCATGCGATCGACTTCGTCGTCGTCAACGGCGAGAACGCGGCCAACGGCGTCGGCATCACGCCGAAGATCGCCGACGCCTTCTTCGCTGCGGGCGTCGACGCGATCACGCTCGGCAACCACACCTACCGCCAAAGAGAGATCTACGGCTATCTGGACGCGCACGAGCGGATCCTGCGGCCGGCGAACTTCCTCAGAAGCCAGCCCGGCCACGGCTGGTGCGTCGTCGAGCGCGACAGCGTGCGGCTCGGCGTCGTGAATCTGTCCGGCAACCTCTACATGAAGGCCGGCCACCCGGCCTTTCCGCATGCCGACGCGGCGCTGCACGCGCTGCGCGGCAAGGTCGATCACGTCGTCGTCGACATGCACGCGGAGGCGACGAGCGAGAAGGTCGCGATGGGCTGGCACCTCGACGGCCGCGCGACCGCTGTGGTCGGCACGCACACGCACGTGCCGACCGCCGACGCGCGCGTGCTGCCGGGCGGCACCGCCTACGTCAGCGACGTCGGCATGACCGGCGCCCGCGGCGGCGTGATCGGCGTCAAGCGCGAGCAGGCGCTCGAGGCGCTGATCACGCAGATGCCGGTCAAGTTCGAGCCGTCCGAGCTCGACCCGTGGCTCAACGCGGTCGTGATCCGGACCGCGTCAGAGCCCTTGCGCGCCGACGGGATCGAGCAGCTGCTCGTGCCCGCCCCGCCCGGCTTCCGCTGAGACGGACGCCGCCGCCGCCGCGCGCGCCTGCGCCTCCGGGTCGCCGAGGCGTCCCAGCAGCGCCACCAGCACGAGCGGGAAGAACCACACGACGTAGAGGAAGAACCAGTAGTCGAGGCCGAGCTGAAGCGCGATCAGCACGGCCGCGCCGCACGCTGCCATCTGCGTCAGCGTCGGGCGGCGCGGCCACACGCCGACGACCAGCGCCAGCAGCACGGCGGCGGCCTGGACGCCGAGCTGGACGGTGTCGAGGCCGCCCCACAGCCCCCAGATCGAGAACGGCGAGGCACGGTCGTGCTGGAACGCGATCGTGTGGTCCCAGAAGGTCCGCAGGCTGCCGCCCAACAGGACCGGCAGCATCGCGACCGTCGCGGTGACGGTGAACGCGAGCGCGTACGCGACGAAGCTGACCGGCCCGGGGCGCAGCCAGCCGCGCGGCGTGTCGCGCGGCGTGCGCGCGAACAACGGCGCGAGCGCGAGCGGCGCGAACTTCGTCAAACCGGCGAGCGCCGCGGTCGCACCGCGCGCGAACGGCCTCCCCGCGACCAGCAGCGTGGCGACGAGCAGCAGCGCAACGAGCGCGTCGTTCGAGTTCGTCGAGGAGGCGTAGAGCGTGAACGGGTAGGCGGCCCACGCGTACGCGAGCACGATCCCCAGCGACGGGCCGCGGATGCGCCGGCCGAGCAGGAACAGTCCGCCGATCGTGAGCAGGTCGAAGACGACCGCCGCCGCGTGCGCCGCCGGCAGGTCGTCCCATGTGCCGCTCCACGGCCAGATGCGCTCGAACGGCACGTAGGCGTAGTAGTTGACCGGCCCGTAGGTGTCGCCGGAGGCGTCGTTCTTCGGCCAGTCGCTCGCGTACAGCGGCTGGCCGTGCACGAGCCGGTGCGCGCCGACGACGCCCGAGTAGCCGACGTCGATCACGTTCGAGTTCGTCACGTTGAGACCGACGCGAAAGCCGATCAGGAAGACGAGCGCGACCGCCAGCCACGGGACCGGCACGAGCAAGCGCAAGGGCTGCGCGCGCGGACCGCGTCGCGCGACGAGCAGCATGCGGATCAGCAGATAGCCGAGCAGCGGATAGATCAGCGGCGTCGAGAGGCCGACGCGCGCGGCGTTGAAGAACGCGAGCGAGACGGAGAAGCCGAGCAGCACGAGCAGGTCGAGGTGCAGCCAGGAGGGCCGCCGCGCCCCGCGCCGGAACGGGTTCGGCAGGAACGGCACGAGGAACAGCACGCACATCGGGATCCACACGTACCAGGCGTTCACGCGCCGCCCGAACGCGCCGTCGTAGCCGCGGGCCATCGTCCACGGCACCTGGTAGCCGGTCCACGCCTCCAGCACCGCGCCGCTCGCGTCGTCGATCGTCACCTGGCCGATCTCGCGCCGGTCTTTCGCCGTAAAGATCGACACCTGCCACTGGGCCGAGCCCTTCGTGTAGGCGGTCGGGTAGGACCCCCGGTGCGCGCGTCTGACGCGTTCGATCTTCGGGACGCGCTCGGCGATCGCGATCACGCGCTTTGACGTCAGCCGGTGGCCGGGCGGCGGGATCGACGGGCTCGGCGGGGTCGCGAGCGCGTTCGGGTCGGTCGACGTCGTGGCGCTCGTGGCGCTCGCAGCGGTCGTCGGCGAGCTCGACGACGGCGCCAGCGCCGGCGCGGCGACCCGGACGGCCGCGGCGGGCGTTGCGAGCAGCGCGGCGAGCGCCAGGACCACCGCGGCGATCCGCGCCGCGGCGCGGATCATCTGCGGAAGCTCCAGAGCTTCTGCCCGACGAACGACAGCGGCGTCGCGCACACGATCGCGATCGCCTGCGCGGGCACCTTGGGCAGGCCGGCGCGTTCGACGAGCAGCAGGAGCACGGCGTACGAAAACAGGAACGCCAGGACGCTGATCGTCAGAAAGCGCGCGGCCTGAAAGCCCGCATGGCCGTCGCGCGCGTCGAACGTCCAGTGGCGGTTCAGCCAGAAGTTGTTCGCGACGGAGATCAGGAAGGCGAGCACAGCGGCGACCTTGTAGTCGATCCCGAGCAGATGGATCGCCGCCGTGTAGACCGCGAGGTTGACGACGTAGCCGCTCGCGCCCACGGCCGCGAAGCGCACAAGTTGCAGCCAGTTGGCCGGATGGCGCATGCCGTGGCGCACGCGGCGGTGCAGCGGCAGCGCGACGACGGATGCCTCGTCCCGCATCGGGACAGGGTACCCGTGCCGCGGGCTGGCACGGGACGGCCCCGGGTCAGCCGTCGAGGCCAAAGTGCTCTGTCACGAGCGGGACCATGTCCTGCAGCGACCACTGCTCGCGTGCCGCTCGCGTCGGATGCGCGTCGAGCCCGCACCACAGCAGCGCACCGAGCGAGTCGCTCTCGTGCAGCGAGCCGTGGCTGCCGCCGCCGAGGTGGTCGGCGCCGCCCCAGTCGACGAACTCGAAGCCGGGCGCGGCGCTGAGCAGCACGTCGCCTGCGGTCGGGCAGGTGAGCGCCGCCCATACGCGTCCGAGCGCGTCGGGGTAGTCGGGCGTCAGCAAACGGCCGTCCTCGACGTGCGCGTTCAGCGTCTCGAGGCGCCCGTCTACGCTCCAGCGTCGCCCGCGCAGATCGACGAGGTCGCCGCCGGGCGCAAAGCGCAGCTCCCCCCGCTCCCCCACGATGCTGCCCTCGCGCGGCGCCGTCAGGCGCATCACGAGGTCGACGCCCGGGATCGTGCCCGCCTCACGCGCGGCGCGGGCGGTCAGCTTCGCCCGCCGCTCGTCGTCGAGCACGTAGATCATCGCCGAGCGCTGGGCCAGGCCGAGGGCGATCTGGCCGCCGCTGTCGCCGGCGAGCGCCTCCGCGGGATCGTCGTCGCGCGCGGCGCGCTCACGGCGCGCCCGCGAGCCGTTCGGCCGCGGCTGCGCGACCTCCCACGCGTCAAACGCGAACGGCAGGTCGATGCGGCGCTCGACCGCCGCATGGGAATGGTCGGCCAGCACGATCATCGCGTGGTCCTCCAGGAAGCGGTCGAGCCCGCCGCCGGCATGCACGAGCCGCTCGAGCTGGCGGTCGGCATTGGCGATCGAGGCGACCTGGGCGTGCGGACCGTTGCGGTGCGAGAAGGCGTCGTTGTCCGGCAGCGAGAACAGCAGGAAGTCGAACAGGTCGTGCTCGACCAGGTGCGCGCCCACACAGCCGCTGTGCTGATCGCGCTGGCCCGGCATCCCGAGCTGCCCCCGGCAGCCGGTGCGCCGGCTCGCGAACAGGTCGGCGTAGAACAGCTCGCGCGGACCCATCACCGACTCGCGGAAGACCGCCCCCGCGATGCGCGCAAGCGCGGTCTCGCCCGCGAGCTGATGGCGGTGGCGGCCGCGGTAGATCAGGTACGTGGTGCCGGCGGTGCGCAGGCCGGCGTCATCGAGCCGCTCGAACACCGTCGGCACCTCGGACGCCAGGTGCCGGCCGTTCATGTTGTAGACCGTGTCGGTGAGCGAGCGCAGCACGCCGGCACGGCGGCTCGCGCCGAAACTGGAGCCGTACTCGACGTAGCGCCCCTCGCTGCGGTCGTACCAGTTCATCGACGGGATCCGGTGTCGGTCCGGCCCCGTGCCGGTCGCGATCGAGGCAGCGCACACCGGTGTCACGGACGGGAACGCCGCGACGCAGTCGTCGACGTAGGCGCCGCGTTCCATGATCGCCTTCAGGATCGGGGCACGGCCCTGCTGCACCGCGCGCTCGAGCATCGCCGGCTTGAGCCCGTCGATGACCGTGAGGACGAGCTTGCGCGGCGCCGGACGCGGTCCGTCGGTCACCGCAATATGCGCAGGCCGGCGTACTTCTGACCGGCGCGGCGCCGCTGCTGGAGCAGCAGCCACAGCAGGAATGCCAGCGCGACGAGCGAGACCGGCGGCACCAGCACCGACAGCCCCGCGAGCACGAGCCCGGCGACCTCGGCGTAGACCGGCAGCGTCGCCGCCGCCTCGCGGTCGAGTCGTCTGCGCGTCGCGCGGAAGAAGCCGCGCGCGGCCGCCTCGGCGAGCGCCGCGCAGACGATCCCGGCGGCGAGGCCGACGCCGAACGAGTAGTGGTCGTCCGCGAGCGCGCCGCCGAACAGCAGCGCGCCGAGGCCCAGCCCGATGCCCGCGACGGCGGCGCCGAACGGACCGCTGGAGACGTCCTCCGGCGGTCTGCGCCGCTCCATCGCCACCAGCACGATCACGCCGATCAGCAGCGCCAACAGGAACGCCGGCTTCTCCATGAAGGCGGCGTCGGTGTGCTCGAAGTCGATGCCGGCGTCGCCGCGCGCAAGCGCGCACGTCAGCAGCGCAGGCAGGAACGGGCGCAGCCCGACGGCCAGCGCGAGGCCGATTCCGGTGCAGATGGCAAGGAAGAGCGTCATGCGGTGCGGTAGCTTGGCTGCATGACGATAGCCGAGCGCGACAGGCTTCCGGGCCGCGACGGCGAACACCGGGGCGTGTCTGACCGCTGCGAGCCGCCGCGATGACGGGCCGCACGCCGCCGCGCTCGACCGCGCACGATCTGGCGCGCTACGCCGGATTGTTCGCGCAGCGCACGAAGGTCATGAAGTCCTCCGCGATGCGCGACCTGATGGCGCTGACGGAGCGTGCCGAGGTGATTTCGCTGGCCGGCGGGATGCCGGACACGTCGAGCTTCCCGGCCGACACGTACGCGGCGCTGATGCAGCGCATCGCAGACGAGGCGTGCGCCAGAGCGCTCCAGTACGGGCCGACAGAGGGCTTTGCGACCGCGGCGCACTGCATCGCCGAGGTGATGCAGGCGGAGGGCATGACGGTCGACGAAGGCGAGCTGCTCGTCACGACCGGCGGCCAGCAGGTGATCGATCTCGTCTGCAAGACGCTCATCGATCCCGGCGACGTGATCGTCGCGGAGGCGCCGACGTATCCGGGCGCCGTGCCGACGTTCTGCTCCTACGAGGCCGACGTCGTGCAGATCGAGCTGGACGAGGACGGCATGCGGATCGACGAGCTCGAGGAGACGCTCGACCGGCTCGAGCGCGAAGGCCGGCGGCCGAAGTTCATCTACACGATCCCGAGCTTCCAGAACCCCGGCGGCGTGACGATGTCGCTGCCGCGGCGCCAGCGGCTGGTGCAGGTCGCGCACGAGCGCGAGCTGCTCGTGTTGGAGGACAACCCGTACGGGCTGCTGCGCTATGAGGGCGAGCCGCTGCCGACGCTCTACTCGATGGACGGCGGCGAGTTCGTGATCTACCTCGGCACGTTCTCCAAGATCCTCTCCCCCGGCATCCGGCTCGGCTGGGCGGCGGCTCCGCGGCCGGTCCTGCAGAAGATGAACCTCGGCAAGCAGGCGGCCGACCTGTGCAGCTCGTCGATGACGCAGCTGTTTGTGGCCGAGTACTTCGCATCGGGCGACTGGCGGGAATATGTCAACTCGCTGGTGGAGATCTACCGCTCCCGGCGCGACGCGATGCTCGACGCGCTGCGCACCTACTTCCCCCGCGAGGCGGCATGGACGCAGCCCGAAGGCGGCCTGTTCATCTGGGCGACATTGCCCGACTACATCGACACGACGGACCTGCTCGCGCGCGCGCTGGACGAGAACGTCGCGTTTGTCCCGGGCCGCGCGGCCTACCTCGACGGCCGTGGCGGCTCGTCGATGCGACTCAACTTCTCCGGCTCTGACGAGGCGGCGATCCGCGAGGGCGTGCGGCGGATCGGCAAGGTCGTCGCGGAGCAGGTCGCGCTGTACGGCACGCTGACGGGCGCGGCGCCTGCCGCCCCGCCCGTCGTTGACGAGCGGGAGGCGGGTCAGGTCGCCGAGCAGCTCGCCGAGGTGCTGGAGCTGCCGCGGCGCAGATCGGCTTCGCGCCGCGCCGAATCCGATCGATGAGCACGGTCGCCGTCCTCCAGGGCGGCCGCTCGCTCGAGCGGCAGGTGTCGCTGAAGTCCGGCGCGCGCGTCGAGGACGCGTTGCAGCGGCTGGGGCACAGAGCGGTCGCGATCGACGTCGGGTCGGATCTCGTTGCGCAGCTCACGGAGCTTGCGCCGGACGCGGTGTTCGTGGCATTGCACGGCCGCGACGGTGAGGACGGGACGATCCAGGAGCTGTTGGAGGTGCTCGGGCTTCCCTACACCGGCTCGGGCGTTGCGGCGTGCATCCGCTGCTGGGACAAAGTGCTGACAAAGCACCTGCTGCGCGACGCCGGCATCCCCACGCCGGACTTCCACGCCTTCAGCGAGACCGCCTTCCGCGAGCTGGGTGCGGCGACGGCGTTGCCGGCGATCGAGTCCCAGCTCGAGTTCCCGCTCGTGGTGAAGCCGGCCGCGCAGGGCTCGGCGCTCGGCATCAAGTTCGCGGCGACGGCGGCGGACGTGCCCGCGGCGATCGTGTCGGCCTTCTCCTACGACCGCAAGGTGCTGCTGGAGCGCTACGTGGCGGGGCGTGACCTGGCCGTGGGGATCGTCGAGGAGGACGGGGTGCCGCGAGCGCTGCCGGTCGTTGAGGCGGTGGCCGAGGGGCGCGACTTCTACGACTTCGAGGCGCGCTACGAGATCGGCCGCACGCGCTTCGAGTGCCCGGCAGAGTTGCCCGCCGGCGTCGCGGAGCGCACGCAGGAGCTGGCGGCGGAGGCCTATCGCGCGCTTGGCTGCGCCGGCTTCGCGCGGGTCGACCTGATGCTGCGCGAGGACGGCGAGCTGTTCGTGCTGGAGGCCAACAGCGTGCCGGGGCTGACCGAGACGAGCCTGCTGCCGCAAGCGGCAGACGCGGCGGGGATCCCGTTCGACGCGCTCGTCGAGCGGATCTTGGCGATGGCGCTCGCGCGCGCAACCGCCTGAGCCTGGGCGGCGGGCTGGCTGCGCCAGCCGCTCAACTATCGCCGGCGAAGTCCTCCGGCGTGACCTGGTCGAGGAAGTCCTTGAACTTCTCGACGACCTCCTCCGTGTCCTCGACCTCGTGCTCGAACTCGATCGCCGACTCGGCGATGACCTCCTCGGCGGCGAAGATCGGGGCGCCGGCACGCACCGCGAGCGCGAGCGCGTCGCTCGGACGCGAGTCGATCTCCAGCTCTCTGCCGTTCACGGCCAGCGTGATCGAGGCGTAGAAGGTGTTCTCCCTGAGCTCGGTGACGGCGACACGTGTGCAGGAGACGTCGAGTTCGCCGAGCACCTCGGAGAGCAGGTCGTGCGTCATCGGACGCGGCGTCGTGGCGCCCTGGAGCTTCATGAGGATCGCCGCGGCCTCCGGATGCCCGATCCAGATCGGCAGGAACTTGTTGCTGTCGACGGTCTTCAACAGGACGATCGGCTGCTTGCCGACCATGTCGAAGCTCACGCCGTAGATGACCATCTCCTGCACAAGCGACTCCTGGGCTGGCGGGCGAGGTCCAAGTATAGGCGGGCCGGGCGCGCTGCTCGGTGCAGCGTGAGCACACGCTCCCGCCAGCTCCGATGTCGCTCTTTTGCAGGCAAAAGCAGTGCTTTTGCCGCGCCCTGGCGTGCCGGCGGCCGGGACGGCGGCTGTCGCCGTCCCGGCTCGCGCGGTTCCGTGGTGCAGCTCCGTCAGAGCGCGAAGAAGACGCGGGAGAACGTCCCCGGGATGCCCTCGGTCACGTCGTTGGTCGTGTCCGTGATCGCCACATTCGTGTAGCTCACGTCCGCGAGGATCCGTCTCTGGCCCGGCGGGCACGTGAAGTCGCCGGGTCCTGGCGGGTTGAGGGTGAGGCTTTGCGAGATCGATCCGTTCTTGCCTGATCTGAAGGTGCCTCTCGCCGTCACAGGACCTGAGAACGATTCCTTGTTCGTCGCCTGCGGGTGTCTGTCGCCGCCGTTGATGCAGGCGTACGTCGCGGATCCGTCCGCCGACGCCAGGTAGGCGATCAGCTGGTTGTCGCCGAGCCCCGCCTCCTTGAAGCTCACCACCAGCTGCCCTGCGGTATTGGGCCCGCTGGCAGACGCTCTCACGAAGTGCGGGCTGGTCGCGGATGCCGAGCCGGCGAACGCGAGCACCACCGCTGCGGCGAGCGCCGCAGCGATCCCTGTCAGTCGTCTCACGACTACTCCCTTCCCGGACGCAGGCCAGCGATCCAGCGCGCCGGCCCTGTTCTGTGGCCCAACCCGCGGAAGGAACAAAACGCCGCGCCGGACTGGCGGCTACAGCCGCTCGCCTTGGCGCCCCTGCATCAGCGCGCGCAACGCTCCTTTAAATGGGCTGATAGCTGTGTGCCCAATTGGACGTACGGGCCTAACGCCTTTTGCCCATGATGGCAACACCGGGCGCGCCGGCAGTGTTGCCGAGCGGGGGTGGTATGCCGCGAGGAGCCCGCTGCGATGGGCGATCCTGGACTCGAACCAGGGACCTCTTCCTTATCAGAGAAGCGCTCTAACCGACTGAGCTAATCGCCCCGCGAGAAGCGATTCTAGCGGGATCGAGCAGGCGTGTCTGCGCGACGGGCGCGCCGCCTCAGGCCGATGCGCGAGCGCCCAGGCGCTGGGCCAGCTCGAGCGCGTCATCGAGCGATTCGAACGCGAGCTGGAGGCGATAGCCGCCGCCCTGCGGGGCGATCTGCACCGCGGTTCCGAAGGCGGACTCGAACGCGTCGGAGAGGCGCTCGACGGCAGCCGCCTGATCCGGGTGCAGCGTGCTGCGGCGCTGTGCGGGGCGCGCGGCGGGGCGCTCCTCGACCTCGCGCGCGCGGCGCTCCAGCTCACGCACCGACCAGCCGTGCGCCGCCGCGTCGCGGGCCAGCCGGCGGCGCGCGTCGTGGTCCTTCGCCAGCAACAGGGCACGGCCATGGCCCTCGCTCAACGCGTCGCGCTCGATCAGCTCCAGCGCCTCGTCGGGCAGGTCGAGCAGGCGGATCAGGTTCGAGACCGCGACGCGGCTGCGACCGACGCGCCGGCCGACGTCCTCCCGCGTGAGGCCGAGCTCCTCGACCAGGGCGAGACAGGCGCGCGCCTCCTCGAGCGGGTTGAGGTCCTCGCGCGCCATGTTCTCGATCACGGCCAGCTCCAAGGAGGCCGCGTCGTCGTGACGGCGCACGATCGCCGGGATCTGCTCAAGACGCGCCAGCCGTGCGGCGCGCCAGCGGCGCTCTCCGGCGATCAGCTCATAGCGTCCCCCGGGCAGCGGCCGCACGAGCACCGGCTGCAGCACGCCTCGCTCCTCCAGGGAGGCCGCAAGCGCCGTCAGCGCCTCCTCGTCGAAGTGGCGGCGCGGCTGGTTCGGATTCGGCGCGATCAGCTCGACGGCGACGTGCCGCAGCTCCTCCGGCTCCTCCTTCGGCGAGGCGGCGAGAATCGCCGCCAGGCCCTTGCCCATGCCGCGCGTCTTGGCATGTGGCTTCGGCAGCTCGTCATTGCGCAGCCTCGCCCGCTGCGGCGGTTTGCGCGCCTTTTCAGCCACGCGCGGCCACCTCCCGCGCCAGCTCGAAGTAGGCGTCGGAGCCGGCGCAGTGCGGGTCGTGGTGGATCACCGGCTGACCGAAGCTGGGCGCCTCGCCGACCCGCACGTTGCGCGGGATCACCGTGTCGAAGACGAGCTGTGGGAAGTGCGTCCGCACCTCCTGCTCGACGTCCTGCGCGAGGCGCGTGCGGCTGTCGTGCATCGTCAGCACCATTCCGGCGATCGTCAGGCGCGGATTCAGCTCGCGTTGGATCAATGAAAGCGTGTCGAGCAGACCCGCGAGTCCCTCCAGCGCGAAGTACTCCGCCTGCACGGGGACGATCACGCGGTCGGCGGCGACCAGCGCGTTGACGGTCAGCGGCCCGAGCGACGGTGGACAGTCGAGAATCGTGAAATCGAAGCGGTCACGCACCCGCGCGAGTGCGTCACGCAGGCGATGCTCCGAGCCCTCGAGGCGCGGCAGCTCGACGTTCGCGCCGGCGAGGTCGGGACTGGCCGGAACGATCGCGAGATGCTCGATCGTCGTCTGCCGGATCGCCTCCTCAAGCGTCGCGGTGCCGGACAGCACGTCGTAGACGCTCGGCGTTCCGTCCTTCGGAAGGCCGAGGCCAACGGTCGCGTTCGCCTGGGCATCCATGTCCACGAGCAAGACCTCGTACTCCGCCTCCGCGATGCAGGCGGCGAGGTTCACGGCCGTCGTCGTCTTGCCGACGCCGCCCTTCTGGTTGGCGATCGCGTAGACGGTGCTCATGGGCGGCTGCAAGGGTCGGCCGGCATCGGCCTCCACGGTAGCGATGAAGACGGTCAGAGGGTCGGCTGACGTTTCGCACCGAGCGGACGTTTCCGCGCCATGCCGGGGCGGCGCGGGAAGCGGTCGGGGGTGGGCGCGATCTTGCGCAGCACGTGCAGGTGGCGGTGCTCGGCCTCGGCGTATGGCCGCACCGGGAGGATCTCCTCGATCGCGAGTCCGAGCTGGTCGGCGGCGGCAGCGGCATCCTGCTCCTCCTGCGCGTCGCGGCGGCCCTTCCACGCCACCAGCGCACCGCCCTCGCGCAACAGCGGGGCTGCGTACTCGGCCAGGACCGCCAGCGGCGCGAGCGCGCGAGCGGTGACGACGTCGTGGGCACCGATTCCCGCTGGCCACGCCTCGGCGCGCGCTGCGAGCACCTCGACGTTCGACAGTCCAGCGGCGTCAGCCGCAGCGCGGATGAAGGCGCACTTGCGGGCGATGCTCTCGACGAGCGCGACGCGCGCCGACGGCAGCGCGACGGCCAGCGGGAGACCAGGGAAGCCCGCGCCGGCGCCGAGGTCGGCGATCGCCTCGGCCGCGCGGACATCGGGCAGCTCAAGCGCCACGAGTGAGTCCGCGACATGGACATGAGCCGCCTGTCTCGGCTCACGGATCGTGGTCGGCGCATGTGGGTCGCGCGCGAGCGCTTCGAGCAATGCCAACAACTCGGCCACGTTGGCCGGCGCCAAGCCATGGGTACTCGCCAACGCGGTGACCGTGCGCTCGACGTCCGGGTCGAGGATCACGGCATCGGGGGACGGGAGCGAACTCTGGCGATGTAGTCGGCATACCGGCTACACATCGCATCGAAGCGCTCTGCCGAGCGGGCGTCGAGCGCAGGCGTAAGCGACGCCTCCAAGATCGGCAGGAGATCCTCGACCAGCGCCTGCCCGCGCGCCATCCACTGGTAGTACGAGCGGCCGTCGTGGTGGTACGGACCGTAGAGTCGAGTGCGCGGGAAGCGCTCCATCAGCCAGTGGAAGATCGCCTCATGACGGGTGTGCATGCGCAGCACGACCTGTGGCTGCTTCCCATCGCCGCCGAACGAGCCCTCTCCGATCAGCAAGCCGATCAGCAAGCCTCTGTCGTAGGGGCTCAGCTCCACCACGGCACCCTTATCTGTTTCACCGTAGAGAAAAACGTGAAACGCGACGCCGGCTACTGCTCGACGGGCGCGACGACGAGGTACCGGTCGGGCTCGGCGCCCTCGCTGTACGTCTCGACATCCTCGCGGTCGCGCAGGTACTCGTGCACGACACGGCGCTCGACCGCGTTCATGGCGTCGAGCGCGACCGGCTTGCCCGTTCGCAGCGCCTCCTCAGCCGCCTCGTCGGCGTCCTGCTGCAGCAGCGCGGCGCGGCGCTCGCGATACCCGGCCGCGTCAACGGTCACGCGCTTGCGGTCGTCCTCGCCGCGATACGCGATGCGGTAGGCCAGGTGCTGGATCGCGTCGATCGTCTGTCCGTGCCGACCGATCAGCAAGCCGAGGTCCTCGCCGTCGAGGTTCGCGTGCAGGCCGCCGAGTTCCTCCGTTACCTCGACGTCGGCTTCGACGCCAACCGCCTCGACGATCCGCTCCAGCATCTCCCGCACCCGCGCGGCGGCCTCAGTCTCGCGTGAGCTCATCGACGACGTCCCGTCCGCTTCTTCTTTCTGCGCGACGGCGGGGGGCCCGTTCTCGCGGCAGAGCCGTTGTCGCCGGTCTTCTCAGCAGCGGCCGGCTTCTCCGCTTTCTCCGCACGGCGGCCAAGGGCACGCTGCACCGCAGTGCCGGCCCCATCCTTGTCGCCTCCTCCGCGCGCCAGCGCGGCCGTTCCAGCAGGCGCACCGGCCCCTGCGAGCGCGGGTCGCCTGCTCGGCAACCCGACGGTCTGGCGCACAATCAACTGCTGCACGATCGTCCAGCAGTTCGTCGTGATCCAGTAGACCAGCAGGCCAGCGGGGAAGTTGATGATGAACGTGACGAAGACGATCGGCAGGCCCATCATGATCATGCGCTGGTTTCTGTCCATCGAGGCCGAGCTCAGCAGGCCCGACGCGAGCTGGCTGGCGACGTAGAGCACGATCAAGACGATCAGCACCGCGCCGGTCGCCTTCGCCGTCAGGTCTGGGATGAACAGAAAGCTGGGGTCGGCGACGGTGATGTGATGAGCGGCCGCGTACGTCGAGTCGCCGAACTGCGTGCAGCTCACGTGCGTGACGCTCGTGTGGATCGACGCGGCGTAGCCGTCGATCCCAGGGCACATGTCCGCCTTCAGGTCCTTCCGCAGCATGTAGTACAGCGAGATGAAGAACGGCAGCTGGAACAGCAGCGGGAGGCAGGAGGCCAGAGGGTTGACTCTGTTCTCCTTGTAGAACTTCATCATCTCCTGCTGCTGACGCTGCTTGTCCTCCTTGTACTTCTCCTGGATCGCCTTCATCTCCGGCGCGAGCAGCTGAAGGCGCTGCATCGAGGTGACCTGCTTGAGCGTCAGCGGCAGCAGGACGAGGCGGACGGAGATCGTCAACAGGATGATCGCGAAGCCCCAGCTCACGCCGATCGTGTCGTGGAAGAACAGGAGCACCTGCTCCAGCACGTCGATCAGCGGCTGAAGGGGATTCGCGAAGGGGATGAGCATCGGGCTGGGGGTGGTGCTCGCGCGCTAGGCGCTCGGAGCGGTCGATCGGCGGGGATGGAAAAGCTGCTGCTCGTGAACGGGGTCGTAGCCCCCGTCACTCCACGGATTGCAGCGCAGCAGCCGCCAGCCCGCGAGGATCAGGCCGCGCAGTATGCCGTACTCCTGAACCGCCTGCGCGGCGTAGTGGGAGCAGCTCGGCGCGTACTTGCAGCGCGGCGGAAACAGCGGCGAGATGACGTGCTGGTACAAGCGGATCGGAGCGATGACGGCAGTGCGCAGCGGGCTCATCTCGACGCCTCGCCCTCGACGCGGGCTCGCAGCTGGTCGATCAACTCGGCCAGCGCCGTGCGGATGCCCTCGAGCCCGTCGCGTTCCGCGACCGCCCGGGCCTCTGGGCGCGCCACGATCACCACGTCGTGGCGTTCGGGGAGCCGCTCGGCTTCTTGCTCGAACGCCTCGCGCAGCAGCCGCTTGACGTGGTTGCGCTCAACGGCGCCGCCGACTCTGCGCGAGACGGAGAGACCGAGCCGCGGCGCGTCCTCGGTGGCCGCGTCCGGGCGCGGGAAGCCGTAGAGGACCAGGACGCGGTTCGCGTGCGAGCGTCCTTGTCGAAAGACCCGGTCGAACTCGGCGCTGCGGGAGAGCCGCCCGCGCTTGCTTCGCCGGGCTGCGACGCCCGGGCGACCGCTCATCAGACGGTGAGGCGCTTGCGGCCCTTGTCGCGGCGACGCTTGAGCGTCAGACGACCTGCGCGCGTCTGCATGCGAGCCCGGAACCCGTGGGTGCGAGCGCGCTTGCGCTTCTTCGGCTGGTAGGTGCGTTTCATGGCTACTCCTGCGCGGGGACCCGCCTAGCCGGCCACACGGCCGGCTCCGGCACCCCTGACGTTCCCGTCGGGGAGGGCCAGTATACGCGTCGCGCGTGGCGACCCTTGTCGGCACTGCCGCCGCACTTCTGCACAGGTTGCGCACAGCTCGCTGACAGATGTGCATGACGTCCGCGCAGATCGTCGCGACCTTTTTCCCGCGATTTGCGCAGTCGTGTGCCGACCGGCCGTCGAGGGTGCCGAGCAGGGTCGAGCGCCGTTGGTATATTCGCCGCCCCCCGGGGCCGGCAGGGCCCCTCTATCCCCCGCCACACCACCCGACGAGGAGTCGGTCGACGACCCCTGTGCACACAGCGCTCGAGCACACCTGGTCCCAGATCCAAGCCGAGCTCCGGCGTGCGGTCACCGACTCCACCTACCACCTCTGGCTCGCTCCGCTGCAGGCGCGGGCGATCGAAGGGGACGTGCTGCTCGTCGGCGCACCCGAGGAGATCCGCACGTGGGTCGCAGACCGCTTTGCGCGGGTGCTCCAAACGTGCACGACCAACGTGCTCGGCGACGCCGCGAGCGTCGCCGTCGTCCCCTTGGAGGCGCCGCTCGGCGCGCCCCCTCGCGCAGCGGCCACCGGATCAGCGGCCTCGGCGGTCGCGCGTGCCACGTCGTCGGTCTCCATGCCGGCCGACGTCTTCAACCCGAAGTACACGTTCGACCAGTTCGTGATCGGCGACGGCAACCGCCTCGCCCACGCGGCGGCGCTCGCCGTCGCCGAGCTGCCGGGCCAGGCCTACAACCCGCTCTTTCTGTACGGCCCGCCGGGCCTTGGCAAAACGCATCTGCTGCACGCGATCGCCAACTACGTGCACGAGTACAACGACGGCATGGCGGTCCGCTACACGACGCTGGAGGCCTTCACCGACGAGTTCGTCGGCGCGCTCAAGTCGAGCTCGATCGAGGTCTTCAAGCGCCGCTACCGCGACACCGACATCCTGCTGATCGACGACGTCCAGTTCCTCGAGCGCAAGGTGAAGGTGGAGGAGGAGTTCTTCCACACCTTCAACGCGCTGTACGAGACCGGCAGTCAGCTCGTCGTCACCTGCGATCGCATGCCGCGTGACATGAACGACCTGGCGGACCGTCTCCGCGAGCGCTTCGAGTCCGGTCTCGTTGCGGACCTGCGTCCTCCGGACCTCGCCACGCGCATGACGATCCTGCGCAAGCGCGTGCAGCACGACGGCATCGAGCTCGATGACCCCAGCGCGATCGTCCCGATCGCCGAACGCGTGACGACGAACGTGCGTGCGCTGCAAGGCGCCTTGATCCGCGTCGTCGCCTTCCACTCGCTCACGGGCCGGCCGATCGACCGCGCGCTTGTCACACATGTGCTGGACGGCCTCTATCCCGATGGGGAGACCTCCCCCGGTGGCCGCATCAACACCGTCGACGAGATCAAGGCCGCAACGTGCGAACGACTGGGGATCTCCCAGGACACGCTCACCTCCCCTGATCGCAGCGCTCGCGTCGCGTGGGCCCGACAGGTCGCGATGTACCTGTCCCGCGAGCTCACCGACGCGACGCTCCCGGCGATCGGCCGCGCCTTCGGCGGCCGCAATCACACGACGGTCCTGCACGCGTGCCGCCGCGCCACGGAGCGCATCGCGCACGACGCGGAGGCCCACGAACTGGTCCGCAGCCTCACGGCCGCGCTTCAACAACCCGATGTCGACCGCTCCGCCTGAAAGACTTCCAACGCTCGTGCCCACACGCCCTGTGCGCAGATCCTTCCCGCAACGACGGGCGATTGCCGGGCTTGTGCACATCTCAACGCCCCCTATGACAATGACTCTCTCCCAGATGAGGTTCTCATCGTGAAGTTGTCCGCCGCGCGTGAGGAGCTGCTCGCCCAGCTTCAGACCGTCAGCCGCGTCGCCTCCACGCGTGGCGCAATCCAGGCGCTGTCGGGCGTTCAGATCCTTGCCGACAGCGCGGGCGTTGAGTTGCGCGCGACCGACATGGAGGTCGGCCTGCGGGTCCCGCTGCCCGCGCAGGTCGAGCGCGAGGGCTCCGTCGTGCTGCCGGCTCGACTGCTCGTCGACGTCGTGCGGTCGCTGTCCGGTCCGACCGTGGCGCTCGAGCTGCGCGCGGCCGAGCAGGACGTTGAGCTCGTCGCGGGCAATGCGACGTTCCACATCCGCACGCTGCGCAGCGAGGACTTCCCGCCCTTCCCCGAGCCGGAGGCCGACGGCGCCGTGCGGGTGCCGGCGCAGGCGTTCGTCGCGACGATCCTGAAGGTCGCCAACTCTGCCTCGCGCGACGAGACGCGCCCGGTGCTGACGGGCATCCTCGTCTCCGCCGGCGACCGCGAGCTGCGGATGGTCGCGACCGACTCCTACCGCCTCAGCGTCAAGGAGACGCAGCTCGAGCAGCCGCTGCAGCAGTCGTTCGAGGCAAACGTCCCGGCGCGTGCGCTGCAGGAGCTGGCGCGGCTGGTGCAGCAGCTCGACGGCGAGGAGCTGACCGTCGCGGTGCGCCAGAACCAGATCGTCTTCGGGATCGGCGGCGTGGTGCTGTCGTCGCGGTTGATCGAGGGCCAGTTCCCCAACTATCGCCAGCTCCTGCCCGAGACGTACGAACACGAACTGACGCTGTCCGGCGGCGAGGTGACGGACGTCGTGCGGCGCATCAGCCTGCTGGCGCAGAAGAACGCGCCGTTGCGGCTGTCGTTCCAGCCGGGCGAATTGACGGTGTCCTCCCAGACGCCGGACATCGGCGAGGCACGCGAGTCGCTGCCGGTCGCCTTCCAGGGCGAGCCGTTCGAGATCGGCTTCAACCCGGAGTTTCTGCGCGACGGGCTCGAGGGCGTCGAGGCCGGCGACATCGTCCTGAAGCTGATCAGCCCGCTGCGTCCGGGCCTGATCCAGGCTGCAGACGACGCCGGCTTCCTCTACCTCATCATGCCGATCCGCCTCAACGTTTGATGGGCGATTCCCACGATCTCGCGGTCCGAGGAGCACGTTGGCCGGCGCCGGTCGCCACGCGGCGTCTCGCCGATGCCACCAGCATCGCCTTCGACACCGCGCGTCGTCCGGCATCCGTCCATCGCACTCCTCGCATCCACGATCTCGTGGAACCGACCATCTAGGCGGCCGCCGTGCGGATCGTGCGCCTTGAGATGCGCAACTTCCGCAGCTACGCCGCCGCCGACGTCGAACTGGGCGCCGGCGTGACGGTTGTGACCGGGCGCAACGGCGCAGGCAAGACGAACCTGCTCGACGCGCTGTACTTCGGCTGCACCGGCCGCTCGGCGCGCACGACGAACGAGCGCGAGCTCGTCCGCTTCGGGGAGCAGGTGGTGCGCGTGGAGGTGACGACCGAGGCGCCCGACGGGCTGCACGAACTCAGCGTCGGCTTCACGCCCGGCGAGCCGAAGCGGATGACGGTGGACGGCCTGCGGGTGGAGCGGCTGCTCGACGTTCCGGGGCGTCCGCTGGTGAGCGTCTTCCTGCCCGATCGGCTCGAGCTCGTCAAAGGCACGCCGTCGCTGCGCCGCGCGCACATGGACCAGCTCGTCGCGGCGCTGTGGCCGGCCCGTGTCGCGACCCGCCGGGCCTACAACCAGGCGCTTGCTCAGCGCAACGCGCTCGTCGCGCGGATCCGTGCAGGCGGCGCGTCACTCGACTCGCTGTCCGCCTGGGATGGGGAGCTGGCGCGGCACGGGATCGCGTTGATGGCCGATCGCGCCGCGGCCGTCGAGCTGCTGACCGACCGCTTCGCGGCGCGCGCGGAGGAGCTCGGGCTCGACGGCGATCCGGCTGTCGCCTACCGGCCGCGTTCCAAGGCGGCCACCGCGGAAGCGCTCGCCGTCGAGCTGGCCGACCGCCGCGCGCAGGACGTCGAGCGCGGCTTCAGCGGGCACGGTCCGCACCGCGACGATCTGGTGCTGACACGAGAGGGTCGCGAGCTGCGCGCCTACGGCTCGCAGGGTCAGCAGCGGCTCGCCCTGCTCGCGCTGCTGCTGGCCGAGCGCGAGGCGATCGCCGGCACGCGCGAGGCGACGCCGGTGATGCTGTTGGACGACGTGATGAGCGAGCTGGATCGCGACCGCCGTGCGCGGCTCGTCAGCCTGCTGCGCGGTCGCGGGCAGAGCGTCATCACGACGACGGACCTCGACCAGGTCCCGGGCGCCGACGAGCCGGACGTGACGCGCCTGTCGGTCGCCGACGGAGCGGTCATGGCGGAGGCGGCATGAGCCGGCGTGCGCCGCGGCCGCTCGGAAGCGCGATCGCGCCGCTGCAGGAGGCGCTCGCGCCGGCGACGCTGCTCGCCGCCGTGCAGCGTGTCTGGCCGGATGTCGCGGGCGCGGCGATCGCGCGCGAGGCGGCTCCGGTGGCCGAGCGCGGCGGGGTTGTCACGATCGCCTGCTCGGCGTCGGTGTGGGCGCAGGAGCTGGACCTGATGGCGCCGCTGTTGATCGAGAAGCTGAACGGCGCGATCGAGGTTGGCGAGGTGGTGCGTCTGCGGTGCGTCACCGGTGCGCGGGAGCGGCTGTGACAAGAACCCGTTTTCTTTGGATTTTGCAGGACTTTTCTGGGTCTCGTCGGCATTGGTCGACGGGGACCTTGTGCTATCCTTGTGCACATAAAGCCTTCGACGCCCCGGCGTGCCTCCCCAGGCGCGGCACCGGGGCGTTGCAACGTCATCGGAGGACCGTTGGCCAGCGATAGATCCCCGGCTGACAAGCCGAACCGTTCGTACGACGCCCAGGACATCACCGTCCTCGAGGGCCTCGAGGCGGTGCGCAAGCGGCCGGGCATGTACATCGGCTCGACCGGCGTCCGCGGCCTCCATCACCTCGTCTACGAGGTCGTCGACAACTCCGTCGACGAGGCGCTTGCCGGTCACTGCAGCGCCGTCGCGGTCACGATCCATCCCGACAACTCGATCACAGTCGTCGACGACGGCCGCGGCATCCCCGTCGCGATCATGGAGAAGGAGAGAAAGCCGGCCGTCGAGGTCGTCCTCACCGTCCTTCACGCCGGCGGGAAGTTCGGCGACGGCGGCGGCTACAAGGTCTCCGGCGGCCTCCACGGCGTCGGCGTCTCGGTCGTCAACGCGCTCTCGGAGAGACTGCACATCGAGGTCAAGCGCGACGGCTACGCGTGGACCCAGGAGTACGAGCGCGGCAAGCCGCAGGGGCCGTTGGCGAGAGGTGCCGCGACGGACGAGACCGGCACCGCGATCACCTTCCTGCCGGACGACGAAGTGATGGAGACGCTCGAATTCGAGTTCTCCACGCTGGAGGAGCGCCTGCGTGAGACGGCGTTCTTGACGCGCGGCCTTGCGATCTCGCTGACCGACGAGCGCGGCGAGGGCAGACATGTCTCGTTCCAGTACGAAGGCGGCATCGAGGACTTCGTCAAGTACCTGAACGAGAACAAAGAGCCCGTTCAGAGAAAGATCGTCTACTTCTCCGGTGAGTCAGAGGAGGGCGCGGTCGAGGTTGCGATGCAGTGGAACGGCTCCTACCAGGAGTCGGTCTTCTCGTTCGCCAACAACATCAACACGCACGAGGGCGGCTCCCACCTCTCGGGCTTCCGCTCGGCGCTCACCCGCACGCTCAACAAGTACGCGCGCGAGAAGGGCCTGCTGAAGGAGAAGGACGACAACCTCGCCGGCGAGGACGTGCGCGAGGGCCTCACCGCCGTCATCTCCGCCAAGCTCGCCGACCCGCAGTTCGAGGGCCAGACGAAGACGAAGCTCGGCAACCCCGGCATGCAGGGCTTTGTCGAGTCGGTCGTCAACCGCGGCCTCGACGAGTTCCTCGAGGAGAACCCGCAGGACGCGCGCTCGGTGATCTCGAAGGCGGTCCAGGCGGCGCAGGCGCGCAACGCGGCGCGCAAGGCGCGCGACCTCACGCGCCGCAAGTCGGCGCTGGAGAACTCGCGCCTGCCGGGCAAGCTCGCCGACTGCTCGGTGAAGGACCCGGCGCTGTCGGAGATCTTCATCGTCGAGGGCGACTCCGCCGGCGGCTCGGCCAAGCAGGGTCGCGACCGCTCGACGCAGGCGGTCCTCCCGCTGCGCGGCAAGATCCTCAACGTCGAGCGGGCGCGCATCGACAAGGTGCTTGCGAACAACGAGATCCAGGCGCTGATCACGGCAATCGGCACCGGCGTGCGCGACGAGTTCGACATCGAGAAGGCGCGCTACCACAAGATCATCCTCATGACGGACGCCGACGTCGACGGCGCCCACATCCGCACGCTCGCGCTGACGCTGATCTTCCGTGAGATGCAGGAGCTGATCGAGGCCGGCTACATCTACATCGCCAAGCCGCCGCTCTACCGCATGAAGGCCGGCAAGACGGAGCGCTACATCGAGAGAGAGTCGGAGCTGGAGGAGATCCTGCTGGCCGACAAGCTGGAGAAGTTCGAGATCCGCGACCGCTCCGGCAACGTCCAGGCGAGACTCACCGAGACGCGCTGGAAGACGTACACCCGCCTGCTCAAGCAGTACGCCGGCTGGGCGAGCGCCCTGCGCGCGATGGCGCGCCACGACTTCGTCGACTTCCTCGAGGAGGCCGGCATCCTGGAGGAGGCGGTCACCGACGAGGCGAAGCTGATCGAGCTGCTGAAGCGGCCGACCGCCGACGGCGCGCCCTACACGACCGAGCTCGTCTCCGAGGACCCGCTCGAGCTGGTCGTGCGCTCGGTCGAAGCGAGAACCGGCCACGCCCGCGTGCGCCACGTGCGCCGCGCGCTCCTGCAGGCGAACGAGTACCGCCAGCTCATCCGCGTCTACGAGCAGCTCGTGAGAGCGGTCGGCACGCCGCCGTTCGACGTGCGCCTCGGCGAGCATGGCGGCGAGGCGGCAACGTTCGAGCAGTTGCGGACCGTCGTGATGGACCTCGCCGGTCGCGGCGTGAGAATCAACCGCTTCAAGGGCCTCGGCGAGATGAACCCCGAGCAGCTCCGCGAGACGACGATGGATCCGGCCTCCCGCACGCTCGCACGCGTGACGATGGAGGACGCGACCGCCGCCGACCGCGTCTTCTCGATGCTGATGGGCGATCAGGTCGAGCCACGGCGCGACTTCATCGAGGAGAACGCCCGCCTCGTGACCAACCTCGACGTCTAAGCGGGCTGAATTAAATGAGCGCCACAGATCAGCTGAGCGGCGGCAACTTCGAGCTTCGCGCGCTCGAGGAGGAGATGCGCTCGGCGTATCTCGACTACGCGATGTCCGTCATCGTCGGGCGCGCGCTGCCCGACGTGCGCGACGGCCTCAAGCCCGTCCACCGGCGCGTGCTGTTCGCGATGAACGAGGCCGGCCTGCAGCCGACCCGTCCGCGCGCGAAGTCCTCGCGCATCGTCGGCGACGTGATGGGCAAGTACCACCCGCACGGCGACTCGGCGATCTACGACACGCTCGTGCGCATGGCGCAGGACTTCTCGATGCGCCACCCGCTCGTCGACGGGCAGGGCAACTTCGGCTCGGTCGACGACGACCCCGCCGCCGCGATGCGCTACACGGAGGCGCGCCTCGCCCGCATCGCGACCGAGATGCTGCGCGACATCGACGCCGACACCGTCGACTTCGGGCCCAACTACGACGGGCAGAACCAGGAGCCGCTCGTCCTGCCGGCGCGCTTCCCGAACCTGCTCGTCAACGGCGCGACCGGCATCGCCGTCGGCATGGCGACGAACATCCCGCCGCACGCGCTGAGAGAGGCCGTCGCCGCGACGATCGCCTACATCGACGACCCGGAGATCTCGGTTGAAGGCCTGATGCAGCACATGCCGGGCCCGGACTTCCCGACCGGCGGCATCATCCTCGGCACGAAGGGGATCCGCGACGCCTACGAGACCGGCCGCGGCAAGGTGCGCCTGCAGGCGAAGGCGCACATCGAGCCGCTTTCGCAGGGCAAAGAGGCGATCATCGTCACCGAGCTGCCCTACCAGGTGAAGAAGGGCGGCGACGGCGGGCTGATCCAGAAGATCGCGGACCTGGTCCACGAGAAGAAGATCCCCGAGATCTCCGACCTGCGCGACGAGTCGGACCGGCGCGGGATGCGGCTCGTGATCGAGCTGAAGCGCGACGCGCTGCCGAAGGTCGTGCTCAACAAGCTCTACAAGCACACGCCGATGCAGACGACGTTCGGCGTGAACATGGTCGCGCTCGTCGACAACGTGCCGAAGACGCTGTCGCTGCGGGACGTGATCGGCCGCTACGTCGACCACCAGCGCGAAGTGATCGTGCGCCGCACGAAGCACGAGCTGCGGATCGCCGAGGACCGCGCCCACATCCTCGAGGGCCTGCTGATCGCGCTCGCGAACCTCGACGAGGTGATCGACACGATCCGCAGATCGCCCGATCGCGAGCAGGCGCGCGTGCGGCTCGTCAGCCGCTTCGAGCTGTCAGAGCGCCAGGCCGAGGCGATCCTGCAGATGACGCTCGGCCGCCTGACGGCGCTCGAGGTCGACAAGATCAAGCAGGAGCACGCCGACATCGTCGAGCGGATCGCCGAGCTGCGCGCGATCCTCGGCGACGAGGAGCGCGTGATGTCGATCGTCCGCGAGGAGCTGCAGGAGATCTCCGACGCCTACGGCGACGAGCGCCGCACGCAGATCTCGTTCGCCGAGGGCGAGATCGACATCGAGGACCTGATCGCCGACCAGCAGATGGTCATCACGATCACGAACAGCGGCTACATCAAGTCGCTGCCGCTCGCGACCTACCGCCAGCAGCGACGCGGCGGCGTCGGCGTGACCGGCATGGACATGAAGGACGGCGACTACATCGAGCACCTGTTCGTGACCTCGACGCACGACTTCCTGCTGTTCTTTACGAACCGCGGCAAGGTCTACCGCTCGAAGGTCTACGAGCTGCCGGAGGCCTCGCGCACCGCGAAGGGCCGCGCGCTCGTGAACATCCTGCCGCTGCGCGAGGGCGAGCGCGTGCAGTCCGTCCTCTCCACGCGCGACTTCTCCGAGGCGCCGTACCTGCTGTTCGCGACCCGCAACGGCACCGTCAAGAAGACCGAGCTGCAGAGATACAACACGCCGATCAGAGCGGACGGGATCATCGCGATCTCGATCAGAGACGACGACGAGCTCGTCGCCGTGCGCCGCGTCGACGAGGGCGACGAGGTGATCATCGTCTCGCGCGCCGGCCTGACCGTCCGCTTCAGCGAGGAGGACGCGCGCGCGATGGGCCGCGACACGAGCGGCGTGCGCGGGATGAACGTCGGCAGCGGCGAGGTCATCGCGATGGACATCGCGCGCGACGACCAGGACCTGCTGGTCGTGACCGAGAACGGCTACGGCAAGCGCACGAGAATCGACCAGTACCGCAAGACCTCGCGCGGCGCGATGGGCGTCAGAACGATCAAGCTGACGGAGGCCAAAGGCGGGCTTGCGGGTGCGTTGGTCGTGCGCGAGCACCAGGAGCTCGTCTTCATCTCGCAGTCCGGGATGGTTCAGCGCACGGGCGTGCGCGGCATCTCGCAGCAGGGTCGCGCGGCGACCGGGGTGCGCGTGATGAACGTGCGCGACGACGACTGCGTGCGCGCGATCGCGCTCGTCGTCGAGAGCGAGCCGGACACCGGCGTCGACGAGCTGCCGCTGGAGGGCGGCGGCGACGGCCTCGGGCCGGAGGGCAATGGCGCGACCCACCAGCCGGAGGCGCTCGCGGATTCCGACGGCTCCGAAGGCGTCGTCGAGGTCGACGAGCCGGCTGGCGAGAACGGCGACGACGAGGTCTGATCAAGGCCCTCGTCGCCGTCGGCGGCTTTCGCTACATTTGGATCACCAGAGAAAGGAGGTGGTCCGAATTTCGTCTGACAGTTCTTGCGGGACCCTGGAGGTGTCCGGCCGCTAGGTCGGAAGGCTGGCCCCGCGTAGCGGAGTCCACACCGAGACACCGCCTCGATCAGTGCCGGGAGTGGTCCCTCTGGCACCGGCGCTTGTGAGCGCCGTCCCTCTGATCGAGGTCTCTGTCCAGCCAGGTTGCAAGCGAGGGGCGCCTTTGTCGAGGCGCCCCTCGTTTTTTTGCGCGTCTTGCCGTGGTGGGCGCGGGTGAGGAACTTGCCCCGCCCGCGATGAAACACTCGCTGCGAGACAAGTTCCTCACCCGCGCGCGTCAGCAGCGTTCCGCGCTCGGACGAGCTTCGGCGGTGAGCGAGCGGCGACGCCAAGCCTGCCAGCGGCCCCTCGCTTGGGCTCTGCGGGCTGTGTTCCGTCCGCTGCGACGAGCTTGCGGCGAAAGCGAGTGTTTCATCGCGACTCGGCGCAAGCTCGTCGCAGCGGTTGCCGCGGCAACCGCGCAGAAGCCCGCCACGCGGCTCAGGCCGCGAGGTAGGTGCGCCAGGCCATGGGGATCCGCGGGCTGGCGACTTGGATGAAGACGTGCGGGCCCGGGGTGCGGGGCGTGCGCTTGGGGATCATGCCGGCCTGGTGGGGGAGTGCGTCGCCCTTCCTGCGATTGCACGGCGCGCAGGAGGCAACGATGTTCTCCCAGCTCGAATCCCCGCCTTTGGAGCGCGGGATCACGTGGTCGACGGTGAGCTGGCCGCGCGAGCCGCAGTACTGGCAGGTCCAGTTGTCGCGCGCGAACACCGCGCGGCGCGTGATCTTGCGGCGGTGCGTGTCGCGCGGGACGCGCACGTACGTGACGAGGCGGATCACGACCGGTCGCGGCACCGTTGAGCTGCCTGAGTGCAGCACGTACTCGGCGTGCTCGAGCACCTCCGCCTTCTCCTTCAGCAGCAGCACGACGGCCCGCCGAACCGTGCAGACGTTGATCGGCTCGAAGGTCGCGTTGAGGACGAGCACCCGGCCAGACTCACGTCCGCGCCGCTGGTGCTCCAGAGGCGGCGCGGACCCCACTTGCGCTGGTGGTACTGACGCAGTCGCGGCCATGCTTGGGGCGAAGTGTAGCGGGCGATTATGTCCCGCTCGACGGGTCTGCGACGCCCGCGGTGGCCGCAATGCCCTACGCCGCGGGGAAGCTCCCGAGCACCCGCAAGTGCTCGACGTGGCCGCGCAGCGCCTCCAGCGCCGCGGCGACCGGACCCTCCGACACGCCGCCCTCCAGGTCCGCGAAGAACATGTAGCGGCCGAGTCCCTGCTTGCGCGGGCGCGACTCGATCCGCGTCAGATTCACGCCGCGGGAGGCGAACTCGGACAGGCACCTGACGAGCCAGCCCGGCGCCTCGGCGCCCACGCCCCAGAAGACGACGGCCGTCTTGAAGGGGCCGGCGGCCGGGGAAGGGCGAGCGTCGGCGACGGTCTCCGGGGCGTCGCGCCGCGCCAGCCACACGAAGCGCGTCTCGTTGCCGGCCGCGTCGTCGACGTCCGCGCACAGCACCTCGCAGCCGTACAGCTCCGCAGCGGTGCGGCTGCCGAGCGCGGCGCTCGTGCCGTCCTCCTCGGCGACGCGGCGCACCGCCTCCGCCGTCGAGCTGGCCGCCAGCACCGTCGCCTGCGGCAGCCGCGTGCGCAGGAAGTGCGCGCACTGGCCGATCGACTGCGGATGCGAGACGACCGCGGCGACGGCGTCGAGCGCGATCTGGCGCTTGGCGATCAGGCAGGTGTGGATCGCGTGGACGTGCTCGCCGACGATCGCGACGTCGTCGGTCTCGACCGCAAGCGCGTCGAGGGTCGCGTTGACCGCGCCCTCGAGCGCGTTCTCGATCGGCACGAAGGCGCGCTCGGTCGTGCCTTCGTGCACAGCCATCACGCAGTCGTAGATCGTCGCCATCGAGACCGGCTCGCACGCCGTCCCCGCCGCAGCGGCGGCCGCCACCAGCGCCTCGTGCGAGTTCGTGCCCGCCGGTCCGAGGTACGCGACGCGCGTTGTCACGCGCGGTCCTCGGACGCGGAGCTGTCGCGCCCTCGGCGCGCACCCGCGGGGTGGCCGTCGAGCGCGAGCTGGACCGCCTCCTGCTCCTCGGGCGAGAGCTCCAGCTCGCCGACGCCGCCCTCGACCCGCTTCGCGTACAGGCGCGCCTGGTCGCGATGGAGGATCGACGACAGCACGACCCCGTTGCGGTGGGCGTCAAGCAGTGCGATCGAGGTCGACTGGTGGCCGGACATTTCGCCGTAGGCGTCGTAGCGCACGAGCGCGCGGTAGGCGATCGCGCCGTCGAGCCGGCCTTCGGCGGCGGCCATCCGCTCGTGCAGCCCGGCTGCCATGTCCTCGACGTACTCGTGCAGCACGCGGAACTCGCGGTCGAGCCCGGCTGCGTGCGCGGCGAGATCGGTCGCCCCGTTCGTCCCCAGCACGACGCGCTGGTCGCGCCGCACGCGCCGCAGCGCAAGCGCCAGCCAGATCGTCGTGGCGAGCGCGATGAGCGCCAGCGCGCCAGCGGCGAGTGCGACGATCCCGGTGGTGCCCGTCAGCTCGTCCACGGCTGGAGAGAATACGGCGGCCTCGGGCCGGAGCGGCGGCGTGCCCTCGCCGCGCGCCGCGGGGCGATCATCCTTCGAACAGCGCCGTGTACGTCGCCGTGTTGTTGTCGGTCTTCTGCTCGCCGGGCACCGGCTCGACCGTCACTCTGATCGTCGAAGGACCCGATGTCGATGGCGACGATCTGAGCTCCACGCTCGCCTGCGCCTGCTGCCCGGCGGTCGTCGTCGGCACCACCGTCTGCGCTCTGATCGGCGACCCGCTGCCGGTCACCTCGACGGTCACTCTGACGTTCGTCTCGTTGTTGTCGCCGCCGTTCGTGAACAGGACGGTGAACGTCGGCGGCGGGCTGGTGGGGATGCGGTTCGAGCCGTTGGTGGTGAGGTCGACGCCGCCCACGCTGACCGAGTCGATCTGATGGCCGTGCAGGCCGGGCGCCACCGGACCGCCTCTTCTGCCGCTCGACGTCGCGGCGCCGAGCTGCTGGGCGACGTAGTCGGGGCTCAGCCAACTGATGCTGCCGTTGTCGGGCAGGAAGTTCGCGTACGGCAGCACCTGCTCGCCGGCCGTGCCGTCGTAGCTGGCGGAGATCCCGTCGCCCTTCAGGCCTTTCAGGATCAGCGGAGCGACGCGCTGCGAGTAGATCACGTCGGAGGCGCTGAACGCCTGCATCTCGCCGGCGATCGCATCGACCGCGGTGCCCGCGCCGGCGGTGCCGCCGAGCGCCGTCTGGATCTCGTCGGCGACCTTCGCGACCGCGTCGCGGCGCAGCGACAGCAGCAGCTCCAGGTTCGCCTGCGCGCCCTTCATCGCGTCCGGCGGGTCGAGCCGCTGCGCCTGCGACAGCTCCTCGTCGGCGACGACGCGCAACTGGTTGATCGTCTCCTGCACCTGCGTCGGCTCGGCGCTCGCGGCGCCGCTGAGGGCGGCGAAGAACTGCTTCGAGAGGTCGTTTCTCGACTGGTCGACGAGCGTGTGGACGCTGCGGTTGTAGTCCTTGAGCGCCGCCTCGCGGCGGTTGTCGACGCAGCCCTTGATCAGGACGACCAGCAGCACGACGACCAGCACGACGGCGCCCGCGGCCACGAGGCGCCGTGTCAGCAGCGTCTGGTTGTCCATCGGGGGTCGCTGTGCGCCGCCGCGAGAGGGGGCGACGCGGCGGGGGCGAGGCGCTCTGCGGGTCTCGTCAGACTCGTCGAAGAACGACAGAATCGTGCTCCTTGCGGAAACGTGAAAGGCGCAGTATGACCAGGCCGGCGGCTGGACACCCATCCGGCGAGCCGGGAGGGTGGGCCCGCTCGACGTGGAACACAGCAGAGTGAGCCGCACCGACGCCCCGACGGATCGGTTCCCGACCACCGACGATGCTCCTACGCGTCGCTTCGGCGACGACGCGCGGCGCAGCTCGGGCGGGCATGCGTCCGGGCTCGTGCTGGAGCGCTACCGCCTGGTCGAGCAGCTCGGCGCGGGCGCCTTCGGCGTCGTCTGGCTCGCCTGGGACGAGCGCCTCGAGCGCGATGTGGCGGTGAAGGCGATCGCCGGCGAGCAGGTGGCCTCCGGCCGCGCGACACGAGAGGCGAGAGCCGCCGCGCGTCTGTCGCACCCGGCGATCGTGACGCTCTACGAGGCCGGCGCCGAGGACGGCACGACGTACCTCGTGTCCGAGCTGGTGCGCGGCGGCACGCTGGCGCAGCTCCTGCACGAGGGCGCCCTGTCCGACCGCGACGTGGCCGAGATCGGCATCGCGCTGTGCGCCGGGCTCGCGCACGCCCACTCGCAGGGCGTCGTGCATCGCGACGTGAAGCCGTCGAACGTGCTCGTCCCCGATGCGGCCGGCGCGGGCGCGCCCGCCGCGAAGCTGACCGACTTCGGCGTCGCGCGGGTGGTGGGCGCCGCGGACGGGGCCGACGTCCTGACGCGGACCGGGGACGTCGTCGGCACGCTCGCGTACATGGCGCCCGAGCAGGCCGAAGGGCGCGAGGCGGGCGCGCCCGCCGACCTCTACGCGACCGCGCTCGTGCTCTACGAGGCGTTCAGCGGCGTCAATCCGGTGCGTGCCGGCAGCGCCGTCGCGACCGCCCGCAAGCTCGGCGCGACGCTGCCGTCGCTGCGTCGTCAGCGCCGCGATCTCCCGCCGGCACTGTGCGACGCGATCGATCGCGCGCTGTTGCCGCGGCCCGGAGAGCGCGGCACGCTCGCGCATCTCGGCCGCGCGCTCAGAGCGGCGCTGCCCGAGCTGGGCGACGAGCCCGGCACGATCGAGGCGCCGGCGATCGAGCGCGCAGCGACGGCGGTGACGCAGATCCGCGACGCGACCCGGGGTGGCTGGCGCCGGCGCAGCCGGGAGCAGGAGCTGGCCGAGGTGGCGGCCGAGCTTGGTGCTGGCGATGCGTGGGCGGTTCAGGACCGTCGGGGGCTTGGCGAGGCGGGTGCGGGTCGGGCGTGGTTGGCGGGCGCGGGCGGACGATCTGCCCCTGCTCGCGATGAAACACTCGCTGCAGGGGCAGATCGTCCACCCGCGCAGCGATCGGCGCCGCTGCTGACCGGCCATGTGCTTCCGGGGCTTTTGGCCGGCGGCTTGGTTGCGCTTGCGCTTGCGACGCTCGGCGATGGGCCGCCGCCGGTGCGCCCGCTGGTGGCCGGTGCGCTCGTGGCGGCGGTCGTGGGACTGCTGCCGCGGCTTGGGTGGCTGGCGACGGCGGTCGTGTTGGTCGGCTGGGTCGTCGGCGACGCGGTCAAGGGGGGCGGCGCCGGGCTCGCGCTCGTGCTTGCCTGCGCGCTCGCCGCGCCCCCGCTGCTGCTGCCGTTGCGCGGGCGTGCGTGGTCGCTGCCGCTCGTCGCGCCGCTGATGGGCGCCGCGCTGCTGGCCGGCGCCTATCCGGCGCTTGCCGGACAGGCGCGCACGGTCTGGCGTCGTGCCGCGCTTGGCGCGCTCGGCTTTTGGATGCTGCTGCTGGCGGAGCCGGTCGCCGGCGAGACGCTGTGGTACGGGCGAGCGCGCGGCACGTGGGACGCCGCCGCCTGGCAAGGATCCGCCCCCGACGCCGTCCAGCATGTGCTGCGTCCGCTGCTCAACTCTGGCGCGCTCGCGTGCGCCCTGTTGTGGGCGGCCGGCGCGGTGGTGCTGCCGTGGCTCGTGCGCGGCCGCCACGCTGCGCTCGACCTCGTCGCCGCGACGCTGTGGGCCGCCGCGCTGGCGGCCGGCGCGGGCGCGATCGGGCATGCGCTGGGCCCGGGCGTCGTGCCTCAGCCCGACCCGCGCGGGGTGGCGCTCGGCGCCGCCGCCGGCGTGCTGATCGCCGTCGCGGCGCGGGCGATTCGGCCCGCGTGGAGTCGCACGTCCCGCGACGAGCCGCCGCCGCGCTCGCCGATTCCGCCGGGGCTCCCGTAGCATGAGCCGCAGCCGTCCTGCCCGGTCAGCCGGCGCCACGCGTCCCCGCCCTGCCCATGAGCGTCCTCCGCAGCCTCGAGAGCAAGATCGCGGGCCTCGTCGAGGGGACGTTCAGTCGCGCCTTCCGCTCGGAGGTGCGCCCGGTCGAGATCGCGCGCAAGCTCGCGCGCGAGATGGAGGAGCACCAGTCGCACTCGGTCTCGCGCGTGTACGTGCCGAACGAGTACGCGGTGTACCTCTCGCCGGACGACCGCGAGCGCTTCGTCGGCTTCGAGCGCGAGCTGCGCGACGAGCTGGCCGGCTACCTGCTGGAGCATGCGCGGCGCGAGCGCTTCGCGCTGATGAGCAGGCCGGCCGTCGAGTTCCGCACGGACGATCGCCTGCGGCTCGGCGAGTTCGGCATCCAGGCGCGGCTCGTGGAGCCGAGCGAGGATCCGGCGCGCGAGCCGTCGCAGGGGGACGCCGGCCACACAATGATCTACAGCGCCGCGGAGCGGCTGCAGGAGCCGCTGGAGCAGCGGGCGCGAGCGCGCGATGCGCGCGCGCTGCTGGTGGCCGACGGCAAGCGACTGGTGGTGGGAGCGCGCGGCGCCACGATCGGCCGCTCGCGCTCGTGCGACATCGTGCTCGACGACGCGAACGTCTCGCGTCAGCACGCGGAGGTGCGCCCTCGCGGCGGCGGGTGGTTCGTCGCCGACCTCGGCTCGACGAACGGCGTCGCCGTCAACGGGGCGCGCGTCGAGCAGGCGCACGCGCTGCGGCCGGGCGACCGCATCGAGGTCGGCACGACCGTGCTGACGTTCGAGTTGGAGTAGCGACGCGCCCATGACGACGCTCGAGCCGGCCTCCGTGGCGCTGAAGCTCGCCTTCTTGGCGGTGCTCTACCTGTTCCTGCTGTGGGTCGTGCGCAGCGCGTGGAAGGACCTGCGGCGAGCGGGGGACAGCAGCGTCGCGCACGCTCCGGCGGTGGCCGGACCGCCGGTCGCCGATCCGGACGCGACCGGCCTCCACCGCGCCGACGAGGCGGTGGTGTTGGGCACCGGCATCGACGGCGAGCCGCGGCTCGTGGTGGAGCATGCCGCCGGCCACCCCGACGGGATCGCGTACTCGCTTGAGCGCGGCGCGACGCTCGGCCGCGGCGACGTCGAGATCCGCTTGGAGGATCCGTTTGCCTCCACGCGCCACGCGCGCATCGACCGGCAGGGCTCCGTGTTCGTGCTCGAGGACCTCGGCTCGACGAACGGCACCTACCTCAACGAGGAGCCGCTCGAGGGGCCGCGACCGCTCCATCACGGCGATCGCATTCGCATCGGCGACAGCGAGCTGACGTACTTCGCGGACTGATGACCCTGCGCGTCGCCGAGCACTTCGAGAAGTCCGACACCGGCCGCCAGCGCCGGGCGAACGAGGACAGCTTCTTCGCGCGCGCGCCGCTGTTCGTCGTCGCCGATGGGATGGGCGGTGCGCAGGCCGGCGAGGTCGCCTCGCGGCTCGCGGCCGAGACGTTCGCGCCCGGGCTGCCTGACGAGGGCACCTCCGAGCAGCGGCTCGAAGCGCGCGTGCGGGAGGCGAACCAGCGCATCCACGAGGTCTCGCAGGAGGACCGGGCGCTCAACGGGATGGGCACGACGCTGACGGCCGCCTACCTCGATGGCGACGAGCTGACGCTCGCTCATGTCGGCGACAGCCGCGCCTACCTGCTGCGTGGCGGCGAGCTGACGCGGTTGACGCGCGACCACACGCTGGTGGAGGAGCTGGTGCGCCGCGGCGAGCTGACCGAGCAGGAGGCGGCCGAGCATCCGCAGCGCTCGATCATCACGCGCGCTTTGGGTCCCGAACCCGACATCGACATCGACCTGCACACGCACCGCGTTCACGCCGGCGATGTGCTGCTGCTGTGCAGCGATGGGTTGACGGGGATGATCGGGGAGGACGACGTGGCGTCGCTTCTGGGCGGGGCGTCGAGTCTTCGCGACGCCGGTCGGGCGCTGGTCGATGCGGCCAACGAAGCTGGCGGGCGGGACAACATCACGGTGGTGCTGTTTCGGCTGGAGGACGTGGCCTCGGCGGCTGCGGCGGGCGCGGGTGAACGATCTTCCTCCACTCGCGATGAAACACTCGCTGTGGAGGAAGGTCGTCCCCCCGCGCCGTCGGCGGCTGCTGTTGCGCGTCCTCGTGTCGTGCCTCCGCGCGGGTCGGCTGAGCGTGCTTCGGCTCCGCTGCCTCGTCGCGTGAAGGTCTTTGCGGCGACGTTGGCTGTGGTGATCGTCGTCGGTGCGTTGGGTGTCGCGGGGTGGCTTGCGTCGCGGGCGGTGTTCTTCGTGGGCACGAACGCTTCTGGCATGGTCACCGTCTATCGCGGCGTGCCGTGGGACCTGCCGGCCGGGATTCACCTGTACGAGTCGTGGTACGTCTCCGGGGTGCCGGCGGCCGACCTGACCGCCGGTCAGCGCGGCCGGCTGCTCGACCACCGCCTGCGCTCGCGCGACGACGTGCACAGCTTGATCAGCAGCCTCGAGCTGGGCCAGATCGACAGATGAGCGCCCGCAACCGCGAGCTGCTCGGCCTGATCCCCGCCTCGCTGCTCGTGACCGCCGGCTTTGCCGCGGTCTTCATCCAGCAGGGCTCGCACCAGCTCTCGAACCTGTCGCTGACGTACGGAGCGATCTTCCTCGGCCTGTGCCTCGCGGCGCACGTCTTCCTGCGGATCGCGCTGCCGTATGCCGACCCGTACCTGTTCCCGCTCGTGGCGGTGCTCGCCAGCTTCGGCCTCGTCGTGATCTACCGCATCGACGACACGCTCGCGCGCCAGCAGGCGCAGTGGTTCGTCGCCGGGCTGGGCCTGTTCGTCGCGACGATCGTGTTCGCGCGCGACTACCGCAAGCTCGAGCAGTACCGCTACCTGATCGCCGCCGCCTCGCTTGCGCTGCTGTGCCTGCCGCGCCTGCCGGGAATCGGCGCGCAAGTGAACGGAGCGTACCTCGGCGTACGTATCCCTGGCGTGTTCATTTTCCAGCCGACCGAGTTCGCGAAGATCGGGATCGTCGTCTTCCTCGCCTCCTACCTGCGCGACACGCGGCAGCTGCTCGTCGCCGGCGCGCGGCGGGTCGCGGGCATCACGCTGCCGCCGCTCAAGCACTTCGGGCCGCTGCTCGTGATCTGGGGGATCGCGATGCTGCTGCTGATCGTGATCCGCGACCTCGGCAGCTCGCTGATGTTCTTCGGCGCGTTCCTCGCGCTGTTGTACGTCGCGACGAGCCGCGTCTCGTTCGTCGTCGTGGGGCTGCTGCTGTTCGCGGTCGGCGCCTGGTACCTCGGCACGCACGTCCCGCACGTCGTCGACCGCGTGCACGTGTGGATGGACCCGCTCAACGCGCATCGCTATCCGAACGTCGGCTACCAGATCGCCAACTCGCTGTTCGCGCAGTCCGACGGCGGCCTGCTCGGCCGCGGCTTCGGGCAGGCGTTCCTGACGCTGCCGGGCGGCGGGCCGCTGCTGCCGGCGCCGCAGACCGACCTGATCTACGCCGTGATCGTCAACGAGCTCGGCCTGGTCGGCGCGGTGGCGGTGCTGACGACGTACCTGCTGTTTGTGCAGCGCGGCTTCAAGGTCGCGCTGCTCGCGCGCGACTCGTTCTCGACGCTGCTGGCGGTCGGGCTGTCCGCCGTCTTCGGCTTGCAGGTGTTCGTGATCGTCGGCGGCGTCACGAACGTGATCCCGCTGACCGGCGTCACGCTGCCGTTCATCTCCTACGGCGGCAGCTCGCTGCTGGCGAACTTCGTGCTGCTGGCGCTGCTGCTGCTCGTGAGCGACCGCGCGCGGCGGGAAGCGGAGGGCGTGCGATGAGCACCCCGATCATGCGCCTGTTCGCGACGATCGTGCTGCTGTTCGCGATCCTCGTCTTCTGGACGTCGAGATGGTCGGTCCTCGGCGCCAAGGACCTGCGCGACAACGCGCTCAACAAGCGCCCCTTGCTGGCGGCGCTGCACGTCAAGCGGGGCGCGATCAAGGCGGCCGACGGCACGTTGCTCGCACGCAGCGTGCGCGGTCCGGGCGGCACCTACCGCCGCTCCTACCCGGCCGGCTCGCTGTTCGGGCACCCCGTCGGCTACGCGATCGTCGCGCTCAACCAGCTCGCCGGGATCGAGCGCTACCGCAACGACGAGCTCTCAGGCCAGGGCAAGAGCGAGCTCGGCTCGCTCGCCGACCAGCTGCAGGGCAAGCGCCAGCAGGGCGACGCGGTCATCACGACGCTCGACCCGGCCGCGCAGCGGATCGCCACCGCCCAGCTCGCCGCCACCGGCAGCCCCGGCGCGGTCGTCGCGCTCGACCCGCGCACCGGCGCCGTCAAGGTGATGGCCAGCACGCCCGGCTACGACCCCAACCAGCTCGGACAGCCGGGGGTCTTCAGACGCCTCAACGCCGCCGGTTCGGGCGCCCCGCTGCTCGACCGCGCGACGCAGTCGAGCTACGCGCCCGGCTCGACCTTCAAGGTGATCACCGCCGCCGCGGCGATCGACACCGGCAAGTACACGCCGAGTTCCGTCATCGACGGCAGCTCGCCGAAGACGATCTCGGGCGTGCCGATGAAGAACGACCTCGGCACGAGCTACGGCCCGATCAGCCTCACGGCCGCGATGACGAACTCCGTCAACACCGTCTTCGGCCAGATCGGCGAGGCGCTCGGCAAGCAGACGATGGCCGACTACATGCGCAGATTCGGCTTCTACCGCCGCCCGCCGCTCGACTACCCGGCCGACGAGATGCTGGCGAGCGGGGAGCGGCTGAACGGACGGCTGCTGCCGGTCACGAGCCCGCAGGTCGACGTCGGGCGCATGGCGATCGGGCAGGACAAGCTGGCGGTCACGCCGCTGCAGATGGCGATGGTCGTCGCGGCGATCGCGAACAGAGGGACGCTGATGGCGCCGCACCTGACCGACCGCGTCGTCGATCCGGACGGGCGCACCGTGAAGCGGATCGAGCCGCACGTCGCCGGCACGCCGGTCTCGCCGCAGACCGCCGCCGCGGTCAACGCGATGATGCGCACGGTCGTCGAGTCGGGCACCGGCACGGCCGTCCAGCTGCCGGGCATCCAGGTCGCCGGCAAGACCGGGACGGCCGAGATCGGGACCGTGGGCGCCAACCTCACCCAGCCGTCGTTCGTCGCGTTCGCGCCGGCGGACAATCCGCGCATCGCGATCGCGGTCACGGTCGAGCGCTCCCAGGGCGGCTTCGGCGGTACCGTTGCCGCCCCGATCGCGCGCGCGGTCCTCCAGTCTCTCCTCCAGCATCCATGAGCGAGATCCCCACCGACGCGCTGGTCGATGGCCGCTACAAGCTGCTGACGAAGCTCGGCGCCGGCGGCATGGCCGACGTCTACTGCGCCGAGGACCAGCAGCTCGGGCGCAAGGTCGCGCTCAAGCTGCTGCACCGCCGCTTCGCGGAGGACGCCGAGTTCGTCGAGCGCTTCCGCCGCGAGGCGTCCGCCGCCGCCAGCCTCCAGCACCCCAACGTCGTCGGCGTCTACGACCGCGGCGAGTGGGACGGCACCTCCTACATCGCGATGGAGTACCTGCCGGGCCGCTCGCTGAAGGACGTGATCCGCCAGGAGGCCCCGCTCGACCCGGTCCGCGCCGTCGACATCACCGTGCAGATCCTCAAGGCGGCCCGCTTCGCGCACCGCCACGGCATCGTCCACCGCGACCTCAAGCCGCACAACGTGATGGTCGACGACGAGGACCGCGTGAAGGTCACCGACTTCGGGATCGCGCGCGCCGGTGCGTCGGACATGACCGAGACCGGCTCGATCATGGGCACCGCCCAGTACCTCTCGCCGGAGCAGGCGCAGGGCCATGCGGTCAGCCAGTCGTCCGACCTCTACGCGGTCGGCGTGATCCTGTTCGAGCTGCTGACCGGCCACGTGCCGTTCGACGCCGAGTCGGCGGTGACGATCGCGCTCAAGCACGTCTCCGAGGAGCCGCCGGCCCCGAGCGTGTTCGACCCGTCCGTGCCGCCGGCGCTCGAGGCGATCGTGCTGTGGGCGCTCAACAAGGATCCGGCGCAGCGGCCGGCCGACGCGGACGCGTTCATCCTCGCGCTCGAGGACGCCCGCGACGCGGTGCTGGTGGAAGAGGCGCCGGGTCAGCGGACGGCGATCTTCGCGCCGGCCGCGATCCCGCCCGACCCGTACGGCCCGAGCGACGAGGCGCTGGCCGCCGCCGCGCTCGGGGTCGCGGCCGGTGCGGCAGCAGCTTCACCGCCGCCGGCCTACTACGCCGACCCGGCCGTGGAGCCGGTCGAGCGGCGGCGCCCGCCGTGGTGGACGTGGCTGCTGGCCGCGCTCGCGCTGGCGGCGATCGTGCTCGGCGTCGTCCTTTTGACGCGGCCCGGCGACGTGACCGTGCCGCGCGTCGTCGGCCAGGACGTCGCGTCGGCGACCGCGGAGCTGCGCGCGGCTGGGCTCGCCGCGAGCGTCGACCGCGTCGCGAGCGGCAGACCGGTCGACGAAGTGCTCGCCCAGGATCCCGCGGGCGGCGACCACGCGAAGGACGGCTCGACCGTCACGCTCACGGTCTCCGCCGGCCCCGGGCAGGTGGCGGTGCCGTCGGTCGACGGGCTCGGGCAGCAGAAGGCGACCGCGATGCTGACCGACAGAGGACTTGTCGTCGACCGCGTTGTGCGCCAGCCCGACGACACGGTCCCCGACGGGCGCGTGATCAAGACCTCGCCCGCCGCCGGCCAGTCGGTCGACCGCGGTTCCAACGTGACGCTGTTCGTCTCCAGCGGGCCGAGGCAGGTCAAGGTTCCGAACGTCGTCAACCTCACGAAGCAGGCGGCGCAGCAGACACTCGGCGATCAGGGCTTCCAGGTCGTCGTGACCGAAGAGGGCACCGACACGGCCGATCCGGGCACCGTGCTGCGCCAGGATCCCGCGGCCGGGACGGCGGCCGAACCGGCCGCGAGCGTGACGATCGTCGTCGCCAGAGCGATCCCGACCGTGGTCGTGCCGGACCTTGCGGGCCAGGGCGCGCAGGAGGCGACCGACACGCTCACGGCGGCCGGGCTCGAGCCGCGCACGTCGTTCCGCCAGACGAACGACCCGAACGAGGACGGGATCGTGATCGACCAGAAGCCGGGCTCCGGCACGCAGGTGAAGAAGGGCGCGCCGGTGCGGATCTTCGTCGGACGCTTCACGCAGACACCCACGACCCCGACGACCCCCACGACGCCCGGGGGGACGGGCGGATGAGCGCGGACGGCACGCCCCGCCGAGTCGTCGTGCTGGGCGGCGGGCGCTCATCCGAGCACGACGTCTCGCTCGCGTCGGCCGCGTCCGTGCGCGCGGGGCTGACCCGCGGCGGACACGAGGTGCTCGCGGTCGAGATCTCGCGCGCGGGCGCGTGGACGTGCGACGGCGCGCCAGTCGAGCTGACGCCGGGCGGCGGCCTGCTCGACGCCGAGGTCGTCTTCCCCGTGCTGCACGGCCCGTTCGGCGAGGACGGCACGGTGCAGGGCCTGCTCGAATGCCTCGACGTGCCGTATGTCGGGTCGGGCGTGCTGGCCTCGGCCGCGTGCATGGACAAGGTCGTCGCGAAGGAGCTGCTGGCGCGCGCCGGCCTGCCGCAGGTCGACTATCGCGCGGTGCGCCATGTGCGCTGGAGCGCGGATCCGGACGCGGTGCTCGACGAGCTGGCGGCGCTCGGGCTGCCCGTGTTCGTGAAGCCGGCGCGGCTCGGGTCGTCGGTCGGGATCGTGCGGGTCGCGGCTGCAGACGACTTGGCGGACGCGTTGGAGACGGCGTTCGCGCACGACCCGCTGGTGATCGTCGAGGCTTCGGCGAGCGGCTTGGAGATCGAGTGCGCGGTGCTCGGGAACGACGAGCCGGACGTCTCGACGCCGGGGGAGATCGTGTTGACGGCGGCCGTCGGCTCGGACGGCTGGTACGACTACGAGGCGAAGTACACGCCCGGCGGGATGGAGCTGGTGGTGCCGGCGCGGATCCCGGCGGAGCTTGCGGCGCGCGTGGGGTCGCTTGCGGCGCAGGCGTTCACGGCGCTCGGCTGTGCCGGCCTCGCGCGCGCCGACTTCTTCGTCGCGCTCGACAGCGGCGCCGTGCTGGTGAACGAGCTGAACACGATGCCCGGCTTCACCGAGACGAGCGTCTACGGGAAGCTGTGGGCCGCCTCGGGCGTGCCCTATGAACGGCTGCTGACCCGCCTCGTCGAGCTGGCGATCGAGCGCCACGCGCGCGAGCGTTCCTATCAATTCTGACGCCATACGCAGCAAGCGCCGATGGACGACCGGCGTCAGTCGATCTTCAGGTCTGTCGTTCAACGTGATCTTGTATATTCGCGGCGATGAGTCACCAGCGAATGTGCTTCGTAATCATGCCGATCGGATCCGAGGGGTCCGCCGAGCACTCACATTTCCGCTCGGTCTTCGACGTGATCATCAAGCCGGCGGCAGAGGAGGCCGGCTACCGCGTGTGGCGAGGAGACGACTCCGCCTTCAGCGGCAGCATTACGAAGGAGATCGTGGAGGCGCTCGCATCGGCCGACCTGGTGATCGCGGACCTGACGGATCGCAACCCAAACGTCTATCTGGAGCTGGGAATTCGGCACTGCCTGCGCAGATCCGGCACGATTCATCTGATTCGGGACGACCAGGCGCTCCCGTTCGACGTCGCCGGCTATCGAGCGATCAAATACAGCACCGAATTCGACAGAATCGACGCGGTCCGCACCGCGATCGGCGATGCGATCCGGCACAAGGAGAGCGCCCCTGAGGTCTCCGACAACCCGGTGCACGACACGCTCGAGCTGCCGCAGGACTACCGGGCCACCGCAGAGAGCGAGCAGGTGCGCCAGCTCGAGTCGACGCAACGGCATCTGGCCGAGGTCACGAGAGAGCTCGAGGCGCTTCGCCGCCGCTATCAGCGCGACGGCGGTCAAACCGCCATCGAGGACATCCACCCGGCGTTCTTCAACGAGCGCGAGCTTGCCGCGAAGCTCACCTCGATCTCGACGCAGATCAGCGAGGACTCGCTTCCGAACCAGCTGATCGTGCGCGCTCAACAGGCGGCCGCGTCGGGCGAGCTGACGGAACTGGTCACGATCGCGCAGAAGCTGCTGCTGGATCCGTTCACCAACGTCTCGAACTATCGCGTCCTTGCTCAAGTGGCGGGGAGAGCTGGATTGGACCAGCTCAAGCTGCTGGTGGCCGAGCAGGCGGCGGCGAAGTTCCCCGGGGACGCTGACACGCTGGTCTCGTTCGCGGAGACGTGCATTCATACGCCGGACCCGGCCACGCAGGAGCGCGGGAAGCGGCTGCTGGAGTCCTACCTCGGAATCGAGTGGGGTGAATCCGGCCCGCGCTTCACGAAGGACGTCATGCCCAACGGTGACATCCAAGTGGGGATCCTGCTCGACTTCTATCACTCAAACGAGCGGTCGGTCGAGGAGCTCGCACTGGCGCTCGCCGCGCTCGAGCAGTACGGGGAGACCGCGGTCATCCTGCGCAACGTCGGGCGTGCGTACGAGGACATGGCCGAGGAGACGAGCGCTGAGGAGTACTACTCGCGCGCGGTCACCGCGGACTCGATGGATGACACCACGCTCGCGTGGTTCGGCGCCTTCTACGCGAGACGCAGAGAATGGGAGGCGGCTCGTGCCCTCCATCTCAAGGCATGCGAAGCCGATCCCGACGACGCGCGCCTCGTCGTCGCGCTCTTGATGCTCTGCATGGCCGAGGCTCAGGCGACGGGGTCGCTGCGCAATCCGACGAGCGTCGAGCGCTTCAAGAACCTCGCGGCCCTGGCGATCTATCGCGGTCACGGAGCCCGTGACGTGCGGGCATCGTGCGCGCAGAGAATGCACGTCTCGGGCAACCCGGATATAGCGGCGCTGTGTCTGGATCCGACCTGGCCGACGTCGGCGGACGTGGAGAGCGGCGAAGCCTCGCTCGCCCACTTGGGCCAGGACGCTGCCTGACGCTTCGCCAGCATGGCGCCGACCGCACCGTTGACCTGAACGACCTCGTTCATCTAGAATACGGTCGCTTGCGTCGACGCCTGCGTTCAAGCCAACGCAATCCAGGGGGAAAACATGCGCAAGACGCTCACGTCGCTGTTGATCGCGACGGCATTGATCGCTGCCTCGGCCGCGATCGCCAGCGCCGCAACGGTCACGGCGAGCCCAGGCGGCTCCATATCGGCGACGATAAGAGGCCTCGGCTTCAGCGGCCCGTTGATAGGGCTATTCAGATGCGACACGACGCTCAGCGGCTCCGTCTCGACGGGCCCGATAGTGCTGCCTGGCAGAGGCGGCAGCATCACGAGCGCCTCGATAACCAACTGCTCGCCGAACCACACCGTCAGACCGACCGGCCTGCCGTGGACGCTGACGGGTCAGACGGCCCTATCGTGCCCGTCGTCAAGCACGGGCCTCCTAGGTGTCGTCGCGGCCGCCTTCACGGTTGACGGCATATTCTCGAGCAGCGGCAACATCGGCACGCTAGTCGCGAGCGGCAGAGGGTCGATCTCGATCCTAAGCTCGTCGCTCAGCAACGGCGGCCAGATCCTAGGCGGGAGCGGCACGTACTCGCCGATCAACACCATAGCCTGCACCTGATCGCCTGACGCGACGGGCCGGGGCCGCTGCGGCCCCGGCCCGGCCGCTCAGGCCTTCCCTCCGAGCCGCACGTCCGTCACGCCCTGGTCGAAGCGCGCGCCGAAGACGTTGCTCACCACCGGCAGCGCGACCCGCGACCCGTCTCGCAGCGTGACGGTCACATGCGCGACGCCGTTGGGCGCGAGGCCCAGCAAGTCGTGATTCGTCGTCATCCACGCGTGTCCGGCGGCGAGCATCTCGGGCGTGGCGGCGACGCCGCTGCCCGGACCGGTCGCTCCCGGCGACAGCGCGTACAGCGCCGCGTCCCCGGAGGTCGTGGGGACGATCCACGACGGCAACGTGGTGGCCCGCGCGTGCGGGGTGCCCGCGGGTGGCGAAGGCGCCTCGATCCGCAGCGACGACGCCGGGGCGACGTCACCGCCCACGTAGCGGGCCGCGGCGCCCATCGCGTCGGCGGCCGTGCGCGGCCGCCGCAGCACGGACAGCTTCCGCACGAGCATCGGACCGAACGCCGCCGTCGCGTCGCTCGGTGCGAAGCGCTGGACCTGCGCCGGGTCGTGCCCGCCGCCGGGGAGCAGCTCCGAGATCGACACGACGCGGGTGGCGGCGCCCGCCGCGCCGGCGAGCGCGAGCGTCGCAACCGCCGCCCCGGCCGCCAGCCGCCGGCGCGTGCGGGCCCGCCGCGGGGCAGCGTTCGCGCGCGCTGCCTCCACGCGGGCCACGCGGGACAGCTCCGCTCCGAGCGCGTCCAGGAACCGCGGTCGGTCGGCTGACTCGGTCATGTGAAGCGCTCCTTCAGGCTCGGATGGCGTTCCAGCGCCGCGCTCAGCTCGCGCAGCCCCCGCGACACCCGCGCCCGCGCGGTCGGCTCGCTCACGTCGAGGCGCGCCGCGACCTCGTCGTACGGCAGCTCCTCGACGATCCGCAGGTGGATCGCGGCCTGCTGGCCGGGCGTGAGCCGACCCAGCTCTTCGATGAGCCGGGGCCGCACTCCGTCGAGATCGGCCAGTCGTCGCACCCGCTCGTAGTCGTCGCCGTCGAGCGGCGGGAGCTGGATCCCCAGCCGCGCGGTCGCCCGGCGCTCGACGACGCCGTCGCGCACGTAGCGGGCATGCAGGTGACGCGCGATGCCGAACAGCCACCCCGCCGCCTCGGCGTCCGTCCTGCCGCGGAAGCGCCGGCGCGCGTCGAAGGCGGTCGCGAACGTCTCCGCGGTCAGGTCACGCGCGACCTCGGCGTCGAGCGTCCGGCGTGCGAGGAAGCGCAGGATCCCGGTCGCGTGCTGCTCGTAGACGGTCTCGAACGCGACCGGGTCGGTCGCCGAGCGCCGCAGAGCGCACGTCGGCTGGGGGCGGTGAGCACGTCGCATCGTGCTTTGAGTGCCGCGAGCGCGCGATTCTGTGACGCGGAACGCGACGTGCGCCTCAGCGATACAGCGACAGCTCGCTGATCTGCGCCTTGTCGCCGCCGGACGGCAGTCTCGTGATCCACAGCAGGACCCAGCGGGCGCGCTGGCCGGCCGTGTCGAGGTCGATCGTCTGCTTCGCGGAGACGGAGGCGCTCGTGGCGACGAGCTTCCAGCCGGGGTCGGGAAGCGTCGATGGCAGCGACGCGCCGTTGCTGACGTACACCTGCGCCGCGAAGCCCGGCGTCGGCGTGCGCACGCGCAGCTCGCGGAAGACGGCGCCGGGTGCGGCGTCGAGCGCGAGGCCGACGCCGTCCTTTTGCAGATCCCCGGTCGTGTAGGACTCCGTCGTCCACACGGTGGAGGGGTCGCCGTCGATCGCGAACGCCGTCTGGTTGGCGTGCTCGGTGCCGTCGCCGAGCGGGTCGTAGTCGTGCGCTGCGTTCGAGCGCAGGCCGACCTGCGTCATCGCCGCACCGCCGGCCGTCTTCTGCGTGCCGGTCCCGCGGTGCGTGCGATCGCCGAGCAGCACGATCCCTGCGACCAGCACCCCAACGATCAGCAGCGCGCTGATCGCGAGCCACGCCGGCCGCGAGCGCACGCGCAGCGGCAGCCGCCGGCGCGTGCGGCTCGGCAGCGTGCGCAGCACCGTCGTCGCCTCGCCAGTCGCGGTCCCCGAGCGCGCGGCCTCGAGCGCGAGCACGTCTTCGAGGTCGGCGATCAGCTCCTCATCGCTGCGGTAGCGCTCGTGCAGGTCCTTCGCGGTCGCGCGATCGATCACCGCCGCCAGCGACGCCGACACCTCCGGCCGCAGCGTCTGCACGTCCGGCAACTCCTCACGTACGTGCTTCATCGCGACGGCGACCTGATTCTCGCCTCTGAAGGGGACGCTGCCGGTCAGCATCTCGTACAGCACGATCCCCAGCGAGTAGAGGTCGGACTGGCCGCTCACGTCATGGCCGAGCGCCTGCTCGGGCGAGACGTAGTCGGTCGTGCCGAGCACGCGTCCGTCAGCGGTCAGACCGTCGTCGTCGAGCGAGCGCGCGATGCCGAAGTCCGTCACCTTCGCGCTGCCCTCCTCGTCGATCAGCACGTTCTGCGGCTTCACGTCGCGGTGGACGATGTGTCTCGCGTGCGCGGCGCCGAGCGCGCGCGCGATCTCGATCGCGTACGCGACCGCCTCGGACACGTCGAGCTCGCCGTTGCGGCGGATCCGCTCCTTGAGCGTCTCGCCCTCGACGTACTCGAGCACGATGTACGGGCGCCCTTGGTCCTCGCCGTAGTCGATCACGCCGACGATGTGCGGGTGAGAGAGCTGCGCGAGCGCGCGCGCCTCGCGTCTGAACCGCTCGAGCTGATCGGAGTCGGTCGTGATCTCGCGGTTCATCAGCTTGATCGCGACGGGCCGCTCGAGCGTCTCGTCGAGCGCGCGATAGACCGACGACATCCCGCCCGTGCCGATGCGGGCCTCCAGTCGATAGCGGCCGTTGAGCGTGGTGCCGAGCAGCGTGCTCACCCCGCCCTCCTACGACACCGAGCCGGCGTGTCCTTGATCCTGGGCACCACGGCCCAGACTACGCTCGCTCGTGGTCGAACGACAGAGTTACTCCGACGCCGCCGGCGGCACCTGCGGCAGCGACGCCGGGTCGACTGCCGCGGCGGCCTGGTTCTCCGCCTTGACGGCCTCCCAGATCTCCTCGCGGTAGACCGGCAGCTCTCTCGGCGCGGCGATCCCGATGCGGGCCGTCTGCCCGCTGATCTCCATCACGGTGACGACGATGTCGTCCCCGAGCACGATTCTCTCGCCAGGCCGCCGCGTGATGATGAGCATGCCGGGAGAGTGTCACATCAGGCGGCTTGCTCCGCGGCGGCGGCCGCCAGCTCCGCGAACAGCGGCGCACGCAGTTCCGCGCCGGCTGCCTCGTTGATCACCTGCTGCCCGATCCCGTCCGCGATCACGAGCGGTGCGCGCAGGTTGGCGGTGAAGTCCTCGATCCGCTCGCTCGCGCGCACGGTCACGTAGACGGCGGCGCCGTCCGCGGGTGCCGGCTCCAGCGCGAAGTCGCGGAAGAAGCGGCGCGGGTCGGCCAGCGGCAGCGCGAGCGCCGGATCCTCCAGCGAATGCAGCCACACGAACGCGTCGTCCTGCGCGCGGGCGATCAGCGTGAACGTTCTGCTGTCGAGCCCGGCGAGGCCGTTCGGGAACACGATCGCGCTGTCCGGCGCGACCTCGATGCGGCCGAAGCGGGTGCTGTCGATCGTCGTTGACACGGGTGCGGGTCTCCTTGGGAGCGGGGGTTCTAGTGCAGGAAGTCGAGCAGCGAGGACTGCACGATGTTCGCGCCGGCTTTCAGCGCGGCGCTGTAGGCAGCCTGTTGGGTCGTGTACTGCGTGATCGTCTGCGCCATGTCGGCGTCCTCGGTGTCGGACAGCAGTCTCGTCGCGTTGAGCGCGAGCCCGGACAGGCGCGAGTCGGCGGTGGCGAGGCGGTTCGTGCGCGCGCCGACGTCGGCGCGGATGCCGCCGAGCACGTCGAGGTTCGCGTCGAGCCGCTGCAAGTCGGTCGTGCGCAGCGCGTCGGTGTCGGCCGGCGTGTTGCCGCGCAGGTGGTCGGAGATGTCGCGCAGCGTGTTCAGCAGCTTGCCGTCGGCCGCCGCCTGCCCGTCGCCGAGCAGCGCTCTGACGTCGGTGTTGATCGGCAGCTCGACCCCCGGGCCGATCGCGCGCGTGATCGTGCCGGCGTCGCCCGCGTATCTGTCAGAGCCGCCGAGCGTGTACGGGGACGTGTCGGTCGCCGTGCCGGCGAACACGTAGCGACCGCCGTACTGCGTGTTCGCCTCCTGCTTGACGCTCTCGGCAAGCTGGTCGATCTCGTCGGCGAGCGCGGCGCGCGAGGCCGGCCCCGTGGTGTCGTTGCCGCCGTTGACGAGCAGTTCGCGCGCGCGCGCGAGCACGTCGGACATCTGGCCCAGCGCCGTGTCGGTCGTGTTGAGCCAGCCGGTGCCGTCGTCGACGTTGCGCTGATACTGGTCGAGGCCGCCCAGCTCGCCGCGCAGCGCGAGCGCGCGGCTCGTGCCGTACGGGTCGTCGGACGGTCTCGTGATCTGCTTGCCGGAGGAGAGCCGGTTCTGGAGGCCGGTGAGTCGGTCGAGGCCGTCGTTGAGGTCGCGCAGCGTCGCGCGCGAGCTCATCAGCGTGGTGACGCGCAGCGACATCGCTACAGCCCGACCTTTCCGGTGCGGTTGACGAGCGTGTCGAGCATCTCGTCCATCGTCGTCATCGTGCGCGCCGACGCCTGGTAGCCGCGCTGGAAGCGGATCAGGTTCGTCATCTCCTCGTCGAGCGAGACGCCGGCGACGCTCTGGCGGCGGTCCTCGATCGCGTCGACGAGCGACTGCGACGTCGACTGCGCGCGCACGGCCGCCTGCGACTCGGTGCCGATCTTCGCGACGAGCGCCTGGTACATCTGGTCGGTCGTGCCGCCGCGCAGTCTCGCGATCGCCTGCGCGACGTCGTTCTCGCCGGAGGCGGTGCCGCTGCCGGTCTGGACCGTTGCGCTGGTCGCGACGACGGCGATCGTGGCTGCCGTCGTGCCGGCGGGGTCGAAGAACGGGGTGGACGTGTGCAGCGCGTTGACGCTCGAGACGAGGTCGGAGGCGACCGCGTCGAGCTGGCTGCGGTAGGTGAGCGCGGGACCGGTGGCGCTCGCGAGATCCTGCAGCGCCCCGAGCTTGCCGCCCGGCGCTGCACCGAGCGTCTGCGGCCACGTGTATCCGGTCGGCGTGCTCGGATCGACGAGCGTCACGCCGCCGAAGTCGATTCTCCAGCGGCTGTCGCCCGTGTCGGTGACCGACACCTGCGCGAGCTGGGACAGTCTGTCGACGAGCTGGTCGCGGCGGTCCATCAGGTCGTTCGGCTGCTGGCCGCGGAAGACGGCGTCGCCAATCGCTCTGTTGAGGCCGGCGAGCTCGCTTGCGATGTTGGCGACGTCGCCGTTGGCGCCGGTGATCGCGCCGAACTCGTCCTGCGCCTGCTGGGCGACCGTCGTGAGCTGGTCGGCGATCGTTCTGAACGAGGTGGTCAGCGTCTGCGCGGTCGTCACGAGCGCGGCGCGCGCGCCGGCGTTCTCGGGCGCGTTCGCGACGTCGCTCCAGGCATCCCAGAATCTCGACAGCTGCGCGGCGAGCCCGTCGTCGGACGGCTCCGCGATCGCGCCCTCGACCTGGTCGAGCGAGGTCGTGCGCGCGGTCGCGTCGCCGAGGCTCATCTGCTGCGCGCGGTACTGGAGGTCGAGGAACTGGTCGCGGACGCGGCGGATCGCGGCGACGTCGACGCCGCTGCCGAGCTGCGCGCCGGCGCCGCTGTTGACGCTGTTCGCCGGGAGGATGTACGGACGCGTCGGCTCCAGCAGCGCCTCCTGGCGCGAGTAGCCCTGCGTGTTCGCGTTGGCGATGTTGTGGCCGGTGACGTCGAGCGCCTGCTGCTGTGTGAGCAGGCCGCGCAGCGAGGTCTGGAGGCCGAAGAAGGCGGAGGTCATGCCTGGAGGTCCAGTGCGCGGGGTCCGCTGCGGACGGTCGTGTGCGGCATGTGCGCCGCCGGCCGGATCCCGTTCGCCGTGTAGGCGCCGGCGTCGGTGGGCGCGGACGGGTCGACCAGCCGCAGCAGGTGGTCGAGGAACGTCAGCTCCTGGCGCATCAGCGCCTGGTTGCAGGCGTGCTCGCGCGTCAGCTCGGCGAGCAGCCCTTGCAGCTCGGCGCTGCGGGCGGTCGCGAGCGCGGCGTCGTGCGGGGTCATCAGCGCGGTGAGCTGGGTGAGCGTGACCGCGTGCGGCGCCGTGTTCAGCAGTGCGCCGGCGCGTTGGAGCAGACGGGCGCGGTCCTCCTCGAGGCGCGCGCGGCGCTCGAGCTCGGCCTGGAACGCGGCGACCTGGCGCACAACGCCGTCGACGTCCTGCGCGCGGATCGCGACGCCCTGGGCGAGGACGCTCTGCAAGAGGCGCTGGGTCGAGGCGAGCTGCTGGTCGAGGTGCGCGAGCACGTCGCCCGCCAAGCGCGGGTCAGTTCCCGGGGCTACTGCCAGCGCGCTCATGCGGCGGGCTCCAGCGCCGTGGCGGGCGGGTCCTGTCGCCGGGTAAGGCGTTCCGCGAGCAGGCTCGCGGAATCGTCCTTACCCGCGCCACCCGCCCGATCGGCGTCGGTGGTCGTGGTCGCGGGCTGGATCGCATCGGCGAGCTGGCGCGCGAGGCCGAGGCCGCCGCTTGTCATCACGCCGTCGGTGAGGGCGTCGGGCAGCAGGCTTGCGTAGGGGCTGTCGCCGCCGAGGGCGTCTCTTGCCGAGTCGGTCAGTGACTGGCTGAGCTGCTGCACGAGCAGGCGCTCGAAGCCGAGGCCGGCCTCGTAGGCGTTGCGGCGTGCGGGCGCCGCCGTGCGGATGTCCGCCGGCAACTGCGCCTGGTCGATCGGCGGCAGGCCGGCCGGCAGGCTCATCGCTTCACCTGGTTGGCGATCTCGAGCATCTGGTCCTGCATCTGGATCGCCTTGCTGGCGAGCTGGAAGCTGCGCTGCGCGTCGATCATGTCGACCATCGCGTCGCCGACGTCGACGTTCGAGCCCTCGAGCTCGCCTTGGCGGAGGGTCGTGCCGCTGCCCGCTGCGGTGGTCGCACCGCTTTGCGTCGTCGCGGCGAAGAGGTTGTTGCCGAGCGGCTGGAGCCCGTCGGGAGAGGGGACGGTGACGAGCGTGATGCGGCCGAGCGCTCTGCCGTCGCCGACGCGCACAGTTCCGTCCGCGGCGATCGAGAGCTGGTCGGGCGTCGTCCCTCTCGGGACGGTGATCGGCGGCTGCAGGATGTCGCCGTCGCTGGTCGTCAGGCGGCCGGTCGAGTCGAGCCGCAGCGAGCCGTCGCGGGTGAGCGCGAGCGTGCCGTCGGGGCGCTTGACCTGGAAGAAGCCGGGACCCTGGATCGCCACGTCGAGCGGCTGGTCGGTGGTCTGCAATGCGCCCTGCTCCTGCGAGCGACCGATGAAGCCGGCGGCGGCGCCGGCGCCGGCCATGACGGTGGGGCCGGCCTGGCCGCCCTGCGCGCTGTAGAGCAGGTCGCGGAAGCCGACGCGCACGTGCTTGTAGCCCGTCGTCGAGGCGTTCGCGAGGTCGTTGGCGACGCCGTCGATGCGCTGCTGCTGGGCGTTCATGCCCGCGGCGGCCGAGTAGAGGCCCTCCATCATCACGCGCCCCCGTTCATCGAGGCGACCTGCGTCGCCGTCTTGTGCAGCGACTCGTCGATCGTCTGGATCACCTTCTGGCCGGCCTCGAAGGCGCGGAAGGAGGCGATCATGTCGACCATCGTGCGGGCCGGGTCGACGCCCGAGCCCTCGAGTGCGCCGGTGCGGACCGTGCCGGTCGCCGGGTGGGCGGGGTCGGGTGTCCCGTCGAAGAGGTTGTCGCCCTGCTTGGTGGGGTTGGTGAGCGCGAAGACGCCGACGTCGGAGCCGTTCACGTGGCCGTTCGCGTCGACGTGGACGGGCTGGCCGTTGCGGCCGATGACGCGGTTGCCGAGCTGGTCGGTGAGCGTGCCGTCGGCCGCGGCGCTGAACTGGCCGTTGCGCGTGTAGCGCGTTCCCTGCGGCGTCTGGACGGCGAACCAGCCGTCGCCGACGATCGCGAGGTCGAGCGGCTCGCCGGTGTCGCGCACCGGCTGCGGGCTCGTGTCGGTGACCATCCGGTCGGCGGCGACGCCGGGCGTGAGAGCGCCGATCGTCTGGCCGGTCGCGGTGTTGGTCAGCAGCAGGTCGGCGAACGCTCTCTGCGTGACGCGGTCGGCCTTATAGCCCGGCGTCGACGCGTTCGCGAGGTCGTTCGCGATCTGGTCCTGGCGCATCTGCTCGGCGACCATCCCGGACGCCGCGATGTACAGCCCGCGCTCCATTCGACCCAGGTGGTCGGCCGGGGCGGGCGGTTCTTGAGCGCCTGCGAGGTCAGCTCGCGGGGCCTGCGTGCGCGCGGTAGTGCTTTCGCCAGATCAGCCGGTGCAGCGGAATCCAGCGCGGGATGCTGCGCACGCCCGGGATGAACGGGATGCAGACGAAGGCGACGCTCAACAGCATCATCAGCGCCCACACGAGCGCGTCGGCGTTGTCCGACGTCGAGAACGGCTTGATCTGGTACCAGAACGTGTAGAGCCACAGCCACACCTGCCCGGGGTAGCTGCCGGTCTCGTTCATCATCCCCCACTGGTCGCCGAGCAGATGCTGCGCCTGGGCCCGGTCGGACAGCAGCGAGCCGTCGGCCAGGAACAGCAGCGGCTTGGTGTAGTCGGTCTGGTAGAAGTGCTGGCTCGTCAGCAGCGCGCCGTCGAGTCCGCCGCTCTGCGCGAGCCCCAGCAGCGCGGTCATCATCGGCGCGACCGGGCCGGCGCCGCGCCCGCTGCCCGCTCTGCCGATCGTCTTGGCGTAGGCGTCGGTCCACGCGCTCCGCTGCGCCGGCGGGGCGGCGGCATAGCGTCCCAGCGCCGCGCGCAGCGCAGGGTCGTTGGGGATCGTCGCCAGCGGCGCGAGCACGTAGTCGACCGCGGTGTTGACCGGGTGGCTCACACCGAGCCAGCTCTGCAGGTGGATCGGGCCGATCACCTGGCCGGTCGCCGCGTGGTTGTACGGAGGGCCGTAGCCGGCCGTGTCGCTGGAGCCGTCGAGCTCGGCGGTCGCCGTCGTGAGGAAGTCGTTCGGCTGGCTGCGCGCCCAGCTCGCGATCGTCGAGGGCTTCTCGTCGGGCGAGGAGAAGAGGATCGTCAGCAGCGTCGCCAGCGCCGCGACGACGGCGATGCAGATCGCCAGCTCCTTGACGATGTCGTAGGAGCGGTAGGGGCCGGTCCAGGGTGGCGCCGCGTCGCGCGGGGAGGCCATCAGGCGTGCTCCTCGCTCCGGGCGACCGCCGCGCTCCGCACGTACGGCGGCACGACGCCGTGGCGGCGCACCAGCAGCACGTGCCACGCGGTCAGCAGGACGACGGCAAGCGGCAGCAGGATGACGTGGAACGTGTACATCTGCCCGAAGTTCGTCACGTTGAAGAAGGCGCCGATGCCGACCGCGTTGAGCCCGTCCTTCGCCTGCGTGGAGATCCACTGCGCGTCGAAGTTCTGCTGCGACAGGTAACCGGTGAAGGCGGCCGCGATCGAGATCAGGAAGGTGATCGCGCCCACGACCCAGGTGCCGGAGCGCCCGCCGCGCCACGCCCCCATCCAGAACTTCCCCCACAGGTGCACGACCATCGTGAAGAAGAAGATCTCGACGCTCCACAGGTGGATCCCGTTGAAGAAGCGCCCGATCGCCGTCACGTGCCACCAGGCCGGGCCCTTGAGGCCGAGGATCAGGCCCGAGACGACGATCGCGAGCAGCGCCGCGATCGTCAGCGCGCCGAACACGTAGATCCACGACGCGACGTAGGCGGGCTGGCGGTCGGGCAGCAGCTTCTCGGGCGGCAGCGCACTCTCGGCCCGCGTGCGGACGCGCGCGGTCCACGAGCGCTCGCGCGGTGTCTCGACGCTCACGGCTCCGTCCTCCGGTGCGGGAACGGCAGCAGGATCGCGGCGACGAAGACGACGACCATCAGCGCGATCACGAGCAGGTTCACGACCGACATCTGGAAGAAGTGCCAGTGGACGTAGTGCGGCCGCCTGCTCAGATCGAAGACGGCGCCGAGCACGGTTGGGACGAACACGATCCGGCACGCTATGCGACCGCCGGCACGCTTCCATCCGGGAAACGGCGTGAACCTGCGGCGCTGTTTCTACGGACGCGTCATGCGCCCAATTCGCCGCGTAGCTCGGACAGCTGGGCGCGCAGCTCGGCGACCTCGCGTTCGAGCGCACCGACCCGCTCGACCAGAGGGTCGGCGGCCGGCGTCGCCGATCGGGCGGGTGGCGTGGGTGAGACGAATTCCGCGGCTCCGCCCGCGGATTCGTCCTCACCGACGACAGGACCCGCCCGCAGCACCGGCTCGGGCTCGGCGGAAGCGGCCGGCGCGTCGTCCACGCCGCCCAGCAACTGCCGGTAGCGCTCCTCCTTCTGACCCGGCTGGCGCGGGAGCCGTTCGACGTGCCCGCGCCCGATCAGGCGCTCCAGCGTCGCCTGCACCGCGGCGAGATCGCCGAACGGGTGCAGCCGCTCGCTGCGCTGCTTCAGCTCGCCCGGCGTCTGCGCGCCCCGCAGCATCAGCACCCCGAGCAGCGCCAACTCGTCCGGCGCCAGCCCGAGCGCCTCGTCGAGCAGGTGGCGGTACTTCGCTGCGCGCGAGCCGTGCCCGCTCGCGAGCCGCGTCCAGCCGCGCCGGTAGGTGCGCTGGAGCGCATCCTTGATCGCACCCTCGTCGTAGTCGACGACCGGATTGCGGTTCGTCGACTGGTTGCACGCGAGCCGCAGCGCGTTGAGCGACAGCGGATACGCGTCCGGCGTGGTGCGCTGCTTCTCGATCAGACAGCCAAGTACGCGGATCTCAACGGCGTCCGGTTCCACGCCCGGCAGCCTAGTGGGTCTTGACGAGACCCCTGCGGCGGCTGGCGGCGGCCGACTCTGCGCAGACGCGTCGTCCTCAGTCGGCGCAATAGCGCCGCTATTGCCGCCTCCCTGCGTCCTCGCTCTGCTTGGTCGCCCATCCGCCATCCGCTCGCACGGATCTCGTCAAGACCCACCAGCGTCGCGCGCGCCGCACCCGCCCGCCCGGCGCGGTAGCGTTTCCGCCGCGATGACTCGCCGTCTCGCCTCCCTCGCAGTCCTGCTCACCGCGCTCGCGCTCGGCGGCTGCGCGTACGGCACGCCCGCGAGACTCACGAACGCGCAGCAGCAGGCTCGGACCGCCTTCATCAAGGCGCACCACGGCTACAGCGACCGCGATCTCGCGCGGCTGTGCCCTGCCCTCTATCCGAGAGATTTCTTGACGAACAAGAAGGCCTGGCCGGCCGGCGAGGCGAGATCGGGCGACATGACCGCCGGACAGATCGCCGCTGCGCGCACGCGGCAGGCGGCGCAGATCAGAGCCGCCGGCTGCGACGTCTTCCCCGGCTGATGACGGCGGCGAGCGTGGAGGCCGGCGCGCCCTCGGCGGAGCTGCTCGACCGCTTCGCCGAGCTGCTCGTCGGCTTCGCCGCGAACGTCCAGCCGGGCCAGATCGTCGCAGTCTCCTCCGAGATCGGCAAGGAGCCGCTGACGCGCGCGATCGCCGCCGCGGCCTACGCGCACGGCGCGACCTACGTCGACGTCGCCTACGCGGACCCGTTCGTGCGCCGCGCGCGCATCGAGCACGGCAGCGACACTGCGCTCGAGACCGTGCCGAGCTGGATCGGGGAGCGGATCCTCGCGCTCGGCGAGCAGCGCTGCGCGCGCATCGCGCTGACCGGCGCGACCGCGCCGAGACTGCTGGAGGACCTCGATCCCGCTCGCGTCGGCGCCGACAGATCGACGACCCTGCGCGAGGCCGGCAAGGTCCTCAACGACCAGACGACGAACTGGACGATCGGCCCCTGCCCGACGCCCGGCTGGGCCGAGCAGGTCCATCCCGAGCTGCCGCCGGAGCAGGCGCTCGCAAAGCTGTGGGAGCAGATCGTGCACGTCTGCCGGCTCGACGAGGACGATCCGGTCGCCGCCTGGCGCGAGCGGATGGCGACGCTGAGAGGCGTGACCGATCGGCTCACCGCCACACGCTTCGATGCCCTGCACTTCGACGGGCCGGGCACCGACCTGACCGTCGGGCTGCTGCCGAGCAGCAGATGGCTGAGCGCCAGCTTCGCGACGAGAGACGGCATCCCGCACGTGCCGAACCTCCCGTCCGAGGAGGTCTTCACGACGCCCGACCCGGTGCGTGTGGACGGCGTCGTGCGCGCGACGAAGCCGCTGCAACTCGCGGGCGCGACGATCGAGGGCCTGACGGTGCGCTTCGAAGGCGGCCGCGCGGTTCAGATCGACGCCGACAAGGGCGCCGACGTGCTGCGCCAGATGAGCGCCCACGACGACGGCGCCGCCCGGCTCGGCGAGGTCGCGTTGGTGGACGGCAGCGGCCGCATCGGCCCGCTCGACACCGTCTTCTACGACACGCTGCTCGACGAGAACGCCGCCAGCCACATCGCGCTCGGGCAGGCGTTCGCGTTCGCGGTCGGCGAGCAGGACCACGACCGCATCAACACGAGCATGGTCCACATCGACTTCATGATCGGCGGCGACGACGTCGACGTGGACGGCGTGCGCGAGAGCGGCGAGCGCGTGCCGGTGCTGCGCGGCGGCGTCTGGCAGATCTGAGCGCGCCCGGGAGCGCCGAGCGGGCGGATAAGGTGCGGCGATGCGACCGCTTGCGGTCGACCTCGTCCTCCTGCGCTCGACTGCGCCGGACCTGCCGCTCGTCGTCGGGCGCATTCTCGCGGCGCGTGTGGTCGAGCGCCGCGGGCAGCACGGCATCATCAACCTGGCCGGCGCCTATCTGACCGCCGAGCTGCCCGACGAGGTGCAGGTCGGCGACAGACTGCGGCTCGTCGTGCAGGACACGAGCGGCGGACGCGCGACGTTCGGGCTGGCGCAGGAGCCGGTGCCGCCGCTTGCGGAGCCGCCGCTGACAAGCGACCGCGTCGTGCTCGCCGGTCGCGAGCAGGAGGCCGACGGCACGGCCGAGCCGACGCCGCACGTCGTCAGCGTGCGCTTCGAGGGCGCGGCGCTCGGGACGGTGGAGCTGCGCGTCGCGCTCGACGAGCAGCAGGTGCACGTGCGGGCCGCGCTCGCCGACGGCGTCGGGCTGACGCTCGCGCGCGAGCGGGCCGAAGCGTTGCGCGCCGCGGTCACGGCGGCGGCGCACCGCACGGCCGAGGTGGAAATCGTCGCGCGGCCCGAGCGGGTGGACGTGTATGGCTGACGCGCCGACGGGTGCCGGAGGCGGTCGCGTGGCCGCCGGAGGTGGGTCCCGAGGGGATTGCTCGGCGCTCCCGCCAGGGACATCGCCGGCGTTGCGCGCGGCGGTCGAGGCAGCGCTGGCGTGGCTGCGCGAGCTGGACGCCGAGGCGGGGTCGGCTCAGGCCCCGCCGCTCAGGCGACCTCGCTGAACAGCAGCGCGTCGGCGTCGAGCTCTCTGCGCAGCAGCTTCTTGAGCTGGCCGTGGATCTGGCAGACGCGGCTTTCGGAGACGCCGAGGATGTCGCCGATCTCGCGCAGCGTGAGGTTCTTGACGTAGAGCAGCACCGCGACCTGGCGCTCGCGCTGCGGGAGGCGCTCGAAGGCGGCGCGGAAGCGCAGCTTCGCCTGGTCGCGCGCCGTGTGGTGCTCGGGGTCGGAGAAGCGGTCGTTGCTGATCAGCGTGTCGATGCGCTCGATCGCCGTCTCGTCGTCGCTCAGGACGAGCGTGTTCAGGGAGGTGACGTCGGAGGCGAGGATCTCGTCTTCGCGCTTGCGCAGCTCATCCACGGCGCAATCGAGCGCGCCCGCGAGCTCGTCGCGCGTGGGCTTGCGGCCGTGCACGCCGATGAAGTGCTCGCGCGCAGAGTTGATGTCGCGCTCCCAGCGGCGCAGCGAGCGCGGCGCCCAGTCCTGACGGCGCAGCTCGTCGAGCACCGCTCCGTGGATCCGCGTCCACGCGAACTGCTCGAGCGTCGCGCCCTTCTCCGGGTCGTAGCGCTCGATCGACTGAATCAGCGCCTCGAGCCCGCACGAGATGAAGTCCTCGACCTCGCAGCGCGCGGGGATCTCGCGGACCTTCTTGTAGACGATGTACTTGACCATCGGCGCGAACGTGAGGACGAGCCGGTCGCGCACGCGGCGGTCGTCCGAGTCGCGGTACTGCTGCCACAAGGCGAGCGCTTCGTCGGCGGTGATCCGACCCCCGGTCCGCTTCGTGTCGAGCTGCATCTCTCCGCCTTCCCTCCGTTGCCTGGTCCCCAGGATCGGGGCAGGTATCGGCAGGGGGATGAGCTGGACTGGATCGCCGCTATGGGGTAACCGACCCAGAACAAACGTCCAGGATCGTGGCGAAGAGGACATAACGCCGCACCCTAGGCGTTTGCTCTGGAGCCAACCGGGTACTAGGGGCGGTTCGCCGCGAAATCGCGGGTACGCAGGGGGAAATATCCAGGGTGCGTCTCGCCGCGGGGGCGCAGGCGGGACCTGGGGGAGCCGCTCGCTCAGGACCGGCCGACGGCGGCCGACTACCCCGAGTGTCCGCTCCCCGCTGGAGGTTCCCTTCCATGGCGCTCCGCCTCACCGGCTCACCCACGACCACTTCGCCCACGCAGCAGCCCGACTTTGCGGCGTCTGCGGCCGCCTGCCTCGACCGCCACGACCTCGACGGCTACGGCGCGCTGTTCACGCAGGCCGGCGAACTGGCGGACGTGCATGCGCGCTACGCCGCGCGCGCGCAGCTCGTCGAGGCCGCGCTGCGCGCCGGGCAGGTCGTCGACCGCGCCCGCGTGCCGGCGATCTACCTCGCCGCCGCGCGCGCCGCCGTCGCGCTGCTGGAGGAGGAGCCGCGCGAGCCGGTGCTGCTCAACTACGCCGGCGTCCTGCTGTACGAGCTGTGGTCGCTGGACGCCGCCGCCGCGCTGTTCGCCGCCGCGCGTCGTCTCGACGCCGGGCTGGCGAACGTCGAGCGCAACCTCGCCGAAGTCGCCCGCCGCCGCAAGGGCGGCGTCGCCCCGGCCTTCCCGCGCGCGACCGCCGTCGCGCTGACCGAGCTCGCCAGACGCGCGCGCCGCGTCGCCGAGCGCGCCCGCCCGGCCGAGGGCCTGCGGCTCAGCCTCTGCATGATCGTCAAGGACGAGGAGGAGATGCTGCCGCGCTGCCTCGCCGCCGCGGCGCCGGCCGTCGACGAGATCGTGATCGTCGACACCGGCTCCTCAGACCGCACGATCGAGATCGCCCGCGAGTACGGCGCGACCGTCCTCGAACGCGCGTGGACCGGCTCCTTCTCGGACGCACGCAACGTCTCCTTCGATGCCGCCACCGGCGACTGGCTGATGTTCCTCGACGCCGACGAGGTGCTCGTCGAGGAGGACGTCGAGCGGCTGCGCGCGCTGCGCGGCAAGACGTGGCGCGAGGCCTTCTACCTGACCGAGATCTCCTACACGGGCGAGCTCGGCGACGGCACCGCCGCGACGCACACCGCGCTGCGCGTCTTCCGCGCACGGCCCGAGTACCGCTTCAGCGGCGCGCTGCACGAGCAGATCGCCGAGACGCTGCCGCTGCACATCCCGGAGCGGATCGAGGCGACCGACGTCCGCGTCGAGCACTTCGGCTACCTCGGCGCGGTGCGCGACGCGAAGGAGAAGTCGCGCCGCAACGTCGAGCTGCTGCTCAAGCAGCGCGACGCCGGCCAATCCGACCCCTTCCTGCACTTCAACCTCGGCTCCGAGTACGGCGCCGTCGGCAACCCGCAGGCCGCGCTGGAGGAGTTCGAGCGCGCGTGGGAGCTGATCGTCAACGACCCGCAGGGGCGGACGTGGGGCTTCATGCCGGCGCTCGTCTCGCGGCTCGTGCGCGCGCTGCGCATCTGCGGCCGCCACGAGGACTGCATCGCGCGCGGCGCGGACGGGCTCGCGCGCTACCCCGGCTTCACCGACATCGTCTTCGAGCAGGCGGCGGCGACGCTCGCGCTCGGCGACGTCGAGGGCGCGCTCGGCCTCTACCGCGAGTGCATCGCGATGGGCGACGCGCCCAGCAGATACACGGCGACGGTTGGCATGGGCACGTTCCTGCCGGCGATCGCGATCGCGGAGATCCACCACGCGCGCGGGGAGACCGGCGAGGCGGTGCGGCTGCTGGACGAATGCCTCGGCGATTTCCCCGGCTTCTTCGGGCTCGTGCTGCCGTTCGCGTCGGCGCTGCTCGCCGACGGCGTCCAGGCCGACGAGGTCGTCGCGCGCGTCGAGGCGCGTGTGGCGGCGCTCACGCCGACCGTCCGCTTCATGCTCGGAACCGCCCTCTACGAGGCCGGCTGCACGGAAGCGGCCGAGACGCAGTACCGCCTGCTGCTGAAGGACCAGCCGCGCAGCGGCATGGCACGCGTCGCGCTCGCCGAAGCGCTGCTGTCGCAGCGGCGCTGGGCCGACGCGGTGATCGAGGCCGCGCTGCTCGACGACGACGATCCGCACGGTCCCGCCGCCCGCCGCAGCGAGCTGTTCGCCCTGCTCGTCGAGCGCGACGCCGACGTCGCGCGCAGCGTGCTGGCACGCGCCGCCGGCGCCGGGATGCCGAGCGGCGAGCTGGCGTTCTTCACGGCCTGGTGCGACGGGCGCACCGATGTGGCCCTGCCGCTCGACGCCGTCGTCCCGCTCGCGACCGCGCTGGAGGCGCTCCTGCGCGTGCAGGAGGTCGACATCTTCGGCCAGTTGGTGGGGCTGCTCGACGCCTGCCCGCTGCCGCCGCGCGAGCGGCGCGAGCTGCTCGCAGGCATGTACCTGCGACGCGGCTTTCTCGCCTCCGCCGCAGAGGAGTGGCTCGGCGTCTGCCAGGCCGACCCGCGCGACGTGCGCGGGCTCGTCGGTCTCGCGCAGGTCGCCGCCGCGCAGGGAATGACCGACGATGCGATCGAATTCGCGCGCGAGGCGTGCGCGGTGGACGCGGGGGATCGACGTGCGACACGACTGCTCGCGCGGCTCGAGCCGCTGGCGGCGTAGGCCGGGGGGTCCGATGCGCCCGCGCTTCCCGAAGCCATGGGGGGACCCCCTCAAGTTCCACCGCGATCGGCCGATACAGCCGGACATGGGGACCGAAATCGCACCGATCGGCGCCGTCGGCTTCAGCACGGGACCGGAGCGCGTGCCGCGCAGATCGCGCGCGGCTGCGGCCGAGGACACCTTCACCGTCTCGCACGGCGGCGTCCCCGCCAGCCCGCCGCCGGAGGTGCTTGAGGCGATGAGCACGGCCGGGCGCGTCGCGCACGAGCTGCACGAGCAGGGCCGCGAGCTGCGCTTCACGCCGTCCAGCGACGGCAACGAGCGCGTGCGCGTCGAGGTCCGCGACCTCGACGGCAACGTGCTGCGCGAGATCCCGCCGAGCGAGCTGCTCGACGTCGCCGGCGGCGCGCCGCTCGACTAATTCGGCGACACCATGGCCACCACGACCTCGTCCACCTCGACCACGCCGCTGCTGAACGTCGGCGGGCTCGCGTCCGGCCTGGACACGAACTCGATCATCGCCCAGATGATGGCGATCGAGCGCCAGCCGCGGGCGAGAATGGACACGCAGGCGTCGCTGATCACCGCCAGACAGTCGGTGCTCGCGGACTTCCAGTCGCGCTTGCGGGCGGTCGAGGCGGCCGCGCAAGACCTGCGCTCGGTCACGCTGTGGTCGCAGCAGCAGTCCGTCGCGACGAGCGACGCCACGCGCCTGTCGGCCGCGATCGTGGCCGGGGCGGGCGCGGGCGTCGGCGGCTACCAGGTCGAGGTCTCGCAGCTCGCAAACGCGGCGCAGCGCACCTACGCGTTCAGCTCGCCGGCGAGCGCCGGCACGATCACGATCGACGGTCACGACACCGCGGTCGCCGCCAACGCGTCGCTCTCCGACGTCGTCAGCGCGATCAACTCCGATCCGAGAGCGACCGTCTACGCGGCCGCGACCGACAGCGGCACGATCGTGCTGTCCTCGCGCGCGACCGGCGACACCGGCACCGGCTTCATCGCCGTCACCGACGGCACGGGCTCGCTCACGGAGGACACGTCGAAGGCCAAGCAGGGCCGCGACGCGCTCTTCACCGTTGACGGGGTCGCCGGCAGATCCTCGAGCAACGACGTCACGAACGGGATCGCGGGCGTGAGACTCTCGCTCAGAGGCGTCACGACGACAAGTGGGCCGATCACGGTCACGGTCGGCGCCCCGAGCGTCGACACCGATGCGGTCAAGCAGAAGCTGCAGGCGTTCGTGGACGTCTACAACTCGACCGTCGACGCGATCCGCGCGAGACTCGACGAGAGAACCGTCGCGAACCCGCAGACGGTCGCCGACCAGCAGGCCGGCATGCTCAACGGCGACACGACGCTGACGGCGATCCTCGGCATGATGCGCCAGGCGATCTACACGCCGGCCAGCGGGCTCCCGGCCGGCATGAGCAGCCTCGCCGACCTCGGCATCTCGACCGGCGCGGCATCCTCGACGATCTCCAGAGACGCGCTCGCCGGCAAGCTCACGATCGACACCACGAAGCTCGACGACGCGCTCGCCAACAACCCCTCCGGCGTGCGCGACCTGCTCGCCGGGCCCGCGAACGTCGGCGGCTGGACGCGCGCGTTCGAGAGAATCGTGCACGACGCCGACACGACCGGCGGCACGCTCGACACGCAGATCACGGGCGCCAGCGCCGAGCTCAAGCGTCTGCAGCAGGCGATGTCGGACATGGACGATCGCCTCGCGCTCAAAGAGACCTCGCTGCGCGCGCAGTTCACCGCGATGGAGACGGCGCTGTCGCAGAGCCAGACGCAGGGCAACTGGCTCTCGGGTCAGCTCGCGTCGCTCAACCGCTAGCGCGGCTGAGCGTGGCTTACGCGAGCTCGATGCCGTGGCGCTCGAGCCAGGTCGTGTAACTGCGCACGAAGCCAGGCAGATGCCGAAGCAGCAGCTTGACGTGACGATGCACCTCCGCGGCCTCCACCTCGGAGGACGCGTGCTGAAGCGCGTTCCGAGTTCCATAGATCGTCTGGAACGACTCCGCCTGCTCGGACGAGATCGCACCGTCACGCCGGATCGCGTCGATGATCGCGGAAGCGCCGCGCTGACCGTCGGCAGCCTTGATCTGAGCCAGGCGGGCGCCGATCTTGACCGCCTCGACCGTGTTGTTCACGATCGCCAGGAAGCTGCCGGTCACGAGCAGCACGCGGTGGACATCGGCGATGTCGACCGACTCGAATGCGGCCGCCCACTCGGCTTGGTCGAAGTCGTCGCCGAATGTGCGCATCGCCGCGACCAGCGCTCGACGCTGGACCGGCAGCCGGTCGAGCTTCGACATGATCCGGGCGACCTCGGCGGCTCGGGCGGCCGCCCGAGCGTCACTCATCTTCCGCGAGCAGTTCGTCGATCGCCTTGCGCGCTTGTCGGAGACGCTCTGCGTGCGCCCGGAAAGCACGCTGCTCGATGTCGGGACGACGAGCCTGGATGGCGTCCCACTCGTTGTCGCGGTCGACGATCACACGGCCCTCATTGAGGACCTGCAAGAGCAGCAGCGGCGCTCTCCCGTCGACCAGGTCCAGTCGCGCGACATCGACGCGCCGGCCCAGCGCTCGTTCGAGATGCACGGCAAGCCGCATCCGCGCGGAGGTGTGGGGATCCGCGAACGACACGAGCACGTCCGCGTCCGAGTCGTCGCGGTCGTCCCCGCGCGCAGTCGAGCCGTAGAGGACGGCGAGGCGCACGTTGGGCTCCGTGCGCAAGGCTCGACGCAGCGTCGCGAGCAGGTCCCAGTGGCGCTTCAGGTAGGCGAGCTCGTCGTCGTCGAGCGCGCGTCGACGCGGACTGCGCACACGGCAGCGGACCGTGCCGTTCGCGACAGCACGACGGAACGTGCGCTCGTCGGCGCCGAGCTCGTGCGCAGCCTCTGCGAGGGCGACCATCGCGTCGCACTATAGCCCCTCGTATGACCGATACGAGGTGTGCAGGGCGCTCTCAACCTCCGGCGCTTCGGACCGATCACCCGGGGTGACGATTCACCCCCGATCCGGGAAGGGCCATGAGCAGCATGAACTTCGCGGCCTCGCCGCAGGCGTATCGAGAGAGCGCGGTGCTGACCGCTCCGCCGGAGCGGCTCGTCGTGATGCTGTACGACGGCGCCGGGCGCTTCCTCTTCCAGGCCGCGACGGCGATGCGCGAAGGCGACGTGCCGACTGCGCACGAGCGCCTGCGTCGCGCCGAGCGGATCGTCGAGCACCTGCTCGCGACGCTCGACATGAGCCAGGGCGAGGTCGCCGAGCGACTCGAGGCGATCTACGTCTTCTGCCTCCAACTGCTCGGCGAGGGGCGCATGAGACAGGACGCGGACGCGCTCGACACGGTGCGCGAGCTGCTCGGCGAGCTGCGCGACGCGTGGGCGGAGATCGCCGCCGCGCCGCAGACGGCGACCGCCGCCGTCACCGCCTGACGCTGCGCGGCCGGGAGCGCTGGGACGACGTGAGCGAGACGGCCCCGTACGAGCGGCTCGCGGAGCTGGCCGAGCGCGAGCTCGCGCTCGTGACCGCCTTCGAGCCCGCGCGCCTCGGCGAGCTGGTCGCGCTCCAGCAGACGCGCACGACACTCGTCGCCTCGCTGCCCGAGCGCCCGCCTGCCGCCGCGCGCGCTGCGTTGCTGCGCACGCACGAGCTGCAACAGCGCGTGACCGCCGCGCTGACGGTCCTGTGCGACCAGCTCGGCCGCGACCTCACCGGCCTCGACCGCGGCCGCCAGGCCGCGCGCGGCTACGGCGGGGGTGCCGCGACGGCGCGCTCGCTGCTCGACGCGACGGGTTGACGTCGCCTGGCTCAAGATCGGCGCCGCCCGGCCGATCCACCTGCGTGATCCCCAGGGAGGGGATCGCAGGAGCAGTTCGCCAAGGAGGCCCACGCAGGAACCACCTTCTCTGCATGAGCCTGTTCGACACCACCCAGCTCTCGCTCGAAGCCGCGATGCGCGGCTCCTCGCTGCGCCAGACGCTGCTGACCGACAACCTGGCGAACGTCAACACGCCCGGCTATCAGCGCAAGGACGTCGACTTCCACAGCGCGCTCGCGAGCGCGCTGCAGACCGGCGACGCCGCGCAGGTCGAGGACGTGTCCTTCTCTCCGACCGTCGAGAGTTCGCGCGTCGTGCGCGCCGACGGCAGCGGGATCGACCCCGACCAGGAGTCGGCCGAGCTCGCGAAGAACGCCTTGGAGTACGAGTCGCTCGTGCAGGTCGCGGGCGCGCGCACACAGATCCTCCAGATCGCGATGGGCGTGCGCTGATGGGCCTGTTCGACGCGATCGACGTCGCCGGCAGCGGGCTCGCGGCCGAGCGCCTGCGGATGGACGTCACCGCCGGCAACCTCGCCAACGCGCAGACGACGCAGGGGGCGAACGGCCAGCCGTACCGCCGCCGCGAGGTCGTGCTGCAGGAGGCGCAGCCCGGCGGGCCCAGCTTCGGCTCGGTGCTTGCGAGCGCTTCGGCAGGCCCGGTGAGCGGCGTGCAGGTCGCCGGCATCGTCGAGGACCCGTCGCCGCCGCGCCGCGTCTACGACCCCGGCCACCCGGACGCCGACGCGCAGGGCTACGTGACGCTGCCGAACGTCAACCCGGTCACCGAGATGGTCGACCTGATCTCCGCCTCGCGCAGCTACGAGGCGAACGTCACCTCGATGCAGACGGCCAAGCAGCTGTTCAGCAAGACGCTGGAGCTGCTCAGATGACGGTCGTGCCGCCGGTCGGCGCGCTCGGCGCGGAGTTCCAGATCCCGGCTGTCACGGCGACCGATCCGGGGGTGGGCGGGACCGGGTCCGCCGCCGCGGGCGGCTCCTTCGGCGACGTGCTCTCGCAGCAGATCGGCAACCTGACCGCGCTGCAGGAGAACGCCGCAACCGCCTCGCAGTCGCTCGCGGACGGCACCGCCACCGACGTCTCGTCGGTCGTGACCGCGGTCGAGAAGGCCCAGCTCGCGATGCAACTCGCCGGCCAGATCCGCACCAAGGGATCTGAGGCGATCAACGACATCTTCCACACGCAGATCTAGCGGCTCAACACCAGGAGCACTCCCTCATGCCCCTTCGCGCCCTCCTCGCCAACGTCACGCCGCGCGGCCGCATCGTGCTCGGCGCCGTCGCGCTCGGCACGATCGTCGTGCTCATCTTCCTGATGAGAATGGCGTCGGCGCCGTCCTACACGACGCTGATGACCGGGCTCGACCCGGCCCAGACCGGCAAGGTCACCGCCGCGCTCGACACGAAGGGCATCGGCTACGAGCTGCAGAACAACGGCACCGCGCTCGCCGTCGACAAGGGCAAGACGGCGCAGGCGCGGATCGCGCTCGCGAGCGCCGGCCTGTCCGGCTCGACCGCGCAGCCGGGCTACGAGCTGCTCGACAGACAGAAGCTCGGTACCTCGAACTTCCAGCAGAACATCAATTACCAGCGCGCGCTCGAGGGCGAGATCGCCAAGACGGTCGAGCAGGTCGACGGCGTCGGCGGTGCGTCCGTGCAGCTCGTGCTGCCCGACAGAGAGGCGCAGCTGTTCTCCGACCAGTCCTCGCCGGCGACGGCCGCCGTGCTGCTGTCGGGCTCGACGTCGATCGACCCCGGCTCCGTGCGCGGGATCGCGCAGCTCGTCGCCAACAGCGTCCCCGGCTTGCAGACCGACAAGGTCACGATCACCGACGGCTCCGGCCAGCTCCTGTGGCCGAACGGCAGCGGCAGCGGGGACGGCACGAGCGGCGGCGGCCTGCTCGCGAAGCAGACGGCCGAGGCGCGCTACGACGCCCAGATGGCCTCGTCGCTCGGCGCGATGCTCACGCGCACGCTCGGCCCCGACAAGGCGCAGGTGCAGGTGCACGCCGACCTCGACGCCAACGAGGCGACGCAGGAGCAGCTCACCTACGGCAGAAGAGGCGTGCCGCTGAGCGCCAAGACGGAGAGAGAGTCGCTCAGAGGCGGCGGCGCGGGGGCCGGCGGCACCGCCGGCACGGGCGCGAACACGCCCGCCTACGCGCAGACCGGCGCGAGCGGCAGATCCGACTACAGACGCGCCTCCTCCGACGACGTGTTCGGCGTCGACAAGACCGTCACGCGCACGAGAATCGCGCCCGGCGCGATCAACACGCAGCAGGTCTCTGTGCTGCTCGACAGATCGGTGCCGGCCGCCGCGATCCCGCAGATCAGAGCGGCGGTCGCGAGCGCAGCCGGCATCGACCCGAGACGCGGCGACGTGCTGAGCGTCGGGCAGGTCGCGTTCGCGAGACCGCCGACCGCGGCGGCGCCTTCGCCGGTCGCGACCTACGGCGGCTACCTCAAGTACCTGTTCGTCGGCCTTGGGACGCTCGGCTTCCTGTTCTTCGTCACGCGCCAGCTCAAGCGGCGCGAGTCGGAGACGCTCGCCGGCACGCCGACGTGGCTGAGCGAGATCGAGGCGCCGCGCACGCTCGCCGAGCTGGAGCGGCTCGAGGCCGACGACCACCCGACGCAGGTGCGCCCGCTGCGCACGCCCGAGCAGGCCGCGCGCCTGCAGGTCGAGGACCTCGTCGACCGCGACCCTGACCGTGTCGCGCAGCAGGTGCGGGCGTGGATGGCGGAGGACGACAAGTGAGCACGATCGACGCGACCGTCGCGGACGCAGTCGAGGACGTCACGCCGGAGCCGGCGCGTCTGCCGGTCAGAAGCGCGCCGCGCCTCGCCGGCCGCCAGAAGGCGTCGATCCTGCTGATCGCGCTCGGCCCCGACAAGGCGGCCGAGGTCTTCCGGCATCTGCGCGACGACGAGATCGAGACGCTCTCGCTCGAGATGGCGAAGTCGGGCCAGATCCCGCCCGACACGTCCGCCTACGTGTTCGAGGAGCTGGCCGCGGTCGTGCAGGCGTACGACTCGCTCGCGACCGGCGGCGTCGACTACGCGCGCGAGGTGCTGGAGCGCTCGCTCGGGTCCGACCGCGCGGCGGAGATCATCGGCCGCCTCGCGACCGTGATCGAGCGGCGGCCGTTCGAGTTCCTGCGCCGCACGCCGGCGGACCACATCGTCACGTTCTTGCGGTCCGAGTCGCCGCAGACGATCGCTTTGGTGGTCGCGAACCTGCACACGACGTTGGCGGCGCAGGTGCTCTCGTGCCTGCCGGAGGAGCAGCAGGCCGACATCGCGCTGCGGATCGCGCGCATGGGCGAGACGCCACCCGACGTCGTGCGCGAGATCGAGAACGTGATGCGCCGCAAGCTGGAGACGGTCGTGCAGCAGGAGTACTCGGCCGCCGGCGGCGTCAAGTCGCTGGCCGAGATCCTCAACCACACCGACCGCCCGACCGAGCGCAACGTGCTCGACACGATCGCCGAGCAGGACTCCGAGCTGGGCGAAGAGGTCCGCCGGCTGCTGTTCGTCTTCGAGGACATCGCGAGACTCGACGACCGCTCGATCCAGCTCGTGCTGCGCGAGGTCGACCAGAGAGATCTGGCGCTCGCGCTGCGCGGCGTCGAGGAGGCCGTCAAGGAGCGCCTGCTGTCGAACATGTCCGAGCGCGGCGCGCAGATGCTGCGCGAGGAGATGGAGTTCCAGCCGCCGCAGAAGAAGCGCGTCGTCGAGGAGGCGCAGGGCCGCATCGTCGGCGTCGTGCGCCGGCTGGAGGACGCCGGCACTTTGGTCATCGGCCGCGGCGCCGGGGACGCGGTCGTCTGATGGACGAGTTCAGCTTCGAGCCGCTCGAGGCGGCGCCGGTCTCGCTGCGCGAGATGGAGTCACCGTTGGCCGCCGCGCAGGCGGAGGCCGACGCGATCCGCGCCGCGGCGCGCGCCGAGGGTCATGCCGACGGCTTGTCGGCAGGGTTGGAGGAGGGACGCGCTCAGCTCGCGGCTGCGCTCGCTGCGCTGGAGGCCGCCCACGCCGAGCTCGTCGCCCTGCGCGCCTCGACCGCCGAGGCGATCGAGCGCGACGCGGTCGAGCTGGCGGTGCAGCTTGCGGAGAAGATCGTCGCCGGGGCATTGGACGCCGCGCCCGAGCGCGTGCTCGACGTCGTGCGCGGCGCGCTGCGGCGGTTGAGCGAACGGCGGCGCGTGACAGTCCTCGTGCACCCGGACGACCTCGACGTCGTGCGCGCCGCGGCGGACGGCTTCGCGAGCGAGCTGGGCGGAATCGAGCACTGCGAGGTGCAGGCCGAGCGGCGCCTCGCCCGCGGCGGAGCCGTCGTGCGCACCGACGAAGGCCAGATCGACGCCTCGATCGAGACGCAGCTCACGCGCGCGCGCGAGCTCGTCGCGGCGGAGCTGGGCGGATGACCGGCGAGGACCGCGAATCCGCACACCTCACAGGGGGGCAGATTCGCGCTCCTCACTTCGCGCGCGCATCGGCGCTGCTGCGCGGATCCGATCTGGCGCGGCGCTCGGGACGGGTGTCCGACCTGATCGGGCTCGTGATCGAGGCGACCGGCTTGCACGCGGAGGTGGGCGAGGTGTGCCTCGTCAACGGAGATCGGGGCCATGACCCCGTGCCGGCGGAGGTCGTCGGCTTCCGCGGCCAGCGCACGCTGCTGATGCCGCTCGGCGAGATGGAGGGGATCGGCCCCGGCACGACCGTCCGCGCGACCGGCTCGCCGTTCCGCATCCGCGTCGGCGACGACCTGCTCGGGCGCGTGATCGACGGGCTCGGCAATCCGCTCGACGGGCTCGACCCCGCTCACGGCGGGCGTCCGCGCTCGACCGCCGCCGCGCCGCCGGACGCGTTGTCGCGACCGCGCATCGAGACGCGCGTCGACCTGGGCGTGCGCGCGCTCGACGCGCTGGTGCCGTGCGGTCGCGGGCAGCGGCTCGGCATCTTCGCCGGCTCCGGCGTCGGCAAGTCCTCGCTGCTCGGCATGATCGCCCGCTCCACGACTGCGGACGTAAACGTCATCGCCCTGGTGGGTGAGCGCGGACGCGAGGTGCGCGAGTTCGTCGAGCGCGACCTCGACGACGCACTCTCGCGCTCGGTCGTGATCGTCGCGACCTCCGACCAGCCGGCTTTGGTGCGCATCAAGGCGGCGTTCACGGCGACGGCGATCGCCGAGCACTTCCGCGACCAGGGTCACGACGTGATGCTGATGATGGACTCGGTCACGCGCTTCGCGATGGCGCAGCGCGAGGTCGGCCTGGCGATCGGCGAGCCGCCGGCGACGCGCGGCTACACGCCGAGCGTGTTCGCGCAGTTGCCGCGGCTGCTGGAGCGCTCCGGCACGGCCGCGACCGGCTCGATCACCGCGCTCTACACGGTGCTGGTGGACGGCGACGACATGAACGAGCCGATCGCGGACGCCGTGCGTTCGATCCTCGACGGCCACGTCGTGCTGACGCGCGAGCTGGCGCACGCCTCGCACTACCCGTCAATCGACGTGCTGCAAAGCGTGTCGCGGCTCGTCGGCGAGGTCGTCTCGCCGCAGGTGCGCGCGGCCGGCCAGGCGATGCGCCAGCTGCTCGCGGCCTATCGCGAGAAGGAAGACCTGATCGCGATCGGCGCGTATCAGCGCGGGACCGATCCGCTCGTCGACGCGGCGATCGTGTTGCGACCTGCGATCGAGCGCTTCCTGCGCCAGGCGGTCGACGAGCGCACGAGCGCCGCCGACGCCGACCGCGCGCTGCTCGACATCGCCGCCGCGATCGCGGAGCACGGCGGCTTCGGCGAGCCGGTCGACGCCGAGCCGGTCGCCGATGCACCCGCAGCTCCCGCCTTCGTCCCACCCGGCGGCTCGCCGCCGACCGGTGGTCTCGCCACCCCCGTCGCCTCCACCGCGATCCCGCCGCTGAACCTGCGGGTGTAGCGAGATCCCAGGTTTGGCGGGTTGAGGGGCCGACAACGGCCGGCTACCCTCACTTGTGCGCGAGCATGAGCGCACAGTTGCTCATGACCATCTCCGACGCTCCGTAGGGGAGCCGCCGGTCATAAGCGCCCCGGGCGGGCTCGGAGCCGACTCCCGCCCGGGGCCATATGACGACCCCGCGCTTACTCTCGCCGACGGTCGATGACCATCAGCAGGATCGCAAGCGCGAGCATGGTCACAGCTGCTTCCATGGCCACCTCCTTTCCCGTGGGGGAGCCGCCGGTCGGCTCCGTGCCGACGGCGGGGAGGGGTGACATCGCCGCGCCAGATGCTGTTGACGCGCCAGCGGAAGCGCTCGCGCGGTTCGCAACAATCGCCCCAGCGACGCGATACGGCAAGATGGAGGGATGTCGACCAATCCCTCCACGCGCAGCGTCAAGCTCTCCGACGACGAGCGAGGGGCGTGGTCGTCGGACCGCCCCCGCCGCGACGGTGCCGCCAGACGGCCCGTCGACGTCTCGACGCGTTGCCGCCTGCTGACCCCATCCGACCGGCTGCGCTACTCGCCCGGCAGCCTGCTGCTGATCGCCTCGCCGAGCGCCGCTGAGCGCGACCGTTTCGCCGCCCGCGTGCTCGAGGACAGAGGCGCCTACCTGTCGCTCGACAAGGTGCGCGCGCTGCTTAAAGGCCGCGTGCCGGCCGACCAGCTCGAGGAGCGGGCGCTGGAGCTGCTCGACACCGCGGTCGGCAGACGCGTCACGGCGGGTGAGTCGGTCGTGCTCGGGCTCGACGGGCTCGGCCCCGAGGAGCGCGATCGCTGGGTGCGGATGGCGCATGCCGTGCGCCGCCCGCGCCACCTGATCCTGCTGGAGGCCGGTCGCGAGGAGGCCGACGAGGAGGCGCGCGCGGCGCTCGACGAGCTGCGCCGTGCGCTCGTCGCCGGCGAGCTCGGCCAGGAGGGAATCCAGACCGCGCTGCGGCTCAGCGGCGGCACCGTCGCCGAGGTCAAGAAGATCGTCTTCCGCCCGCCGCCGCGGGACGAGTGACGGCGGAGGGCGGGGCGGGCGCCGCGGAACCCGCGCGCGCCGCAGGCGCGTCTGGCGCGCTCGGCTCGACCGACGCGCTGCTCGCGTTCGACCGCGAACACGTCTGGCACCCGTACGCCTCACTGCCGGCCGGCAGCCCGCCGCTGCCCGTCGAGTCGGCGCACGGGGTCCGGCTGCGGCTCGCCGGCGGGCGCGAGCTGATCGACGGGATGGCGTCGTGGTGGTGCGCGATCCACGGCTATCGCCATCCGCGCCTGGACGCCGCGGTGCAGGACCAGCTCAGCCGCATGGCGCACGTGATGTTCGGCGGACTCACGCACGCGCCCGCGGTCGAGCTCGCGCGCAAGCTCGTGGAGCTGACGCCCGCCGGACTGGAGCACGTCTTCTTCGCCGACTCCGGCTCGGTCAGCGTCGAGGTCGCGATCAAGATGGCGCTCCAATACCAGCGCTCGCGCGATCGTCCCGAGAAACGCCGCTTGCTCGCGCTGCGCGGCGGCTACCACGGCGACACGTTCGGCGCGATGGCCGTCTGCGATCCGGTCGGTGGCATGCACGAGCTGTGGGCCGGCACGCTGCCGCGGCAGTTGTTCGCGCCGCGCCCGCCGGGCGGCTTCGACGCCCCGCTCGACCCGGCGTGGGACGCTGAGACAACGGCGCTGTTCGAGCGGCACGCCGGCGAGCTGGCGGCGGTCATCGCCGAGCCGGTCGTGCAGGGCGCCGGCGGAATGCACGTCTACGCGCCCGCCTACGTCAGACGGCTGCGCGAGCTGTGCGACGCGCACGACGTGCTGCTGATCCTGGACGAGATCGCGACCGGCTTCGGCCGCACCGGCGGCGAGCTGTTCGCAGCAGACCATGCGCGCGTCGCGCCCGACGTGATGTGCGTCGGCAAGGCGCTCACCGGCGGCTACATGACACTCGCCGCGGCGCTCTGCAACGCGCGCGTCGCGCGCGGGATCGCCAACGGCGAGGCGGGCGTGCTGATGCACGGCCCGACGTTCATGGCGAACCCGCTCGCGTGCAGCGTCGCGCTCGCGTCGATCGCGCTGCTGGAGGAGCGCGACTGGCGCGCCGAGGTCGCGCGGATCGAGCGCGGCCTGCGCGCCGGGCTCGCCCCGGCGGCGGCGCTGCCGGGCGTCGCGGACGTGCGCGTCCAGGGCGCGATCGGCGTCGTACAGCTCGACCGGCCGGTCGACGTGGCCGCCGCGACCGCGGCCGCTGTCGCGCGCGGCGTGTGGCTGCGCCCCTTCCGCGACCTCGTCTACGCGATGCCGCCGTACGCGATCGACGACGACGACCTCGCGGCGGTCGCGGCCGCGATCTGCGCGGCCGCCGCGGCGAGCTGAGCGCGGCTCAGCGCGCGACCCAGAGCGCCATCCCTTCCGCTTCGCGGGCGGTCGGCGCGTAGGCGCGTTCGAGCGTCTCCGTCATGCCAGGAAAGGCTTCGATCGTGAGCACGAAGACCTTTGTGCCACCCGCCGCGCGCAGGGCGGCGAGCGACTCTTCGAGCTGTTCGACCGTCAGCATCGAGCGCGCGCCGGTGAAGCGTTCCATGTCGCGCAGGCCGAGGTTGTACGCGATCCGGTGCCCGAGCCCGCTCATCACCAGCACCGCTTCCCCCGGCCGCGCGTTCTGCGCGACGAACTGCTCGCCGATCGGGTGCGCGAACACGCGCGGGCCGTGGCTGGCGATCCGCCTCGCCTCGCGCCACGGCGCCGGCGTCTGCGCGAGCGAGCAGACGAGCAGGCCGAACGCGAACAGGCACGCGAGCGCCGCCGGCGCCGGCCAGCGGCGTCTGCTCGCGGCAAGCGCGTGCACGCTCAACAGCGTCAGCAGCGCAACCGCCAGCGCCCACACCGGGAACGTGTACATCAGCACCTCGGACAGCGAGTGTCCGACGTAGTAGGAGCCGGCGCCGAGCCCGAACACGCCGCTCCACGCGAGCATGCCGGTCGTCAGCCGGTCGGGGTCGCGCCGCAGCGCGCGCACGGTCGCGACGCCGATCGCCGCGACGTACGTCAGGTAGATCACGACGTCGAAGCCGATCGCCGGCTTCATCGGCAGGTTCGCGAAGCCTTCGACCGCGAACAAGCGCGCGTAACGGAGCAGCAGACCGAAGTGCGGCGCCGCGCCGGTGCGCCACACCAGCAGCAGCGTCACGAGCGCGAACGCGCCCGCCACGCCGCCGGTCGCTTCGAGCAGGAGCCGCCGGGCACGCCCGCCGTCCGGGCGCGGCGACGTCCACACGAGCGCGGCGATCGTCGCGCCGACGGCCGCGATCCCGAAGTCCGTGTTGTTGAGCGCGACCACGCCGCCGAGCAGGAACAGCGGCCAGATGCGCGGGTCGCGCCCGTCGCGCACGCGGCCGAGATGCCGTGCCAGCAGCCATGCGAGGAAGAACGGCCCCGCGTAGCGCAGCGGCATCACGCCGAAGTACGTCACGAGCGAGAAGCGGCCGTGCCACGGGCCGTGCAGCTTCAGCGCCGCGGTCGCCAGCAGCGGCACGAACAGCAGCAGCGCCGCGAGCGAGCTGCGCGCGACGCGCCGCAGGATGTCGTACAGCGCGAGCAGCGCGAGGCCGGTGAGCGTCGCGATCGTGGTGGTGAAGACGCCGACCGACGCGCCGAAGACGGACATCACGGCGGCGATCGCGTACGGCCACAGCGCCGCGTACTGGGTCGTGAAGTTGCCGAGCGGGGAGCGTCCCGCGAGCACGGAGACGGACTCGTCGTACGTGAACTGCATGTGGTAGATGACCGCTTCGTACTCGCTCGCAAGCGAGCTGTCGGTGCTGATCGCCGGCAGCAGCGTCACCACGAGCGCGACGAGCGCGAGCAGTCCGGCGACCGCGCGCGTCCCGCGCGACTCGGCGCTCCAGCGCGTCCATGCCGCCTGCACCGCGGAGGAGCGGACGGCCGCCGCCAGCGCCGCCGCGAGCGCCAGCGCGAACAGCACCGACGGCAGCGTGAAGTAGACGATCCGCGTCTCCCTCGGGCCGCCCTGCGGCCGCTGTATGCGCTGTGCCACGAAGCAGCCGGCCAGCACGGCGACCGCGAGCGCTTCGGCGATTCGTGCGAGGCGGCGGCTGCGGTCGGGTGACCAGGCGGGCGGCCGGCGCACCAGCCACAGCGTCACGCCCGCCAGCAGCAGCGGTGCGAGCAGCGCGACGAGGTAGCGGCCTTGCTCCGTCGGCTCGTGGTGCACGCCCTCCACCACGCCGGAGAAGAAGCGCGCGTGGCCCGTCGGCTGCAGCCTGCCGACGGCCGGCCCCAGCACGACGATCGCCGCGAGCATGATCGCCGCGGACGGCACGACCGCCAGCCAGGCGGCATCGGCTACGCGCAGCGCGGCGCGCCGCCGAGCGACCTGCTCCGGTGAGGACACTGCGTGCATCGCGGCGGCTCCCCCAAGCCCCTTTCGTTCCCCCGAAAAAGCGACTATACCGACGGCCGCGCCGGTCGCTGACGGCTGCGGGCACGGCAGCGCGGACGCGCCTCGAACGTCCGTCTAACCCCTCCAGTTCGCTTGCGCGCGGCCGACTACCGGGCCGTGACGTCCTTCCGCTTTCCCCTGGAGCGCTTGCGCGCGCTGCGCGAGCGCGGCGAGGATCTTGCCAAGCAAGAGCTTGCCGGAGCGCTGAACCGCCAAGCGCGCTGCGCCGAGCGGCTGCGCACGATGGGCGATCAGGTCGCCGGCGCGTTCGCCGCACAGCGCGCGACCGCCGCGGCCGGGGCGGCGAGCGCCGTCGACCTCGCAGCCCACCAGGCTTACCTGGAGCGGATGGAGCAGGCGCGCGAAGTCGGCCAGCTCGACCTCGACCGCCACGATGCCGAAGTCGGCGCGCGCCGCGAGGCGCTGCGCGAGGCCGCTCGCGACCGTCAGGCGCTCGAGCGGCTGAAGGAGCGCCGCCGCGCCGACCACGAGCGCGCCGTCGCGCGCGCCGAGGGCGCCGTGCTCGACGAGATCGCCTTGACCCAGCATCGCCGGAGCGCGTCATGAGCGCCGGCGCGAACAACCACTGGAGCGCCCGCCCATGACCGAGATCCCCAGCGCGCTGCTTGAGCCGGCGCCTGCGCCGCCGCCGAGCGCCAAGGAGCCACCCGGCTCGCCGCCCGACACGCCGTTCGCGGCGATGCTCGACGATCACCAGGCCCGGACCGCCGTTGCGGAAGGCCACAGCAGAGGGGACGAGCAGTCCGATTCCGACACTGACGCGAAGCCGGCCAAGCCTGCCTCGACCGATGCGGTGTCGCTTGCTGCGCTGCTTGGCGGTGTGCCGCTCGCGCTTGACGCCAGAGTCGTCGTCGCTCCGGCCGTTGCCGCTGCCGGGTCGGCGGAGCCCGGGCCGAGTGGCGGGCGGGTCCTGTCGCCGGGTGAGACGTTCCGCGAGCAGGCTCGCGGAATCGTGCTCACCCGCGCCACCCGCCCGATCGGCGTGCCGGCTGACGCGACAGCGCTGCCGTTGCGGCCGCCGGTTCCCGGTGCGGAGAGCGCGCCGGCCGGGGCTGCCACCGCTTCCTCCCCCTCGTTGCCCATCGGCTTGGGCGCCGCCGGGGCTGAGGGCAGAGGCGCGGGCTTGGGCGCGGCTCCGGCGGTGCCGGCCGTCGCCAGAGCGACCCGCCTCGCCGATGTCCTGCAGGGCGCGACCGCTCGCGCGGGCGCCGTGTCCGCCGACGCGTCCGCGACCCCGGCGCCCGCGACGGCCGCCGGCGTCGCCGCGCACGCGCCGGGCGCCGCCGCCGGCGAGCGGCCCGCGACCGCCGCCACGGCGCCGGCCGCGCCCGCGCCCGTCGCGCCGGCCACTGCGCCCGCCGCGCCGAGCGCGAGTGCGCCGGACGACATGCCCGCCATTCCCGCGCGCGCCGTCGGCCTCGACCATGCCGTCGAGACCGTCCGGCTGGCGCTGCGCGCCAGCGCCGAGCGCGGCGTCAGCCATGCGCGCATCAGCCTTACGCCGCGCGAGCTCGGCTCGATCGAGGTGCATCTGCGCCAGACCGCCGATGGGCTCGTCGCGCGCGTCGTCGCGCAGCACGCCGGTGCGGCGCAGCAGCTCCAGCAGGCCGGCGCCGAGTTGCGCCGCTCGCTCGAGCAGCAGGGCCTGAACGTCTTGCGGCTCGACATCGGCGCCTCCGGCGACGAGACCGCCGGCCGCCGCGGCGCCGCGTTCGACAACGCCGCCGCGTTCGGCGACGAGCGCCGCGGCAGTCGCGGCACCGGTGCTGACCCGCTCGCCGCGCTCGACGGTCTCGGCGACGCCGACACCGCGGAGACCGCCACCACGCTTCAGCTCCCGAACGGCGCGCTCGTCGACGTGCTCGCCTAGGAGGACCGCGCTCATGCCAATCAACCCGATCGACGCCGCGACCCAGACCGCGACGACCCAGCCGAGACAGCAGGGCATCCTCGGCAAGGACGACTTCCTCAAGCTGCTGATCGGCCAGCTCCAGCATCAGGACCCGATGTCGCCGAGCGACCCCTCGGAGCAGATGGGCCAGATGACGCAGTTCTCGATCCTCGAGCAGCTGACGAACCTCTCGCAGTCGCAGCAGGCGGCCGCCTCGAACGACTACGACCAGCAGGCCGTCGGCCTGATCGGCAGAACCGTCACCTACACGAGAAGAGACGGCTCGAACGCCACCGGCGTCGTCGAGCAGGTCACCTTCACGAGCAGAGGCCCGACGCTCACGATCGACGGCGAGAGCGGGATTCCGCCCGTCGTCGTCAGCGAGGTCAGATGAGCCAGCCGCTCGTCAACCCGGCGCTGCTGCCGCCCGGCGTCTCCGGACCGGTCGCGCCCGCGCACAGCGGTGGCGCACAGCCGATCGCCGGCCCGGCGTTCGCCGAGCTGCTGTCGCGCGCGCCCAACGTCGTCTTCTCGCGCCATGCGCTGGAGCGGCTGCAGCGCCGCGGCATCGACCTCGGCGAGCAGCAGCTGCACCGGCTCGGCGACGGCGTCGACCGCGCCGCGGGCAAGGGCTCGCGCGCGTCGGTCGTGTTCGTCGACGGCACCGCCTTCGTGGTTGCCGTTCCGAAGCGCACCGTCCTCACGGCGGTGGACCCCGAGCACATGCGCGAGCAGGTGTTCACGAACATCGACAGCGCCGTCATCGCATGACGCGGCGCCCCGACACCCACCGGAAGCGGCCGGACCTCACCCGAGGAAGCCGCACAGGCGAAAGGACGTGATGCCCCGATGATGCGAGGCATGTTCTCCGCGATCAGCGGACTGAAGGTCAACCAGACGATGCTCGACGTGACCGCGAACGACCTCGCGAACGTCAACACGATCGGCTACAAGTCGGCGCGTACGACGTTCCAGGACTCGCTCGCGCAGCTCCAGCGCGGTGCCGCCGGCGCCAACCAGAGCAGCGGCGGCTCGAACGCGCTGCAGGTCGGCCTCGGCGTGCAGCTCGGCTCGGTCGACAACCTGATGACGGGCGGCGCGCCGCAGACGACGGGCAACCCGCTCGACGTCTACATCCAGGGCGCCGGCATGTTGCGGGTCGGCCTCGGCGACGGCAGAGCCGTCCCGACCGACTTCGAGTACACGCGCGCCGGCAACCTCACGGTCAACGCGTCCGGCCAGCTGACGACGCAGGACGGCCACTACCTCGTCGGCCTGTCCGCGACCGCCACGCCCGACGGCGCCGGCGGCTTCACCTACGCGCCCGGCGCGACTGACAGCTACATCACGATCCCGCCCGGCTCGACCGACGTCACGATCGGCCAGGACGGCGGCGTCTCCTACATCGACCAGGACGCCAGATCGACGACGTTCGGCCAGCGCGTCACGACCGGCTACCTCGCGCTTGCGAAGTTCTCGAACGAGGGCGGCCTGCAGCGCAACGGCGGCTCGCTGTGGCTCCAGTCGGCCAGCTCCGGCGCGGCAACGATCGGCACCCCCAACGCGAACGGCTTCGGGCAGACGAACGCCGGCATGGTGGAGATGTCGAACGTCGACCTCGCGACCCAGTTCACGACCATGATCACCGCGCAGCGCGGGTTCCAGGCGAACTCCCGGGTCATCTCGACTGCGGACGAGATGCTCCAGGACCTGGTGAACCTGAAGCGGTGATCTTCCGCCCGGGGGTGCCGCAGCCGGCCACGTGGCCGGCGGAGGCGGGGCCCCCAGCGAGTGAGCAGCGGCGGGCGGCGGTTGAGGGACCTGCCGTTCCGCCCTGCTCACGCCCCGTCTTCCAAGGAAGGAGCAGACGTGATCGTCTTGCACCGTCTCGGCCACGACGCCGAGCCGTTCCACCTCAACCCCGACATGATCTTGACCGTCGAGGCCACGCCCGACACGGTCGTGACGCTCGCGAGCGGCGTGAAGATCGTCGTGGGCGAGCCGCCGGACCGCGTCATCGACGAGGTCAAGCATTGGCGTAGCGAGATCCTGTCCGACGCGCTGACCAGCAGCCGCCGCTCGGCGCTGCGTGCGATTGAAGGTTCGCCGCCGCCCGCCGATCACCCAGGCTGATGAAGGCTGCAACTGCCATCGGCATCGGCGTCGGCGTGTTCGCGCTGCTGTTCGCCTCCATGATGGAGGGGACGCAGCCGATGGCGTTCTTCAACATCCCGGCGCTGATCATCGTGCTCGCCGGCACGGGCGCCGCGACGCTCTCCTCCGTCGGGATGGAGACGATGAAGAAGATCCCGTCGCTCTACAAGCTCGCGTTCGGGCCGCCCGAGCTCGACATGCGCGGGCGCGTGGAGCTGATCGTCTCGCTCGCCGAGCAGGCGCGCCGCGAGGGCCTGCTGGCGCTCGACGCGCAGCTCGCTGAGATCGACGACGAGTTCACGCGCAAGGGTCTTCAACTGGTTGTCGACGGAACCGACCCGGAGCTTGTGCGCGAGATCCTCGAAGCCGAGATTGATGGCATGACGACCCGCCACGCGGCGGGCGCGACCGCGTTCGAGAAGGCCGGCGGCTTCGCGCCGACGATGGGGATCATCGGCACCGTGATGGGGCTCGTGCACGTGCTCCAGAACCTCAGCAACCCGTCGATGCTCGGCCCCGCGATCTCGACCGCGTTCATCGCGACGCTGCTCGGCGTCGGCGCCGCCAACGTGATCTTCCTGCCGGTCGGCTCGCGGCTGCGCGCGCTGTCCTCCGCGGAGGCGGAGTTGCGCATCCTCACGCTCGAGGGGATCCTCGCCGTGCAGGCGGGCGACAACCCGCGCGTCGTCGGCGACAAGCTGCGCTCGTTCGTCGCGCCCGCCGAACGCGGAGACGGCGACGAGGCGCCGGTCGCGACGGGCGCGTCGGCCACGGCCGAGCCGGTCGCGGAGGCGGCCTGACGCCATGTCCGCCCACGCCCCCGCACGCGGACGCCGCCGCCGTCACAGCGACGGCGCCGGCCACGAGAACGAGGAGCGCTGGCTGCTCACGTACGCCGACATGATCACGCTGCTGCTGGCGCTGTTCGTCGTGCTGTTCGCGATCAGCTCGGTCAACGTCTCGAAGGTGAAGATGCTGCAGCAGTCGCTGCGCGACGCCTTCAACGGCAAGGTGATGGACGGCGGCCAGGCGATCATGCAGACCGCCAACAGCGTCGCCGTCAGAACGCTTGACAGCCAGCCGAGAGTCGTCCCCAGCACGCCGACGATCGGCACACCCGACAGCGCCGCCGCGCGCGCCGCGCTCGCCGCGCGCCGCGAGCAGGACGAGCTGCAGCAGCTCAAGCGCCAGCTCGACGCGTTCGCCGCCGCGCACGGCTTCAGAGCGCAGGTCGAGACGGTCGTCACGCGCCGCGGGCTCGTCGTGCGGCTGCTGACCGACAACGTGCTGTTCGACTCCGGCCAGGCGACGATGAAGGCGCACGGCCTGCCGCTGCTGGCGGAGGTCGGCACGCTGCTCGGCGTCGACCGCGTGCACCCGATCGTCGTCGAAGGCCACACCGACGACGTGCCGATCGCGACCTCGCAGTACGCCTCCAACTGGGAGCTGTCGACGGCGCGCGCCTCGGCCGTCGTGCGCTGGCTGATCGGGCGCAACCTGGCGGCCAGACGCTTCTCCGCCGCCGGCTACGCCGACCTGCACCCGCTCGCCTCGAACGGCACCGCCGCCGGCCGCGCGCGCAACCGCCGCGTCGAGGTCGTGCTCCAACGTCTCCACCACCTGCCCGAAAGCGTCGCGCCATGAAGAGAAAGAAAATCCTGATCCCGTTGCTGGTCGTGCTGATCGCCGGCGTGGCGGCCAAGTTCGTGCTGGCCAAGCCGGCGCCCGAGCCGCATCACAAGATCGACGGGACCGTCTACGTGCTGCCGAGAGAGTTCCTCGTGAACTTGAGCGACGGCCGCTACGCGAAGGTCAACGTCGCGCTCGTGCTCGACAGATCGCAGCCGACCGCCGCCGCCGGCGGCGGCGAGGGCGGCGCCGCCGATCCGCCGGAGGGCTTCGGCACGCTGGAGCAGGAGGCCGCGGTGCGCGATGTCGTGACGGACGTGCTGACCGGCCAGAGCGGCGACGAGCTGATCGACCGCAGAGGCCGCGAGCAGGTGAAGCGCGAGCTGCTGAGCGGGATCCGTGCGCGCACGGACGTGAGAGTCAACGAGGTTCTGCTGCCGGACGTCGCCGTCCAATAGGAGCGTGAGCGAGATGAGCCAAGACCACGTCGAGCTGCCCGCCTTCGAGCGGACTGAGCCGACCGCCGCCGGCGCGCTCGGCGCCGACCTCGGCCGCCTGTCGGACGTGCCGGTCGAGCTGGCGGTCGAGATCGGTCGCACGCGCATGACCGTCGGCGCGACGCTCGAGCTGCGTCCCGGCTCGATCGTCGTGCTCGACCGCGTCGCCGGCGAGCCGGTCGACCTGCTCGTCAACGGCACGCCGATCGCGCGCGGCGAGGTCGTCGTGATCGACGAGGAGTTCGGGCTGCGCGTGACGGAGGTGCTCGGCGAGCGGGCCGCTGCTGCCGAGTCGGATGGAGCCGAGGCGGCCTAAATGTCCACCTCGACCGTCACCGCCGCCACCGGCACCTGCCAGCTCGTCGTCTGCGCGCTCGGCCGCGAGCAGTACGGGCTGCCGATCGAGCACGTGCGCGAGATCGTCCGCTTCACCGCACCGCGCCGCGTCGCGAGCGACATGCCGTGGATGCTGGGCGTCATCAGCCTGCGCGGACGGCTGATCCCGGTCCACGACCTGGCCGTACGGCTGGGCCTCGTCGAGGTCCCGGCGCCGCCGCCGCCCGCCGCGAAGCTCGTGATCGTCGACACGGCGGAGGAGCCCGTCGGCGTGCTCGTCGACGACGTGATCGAGGTGCTGCGCGTGGACGAGGCGCAGCTCGAGCCGGTCCCCTCCGGCGCCGGGCGCATCGCGCGCGCCGGCGACCGGCTGGTGCTGCTGCTCGACGGCGACGAGCTGGCGGCGTGAGATGCCGGCCGGCCGCATCCTGACGCCACGCCGCGTCGTCGTGATCGCCGCCTCGACCGGCGGCCCGCGCGCGCTCGGCGAGCTGGTGCCGAAGCTGCCCGCGCCGCTCGGCGCCGGCACCGTCATCGTCCAGCACCTGCCGAGCGGCTTCACCGGCCCGCTCGCGGAGCGGCTCGACAAAGCCGCGCACCTGCGTGTGCGCGAGGCCGGCGACGGCGATCTGCTCGACCCGCGCTCCGCGCTGATCGCCCCCGGCGGCGCGCACCTGCGGCTCACCGCAGCCGGCATGACCGCCCTCAGCGACGCGCCGGAGATCGGCGGCCTGCGCCCGCGCGCGGACATCACGATCCTCGACGCGGCGCGCGCGTTCGGGCACCGCACCGTGCTCGTCGTGCTGACGGGCATGGGCAACGACGGGCTCGAAGGCGCCGCGCAGGTGCGCCGGCGCGGCGGGCGCGTGCTCGTCGAGGCGGAGTCGAGCTGCACCGTCTGGGGCATGCCGCGCGCCGTCGAGGAGGCACAGCTCGCCGACGTGGTGCTGCCGCTCGACCAACTGCCGGCGGCGATCGCCGCCGAGGCGGGGGCCGCGGCATGATCGACCAGGAGCTGCTGCCCGCGTTCCTCGCGGACGCGCGCGAGCACCTGCAGGAGCTCGGGCTGGCGGTGGTGCGGATCGAGGCGGCGCCCGACGACCAGCTCGCCGCCGACACGATCTTCCGCGTCGCGCACTCGCTCAAGGGCATGAGCGCGACGATGGGCTTCGCGGCGATCGTCGCGCTGACGCACGCGATGGAGGACGTCTTCGAGCTGCTGCGGCAGCGCGCCGGCGGCCTGCCGCCCGGCGCGATCGACGTGCTGTCGGCGTGCCTCGACGCGCTCGAGACGGCAGTCGAGCGGATCGCGAGCGGCGCTGACAGCGACGCCGGGCTCGACCCGGCCCCGCTCATCGAGCGGCTGCGACTGCTCGCGCGCGAGCGCACGCCGTCGCAGGAGCTGGCGCGCGAGGGCGACGTCGCGCTGCCGGACCTGACGCGTGCGCTTGCCGACGGCGAGTCGCTGTTGCACGTCGTCGCCGAGCTCGCGGACGCGTGCCAGATGCCGGCGGTGCGGGCGTTCATGCTGTTCGAGGCGCTGCGCGCCCACGGCGAGCTGGCCGGCGGCGTGCCGGCGCCCGACGCGGTCGAGCGCTTCGCGGGCCGCCGTGTCGAGGCGTGGGTCGCGACCCACGCCGACGCATCGACGCTGGAGGAGAGCGCGCGTGCCGTCGGTGAGCTGGCGGACGTGCGCGTGTCCGAGGAGCGCACGGTGCCGAAACCCCCGCCGGAGCCGACGTCCGCGCCGCCGGCCGGCGCGACGGTGCGCGTCGACGCCGAGCGGCTCGACGAGCTGCTGCATCTGATGGGCGAGCTGGTTCAGCACCGCACGACCGTGGAGGCGCTCGCCGCCGAGGTCGGCGATGCGGTGCCGGCGCTGCCGCAGGCGCTGCAGCGCCTCGCGCGCACCTCACAGGCGTTGCAGGAGACGGTCACGCGCGTGCGGATGGTGCCGGTCGAGTCCGTCTTCCTGCGCTTCCCGCGGCTCGTGCGCGACCTCGCCGCGCGCTTCGGCAAGCAGGTCGAGCTGCGACTCGAGGGCGCTGACACGGAGCTCGACCGCACCGTCGTCGACGCGCTCGCCGACCCGCTCGTGCACCTCGTGCGCAACGCGCTCGATCACGGGCTCGAGCGGCCGGACGAACGCGTCGCGGCCGGCAAGCCGCCGATCGGCGTGTTGGAGCTGGCCGCGCGCCACGCCGGCGGCCACGTCGTCGTGTCGGTGCGCGACGACGGGCGCGGGATCGACCCTGCGGCGATCGGGCGCGTGGCGCGCGAGCGCGGCCTGCTCGACGCCGACGCCGCGGCCGCACTCGACGCGGCCGGTGCAGCCGAGCTGCTGTTCGCGCCCGGCTTCTCGACCGCGCCGGCGACGACCGATGTGTCCGGCCGCGGGGTCGGCATGGATGCGGTCCGCGACAGCGTGCGCGCGCTCGGCGGCGAGGTGTCGCTGAGCTCCGTGCCCGGTGCGGGAACGTGTGCGCAACTGCGGCTGCCGCTGACGCTTGCCTCGATCGCCGCGCTGCTCGTGACCGCCGACGCGCTGCCCTACGCGATCCCGCTCGACCGCGTCGTGCGCACGGTCCGGCTGGATGCCGTCGAAACGCGCACCGTCCGCGGCGCGCCGCTGCTGCCGCTCGGCGACGAGCTGCTGCCGCTCGTCCCGCTCGCGCCGTCCGACTCGCCGGCGGCCTCGCCGGCGGACGCGTACGCCGTCGTCGTGAGCGCCGCCGGCCGCCGCCTGGCGCTCACCGTCTCGTCGCTGGAAGGCCAGCGCGAGCTCGTCACCCGTCGTCTTCCGCGCAGCGTCAGTCAACGTGCCGCGGCCGCCGCGGGCGCCGTCCTGCCCGATGGCCAGGTCGCGCTCGTCGTCGACTGCGACGGACTCTCTCCCGGCCAACCAGAAGGAGCACCCGCATGATCACCCGCTATGACGAGCAGCAGCTCGACGCGCTCCGAGAGCTCGCGTCGATCGGCTCGGGCACCGCCGCGACCGCGCTCGCGCAGATGCTCGGCCGCCCGGTCGAGCTGACCGTCCCGCGCGCGCTTGCACTGCCGCTGGCAGACGCGCTCGACGCCGTCGGCGAGCCTGACGCGATGGTGGCGAGCGTCGTCCTGCCGACCACCGGCTCCGCCGGCGGTGCCCCCGTCATCGACGGCGGGGACGTCGAGATGGTCGTGCTGCTGCTGTTCTCCTACGCCTGCGCGGCGAACCTCTGCGAGCTGCTCGGCGTCGAGCCGCGCAGCGAGCTGGGCGACTCGGCGCTCGGCGAGATCGGCAACGTGCTCGGCGCCTCCGCGGTCGGCGCGTTCGCGCAGATGACCGGGCTTGCGCTCGAGCCGCAGCCGCCGCACGTGCTCTACGACATGCTCGGCGCGGTCGTCGCCACGCTCTTGTCGTCAACGGCCGGCGAGCTCGACTTCGCGCTCGTGCTCGACGCCAGCCTCACGATCGAGGACGCGGCCTGCGGCATGTCGTTCCTGCTGCTGCCGACGGTCGGCGGCGCGGCCGAGCTGCTCAGCCGGATCGGCCTCGAGGGCAAGGAGTGACTCGCACGTGAAGGTCGTGCGCATGGGAGAGCTGGCCGTCTCGGCGACGGCCGAGGACGAGCTCGTCTCGATGGGGCTCGGCTCCTGCGTGGGTGTGGCGCTCGTCGATCGCGCCCGCGCGGTCGCGGGGCTCGCGCATGTGATGCTGCCGACCGCGAACGCCGCCTACAGCGCGCCGGCGAAGTTCGCCGACCGCGCCGTGCCGACGCTGCTCGCGTGCATCGAGCGGCTCGGCGCGCCGCGCGAGCGGATGGTCGCCGTGCTGGCGGGCGGCGCGCAGATGTTCGCGGGCGCGAAGGCGGGCGTGGCCGGGCTCGACCTCGGCGCGCGCAACGAGATCGCGGTGCGCGACGCGCTCGGCGCGTTGGGGATCCCCGTGTGCGCCGCCGCGACCGGCGGCGACCGCGGCCGCACCGTCCGCGTGCGCGTCGGCGAGGCGCGCGTGAGCGTGAAGGAGGCCGGCGGCGTCGAGGTGCCGCTGTGGCACCCGCACGTCGCTGCCGATGACTTGGTGGAAGCGTCATGAGCGAGCTCCTCACCAACGACCAGGTCGCCGCGCTCGTCGAGGCGGCACAGCAGGGCGAGTTGTCCGACGACCACGGCGGCAGCGGATCGCAGTCGGCTCACCGTCGCGGGCGGCGCCTGCGCAGCGTCGACTTCGCGCGCCCGACGAAGTTCACGAGCGAGCACGAGCGCCGCATCGTGCGCGCACTCGACGCCTTCTGCACAACCGCCGCGACCCGCCTCTCCGCTGAGCTGCGCGTACCGCTCGAGCTCGAGGTGATCGACACGACGCAGCTTCCGTGGTCGAGCGCGCAGTCCGCGCTCCCGCAAGACTCGGTCGGCGCCGCGCTGGCGGTCGCGCCCGATCGCGAGGACGCGACCGGCACGCGCATGCTGCTGACGGCCGAGCTGCCGCTCGTGCTGCTGACGATCGAGCATCTGCTCGGCGGCGCGCCCGAGCGCCCGCCGAAGGCGCGCAAGCTGAGCGAGATCGACTGGGTGCTGACGAGGCGCCTGTTCGAGATGCTCACGCACCATCTGTCGCTCGTCTGGCATGACCTCGCCGGCTTGACGCTGGAGGCGAAGGAAGTCGACACGCACATGGAGGGCCTTCAGGTCACCGCCGTGAGCGACCCGACGCTGACGCTCACGTTCGAGGCGCGCGTCGACCGGCACTCCTCGACGCTGTCGCTGCTCGTGCCGTGGTCGGCGATCGACGCCGTCGGCGACGAGCTGGCCGGACGCGAGACGCGCAGCGAAGCTGGCGACCCGCGCATCGCCGCGGCCGTGCGCCGGGCGGTCGCGGGCGCGGAGGTCGTGCTGCGCGCGGAGGTCGCGCACGTCGAGCTGGCGATCGACGACGTGCTTGCACTGCAGCCCGGCGACCTCGTGCGGCTTGGCGCGCCGGCTGCGGCCGGCGTCGGCGTCTACGCCGAGGACGTGCCGATCCACCGTGCGCAGCCCGGCCGCAGCGGCACACGCCGCGCGGTGCAGATCGCCGGCGTGGGGGGCATTCCGAACGGCGGCGCGGCATGAGCCCGCTCGATGCCACGGTCACGACGGACGCGCTGATGCGGCTCGGCGCCTCGACCGCCGAGGCGGTCGCAAAGGCGCTCGACGCGATCTGCGCGGCACCGGTCGAGCGCGGCGACGTGAGCGTCGTGCCCGCCGATGAGAGCCCATTCAACGGCTTCGCGTTCGCTGACGGTCCGGCCGTCGCCGTCAGCGTCCATTACGTCGACGGCGTCACGGGCGGAAACGTGCTGCTGATGAGCGTGCGCGCGGCGCGCGCAGTCGCCGCCGCGATGGGCGGGTCGGGCGACGGACCGGCCGAGGCGCCCGACGGCGATGCTGCCCCGACCGAGTTGGAGCTGTCGGCCGTCGCCGAGGCCGCCAACCAGATGTTCGCGGCAGCCGCGAGCGCGACCGGCGTCGTGTTGAGCCAGGCAGTCGAGATCGCGCCGCCGGACACGCGCGTGTTGGACGACGTGGCCGCCGCGCGCGAAGCGTTCGACGCGACGCCGCATGCCGTGAGCGCGACGTTCCGCGTGTTCGGCGAGCCGTGCCGGCTCGTGCAACTCGTCCCGAACGCGTTCGTCGTGCGCATGACGCGCGCGCTCGGCGAGCAGGGCACCGAGCAGCTCAGCGGCGACGCCGGCCTGTCCGCGCTTGGCATCGCCGGGCGTACGGAGGCAGGGGACGAACGCGCGCTCGACGAGGCGCTGCGCGACATCCGCGTGCGCGTGTGGGCCGAGCTCGGCCGCACGCGCGTGTCGTTGGGCGCCGCGCCGGAGCTGCCGCCGGGCGCGGTGCTGGAGCTGGACCGCAAGGCCGACGACCCCGTCGACCTGTACGTGAACGGCCTGCGCTTCGCGAGCGGCCGACTCGTCCTCACCGATGAGGGCGAGTGGGCGTTGCGCTTGGAGGAAGTCGCGGGCCGCACTCAAACCGAAAGGGAGGTGGTGTAGATGGCACGCGTGCTCGTCGTCGACGACGCAGCATTCATGCGCAAGGTCCTGTCAGACGCGCTCGTCGCCGGCGGCCACGAGGTGGTCGGCGAGGCGGGCGACGGCGATGCGGCGCTGGCCGCGTACCGGGACCTGCAGCCGGACCTCGTGACGCTCGACATCACGATGCCTCAGAAGGACGGCCTCGCCACCTTGCGCGAGCTGATGGAGAGCGACCCCGGCGCGCGCGTCGTGATCTGCTCCGCGCTCGGCCAGGAGACGAAGGTGCTCGAGGCGATCAAGGCCGGCGCGAAGGACTTCGTCGTCAAGCCGTTCGAGCGCGCAAGGCTGCTCGGCGCGGTCGAGAAGGCGCTCGGTCAGGCGCCGGTCGTCATCTGAGCAAAAGGCCTATTTCCAGGAATATTCCGAGTTAGCATCCAATATTTTCCGACTTAGCAGCAGAAATTTTCCGAGTTAGCAGACGAGCGCGAGTGGCGACAAGTGCATCGCCGCGCTGCGCCGCGGACCGCTCAGTCGCCGCCCTGCAGCCGCTCGAAGCCGGTCCACAGCACGTTCATCGCCGTCTCGACGATGCGCTCGCGTGGGACGTGCGGGTGCTCGTCCCACCAGATCGCGAGGCCGGCGAGGCCGGCGCGCATCGTCTCGGCGGCCATCTCCAAGCCGTCGGCGTCGCGCGCGATCTGCTGAGCGCCAGGCTGCTGGCCGAGGATCGCGCTCAGCGCCGCGCGCCCCTGCGCTTGGATCTCCCGATGGGCCGCGCGCGCCTGCGGCTCGCCGGTCGCCTCGAGGAAGTACATGCGCGACGCGAAGCGGTTCTGCTCGACGTAGCGGGCCCACGCGTCGAAGGCGCGCTCCAGGCGCAGCTGCGTCGGGTCCTCGCCGGCGAGGGTCTCGACCCACATCGCGAGCAGCTCGTCCCGCGTGCGCTCCAGCAGGCGCGTGAACAGCGCGAGCTTCGAGGCGAAGTGGTCGTAGACGACCGGCGCCGAGACGCCGGAGCGCCGCGCGATCTCGTCGATCGAGGCGCCGGCGTACCCGTGCTCGGCAAAGACCTTTGTCGCGGCGCGCTCGATCAGCTCGCGGCGCGCGGCGGCGGGCAGGCGTCTGCGCGGCGTCGCCGCCCTGACGACCGACTTCGACAAACCTAACGCTCCCTAGGTAATCTGGCTAACGCACACTAGGTTAGGCGCACGCGGCAACGGAAAGGCGGCGACCATGGGCGTCAGCGCAGACCCGCAGATCGTTCACGACCCGGTCTTCAGACATCGTCTGCGGTTCACGGAGACGACCGACGAGCACGGCGCGCCCGCGGTGCTGTGCGAGATGTGGGTCGAGCCGGGCGGCGGCGTGCCGCCGCACGTGCACCCGCGGATGGAGGAGCGCTTCACGGTCGTGGAGGGGCGGATGGAGTTCCTCGCCGGCCGCAGATGGGTCGCGAAGGAGGCGGGCGAGACGGCTGTCGTGCTGGCCGGCACGCGCCACGCCTACCGCAACGGCGGCGACACGGTCGCCTACTCGCGCTGCATCGCGACCCCGCCCGACCCGGCGCTGGAGGGCTTCCTCACCGACGCCGCCGTCATGTCCCGCGCCGGACGCATCACGAAGCAGGGGATCCCGAAGGGCGTCACCGGCTGGCTTCAGGGCGCGGTGCTGTTGGACGCCTACGGCGAGATGGTCGAGATGAGCTTCCCGCCGGCCCCGCCGAAGTTCCTCCAGCGCCTCCTCATGCCACGCCTCGCCCGCCTCGCGAAGCGCCGCGGGATCCGCGCGGGGCACTTCGACTGAATCAAATGCATGGTGTGTAGACGGAGCGCGATAAGCGTCGCCGAGACCTCTCAGGCGGAGCGCCTGAATCGCCTCGTGCACCGCTGAGCGGGACGACGACGCAAGCTCGGAGGCGTACGCATCCAGGAACGCGACATCCTCGTCAGGCAGGCTCACGCTGAGCTTCATGCGTCTGCAGCGTAGAACTGTGAATCAGCGCCATCTGAGGGCATGTCGCCGAGAGCGGAACAGGAACTCAGTCATGCACTCCTGACGAGGACGGCTCGCGCCGGATTGCCCAGATGACCGCGGCGACGCCGAACGTCGCTCCGCCCACACCGGCGAGCGGATAGCCCTGCCACATCGCGAACACCATCGCGCCGAGATACGCGAGGCCGAGCAGCAGGCTCATGACCTGGCCGGCCCGTTGCCCCGCGTAGAACCGAGGCATCTCCTGCTCATCGATTGCCAGGAGACGATTCTCAGCCTGGTGACGATGGGCCTGTTCACGCTCGCCGACGGACAAGAGCCGTTCGCCCGCATGTGGAATATGGGCGGCATAGCGATCGAGGTCGTCCGGCGAAGGCAGCGGCGACGTGTAACTCGATCGCTGAAACTCGACGTCGAGTCGTGCCGAACGAGGCCAGCGCTCGCCGTGCGATGAGCTTCTCACGGCAGCGTGCGGCTCCTCCGCCTCGCTGCGAGCGGCAATCGCGACGTCACGGCCGGATGACATCGCGCTGCCCTCGGCGGACGTCGTTTCCGAACTGCTCCATGTCGCGGTAGCGAGCTATGCGATCCGTCGCGAGTGAGCCGACGGTACGGCGCACTCGCGGACGCGGGGCGTGAGGATGGCCGAGAACAATGCCGCGAAGGCCATCGCGAAAGCCCCGCGCAAACGCCGGATCCTTGAATGCCGCAGTGACCACGCACCAAAGGGTCCACGACCCCTCGGCCGCTGTCTACAGCGTAAGTCTGTGAATCAGCGCCCGAGCATCCGCAGCAGCTCGTGCCCTCTCACGGGCACCTCGGCCAACCGCGTGCGGACGTCGGCGATCGCGGAGCGCAGCTCGGGGTCGCCGACCTCGACCGGCAGCATCGAGTCCTGCAGCTCGGAGAGGATGTCGTCGGCGTGTTCGGCCGACTCGATCGCCGCCTCGACGTACCCGGCCGCGCCGCCTGAGGGCAAGCCCGGCGGCTCTGCGACGGCGAACGACGCGGCCGGCAGCGCGCAGCGCGCGGCGAACTCCGCGTGACCTCTCTTCAATCGCCCGTAGGCCGCCTGCGCCGGCGCGAACAGCTCGTTCTCCAGCCGCTCGGCCGTGTCGTCGTCGACCAGCTCGTACGCCTCGCCGAGCGCCGCCAGCGCCACCGCGATCGTGTCGGCCGCCTCGGCCGTCGCGCCCAACAGCTCTCTGTGCCCTTCGTCGCTCGTGTACGTCATCGCAGCGCGAGCATAGTGCGCTAAAGGCGCGGACGGCCCTGCCGACTACCGGGACGACTCTTCCCTCAGGAGTCGTCCCTCGATGATCAAGGCTTCCCTGCACTCATGGGCGGCCGCGACGGTCGCTGCCGTCGTGCTGCTGCTCGTTGCCTCATCACCCGCGCATGCTGCTGCGGGCGAGTCGACGCCCGTCGACCTGACCGGCGCCAGCCGCCACGGCAGCCACATCGGCGGCGGCGGCTCGCTGGTCCGGACGATCGTCGGCCTGGCGATCGTGATCGGCGTGATCTACGGCGTCGCCTGGGTCCTCAGACAGGTCAAGGCCTCGCGTCAGCCGCGTGCCACCGGCAGCGGCCTCGCATCGCTCGCAAGCGTCCCGCTCGGCCCGAACCGCGCCGTCCACCTCGTGCGCGCCGGCCATGACCTCGTCCTGCTCGGCGTCGCCGAGCACGCCGTCGTCCCGATCCGCACCTACACGGAGGAGGAAGCGCACGCCGCCGGACTGATCGACGAGGACGGCATGCTGATGCTGCCGGAGGAGACCGGTGCCGGCCGCGAGCGCGCGCCGCGCAGTCTGCCGCGCCTCGCGCTCCCGCAGCTTCCGCGGCTCCCGCTGCCCGCGCCGGCGCGGGCGCAGGCCGCCCGTCCCCCGCGCCCCGCCCTGCCCGCCCCGAGAAACCCGCTCGAAACGCTGCGCGCCTGGACGGTCCGTTCGTGAGAGGCGACGGCGGCAGCGCGGTTCAGATCCTGCTGCTGATCGGCGGGCTGACGCTCGTCCCGGCGCTGCTGTTCTGCGTCACCGGCTTCACGCGCATCCTGATCGTCCTCGGCTTCATCCGCACCGCGATCGGCACGCCGACGGCGCCGCCGAACCAGGTGCTCGTCGGCATCGCCCTGTTCCTGACGCTGTTCGTGATGGCGCCGACCTTCACCACGATCAAGCACGACGCCTGGGACCCGCTTCAGGCCAAGCAGATCGACACGCAGCAGGCGATCAAGCGTGCCGAGGAGCCGCTGCGCGAATTCATGTTCAGACAGACGCGCGACAGCGACCTCGCCCTGTTCGTGCGCCTCTCCAGAACGAGAGAGCAGCCGAGAACGCGCAGCGACATCTCGACGACCGTCCTCGTCCCGGCGTTCATCATCAGCGAGCTGAAGACGGCGTTCCAGATCGGCTTTCTGATCTTCCTGCCGTTCCTCGTGATCGACCTGATTGTCGCCAGCACGCTGATGTCGATGGGCATGATCATGCTGCCGCCCGTCTTCATTTCGCTGCCGTTCAAGATCCTGCTGTTCGTCCTCGTGGACGGCTGGGGCCTGGTCACGGAATCGCTCGTCCGGAGCTTTCATTAGCCATGAACCAGGACACCGCCGTCCACCTGGCCCAGCAGGCGATGGAGCTCGCGATGAAGGTCGGCGGGCCGCTGCTGCTGGTGGGGCTCGCGCTCGGGCTGATCGTCTCGGTCTTCCAGGCCGTCACGCAGATCCAGGAGCAGTCGCTGTCGTTCATCCCGAAGATCGTCGGCGTCGCCGTCGTGATCGTGGTGATGGGCCCGTGGATGCTCGGGCAGCTGCTCGGCTACACGGAGGAGCTGTACCGCTCGATCCCGGCACTGGTCGGTGGGGGATGAGCGGCACGCCGCTCGATCAGGTCTTGGCACAGCTCGGCGGCCTTCAGACCGCCGGCTTCATCCTCGTGCTGGCGCGCATCACGCCGCTGTTCATCGTCGCGCCGCTGTTCAGCTCCAGACAGATCCCGCCGCGCGTGCGCACGATCGTCGCGTGCGCGCTCGCGGTCGGCCTCACGCCGATCGCGATGCACGGGCAGCACATCCCCAACGACGTCATGAGCCTGTTCGGGCTCGTGCTGAAGGAGCTGCTCGTCGGGCTCGCGTTCGCGCTCTCGCTCGCGCTGCTGTTCGCCGCCGTCTCCAGCGCCGGCGCGCTGCTCGACATGCTCGTCGGCTTCAGCTTCGGCTCGATCGTCGACCCGCTCACCGGCAACCAGTCGGCCGTCCTGACGCAGCTCTATGGGCTCGTCGCGCTCGCCGTGTTCGTCGTGATCGACGGGACGAGCTGGGTGATCGCCGGGCTCGCGCGCACGTTCGAGCTCGTTCCGCTCACCGCCGCGCCCGACGTCAGATCGCTTGGCGCGGGCGTCGTCGCGGGCTTCACGACGATCTTCGCCTCCGCCCTGCAGGTGGCGGCGCCGGTGCTGCTGGCGCTCGTCATCACCGATGTCGCGTTCGGCGTCGTGACGCGCGTCGTGCCGCAGCTGAACGTCTTCGCGGTCGGCTTTCCGGTCAAGGTCGTCGTCGGGATGCTCGTGGTTGCCGCGTCGCTGCCGTTCGTGTCCGGCTGGATCAATGACCAGCTTCAGCTGAGCGTCGCGCAGGCGCTCCAGACGCTCAAGGTCGGCTGATGGCGAACGACAAGACCGAGAAGGCAACGCCCAAGCGCCGCGAAGAGGCGCGCAAGAGAGGCCAGGTCGCGAAGTCGATGGACCTCAACGGCGCGGTCGTGATGATCGCCGGCCTGCTCGCGATCTCGCTGCTCGCGCCGCACACGGTTAACACGGCCGAGAACGCGCTGCGCGACGGGCTGCTGAACGTCGCCCGCCCGCAGGAGCTGATGAGCGCCGCCGGGCTGCAGGAGCTGTTCACCGCCGGCATGAAGACCTTTGTGCTCGGCGTCGCGCCGGTCGCCGGCGTGTGCCTGGTCGCAGGGGTGCTGGTGAACGTCGCGCAGTCCGGCATCAAGCCGGCGACGCAGGCGCTGCTGCCCGACCCGAAGCGCCTGAACCCGCTTGCCGGCGCGAGAAACGTGTTCGGCCCGAGACTGCTGTTCGAGACGGCGAAGAATCTCGCGAAGGTCGCCGTCGTCGGCGCGATCGTCGCGCAGGCGCTGATCCCGCGGCTGACCGAGGTGTCCGCCACCGTCGGTTCCAACCCGGCAGCGCTCGGCGCGATGCTCTCCAAGATGGTGTTCGCGATCGCGCAGCGCGCGGCGCTCGCCTACCTGCTGATCGCCGCGATCGACTACGGCTACCAGCGCTTCCGCCACGAGAAGTCCTTGCGCATGAGCAAGGAGGAGCTCAAGGAGGAGATGAAGCAGCACTCGCTCCCGGCCGAGGTCAAGGGCGCGCTGCGGCGTCGCCAGCTTCAGGCCGCCCGCGCGCGGATGATGGCGGCCGTCCCGCAGGCCGACGTCGTCGTCGTCAACCCGACCCACTTCGCCGTCGCGCTCAAGTACGACGGCTCGCGGCCGGCGCCCGAGTGCGTCGCGAAGGGCCAGGACCTGATCGCGCTGCAGATCCGCAGACTCGCCGAGGAGCACGACGTCCCCGTGATCGAGGACAGACCGCTCGCGCGCTCGCTGCACGCCGCGATGGAAATCGGCCAGATCGTGCCGGAGGAGCTCTACCAGGCGGTCGCGCAGGTGCTCGCCTACGTCTATCGCGTCGCGCGCAGGAGGGCTGTGTAAATGAGCGCCATTGCCGCGAGACCCGCCAACGGCGCGGACACGCTCAAGAAGCTGATGCGGCACACCGACCTGCTGGCCGCGGTCGGAGTCGTGCTGATCGTGTCGATGCTGGTGATACCGCTGCCGGCGGCGCTGCTCGACCTCTTCATCACGCTCAACATCTCGATCGGGCTCGCGATCGTCGTCGCGACGCTCTACCTCAACCGCGCGCTCGACTTCGCGTCGTTCCCCTCCCTGCTGCTGCTGACGACGATGTTCCGCCTCGCGATCAACGTCTCGGTGACGCGGCTCATCCTGACCAAGGGCGACGCCGGCAACGTCGTCTCCGCCTTCGGCCACTTCGTCGTCGGCGGCAACGTCGTCGTCGGCCTCGTGATCTTCCTGATCCTGATCGTGATCCAGTTCGTCGTCGTCACGAACGGCGCCGGCCGCGTCGCCGAGGTCGGCGCGCGCTTCACGCTCGACGCGATGCCGGGCAAGCAGATGGCGATCGACGCCGACCTCAACGCCGGCCTCATCACCGACGAGGACGCCCGCCAGCGCCGCGCCGAGATCGCCCGCGAAGCGGACTTCTACGGTGCGATGGACGGCGCCTCGAAGTTCGTGAAGGGCGACGCGATGGCGGCCGTCCTGATCACGCTCATCAACCTCGTCGGCGGCATCGTCGTCGGCGTGATGCAGCAGGGCATGCCGTTCAACGAGGCGATCCAGCACTTCAGCCTGCTGACGGTCGGCGACGGCCTCGCGGCGCAGATCCCGGCGCTGCTGATCTCGGTCGCCACCGGCATCATCGTCACGCGCGCCGCCTCCGACACCGACCTCGGCTCCGACGTCGCCAATCAGATCCTCGGCAATCGCAAGGCGCCGATGGTGGCGGGCGGCGTGATCTGCACGTTCGCGCTCGTGCCGGGCCTTCCGAAGCTGCCGTTCCTGCTGATCGGCGGCGGCTTCCTCGCGCTCGGCTACGCGATGCGCGACGGCGGGCCGCTCGCTGCCGCCGACGAGGCCGCGGCGGCCGCCGCACTCGCCGACGCCGAGGGCACCGCCGTCCCGACGCCGCGCGACGCGGCGCTCGAGGCGCTGCCGCTCGATCCGCTCGAGCTGGCGATCGGCTTCGGGCTCGTCCCGCTCGTCGACGCGGCCTCGGGCGGCACGCTGCTGTCGCGCGTCTCCGTGATCCGCCGCCAGATCGCCTCCGACCTCGGCATGGTGATCCCGCCGGTCCGTATCCATGACGAGCTGGGGCTCGACTCGCACGAGTACGTGCTGAAGGTGCGCGGCAGCGAGGTCGCGCGCGGGCGGCTGATGCCCGGCCACCAGCTTGCGATGGACCCCGGCGACGCCGTGGGGACGCTGGCCGGCGGCGTCCCGACGACCGAGCCGGCGTTCGGGCTGCCGGCGACATGGGTCGCCGACGCGCAGCGCGCGGAGGCTGAGGCGCTCGGCTTTACGGTCGTCGACGGCGAGTCGGTCGTCGTGACGCACTTGACGGAGACGATTCGCGCGCACGCCGCCGACCTGCTCTCCCGCCAGGACGTCAGACAGCTCCTCGAGCAGCTGAAGGAGTCGAACGCCGCGGTCGTCGAGGAGGTCGTGCCGGACGTGCTCACGCTCGGTGAGCTGCAGCGCGTGCTGCAGGCGCTGCTCGCGGAGGGCGTCTCGATCCGCGACCTCGGCGCGATCGTCGAGGCGGTCGGCGACAAGGCACGGGTGACCCGGGATCCTTCGTTGCTGGCCGAGTATGCGCGCCAGGCACTTGGCCGCACGATCACCGCGCCGCATGTGGATTCGGAGCAGCGACTGCGCGCAATCGCTTTGGACCCGGCCGTCGAGGCGGAGATCGCGAGCGCGATCACGGCCACCACCGACGGCGAGTTCCTCGCGATGGAGCCGACGCGCGCGCAGGCTTTGGTCTCCGCACTCCGAACTCAAGTGGAGCATGGCGTCGCTCGAGGGACCAAGCCGGTGCTGCTGTGCTCTGCGCGAGTGCGGCGGCACCTGCGGCGGCTGGTTGAGCAGGCGATCCCGCAGCTTGCGGTCTGCTCCTACAACGAGATCGCGCCCGGCATCAGCGTGGAGACGATTGGAGTGATCGACGGATGAGCACCACCGCCCCCGCCCCCGAGGCGACGACCGACGTCACCACCTTCCGCGGCAGATCGCTCGAGGAGCTGCTGCCGCAGATCCGCGAGCAGCTCGGCCCCGACGCGATCGTGCTCAAGCAGCGCGACGGGCTGATGGGCGGCATCGGCGGCTTCTTCCAGCAGCGCTTCGTCGAGGTCGACGCCCGCGCCGGCGCTCCCCGCATCGACACCTACGACGAGGAGCCGGCCGCGCCGGAGCCCGAGCCGTTCGCGCAACTGCTGGCAGCCGCGGAGACGGAAGCGGCCGATGGCGAGGCAGGACCGCGAACCAGACCCCACATATCGGGGTCAGATTCGCTGTCCTCGCCCGAGCCCACCCCCTTCGAGGCCCAAGCGCCGGTGGCGCTCGCGCTGACCACCGAGTTGACGCAAGCCGGTATGAGCCACGCCTTCGCCACGAAGCTGATCGCCGATGCCGAGGCGCACGAGCTGCCGTTCGCCAACGGCGACATGCGCACCGCCACCCGCCGCGCCCTCGCGCGCAAGCTCCCGACCGCGCTCCCCCACCGCGCCGGTTCCCTCGCGGTCGCCTTCGCCGGACCCGGCTCGACGGCCTGCGCCGACGCGTTCGCGGGCGCCTACAAGCGCGCCGGCCGCGACGCGCGCACAATCGCGTCGCTCGACAAGGCCCGCGCGCTCCTCGACGGCGTCGACACCGACGCCGTCATTGCCGTCGACCTCCCCCCGATCGCCACCGAGCGCACCGAGGCGGACCGGCTCGCCGCCCGCATCCGCGACGTCCACCTCGACGAGCTCGTTGCCGTGATCCCGGCAGACCTGGACCTGCCGACCGCTCGCGCGCTCACGGATCGCCTCCAGCCCCTGAGCCCCACGGCGCTCGCGCTCTCGCTCGACGCCCAACACGCCGACGTCGGCGCGGCAGTCGAGCTGGCGTGCACGACCCGTCTTCCGATCGCTTACGTCCACAGCGGCGCGTCCATCGCTCCTGCGGACCCGCACACGCTCGCGGAGCGTCTCCTGCGATGAGCGCGATCGCTCCCGCCAAGCCCCCGCTGCCCGTGCTGCGGCAGGACGTCGTGATCGTGCTGCCCGACCTGCAGCAGTACCGCGGGCGCGTCTCGAAGGTCACCGAGCGGGAGATCGCCGTCGTGCTGATGCTCGACACGCGCCGCACGCTCGCGCTTGGCGACGCATCGCCGATGCGCGTCGAGTTCCCGGCCACGCGGGGACTTGTGCGGCTGGAGGGTCGCGGGACGATCGTCGCGCACGACCTTGTCCACTTCCACCACGAGGGCGCGGTCGACGTCGTGCAGCGGCGCGACTTCGTGCGCGTGGGCGCCGTGCGCGCACTCGAGCTCGCCCGCGTGGGCGGGGACGGCAAGCCGGGCGACTGGGCCGGCACGCTGACCGTCAACGTGAGCGGCAACGGGCTGCTCGCCGCCGGCTGGGCTGGCTCGGACGCGCTCGACGTCGGCGCCGTCGTCGCCTTCCGGCTGCGCGCGGTCGAGGACGAGCCGCCGATCGAGGGGCGCGGCCGCGTCGCGCGCATCGGCGACGATGGTCAGCGCGGCATCGCGATCGAGCAGATCGACGGCGATGCGCGGCGCCAGCTCGTGCGCTTCGTCTTCGAGCAGGAGCGGTTCGCGCGGCAGCGGATGCGCGACACGGAGCGTTGACGATGGCCAAGAAGCCGAAGCCCGCGAACAGATCCGGCGACGAGGCGCGCCTGCCGAGCGTCGCCAACCACCCGCGCGCGGGCGCGCAGATCGCGCGCGCGAAGGCGTGGGGCGGGCTCGCCGGGTTCCTGATCGTCACTGTCCTGTCGTTGCGGGCGGGCGTGCCGACGGCCGATGCGCTGCTGCGCGCGATCGCCGGCGGCGTCGTCGTCTACGTCATGACGTGGGCGTGCGCCGTGGCTGTCTGGCGCCATCTCGTGATCGCCGAGCTGCGCGCCGTGCGCAGCCATCGCGCAGCGCAGGCGGCTCGCCGCGCCGCGGCCGTCAAGCGCGTCGACGCGCCGTAGCTACCGTCGGGCGGTCGACTCGGCGTAGCGCGCCTCGTCGACCACGAGCTTCCAGTGCCCGCGCGCGGGCTTGGTCGCGCGGAAGTGCGCGAAGTCGAAGGTGAGGATCGGCAGCGCGTGACGCTCGGCGAGTGCCATCACCGTCGTATCGGCAAGTCCGAGGTCGAGCGCGCCGAAGCGGCGATCGAGCTCGATCGCACGGCGAAAGATGCCGGTGGAGAGGTGGGCGACCTCGTGCTCCCCGCCCTCGAGCGCTGCGAGGAACAGGCGCGCGGCGTGGGCGCCGATCCGCGAGCGCGCAAGCTGGTCGACTTCGACGATCACGGGATCGGGCACCACGAGGCCGCGTCCGACCTGCGTGACCAGCTCCGCGGCGAGCGCGTGCGCTTCGTCGCGGCGGTTGAGCGCCGCCAGCAGCGGCCCCGCGTCGGCGACGACCTTCAGCGCGCCGAGACCGGCTGGTCGAGATATCGCTCGGCCGCGCGGCCGAGGTCGGACGGCCCCTCGCCGGCGCCGACGTAGCGCGGTCGCTTCGGGCCGCGCTCGCTCTCGGCGGCCTCGACGATCAGGCGCGAGACGGTGGCGGAGAACGACTCGCCGGTCCGCGCGGCTTCGCGGGCGATCGTCTCGACGTTGTCCGACAGGTTGATCGTGCGGCGGGCCACCATGACCTCCAGAGGTATGAACACGATCATCATACTCCCCCTCCGGACGGATGTCCCAAAATCGCACGCGCTCAAGCTTCCCGTCCAGATGCCGATGACGGGGTCAAAGAACGGGTGACATGGAGTCGCCCTGGGACGACATCAAGGAGATGCCTACATGTCCCTTCGCATCAACACGAACGTCGAGGCGTTCAACGCTCACCGCAACCTGGTGAACACGAGCAGCATGGTCGCGAGATCGATGGAGCGCCTCAGCTCCGGGTTCCGCATCAACCGTGCCGCAGACGACGCCGCCGGCCTCGCGATCAGCGAGAAGCTGCGCGGTCAGATCGGTGGTTTGGACCAGGCCGGCCGCAACGTCCAGGACGGCATCTCGCTCGTCCAGACGGCTGAGGGCTCGCTGACCGAGGTCCACTCGATGCTCCAGCGCGTTCGCGAGCTGGCCGTGCAGTACCAGAACGGCACGCTCTCGACGACGGACAGAAGCGCGATCAACTCTGAGGTCGGCCAGCTGACCCAGGAGATCGAGCGCATCGGCACGACCGCTCAGTTCAACAACATCCACCTGCTCGACTCGGCGCAGACGATCACCTTCCAGGTGGGCGCCAACGACGGCGAGGTCATCTCCGTCTCGACGGTGAGCCTCGGCTCGGCGGTCGGCACGATCGACATCACCTCCTCGACGGTCCTCGCGGACGTCGACAGAGCGATCGACAGCGTGTCCCAGCAGCGCGCGACGTTCGGCGCGGTGCAGAACCGCCTCGAGCACACGTACAACAACCTGACCACCTACCAGGAGAACCTGACCGCGTCGGAGAGCCGCATCCGCGACGTGGACATGGCTGCTGAGATGGTCAACTTCACGAAGAACCAGATCCTGGTTCAGGCGGGCACCTCGATGCTCGCGCAGGCGCAGCAGGCGCCGCAGCAGGTCCTGTCCCTGCTGCGGTAGTCGGCTTCCGCCACCGCAAGCTCCGACGGCGGGCGGGTCCCTGGCCCCGCCCGCCGTACGGCGTCCCTCCATCGTTTGTCCAAAGAGTCAAGTCGCGCCAGCTTCGGCCGATGACCGGAAGTGATGTCGCTCCCGCTCGCACTTGCCCGCATCGAGCAGATCGAGCAGGCGTTCGTGCCGCAGCAGCCGGTCGCGGCGTCTGCCGCCGCACCGATGGCCGCTGCCCCGGTCGCATCCGCCGCGATGGCACCGGCCGCCGGCCCTTCCTTCGCAAGCCTGCTCGGGAACGCCGGCGGCTCGCCGATGACGACGATCGCGGGGGCCGAGGTCGGGCAGGCCGAGCAGCCGCCCGGCTCCAACGATTCGCCGCGGATCGCGCAGTACCGCACCGCCACCGCCGGCAGTGGCGTCGGCCCGTGGTGCGGCTACTTCGTCTCGTGGGTCGCGCGCCAGGCCGGCATGCCGCTCGGCGACCACGGCGAGGGCTTCGGCTCGGTCGACCAGCTCTACGCGTGGGCGCAGCGCGCCGGCCGGGCCGTTCCAAACGGTCCGGGCGTCGTGCCGCGGCCGGGCGACCTGGTCGTCTTCCACGAGCACGTCGGGATCGTCGAGCAAGTCCTTCCCGATGGCAGAATCCAGACAATCGAAGGCAACTACTCCGACAGAGTTTCCCGCAATGTGCACGATTTTTCCGATGCACTGGGTTACGTGCGAATGAGTTGACCAACACGCGCCGAATATCTCCGACGCCCTTGCTCGATCACGACTCACCCCCCGCGCTCGCCGCCGCTCCAGTACCCGTCGAGCGCCTCACGAGCGTTGTGGTCGTGGACCCGCATCCGCCGATGCGCGATGGGCTCTCGCTGCTGCTGCCGCCCGAGGGGCTGGCCGTGCTCGGCGGCGCCTCGACGGGCGCCGGCGGCGAGGCGCTGATCGCCCGTCACGAGCCGGACGTCGCGCTCGTCGCGGCCGACCTGCCGGACGTCGACGGGATCGCCTTCGTGAGACGGCTCGTGGGCCGCGGGCTGCGCAGCGCGGTCGTGCTCTACGCCCACGACGCGGACTTCGGGGACTCGACGGCCGCCGTCAACGCCGGCGCCGCCGGGCTCGTCGGCAAGCGCCGCTCGATCGCCGAACTGGCCACAGCGCTGCGCTCGGTCGCGACTGGCGGGCTGTGGTTCGAGGAGCGCGACGACGAGGTGCTCGCACCGCCGCCCATGCCGGCCGCACCGCTGCCGCTCCCGCCCGCCCAACGCCGCACGGCGAGCTTGTCGAGCGCCGAGCTGCGCGTGCTCGCGCTCGTCGCCGACGGCGGCTCGACGGAAGCGACCGCCGAGGCGCTGTCGCTCAGCCCCCACACGGTGCGCACGCACATGCGCAACGTGATGCGCAAGCTCGAGGCCTCCAGCCGCGCGCACGCGGTCGCGATCGCGATCCGCGAGGCGGCGATCGAGGCCTGAGAACAGGTCTGAGCCGACCGCGCGGTCGGCAACGCACTCCTTGTCGGTATAAAGTGGGCGGGTGGTGTGGAAGACACCGCTGGCTCCCGTTTGCGTCGCCGCGCTCGTCGCGCTGACGCTCGTGCTGGCGTCGTGTGGCGGTGGCAGCACCGCCGGGCCGATCGCGCAGTCGCCTGTCACGGCGACCGCAACGACGCCGACGGCGCCCGCCGCACCTGCGCCTGCACCCGCCACGACGACGGCGACCGCGCCGTCCGCAGCGCCGCGTGCGTCCGCTTCCACTCCGCCGCCCGTTCGCCGGCGCCGGCATCGCCCGCACACCAGCGGCGGCGCGTCCCAGCCGGCGCCTGCGCACCGCAACGCGCCTGCACGCGACGGCGCGCTCGCGGATGCGCCCGCGACCACCGCCGGCGAACCGGCGCCTCCCGCCCCGCAGCCGGCCGCGACGCCGCTCGACGAGCGCGCGCAGCTCGTGCTCACGCGCCGCCTGAGCCCGTCGCACTACTTCCAGCAGGGCACCGTGTCCGGCACCTACGACGGGACGATGGAAGTCGAGGCGCGCATCACCTCGAAAGGCGTCCTCGTCAGATTCACCGCCACCCTGCCGGGCGGGACGATCTCCGGCCGCGGTGTTGCGGTCGCGATCCTCGACAGCGTGACGTGGCCGAGCCTGCGCGGCACCGCGATCGTGACGGGCGGCACCGGCCGCTTCGCCGGCATTCACGGCCGCAGACTGCAGGTGACCGGCCGGGCGAAGCCGGACGCGAGCCGCGCTCACGTCCGGCTTGCCGGAACGGTCAGCTTGCGTTAGCGCCCGGCGCTAGCCGGGGAGCTCGTCCTTCGGGCGCTGCGCCGGCAGCCAGCGCGGGTCGAGGATGAACGCGCGGTACGCGAGCGCGGCGGCGAGCGCGCCGACGAGCGGGCCGACGATGTAGATCCAGAAGTCGTCGAATCTGCCCGATGCGACCGCCGGACCGAGCCAGCGCGCGGGGTTGAGGCCGGCGCCCGTCGCGGGGCCGAACACGATCACCGCGACGCCGAGCGCCACGCCGATCCCGAGGCCCGCGAGCGGCGCCTCGCCGCGCGGGTTGACCGCGAGTCCCATGATCGCGTACATCAGCAGGAACGTTCCGAGCGCCTCGGCGATCAGGCCGAGCCACACCGAGCCGTTGTTGAGCACCGCGCCGTTGATCGCGGTCGCGCCGTAGTTGACGCCGTTGCCGACGTCGTTGAACAGCAGCAGCACGACGAGCGCGCCGAGGATCCCACCGACGCACTGGCAGATCACGTAGACGACCGCGTTGGGCGTCGAGATCTTTCTGATCGACCACAGCGCGAACGTGACGGCCGGGTTGAAGTGCGCGCCCGAAGTCCCGCCGAGCGCGTAGATCAGCACCGCGAGGATGAAGGCGTGCGTGAGTGCCAGCCCTGCGAGGTCGAAGCCGCCGGCCGAGGCGACCGAGATGAATCCGCAGATGAAGAAGACGAGCAGGAACGTGCCGACCAGCTCGGCATAGAACGCAGGCAGGCCGCGCGGCTCCGGCTCCTCTACGACGACGAACTCCACACTGCTCATGGGTCCTCCTGAAGACGGTGACGGAGACGCCGGGCGGGGTCTCCAGCTCTCGGGGTACGACGGCGAGGGACCTTCTCCTGCGGCGTGGCGTCGCGCAACCCGCCGAGCGACGGTCGTCCGCGCGCGCGTCACCCCACCGAACGGCGGGGGTCCGGCGGGGTGCCGCTTACGCGCGGACGATCCCGCTCGCGTCGCCGGCGAGCCCGAGCGACGGCAGCGTCACGCGGCCCGCGTCGGCGGTCACCGCGCCGATGCGCGCTGCGCCCCGGTGGCGAGCACTCAGTTGCGCGACAGCCGCGTCGGCGGCGTCCGCCGGCACGATCGCGACGAGCCCGCAGCCCATGTTGAAGACCTTCTGCATCTCCGCGGCATCGACGCTTCCACAGCGCGCGATCAGCTCGAACACCGGTGTGACCGGCAACGGCCGGTCAATCTCGTAGCCGACGCCGGTCCCCAGCCGCAGCAGGTTCAGCACCCCGCCGCCGGTGATGTGCGCGAGCCCGTGGACCGGCACGTCCGAGCGCAGCAGCTCCAGTACCGCGCGCACGTAGAGCACGGTCGGCTCCAGCAGCACGTCCGCGATCGACGCGCCGCCGAGCTCGTCGGGGCGGTCGTCGAACGACAGTCCGCCGTCCTCCAGCAGCGCGCGGCGCGCAAGCGTGAGTCCGTTCGAGTGCACGCCGCTCGACGGCAGGCCGATCAGCGCATCGCCGGGTGCGATCGCCTCGCCGGTGACGATCGCGTCGAGTGCGACCGTGCCGAAGCACGCGCCGGTGAGGTCGAAGCCGTGCGGCGACGGATGGCCCTTGATCAGCTCGGGAAGCTGGGCGAGCTCGCCGCCGGGGATCTCGACGCCCGCCTCCTCGGCGCCGCGCTTCAGACCCAGTGCGATGTCGCGCAGCACGCCCGGGTCGGCCTGCTCGACGGCGAGGTAGTCGAGCACCGCGAGCGGCTCGGCGCCGACGCAGATGACGTCGTTGACGTTCATTGCGATGCAGTCGATCCCGACGGTGTCGTAGCGGCCCGTCTGCTCGGCGACGATCACCTTGGAGCCGACGCCGTCGGCACACACGGCGATCCCGAGGTTCGGCGCCACGCGCAGCACGTTGGCGTAGTGGCCAGAGCCCAGCACGGACGCTGACGGCCGCCCCGGGTCGATCGTCTTCAGCACCTCGACGAGCGCGCGCACGCCCGCGTCGGCCTCGGCGATGTCGACGCCGGCGGCTGCGTAGGAGTCGGTCACGGAGGGATTGTCGCGGATGCGGCGGCGCGGCGACCGTCCGGGCGGTGGACGATGGTCGCTACGTGTGCTTGCCGTGCATCCGGGCCTGCACCGGCTCCTCGCCGGTCCCGCCGTAGTCGGCGAACAGCTCGGCCGGCGACATCTCGAGCGCCTCGATCAGCCGCAGCAGCGTCGTGGCGCGCAGGTCCTTCGTGCCGCGCTCGATCGTGCCGACGTGGTTGGGATGCATTCCCGCACGCTGGCCGATGGCCTCCTGTGAGAGGTCGCGGGCGCGTCGCGCCTTGCGCAGCGCGCGCCCCAGCGCGACCAAGCGAGGATCAGGATCCGGCATGAGCTGAGGACCCTGACCAACCGGTTGGCAGGTCACCAGCGACGATTATGGTGGAAAATCCCACTATTGAGTTGGATTTTTGGCTATAGTCGCCACTGAGACGGTGTACGGCAGGGGATCCTCTTCAGCCGCTCCACGTCTCGCTCCGCTTCGTCGCGCCGTCCCCCACACCACGACGAAGCGGACCAGGGCGCTCCGGCCGTCCCCCTCGGTCGGAGCGCTCCTTGTGCGCGGACCTCAGGCTGCGAGTGCGCCATGTGAGCTGCGCGCCGGGCCGCGTAGCTGCGCGGCGAATGCGGCGAGCGCCGGCGGATCGGCCGCCAGGGTGCGCAGTGCGCGGCGCGTCAGCAGTTCGTGTGCGCGGCCGGCTGCCCCCGGCGCCGCCGGGTGCGCGGCCGCGTCGAGCAGCACCGCGTCGCAGCGTGCGACGAGCCCGTCGACGCGGTCGGCTGGGGGATCGTCAAGCAACACGTCGGGCAGCGCGTCGGCGGGGCGGCCGCTCGCCTCCAGCGCCGCGAGCGCCAATGGCGCCAGCGCGTCGCGTTCTCCGGGCGGCGCGAGCAGCACAAGCGTCGCGTCGTCCTGCGCCGACAGCGTCGCGGCCCAGGTGCGCAGGACCGGCTGCCACGTCTGCGGACGCTCCCAGTCCGGGGCGTACAGCACCGCCGTCCCGCGCGCATCGAGCTGCGGCGGCACGACCGCCCGCGCCCACCGCGGCGGCGCCGCATGCGCCAGCTCGGCGAGCCGTCGCGCGGCGATGTCGGCGGCGTGGTCCCAGCTCATCCGCTCGGCGGCGCGGCGTGCGTGCGCCCCGCGCTCGGCGCGGCCCGCCGGTCCCGCCGCGGCGGCGCTGCGCAACGCGCGCGCCAGCTCGTCGGGATCGACCTCGAGCGCGCACGCCGGCCCGGCCGTCGGCCCCGCATACGTACGCGCCTCGAACGTCACGCGCCGTGAGCGCAGCGGCCAGCCGGCGTCCGGCGGGCAGAACTCGCCTGTCGGCCCGGCTGCGGTGTGGATCACCGGTACGCCGCACGCCATCGCCTCCAGCGCCGGCAGGCAGAAGCCCTCCGCGCGGTAGGGCAGCACGACGACGTCCGCGGCGCGGTAGAGCGCCGGCAGCTCGGCCGCCGGCAGGTCGTCAGTGAGGTACGTGACCGGCGCGACGTCAGCGCGCGCCGCGAGTGCGCGCACGTCGTCGCCCGCGGTCTGCCCCTTGTAGACACTCGCGACACCGAAGTCCTTGACCACCAGTCGCACGTCGTCGTCGGGTCCGAAGGCGCGCGCCCAGGCGGCGAGCAGCACGTCGATTCCCTTGCGCCAGATCGTCCCGCCGACGAACAGGAAGGTGACCGATCGCGTCCGTCCGCTCGCCCCGTCGTGCAGCTCCCGTACCGGGCCGTGCGGCGAGAAGCGCTCGAGGTCGACGCCGTTCGGGACCACGTCGACGATGCCCGGCGGCATCCCGCTCGCGACGTAGCCGTCGCGGACGTAGGCGCTCGGAACCCACACACGGTCGACGCGCTCACGCACCTGATGGACCCACGCGCGCGGCGGCGCTCCGACCTCCCACGGCAGGATCGCGATCGTCGGCCCCTCGCTGCCGGGCGCGAAGTCGGGCGGCCAGCAATGCGTGATCGTGGGACCGGGAAGCGGGAGTTGGCCGCTGCGCGGCAGCCGCGGCACGACCTCGTAGCCGCGCGCTTCGAGCCCAGCGCGGAGCCCGTCGTTCACATGCGCGAGCGAGTGCACGCCGCCGTGCTCGCCGCGCACGACGAGCTGGGGCCAGCTTTCGGCGGGCTCGCGCGGGCTGTCGTGTTCGGGGGACATCGGTCTCCCCCCGGTGATCGGCGCCTCAGCGCGCGCGCTTGAGCCGCCGCGCCACCAGCGCGGCGAGCCCGAGCCGGTAGGCGGCGTAGGGCGCCAGCGAGCGGTCGCGCTCGACCTGCTTGATCAGCCACGTGGAGGCGAGCGTCGAGGCGAACGAGGCGGCGGTCCCCAGCGCGAACGCGGCATGCACGTCCCGCGGCAGTCCGCGTCTCCACAGCCGCCAGCCCTTCAAGCCGGTCGCGGCGAGGATCAGCGGCAGCGCCGCGTGGCGCGAGAGCACGTTCGCGTCCTCGCGCGTGAAGCGCCGCCAGCGCGCGGCGGCGAGCGTCGCGCCGTTGCGCGAGACGCCCGGTACGAGCGCGCACGCCTGCCCGATGCCGAGTGCGAGTCCGTCGCGCCAGTCGGCCGCCTCGCGTGCGCGCTGCTGTGGCATGCGGTCGGCGGCCGCCATCGCGAGCGCGCCGATGGCCAGTCCGGCGGCGGTCGTCGCCGGCGTGCCGAGGCGTCGCTCGATCGGCCGCTCGAACAAGAATGCGAGTGCGCCGGCCGGCGCGAACGACAGCACGAGCAGCGTGAGCCGCCGGCGGTCGAGCCCGCGCGCCGTCTCGTTGACCTCCGCGCGCAGGCCGATCAGCAGGGCCGCGGCGGTGCCGGCATGCAGCGCCACCTCGAACGCCTTGCGCAGCTCGCCGTCGAGCTCGCGGTAGCGCCAACCGGCAAGCCATGGCACGAGTGCGATATGGCCGGAGGAAGAGATCGGCAGCAGCTCGGCGGGGCCGTGCAGCACGCCGAGCGCGAGCGCCTCGCGCAGCGGCAGCGCGCGCTCGCTCACGCGGCGACGCGGCCGGCGGCGCGGTTGCGGCGCCAGCGCACGACGGCGTAGACGACGCCCACGACGATCAGCGCCGCAAACGCGTAGTCCAGGTAATGCAGGCGGTTCTTCCAGTCCTCCCAGTTCGCGCCGGCCTCCTTGCCGATGAACGTGAGCGCGAAGACCCACGGCAGCGAGCCGAGGAACGTGAAGATCGAGAAGCGCAGGAAGTTCATCCGCGCCACGCCCGCCGGCAGCGAGATGAACGTGCGGATGATCGGCATCATGCGCGTGAAGAAGACGGTCGCCTCGCCGTGGCGGGCGAACCAGCGGTCGGCGGTCGCGAGGTGCTTCGGCGAGATGTGCAGCTTGCTGCCGTGGCGCTCGACCAGCTCGATGCGGCCGAAGTAGCCGACGCCGTACGCGATCCACGAGCCGACGAGGTTGGCGGTGGTGCCGACGAGCGTCGCGACGATCAGCGAGTAATGGCCTCTGGCGACGTTGAAGCCGGTGAACAGCATCGTCGCCTCCGACGGGATCGGGATGCACGCGCTCTCGAGCGTCATCAGGATGAAGACGCCGGCAAGGCCGATCTTGTCGATGAGGTCGGTCGCGAAGTTCGCGAGCGACTCGGTGATCGAGGCGAGGACGAGCATCGGCGAAGCGTAACGACCGGTCGCCCCCGGCCGCGCACGCTGCGCCGCCGCTAGGGTTCCCCGCGCCGCGGCGGCCCTTCCCATGCGCGTCTGGATCGACCTCACCAACTCCCCGCACGTGCTCGTCATGCGGCCTGTGATCGACGTGCTGCGCGCCGACGGCCACGACGTGCACGTGACCGCGCGGGACTTCGCGCAGACGCTCGCGCTGTGCGACCGCTTCGGTATCGAGCACACGGCGATCGGCCAGCACCGCGGCGGGCGGCTTGCGGCCAAGGGGCTCGGCCTCGTGCAGCGCTCCGGCGCGCTCGTGCGCTGGGCGCGCCGGCACGGCCCGTTCGAGCTCGCGCTCGGCCACGGCTCCAACGACGTGACGGTCGCCGCCGCGCTGCTGCGGATCCCCTGCAGCACAACGTTCGACTACGAGTGGGCGACCGTGCAGCACACGGTCAACTGCCGGCTGGCGCAGGCGGTCGTCGTGCCGGAGGCGATCCCGCCGGAGCGGCTCGCGCGCTACGGCGCGACGAAGAAGCTGCACCGCTACCCGGGCCTGAAGGAGGAGTACTACCTCGCGGACTTCGAGCCGGACGCGGCGGTGCTCGACGAGCTGTCGCTCGACGCCGCGCAGCCGATCGTCGTCGTGCGCACGCCGCCGGCTGTGTCCCTGTACCACCGCTTCGAGCACGACACGTTCGGCGCGGTGCTGGCGCGGCTGCGCGACGAGGGCGTCCAGGCGGTCGTGCTGCCGCGCACCCCCGAGCAGCGTGCCGAGCTGAGCGCCGCCGGCGGCTTCACGATCCCCGAGCGCGCGATCGACGCGCAATCGCTGATCGCCTACGCGGATCTCGTCATCAGCGCCGGCGGCACGATGAACCGCGAGGCCGTCGCGCTCGGCACTCCGGTCTTCTCGTCCTTCGAGGGGAGACTCGGCGCGGTCGACGAGCAACTGATCGCCGAAGGCCGCCTGAAGCTGCTGCGCGACCCGGCCGACGTCGTCGTCGCCAAGCGCTCCGCGGCCGCGCAGTCCGCCGACCGCATCCGCCGCGACCCCCGCGACTTCACACGGCTGCTCGTATCCCCTGTATCCAGGTGACCTCGAGCAGCTCGACGGGCGCGTCGACGAAGTCGAGCGCGCAGCCGTCGCGGTCTGAGATCTCGACCAGCATCACGTCCGCGAATGCGGCGCTGACTACCGTGCCCTCGACGCCGGCGGGCCATCTCCCGATTGGTGCGAGGAAGCGCACCACGTCGTTCTCCTCGACCTCCCGTCTCTTGCCGTCCATCAGATCACCTCCTCTTCTTGATGTATGCAGTCACGAGTCGAGGCCGATCGCCAACGTAGCGCAGCTGCCAACCGGTCGTGACGAGGACGACACGCTTGTCGTGGATTCCGACGCCGCGGACTGGGACCAACACCTGACAGCGCAAGCCATGAGGCGTGAACCCGACATACGTCACCGGCTGCGTCATGAGGCCACTCCTGATCTCCGTGGCGAGGTGATCGACGTGGCGGTGCGTGATGCCGAGCGCTTGCGCGAAGACGTGCGCTTTGTGGCCGCCCTCGTCGTGCTCCAGCACCAGCGAGTACGTCTCCAGCTTGTGATGCACGCCGACCGCCTCCGCGCCGCGCGGAAGCGGCTCTCCAACCCGAGGTGGCCACCACATGGGCCGGAGCGTCCGGCCGAGCCCCGCAACGGCTCTACGCGCGTTTGTGACGAAATCGCGGTGCAGTGGCGGCAATCCCACCCCGCGCCGTAGACTCTGCGCAATGCGCCGGTGGTACCGCTCCGGGGCGTTTCCGGTCCATCGCCACTCCCTCGTGCAGTTGCTCGTGGACGGTGGGCTCGTCGCCCTCGCGTACGTGCTCGCGTTCGAGCTGCGCTTCGACAACGGCATCCCCCGCCGCTACGACCTGCTGCGCGATCACACGATCCTGTGGGTCGTCCCGCTGTGCATCGCCGTGTTCGCCGCCTTCGGCCTCTACCAGCGCCTGTGGACCTACGTCGGCCAGCGCGACTACGAGGCGCTGGTGCGCGCCGTGCTGGTCTCAGCAGTCCTCGTCGTCGGCTTGATCGCGGTCGGGCACCCGGTGCAGGTGCCGGCGCGCAACGGCGTCGACCTTGCCGTCGGGATGCCGACCGGCGTCGCCGCGATGTGGGTGCTGCTGACGTTCTTCCTCACCGCCGGGGCGCGCTTCCTCACCCACCTCGCGTTCGAGGGCCGCGCGCGCGGCTTCCGCTCCGCGAAGGGCGCACGCACCGTGCTGATCATCGGCGGCGGCGATGGCGGCCGCCTGGTCGTCCGCGAGCTGGTGCGCAACCCCGATCTCGGGCTGCGTCCCGTCGGCTTCCTCGACGACGACCCGCGCAAGCGCGGCATGAAGGACGAGCACCACCTCAGAGTGCTCGGTACGACGTCCGATGAGGACCTCAGACGCGTGCTTGACAGCGCCACGCCGGACGAGGTGATCGTCGCAATCCCGTCCGCCCCCGGCACGCTGCGCGGCCGCGTCGTCGCCGCCTGCCGCCCGCGCGGGATCCCGGTCCGCACGCTGCCGACCGTCTTCGAGCTGCTGCAGGACGGCACGACCGGCAACGGCGGCATCAGAGTCATGCGCCAGCTGCGCGAGCTGCAGGTCGAGGACGTGCTCGGCCGCGAGCCGGTGCGGATGGAGCTCGACCGCGTCGGCGCGTACCTGTCCGGCCAGGTCGTGCTCGTGACCGGCGCCGGCGGCTCGATCGGCAGCGAGCTGTGCCGCCAGATCGCGCGCGTCGGTCCCCGCAAGCTGGTGCTCGTCGACCACGCCGAGGACAACCTGTTCGAGATCCTGCGCGAGCTGGAGGACGAGCGTCACGTGCGCACCGCCATCCCCGTGCTGGCGGACTGCAAGGAGGAGGAGCGCATGCGGGAGGTGCTCGCCGAGCACCGTCCGGCGGTCGTCTTCCACGCCGCCGCCTACAAGCACGTCGGGATGATGGAGCTGAACCCCGTCGAGGCGGTCCGCAACAACGCGCTTGCGACGCGGCTCGTCGCGCGCATCGCCGGCGAGCTCGGCGTCAGAACCTTCGTGCTGGTCTCGACCGACAAGGCGGTCTCGCCCGCGACCGTGATGGGCGCCTCGAAGGCACTTGCCGAGTGGGCCGTCGAAGCGGCGGCCGAAAGCCATCCCGGCACGCGCTTCGCGACCGTGCGCTTCGGCAACGTGCTCGGCTCGTCCGGCTCGGTCGTGCCGATCTTCCGCCGCCAGATCGCCGCCGGCGGTCCCGTCACCGTCACCGACGCGCGCATGCAGCGCTACTTCATGACGATTCCGGAGGCGGTGCAGCTGATCATCCGCTCCGGCTCGCTCAGCGAGCGCTCGGGCGAGGTGTTCGTGCTGGAGATGGGCGAGCCCGTGCAGATCGTCGAGCTGGCGAAGGCGATGATCCGCCTGTCGGGCCTCGAGCCCGACAAGGACATCGCGATCGAGGTCGTCGGCGCGAAGCCGGGCGAGAAGCTGCACGAGGAGCTGTTCAACCCGTACGAGCGCCCGCAGCCGACGCCGGCCGAGAAGATTCTGCGCGCCGACCGGCCGCGCCTCGACCCCGACTGGGTCAAGCGCACGTTCGACCAGATCAACCTGTTCGTGTTGGAGGACGACGCGGCCGCGCTGGCCGCGAAGGTGAGCGAACTGTCGGCCGTGCGGATGGCGTCCGATCCCGCCCGCCCTCGCGTCGCCGGTCCGGCCGCCGGAGTACCCTCGTCGGACTCGTAGCCCGCTCGGCTTCCCCTGGCCGTGATCTTCGCCGCCTTCTCCATCCACAGCTTCGTCGACAAGGTCGGCGCCTACGTCGGCTTCGCCGCGGCGATCGGGCTCGCGCTGTTCGCGCTGCTGCTGTTCGCGCAGGCGCGCGAGCTGAAGCGGCTGCGCGAGTGGGGCGCCCAGGCGCACGACCGCATCGGCGAGCTGGAGAGACGCCTCGCGGCGGCGCTTGAGCTGGCACGCCGTGCCAGCAGCTCGCAGCGCACGATGGCGCCTCAGACCGCCGCCCCGCGCCCTGCTGGCGCGCCGCGTCCCGGTGCGCCAGCGGTGCGGCCGGTCGGCGCGAGCACCGCGCCGGGCCCCAGAGGTCCCGTTCCCGCGCGCACGAGCTCGCCGACGCGTCTGCCGCTGCTGCCGGCCGCGCCCGCGCGCGTTGCCGGCGCCGCGCTCGGCTCCGCGACGGTGCTGGTCCCGCTGCCGAAGCATCCGCCCGGTGCGGCGCCTGCCGCCTCGCCGGTGACGAGCGCGCCGGTCGCGGCGCCGGCGACGCCGGCGCCGAACGCCCCGCCCGTCGCTCCGCCGACGGCGACTGCCGTGCCTGCGGGTGCAGCGGCGACGTCCGCCGGCGCGGCGCCAGCTCCCGCGACGGTCGCTGCGCAGGCGCCTGCTCGCCCGGCTGTCGCGCCGCCTTCGCCGCCGCCGACGGTGGCGTCCCCGTCGGCGACGAACGGGCACAGCGACACGTTCCCGCCTGTATCGCGCCCGGCGCCGGCACGTCCCACCGGCGGCGCACGCCCGCCGGCACGCGGCGGCGCGCGCCCTGGCCCCGCCCGTCCCGCAGCCCGCCAGCCGGCCGCGGCGCCGCTGCGCGCCCGCAGCACGCCGAGCGCGACGGTTCGCACCGCGCCCACCGCCGGCGGTGACGCCTCGCGCGGCGGTCGGCGCCGCCTCCTGCTCGTCGGGTTGGTGCTCGTCGCCATCGCCGCAGTCGCCGTGATCGCGCTGGCGAGCAAGGGATCGAACACGCCATCGCAGACCGCCGCCGCGACGGGCGGCACGCCGGCGGGCCAGACGACGCGCCCCACGCGATCGACGCCGGCCGCCGCGCCAGCGCACAACAGGATCACCGTGGCGGTCCTCAACGGCACCACCACGGCCGGGCTGGCCAGCAGAGTCGCCGCGACGCTCACCGGTAACGGCTTCCGGCAGGGGCCCGTCACGAACGCCTCCGACCAGCAGCGCTCGGTGACGGTCGTCTCCTACTTCGGCGGCCATGAGGCCGAGGCGCGTGAGGTCGCCAAGACGTTGAACGTGCCGTCCGACGCGGTCCAGCCGATCGACCCCGATACCGAGGCGGCATGTGCGCAGGGCGGCGCCTGCACCGTGCCCGTCGTCGTGACGGTCGGCGCCGACCTCCAGTGACCCCGCCCTTCCTCGACCTCCCGCAGCGCAGCGCCAAGCCGCGCGAGCGGGGGATCACGCACGTGCTCGACAGCGGCCTGTCGGTCGCGGAGGTCGAGTCGCTGATCGAGGTCGCCGGTGCGGCCGTCGACCTCGTCAAGCTCGGCTGGGGGACCGCCGTCGTCACGGAGAACCTCGACGCGAAGCTCGCCTGTTACCGCGCGCACGGAATCCCCGTCGTGCTCGGCGGCACGCTCACCGAGCTGGCGATCGCGCAGGACAGAGTCGACGAGCTGGTCGCCTGGCTGCGCGAGCTCGGCCTGACGTACGTCGAGATCTCCGACGGCGCGATCGAGTTGCCGCACGAGCGCAAGCTCGCGCTGATCGAGCGGCTCGCGGCCGACGGCTTCACGGTCCTGTCGGAGGTCGGCAGCAAGGACGCGGCCCACATCATGGCGCCGTACGTGTGGGTCGAGCAGATCGAGTCGGAGCTTGCGGCCGGCGCGTGGAAGGTGATCGCCGAGGCGCGCGAGACCGGCACCGCCGGCATCTATCGCGCCGATGGCGAGGTGCGCATGGGCTTGATCGACGAGATCGCGCACGCGATCCCTATCGAGCGGCTGCTGTTCGAGGCGCCCCGGAAGGACCAGCAGGTGTGGTTTCTGCAGCGCTTCGGCCACGAGGTCAACCTCGGCAACATCGCTCCGCGCGACGTGCTGTCGCTTGAGACGCTGCGGCTCGGGTTGCGGGCGGACACCGTCGCGCCGTCGCCGTCGCATGCCGGTCGGGCGGTCGCCGCCTCCGAGGAGCGCGCGCCGCGGTGATCCTGCTCGCCCGCCACGGCGAGACCGACGACAACGTCCCGCCGTTGCGCTTCCAGGGGCAGCGCGACACGCCGCTCAACGAGCGCGGCCGCGCGCAGGCGCGCGAGCTGGCCGAGCGGGTCGCCGCGCACGACCCACCGATCGCGTCGCTGTGGTCGAGCGACCTCTCCCGCGCGCGTGAGACGGCCGAGATCGTCGGCGCGCGGATCGGCCTCGAGCCGCGCCTCGACGCGCGCCTGCGCGAGGGCTGGCGCGGCGAGTGGGAGGGCTTCCTGTTCGACGAGATCGCCGCGCGCGACCCGGAGCGCTACGCGGCTTGGCGCGCGCCGAACGCCGAGCTCGGCTTCCACTTCCCCGGCGGCGAGACGCTCGCGCAGCAGCAGGCGCGCGTGCTCGAAGCGCTCGCGGAGATCCGTGCCGGGGGCGTGGTGCCGGCCCTGGTCGTCTGCCACGGCGGCTCGATCCGCACCGTGCTGTGCGCCCGCGACCCGCGCGGCCTCGCCGCCTTCCACACGTTCGAGGTGCCGAACGTTGCGCTCGTCCCGGTCGAGGAGGCGGCGCTGCGATGACGCGTCTCGCTCGCGTCGCGTTCGCCGCGCTCGTGCTCGCGAGCTTGGGCGCGTTCGTCGTCACGCAGAAGCTCAAGAGCTCGCCGCCGCTGGTCGTGCGCCCGCACATCTTCAGCGTCTTCTCGCCCACGCCCCATGCGCGCGTGACGAGAGCGCGGATCTCGTTCTGGATCGTCAATGGCGACGACGTGAGCGTCTCGATCGTCGACGGCGAGGGACGCATCGTGCGGCGGCTCGCCGACGGCCGCCACCTGCCGGCGCACAGGCGGCTCGTGCTGTGGTGGAACGGCCGCCGCGACGACGGGACGGTCGCGCCGGATGGCTCCTACCGCGTCCGCGTCGCCCTGATCCACCAGGGCCGCACGATCGATCTCGCGCAGCCGATCGGCGTCGACACGCGTCCACCGCGACCGCTCGTGACCGACGTCACGCCGCACGCCGGGGACGGCCCGGCGTTCCTGCCGCAGCACGGCGTGCGGGCGGTGACGATCCACCTGAGCGGGCTCGAGGGCCGCAGCGCCCGCGTGCTGATCTACCGCACCGACGTCACGCCGCCGCAACGTGTCGGCGAGCTGAGCGCGCCGTTCGGTGCGCGGAGCGTGAGATGGGACGGCACGCTGCACGGACAGCCGGCGCTTCCGGGGACGTATCTGCTGGGCGTGCTCGTCGCCGACCGCTCGGGCAACGTCGGGACGTTCCCGCAGCGGCTGCCGGACGCGCCGTCCCGTGCCGGCGCCGGCGGAGTCGCTGCCGGCGGGGCGCCGCTGCCCGGCCACGCCGGCGTGACGATCCGCCGCCTGGCGGCCGCACCGCCGTTCGCGCCGGTCGACGCCGGCAAGGTCGCGGTCGTGCTCGTCGACGCGCGCGGCAAGCCCTACGCGTGGGCGCTGCGCCGGCTCGGCGATTCACGGGTCGTGGCGCACGGCAGCGGCCGCGGCGCGCGTCTGCGCGTGCGCGCGCCGGCCGGCCAGTCGGGGCTGTACGAGCTGACGCTTGCGACGCAGCCCGGCGGCGGTCGCGGGCACGCGCACCGCGGCCGGCACCGCCACGCGCAGCGCGCACCCACCGGCCCGACGTACCGCACGACCGTCCCGCTCGTCGTGCGCACGACACGGCCGCGCGCGGTGCTGGTTGTGCTGCCGGCGCTCACGTGGCAGGGCCGCAACGCGGTCGACGATGACGGCGACGGCATGCCGAACCTGCTTGACGCCGGCCCGCGCGCGAGCGCCCTGCTGACGCGCCCGTTCGCGCACGGCATGCCCGCGGACGTCGCGCAGGGCGAGGCGCCGCTGCTGCGCTTCCTCGACGGCAACCTCTACCGCTATGACCTCACGACCGACGCGGCGCTTGCGGCCGGCTCCGGCCCGCCGCTCGGGACGCACCGCGGCGTCGTGTTGGCAGGCGACCCGCGTTGGGTCACGCCGCAGCTCGCCGCCAAGCTGCGCCGCTGGGTGCACGACGGCGGGCACGTGTGGTCGCCCGGCGTCGACGCACTGCGCCGCAGCGTGCAGCTCAACGGCGGCGAGCTGCGCCGTCCGAGCGCGCCGCAGCCGACCGACGCGCTCGGCGGACGCCCGCGCCAGCCGCTCGCACACGCGCAGGCGGGCGCGCCGGCGACGATCACGACGTACGCGGAGGGCACGCTCGGCCTGTTCGAGGACACGAGCGGCGCATTCCCCGGCTACACGACGTACGAGACGCTCGCGGGCGTGATTCCCGGCGCAAGACTCGACGGCCAGGCCGGCGCCGAGGCGAACGTGCCGGTGATCGCCGCCTGGCGGCTCGGCAACGGCTTCGCGATCCACACGGGCCTGCCGGAGCTGATCGCGAAAGCGCAGGCCGGCGATCCGGATGCGGACGCGCTGGTGCGCCGCATCTGGACGCTCCTTTCTCACTGATCAGTTCAGCGACGGATCCAGTGGCATGCGCGCGACGAGCGCGAAGGTGCCGCCCTTGCGCGTCAGCACGCGGCTCCACAACGCCTCAGGATCAGACGCGAACAGCTCGTCGGGGCGCGGCGTCTCGGTGATCCAGTCTTCGCGCTCCAGCTCCTCGTCGAGCTGACCCGGGCCCCAGCCGGCGTGGCCGGCGAACACGCGGGTGCGCTTCGTCACGGCCGCCGAGTCGGCGAGGTCGAGCTGCGCCGACAGGAAGCCGACGTCGTCGCTGATCATCAGCCCGGCAGCGCCGGGGTCGGTGAAGGCGGCGAGCACGATGACCGCGGTCGGCTGCACCGGACCGCCGACGTAGATCGGCTCGTCCGCGTCGACCAGCTCCTCCAGCTCGGGGGCGCTCTCGCCGACCGTCACGTCGGCCGGCCGGTTCAGCACCAGCCCCATCGCGCCCTCCTCGTTGTGCTCGGCGATCAGCACGACGGTCCGCGCGAAGTTCGGATCCTCCAGCACCGGCGAGGCCAGCAGCAGCTTTCCCTTCAGCGACTCCACATGCCCATTGTGGCAGCGGCGGTCCAGCGCCCGCCCGCCCCGGCGGGTACCGTCCCGCCGGCATGCACGGCCTCCTCCAGCGGCTGCTGAAGACGACCGCGGCCTACCAGGTCGGCGACGTCGTCTCAAAGGTCTTCGCCGTCCTGCTGCTGCCGATCTACACGCGGCACGTCAGCGAGTCGCAGTACGGCGTCGCCGAGCTGCTGATGACCGGGATCATCCTGCTCAGCATCCTGATCCGCCTCGGCATCGGCGAGGCGCTCGTGCGCTACCACTACGCCGACGAGGACCAGCAGCGCCGTGACGCGCTCGCACGTCGCGCGACCGGCTTCCTGCTCGTCGCCACGACGCTCGCCGCGATCCCGCTCGCGCTGTTCGCAGCGCCGCTTTCCAGACTCGTGCTCACCCATGAGGACGCCGCCGTCTTCCGCGTCGCCGTGCTGGGTCTGTGGGCCTTCACCAACCTCGAGCTGGCCTACGCGCTGCTGCGCGTCGACGAGCGCGCGCGGGCGTACGCTGTCGCCTCCGTCAGCAACGTGCTGCTGACGATCGCGCTGACCGTCTACCTGGTGGTCGCGCGCGGTCAAGAGGCGCGTGGCCTGCTGCTCGGCAACTACGCCGCCTCCACGGTGATCCTGCTCGGCCTGTGGGTCTCGATGGCGCACCGCCTCATGCCGCGCCGCGGCGGCGCATCGCATCCGAGACTGCACCGCCTCACCCACCTGCTGCGCTTCGGGCTGCCGACGGTCCCCGCCGACGCGTCGGTCTACGCGCTCAACCTCGTCGACCGCTGGTACCTGTTCCACCGCTACGGCGCCGCGACCGCCGGCGTCTACTCGATCGCCGTCAAGCTCGCCGGCGTCACCGCGTTCGTCGCGCGCGCGTTCCAGTACTCCTGGCCGCCGCTCGCCTACTCGATCAAGGACGACGACGAGGCGGCCCGCTTCTACGCGTTCGTCGCGACCTACTACCTGTTCGTTACCGGCTGGCTCGTCGCCGGGCTGCTGCTGCTCGGCCGCTGGTTCACCAGACTGCTCGCGGCGCCCGCCTATTTCGGCGCCCACACCGCGCTGCCATGGCTGGCGCTCGGCTGGTCGCTGTACGGCCTGTTCGTGATCTTCGTCGTGATCGCGGGCCGCGCCGAGGTGACGACGCGCAACTTCCCGGCTGCCGCCGTCGGCCTCGCCGTCAACGTGGGGTTGCTGATCGTCCTCACGCCGTCACTCGGGATCGCCGGCGCCGGCCTCGCGCTCGCCGGCGCCTACGTCGCGATGCTCGTCGCGATGCGGCTGCTGACGCGCCGCCTCTTCCACGTCGCGTTCGAGTGGCGGCGGATCGCGCAGCTCGCGCTCGTGCTCGGCGGCCTCTCCGGCGCCGGCGAGCTGCTGCTCCCCACGCAAGGCGCCGCCGGCTTCGTCAGCCGCGCGCTGCTCGTGCTGGCGCTGCCCGCGATCCTCGCGCTCACCGGCTTCTTCCGTCCCGAGGAGCGCGCCCTTCTGCGCACGCTGCTCGCGCGCCTGCGCCGCGCCGGCCGCGCCGATCCGGCCGGCACGCCCGCACCAGGCGGCTGACCGCCGAGCGCGATCCGTACGTTTCCCGGACGGCGCGGCGCCCGTGCGGGCGTACGGTCGCCTCATGGCCCGACATGCGATGCCGAGCGCCGACGCCGCCTGGCTGCGGATGGATCGCCCCGAGAATTTGATGGTCATCACGAGCGTGCTGTGGTTCGACAGACCGCTCGCGCTCGCGCCCCTGCGCACCATCCTGAGCAAGCGGCTGGTCGAGCGCTTCCCCCGCTTCGCACAGCGTGTCGTCGACGACGGCGCGCTCGGTGGCGTCCACTGGGAGGACGACCCGTCGTTCGACCTCGACCTGCACCTCCACCACGTCGCGCTGCCGCAGCCGGGCGGCCGCGCGGAGCTGCAGGCGCTGGTCGCCGACCTGATGGCGCGTCCGCTCGACCGCAGCAAGCCGCTGTGGCACACGTGGGTCGTCGACGGCTACGAGCACGGCGGCGCGCTCGTCACGCGCATGCACCACTGCATCGCCGACGGGATCGCGCTCGCGCGCGTGATGCTGTCGCTCACCGACGCCGTCCCCGCCGCTCCCGTGCCCGCGCCGATCGATCTGAGCGACCACGACCGCGAGCGCAGCCTGTTCCGACGCACGGCCGGACCGCTCGCCCCTGCGCTCGGCGCCGGCCGCGCCGTCGCCGGCGCGCTCGCCCACGAGAGCGTCGAGACGCTGCGCCACCCGTCCCACGCCGGCGAGCTCGCGCGCGGAGCGGCCGGGGTCGCGAAGGCGCTCGCGAAGGAGCTGGCGACGCCCGCCGATCCGCGCGGCCCGCTGCGCGGCGACCTGCGCCCCGGGGAGCGCGTCGCCTGGTGCAGCCCCGTCCCGCTCGCGGACGTCAGACGCATCGCGCGCGCCCACGACGCGACCGTCAACGACGTGCTCGTCGCTGCCGTCGTCGGCGGATTGCGCAGGTGGATGCTCGGGCAACGGGCGATCGAGAAGGAGATCCACGCGATGGTCCCGTTCAACCTGCGCCCGCTCGATCAGCCGCTGCCGCGTGAGCTGGGCAACCGCTTCGGCCTCGTGCTGCTCGCGCTGCCGCTGCTGGAGGCGGATCCGGGCGCGCGACTGCACGAGACGCACCGTCGCATGCAGGCGATCAAGGACTCGCCGGAGGGTCCCGTCTCCTACGGCGTGCTCGGCGCGATGGGCCTCTCACCGCCGGCGGTCGAGGCACAGCTGATCGACCTCTTCTCTGCAAAGGCCTCGCTCGTGCTGACGAACGTGCCCGGCCCGAGAGCGCCCGTCTACCTCGCCGGGACGCAGTTGCGCGGCGTGCTCGTGTGGGCGCCGTGCGCCGGCAGCGTCTCAACGAGCGTCTCGATCTTCAGCTACGACGGGCAGGTGACGATCGGGTTCATGGTCGACGCGGGTCTCATACCGGTGCCGGAGGAGATCGTCGCCGCGGTCGACGAGGAGTTGGCGGCGCTGCTGCCGCCGGTGCGCGCATGAGCCACGAGACGCTCGCGCGACTCTTCCTGCGCGCCGCCGCGCGCCAGCCGGATGCGGTCGCGTTGCGGCGCGCGGGCGCCCCCGACGTCACCTACGGCGAGCTGGGCCGTGCGGCACGCGAGCTGGCGCTCGGTCTCGCCTCGATCGGGATCGAGCCGCGCGACCGCGTCGCGCTGCTGGCCGACACCCGCCCCGAGTGGACGCTCGCGGACGCCGGCATCGCCGTCGCCGGCGCGACGACCGTGCCCGTCTACCACACGAACTCGCCCGAGGAGTGCCGGTACGTGCTCGCGCACAGCGGCGCGCGGGCGATCCTCTGCGAGGACGCGCGGGATCGTGCGAAGGTCGAGCAGATCCGCGGCGAGTGCCCGGCGCTCGAGCACGTGATCGACATGACCGCCGCCGCTCGCGGCGACGACGGCGTTCTCTCGGTCGCGGAGCTGCGCGCGCAAGGCGCCGCGCGCGACGCGGCGGAGCTCGACGCGCGTCTGTCCGGCGTGGGGTCCGATGACCCGGCGACGATCGTCTACACGTCCGGCACGACCGGCCCGCCGAAAGGCTGCGTGCTGACGCACCGCAACTGGCTGGCGGCGGTCGGGATGTACGCCGAGCAGGTCCCGTTCGGCGAGCGGCCGGTCGTCTTCCTGTTCCTGCCGCTTGCGCACTCGCTCGCGCGCGTCGCCCAGCTCGTGACGCTCGACATCGGCGGCACGATCGCGTTCTGGAGCGGCGACGCGCGCCGCGTCATGGACGACGTCGCGGCGCTGCGCCCGACGCACCTGCCGGTCGTCCCGCGCATCCTCGAGAAGATCCACGCGCGCGTGCTCGACGAGGTCGAGGCCGGCGGCGCGATGCAGCAGCGCGCCTTCGGCGCCGCGCTCGCGCTCGGCCGCCGCCGTGCGGCCGCACGCCGCCGCGCCGCCGCCGGGGCGCGCACGCCGCCGGCGCTGATCGCCGCCCACGCGCTCGCCGACCGGCTCGTGCTCGCGAGAGTCCGCGAGATCTTCGGCGACCGGCTGGAGCAGCTGCTGGTCGGCGCCGCGCCGGTCGGCCCCGAGGTGCTCGCCTTCTTCGAGGCCTGCGGCGTGACCGTGCTGGAGGGCTACGGGCTGACGGAGACGTGCGCCGCCGCGACGCTCAACGTCCCGGACGCGATCCGGCTCGGCACCGCCGGTCGGCCGCTGCCGGGCGTCGAGGTGCGGATCGCCGGCGACGGAGAGGTGCTGCTGCGCGGGCCGAACGTCTTCCCCGGCTACTACGAGAACGAGACCGCCACGCGCGAGGCGCTCGACGCCGGCGGGTGGCTGCGCACCGGCGATCTCGGCACGCTCGACGACGGGGGCTTCCTGCGCATCACCGGCCGCACGAAGGACCTCATCATCACCTCCAGCGGCAAGAACGTGACGCCGTCGAACCTGGAGGCGGCGCTGCGCGAGGTGCGCTGGGTCTCACAAGCGGTCGCGTTCGGCGATCGCCGGCCCTACCTCGTCGCGCTGCTCACACTCGACCCGGACGAGCTGAGGGCGCTCGCCGAGCGCGTCGGCCACGCGAACGGCGCCGACGCCGCGTCGCTTGCCGCCGACCCGCGCGTGCGCGAGTTGCTCGACGCGGAGGTGGAGGCGGTGAACGCGCGCTTCGCACGCATCGAGCAGATCAAGCGCTTCGGCGTCCTCGACCACGACCTCTCGCAGGCAGCCGGCGAGCTGACGCCGACGCTGAAGCTCAAGCGCAACGTCGTCTACGACCGCTACGCGGACGACTTCGCGCGGCTGTACGAGGCGCCGTGATCGCTTTCGCGCTGCGGTCAGCGCGAGCGCAGACCTGCGCGCGACGTCACAAGCGCGTCCCGCGATTCCAGTCCGCCGCCGCCTCGCGCAGCCCCTCGCCGCGCTCGGGATGCAGCGTCGCGCGCACGTGCTGCCAGTAGCGCGCGGAGTCGTGGCCTGGCAGCACGTTCGCCGCCAGCGCGCGCAGCGCGTACGTCCACGCGGTCAGCCAGCGCACGATCAGCGCTGACAGCGCCGAGTGGTGCTTGCGCATGTAGCGGTCGCGGTTGCGCGACAGCTCGACGATCCGCCGCGTCGGGACGCTGCCGGTCGAGAGCTGCTCGTGATGGATCGCCGCCGCCTGCGGCACGTACAGCACCGTCCAGCCGGCGTCGCGCAGGCGCTTGCAGAAGTCGACCTCGTCGGAGTAGACGAAGAACGCCGGATCCATCCAGCCGATCCGCTGCGCCGCCTCGCGCCGCACGAGCAGCGCCGCCGACTGCGCCCAGTCGACCTCGCGCACCGCCTCGCCCGTGCTCTCGACGGTCAGCCAGCGGTGCAGGAACAGCGCGCCCGCGAGCGCCGTCGACGGTGTGGGGAAGCGCCACGCCGACGCCTGCTGGCGGCCGTCGGGACGCAGCAGCTTCGCGCCCGCGGCGCCGACCTGGGGATGCTCGACGGCGGCCGCGTGCAGCGCCGCGGTCGCGCCCGGCAGCAGCTCCGAGTCCTCGTTCAGCAGCAGGCACCAGCGGCCGCGCGCGCGCTGCATCAGCGCGCTGTCGTTCTCCGCCTTGCCGCGCCGCTGCTCGCGGCGGATCAGCTCCGTCACGACCGGGTGCGCCTTCGCCATCCCGACCGAGCCGTCACGCGACGCGTTGTCGAGCACGAGCACCTCGGTCTCGAACGGCAGGCTCGCCTGCTCGCGCGCGATCGCGTCGAGGCAGCGCTCGAGCAGCACACGCTGCTCGGTGTTGACGATGCAGTAGGAGACCTCGACGCTCATGGTTCGACCCCGCCCGCGCGGGAAGACGGCGGGCCGGTCCGGGATCATGCCGCAGATGCCCGCCTCACCGCTCAGCGTGCAGCTCGTCGACCCCTCGGCCTTCACGCCGCCGTACGACCATGCGCTGGCGGGCGCGCTCGCGCGGGCGGGCGTCCGCGTCGAGCTGGTGACGAGCCGCTTCGCCTACGGCGACGTGCCGCGCGCGGAGGGCTACGTGGTCGACGAGCGCTTCTACCGCTGGGCGCCGGGCGCGGCCGGCTCGTCGCTGCGGCGCGCGGCGAAGCTGGCGCAGCATGTGCCGGACATGCTGCGCTACCGCCGGCACGCGCGCACAGCCGACGTCGTGCACTTCCAGTGGCTGACGGTGCAGCCGCTGGACGTCCACCTCCTGCCAACCCGAGCGCCGCTCGTCCTCACCGCCCACGACGTGCTGCCGCGCGAGCCGCGGCCCGGTCAGCTCGATGCGCAGCGGCGCCTGTACGAGCGCGTCGACGCGGTCGTCGTGCACTCCGAGCACGGCGCGTCGCGACTGCGCGACGAGCTGGGGATCGACCCGGCGCGCGTGCACGTGATCCCGCACGGCGCGTTCACGCACTTCGACGGGACCGCGCCGCTCCCGCCTGACCTCGCTGCCGTGAAGAAGCCGGTCGTCCTCTGCTTCGGCCTCATGCGCCCGTACAAGGGGATCGACCTGCTGCTGGAGGCGTGGCGCGGGATCGCGGGCGCAGAGCTGTGGATCGTCGGCCTGCCGAAGATGGACACGGCGCCGCTGCGCGCTGCCGCCCCGCCCGGCGTGCGCTTTGTCGAGCGCTTCGTCGCCGACGCGGAGCTGCCGGCCTTCTTCCGCCGCGCCGACCTCGTCGTGCTGCCCTACCGCGAGATCGACCAGTCGGGTGTGCTGTACACGGCGCTCGGCTTCGGCAAGCCGCTGCTGCTGAGCGCGGTCGGCGGCTTCCCTGAGGTCGCCGCGACCGGCGCGGCCGAGCTGGTGCCGCCCGGCGACCCGGCCGCTCTGCACGCCGCGCTCACGCGCCTGCTCGCCGACCCCGCCGCGCGCGAGCGGCTCAGCGCCGCCGCGCGCGAAGCAGCGGCCGGTCCGTACTCCTGGGACGCGATCGCCACGCGGCACCGCGCGCTCTACGAGACGCTGCGACGCTGACGCGGCGGCGTCACCCGTCCCAGAAGCCCTCGTGAATCAGCTCGCCGTCGCTCTCGTGATGCGGGCCGATCACGACGTATGACATCCCCTCGGGGCCGGCCTCGAACTGGCGCGTGACGTTCGGGGCGAGGCGGATCGCGTCGAGCGCGCGGATGTCACAGACGTCGTTGTCGATCTTCACGCGCCCGCCGCCGGAGATGATCACCGCCACCTCCTCGGCCTCGTCGTGCTTGTGCGCGAAGCCCTGCCGTCTGTTGGGACGCAGCACGTGGTAGGCGACGCCGGTTCTCTCTGCCTCCAGTGCCCGTCCGGCGAAGTGCGCCTCGCCGATCTCGGCGTAGCCGAATCTCGGCGCCGAGTCGTCGACCGACGCCAGGTTCTTGATCGTGTAGTTCATGCGGGCGAGGCTACCCCGCTGCCGCGCCGCGACTCGTCGGGCCGACCGTCAGAATCCCCCGCCGTGCTCGTCGTCGCGATCGTCTTCTGGGTCTGCGCGGTCCTGATCGTCTACACGCAGCTCGGCTACGGCCTGCTGCTGGCGCTGCTGGCGCAGGTGCGGCGTGCGTCTACGCCCGCCATGTCCCCCGCCGACGCCGCCCTCCCGTCCGTCTCCCTCATCGTCGCGGCCTACCAGGAGGAGGCGGTGATCGCGGAGAAGGTCGCGAACGTGCGCGCGCTCGACTACCCGGCGGACAAGCTGGAGCTGATCGTCGCCTGCGACGGCTCGCCCGACGCGACCCCGCAGCGCGCGCGCGAGGCCGGCGCCGACACAGTGCTGGAGCTGCCGCGCGGCGGCAAGATCCGTGCGCAGGACGCGGGCGTGCGCGCGGCGCGCGGCGAGATCGTCGCCTTCTCCGACGCGAACGCGTTCTGGGCGCCCGACGCGCTGCGCCGCCTCGCCGCTCCGTTCACAGCCGACCAGAGAGTCGGTTACGTCTGCGGGAACGTCTCGTTCGTCAACGACGATGGCGGCACGAACCAGGAGGGGCTCTACTGGCGCTACGAGATGGCGCTGCGCGCACGCGAGTCGCGCTTGGCGTCCGTCACCGGCGGCAACGGCGCGATCTACGCGACGCGCAGAGCGTCCTACATCGAGGTCGACCCGATCATGGGCCACGACCTGTCGTTCCCGTTCAACATGGTCAAGCGCGGATGGAAGGCGCTCTACGCGCCTGACGCGCGCGCCACCGAGAAGATGGTCCCGAGCATCGAGGGCGAGTTCGCGCGCAAGCGCCGCATGATGGGTCACGGCTGGCCGATCGTCCTCAAAGGCGGCCTGCTGTCGCCGAAGGGCTACGGCCCGCTCTACGCGCTGATGATCTTCTCGCACCGCGTGCTGCGCTACGCCATGCCGTTCCTGCACCTGCTTGCACTCCTCGCCAACTCGCTGCTGCTGACGACGGGTGCGGTGTACGTCGTGACGATGGCGCTGCAGTGCGCGCTCGTCGGCGCGGCCGTGCTGGCGCGCTGGGTGCGCTGGCGGGGCTTCCTCGTCGCGCGCTACTACGTGCTGACGCAGGCCGCTCTCGCGGCGGGGCTGCTCGACTGGTTGCGCCACGGGACCGAGGCCGGCTGGTCGCCGGCGGAGGGCACGCGGTGACGCGCGTCGTCAAGCGTGCGCTCGACCTGCTGATCGGCGGCGCCGCTGCGCTGCTGACCGCTCCGCTCGTCGCGCTCGCCGCGCTGCTAATCCGGCTCGAGTCGCCGGGCCATCCGATCTACCGCCAGACGCGCGTCGGTCGTGACGGCAGACCGTTCGAGATCTGCAAGCTGCGCACGATGGTGCGCGGCGCCGAGTTCACCGGCGCCGGGCTCGCGATCCAAGAGGGCGACGACCGCATCACGCGCGTCGGCGCGTTCCTGCGCCGCACGTCGCTCGACGAGCTGCCGAACCTGTGGAACGTGGTGCGCGGGGAGATGTCGATCGTCGGTCCGCGCCCGACCATCCAGCTCCAGGTCGATCAGTACACCGAACGTCAGCGCGGACGCCTGAAGGTCAAGCCGGGCATCACCGGCTGGGCGCAGGTGAACGGGCGCGCGTCGCTGCCCTGGAGCGAGCGGATCGAGCTGGACCTCTGGTACGTCGAGCACTGCTCGCTCGCGCTCGACCTGAAGATCCTTGCGAGGACGGTGAAGATCCTCGTCAAGGGCGACGGCCTCTACAAGGGCGAGACGGGAGGATGGGGCAAGTGAGCGCACCCGCACGCAAGGCCGTCCTCCTGACCGGCGTCGGCAAGCGCTACGACATTGTCTCCGCGTTCGCGCAGCACACGACCGTGATCGCGGCCGACCCGAGCCCGCTCGCGCCGGCGCAGTACGCCGCCCACCACCGCGTCGCGCCGCCGCGCATCGACGACCCCGAGTACGTCCCGTTCCTCGCGGACGTCTGCAAGCAGCACGACGTCGGCGCCATCGTCCCGCTCACCGATCTCGACATCGAGGTGCTGGCGCAGGCGCGCGCGGACGGCGTCCTGCCCGCCTTCACGCCCGACCCCGAGATCGCGCGCGCGACGTACGACAAGTACGAGACGCATCACCTGCTGCTGAAGCACGGCCTGCCCTCACCGCCGACCGTGCTGCCCGGCGAGCAGGTCGACTCCTACCCCGTGATGGTGAAGCCGCGGCGCGGCTCCGGCGCCCGCTCGATCCATCTCGCGCACGACGCCGAGGAAGCCGCCTTCTTCGTCAAGTACGTGCAGGAGCCGACGATGGTGCAGCGCGCGATGGACGGCCCGGAGTTCAGCGTCGACACGCTCTCCGACCTCGACGGCCGCTGCCTCAACGCGATCCCGCGCACGATGCTGGAGTCGCGCGGCGGCGAGTCGATCAAGGGCGCGCCGCTCGCCGACCGCGAACTGGTCGAGCTCGGCCGCCGTGTCGTCGAGGCGCTCGGCGTGCGCGGACCGTGCACGGTGCAGGCGTTCCGCGACAGACAGATCGGCCTCGGCATCACCGACGTCAACACGCGCTTCGGCGGCGCCTTCCCCGCCCCGATGTACGCCGCGCTGCCCGGCCGCACCTATCCGGAGCTGATCGTGCGGATGGCGAGCGGCGAGCGCGTCGAGCCGCACGTCGGCGAGTACGTCGCCGGCCGCCACTTCACGCGCTACTACTGGCAGCTCGAGCTGGACGAGCAGCTCCGCCCGACCGGCCGCGACATCGTGACCCCGCCGGGCCCGCCGCCGCCGCGCGCGTAGCGCGGCCCCGGTCAGCGCCGCGTCAGCACCCTCACCGCGAGCGGGTGCGAGACGCCGGCTGCGTTGAGCGCGTCGGCGGGCGTCGACGCCGTCAGGCGGTAGATGCCTGGCCGGGCGAGTCGCGTGCTCAGCGCGATGCCGCCCGAAGCGTCGGTCGTTACGGCGAGCGTGCGCACGCGCCGCCACGCGTGCGGCGAGACGCGCCACTCGACCAGCACGCGCACGCGTGCCTTCGGGGGCGACGTCGCGCCCGACAGCCGGAGCGTCGCGCCGGCGCGCAGGCGCGAGCGCGCCGCCGTCAGCCGGACACCGGCGCGCACCTGCGTGGACACCCCCTGCGACACCAACTCGCCGCCGCTCGGCAGTGTTGCTACTGCGCGCAGCGGACCGTTCACGAGCAGCGTCGGTGCCGCGCTCCAGATCCCGTCGGCGCCCGACCGCGTCTCGGCGACCGCCCGCCACACGCCGTCTGTGCCCTGCTGCTCCACGCGCACCGGCACGCCGGCCGGGCGCCGCCCGCTCCCCAGCGCGAGCCGGCCGCTCAGCGGCCACGGCGCCTGTTCGATCGGCGCGCCGACCGGCGAGAGCGTCAGCAGGTCGCGCGGCGCCGGAAGCAGCGCGGCGACCGCGCGGCGGATCCGCGGCAGCAGCGCGTACAGCGCGCCACCGGGGCAGTCGGTGGAGTCCGCGTCGCGGTGGCCGACGATGCGCTGGAAGCGCACGAGCGCGCCGCGCCGCCAGCGGTTGTCGCGCGGATCGGTGCCAAGTGAGCGCTCCACCACGCCGCCCTGCGCCGGCACGCCCGCGAGCGACAGCTTCCACGCCAGCACGCGCTCAAGCGCGCGCAGCGCAACCGGCGGCGGTGGCGCGGCCGCGTAGCTGCCGATCATCGCGACACCGGTCGAGACGGTGTTCCAGCCGCCCGCCTGCGCGCCGATCACCGGCTGCTCGACGCCGCCTGCACGACCCTCGAAGATCGTCCCGTAGCGGTCGATCAGTGCGTCGTAACCGATGTCGTTCCAGCCGTTGCCATCGCGGTGGAAGAGGCAGATGCCGAGCACGATCGCGGCCGACTGGCGCGGGGAGTAGGAGGACAGCGACTCGGTGTGGTGCACGATCGCGAAGTCGACGCGTCCGTAGCGCGCCTGGACGCGCGGCCTGCACACGCCGTGGGGGTCCCACGCGCTGCGCGGCACGATCGCCGGTCCTCCGCCCACCGCGGAGCGCGCGGCGGCGATCGTCGCGGCCGGCGCTCGTCCCACCGCCACCGCATGCACGCGCAGCCCGCGCACCGCTTGCGCGCCGCGCAGCTCCACGGCGATCGCGCCCCCGCTCCACACCGGCTCGCCCGGCACCACCCGCACCCAGCGGCTCCAGCGCCCGCTCGCCAGGCGAGCCCGCAACGCCACGCGCGCGCCGGCGCCGCCGCGCCACTGCGCGCCGACGAGCGAGAAGCCGCCGGCGGCGTGCAGCGGCGGCGTGTGCCAGCGCGCTCCGCCCGCCGCGCCTCGCAGCTGCACGGCCAGCGTCAGCGCGCGCGGTGCCGGCGTGGCGCCACCCGCCGCCTGCGCCGCCGCTGCCGGTGCGACCCCTGCAAGCAGCAGGACCGGCAGCAGCAGGGCGGCGGCGCGGTGCACCCGTCGGCTCGTTCCCGGCATCGCCCTCCGCAACACGCCGGAGCGTACGGGAGAGCGGTGCCGGCGGCTCAGCGGCGCCCGCTGATGAAGCCGATGGCCGAGCCCGTCACCGTGTTGGTCCCGCCGGCTTCGCCCGGGAACGTGAGCGTGAAGCTGCAGTCCAGCAGCGTGCGCCCGTGCGGTCGCGCCTGTCCCTTGCTCGTCACGGTCGTGTCGGTTTCTTCAGACACCACGTTGCCTTCCGCGTCGCGCACGGTGAAGGTCGTCGGTCCGAGCGAGACGGGGATCAGCACGTGGTGGCTGTTGAGGTCGTGGGCGGGCGTGAATTCGCCGTTGCCGTTGGAGATCGCTTCGAACGTTCCGGCCGGCCCGCAGTCGATCGTGATCGGCGTCGCGTTCGGGGCGTTGACCGGCGCGGCGCCCGCGGCGCCGGTGCTCAGCGCCGCGCCCGCCAGCGCGAGCGCGAGGCTTGTGGCAAGGCGACGAACGGTGGTGCGCATGCGGCTCCTCCTGGTTCGTTGATGGCGGCCGTCGGCGGTGTCGTTCCCCGTGCCCCGACGGCTGGCTTTCCGGTGCTTTATGCCGCCGCCCGCACCGCGGCATGCGCACGCCGTCAGCTCGGTGACGCGGGCGTCTACGCGCTCGCGCTGCGGGATCGCGCGCGAGCAGCGCGTCTACGCGCCGCTCTTCTGCGTGCGGAACTCGCCGTGCGCGTGGCCCAGCACGCGTCGACGAACGCGGCGATCTCGCGCGTCAGCCGCTCCGGCCTCGTGCGCAGCTCGACGATCGAGTCGGCGTTCAGCAGCCGCCCGTTCGGCAGCTCGTCGGCGAGCATGCCGGCGTCGGAGAAGGGGTGCACCGGGTCGCGCGGATGGCCGATCACGAGCGCCGGCGCCTCGAACGTGCGCCGCTCGCTGCGGTGGGGCGCAATCCGTCCGAAGAACAGTCCCTGCAGCACCGCTCCGCTCGGGCCCGGGTCTTGCGAGGCCGCGTCGAGCAGGATCTCCGCGACGAGCGGCAGCGGACGCCGCGGCACACGACGCGCGACCTGCGCGACGACCTTCGTCACCGGCTCGCCGAACGTCAACGCGACGAGCAGCGGCGTGAACGCAATTGCCGCACCCAGCAATGCGTTGTCGAGCACCGGCATCTCCAGCAGCATGCCGCGCACGCGCTCCGGCGCCGCGGAGGCGACCTCGAGCGTGACGTTCGCCCCGAGCGACGTGCCGCCGATCACCGCCTGATCGATTTCCAGCTCGTCGAGCAGCGCGATCGTCTGGCGCCCGAACGTCGCCATCGAGTAGCGCCACATGTCGCGCGGGCGATCCGATCTGCCGTGACCGAGCGGGTCCACCAGGATCACGCGCTCCCCGCGCTCGGCGAGCGCGCGCGCGAGCGGCTCCTGCATCCGCTGCGACAGCAGCAGCCCGGGCAGCAGCACCGTCGCACGCGGTCCCTCCCCGTAGACCGTGTAGGCGATCCGCTGGCCCTCGTGCGTGAACGACGGCATCGTACGTTCGAGGGTACCGCGCCCCCGCGGCGCCGGGGACAGCACGTCGCACCGGCGAATACGTCAAGCTCAGCGTCCCCCGCCGCGCCCTCCTCCATGAAGCCAGTCGCTTCAAGCAGATCAACGACCGCGTCGGGCCCGCGCTGGCCTGACTACGCGGGTTTCGTCCCCGCCACCACGAACCCGAGGATCGCGGCGTAGAAGCGCCCGCGCTCCTGCGCCTCGTCGATCGCGTCCCACCAGCCGATCAGCTCCTCGGTCGTGAACGAGCCGGCCGCGATTGCGGCGTCGAGGTGCCCGGACAGCACCCAGCCGAAGAAGTCGAACGGGATCTCGACCGCGTGCGGGATCGTCACGACGTCGAGGAAGCCGGCGTCTCGCAGCAGCCGCGGCAAGGTGCGGCCGACCATGCCGTTGGCGACGCCGTCGCTGTAGCTGCGCACGATCCGGCGCGTCAGCTCGAGGTCGGCGCCGTCGATCGCGAACGTGTCCCAGTCGAGCTCGAACAGCACGAGGCGGCCGGCCGGGCGCAGCACGCGCGCGAGCTCGCCGACGAGCTGCGCCGGCTCGCCTTGCACGTGCATCAGCAGGCGCTCGGCGCGGCAGCGGTCGATCGACGCGTCCGGCAGCTCGAGCGCGTGCGCGTCGCCGACCTGGAAGCTGACCGGCAGGTTGCGACCGTTCGCGCGACGCGTGGCCTCGGCAATCACAAGCGGCGAGGCGTCGATCCCCAGCACATGCCCGTTCGGCCCCACGCGTCGTGCGATCGTGCACACGTCGTCGCCGGCGCCGCAGCCGACTTCGAGCACGCGCTGCCCGCGGTGCAGCCGCAGTTGGTCGAGCATCAGCGGCTTGAGCGCGCGCACCGCCGGCAGTTGGTTGCCGGCGTCGAAGAAGCGCAGCGCAAAGCCGGGATCCGTCGCGGGCGGTGCGAGCGGGATGTCCTCGGCGTCGAACGCGCTCATGCCAGCCACTCCGCGATCAGCCGCCCTACGAGCGGCCCTTGGTCCTCTTGCAGGAAGTGACCGGCGTCCGGGATCACGTGCGCGACCTCGGTCCCGATCGCGGCGGCGAAGCGCTGGCCGGTTCTCAAGGGGATGATCGGGTCGCTGTCGGCCCACAGCACGAGCTTCGGCCGCGGGTCGTCCGCGAGCGTTTCGAGCACGCGCTGACCCTCCGCCGCACCCGGCGCATCGGGCGTGCGCGGGATCATCAGCGGGAAGGCGCGTGCGCCTGCCTTGGACGAGCCGTCGGCGTAGGGCGCCTCGTAAGCGGCGATCACGTCGTCGCCCGGGTCGCGGTGGCAGCCGCCGCGCACGAGCATGCCGATCGGCAGGTCCTCGGTGCGCTCGACGAAGTCGCGGAACATCGTCCACGCGTCGCTCATTCTCTGGTGGCCGGTGAAGAGGCCGGTGTCCATTACGACGATGCGGTCGATCCGTTCCGGCTGCTCGACGGCGACGCGCAGGCCGATCGGTCCGCCCCAGTCGTGCACGACGATCGTCGCGCCGCGCAGGTCCAGCCGCTCGACGAGATCGGCCAGCAGGGCGGTGTGGCGGTCGTACGAGTACCACGCGAGGTCGGCCGGTTTGTCGGAACGGCCGAAGCCGGCGTGGTCGGGCGCGATGCAGCGGAAGCCGGCGTCGCGCAGCGGCGGGATCGCGTGGCGCCACAGGTAGGACCACGTCGGCTCGCCGTGCACGAGCAGCACCGGCGGCCCGTCGCCCTCGTCGAGGTGCGCGAGGCGCAGCCCGTCCAGCTCGCGCCACTGCGGCGGGTACGGGAAGTCCGGCAGGTCGGCGAAGCGCTCGTCCGGCGCTCGCAACGCCTCCGTCATGGCGTCAGCCCCTCTCGCTCTGAACGGCGCCGTTCAATGCGCCTATGACGAAGTGAAGCGCATATGCGAGCGTCTGTGCGACATCAGGCGCGACGGCGATGTTCGGATCGTGACGGTGTACGGCCGGTGTGAGACGGGCGTTCCCCGGGCACCGCGGGATAACCTGCCCACCGTCTGCCGCCCCCACATCCCGCGACCACAGAGCGTCCCATGGCCACGACCGAGTCACAGACCAGCACGCAGATCGACGATCGCACCGCCGTCGACACGATCCGCACCCTCGCGATGGACGCGGTGCAGAAGGCCAACAGCGGCCATCCCGGGATGCCGATGGGGATGGCGCCCGTCGCCTACCTGCTGTTCAAGGAGGTCATGCGGCACAACCCGCGCGACCCGCACTGGCCGGACCGCGACCGCTTCGTGCTCTCCGCCGGCCATGGCTCGATGCTGCTCTACGCGGCGCTGCACCTGTCGGGCTACGACGTGACGCTCGACGACATCAAGGCGTTTCGCCAGTGGGAGTCGCGCACGCCGGGCCACCCGGAGGTGCACCACACGCCGGGCGTGGAGACGACGACCGGGCCGCTCGGCCAGGGCTTCGCGAACGCGGTCGGGATGGCGCTCGCCGAGCGCTTCCTGCGCGAGCACTTCGGCGACGAGGTGATGGACCACCGCATCTTCGGGATCTGCTCCGACGGCGACCTGATGGAGGGCGTGAGCGCGGAGGCCGCGTCGATCGCCGGCCACCTCGGGCTGGGCCGGCTCGTCTTCCTCTACGACGACAACCACATCTCGATCGACGGCGACACCGCGCTGTCGTTCGACACCGAGGACGTCGAGGCGCGCTTCCGCGCCTATGGCTGGCACACCCAGCACGTCGACGACGCGAACGATCTCGATGCGCTGCGCGCCGCGATCGCCAAGGCGGTTGCTGAGGACGAGCGACCGTCGCTGATCCGCGTGCGCTCGACGATCGCCTACGGCGCGCCGACGAAGGCGGGCACCGCCGGCGCCCACGGCGCGCCGCTCGGCGAGGACGAGGTGCGCGCGACGAAGGAGGCGTACGGGTGGGACCCGGACAAGCACTTCTTCGTGCCGGACGGCGTCTACGAGCACTTCGGCACGATCGAGCGCGGCGCGGAGGCGCAGCGCGAGTGGGAGCACCGCTTCCGTGCCTGGCAGGACGCGAACCCGCAGCTCGCGAAGGAGTGGGACGCCGCCTGGGCCGGCCGCCCGCTCCCAGGGATCGGCGCGGCGCTGCCGACCTACGAGCCCGGCAAGTCGATCGCCACGCGCGCCGCTTCCGGCGAGGTGCTGCAGGCGATCGCGCCCTACCTGCCGACGATGGTCGGCGGCTCGGCCGACCTCAACGAGTCGGTCAAGACCGGCATCAAGGCGGACGACGCGTACAGCCGCGAGCGCGCCTGCCGCAACGTCTTCTGGGGCATCCGCGAGCACGCGATGGGCGCGGCGGTCAACGGCATGTGCCTGCATGGCGGGATCGTCAAGCCGTACGGCGCGACGTTCCTGCAGTTCGCCGACTACATGCGGCCGCCGATCCGCCTGTCGGCGCTGATGAACATTCCGGTCATGTGGATCTACTCGCATGACTCGGTCGCGCTCGGCGAGGACGGTCCGACGCACCAGCCGGTCGAGCATCTTGCGGCGCTGCGGGCGATTCCGGGGCTGACGGTGATCCGGCCCAGCGACGCGAACGAGACCGCGGTCGCGTGGCGCGTGATGATCGAGGAGATCGACGGCCCGTGCGTGCTCGTGCTCACGCGCCAGGGTCTGCCGGTGCTCGACCGCTCGGCCGACGGCGCCGGCGCCGCGGAGGAGCTCGTGCGCGGCGCGTACGTCGTGTCCGAGGACGCCGACGCGGACGCCACGATCGTCGGCACCGGCTCCGAGGTGTCGCTCGCGCTCGAGGCGCAGGCGCTGCTCGCCGGCGAGGGCGTCAAGACGCGCGTCGTCGCGATGCCGAGCTGGGAGCTGTTCGCCGCACAGGACCAGGCCTACCGCGACACGGTGCTGCCGCCCGGCCAGCCGAAGGTCTCGGTCGAGGCGGGGATCGCGATGGGCTGGTCGCAGTGGGTCGACGCGTCGGTCTCGATCGAGCGCTTCGGCGCCTCCGCGCCGGGCGAGCTCGTGATGCGCGAGCTCGGCATGACGCCCGAGCACGTGGCGGAGACGGTGCGCTCGCTCCTGTAGTGCCGCGCGCCGCCGCGCGTGGCGGCGGCGGCGCGCTCAGTGCAGCGTCTCGCCGCGCGCGAGCATCGCGACGAATCTGTCGATCCGCCGGGCGCGCGTCTCCGGTCGCTTCGCGTCCTGCACGCGGTAGAGGACCGCGTAGCGGTTGGCGCCTCTGAGCGTGGCGAAGAACGCGGCCGCGGCCGGGCTGGCGTCGAGCGCGGCCTGCAGGTCGGGCGGGACGGTCGCGCTGCGCTGCCCGTGGTAGGCGTCGTCCCAGCGCCCGTCGGCTCTCGCCGCCTCGACCTGCGCCAGCCCGGCGGGTCGCATGCGCCCGGCCGCGATCAACCGCTCGACATGCTCGGTGTTGATCTTCGACCAGCGGCTGCGCGCCTTGCGCGGCGTGAAGCGCTGCAGGAACCAGGTCGCGTCGAAGCCGCGCTTCTGCCCGTCGATCCAGCCGAAGCAGAGCGCGACGTCGAGCGCCTCCGCGTAGGTGACCGTCGCGATCCTGCTGTCCCGCTTCGCGATCTGCAGCCACACGCCGCTCGCGCGCGCGTGCTCGCGCTCCAGCCACGCCTCCCACGCGTCGGCGGACGCGAACGGCACGATCGGCAGCTCGTCGGGTCCCATCCGCGCGAGTCAAGCAGACGACCGCCGCGGCGCGCGAGCGGGGACCCGCCGTAGCGGGCCCCCGCTCGGCCACGGCCCGGGCCTGGAGGTTCCGGAGCCGTCGCTCGCGACGGGCGGGCGTGGAACGGAGATGCCCGCGGGACCCGGCCGCTCGATCCGGATCGCTGACGGATCGCGCGACTGGTGTAGGTAGGTCCGCTGCCCGCTCGCCAGCGCAGCGCCGCAGACGCTAGCCACGACCCGTTCGCGATGCGCCAGTTGCCGGTAAAGCTGGCACGCGCGCCGGTCCCACGCGCGCGCACGGGCACGGTAGGCTGGCGCCGTGAGCTCTGCGGGGGGCCCATCCGCCACGGAATCCGAGAGCCTGACCTCCGGCGGCTCCGCGCGCTCGCTGGCACGCACGGCCGTCGAGACGCCGCTCGAGCGCGCCCGCGAGTTGACGGCGCTCGACGAGGCAATCGCCGCGGCGCATGGCGCTGGCGGCGTCGTGCTGCTCGAGGGTGCGGGCGGGATCGGCAAGACGCTGTTGCTCTCGCACGCAATCCAGCGGGCGCAGGCGAGCGCGATGACGGTGCTGCGCGCGCGCGGCGGCGAGCTCGAGCGCCAGTTTCCGTTCGGGGTCGCGCTGCAGTTGTTCGAGCCCTACCTGTCGTCCGCTTCCGCACGGGAGCGCAGACGGGTGCTCGCCGGCGCGGCCGCGCATGCGGCGCCGCTGCTGTCCGGCGAGGTCGCCGGCGGCGAGAGCCGCGCCCCGGAGTTCTCCGTGCTGCACGGGCTGCACTGGGTCGTCGCGAACATCGCCGAGCGGCGGCCGCTGCTGCTGGCAGTCGACGACGCGCACTGCGCCGACGACGCGTCGCTGCAGGCGCTCTTGTTCATCGCGCAGCGGATCGAGGACCTGCCGCTCGCGATCGTGTTGACGGCCCGTCCGCGCCCGGCCGCGAGCGCCGGCAGCGGTGACGCGCTCAGTGCGCTGGCGACGCATCCGCTGACCCGTCGTTTCGAGCTCGGTCCGCTCAGCGAGCACGCGATCGCGACGATCGTGCGGCGGTCGCTGCCGGACGCCGACGAGGCCTTCTGCGCCGCCTGCGCGCGCACGACGAACGGCAACCCGTTCTTCCTGCGCGAGCTGCTCAACGAGCTCGCCGCCGACGGCGCGCAGCCGGTCGGACCGGAGCGCGTGCAGCAGGTCGAGGCGCTCGGACCGATGACGATCGCGCGTGCGGTCGACGCGCGCATCCGGCGACTCTCGTCCGGCGCGCCAACGCTCGCGCACGCGGTCGCGGTGCTCGGCGACGACGTCCCGCTCGCACATGCGGCGACGCTCGCCGACCTTGATGCGGTCGACGCCGCGACGGCCGCGGACGAGCTCGCCGGCGCCGACGTCCTGCGCGCCGCGCCGGAGCTCGGCTTCGTCCATCCGATCGTCCGTCAGGCGGTGTATCTCGGGATTCCGACGGCCGACCGCGGCCGGCTGCACCTCCTGGCCGCCAAGTTGCTGCGCGCCAGCGGCGCAGCCGACGCCGACGAGCGCGCCGCGGCGCATCTGCTGGAGACGCTGCCCGCGGGCGAGTCGTGGATCGTGCCGTGCTTGCACACTGCTGCCAGACGGACGCTCGCCGGCGGCGCGCCCGACACGGCCGCGCGCTACCTGTTGCGCGCGCTCGAAGAGGCGCCCCCGCAGGCCGAGCGCGCCGAGCTGCTCATCGACCTCGGCCGCGCCGAGGCGCTGGCGGGGCTGCCGAGCGCGGTCGAGCGGCTGCGCACCGCGGTTGCGCTGCTGGAGCAGCCGGCCGCGCGCGCTCGCGCGCTGGCCCAGCTCGGCCAGGCGCTCTACACGGCCGGCGACAACAGCGGCGCGGCGAGCGCGTTCGACGAGGGCCTGCGCACGCTCGATGGCGCCGACCCGGTGCTGGAGGAGCAGCTGACGGCCGGCTATCTCGGCGCCGCCCGGCTCGACTTCCGCACGCGCGAGACGGCGCAGACGCGCTTCCGCGATCTGCTTGCCGGTTCGACCGACGCAGCCACGCCCGCGCAGCGCGAGCTGTTGGCGCAGCGGGCGCTCGAGCATGCGATGCAGGGCAACGCGTCCGCCGAGGAGGTCGTCGCGCTGATCCGGCACGCGCACGCCGGCGGCGAGCTGCTGCGGGAGGCGACCGCCGACGGCGTGGCGTACGCCGGCTCAGTTGCGACGCTGCTGTTCTGCGACGCGCTCGATGAGGTCGAGCAGGCGACGAGCGCCGGCCTGGAAGACGCACGCCGGCGCGGATCGGTGATCGGCTTCGCCGTGATGTCGACGGTGCGCGGCGCGGCGCGCTACCTGCGCGGCGACATCACGAGCGCGCTCGGCGACCTCGAAGGCGGCCTCGAGCGCGTGCCGCTGATGGTGCTCGTGAGGCCGTTCGCGCAAGGCTGGATGGCGCTCGCGCACATCGACCGCGGGGAGCTGGAGCAGGCGCACGCGCTGGTCGGCGAGCCGGACGAAGAGCAGGACGCGCACTTCACCTACAACTGGGCGCTGTTCGCGCGCGGCCGCCTCGCGCTGGTGCGCGACGAGCCCGAGCGCGCGCTCGACCACCTGCTCGAGTGCGGGCGCCGCCAGCTCGCCGTTCCAGCGCCGAATCCGGGCGTGCTGCCGTGGCGCTCGGAGGCGGCGCTCGCCGCACACCGGCTCAATCGCACCGAGCAGGCGCGCTCGCTGGCGTTCGAGGAGCTGGAACTGGCGCGCGCCTTCGGCTCACCGCGCGCGCTCGGGACGGCGCTGCGCGCGGCGGGCCTGGTGGCGCCGGTCGGTGAGCAGCTGCGGCTGCTGGAGGAGGCGGTCGCGACGCTCGAGCGGTCGCCCGCCCAGCTTGAGCTCGCACGCGCGCGCGTCGCGCTCGGCGCCGCGCAACATGGAGCAGGGCTGCGCACGGCAGCGCGCGAGACGCTGCGCTTGAGTCTCGACGTCGCGCACCATGCGGGCGCCCAACGGCTCGCCGGGGTCGCCCGTGCCGCGCTCGTCGCGGCGGGCGCGCGCCCGCGCCGGCCGGCGGTGCGCGGCACCGACGCGCTGACGCCGAGCGAGCGGCGCGTGGCGGAGTTGGCGCAGCAGGGCCTGACGAACCGCGAGATCGCGCAGGCGCTGTTCGTCTCGACGAAGACGGTCGAGTTCCACCTGCGCAACGCGTACTTCAAGCTGCGCATCCGCTCGCGCGCGGAGTTGGGCGACGCGCTGCGCGCGAACGGGGACGATTCGTCAGGCGCGGCCGTAGACGGGGATCGCGGCGCCGCTGGTGGCGGCTCCTTCCTCTGAGCAGAGGAACGCGATCGTCGCCGCAAGCTGGGCCGGCGTGACCCACTTCGACCAGTCGGCGTTCGGCATCGCCGCGCGGTTCGCTGGCGTGTCGATCACGCTCGGCAGCAGCGCGTTGCAGCGCACGCCTTCGTCTCTGTACTCGACCGCGACCGCCTGCGCGAACGCGATGACGCCCGCCTTCGCGGTCACGTAGCCGGCCGCGCCGGGGAACGGCTGGAGGGCCGCGCGCGTGCCGACGCACACGACGGCGCCGCCGCCGGCAGCGACGAGATGGGGCAGCGCCGCGTGCGTGACGAGGTAGGTCGGGCGCAGGTTGAGCCGCAGCTGTGCCTCGAACGTCTCGATCGGCTCCTCGCCGACGCGGGCGCCCTGTGCGAAGCCGCCGACCAGGTTCACGACCGCCCGCAGCGGTGCGTCCGCCGCGCCGGCCGCCAGCGCGACCACGGCGCCGACCGCGTCGGGCTCGAACAGGTCGGCCTGCGCCAGCTCCAGCCGCTCGCGGCGCTGGACCCGCTCCAGCTCGCGCTCGGCGACCCACGGCACGACGACGCGCCAGCCGTCGTCGAGCAACCGCGCGACGACGGCAGCGCCGAGGCCGCCGGTGCCCCCGGTGACGAGCGCGGTGCGATCGGCTGACATGCGCCAACCGTACCGATCGCCTGTCCGCCCGCCTCCGACAAACCCCGCAAATTGCGGGCCGACGGCGGACCCGGCGGCGAGCCCGAGAAGGCCCGCTGACTAAGGTGTCCCGACCCCCATGGCGAAGGACACCGAGAAGCTCATCCGCCAGCTCTCGCTCATCAGCTACCTGATGGCCGAGCGGCGCCCCGTCACCGCACCGGAGATCCGCCGCGACGTCGAGGGCTACAGCGCGATGAACGAGGACGCGTTCGCGCGTCGCTTCTACGCCGACCGCTCCGAGCTGGAGGCGCTCGGCATCCAGCTCTCGGTCGACAAGCCGGTCGAGGGGCTCGCGGAACAGGAGAACTACTCGCTGCCGCCGGAGAACTTCCACCTGCCGGCGATCGAGTTCACCGACAGAGAGCTCGCCGGCCTGCAGACCGCGCTCTCCCTGCTCGACGGCGAGTTCGCCTACGCGGAGCCGCTGCGGCTCGCGCTCCAGCAGATCTCGTGGGGCCGCTCGAACCCGCTGCAGGCGCCCGAGCAGCGCTCGATCGCGCTCGGCATCACGGCGTCGGCCGGCGGCCATGACCTGTCGCAGCGGCTGGCGAAGATCGAGACGGCGATCTTCCGCCGCAAGACGATCGTCTTCGACTACTACACGATGCAGCGCGACGAGCTCGGCTCGCGCAAGGTCGACCCGTACCAGCTGCTGTTCCAGGGCGGCCAGTTCTACCTCGTCGGCCGCGCGCACGAGCGCGAGGACATCCGCGTCTTCCGTCTCTCGCGCATCCGCGGCAAGGTCGCCTACGCGTCGAAGGCCGAGCACGACTTCCAGCGTCCCGGGGACTTCGACCCGCGCGCGTACGCGAACCGCATCCAGTGGCAGTTCGGCGACCCGGTCGGCACGGCCGAGGTGCGGGTCGGCGAGAAGATCGGCTGGCAGATCGAGCGCCACTTCGGCCGCTACGGCGCGATGCATCCGGCGGACGACGGCTCGGGCGATCGGGTCTTCACGACCGAGTACGCGGACGCCCGTCAGCTCGTCGCGTGGGTGCTCGGGCTCGGCGAGCATGCCCGTCTCGTCAGTCCTCCCGAGCTGGTCGACGAGCTGGAGAAGCGGCTTGCGCTGCTGGCCGAGCGCCACGAGGGCGAGCTCGACCTGGCGCCGCCGGTCGCCGCGAGCGGCGCCGGCGGTGACGCCGCGGCGGAGGTCGAGTCGAACGGGAGCGGCCGCGCGCGCGAGGCCGCCGCGATCCGCCCCGAGCGCTTCGCGCGGCTCGTCACGCTCGCCTCGATCCTGATCCAGAACGGACGCCAGGGCCGCAAGATCCCCGCCGCCGACGTGCGCGAGGCGCTGCAGGTCTCCGAGCAGGAGCTGGAAGAGGACATCGGCGTGCTGAACGTCGTCAACTTCGGCGCCGGCTCCTACGTCCTGTACGCAGAGGTGCAGGACGACGGGATGATCGACGTCGATCCCGAGGCCTACGGCGACTCCTTCGCGCGCCCGGCGCGGCTGCTGCCGGTCGAGGCGAAGGCGCTGATCGCGGCGATCGACCTGATCGGCGAGCACATCCCGGAGGGCTCGCTGTCGTCGGTGCGCGAGAAGGTGGTCGCCGCACTCGGCGAAGACCCGATCCGCGAAGGCCTGCAGGTGGCGACCGCCGGCGGCGACGACTCGCAGGTCGCCGCGACCGTCTCGCGCGCGATCGCCACGCAACGCCTGCTGGCGATCGAGTACTTCAAGGAGAACGAGGGCGTGTTCTCCTCGCGGACGGTCGAGCCGTATGCGCTGATCAACGGGCGCGAGGGCTGGTACGTCGCCTCCTACGACCCGGCGAAGGAGGCGGTGCGGCACTTCCGCCTCGACCGCATCAAGTCCGCGACCGTCACCGACGAGTCGTTCGAGCCGCGGCCCGAGGTCGACCCGGCCGCCGACGTCGACGGCTGGCCGCGCACCGGCGAGGTGCCCGCCTCGCGCCGCGCGCGCTTGTGGATCTCGCCCGAGCGCGCGCGCTGGGCGCGCGAGGAGCGCACGGTCGTCGAGGAGCTCGAGGACGGCTCGGTGATCGTCGAGCTGAGCTTCGCCGGCGTCGCCTGGCTCGTGCGCGAGGTCTTGAAGGAGGCCGGCGACGCAGCCGTCCTCGAGCCCGAGGATGCCCGCGCGGCTGTGCGCGAGGCCGCCGCCCACCTCGCCGCGGCGTAGGCGTCGCGGCGACGGCGCGCGGGTACACGCGCGTCATCGAGCTGCTGCGGATCTACCTGCAGGACCATCTCGCGAGCGCGACCGGCGCCGTCGAGCTGGCGAAGCGCACGTACGGCTCCAACCGCGGGAGCGAGTTCGGTCCTGGCCTGGTTGCCGTGCAGGAGCAGTTGGCCGACGATCGCGCGGCGCTGCTCGACGTGATGCGCCGGCTCGACGTCGGCCCCGATCAGCTCAAAGTCGGTGCCGCGTGGGTTGCCGAGAAGGCCGGCCGGCTCAAGCTCAACGGCACGCTGCGCGGCTACTCGCCGCTGAGTCGCGTCGTCGAGCTGGAGGGTCTGGCGTTGCTGCTGCTCGGGCAGCGGCAGATGTGGGACACGCTCGCGCACGAGCTGTCCAGCGATCCGCGACTGGCCGGCTTCGACGCCGGCGGCCGCGTCGCGCGTTCCGACGAGGCGCTCGCGCGGGTTGCCGAGCTGCACCGCCGCGCGACCGCGCTCGCGTTCCCGCCGTCCATCGCACCATCGCCGCCGCCCGCCAGCTCGTCGGCCCCCGGGCCGCCGCCCGCGGTCTGACCGCCCGCTACGCTGACGCGCCGTGAGCCGTCGCGACCAGATCCGCATGACGGACGCCGAGCTGGCCGCATTTCTCGACGAGCAGCGCACGCTGATCCTCGCGACGGTCGGACGCGACGGCTGGCCGCACCTGATGCCGCTGTGGTTCACGGTGCGCGACGGCGAGCCGTGGGCGTGGACGTACGCGAGATCGCAGAAGGTCCGCAACCTCGAGCGCGACCCGCGCGCCACGTGGCAGGTCGAGGCGGGCACGTCGTACGAGCAGCTGCGCGGTGTGATGGTGAAGGCGCGGGTGGAGCTGGTGCGCGACACACCGGTTGTTGAGGCATTCGGCCTCGAACTGTTCGAGCGCTACACGGGCACGCGTCCGCTGCCCGAGCCGGTCGCCGTGATGGTGCGCGCTCAGGCGCCCAAGCGCGTCGCGCTCCGCATGGTCGCGACCGAGCCCCCGGTCACCTGGGACCACGGAAAGCTCGGCGGGGCCTACTGAGCGGCTCACGCCGCCGCGCTCTCGCGCCGCCACACGCGCCCGCTGCGCTCGTACTCGACGCCGCGCGCCAACGCGTCAGCGAAGTCTCTTCCGCGCTCGCGCTCGACGAGCCACAGCGCGAGGTCCATGCCGGCGGTGACGCCCTGCGCGGTGACGATGTCGCCGTCGTCCACGACCCGCTCGTCGATCACTTCGGCGCCGGTCTCGCGCAGGCGATCCAGCGCGAGCCGGTTGGTCGTCGCGGGCCGCCCGTCGAGCAGTCCGGCCGCCGCCAGCAGCAGCGCGCCCGTGCAGACGGACGCGACCGCGACGCCCTCCGCGTGCAGCCGCGCCAACGCCGCCGGGATCGCCCCGCGCTCGATCTCGGCGAGCACGCCGGTCGGGCTGCCGTCGAGCAGGCCGCCGCCGGGCACAAGCACAAGGTCAGGCCGCTCGGCGAGCGCCCGGTCGGGGACCAGGGTGGTGCCGAGCGCGGTCACGACGCGCTCCGCGCCATCGAGTGTCGTCAACGCGACGTCGAACGGCGCGCCGGCCCGCGCGGCATGGCGCAGCAGCTCGTTCGGGCCCAGCGCGTCGAGGTCGTCGAAGCCGTCGAAGATGAGGATGTCGATGTTCATGGCGACGATGCTCGCGCCACCTGCTCCTCGACGCCAGTGGCAGGAATGACATTGTCCGTATGATTTCGGCCATGGCGGTCCATCGGATTGCGGTGCTTGCCCTTGCCGACGTCGTCGCGTTCGATCTCGCGACGCCGTTCCAGCTGCTGCACCGCCACTACGAGCTGACGCTGTGCGCATCCGCGCGGGGTCCCGTTCCCACCACCAGCGGCTACCCGCTCATCGCGCACCGCGGCCCCGACGCGCTGGCCGAGGCCGACACCGTCGTCGTGCCCGGCTTCGCGCCGCGGGAGTGGCCGCTGCCGCCGCACGTGCTGGAGGCACTCCAGACCGCCCACACCCGCGGCGCGCGCGTCGCCTCGATCTGCACCGGCGCCTTCGCGCTCGGGGCCGCCGGCCTGCTCGACGGCCGCCGCGTCACGACCCATTGGCGCCACGCCGCGCGCCTCGCCGCGATGTATCCGCAGGCGCACGTCGACCCCGACGTGCTCTACGTCGACGAGGGCGACCTGCTCACCTCGGCCGGCGTCGCCGCCGGGATCGACCTGTGCCTGCATCTGCTGCGCCGCGATCACGGCGCGGCCGCGGCCAACGCCGCCGCGCGGCACACCGTCGTCGCTCCCCACCGCGCGGGCGGGCAGGCGCAGTTCATCGAGCGTGCCGTCCCCGCGACGGACGACGACGGCCTCGAGGCGACGCGCGCCTACGCGCTCGAACGCCTCGGCGAACCGCTCACCGTCGCCCAGCTCGCGCGCCACGCCTGCACGAGCGAGCGCACGTTCAACCGCCGTTTCCGCCAGGAGACCGGCACCACGCCGCTCAAATGGCTGCACGCGCAGCGCGTCGCCGAGGCGCGCCGCCTGCTGGAGGACAGCGACCTGCCGATCGAGCTCGTCGCCCACCGCTGCGGCTTCGGCTCGGCCGCGATCCTGCGCCAGCATTTCCGCCGCGCAACCGCGACGACGCCGACCGCGTACCGCCGCACCTTCGCTGGGAGCGTCGGCAGCACGGCCTAGCGGGCCCCGGTACGCTCACACCCCATGGAGCAACTCCGGGGGCTCATCTTGTCGGGGGGCAAGGGCACGCGCCTGCGCCCGATCACGCACACGAGCGCGAAGCAGCTCGTGCCCGTCGCCAACAAGCCCGTCCTCTTCTACGGCATCGAGGCGATGGCGGCGGCCGGCATCAAGGAGATCGGCATCATCATCGCGCCGGAAACGGGCGACGAGATCAAGGCGGTCGCCGGCGACGGCTCGCAGTTCGGCGTCGAGATCACGTACATCCTCCAGGATGAGCCGCTCGGCCTCGCGCACGCGGTGCTGACCGCCGAGTCGTTCCTGCGCGACGCGCCCTTCGTCATGTACCTCGGCGACAACCTCTTGCAGGGCGGGATAGACGAGCTGGTGCAGGCGTTCAGAACGAACGAGCCGGAAGCGCTGATCCTGCTCACACCGGTCCCCGACCCGGAGAACTACGGCGTCGCCGAGCTGAACGGCCACAACACCGTCAAGCGCCTCGTCGAGAAGCCGAAGCAGCCGGCGACCGATCTGGCACTCGTCGGCGTGTACATGTTCACGCCGGAGATCCACGACGCCGCCCGCGCGATCGAACCGTCCGCCCGCGGCGAGCTGGAGATCACCGACGCGATCCAGTACCTCGTCGACCAGGGCCGCCGCGTCGAGCCGCACATCGTCAGCGGCTGGTGGAAGGACACCGGCAGACTCGAGGACATGCTCGAGGCCAACCGGCTGATCCTCGAGAACGTCGAGCAGCGGATCGACGGCGAGCTCGACGGCGGCTCGCAGGTCGAGGGGCGCGTGATCGTGGAAGCGGGCGCGCGGCTCGTGCGCTCGACGGTGCGCGGTCCGGCGATCATCGGCGCCGGCGCGACGCTGACGGACTGCTACGTCGGGCCGTACACGGCGATCGCCGAAGGCTGCGCGATCGAGCGCGCCGAGGTCGAGCACTCGATTCTGCTCGCCGGCTCCTCCGTCTGCGGGCTCGACGGCCGCATGGAGTCCTCGCTGCTGGGCCGCAACGTCGCGATCCGCCGCGACGACCGCCAGCCGCGCGCCTACCGCTTCATGGTCGGCGACAACAGCGAAATCGGCATCCTGTAGGGATGCGAATCCTCGTGACCGGGGCCGGCGGGATGCTCGGCCAAGATGTCGTCGCCGCAGCCGAGGCGGACGGGGACGACGTGGTCGCGCTCGCGCACGGCGACCTCGACATCACCGACGAGCGCGCGGTCGCCGCGGCGCTGTCGGACGAGCCGGTCGACGCCGTCATCAACTGCGCCGCCTGGACCGACGTCGACGGCGCCGAGTCCGACCCGGACGGCGCCGACGCGGTCAACGCGCTCGGCGCCGCCAACGTCGCGCAGGCTGCCGCCCATGCAGGCGCGCGGCTCGTGCACGTCTCGACCGACTACGTCTTCGACGGCGACCGCTCGGCCGACGATCCGGCCTACGTCGAGTCCGATGCGCCCGGCCCACGCAGCGTCTATGGCGCCTCGAAGCTCGCCGGCGAGGAGGCGGTGGCCGCCGCCGGCGGGTCGCACGCGATCGTCCGCGCCTCGTGGCTGTTCGGCGTCGGCGGACGCAACTTCGTCGCGACGATGCTGGCGCTCGGCGAGGAGCGCGACGAGGTGACCGTCGTCGACGACCAGATCGGCTGCCCGACCGCGACCGCCCACCTCGCGCCGGCACTCCTCGCGCTCGCGCGCGACGACGATGCGCAGGGGATCTTCCACGTCGCCGGAGCCGGCCGCTGCTCCTGGTACGAGCTCGCCGTCGAGACCTTCCGGCAGGCTCAGATCGCTTGCCGCGTGGTCCCCTGCACGACGGCGGACATGCCGCGCCCGGCGCCCCGGCCGCCCTTCAGCGCGCTCGCGTCCGAGCGCGACGACGCACCCCTGCTGCCGCCGTGGCAGGAGGGTCTCACCACGTATCTCGCACAGCGGGGGGTTCGCGCATGAAGCTGTTGGTCTGTGGGGGAGCCGGCTTCATCGGCTCGAACTTCGTCCGCCTGCGCGTGCGCGACCACGGCGACGAGGTCGTCGTGCTCGACAAGCTCACCTACGCCGGCCGCAAGGAGAACCTGCACGACACGCTCGACCAGGTTCGCTTCGTGCACGCCGCGATCGAGGACCCGGACGCCGTCGCCGACGCGATCGAGGGCGTCGACGCGGTCGTCAACTTCGCCGCCGAGACGCACGTCGACCGCTCGATCGCCGACCCTGACGCGTTCCTGCGCACGAACGCGATCGGTACCTACGTGCTGCTCGAGGCCGCACGCGCGGCGGGCGTGCGCTTCCTGCAGGTCTCGACCGACGAGGTCTACGGCTCGATCGACGAGGGCTCGTTCACGGAGGAGTCGCCGCTCCAGCCGTCGTCGCCGTACAGCGCGACGAAGACCGGCGCCGACCTGCTCGTCACCTCCTACTTCCACACCTACGGGCTCGAGACGGTCATCTGCCGCGGCTCGAACAACTACGGGCCCTACCAGTACCCGGAGAAGCTGATCCCGCTGATGGTGCTGAACGCTCTGCACGGCGACAAGCTGCCGGTCTACGGCGATGGCATGCAGGTGCGCAACTGGCTCTACGTCGAGGACTTCGGCCGCGGGATCGGGCACGCGCTCGCGCACGGCGCGCCCGGCGAGGTCTACAACTGCGGCGGTCCGGACGAGTGCCCGAACATCGAGGTCGTCAAGCGGATCGTGGAGCTGGCCGGCAACGACGACTCGCTGATCGAGTACGTCACCGACCGCCCCGGTCACGACCGCCGCTACTCGCTTGCCTCCGAGAAGCTGCGCGCGCTCGGCTGGGAGGCGCAGGTGCACTTCGCCGAGGGGCTTGAGAGAACCGTCGCGTGGTATCGCGAGAACGCCTGGTGGTGGGAGCCGATCCGCTCCGGCGACTACCGCGAGTACTACGAGCGCCAGTACGGACGCGCGCTCGGGTAGCGCGCGGACCATTGGCGCTCGCGCGCGCACGGGGAACGCGTGCTGAAGCTGTGCAGTTGCGCACCGTACGCGTGACCGATACACCGTCTTGCGGAAAGACTCATCGCATGCACACGCGTCGCCGCATTCGCCGCAAGGCCCGCCGGAGACCGGCCGCCGCGCGCTGGCGCGAGACATGCGTCGACGGCGTCCTGCACGCAGCGTTCGCCGCTGCGGAGCGTGCCGAAGCGGCCGCCGAGCGCTGCCTCCCGAGCGCGTGGCGTGCGCATCACGGCCTGCGGCGCAGAGTTCGCCGGGGCGCCCGGTAGCGCAAATGCGCTGGAAATGACGCGATCGAGCGAGTCACCGTCAGCCCGGTGACAGAGTTACACTCAGTTCGATCACCGCGATGGCAAGCCCGGATCGCACCCCCACTCGACCGACGGTGCCCCGCGGCCGTCACGCTCCTCCGCTGGAGGTGCGGCTTGCGCAGCAGCGCCAACGGCTGTTCGAGGCCGCTGCCTCCGTGTTCGCGACGACCGGCTACGCCGACGCGAGCGCCGAATCGATCAGCCGCGCCGCCGGCATGTCGAAGGCCACCTTCTACGAGCACTTCGCGAACAAGGAGGAGTGCATCCTCGCGCTGTTCGACACGGCCTATCAGGTGCTGCTCACGCGCATCCTCGGGGCGGTCGCCGAGGTGGGCGAGGATCCGGTCGCGCGCATGCGCGAGGGCATGCGCGCGTTCCTCGTCGTGATCGACGAATACCCGAACGAGGCGCAGACGCTGCTCGTCGAGATCATCGGCGCCGGACCGGCCGCGATGCGTCGCCGTGACGAGATCGTCGCGAGATTCGCGCAGGTGCTGTTCAGCGAGAACGAGGCGCATGCGACGGAGGGGGTGCTGCCGCGCTTCAGGGACCCGCTTGACTCCTTTGCCATCGTCGGCGCGATCGCGGAGCTCGTTTCGCGCCAGCTGCGCCGCGGCGAGCCCGAGCATTCGGCTGACCTGCAGCCGGTGATCGAGCGCTTCGCGTTCGGCCTGCTCGGGCTGGAGCCGCCGGCGCTGCCGACCTCTGGCGCGTAGGCTCGCGGGCCACGTGCCTGCCGCTCCGCGCCGCTCCGCCAACCCGCTGCCCGCCGACCTCGCCGGGCTGAACGCCGACGTCGTCGCCTGCCGCCGCTGCCCGCGCCTCGTCGACTGGCGCGAGCGCGTCGCGGCGGAGAAGCGCGCCGCGTTCGCCGATCAGGAGTACTGGGGGCGGCCGATCACCGGCTTCGGCGATCCGGCCGCACGGATCCTCGTGCTCGGGCTCGCGCCGGCCGCGCACGGCGGCAACCGCACGGGCCGCGTCTTCACGGGCGACCGCTCAGGCGACTGGCTGTTCGCGTCGATGTGGCGCTGCGGGTTGGCGAACCAGCCGACGTCGGTCGCGCGCGATGACGGACTGGAGCTGCGCGGCGCGTACGTGACGGCGGCGGTTCGCTGCGCGCCGCCCGCCAACAAGCCGCTGCCGGCCGAGCGCGACAACTGCTTTCCGTATCTGATGCGCGAGCTGGAGCTGCTGGACGCGATCCGCGTCGTCGTCTGCCTTGGGGGCTTCGCGTGGGAGGCGGCGCTCCGCGCCCGCGTCGCGCTCGGTGAGCCGGTGCCGAAGCCGCGCCCGCGCTTCGGTCACGGCGCCGAGCTGCCTTCGCCCGGCCCGCTGCACCTGCTCGGCTGCTACCACCCGAGCCAGCAGAACACGTTCACCGGCCGGCTGACGAAGCCGATGATCGACGCGGTGTTCGCGCGGGCGCGGGAGCTGGCCGGGCTGGCGCCGGCGTAGCGCGGTCGTCGCGCCGTCAGCCTCAGCCGACGAGCGGGTTGCGCGTCTTGAGCGAGGGAAAGCGGCCGAAGTCGCGGTCGGCGGTCCACAGCTCGCTGACGCCGTGCTCCAGACAGATCGCGGCGATGCGAGCGTCGTGGATCATCGCTCCGCGGATGCGTCCGGTCGTTGCGAGGCCCGACAGGAGATCGAGGTGACGCCCGCCCTCGCCGATCAGGCGCGCGCTCGGAACGCTCGCCCAAGCGATCACCTGCTGGAGGGCGGCATCGAGCGGCGTCGGATCCTCGTAGATGCGCGGCTCCGTAACGTTGCGCAGGAACTCGTGGATGCAGGGGTAGGGGAGTGCCCACGGCCGCACGCCCTCAGACAGCTCTTGGAGCAGCTCGTATGCGCTGTCGTTCCAGTCGTTGCCGAGGCGATGCGCGTAGATGAGCAGGTTCGAGTCGAGGGCGATCATGAACCTGCGCCTCGCGTCAGGTGCTTCATCGACATCCAGTCGTTGATGTCGATGCCCTCGACGCCACCGCCGCTGCCATAGCGGCAGTCTCTGAGTCTGAAGCCGGTCGTCTGCTTCGCGCGCTCGTCGATGACGTGCCGAAGCCCCTCTTCGACGAGCGCTTTGAGCGTGGTGCCCTCGCGGGCGGCGATCAGCTTGGCCTCTCTCAGCATGGCGTCAGCAATATCTACGGTCGTCTTCACCCGTACAACCATACTCTGCGTCGATTCAGCCTTAAAGCGGCAGAGACTTCGCCACTCCGCCGCTAGGCTCGGTTGAGCCCATGCCGCGCTCTTCCCCCGCTTCGTCACCGCTTGACGCGTTCGCTGCGCAGACGCGCGAGTGGTTCGTGCGCGCGTTCGAGCAGCCGACGGAGGCGCAGGCGCAGGCGTGGCCCGCGATCGCGACCGGCGAGCACGTGCTGATCTCGGCGCCGACCGGCTCCGGCAAGACGCTGGCGGCGTTCCTGTGGGCGTTGGATCGCTTGGCGGCCGACAAGGCGGCCGGCGAGGGCGAGCGCCGCACGCGCCTGGTCTACGTCTCGCCGCTGAAGGCGCTCTCGTACGACATCGAGCGCAACCTCCAGGCTCCGCTGAAGGGGATCGGCGCGGACCTGCGCGTCGCGATCCGCACCGGCGACACGCCGCAGAGAGAGCGCCAGCAGATGCTGCGCGAGCCGCCCGACGTGCTGATCACCACGCCGGAGTCGCTCTACCTGATGCTCACCTCCCGCGCCCGCGAGATCCTGCGCGGCGCCGAGTGGGTCATCGTCGACGAGATTCACGCGGTGGCGGGCACCAAGCGCGGCGCGCACCTTGCGCTCACGCTCGAGCGGCTCGATGCGCTCGCGCAGGAACACAACGGCGGTCGCGAGGTCCAGCGCATCGGGCTCTCGGCGACGCAGAATCCGCTGGAGGAGGTTGGGCGCTTCATGGTTGGCCCGCGGCGCAGATGCCGCATCGTCGACACCGGTGTGCGCAAGCCGCTCGACCTCAAGATCCACGTCCCGGTCGAGTCGATGGTCGAGCCTGATGCGGCCGAGAACGCCGCCGTCCTCGACCCGCTCAACGGCGGCACGGAGGCGACGCGCCGCTCGATCTGGCCGGCGATCTATCCCGAGCTGCTGAAGCTGATCCAGCAGCACCGCTCGACGATCCTGTTCGTCAACAACCGCCGCTCGGCGGAGCGGATCGCGCTGCGGCTGAACGAGCTGGCGAACGAGGAGCGGGCGGAGGCGGCCGCGGGCGAAGACGGCGGCGCGTCCGGCACCAGCGCGGGCGGCGACGGCGCGGTGAGCGCCGCGCCGGTCGAGATCGCGCGCGCCCACCACGGCTCGCTCGCGCGCGAGGAGCGGCTCGTCGTCGAGGAGCTGCTGAAGGCCGGCGAGATCCCCTGCATCGTCGCGACCTCCTCGCTGGAGCTGGGGATCGACATGGGCGCCGTCGACCTTGTGCTCCAGGTCGAGTCGCCGAAGTCGGTCGCGGCCGGCCTCCAGCGGATCGGCCGCGCCGGCCACAACGTCGGCGACGTCTCGAAGGGCCGCATCTTCCCCAAGTTCCGCGCCGACCTGCTGGAGTGCGCGGTCGTCGCGAGACGCATGCGCGACGGCGCGATCGAGTCGACCGTCGTGCCGCGCAACCCGCTCGACGTGCTCGCGCAGCAGATCGTCGCGATCGCGGCGTCGAGCGACGGGCCCGGCGAGGAGCCGGTCTCGGTCGACGACCTCCAGGCGCTCGTCACGCGCACCTACACCTACGCCGAGCTCAGCCGCACCCAGCTGGAGAACGTGCTCGACATGCTCGACGGCCGCTATCCGTCGAGCGAGTTCGCCGAGCTGCGTCCGCGCATCGTGTGGGACCGCGTCGCGGGGACGATCCGGCCGCGCAGAGGCGCCCGCGCGCTCGCCGTCACGAACGCCGGCACGATCCCCGACCGCGGCCTCTTCATGGTCACGCTGCCCGACGGCCGCCGCGTCGGTGAGCTGGACGAGGAGATGGTCTACGAGGCGCGCCCCGGGCAGACGTTCCTGCTCGGCGCGTCGTCGTGGCGGATCGAGGAGATCGGCCGCGACCGCGTGATCGTCACGCCCGCGCCGGGCGCGCCGGGCGCGATCCCGTTCTGGAAGGGCGACAGCGTCGGGCGCCCGAAGGAGCTCGGCGAGGCGATCGGCAGATTCGCGCGCACGGCGCTCGACAGATCCGCCGAGGACCTGGCCGCCGACTACGACCTCGACGAGCTGGCCGCCCGCAACCTGCTCGACTACCTGGCCGAGCAGCAGCAGGCGACGCGCGTGATCCCGTCCGACAAGACGATCGTGATCGAGCGCTTCCGCGACGAGATCGGCGACTGGCGTCTGTGCGTCCTCAGCCCGTACGGCGGGCGCATCCACGCCGCCTGGGGACTCGCGCTCTCCGCCCGCATCCGCGACCAGCTCGGTCTGGAGGCGGACGCGATCTGGTCCGACGACGGCATCATCGTTCACCTGCCCGACGCCGACGAGCCGCCGGGCGCGGAGATCGCGCTGATCGAGCCTGACGAGCTCGAGGACGCGGTCGTCGCGGAGCTGAGCGGATCTGCGCTGTTCGGCGCGCGCTTCCGCGAGAACGCCGGCCGCTCGCTGCTGATTCCGCGGGCGTATCCAGGGAAGCGGACACCGTTGTGGCAGCAGCGGCTGAAGTCCCAGACGTTGCTGGAGGTCGCCAAGCGGTATGGCGAGTTCCCGATCATCTTGGAGACGTATCGAGAGTGCCTGCGCGACGTGCTCGACCTCCCGGGGCTCAGGGACCTGCTCACCCAGCTCCACCGCCGCGAGATCTCCGTCGTCGAGGTCGAGACTCCGACGGCCTCGCCGTTCGCCTCGTCACTGCTGTTCGACTACGTCGCGACGTACATGTACGAGGGCGACACGCCGAACGCCGAGCGGCGCGCGGCGGCTCTCTCGCTCGACCGCGACCTGCTGCGCGAGCTGCTCGGCCAGGAGGAGCTGCGCGAGCTGATCGACGCCGACGCGCTGGAGCAAGTCGAGGACGATCTCCAGCACCGCTCCGAGCGCACCCGCGCCGCCACGCGCGACGAGCTGCACGACGTGCTGCGCCGCGTCGGGGACCTGACCGCCGCGGAGGCGGCGCAGCGCGTGCACGACGGGATCGACGCAGACGCGCTGCTGACCGAGCTGGCGAGAGAGCGCCGCGCGGTGCTCGTGCGGATCGGCGGCGAGCAACGCTGGATCGATGCGGCCGACGCCGGCCTCTACCGCGACGCGCTCGGCGTTGTGCCGCCCGGTGGCCTTCCGGGCGCGTTCCTCGACGACGTGCCGGACGCGCTCGTGCGCCTGCTGCGCCGCTATGCGCAGACGCACGGTCCGTTCCCCACCGCCGACCCGCGCGCCCGCTACGGCCTCGACGTGACGCCCGCGCTGGCGGAGCTGGAGCGCGCCGGCGAGCTCGTGCGCGGCGAGCTGCGACCTGGCGGCAGCGAGCGCGAGTGGTGCGACGCCGACGTGCTGCGCCGCCTGCGCCGCGCCTCGCTTGCGGTCCTGCGCAAGGAGATCGAGCCGGCCGACCAGCGCGCCTTCGCGGCGTTCCTGCCGAGTTGGCAGGGTGTCGACAAGCATCCGGCGGGCGGTGCAGGCGTCGACCGGCTTCGAGAGCAGTTGATCCCGCTTCAAGGCCTTGCACTCACCCCCGAGACATGGGAGGCCGAAGTCCTCCCGCGCCGCGTCGGCGCCTACTCGGCGACGTGGATGGACGCGCTGTGCGCGAGCGGCGAGCTGGTGTGGATCGGTGCCGGGGCGCTCGGGCGCAACTCCGGCCGGGTGGCGCTGTACTTCCGCGAGGACGCGCCGCTGATCGGCCCGCCGCCGGTAAGAGGGGAGGCGCTGTCCACGCCCGCCCACGAGGCTGTGCGCGAGCGGCTTGCGCGCGGGTCCTGCTTCTTCACCGACCTGCTGATCGACGTCGACCTCGCGCCCGAGGAGCTGCAGGAGGCGCTGTGGGACCTCGCATGGGCGGGCGAGGTCACGAACGACGCGTTCGCGCCGCTGCGCGCGCCGCGGCTCACGCTCGCGCGGGCGCAGCGGGCGGCGGCCTCGCGCGCTCGCGCCGGCCGCCGCTTCAGCTCCCGCCGCGGCGGCGCGCAGGCGCAGGTGCAGGGCCGCTGGAGCCTCACCGCGCCGCTGTTCGAGGTGCCGGCGCAGCCGCTCGATCCGTCCGCCAAGCGCCGCGCGCTCGCCGAGCTGCTGCTGGAGCGCTACGGCATCCTGACCCGCGAGCTCGTGCTGGCCGAGGGCGTCCCCGGCGGCTTCTCGGCGATCTACCCGGAGCTGAGCCAGCTGGAGACGCTTGGCGTGGCGCGCCGCGGCTACTTCGTGGAGGGGCTCGGCGGCGCGCAGTTCGCGCTGCCGGGCGCGGTCGAGCGGCTGCGCGCGCAGAAGGCGCCGGAGGAGGCGGCGCCGCTCGTGCTGGCGGCGACCGACCCGGCGCAGCCGTACGGGGCCGCGTTGCCGTGGCCCAAGCGCGAGGGCGAGAGCGCCGGCCCGGGCCGCCGTCCGTCGCGCACGCCGGGCGCGCTCGTCGTGCTGGCCGGCTCCGAGCCGGTCCTCTACCTCGAGCGCGGCGGCAGAGCGCTGCAGTCGCTGGTGCAAGCCGACGACCTGCGCATCCCGGCCGCGCTCCAGGCGCTCGCCGAGCACGCCAGAGCCGGCCGCATCAGACGCATCGCGCTGGAGAAGGTCGACGGCGAGTCGGTGATGGGCACGCCATGGGAGGCCGCGCTCGAAGCGGTCGGCTTCCGCGCCGGCCCGCGGCGGTTGACGCTGAGCGCCTGACCCACCGTCCGACCACTGCGCATCTACGACCGCTATCCGGTCGCAAAGGCGCTCTGGTCTCGCACGGATAGGATGCGCGCCATGGAGCCCGGCGCCGACTTCGCGCAACTCGATCTCGGCGCCGAGGAGCGCTTCCAGCGCCTGCGCGTGGAGCTCGGCGTTACGACCTTCGGGCTCAACCTGATCGTGCTCCAGCCGGGCCAGGCCGGCCGCATCCACCGCCACGAGCGCCAGGAGGAGGTCTACCTCGTGCTCGAAGGCGAGCTGTCGCTGCTGCTGGAGGGCGAGGAGCATCGCGTGCCGAAGGACGGCATCGTGCGCGTCGCGCCCGACGTGCGCCGTCAGCTCGTCAACCGCCGCCCGCGGCGGCTCGTGCTGCTCGCACTCGGCGGCTCGACGCCGCACGAGGGGCGCGACGGCGTCGCCTACGAGTCCTGGGAGACGACCGAGGGCGCCCCGCCACAGCAGATCCCCCTGCCGGCCGACGTGCCGGTGGAAGCCGCCTGAGCACGGCGAAGCTCACACACCGTCCTACGGTGCGCCCTACTCTGGAGTCATGCCCGAGGGCGACACGATCCTGCGAGCGGCCAAGCGCATCCGTCCGGTGCTGGAAGGCGCCGTGCCAGATGAGATCCTCACGCCGCAGGCGCGCCACGCGCGCGACCGCTGGTCCGAGCGACTGCACGGTCGCGCGGTGACGAAGGTCGACACGCACGGCAAGCACCTGTTCCTGCGCTTCGAAGGCGACCTCGTGCTGCACTCGCATCTGCGTATGACGGGCGCATGGGCGGTCTACCGTCACGGGGCGCGCTGGCGCCGCGCGCCGCGCCGCGCCTGGCTCGTGATCCGCTCGCGCGGCCACGACGTCGTCGAGTTCGACGGTCCGGTGCTGGAGCTGATGACGGAGGGCCGCACGCGCTTCGACCAGCGACTCGCCGCGCTCGGCCCCGACGTGCTCGCGGACGAGTTCGACGGTGCCAAGTTCATCGCGCGCCTGCGCGCCGACGACCCGACGCGCGGCATCGGCGACGCGCTGCTCGACCAGCGGATCGTCGCCGGCCTGGGCAACATCTGGAAGGCCGAGGGCTGTTGGGGCGCCCAGCTCGACCCGTGGCGCAAGCTGCGCGACGTGACCGACGCGGAGGCCCTCGCGGTGATCGCCGACGCGCGCCCGCGCATGCTCGCCGCCGTCGAGCGCAGCCGGCCGGACCCGTCCGAGCGTAAGGTCTACGACCGCGCCGGCCGTCCCTGTCCGCGCTGCGGCACGACGATCGCGGCGCGCGGCCAGGGCGACGACAACCGCACGACCTTCTGGTGCCCCGGATGCCAGCACTGAGACCTGACAGAGCCGCCGCGCTGCGCCGCGTCGGCCACAAGGGCGCGGACCTGATCGAGCCCGGCAACACGCGCGAGAGCTTCGACGCGGCGCTCACGCATGGCGTCGACATGATCGAGTTCGACGTGCTGCCGGCGCTCGGCGCCGACGGGCGTCCCGACACCGTCCGCGGCGAGCTGCTGCTCGCGCACGACTACCAGGACGCACACACGCGCCGGCCGCTCACGCTCGACGAGGGCCTCGCACACCTCGCGTCGCCGTCGTTCGCGTCGCTGGAGTTCGATGTCGACCTGAAGATCCCCGGCTACGAGGAGCGCGTCGTCGCGGCGCTGCGGGAGCACGGGCTCGTCGAACGCTCGCTCGTCTCCTCGACCTATCCGGAGAGCCTTGCGCGCATCCGCAGACTCGAGCCGGCACTGCGGCTCGGCTGGTCGGTGCCACGCGCACGCAGGGACTACACGCAGTCGAAGCTCTATCTCGCGCCGGCGCTGGCGGCGATTCTCGTCGCGCAGTGGATACTCCCCGGCCGTGCCGCTGAGGCGCTGCGGGAGGGTCGCTGCGACGCGTTGATGGTCCATTGGCGGCTCGTCACGCGCCGGCTCGTCGAGGCGGTGCACGCGGCGCGCGGCGAGCTGTACGTGTGGACGGTGGACGAGGAGCCGCGCATCCGCGCGCTCGAAGCGCTCGGTGTCACCGGCATCATCACGAACGATCCGCGCTTGTTCGGCACGCCGGCCGCCGCATAGGCTCGCCTCGCTCGCGGTCCATCTGTGATGGATCGCGGCGAGCGTCGTAGTACGAATGTGACCGCCACCGGCACGATGACCGCGACGTCGCCGACCGCGATCGAGCAGAGCTGGGAGCGCTTCGAGGCGCTCTACCGCTCCAGCCGCGACGACGTCTACGCCTACGTCGCCGCGCTGCTGCGCGATCGCGCTGCCGCTGAGGATGTGACCGCGCTCGCGTTCGAGCGCGCCTACCGCCGCCGGCGCTCGTTCGACCGCGCGCGCGGGAACGAGCGCGCCTGGCTGTTCGGGATCGCGCGCAACGCCGCGCTCGACGAGCTGCGCCGGCGCAGACGCCAGGCGAGGCTCACCGCCGACCCGGCGGACGGGGCGCCGGACGCGCTCGCCGCCGCGAGCGACGACCCCGCCGACGCGGCGCTGCGTCGCACGGCGCTGCGGGCCGCCCTCGACCGGCTCGCCCCGCGCGAGCGCGAGCTCGTGGCGCTGAAGTTCCATGCCGGCCTGTCGAACGGCGAAATCGCCCGCGTGATCGGCGTCAGCGAGTCGAACGCCGGCACGCTTCTGCACCGAACGCTCGCGAAGCTGAGGAAGGCCTGTGATGCATGACGACGAGCTGAGCACGCTGCTCGCCGCCGAGCGCCCGCGCCCGCGCGCGGCGTTCGCCGCCGAGCTGGACGCGCGCGCGGCGGCGAGATTCCCGTCGCGCCCGCGTCCCAGCGCGGTCGCCGCGCCCGTCCGCCAGCGGCGCTGGTCCGTCCTGCGCCGCCGCCCGCTCCTGCCGGCTGCCGCGACCGCGCTCGCCGTCGGCCTCGTGGCGCTTGTCGTCGCGCTGGGCGGCGGCGGGCACGACGCATCGCCGCCGGGCCCCGCGAGCGCGCCCTCGGCGACCGCCGGCGGCGCGGCCGTCGAGCGCTCCCCACGGCTCGGCGCCGCGACGACCGACCGGCGCCCCGCCCCTGTCACCGGCGCGTTCACGGACGAGTCCGCGCGCGCCGCTCGCCCTCAGGTGCTGGCGCCGCTCGGGTCGCAGGCCGGCACGCTCGCCGCTCCGTCCGCGCCCAGCTTCGCCTCCGCCCGCAAGGTTGAACGCGCCGCGTCCGTCGAGCTCGGTACCGACCCCGCACGCGTGGACGACGTCGCGCAGGAGGTGCTCGGCGTCGTCGCGCGCTTCGACGCGATCGTCGACCAGTCATCCGTCCAGACCGCCACCGACGGCGGCGAGGCGCGCTTCGAGCTGCGCGTTCCCGCCGACCGCATGCAGCCGGCGCTCGCTGCCCTCTCGCGGCTGTCCGGCGCCCGCGTGCTCAGCCGCAGCGACGACACGCGCGACGTCAACCAGGCGTACGTCTCGATCCGCCGCCGGCTCGCGAATGCGCGCGCCGAGCGGGCGGGCGTCGTGCGCGCGCTCGCCAACGCCGACACGGAGGACGAGACGCTGCGCCTGCGTGCCCGTCTCGACACGCTCGAGCGCGCCATCGCGGGCGGGGAGCGAGCGCAGCGCGGGCTCGACCGCCGCATCGCCTACAGCCGCGTGAGCGTCGCGATCCACGGCGGCGCGGCCGGCGGGATCGTGCCGACCGGCGACGGCTCGTTCGGCATCGGCGCCGCCGCCCACGACGCGCTGCGCGTGCTGGAGGTCGCGACCGGAGTCGTCGTGGTCGCGGCCGCCGCGCTCGTGCCGGTCGCGTTGCTCGCGCTGCTCGCGTGGCCCCTCGCGCGGGGGGTTCGCAGGCGCCGCCGCGAACAAGCGCTGGACGCGGTCTGATACATCTCGCATGTGGCCGCGACGAGCATCGACGACACGATCTCGCTGCTCGCGCGCGTGCCGACGTTCGAGGCGCTCGCGCCGGACGAGCTGGCGCACGTTGCGGAGGTCGCCGTCCCCCGCGGCTACGAGCCGGGACAGGTCGTCTTCCGCGAGGGTGACCAGAGCGACACCTGCTACGTCGTGAAGAGCGGCCATGCGCGCGCGATTCGCGAGCACGCGGACGGCCGCACGATCACGCTGGCGAACTTCGGTCCGGGCGACATCTTCGGCGAGCTGGCGATGTTCGAGGACGAGAACCGCTCCGCCACCGTCGAGACGCTCGACGGGGTCGAGGCGGTCGCGATCCTCGGAGCGGACATGCGCCGCCTCATGCGCGAGCACCCGGGGATTGCGGTCGGCGTCGTCGTCTCGCTCGGCCGTCGCTTGCGCGCTGCCAACGACCGCCTTGCGACGCAGTCGTTCCAAACGGTCCAGAGCCGCGTCGCGACGGTCCTCACGCAGCTCGTCGCCGAGGCGCAGGAGGAGGGCGCCGGCGAGCGCGAGGTGCTGGTCGTCGCCACGCAGGCCGACGTCGCCAAGCTGGCCGGCTCCTCGCGCGAGTCGGCGAGCCGCTTCCTGGCGGTCCTGGAGCGCGCCGGCGTGATCGAGCAGGGGCGCGGGAAGCTGACCGTCCACGACCCGTCCGCGCTCGAGCGGTATGTCTTCTAGAGCGACGCGCAAGAAGCTGTCGCGCAGCGGCGGGGACAAGCGCGGCGACGAGCAGGAGCGCTCGGCCGGCGGGGTCGTCGTCAGAGACGGTCAGGCGATCGTGATCGTGCCGACGCGCCGCGGTGCGCAGGGCCAGAAGGTGCTGGCGCTGCCGAAGGGCCACGTCGACCCGGGCGAGACGCCGGATCAAACGGCGCTGCGCGAGGTGCGTGAGGAGACGGGCGTCGAGGCCGAGCTGGTCGAGAAGCTCGGCGACGTGCGCTACTTCTACCAGCGCGGCGGCAAGCGCATCTTCAAACGCGTGACCTTCTACCTGCTCGCGTATCTCGACGGCTCGCTCGACGACCACGACGACGAGGTCGAGGAGGCGCGCTGGATGCCGCTGGCGGAGGCGGCCGCGGCGCTCAGCTACGACGGCGAGCGCGAGATGGTCGAACGCGCCCTGTCCGCGATCGCCTCCGACCGGTAGGCTCCGCCCCGCTGTGCGCGTCCTGAACTTCTACTCCGCCGTCTTCGCGGACCAACTCCGCAAAGGTCGCAAGACCGCCACGATCCGCCTCGGCGACAAGTCGCACAAGTACCGCAAGAACGACTGCGTGCTGGTGACGATCGGCTACCAGTACTCGCCGCGGGAAAAGATCTTCCATGCGGTCATCGACTCGGTCGAAGTGAAGCGGATGCGGGACCTGTCCCCCCGCGACATCGAGCACGACAACCCGGAGTTCCGCCGCGTCGAAGAGCTGATGAGCTTCTTGCAGCAGATCTACGACCGTCCGGTCGACCTCGACGACGTCGTCACCGTCGTGCGCTTCTCGCAGATCGTCGAGCCGAGCAGTCCCATCCGGGACCGCATTCACGGCGTCGGCGGCGCGCAGAACTAAGTCTCGGCAGCTCAGATGTGACTTTCTTGGCACTCGCCTGGCGCGAGTGCCAAAGCTGAGCTATAGTCGGGTCGAGTTGGCACTCCCATGGGGTGAGTGCCAAGGGACCACGCACCACTTCCACTCGGAGGTTGCATCACATGAAGCTCAAGCCCCTCGGCGATCGTCTGATCGTGCGGGCAATCGAGGAGGAGGAGACCACCGCGAGCGGTCTCGTGCTCCCCGACACGGCCAAGGAGAAGCCCCAGAAGGGCAAGGTCATCGCCGTGGGCGATGGCAAGTGGGATGAGGACGGCGAGAAGCGCGTCCCGCTCGACGTCGCGGAGGGCGACGAGGTCCTCTACAGCAAGTACGGCGGCACCGAGATCAAGGTCGACGGCGAGGACCTGCTGGTCCTGCGCGAGTCCGACGTGCTCGCCAAGGTCACGTCCTAGGCGCCTTTAGGGAGAACGAAGAAGACATGGCACACAAGGAGCTCAAGTACGACGCGGAGGCGCGCAAGGCCCTCGAGGCCGGCGTCGACGCCGTCGCCAACGCCGTCAAGGTGACGCTCGGCCCCAAGGGCCGCTACGTCGTCCTCGACAAGAAGTTCGGCGCGCCCACGATCACGAACGACGGCGTCACGATCGCCCGTGAGATCGAGGTCGAGGACGTCTTCCAGAACCAGGGCGCGCAGCTCGTGCGCGAGGTCGCCACGGCGACCAACGACGTCGCCGGCGACGGCACGACGACCGCCACGGTGCTCGCCCAGGCGATCGTCCGCACGGGCCTCAAGAACGTCGCGGCCGGCGCCAACCCGCTCGCGCTCAAGCGCGGCATCGAGAAGGCCGTCGACCAGGTCGTCGCCTCGATCGGCAAGCAGTCGAAGGAGATCTCCGGCAAGGAGCAGATCTCGCGCGTCGCGACGATCTCGGCCGGCGACGAGGAGATCGGCGACGTGATCGCCGACGCGATCGAGAAGGTCGGCAAGGACGGCGTCGTGAACGTCGAGGAGGGCCAGACGTTCGGCATGGACCTCGAGTTCACCGAGGGCATGCAGTTCGACAAGGGCTACATCTCGCCGTACATGGTCACCGACCAGGACCGCATGGAGGCCGTCCTCGACGACCCCTACGTCCTGATCGCGAACTCGAAGATCGGCTCGGTGCGCGACGTGCTGCCGGTCCTCGAGGCCGTCATCCAGTCGGGCAAGCCGCTGCTGATCATCGCCGAGGACGTCGAGGGCGAGTCGCTCGCGACGCTCGTGGTGAACAAGCTGCGCGGCACCTTCACCGGCGTCGCCGTCAAGGCGCCCGGCTTCGGCGACCGCCGCAAGCGCATGCTCGAGGACATCGCGATCCTCACGGGCGGCGAGGTGATCACCGAGGAGATGGGCCTCAAGCTCGAGAACACGCAGGTCTCGCAGCTCGGCCGCGCGCGCCGCATCGTCGTCGGCAAGGACACGACGACGATCATCGACGGCGCCGGTGACGCGGACGCGATCAAGGGCCGCATCAAGCAGATCAAGTCGGAGATCGAGACGACCGACAGCGATTTCGATCGCGAGAAGCTCCAGGAGCGCCTCGCCAAGCTCTCCGGCGGCGTCGCCGTCGTGAAGGTCGGCGCGGCGACCGAGACGGAGATGAAGGAGAAGAAGCACCGCGTCGAGGACGCGCTCCAGGCCACGCGCGCCGCCCTCGAGGAGGGCATCGTGCCGGGCGGCGGCGTTGCGCTGCTGCAGGCCGCGGACGCGATCAAGCTCGACGAGATCGAGGGCGACGACGAGAAGACGGGCGCGAAGATCATCCTGCGCTCGCTCGAGGAGCCGCTGCGCCAGATCTCGCACAACGCGGGGCTGGAGGGCTCGGTCGTCGTCAACGACGTGCGCAAGGCGAAGAAGGGCTTCGGCCTCAACGCCGCCACGGGCGAGATCGTTGACCTCGTCGCCGCGGGCGTGATCGACCCGGCGATGGTGACGCGCTCTGCGCTGCAGAACGCCGCCTCGATCGCCAAGAACATCCTCACGACCGAGGCGATCGTCGCCGAGGTGCCGGAGAAGGATGGCGGCGCCGGCGGCGGCATGCCCGACATGGGCGGCATGGGCGGGATGATGTAGCCGGCGCGCCGGACTTCCGTCCGGCGCATCGGAGATCCTTCGATCTCCCCCTGATGTACCCCGCGCGAAGGGCCGGTTCCCCCACCGGCCCTTCGCCCTTTAAGGGTCTATTGCGGGCTCTAGCGGATGATGCTCAGCTCCGGGTGCGTCGCGAGCAGCGTCTGCGTGAAGACGAAGTTGAAGGCGCCGACTGCGAGCAGCGTGATGACGACGGCTTGGTTGACCGCGCGCCCAACGCCCTCGGCGCCGCCGGAAGCCGTCATGCCCTTGTAGCAGGAGACGATCGCGACGATCGCGCCGAACAGCACGCACTTCAGCACCGAAGCCCACAGCTCGGTCGTCGACGCATTCGACAGGAAGGTGGCGAAGAACGGGCCGACGCCCGCGCCGCTCACGAGCGTCGCGGCGACGCCGCCGAGGACGCCGGCGATCAGCGCGTAGACGTCGAGCAGCCCGGTCACCAGCATCAGCGCGAGGAAGCGCGGCACGACGAGGTTCTTGACCGGGTCGACGCCCAGGACCTGCAGCGCGTCGAGCTCCTCGCGGATCTTGCGTGCGCCGAGATCCGCCGTGATCCCGGTCCCCGCGGCGCCCGCGACGACGAGCGCCGTCAGCGTCGGCCCCAACTCGCGGATCGAGGCGAGCACGAACAGGCCGCCGAGGCGGTCGAGCGCGCCGAACAGCACGAGGAAATTCGCGGCCTGCATGCCGGGCACGGCGTAGCCGACGCAGACCATCGTGACGAGCAGCGGGAACCAGCACAGCTTCAGCGCGAACAGGAACTGGGCGATCAGCTCGCCGCCGTACGGATGCGGCGGTCGCACGGCGGATGCGACGGTTTTGCCGGTGAGGATCAGCATGTCGCCGAGCTCCTCGAACGCCCCTCGCATCTTTTAGACACTAATAGTCTGCTATCAGAGTGTCAAAATAGGTCCGGCGATCGCTACCGTTGGGGCCATGTCCGCCGCGACGCTCGACATCGTCCTTGACCGCGACGCGGACGTGCCGGTCGGGACGCAGCTCGCGTGGGCTCTGCGCAGCGGCATCCTCAGCGGTGAGTTGGCGCCCGGAGCGCGGCTGCCCGCGCTGCACCGGCTGGCCGAGCAGGCGGGCGTCAACGTCAACACGATCCGCGCCGTCTATCGGCGTCTCGAGCAGCACGGGCTCGTGGTCACCCGTCACGGCAGCGGCACATACGTGACGGGCGGCGCCGCCGACCCCGCGGCGCTCGCCGAGCTGGTCGCGACCGCCAAGGACGCTGCGCGCGACGCCGGGCTCGACCTGCGCGACGTCGCCGCCGCGCTCTACGTCGACGGTGAGGGCTTGCCCGCACCCGACGCGCAGGCAGCCGAGCGACGGCGCCTGCGGACCCAGATCGCAGCGCTGGAGCAGACGCTCTCCGACCTCGTGGCGCGACGGCCGGGGTTCGCACGCGTGCCGCAGGATGAGCCGCGGCGCCCGGCGCAGCCGCGCCTGCTCGACGTCGCCGGGCTGACGGAGCAGCGTGACCGACTCGTTCGCCGGCTGGCCGAGGCGCAGGCCGGCGCGGCGTCGCCGGCCGCGCCGAGCTAGGCGGTCCGCTGCGCCGCATACGCTCGTCGCGTGCCCGACGCGATCGAGGTCGAGCGGCTGGAGGTCGAGCGCGGCGGCCGGCGTGTGCTGCGAGGCGTCTCGCTGCGTGTGCGCGCCGGCGGCGTGACCGGCCTACTGGGGCCGAGCGGCTGCGGCAAGTCGACGCTGATGCGCGCGATCGTCGGCGTGCAGATCGTCGCCGGCGGGCGGATCGCGGTGCTGGGCGAGCCGGCCGGCGTGCGGTCGCTGCTGGCGCGCGTGGGCTACGTGACGCAGGCGCCGTCGGTCTACCGCGATCTCAGCGTCGAGGAGAACCTGCGCTACTTCGCGCAGATCGTGCGCGCCGAGCCGTCGCGCGTCGACGAGGTGCTGGAGACGGTCGGGCTGGCGGAGGCGCGCGGGCAGCTCGTCGGCTCGCTGTCCGGCGGCCAGCACTCGCGCGTGTCGCTCGCGACCGCGCTGCTCGGCGAGCCGGAGGTGCTGGTGCTCGACGAGCCGACCGTTGGGCTCGACCCGGTCCTGCGGGCGGAGCTGTGGGGCACGTTCCGCACGCTCGCCGCCGGCGGCACGACGCTGCTCGTCTCCAGCCACGTGATGGACGAGGCGCGCGAGTGCGACGCGCTGCTGCTGATGCGCGAGGGCGAGATCCTGCGCGACACGACGCCCGACGGGCTGCGCGCCGAGACGGGCGAGCACGACCTCGCCGACGCGTTCCTGGCGGTGATCGGGGCCGAGCCCCGCCGCGCGTCCGGCGACCCCCGTGGAGGGGCTCCCCGATGAGCGTGCGCGCCACGCTCGCGACCGCCCGGCGCGTGCTGCGCCAGATCCGGCACGACCGCCGCACGGTTGCGTTGCTGCTCGTCGTTCCGACGGGGCTGTTGGTGCTGCTGCGCTACGTCTTCGACGGCCGCCCGCAGACCTTCCAGCAGATCGGCGTGCCGCTGTGCGGGCTGTTCCCGTTCATCGTGATGTTCCTCGTCACCTCGATCGCGATGCTGCGCGAGCGCACGAGCGGCACGCTCGAGCGGCTGATGACGCTGCCGCTCGCGAAGGGCGACCTGCTGTTCGGCTACGGGATCGCGTTCGGCGTGCTCGCGGCGGTCCAAGCGGCTGTCGTGTGCACCGTCGGGTTCCTGCTGCTCGGGCTCGACGCGCCGCACGGCGCGTGGCTCGTCGGCCTGCTGGCGATCGGCAACGCGCTGCTCGGGATGGCGCTCGGCCTGTTCGTCAGCGCGTTCGCGCACACCGAGTTCGAGGCGGTGCAGTTCCTGCCGGCGTTCTACCTGCCGCAGCTGCTGCTGTGCGGGCTGTTCGTGCCGCGCGATCAGATGGCGCCGGCGCTGCACGCTGCGTCGTGGGCGCTGCCGTTCACGTACGCCTACGACGCGCTCGCCCGCGCGACCAAGCCCGGCACGCTCGGCGCGGGGCTCGCGGTCGACGTCGCGGTGGTCTTCGGCGCGACGCTCGCGGCGCTGGCGGTCGGAGCGCTCACGCTGCGGCGACGGACACCCTGAGGCGCCTCAGACGGCGTCGCGCGGCCGCGGCCCGTGCCCGATGTACTTCGCCGTCGGGCGGATCAGGCGGCCCTCGCGCTTCTGCTCGAGGATGTGGGCGGACCAGCCGGCGGTGCGCGCGCAGGTGAACATCGGCGTGAACAGCTCCGGCGGGACCTCGGCGTAGTCGAGCACGACGGCTGACCAGAACTCGACGTTGGTCGCAAGCACGCGGTCGGGCTTGCGCGCCTGCAGCTCGGCCAAGGCCGCCTGCTCGAGCGCTTCCGCCACTTCCACGCGCGCGGAGCCGAGCTCGCGCGCGGTGCGCCGCAGCACGCGGGCGCGCGGGTCCTCGGCACGGTAGACGCGGTGGCCGAAGCCCATCAGCCGCTCGCCGCGGTCGAGCGCGTCCTTCACCCACCGCTCGGCATCGCCGGACGCCTCCACCTCATCGAGCATCTTCAGCACGCGCGAGGGCGCGCCGCCGTGCAGCGGCCCGGACAGCGCGCCGACCGCGGCGGAGAGCGCCGCCGCCACGTCGGCGCCGGTCGAGGCGACGACGCGGGCCGTGAACGTGGAGGCGTTCATGCCGTGCTCGGCGGCGGAGATCCAGTACGCGTCGATCGCCTTCGCGTGGTTGGGATCGATCTCGCCGCGCCAGCGCATCAGGAAGCGCTCGGGGATCGAACGCGCCTGGTCGACCTCCGCCTGCGGCACCGGCGGCTTGCCGGCCCCGCGCGCGGACTGCGCCACAAACGACAACGCCATCACCGACGCCCGCGCGAGGTTGTCGCGCGCCTGCTCGTCCGAGATGTCGATCAGCTGCCCGAAGCCCCACTCGGGCGCGAGCATCGCGAGCGCGCTCTGCACGTCGACGCGGGGATCGCCCGAGCGCACCGTCAGCGCGTGCGGCTCGGCCGGCGGCAGACCGGGCAGGTATGCGCCGTCCACCAGCAGACCCCACACCTGCTCGAACGGAACGGCGCCGACGAGCTCCTCGATGTCGACACCGCGATAGCGCAGCGCGCCGCCGGCGCGATCGGGCTCGGCGATCTCGGTGGCGAAGGCGACGACGCCCTCGAGGCCGGACTGCACGTCGGTGTCGGTCGCGCTCATGCGGCGATGCTCCATGCTCGGGGTTCGGGAGACGGGCACCTCTCAGGGTGGCACACTACGATTGGCCGGGCAGCCAGGACCCGTCCTCGACAAGGAGACCGACCGTGCACGACCTGCTCTTCCGCCCCGCGAGCGAGCTTGCCGCGCTCGTCCGCTCGGGCGAGATCACCGCCCGCGAGCTGGTCTCCGCCTCGCTCGAGCGGATCGAGGCGCTCGACGGCCAGGTCAATGCGTTCACGCACGTCGACGCCGACGGGGCGCTGGCCGCCGCGGACGCGATCCGCGCCGGCGACGAGCGGCCCTTCGCCGGCGTGCCGATTGCGATCAAGGACAACCAGCCGGTCGCCGGCATGCCGCTCACCTTCTGCGCCGACCTGTTCGGCGACTTCACGCCGCCGTTCGACGCCGCCTTCGTCGGTCGTCTGCGCGCCGCCGGCTTCGTGATCGTGGGCAAGACCGCCCTGCCGGAGTACGGGATCCTGCCGTCGACCGAGTCGCGCCGCAACGGCCCGACGCGCAACCCGTGGGATCTCTCGCGCACGCCCGGCGGCTCCTCCGGTGGCGCGGCCGCGGCGGTCGCCGCCGGCATGGTTCCCCTCGCGCACGGCAACGACGGCGGCGGCTCGATCCGCATCCCCGCCGCCTGCTGCGGGCTCGTCGGCCTGAAGCCGGCGCGCGGGCGGATCTCGCTCGCGCCGGCGCTGGGGGACTCGTTCCTCGTCACCGACGGCGTGCTGACGCGCACCACCGCCGAGAGTGCGCAGCTGCTCGATCTGCTCGCGGGGCCGGAGCTGGGCGACGCGACCTGGGCGCCGCCACCGTCGGCGCCATACGCCGACGCTGTCACACGCGAGCCACGGCGACTGCGGATCGGCTTCACGCTCGCGACCCCGCTCGTCGACGGCGGCAGCGGAGAGGTCGACCCGATCGCCGCACGCGCGGTGCACGACGCCGTCGCCCTGCTGCAGGAGCTCGGCCACGAGGTCGAGGAGCTGCCGAGCGCGCCGTGGCAGATCCCGGGCGTGTTCGAGCTGTTCTCGGCCTCCTTCGGACCGGCGGTCGCCTCGACGATCGTGTTCGCCGCGACGATTGCCGGCCGCGAGCCGACGGCCGCCGAGATGGAGAAGCTGTCCTGGTACCTGTGGGAGCGCTCGGCGCAGCTCGGCGCCGCGCACTACCTCGCCGCGCAGGCGCAGCTGCAGGCGCTCGCACGCGGGTTCGTCACCGCGATGAGCGACTACGACGTCGTGCTGACGCCGTCGCTCGCGCTGCGCCCGCGCCCGATCGGCGAGCTGTTCGGCGACAACGAGGATCCGGCCGAGACGTTCCGCCGCTCGGGCGAGTTCACGCCGTACGCGGCGATCGCGAACGTCACCGGGCAACCGGCGATCTCACTGCCGTTCGCGCACGGGGAGGATGGCCTGCCCGTCGGCATCCACTTCTTCGGCCGCCCGGCCGACGAGGGCACGCTGCTGGCGCTCGGCGCCCAGCTCGAGGCGGCGCGCCCATGGGCCGACCGCCGCCCGGAGCTGGCGGCCGCCGCCTGACGCATCAGCGCGCCGGTCTACCGGCCGGCGCGCAGCTGCCGTACCGCCCGTTCGACGATCCGCTCCGACAGTCGCGCCATCTGCTCGAGCCGCGCTCGACGGTCCTTGATCGCCTCCAAGGCGGCCCGGTTGGCCCGCTGGACTTCGTCGATGCGGCGCATCAACTCTCTCTCATCGCTTGCCTGCATCGTGTGAGACCCCCGTACTTAGGTGTGACTTTCTTTCGGCGTCAGCCGCTCGATCAGATCCACCGAGCCTTCGAGCCGACTCTTCAGTTCCTCGATCTCCTGGTGCGCGTCCAAGGCGGCGCTCCGCCAGAGCAGCACCTGGTCTCTCAGCTCGCTCAGCGCCGCCTCCGAGACCTCGAACGGCCCCGCCCGTCTGAGCCAGTCGCCGTTGCGCATGCGGATGACCGTCGACAGGACGATGAAGACGCCTCCGACCGCAAGCACGAAGGCCGCTGAGACGAGCAGCAGCCGCGCTGCCCAGATGACCACGCGACTGTCGAAGATGTTGTCGACGAAGTCGGGATGCGACGAGCTCGGCAGGGGGCCTGGAAAGAGCACGACGCAGAGCCACGCCGCGGCAGCCGCGACGAGCACCGCGGTGAGGACCATGCCTATCGCTCGCGGGATCGAGCGGTTGGACGCTTGTTTCGACACTTCGTCGAGTCTGGAGAGCGGTGGGCGCAGGCGCAACAGCGCATATGTGGTACTTGCGGAAGCTCCGCGCCGCCGCGAAGCGGCGCCCGCTGCCCGTACAATCCGCGGCGCCAGCCCGGACCCGCATCCAAGAAGGAACGAACTCCACATGGCCTACGTGATCGCAGAGCCCTGCATCGGGACGAAGGACAACTCGTGCGTCGAGGTCTGCCCGGTCGACTGCATCCACCCGACGCCGGATGAGCCGGACTACGACGCCGTCGAGATGCTCTACATCGACCCCGAGGAGTGCATCGACTGCGACGCCTGCGTCGAGGCGTGCCCGGTCGACGCCTGCTTCGCCGAGGATCAGCTCCCGGAGGAGTGGGCGAAGTACGCCGACATCAACGCCAAGTACTACGCGGGCAAGTCCTGAGCTGAGGAATCGCTCCCGGCGGCGCTACTACGCCATCGGGAGCGACATGCCCACCGGCGCGGGCTGCGCCGGAGCGGCCGGGGCGGCCGGCGCCTGCATCACCGGCAGCTCCACCGGCGTCAGCGCGATCACGCCGCGCGCGGTCTGACGCAGCGCCTGCGCGGCGGGGTCGTCGGGGTCGGCGAACACCAGCGGCGTGCCGGCGTCGGCCTGCTCGCGCAGCGCCATCGTCAGCGGCACCGTGCCGAGCAGCGGAACGTCGAGCTCGTCGGCCAGCAGCTGGCCGCCGCCCTCGCCGAAGATCGCGTAGCGCTCACCGCCGGGCGTCACGAAGCCGGACATGTTCTCGACGATCCCGGCGATCTCCAGTCTCACCTTGTGCGCCATCTCGGCCGAGCGGCGCGCGACTCTCTGCGCGACCGGCTGCGGCGTCGTGACGATCAGGAATCTCGCCTGCGGCAGCAGTTGCGCGAGCGTCATCGAGACGTCGCCGGTGCCGGGCGGCAGGTCGACCAGCAGGTAGTCGAGCGCGCCCCAGTCGACGTCCTCGAGGAACTGCGTGAGTGCCTTGTGCAGCATCGGCCCGCGCCACACGACGGCCGCGTCCTCCTCCATGAAGAAGCCGATCGACATCACCTTGATGCCGTCGTGCGCCTCCGGCGGGACGATCTTGCGCTGCTCGTTGACCTTCGGGCGCGTCGCCCCGAGGCCGAACATGCGCGGCTGCGAGTAGCCCCATACGTCCGCGTCGAGCACGCCGACGCGCTTGCCCTCGGCCGCCAGCGCGGCCGCCAGGTTCGCCGTCACCGACGACTTGCCGACGCCGCCTTTGCCCGAGCCGATGCAGATCACGTTCTGCACCTGCGCGAGCGTGCCGCTCGGCAGGCCGCCGGCGCGGCCGAGCTGCTGGCGCAGGGCGCCCTTCTCGGCGTCGCTCAGCACGTCGAAGCTGACGTTCACGCCGGCAACGCCGTCGAGCGCGCGGACGGCGTTCGCGACGCCGGTCTGGAAGTGGCTGCGAATCGGGCAGCCCGGCGTCGTGAGGGAGACGGTGACGTCGACGACGCCGTTGGCGTGGGCGTCGATCGAGCGGACCATGCCGAGCGTGACGATGTCCTGGCGCAGCTCGGGGTCGATGACGGCGCGCAGCGCCTCGCGGATCTGGTCTTGAGTCGGCATGCGTCCCATTGTGGCAGGCGCTTCTCGGCGGGCGCGGCGAGGTGTTTGGGGGTGGGGCGGCGGGATTTAAAGACCGCCGGGACGCCCATTTGGGCGCCCCGGCGGTTGAGGGAGGAGAGGGTGCTGCATTCGCCGGCGAGAAATATGGGCCGGCGAACCCATCCCGGCTCGGCGCCCTCCGCACGCGCCGATCGGGGGAAGTCGATGCTCAGACGACCTTGGACAGGCGGTCCTGTGCCCCGCTGACGAGTTTCATGCCCACGTCCACGCCGTTTTGAACCACCTTCTCCACACGAGTGGTCAGGTTTTCGACGTTGAGCGGCAAATTCTTGCTTGCCTGCACGCGCTGACGCTCGAAGCCGCGCCGCGCGGTGCGCGTACGACGCTCGATCTGCGTGCGCGTGCGCCGCACCTCGCGCTCGAGCTGCGTGCGGGCGCTGCCGCCGCGGCGCTCGAAGTGCTTGAGCTGGCGCTCGACGGCGGAGCGCGAGCGCGTCGTGGAGACGAGCTGCTCGACCGTGCCGGCGACGCGGTCCCGCGCCTCCAGCGCGGCGCCGACCGGGATCAGCACGGCGCGCTCGGCGAGCTGCTGCGCGCGTTCCGTACGGGTCGCCGGGCGTGTGGACGTCGAGCGGGCCGTCGTCTTGGCGGCGGCTCTCGTCTTGGACGCGGGCTTGCGCTTCGCCGGCGCTCTCTTCTTGGGGGTGGCTGCGGTGGTGGTCTCGGCCATCTGGTGCTTCCAGCCTCCTTCGGCGGCAGATCTTAGGGATCGGCGTGCCGTCAAATCGACGTGCACGAACGCCTGTTTGTACGCCGAAGCGGAGCGATGGTTACAGGCCTGGGCCGAGGCGAGCGGCAAACGCCCGTCTCAACGGGCGTCAGGCGCTCAGACGACGGGGAACGCCCGTTCGCTGCAACCACAGGTGCGGGGCGTCCAGCTCTGTGCTGGACGGCAGCATCTGCGGGTCGCTCCACACGCGGTTGAGCGCTTCCACGCCACCTTCGCGCACGATCGCATCGCAGAAGCGCTTGCCCTGCTCGTACTGCTTGAGCTTCATCTCGAGGCCCAGAAGCCGCTGCAGCAGGCGGGCGGGCGCCGACTGCGACTTGCGGCGCGCGTCGAGCGCTGCGCGCAGTCTCGGCAGCGAGGGGAGGATCGGCGCGCCGACGGCGTCCATCACATGCTCGGCGTGGCCCTCCAACACCGCCATCGTCGCCTGCATCCGCTCCATCGTCGCGCGCTCCTGCTCGCTCGCGACGAGCGAGATGATGTCGCCGCTGCGAACCGCGGCGGCGAGCCGCTTGAGGTCCTCGGCGCCGGGCATCCGCAGCGCCCGTCTGGTGTCGATTCGCAGCTCGGCGTGCGAGAGCAGCTCGCGCACCATCCCGGCCATGTGCGATTGCAACCACGGGACGCCCGCGAACTGCACGGCGTGGGTCACCTCGTGCAGCGCGACCCAGTGCAGGAACTCGCGCTCGTCGGCGCCGAACGCCTTGCCGGCGGCGCCGAGGTTCGGCAGCACGAACAGCAACCGCGGCGGGCGGTCCGCGGGCGTCGTGTCGAGCAGCACGACCTCGTACTGACCCAGCACCCGCTGCGCGAGGAAGCCGAGCAGCACGCCGACCTCGGCCGTCAGCACGGCGCCGGCGCCGAGCCGCACGGCGTGCTTGGCCGCTCCGAGCCCCTGCCCGACTCTCGACAGCGGCGGATCCAGCAGCGCGCGCATCGAGCCGACGTTCGCGGCGATCCACTCCGCCCGCCCGATTCCCTCCGCCGGCGGCAGCGGGCGCGCCGGCGTCAGGCCGGTGTAGGCGATCACGCGCTCGGCGCTGTCGGTCGCGAGCGCGCGCAGATCGGTGCGCGGCGGGCGCACGTCGGGCTCGCCGGCGACGTAGCGCGCGAGGCGCTGTGCGAGGAACCAGTCGACCATCGTCCTCTCACTATGGCAGCGCCCGTGCGGCGGGCCGCTGGGTAGGCGCGTCAGACGACCGGCACGCGCGCCAACGCGTCGAGCGTCTCCGCCGAGCGTGCGGCGACGACCGGGGAGCGCGCGGCGACGTCGAGCGGCGCCGCGAGCGGCTCGTCGCATCTGGGGAACGACACGAATCCGCCCGCCTCGCGCACGATCAGCTGCGCGGCGGCGGCGTCGACCGCGCGACAGTTCAGCAGCGAGACCATCCCGTCGAGGCGCGCCGCCGCGACCTGACAGAGCGTCACGGCGATCGCGCCGATCACGCGCAGCCGCCGCGCCACCTCATGCAGCTCGCCGGCGGCCGCGATGTGGCGCGGGTCGGCCTGCTCGATCCCCAGCAGCTCGAGCCGCCCGTCGGGCGCGCGGCGCTCGGGCAGCGACGGGTCGAGCGGGACGCCGTCGAGCTGCGCACCGGCGCCGCGCATCGCGGTCCACTCCTCGCCGGCGCCGAAGTCGTACACGTACGCGAACGCGACGTCCGCCATCGTGGGGCCGTCGGCGACCGCGATCGACAGCGCATAGTGCGGCAGCAGCCGCTTCGCGTTGAGCGAGCCGTCGATCGGATCGATCACGACGCGGATCCCGTCGTCGCCGTAGTCGATCTCGCCGCGCTCCTCGCTGACCGCCGTGAAGCGGTGCCCGGCCGCGTGCAACGCGTCGAGCTGCGCGAAGACGGCATGCTCGGCGCCCTCGTCGATCACGAGCGTGCGGTCGCCGCCCTCACCGCGGTCGCCGGTCTCGACCGCACGCTGGTGCGTGCCGGGATGCGCGCGCAGGACGTGGCGCAGCCCGTCAACGGCGCCGCGACAGGCACCGAGCCAGTCTGCGTCGAGCGCCGTACCGGTGGGCTGCATCCGCGGCATATCCTTGCAGGGTGCCCGCCGCCCTCGACGGCCTCTCCCCCGCGCAGCGGATTGCGGCCGCACACGCCGGCGGGCCGCTGCTGATCGTTGGCGGAGCGGGCAGCGGCAAGACGCGCACGCTCGTCGCGCGCTTCGCGTGGCTGGTCGAGCAGGGCGAGGCGCCCGAGGCGATCCTGCTGCTGGCGCGCTCGGAGCGCGCCGCGGCCGCGCTGCGGCGCCAGGTCGAGGAGACGATCGCGCAGCCGTACGAGGCGCTCGCCGTCACGACCGTGCACGACCTCTGCGCGCGGCTGCTGCGCGAGCATGCGCTGGCGGCCGGCGTCGACCCGTTCGCGGTCGCGGTGGGACGCGCCGACCGGCTCGCGATGCTGCTCGAACGGATCGACGAGCTGACGATCCGCTCACACGACTTCCGCGGCAACCCGGCCGCGCTGATCGGCAGTTTCGTGCGCCGCATCGACCGCTTGAAGGACGAGCTGATCTCGGCCGAGGACTACGCCGCCTGGGCCGAGCAGCTGGGGGCCGATCCGGACGCGGACGATGCCGCGCGTGCGCGCGCCGCCCGCGAGCGCGAGTTCGCCGAGATCTACCGCGCGCACGACCGCATGCTGGCCGATGCCGGCGCGCTCGACGGCGGCGATCTCGTGATTCGCGCGCTCGCGCTGCTGCGCGAGCACCCGCACGTGCGCGCGCAGGTGGCGGAGCGCTACCGCCACGTGCTGGTCGACGACGTGCAGGAGCCGAACTTCGCGCACGGCCTGCTGCTGCGGCTGCTGGCCGCCGAGCACGGCAACCTCTGCGCGGCCGGCGACGACGACCAGGCGATTCACCGCTTTCGCGCCGCCGCGGCGAAGAACCTGCGCGACTTCCAGGCGGAGCTGCCCGACGCGACGGTCGTCCACCTGGAGGAGAGCTTGCGCTGCCCTGCGCGCGTGCTGGAAGCTGCCGCGGCGGTCGTCGCGCCACTCGAGGATCGCATCGAGAAGCGGCTGGCGGCGGCCGAGGGCGCCGGCCCCGGCGAGGTCGCTTTCTGGCGCGCGGCGAACGAGCGCGCGCAGGCGCAGGCGGTCGCGGCCGACGTCGAGCGGCTGATCGGCCGCGAGGGCGTCGCGCCGGAGCGGATCGCGGTGCTCGTGCGCTCGATCGGGCGCGAAGGGCAAGCGGTCTCCGTCGCGCTCGAGGAGCGCGCGGTCGGCCACCGTCTCGTCGGCGATGCCGCCTTCTTCCAGCGCACTGAGGTGCGCGACCTGCTCGCCTGGCTGCGGCTGCTGACCGACCCCGGCGACGCGCCGGCGGTCGTGCGCGCGCTCGCGCGGCCGCCGATCGAGTTGCAAGCGATCGACCTCGCGCGCTGCACGCAGATCGCGCGCCGGCGCAAGCTCGACATGGTCGCTGCGCTCGCCGCGGCCTTGGAGTCCCCGCAGATCCCGCCGGAGACGCGCGATCGCATCCGCGAGTTCCTGACGCTGCACAAGTCGGCCGCACGAGCGCTCGACACGCTGCGTCCTGACCTGTTTGTCCACCGGCTGATCGAGCGGCTGGGCCTGCGGCGTCAGCAGCTCTTCACCGCGCAAGCCGAGGTCGTCGAACGGCTGCAGGGGCTCGCGCGCTTCGGCGAGCTGGCGAGCGCGTACGTCGCGCGCCGGCCACAGGCGACGCCGCGCGAGTTCGCGCGCTCGATCGCCGCCGCCGCCGAGGCCGGGCTGCGCGAGGAGGACGACCCGCCGCCCGACGCGCTGCGCGGGGTGCAGGTGCTCGCAATGCATGCGGCGCAGGGGCTGGAGTTCGACCACGTCTACGTGCTCGGCCTGCACGCGGCGCGCATGCCGGGCGCGCACACGCGCACGCTCGCGCCGATCGCGCCGGTGTTGATGAAGGAGGCGCTGCCGCAGGACGATCGCGCTGCGCACGTCGCCGAGATGCGCCGGCTGCTGCACGTCGCGATGACGCGAACGCGGCGGCGGCTCGTGCTCGTGCACCCGCAGGCGAGCGACCGCGGCGCGGCCCAGCCGCCGTCGCCGTTCGCCGAGGAGGCGCGCGCCGCACTGGGCGCAGTGTGGGAGGAGCGTGCAGAGGAGCTGTTCGGCCCTGACGAGTCGCTGCATTCGACGTACCGGATCCTGCGCGACGAGCTGCTGGAGACGATCAAGCGGACGGGGTCGTCGCTGGGGGAGCTGCGCTTCGACACCGACCTCGACGTCTCCCATGCGGTCGTGCGTTACCTGGAGGTCGTGAAGCTCGCGGCGCTGATCGAGCGCTCCAAAGACCAGCCGCTGGCGGACGCGTTGAACGAGGTCAACGCGCGCATCGCGCAGGCGATCACCCCCGAGCAGCGCGAGATCTTCCAGTCCTCCTCGTTGGACGACTACCTGCTCGGCGCCGATCACGACACACGCCGCCGCGCCGCCGCGATCGCGGCCCGCGAGGAGCCGTCGCTGGAGGCGTTCCTGCCGCGCAAGGGCGACGGGCTCGTGCTCAGCGCGTCCGACATCGACACGTACCGCACGTGTCCGTTGAAGTACAAGTTCGCGCGCGTCTTCCGCATCCCGCAGGAGCCGACGCTGAATCAGCGCTTCGGGATTGCCGTGCACCAGGTGCTGGAGCGCTTCCACGTCGGCGACGAGCCGCAGACGGTGGAAGGGATGCTGGGCCTGCTCGACGCCGCCTGGCGACGCGGCGGCTTCGGCGGCTCCGAGCAGGAGCTGCAGCTGCGCGGTAAGGCGACCGACGCGCTCACGCGCTACTGCGAGCGGTTTGCGACAGAGGACGCGCAGCCGATGTTCTTCGAGCGCTCGTTCTCGTTCCAGATGGGCCCGCATGTGCTGCGCGGCCGGGTGGATCGCGTCGATCGCCTGCCCGAGGGCGGCTGGGAGCTGATCGACTACAAGACCGGTCCGCCGAAGACGCCGGCGCAGCTCGAGCAGGACGTACAGCTCTCGCTGTATGCGGTCGCTGCGTGCGAGGCGTGGGAGCTTGGTGAGGCGCGCGGCGCCTACTACTACGTGCTCGACGACGCAAAGGTGCCGGTGCCGGCCACGGCGGGGCGCGCATGGATCGAGGAGGTCGCGACCGAGGTCGCCGAGGGGATCCTGTCGCAGGGCTTCGAGCCGACGCCGTCGTACAGTGCGTGCGCGATGTGCGACTACCGGTTGGTGTGCCCGGCGGCTGAGCGCTGATCTCACTTAAATTAGGGTTTCGTTACGCTTGACAGCGGTCTGTCAGTGGGTTACGCTCCGTCAGGCGATATGCGGTGAGCTCGCCGCTTGTCCGTGCGCGCGCTGTCGAGGAAAGGGGGATTCGGCAACGCAGTTCGTCGCAGCTCGCAGCTTTGTTGACTTACTTACGCGGGAGGAAACCGTGAAGTCTCCTAAGCTGTTCCTCGTGACTGTGGCGACCGCTGTGACGTTCGCGACGCTTGTCGCATCGGCCTCGGCAGGTCGGCTCTCAGTAAGTGAACGATCGTGGGCGGCATCCTGGGCCAGGATAAGCTTCGTCGGCGGCATAGGCACTGTCGAATGCGAAGCCGCCCTGTCGCACGAACTGCATGCAAGAACCCTCACTAAAACGAGGGGATCGCTAATCGGTTACATGGCGGCTGTCGAAATAGAAAGGTGCAGGACTGGAGCGGCGACCCTCCTAAGGGAAACGCTGCCGTGGCACGTGCAGTACGACTCGTTCGGTGGCACGCTACCCAGCATAGGTTCGATCAGAACGCTGATTATCGGCTTCTCAATGAGAATAAGGGAACCGACGTTCGGCATGGTATGTCTAGCGAGATCAACCGCCGCTGAACCAGTGATTGAGACTTACAACCTCACGGCGAATGTCATCACAAGCCATTCGCTTGGTGGAACGATAAGGTGCGGAAGTGTCGACGGCACACTGAGCGGCACCTCGCTCGGGCTCTCGGGAAGGGTAACTGTCACTCTAATATAGGTTCGCGCAGGGTTGGCGGCGCGCAGCGCGGCGCCGCCAACGCCGCGCTACTGCTCGCCGCGCTGCTTCAGGGTGCCGTCAACCGTCACGCCGCCAAGCCCCTCGAGCTTGCGCAGCACGAGCGGGGCTGTCGGATGCGTGCCGCCGGAAGGTCTGCGCGCCGCTCGGTGCGAGATCATGCGGACATGGACACGCTGCGCGACTGGATCGCCGAGCACCCGCCACCGGACGAGCGCTTCACGCAGACGATCGCGACGGCGGCTGAGCGTGTGCGGGGCGGTGAGGATCTGCGCTTCGCGGCGCGCGAGCTGCTCGACGAGTTCGCGCTCCGCGGACGGGACGACCTGCGTCTTGCCGCGCTCGCTGATGAGCCTGGCACGGTCGACTTGCACGTGGACGCCTATCTCGGCGCGCTCGCAGAGCACCTCGCGCGCACGTGCGGCCTGCCGGTGCCGCGGTGGGCGCTGTCCGAGACGCGCATGCTCGACCACATGTGGTTTCCGGGTGTCGCTCCAGGCTTCCGGCCGACTGCCCTGCGCGAGTCACCGGCCGCCTTTCGGCGGCGCGGGATTTTCATCGCACGCGGCGCCTTGAGCCGGGTGTGAGGTCGATGCGGCGCGAGGAGATCGTCGCTGCCCTCACAGCGCTTGGCGCGCGGCTGAGCGAGCGCGGCATCGAAGGCGAGATCTACATGGTCGGCGGTGCGGCGATCGCGATCGCGTTCGATGCGCGCCGCGCCACGCGCGACGTCGACGCGGTGTTCGAGCCAAAGCAGGACATCTACGCGGCGGCGGACGATGTCGGCGCGGAGTTGGGCCTGCCGCCCGGTTGGCTCAACGACGGTGTCGAGGGCTTCGTCGTCCGGCTCGACGCGGCTGCACGTTTCTTCGTCGAGGAGCTGTTCGCCGCCGAATAGCGGCCGCGCGGTCAGCCCTCGCCGCGCTGCTTGAGGAAGCGCTGGAACTCGCTGGCGAGGCGGTCGCCGGAGGGGAGGTCGCGGGGGTCGAGCGGTTCCTCCTCTTCGTCGGCAGCGCGCTCGAGCCGCTCGACAAACGCCTGCACGTCCGGATCGCTCTGGACCGCCAGGTTCACTTGCCGCTCGTAGTCGAGCGTCGCCTGCTCCAACTCGCTCGCGTCGACCGTCACGCCGACGAGCCCTTCGAGCTTGCGCACCAGCGCGAGTGCCGCCTTCGGGTTCGGCGCGCTCGCGATGTAGTGCGGCACGGCCGCCCACAGGCTCGCCGCCGGCAGGCCAGCTCTCGAGCATGCCGCCTGCAGCGCGCCGACGATCCCCGTCGGCCCCTCGTACGAGGACGACATCACGTCGAGGCGGTCGACGAGCGTGCGGTCGGACGCGATTCCCGTCACGGCGATCGGGCGCGTGTGGGCGACGTCCGCCAGCAGCGCGCCAAGCGAGACGACGAGCTGCGCGCCGAGCGCCTCGGCAAGGTCCACCACAAGCTGGCAGAAGGTGCGCCAGCGATACGACGGCTCGTGCCCGACGATCAGCACGAGATCGCGCGGCGCGCGCGGCACACGCGCCTCGTAGACCTCGACCACCGGCCAGGTGATCTCGCGCACGCCCTGCTCGTCCACGCGCACCTGCGGCCGCGTCGACTGGAAGTCGTAGAACTCCTCCGGGTCGATCGACGCGAAGCGCGTCGCGCCAAGCGACGTGCCGACAAACTGGACCGCCGTCGAGGCAGCGTCGCCGGCGTCGTTCCAACCCTTGAACGCGCAGACGATCGCCGGGGCGCGAAGCCCGTCGGGGCGGCGTTCCCACTGCAGTGGCTGCATCCGCCTCACCGTACATCATGGTCGTGTGAATCCACTCCCCACGGTCAGCGCGCTGCGACCCGCCGAGGACGTCGACGGCGTCTTCGCGTGCGTCCGCAAGGACCGCCTGATGAGCAGAGCCGGCACGCCCTACCTGGCGCTGGAGCTGCGCGATCGGACCGGCTCGGTGCAGGCGCGCGCGTTCCGCGACGCCGACCTGCTTGCGGGCCGCTTCGAGCGCGGCGACCTTGTGCGCGTCGCCGGGCGCGTGGAGCGCTTCCGCGACGAGCTGCAGATCGACGTGCGGGCGATCGCGAGAGCCGACGCGGGGGCAGTCGACCCGGCGGCCTTCCTGCCGCACGCCTACCGCGACCTCGATGAGCTCGACGGCTTCCTCGAGCACCTGGCGCGCGAGGTCTACGACGCGGGCCTGAGAGCGCTGCTCGCAGACCTGCTGGCGGATGCGGAGTTGCGCGCCGCCTGGCGCAGAGCGCCGTGCACGCGCGGCGGCCACCACGCGTACATGGGCGGGTTGCTCGAGCACACGGTCGCGGTTGCGACGCTCGCGCAGGAGACGTGCCTGCTGCACGTCAAGCTCGACTCCGACCTGCTGATCGCCGCCGCGCTCGTGCACGACATCGGAAAGACGCGCGAGTTCACGTACGGCGCCGACTTCGGAGTCAGCGAGGAGGGCCGGCTGCTCGGGCATGTGCAGATCGGCCAGCGCATGCTGGAGGAGCGCATGGCGCGGATCCCGCACGACGTGCTTCCGGAGACGCGCCGCCTCGCGCTGCTGCACTGCGTGCTGTGCCACCACGGGCCGGAGCAGGCGCCGGGCCGTCGCTTCGGCTCGCCGGAGGCGCTCGCGCTCGCGCGGTTGAACGCGCTCGACGCGTCCGTCAAGGGGGCGCTCGAGCACGGGCTGCCGACGTAGGCGAGATCCCACCTCTATGGGGTGGTGCACCGTGCTGCACGGCGCTACATTGGGTGCCATGCCGACCACTCGCCCGCGCCACACGATCACTGAGACGCCGCCCGTGCAGGAGGCGCTGGATCGCCTGCGCGCGCAGATGGGCGCGGAGAGAATCGACTACGCCGAGTTGCTCGTGCTGGGCGCTGAGGAGAAGCAGCGGCGGCTGGAGCAGGAGAGCGAAGCCGCGGATGAGGCGATCGAGCGGCTCGTGCGCTACATCCGCGAGGGGGAGCACGATCCGGAGGAGGTTCGTCTGGCCGACGAGGTCAAGACCCTTGGCCTGATTGCGAACTATCCCGAGGGCGACAATGCTGCTGCTTGACAACTCGGCGTGGGCGCGCCGCTGGCAGGCCGGGGGCCGCGAGCGTCTGCTCTCGGCATTCGCAGCGCGGGAGGTCGGCGTGACCGTGCCCTTCTTGCTCGAAGCCGGCTACTCCGCACGTTCCGCGCGGGACCACGATGCGATCATGCGCGACCTCGCGACGCTCCAACGCGCGAGCATCACGCCTGAGGTGGAACGACTGGCGCTTGAGGCGCAGCAGGATCTCGCACGCGTCGGCCACCACCGCTTGAGACCAGCGGACATCCTCATCGCTGCCTGTGCACATGAGGCCGGCGCCGGGGTCCTGCACTACGACAAGGACTACGACGTCCTGCGCGAGCACACTCGGCTGCGGTTTCGCAGCGAGTGGCTGGCCCCGGCCGGATCGCTCGACTGAAGCAGCGACTCGGATCACGCCGCGGCGGCGAGCCCGGCGAGCGTCTCGGCCGGTGGCGCCGGCTCGACGCCGACGACCTCCGCGACGGGGGCGTAGGTCACCTTGCCGCCGCAGACGTTGAGTCCCGAGAGAAAGCCGGGATCGGCTGTGAGCGCGCGCTGGGCGCCCTCGTCGGCGAGCTTGAGCAGGTAGGGCATCGTCGCGTTCGTGAGCGCGTAGGTGGAGGTGATGGGGACCGCACCCGGCATGTTCGCGACGCAGTAGTGGGTGATCCCGTCGACCTCGTAGGTCGGGTCGGTGTGGGTGGTCGGTCTGGAGGTCTCGAAGCAGCCGCCCTGGTCGATCGAGACGTCGACGAGCACCGCGCCCGGCTTCATCAGCGAGAGCTGTCTGCGCGTGATCACGTGCGGCGCCTTCGCGCCGTGCACGAGCACCGCGCCGATCACGAGATCCACTTCGGGCAGGCGCTGCTCGATCTCCAGCGTCGACGAGTAGCAGGTGGAGGCGAGTTGGTTGAGCAGCACCTCCAACTCGCGCAGCCGGTCGATCGAGCGGTCGAACACGTAGACCTCCGCACCCAGGCCGAGCGCGACCTGCGCGGCGTTCTGACCGACCACGCCGCCGCCGATCACCATCACACGCCCGGCCGCCACGCCCGGCACGCCACCGAGCAGCAGCCCGCGCCCGCCGAGCGGCTTCTCCAGCATGAACGCGCCGGCTTGAGCGGCGATCTTTCCGGCGACCTCGCTCATCGGCGCCAGCAGCGGCAACCGCCCGTGCGCGTCCTCGACCGTCTCGTAGGCGATGCACGTGGCGCCCGACGCCATCAAGCCGCGCGTCAGCTCGGCCGCGGCGGCAAGGTGCAGGTACGTGAAGAGGGTGTGGCGCGCGCGCAGCAACGCGACCTCGTCCGACTGCGGCTCCTTGACCTTCACGATCAGCTCCGCGCCCTCGAACACTGCGGACGCGTCCGGCACGATCCGCGCCCCCTGCGCGACGTACGCCTCGTCGGCGATCGCCGAGCCGGTCCCGGCGCCGGCCTGCACGAGCACCTCGTGCCCGCGATCCGTCAACTCGCGTACACCCGACGGCGTGAGCGCGACGCGGTACTCGTCCGTCTTGATCTCCGTGGGCACGCCGATCGTCGTCATGCGGGGAATCATGCCCTCGCCCGTGCACCGCGTCACCGAACGTGCGCCATCGCGGCCAACCTGCCACCCGTCGTGCGACGCGCCGGCGCGGGTAGGCTCGTCGATCATGGGCGAGGACGACGAACGCGCTGCCCAGCACGCCGCGCGACGCGACGCGGCTGCCGTCCGGGACGAGGAGACCGAGAAGGAGCGCCTCGACCGCAACCTGATGGAGCTGCTCGGCGAGCTGCGAGTGGCGCTCCCCGGCGTGCAGGTGCTGTTCGCGTTCCTGTTGGCGGTGCCGTTCGCCCAGGGTTTCAGGAGAGTGACGCCGTTCCAGCGCGACGTCTACTTCGCCACGCTGTGCTGCGCGCTCGCCGGCACCGTCTGCCTGATCGCGCCGACGCCCTTCCATCGCCTCACGTTCCGGCTGCACCAGAAGCGTGCGCTCGTGTCGATCGCGAACCGGCTGACGATCGCCGGCCTCGCGCTCGTCGCGCTGGCGATGACCGGCGTGATGCTGCTGATCAGCGATGTGCTGTTCGGGACGGCGACCGCCGTCATCACGACTGCGCTCGCTGCCGTGCTGTTCATCATGCTGTGGGGCGTGCTGCCGCTCCGTCACCGCCGCCGCGGGCCATGAGCGCGAGCGACGAGGCCGGAGCGCTCTCGCGCACGACCACCTGGGCGCGCGGGCTCGGCACGCCGCTGCGCGACTACCTGCGCACCGAGACCGGCGGCGCGGTCGTGCTCGCGGCCGCGGCGCTCGCGGCGCTCGTGTGGGCGAACGTCGACCATGGCTCGTACGAGCGCGTGTGGGGAACCGAGCTGTCGCTGCGGCTCGGCGGCTGGACGCTCGCCGCCTCCCTGCGGCACTGGATCAACGACGGGCTGATGGCCTTGTTCTTCCTCGTCGTCGGGCTCGAGGCACGGCGCGAGCTCGACCTCGGCGAGCTGCGCGAGCGGCGCCGCCTGCTGCTCCCGGCCGCCGCCGCGCTCGGCGGGATGGGCGCGGCCGTCGGGGTCTTCCTTGCACTGAATGCGGGCGGCGACGCGGCCGGCGGCTGGGGCGTCGCGCTGTCGACCGACACGGCGTTCGCGATCGGCGTGCTGGCGCTGGTCGGGCCGGCGCTGTCGGGGCGCATGCGCGTGCTGCTCGTGACGCTGCTCGTCGTCGACGACCTCGTCGCGCTCGCCGTGATCGCGCTCGCCTACTCGACGTCGCTCGCCGCCGTGCCGCTGATCGTGGCCGGCGCGCTGCTCGGCGCGGTGCTGATCGTGCGGGCCGCCGGCGTGCGACGCGGCTGGGTCTACGCGCTGCTCGGCATCGCGCTGTGGGTCGCGACGTGGAGATCGGGCATCGACCCGGTCGTCGTCGGCTTGCTCATGGGGCTGCTGACAGTCGCGCGGCCGGCGGCGCGCGCGGATCTGGAGGCGGCGACTGATCGCTTCCGCGACTTCCGCGAGCAGCCGACGGCCGAGCTGGCGCGGGTCGCGCGCGCGAGCGTGGAGCAGGCGCTGTCGCCGAACGAGCGGTTGCAGCACCGCTTCCACCCATGGTCCTCGTACGCGATCGTGCCGCTGTTCGCGCTGGCGAACGCGGGGATCCCGCTCGGCGGCGGGTTCCTGCCCGGCGCGCTCGGCTCCACGGTGACGCTCGGGATCGTGCTCGGCTACGTGGTCGGCAAGCCGCTTGGGATCCTGCTCACCTCGCGGCTTGCGCTGCGGATGGGACGCGGAGCGCTGGCGCTGCCGATCGGCTGGGGCGCGATGGCGGGCACCAGCGCGGCGGCCGGCGTCGGCTTCACCGTCGCGCTGCTGATCGCCGAGCGGGCGCTCGACGGCGCCCGGCTGCGCGAGGCGACGCTTGGCGTGCTGCTGAGCGTGCTGGTCGCGCCGCTGCTCTCTGGTGTGGTGTTTCGTGCGATCCAGCGCCTGCCGCGCCGCCGTCGACTGCGGCTGCTGGTCGGCGAGGCGGACGCGCTGGAGGACCTCGCACTGCCGGTCGACCCGGAGTTCGACCATGTCCGCGGGCCCGCGCACGCGTCTGTGACGCTCGTCGAGTACGGCGACTTCGAATGTCCGTTCTGCGGGCAGGCGGAGCCGTTCGTGCGCGAGCTGCTCGCCGGCGACGGCGACCTGCGCTACGTGTGGCGCCACCTGCCGCTGACGGATGTCCATCCCCGGGCTGAGGTTGCCGCGGAGGCGTCGGAGGCGGCAGCCGCGCAAGACCGCTTCTGGGACTACCGCGCACTGCTGTTCGACCACCAGGAGGCGCTTGAGCCGAAGCGGCTCGTGGCCTACGCCGAGCAGCTCGGGCTCGACCCCGAGCGCTTCCGCCGCGAGCTGCGCGACGGCGAGCACGCCGGCCGCGTCGCCCGCGACGTCGAGAGCGCCGACGTGTCCGGCGTCGCGGGCACGCCGACCTTCTTCGTCAACGGCGTCCGCCACCACGGCGCCTACGACCTCGGCGCGCTCAAGGCGGCGGTGAAGGCGGCGCGGGCGCGGACGTTGGTGGCGGCTGGCTGAGTTCGAGTCGGCCCGCTCGTCGTCGCTTTAGACGGAGTCCGGGCCCGGTGGCAGTTCCGGGTGCCGTCTGGCCGGAGGAAGCGCTGGAGGCGCGGCCTCTGCGGAAGACTGGTCCTGGCTCTCCTGTTCGGGTGATCTCGGTGGAAGAAGATCGGCGACGATTGCGTCGAATCCATCCGTGGCCCATCGTCTGCGGTCCGCCTCTGGCACGTCGCACTCCTTCGCGAGGTGGATGATCTCGTTCAGCGCCTGAGCGTTGCCGACAGCGCGGCTCTGGCGGACGCCATGGTTTGCGCTTGTCATCAGCGCCCAGGCGTTCGACACCCAGCGGCTAGGGCGCTTCCACTCAGCCATGGGCGCGCCTCTCCGCTGTGGGGACTGCTTGCAGACGCCTTCCGCGGAACGCACTCCACCCGTCGGCTCGCACCATCCCGGTCGAAGGGTCCTCTTCGAGCAGGCCGTGCTCCACCAGCGCGTCGAGGGCCCGTTCAAGCCGTTCCCGGTCCCACTCCGGCGGTCGCAGGATCGAGCGGCGCGCCATTTGAGTTCTCTCCGGAAGCGCGTCGAGGATGACTCGGGCGTCTGCCGCGAGCTTCTCCAGTTGCTCTCGGACCGGCCTGTCGATCTCTTCCATCAACTGCTGCACGCGCGTCGCGCTCACGCCCAGCAGCTCACCGACCTGACGTCGGCTCATTCCCAGCAGCGACGCGAATGCGACTCGCCGACCCCGGGTCTCCAGCGCATCCTCGAGCGCTTGGCGCGCAAAGCGGACTGCACGCTCGTCTGTCGCCAAGCGTCGAACGATGCCGGAGCCGTCACGCTCGGGGGCCCAGATCGCGCCCTCTCTGCCGGCGTAGTCCAACCACGTGTCCCAGGGGATCGCGAACAGGTCTTCGTCGCCGCCGCGAAGACGGGTTCCTTCTCTCAGGATCCAGTTGAGCTTGGGCTCGGCAATGATCTCGCTCAGCGAGAAGACGGCTGTCTCCGGCGGCTCGTCGACACGCCGCAGCTCCCGCGGGGTGACGACCTCGCCGAGCGTGAGCGTCTGTGCTCCCGGCACCGGGATCCTGGTGCCTGCATAGACCCATACCGCGTCATCGCGCTGCTCGAACTCAGGTTCTTCCTGTATTCGCGCCATCGTCGTCCGAGGCTGACCCTATCTTTCAGGGGTTTACCGTACAGGATCCTATACAGATATGCCCATAAGAATGTGCATAGGGCTTCGACAGCAGCAGTCGGCCGCGCAGGCCGCGACGCGGGGCGGCGACGAGTTGGTGAGCTTCGTCAGCCCTTGAACGTCGAACTGCCGGCGTCGCCGAACGGCTCGTCGCGCTCGCTGACCGCTGTTCGGAAGCCGGCCTCGGCTGCCCGCTGCTGGAAGGCGTAGCCCTCGGGCGTGTGGCGCGCGATGCCGTCGAACAGCGTGCCGATGAGCTGCGTCTGGTGCAGGCCCTGTGCGTAGAGCGAGTGGTTCACCAGCAGCTTCATCATCTGCAGCTGGTTGAGCGGCAGGCGGGCGATGCGCTCCACCAGGATCTCAGTGCGCTCGTCGAGCTCGTCAGGCGGCGGCGCCTCGATCGCGAGGCCCCACTCGAGCGCCTCGCTCCCGGACAGGCAGTCGCCCGTGAACAGCAGGCGCTTCGCGCGCTGCGGCCCGAGCCGGTGCGCCCACATGGACGTCGTCGGCGAGCCCCACACGCGTGCCGGCGGGTAGCCGATCTTCGCGTCGGCGGCGATCACGAGCAGGTCGCTGCACAGCGCGAGGTCGGTGCCGCCGGCGACGCAGAAGCCGTGCACCTTGCAGACGACCGGCGTCGACGCATGGAACAGCGTCATGAACGCGCGCACGTTGCGGCTCATCATCGCGTGGTCGACGAGCGGGTCCCACGTTCCGGACGGGTCGTGGTTGCGGGCGATGACCGCGTGGTCGAGCGGCGAGCCGGGCGGCGGCGCGATGGGGCCGGGGGCGGCTGCGCGCGAGTCGCCGTCCGCCATCCCCTCGGCGCTGTCGACGAGGTCGTAGCCGCCGCAGAAGCCCTTGCCGTTCCCGCTCAACAGCATCACGTGGACCGCTGGGTCGAGGTCGGCGCGCTCCACGCACGCCGCCAGCTCCTCGATAAGCGTTCGCGTCAACCCGTTGCCGCGCTCCGGCCGGTTCAGCGTGATGCGCGCCACGCGATCCGTCACTTCGTACGTCAACGTCGTCGGCTCGGAGGTCACGCCGGCGACGCTACCGGCCGCGCGCTCAGCGCACGCCGTTACGCGTAAAGCGCGGGAGCGGGCCGCCGGCGTCGCGCTTGAGCGCCGCCGTCAACCGGCGCACGACGTCGCCGCGGGAGGCGGCGAGGTTGCGCGTCTCGCCGCGGTCGGTCTTCGTGTCGAACAGCTGCTTGTCGGAGCCGTCCGTGCGCATCGTCAAGAGGTAACGGCCGTCATGGCACATGACGTAGTCGTCGTACGACGCGTTCATGTACTTGCGCGGCGCGATCTCGCCCTTGCGCGTGCGGTCAAAGATCGCCGTCAGGTCCTCGCCGTCCATGCTGCGAGCCGGTCTCACACCGAGGAACCCGAGCAGCGTCGTCGCGACGTCGTTGGTCGAGGCGAAGTAGGCGTTGCGCCGGCCCGCGAGCTTGCGGTCGGGGTGCTTGACGATGAACGGCGTGTGGTGAATCTCCTTGTGAATGTGGCGTCCGCTCTTGCCGATCAGGCCGTGCTCGCCGAGCAGCACGCCGTGGTCGCTCGTGTACATGACCGCGGTCGAGTCGGTCAGCCCGGCGCTCGCGACCTTCCCGAGCAGATTGCCGATCCAGTGGTCGGCGAAGGCCAGCTCGGCGGCGTAGAGGCCCTGCACGCGCTTCGCGACCGCCGGCGAGAGGCCGAGCTGGCTCATCGCGCTGATCGGCGCGTTGAACGGATGCATCGGCTCGTAGTCGAGCGGGTTCGGGCCGGCGAATCTGGCCGCCCACGCCGGCGGCGGGTCCCACGGCTCGTGCGGGTCAAAGCCATCGACGACGAGCACGAACGGCTGGTGCGCCTTCAGCGTGTCGATCAGATCGATCGCCGCCTTGAAGACTCTCGCGGTGAAGTACTCGTCCTCCGCCATCCCCCGCGGCGCGTAGGCGAGGTAGAGCGCAAGCGCTGACTCGGCGCCGCTGCTGCCGCGCAGCGATGGCGGCAGAAAGCGCGCCACCTGCGAGGCCGGCACGGGCGCGCGATGTCTCGCCGAGTACTGCGCGGTCTGGCCGACGAAGCCGACGAAGTGGTCCGTGCGGCGCTGGACGCGCGTGTAACGCGGACCGACGAGGAACGGGTTGTCGGTGACGTAGGCGGTCGTGACGCCGACGCGGTCGAGCAGCTCGAGGAACGTCGGCTCGCTGCTCGGGATCGAGTTCCAGCCGGGGTTCTGCGGCAGGTACGGCTCGGGATGCCAGTTGCGGAACGGGAACTGGCGGTCGCCGGTCAGCAGCGTGTTGCGCGCCGGGCCGGTCGGCATCGCCTCCGGGTGCGCGCGCGTGAACGTGACCCCGTCGCGCGCGAGCGCGTCGAGGTTCGGCGTGAGGCCGCGCTTGCTGCCGTAGGCGCCGAGGTAGTCGGCGCGCGTCGAGTCGGTGACGATCAGGATCGCGTTCTGCGCGCTCGGGTCGGCCGCGCTGCGGCCGTAGCGCTTGAGCTGCTCGGCGACCGCCTGCTCGGCGAACGGGCCCAGCAGGCCGAGCATCGCGGCGCCACCTGCGCATGCGCCGGCGCCCTTGCGCAGCGCGTGGCGCCGTGTGACGCGCGCGGCGCCGTCGTTGCCCTTCGCGACCATTCGCGGGATCGAAACACACGCGGCGGCGGCTGAGTTGCGGAGCCGTGTCGCTCAGGCGATCGCGCCGACGAGTTCCGCGGCCGTCTCGACCTGTGCGTGCTCGAACGCCGGCTCCATCAGCTCGAGCGCCGCGGCGCCGAGCCCGAGCGCTCGCGCCTCTTCGCGCCACCGGCGCGTGCCGGTCAACACCTCGCGCAGGACGGCACGCGCCTCGTCCGGTGAGAGGCGGAAGTGCTCCGCGACCTGCATCAACAGCCCGACGCTCGCGGAGTGATCGTCGTAATCGATCGCGGTCGCGAGCAGCTTCGGCCCCGGCGCCGGATCGGGATTGAGGTCGAACGCCGGCGAGAGCGTCCAGCCGGCGCTGCTGGTGCGCAGAAAACCGTGGTTGCGGAGGTGGTCATCAGTGTTGGAGATCAGGATCGAGAAGGCGATGCGCCGCCACAGCTCGCGCAGATCCGTCGCCACGCTTGGTGCATGGCGCTCGATCACGTCGGCGAGGTCGAGGTAGCTTCCGGCCTCGCCGTCCGTCGCCTCCAGCATCGTCATCGCGCTCACGTAGCCGATGCGGCGATCGCCATGCCGGTCAAAGCGGTCGAGCACCAAGATCGCCTTGTCCCCGAACACGTGCGCGCTGGAGTCCGGGACCGTCATGCCGCTGTGTCGTGCGAGCAGGTGCGCGACGGCCTCCCAGCGGATCACGTCCCACTCGTCCTTCGTCGGGCTCGGGAGCTTGGCGATCGCGATCCGGCCGTCGCGGTCGAGCACGTGCGCCTTTGGACGCGCGCCGCCGAGCGAGCTGCCGCCGCGCTGGAGCGTGACGAGGTCCTCCGCGGTCGCTTCCTCGCGTTCCAGTCGTTCGGCAGCCGCCATCAGCTCCGGCAGCTCCAGCAGCGACGGGACGCCGGTCACGTCGTCGGCGAGATGCGCGCCGCTGTCCGGGTCACGGAAACGCAGCGCGCCCTGCCGCAGGTCGTCGCGGACGCCGAGCAGGTAGTCGATCTCGCCGAAGCTGCGCTCGGCGCCGCGCCCCTGGCGCGCTCGGCGTCGCTCGCTGCGCTGCATGAGCCGCCGGCCCCAACGGTCCGGGGCGCAGTCCGAGAATGCTCCGAACAGCGCGCGGCCGACCGGCGTCTGCTGCTGGCCGGTCACGAGCGGCAGCGCCGGGTCCAGCTCATACGCGTCCGGCTGCGCAAGGTACTCCGGGGCGTACGCGAAGGTCGCGGACTCGCTGCCGCGCCGACGGTGCGACCACAGCCGACCTGCGACGACGTCCTCGCCGGCGATCTGGACGACGACGTCGACGACGGTGTCAGGCATCGCCTTGTCCGGTCAGGTCACGCGGGCGGACGCGTCGAGGAAGGCGCTCGTCCGAGCGCAGCCGGCCGACGTCGGTCTCATAGGGATCCAACGCGCGCGCGACGCTGTCCAGAACGCCGAGCGCGCGCAGTGCGCGCAGCAGCGTCCCGATGCCGACGCCGCCGTCGCCGCGCTCAAGTCGCGCGATCGTGTCGCGCGAGACGCCCGCACGATCGGCGAGCTGCGCCTGCGTCAGTCCTCGCAGCTTGCGCCACGTCGCAACGTCCGACGCGAGCGCGCGGAGGGCACGGGCGACAGCAGAGGGGGTACTAGCAGGATTAGACCGCATATTTCCGACACTATAGAGCTAAGTGTCGGAAATATCAGTCACAAAGTGCGCAACGCCGGCAGCAGCTCGCGCTCCGCCCACGCGCAGAAGTCCGCCTGCGTGTCGGCACCGATCTGCACGAGCGCGACCTCGTCGAAGCCGGCGTCGACGTACGCCTTCACCGCCTCGACGTGGGTCTGCACGTCGGGTCCGCACGCGATCCCCTGCGCCACGTCCTCCGGCCTCACGTATCTCGACGCGGCCTCGAACGCGGTCGGGTTCGGCAGGTCGGCGTTGACCTTCCAGCCGAAGCCGAACCAGCGGAACTGCTCGTGCGCGCGTCGCACCGCCGCCGCTCTGTCCGGGTCCCAGCAGACGGCCACCTGACCGATGCGCGGCTTACCGAGACCGCCGGCTGCGTCGAACAGGTCGCCGAGCTCCGCCTCCGGCTGCACGGCGATCATCGCGTCGGCGTGCGCGCCTGCCAGCCTGCACGAGTCCGGCCCGGACACCGCGATCCCGATCGGCACGCGCTCGTCCGGCAGGTCATAGAGCACTGCCGACTCGACGTCGAAGTGACGCCCGCGGAAGTTCACCGCGCCATCGCCGTCGAACAGCGCGCGAATGATCTCGACCGCCTCCTCAAGCGCCTCATGCCGCTCGCCGACCATCGGCCAGCGCTGGCCGACGACATGCTCGTTGAGGTTCTCGCCGGCGCCGAGCCCGAGCCGGAAGCGGCCGCCCGAGAGGATCTGCATCGTCGCCGCCTTCTGCGCGACGACCGCCGGGTGGTAGCGCAGGATCGGACACGTCACATAGGTCATCAACGGAATCGCGTCGGTCGCCTGCGCGGCCGCGCCGAGGATCGACCACGCGTAGCCGGAGTGGCCCTGGCTGTCGAGCCACGGCGCGTAGTGGTCGCTGATGACCGAGAAGTCGAAGCCGGCCCGCTCGGCCGACTGCAGGTCGCGCACGAGCTGGTCCGGCCGCGACTGCTCGCACATCATCGTGTAGCCGATTCTCGCCATGCCGCTGGTGCTACCCGCGTTTCGCGCAACGACGCGGCGGGGAGCGTCTCCGCCTGACAGACGCAACTCGAAGCGAGGGGAGCGACACCATGGGCGATGGCGACGTCGACACCGCGAAGGGCCGTTTGAAGAAGGCCGCCGGCGACCTCACCGACGATGACGATCTGCGCCGCGAAGGCAAGGTCGACGAGGCGAGCGGAGCCGTGAAGGACAAGGTCGGCGACGCGGCCGACAAGGTGAAGGACGCGCTCGGGCGCGACGACGACGACTGACGGAGCGCTACCTGACGCTGGCGGCATTCCGTGTCGCCGCCAGCGTCGCCGCGCTCTCGTCGAGCGTGCGCGCCGCCTGCGCCAGCCGCGCGCCGATCGGCCTCGCCGGCGGGGTGCCGGGCGTGCCGCGGACAGCGGCCGAAGTCGCGGGCGGGAGCGCGGCGTCGGCGCGGCGCGGAGCCGTCACCGCGGCCGGCGTCACCATCACGACCGCGTCAAGCGTCAGCAGCCGCAGGCGCAGCAGCCGCGCCACGATCGACGCCTCCGCGACGACCCCATCTGAGGGTCGCCGGCGCTCGTCTGGCGTGCCGCGCAGCGTCACCGTGCAGGGCCGGCGTGCGGAGTCGCCGGAACGGCGCGGCTCGCGCCGCGGCTCGCGCCGCGCGATCAGCCAGCCGGCTGCGAACAGCGCCAGGCTCGCGGGCGTCACGAGCCGTCTTGGGATGCCTCCCCGCGCCGTCGCAGCGACGACAGGCCGGCGCTGCCGGCGGTGACGCCCATCGCGCCGGCCAATGCCAGCAGACCGGTGCGCATCGCCTTGCCGGAGGGAGGGTCCGGCAGTCTGACCTTGCGCCCGATCGGCTTCGAGATCGCGTCCTCGACGGTCTCGACGATGCGCTGCGGCGTGCTCTTGCGGTGCAACGGGTTGATGCGGTCCATCAGTTCCATGGCGGTCGTCCTCTCGTCATCTGCGGGCCGCGGCTCTGGCGGTGCTCGCGCGCCGGGGGGTGCTCGTGCGTCGTCTGCGGCTTGACGCCGACCGCGACCGGGGCCGGGCTCTGGAGGCGTTCGGGGACGCGGCCTCGGGCGTCGCCGCGGCGCGCTCGCGCAGCCGCTCGGCGGAGGCGATGCGCGACTGCGCCTCGTCGACCTGCTGCTCGGCCTCCTTGGCGAGCTGCTGCGCCTGACGGCGCGCCTCCGTCGCGACGGCGCGCGCGGCCTCGTTCGCCTGGTCCGCGAGTCGCTTCGCCTCCGTCAGCTTCTCGGTCGCGTCGGCGATCTGCTCCTCGGCCTCGCGCTGCGCCTCCTCGGCCTCCTGCTCCGCCTCCGCGACTTCCGACTGAACCTCATCGTGAACCTGCTGGCGCTGCTGCTCGGCCTCGTGCTCGGCCTCGTTGATCGCACGTCTGACGGACTCCTCCGCGGCTCTTTGCGCCGCCGCGACGCGCTGCTCGACGCGCCGTCGCGTGTCGCGCTCGATCTCCGCCTCACGCGCGAGGCCGTGCTCGGTCACACGCTGCGCGTGGCTTGCCCGCTCCTTCGACTCCTGGGCCGCCGCGACTGCGCGCTCCTCCGCCTCGCGCGCCCGTTCGGCGGCCTCGCGGGCGCGCTCGAGCTGCACATCGACCGGCTCGCCGTTTTCGCTCATCGCGAGGCGAACGCGACGCCCGCGCTCCCGCACCTCGGTTGCCGCCGAGCCGGCGGCGGAGCCGGCCTTCTCGGCTGGGTGCGCGACACGGGAGACGATCCAGGCCGTATTGGACGGAAGCTCGCGGAGACCGGTCCGCATCTGCTCCGAGAGCCAGTGCACGACGGGGGTGCGCGGCACGGTAACCACTCCTTCTCGATCGCGACGACGTCTTTCTGGGCCTATACCCACATGTGTCGGCGCCAGCGGCAGACGCGCCGCGTTGACGCGTGGGCGCTAGCCTGCGACGTGGTCGTGGAGTTCGACGTCGTCCCCACCGAGGCTGCGCAACACGAGATCCCGCTCGGCGGCAGCCTCTTCCCGCCGATCGCGGACTACGGCTTCCTGTCCGACTGCGAGGTCTGCGCGCTCGTCGCACTGAGCGGCAACATCGAGTGGATGTGCCTGCCGCGGATGGACGGCCCGTCCGTGTTCGCGGGGATCTTGGACCGCCACGCCGGGCGCTTCCGGCTCGGCCCGCGCGACGAGTACGTGCCGGCCGACCGCCGCTACCTGCCGGGCACGATGATCCTCGAGACGACGTGGGGCACGCCGACCGGCTGGCTGCTCGTGCGCGACGTGCTCGTGATCGGCCCGTGGCATCACGGCGAGGAGCGCTCGCACCGCTACGCGCGCTCCCCCCGCGACCACGAGGCGGCGCACGTGCTGCTGCGCACGGTCAGATGCCTGTCCGGCTTCGTCGACGTCGAGCTCGACTGCGAGCCGGCGTTCGACTACGCGCGCAAGCGCGGGAGCTGGCGCTACGAGGGATCCGGCTACACGGAGGGCGTCTGCAGCGTCGACGGCGACTCGCTGCAACTGCGCCTGCGCAGCGACATGCGGCTCGGCTTCGAGGGGCCGCGCGCCCGCTCCGAGACGCGCATGCGCGCCGGCGAGGCGCGCTTCGTCGCGCTCGGCTGGAGCCAGCACCTGCCGCCCGCTTCGTACGCGGAGGCGCGCGAGGTGCTCAAGTACACCGGCACCTTCTGGCACGAGTGGATCAGCCGCGGCCGCTTCCCCGACCACCCGTGGCGCGTGCACCTGCAGCGCAGCGCGCTCACGCTCAAGGGCCTCACGTACGCGCCGACCGGCGCGCTGGTGGCGGCGGCAACGACGTCACTGCCGGAGACGCCCGGCGGCGAGCGCAACTGGGACTACCGCTACACCTGGCTGCGCGACGCGACGTTCATGCTGTGGGGCCTCTCGACGCTCGGCTTCGACCGCGAGGCGCACGACTTCCTCTACTTCATCATGGACCGCCTCGAAGCCGGCGGGCGGCTGCGGATCATGTACGGGATCGACGGGCGCGAGCGGCTCGACGAAGAGGAGCTCTCGCACCTGTCCGGCTACGAAGGCGCGCGGCCGGTGCGCGTCGGCAACGGCGCGTGGGACCAGCGCCAGCACGACGTGTGGGGCGTGCTGCTCGACTCGATTCGCCTGCACGTGCGCTCCGGCGACCGGCTCGACGACCGCATGTGGCCGCTGATCGTGCAGCAGGTCGACATGGCGGTCGCGGAATGGCGCGAGCCCGACCGCGGCATCTGGGAGGTGCGCGGCGAGCCGAAGCACTTCACCTCCTCGAAGGTCTTCTGCTGGGTCGCGGCCGACCGCGGCGCGCGCCTCGCGCGGCTGCGCGGCGACCGTGCGGCGGCGAGACGCTGGCGCGCGGCGGCGGACGAGATGCACGCGGAGATCTGCGAGCGCGGGGTCGACGCGCGCGGCGTGTTCGTGCAGCACTACGAGACCGACGCGCTCGACGCGTCGCTGCTGCTGATCCCGCTGCTCGGCTTCCTCCCGCCCAGCGACCCGCGCGTGCGCGACACGGTCCTCGCGATCGCCGACGAGCTGACCGAGAACGACCTCGTGCTGCGCTACCGCGTGGAGGAGACCGACGACGGCCTGTCCGGCGAGGAGGGCGCGTTCGCGATCTGCTCGTTCTGGCTCGTGTCCGCGCTCGTGGAGATCGGCGAGGTCCAGCGCGCCCGCGACCTGTGCGACAAGCTGCTCTCCTACGCGAGCCCGCTCGCGCTGTACGCGGAGGAGATCGACCCGCACTCCGGCCGCCACCTCGGCAACTTCCCGCAGGCCTTCACCCACCTCGCGCTCATCAACGCGGTGATGCACATCATCCGCGCGGACGAGGCGCTGGTGGAGGATCCGCGCTAGCGGTCAGAGGGCTGAGCATGCCCAGCGACTCCCGACGCCCCGGAAATCACGCGAGTGACGCACTAGGGTTCAGGCTATGGCGAAGGGGCCGCAGCGGATCGGGATCCTCCACCTCTCCGACGTCCAGTTCGGACCCAACCATCGCTTCACGCAGGGCGCCGACTCGCTCGCCGCGCGTCTGATCCCGACGCTCCGGGAGCTGCCCGAGGGGGCGCGCCCGATCGACCTCGTCGTTTTCTCCGGCGATGCCGCCGAGCATGGCCTGCCCGATCAGCTCGCCGACGCCGCCCGCTTTCTTGCCGAAGTGCTCGACGCGCTCGGCCTGGACGCCGAGCGGCTTGTGGTGGTTCCAGGCAACCACGACATCAGCCGCGATGCGGTCAAGGCGCAGGTCCACGCCGCGCTCTCGCAGGGCAAGGAGGCACAGCCGCCGTTCGAGCAGAAGTGGGACAACTATCGGGCGTTCCTGCGGGCCCTCGGCGGGAATGGCGGGTCCGACGACGTGGACAAGGTGCAGCGCTTCGCCGACCTCGGGCTGACCGTCTCCGCGCTCAACTCCACGGTCGCCGAGACCGCGGACGAGCACTACGGCTTCTGCGGTGAGGAGCAGCTCGAAGCGCACGCGCGCGCGCTGGCCGAGCACCCGGGCGACATCCGTATGGCGGTCGTTCACCACAACGTCCGGCAAGCCGCCCCCGACGATGCTGAGAACCTGCGCGACGAGCAGGACCTCGTGCGGATCCTCGGCGCGCACGTCGACCTCGTCCTGCACGGACATCGCCACGCCGCCGGGCGCGACTACCTCAGCAACGGGAGACTGATCCTCTCCGCCGGCAGTGCCGCGCTCAAGCGCGAGCAGCGTCCCGACGAGACGCCGAACCAGTTTCAGGTCCTGAGCGTGAGCGGCGCTCAGGTCGAGCGCTGGGGGTTCTCATTCGATCCAAAGGACAAGCGCTGGGTCGTCGACGCGACGCTTGCGCAGGACGGCGTGGTCGGCTACGAGTCGATTGCGCTCGCAGCACCCGGCGCAGCTCCGGCGGCCTCTTCCCGCACGTCGGCCGTCGCTGCGCCGCCGCATCCCACCGCGGTCGAGGACCCGCTTGCCGCGCCCGCTGCGGAGGCGCAGCTCGATGACGACGCGGTAGCGCGCTTCCGCAACGATCTGCGCGATGACGCCGACGGGCTTCGCGACGGCGTTCTCACGCCGATGGAGCTGCTCGGCCGGATGGACCTGTTGCGCGGCGGCGCGGTGACGGTCGGTGCGGCACTGTTGTTCGGGCGCCGGCCGCAGCACGAGCTGCCGGCGGCGTTCGTCCAGTGCGTCCGCTATCTCGGTGAGGACGTCGCGGCCGAGCGCGAGTCGCTGCGCGTGGAGGGCACGGCGCGCACGCAGATCGATGAGGCGCTGCGGTTCCTGCGCGAACGCATCCCGCGTCGCGAGCGGCCCGGCACGGAGACCGCGCGCGCCGAGCTTGTCTATTCATATCCGATGACGTGCCTGCGCGAGGTGGTCGTCAACGCGATCGTGCACCGCGACTACACCGACACCCAGCGGAACGTGCACGTGCGGCTGTTCTCCGATCGAATCGAGGTCGCGAGCCCGGGCGCCTGGTGCACGGAGCGGAGCATCGACGGCGGCAAGCCGCTTGAAGCCGTGGCCTCGCAGTCGGTCAAGCGGAATCCCCGGGTCGCGCACGCGATGTCGCTCATCCGCTATTTCGAGGGCGAGGGCTCCGGCATCCCGACGGCCATTCGCGACGCGGCCGCGATACATGCCAGAAGACCGACCGTCCGCGTCGAGGACGGCTTCGTCGTGGTCACCGTCTTCCCAGCGCAGATGGACGCCGACGCGATCGACCTGGTCCGCGCACGGGCACAAGAGCGCGCCCGCACGGAACCGCTGCTGCCGGATCGGATGCGCGGCACCGCCGACGCGACCTATGTGTCCCCCCAGATCGCTTCGAGCGACGGCAGAGTCATCCGGGGAACCGGCCGGCTTGTGCGGGGACCGGACCGTCAGGTCCTGCTGCTCGGCGCGCCCGGTGGCGGGAAGAGCACGTTGTTGGCAGAGCTCGCGCGTCGGCTGGCACGGGGGAAGACGGTCATTCCGTTCATGATCGACGCGCGTGACGTCGCCGCTGCAACGCACGGCGACGTCGCACAGATCGTGCATGAGCTGTGGCAGTCGCAAGCACGGGAGGCGCCCCCCGTCGACTCGCTGCGGCGCATCTTCGAGCAGTCGGCGAGCGTGCTCTTGGTTGACGGGCTCGACGAGGTCGGCGACCTGTCGCACCGGTCGCGCGTGATTGACATCGTCGCAGCGACGGTCGCACGCTATCCGCGCCTTCGCGCCGTCGTCGCCGCGCGGCCGGCGGGACTGCCGGTCGCGGCTCGCAGCTGGCGGACGTTCCGCCTGTTGCCCTGGTCCCAGGCGCAGATCGTCAAATACCTGATCGTGATGGGCAGAGCGGCTGGCCTCGACTCCGACGCGCGGGAGCGCCTCGTCCGGCTGACCTCGGGCGACGCGCGTCTGCTGGCGCTTGCCGAGACGCCGCTGCTCGGCGCCGCGATCGTGAGCGTCTACGGCGCGCTCGGTGAGGTCCCGACGAGTCGGTTCGAGTTGCTGCGCGCCGCGGCGGACCTGCTGATCGAGGACTGGGACACCCGGCGCGGGTTGGTGAGCCGAGCCGGCACCCGCACGCAGCGGGATGTCCTGCGCCTGCTCGCGCTCTGCGCGTTCGAGCAGGGCATGGGCCTCGGCGCGCTGCCCTTGGACTGGTGCTGCAGCCAGGTGCGGCCGATCGCCAGCTACGCCGGCCTCCGGCCGGAGGACTTGCTGGGGGCGGTCCTCGAACGCGGGTCGCTGCTGGTGGAGGCACAGCCTGGCGTGCTGGCCTTCCGCGTGCTGGCGTTGGCCGAGCTGCTCGCCGCGGAGGAGCTGGAGGGAGGACGCATGCGGGACTCCGACGACCTGTTCGAGGCGGCGATCGCGCTGGCTGCGGACAGCCACACGCGCATGGTCGCGGAGCTCGCGCTGCTCAGCCGGCAGAGCAGCCTCCACAGCCTCACCCTGGTTCCGGATCTGCTCGCGCACGCGTCCCGCCGAGAGGCGCACGCGCAGCGCGTCGCGCTTGACCTCGCCGCGTCGCTGATTGCGGACGGCAATGACGATCCACGGGCCACGGCTGCCTTCCTGAGAGCATGGGAGCGCCAGAGTCGCGATGGCAACCCGCTTGCGCACTCCACCCTTGTCGAGCGCGTGCACGCGGAGCTGTCGCAGGCTTCGGCGAGCTGAGCACCGGTCCTGCGCCGACACACAGTGGTCGTGCCTCCGCTACAGCGAGCGTAGGCGGGCGCCGACGCCGCTATCTCGCGGCGCGGCACACGTCCGCGTTCTCCGCCTGGCGCAGCGGCGAGCGCGGGCCGGCGACGAGCACGTACTTGGCGAGCGCGCGGCGCGGGTCGGACTCGGCGCGGCGCGCGTTGCGGAGCTGCGACGGCGTCGCCTCGCCGAAGTGACCGGGCCAGCAGGACCAGCTCGCGCGCGCGAGGTCCACGAGCGGCGTCGTCTCGGCGCGGAAGGCGAAGCGGCCGGACCCGCACACGAGCCAGTCGCTGCCGAGGTTGTTGAGGATCGCCCGCGGGTGCTCACCGCAGCCGTTCGGATACGACGGATGCCCGCCGAACGCGGCCTGCACGATCGGGTGCCCGTCGTCGAAGCGCAGCTGCGAGCTGTTCCACGGCAGCGTCACGCCCTCCTGGTCGTGGCGCGCCATATACAGGAAGCGCGGCTTCAGCGTGCGCGGGTTGAGCAGCACGCTGACGTGCTCCCAGTCGCCCTCGTGCAGGTCCGTGTTGGCGAGGTCGGCGGCGAGCGGCGAGGTCGCCATCAGTCTCCGCGCGACCGCCGTCGGCAGGTAGTTGAACGGATAGAAGAACCAGTACTGGAGACTGCGCAGGCCGGGCGGCGCGCCCGGGTAGCGTCTGCCGTAGGTGCCGACGCCGGCGTCATAGAGGTAGAGCTGCGCGGAGCGCCATGGGTCGAGCGCCGCCGGGTCGGCGAGCCAGTCGCCGGTGGCGCGCAGCGGCGTGCCCTGGCCGCGGAGGAACGCGCTGAACTCGGACGTCGGGTCGCCGTCGCCAAGCGACGCCGGGTAATCGAGATAGTCGTCCGCGCTCGCGCCGGCCGGCGTGAGGTCGGCGAGCAACGGCGGACTGACGGCGCATCTGCCGCCGCGCACGAGGCAGGTCGCACGGCGGCCGTGGTGCTCCAGCCCGTACAGCGTCGAGCCGCGGTCCTGCAACACGTTCGCGACCGACACCGGCCAGAAGCGGTCGGCGACTGTCACCTCGAGCGTCGGCTGGTATCTGCGCGCGAGCGCCGCGAGCGCGGGCGGCGAGGTGTCGGCGATCGGCGCCTCGCCGCCGCTCGCGCGCCCGCCCGGCGGTGCCGGCCCGACGAGCGCGCCGCCGCCGAGCGCGTCGCCGGGCACGTCGGCCGGCAGCTCGGCGTCGCAGGTCGACTCCTGTCCGCGCAGGTCGGGGTGGAACCAGGTCGGCGGATGCGCGTCGATCCCGAGCGCCTTCAGCGCGATCGCCGCGAGCGACGGGCGCTCTCCCGAGTCGAACGTGTAGTGCGGGCCGCCGAGCGTCGTGTGCTCGATGTCGCCGGCCGGCACCAGCACGGCGCGCTCGGTGCGCGAGGTCGCGTTCGCGAGGCCGGTGCAGGTCGCGAGGTAGACGCCGTCCGCGGTGCGGCCGAGGTAGCCGCCCAGTTGCCGGCCGGCTCTCGTCTCCAGCACCGCGCGCGTGAACGAGACGGGCGGCTGCGCGGCGAACGCCAACCCGACGAACACGTAGACGGCAAGCAGCCCCCACAGCAGCGGCGAGTGGAGGAAGGCGACGGCCGAGCGCGGCCGCTCGAGGCGCGCGATGCGGCGTCCGAGCGCCGCCACCGCGACCGATGAGAGCACGAGCACCCCGATCGGCGCGGACGCGAAGAAGGTCACCACGGCCGCCAGCGCAATCGCGGCGACGTGGCTGCGCCAGTGCAACGGGCCCCAGGTCGCGAGGCGCCAGACGGCGACTGCGGCGACCGCGAAGAACGCGACGACCGCGGCCCAGTTGGGGAACAGCAGGTCGACGACGCGGGCGACCGCAAGCCCGATCAGCGCCGCCAGCACGAGCACGTTGAAGCCGGCGACCGTCCGCACCGCGCGCTCGCCGAGCGGCGCCTCCCCGAGCGGCGCATCGCGCGCCTGCTCTCGCGCGGCCGTCGCGCGGGCGACGCCGCGGTGCAGGACGACGGCGTGCCAGTCGCGCCGGCGCCTGGTCCAGCCGATGCGGCCGACGAGGTAGCAGAGGACGCATGCGACCGCGAACGCGACCACCACGAACAGCAGCGCCTCGAGGCCGACGATGAGCAGCGTGCGCGGCGCCGCGAGCGCCGTCAGGGTGCTGCCCGGCAGGCGCGCCGTCACGAGCCGCACCCACGTGACCAGGCCGCCGAACAGGTAGACGTAGCCGACCAGGCCGGCGAGTGACGCCGCCAGCGCCGTGAACGATCTGACGTCGCCGGCGACCGACTCCCGAGCGCCTGTGTCCGCGTCGCCCGCCCCGGCCATGCGCGCATCCTCGCAAACAGGGAGGCGGCGTCGGGCCGGTCAAGAATCGCCGCTGCGCGCCGATCATCGCGGGGGAACGATGAGCCTCGTCGACGCGCTCGCGCGCATCCAGCAGATCGAGAGCACGATGGTCGCGCCGCTGCAGAACGGCGGCGCGGCGGCTCCGGCGGCTGCCGTTCCCGCGACGGCCCCGGTCGCGGCGACCGCATCGTCGACCAGCTTCGCGAACGTGCTCGCGCAGGCGCAGGCGCCCGCGGGCGTTCCGGCGAGCGGGCTGAGCGCGCATGCCGCCGGCATGCTGACGCCCGGCCAGCGCACGTTCGCGACGCAGCTCGCCGCGCAGACCGGCCTCGATCCGCAGGTCGTCGCCTCGTGGATGCTGGCGGAGGAGTCGGGCGGGGCCGCGGCCTCACGCGAGGCGCAGGGCAACCACAACTGGCTCAACATCGGCTGGACCGACTCCGGCCGCTACGGCACGACCGCGTCGATCTGGTCGGACCCGGTTTCGGCCGCGAACGCGACGGCTGCATGGCTGCACGGGCAGGACGCGATCCCCGGCTACGGCCGTGCGAGCGCCGGCGTCCAGTCGATCCTGTCCAGCGCCGGCCAGCCGCCCGACGCGCAGATCGCCGCGCTGCAGCGCTCCGGCTGGGCGTCGAGCGGCTACCCCGACCTGCCGGGCGTCTACAGGATGGTTGCGGGGTAGCGCGCGCCCGTGGCGCAGGCCGTTCCACGCCGCTCGGCGACTAGCATCCAGCCCATGCGCTCGCATCGCTTGTGGTCGCTCGCGCTGACGCTCGTCGCTGCGCTCGGACTGAGCGCCTGCGGCACGTCGGCGGTCCTACCGGACGCCGTCGCGCCGCCGTCGGCGGGCGCCTCCAAGCTGCCGCGCGGCGAGCCGCTCTTCCCGCTCGCCACGCAGCCGATGAGCGAGCAGGATGCGGCGGCCCTGCCGCGGCCGAGAACGGCCGGCGCGCGTGCGCTCGGCCCGTACGACGCGCCCGCCGTCATGTACGGCGTGTGGGACCCGAGGCGCGGCAGGGCGCTGCGCGCGTTCGGGCTCTCCAACCGCCTTGCGCGTCTGCCCGCGAGCCCGGACCAGTCGTTCCGCATCGCGAGCATCACGAAGACGTTCACCGCGACCGCGGTGCTGCTGCTGGTCGACCAGGGCAAGGTCGACCTCGACGCGCCGGTCGCACGCTACGTCGGATCGCTCGTCAACCCGCTCGTCGGCGGTGACACCGCCACCGTCCGCAGACTGCTCAACATGACGAGCGGCTTTCCTGACTACGGCGGCCGCGGGGACGGGCCGTTCGCGACGGCGGTGGTGACGCCGTTCCGCGTGTGGACGCCGGCCCAGGTGGTGGCGGCCGCGGCGAGATACGCGCCCGATGCGCCGGGCGCGTTCAACTACTCGAACACGAACTACGCGATCCTCGGCCAGCTCGTCGCGCGCGTCTCCGGGATGCCGTTCGGCACGTTCGTGCGCCGGCGGATCCTCCTGCCGCTCGGCATGCGCCACACGCGCATCCCCTCGCCGACGGACACGCCGCCGGTCGACATGCACGGCTACCTCGACGCGACGTGGGCGAGCTTCTCGCCGCCGCCTCCACCACAGGTGAAGGCCGCCGGCCGGGCCGGGCAAGACGTCACGAGCTGGTCGACGTCGGCTGCCGGGGCAGCCGCCGGCGGCGTCTCGACGCTCACCGACCTCGCGCTGTGGGGCGCGTCCGACTTCGGCAACGTGATGCTGCGCCCCCGCACGCGCGCGCAGCGTCTGCAGCGCGTGCCGTCCAATTCACTCTTCAAGGGCTCCGCCTACGGACTCGGCCTGCAGATCGAGAAGGGCTGGCACTGGCACGTCGGCGAGATCTTCGGCTGGGAGTCGCTGCTGATGGCGAACCCGAGACGTCACCAGGTCGTCGTCGTCACCCGCAACGCCTGCTGCGGCAGCGCGTTCGAGAACTACGTGATCGCGCGCCAGGCGATGCCGTCGCTCGCGCCGGTCGTCGATCCGGTCTACCGGCCCTGAGGCGCGGCCGCGTCGAGCAGGCGCGTCAACCTTGTCCTGCTGGCGTCGAGCTGGCCATCGGTCGGCGCGACGAAGCCGGCGCTCGGCGCGACCTCCTGCACGTGGTCGAGGTAGTACCTGAGGAACTCGGCGACCACGCGCCTTCTCAGGGCATGCGCTGACGCGTAGAGCGACAGCTCCCGCGTCAGCGGCTGGTAGCGGCCGGCGGCGATCGTCGCCGGCGTCGGGGCTACGCAGCCATGGCCGCTGTCGACCGCGATCGCTCGCACCTCGTCGGCGTGCTCGCGGTACATCGCGTACTCGGTGTAGCCGAGGTTGCCGGGCGTGCCGAGGACGCCGGGCACCAGGTTCTCCAGCTTGTGCAGCACGTTGTTGTAGTCGCGGTAGCTGTTCCAGCGGCCGTTGATCGCTTCGTTGAAGAAGTGGAACTGCTCGGTGTCGGTGCCGGGCCCCCACGCCGTCATCTCGCCCTGGAACGGCGGGTTCAGGTCGTCGACTTCGCCCCATCTCGAGTGCACTTCCGAGTTGCGGTGCCAGATCTGCCTGAGCTGTCTCGTCGTGAGGCACCGGACCGGGATCTGCGGGGCCACGAGCAGGACGATCGCGTCGTGCGCGACCGGGAGCTGCGCGGGAGCGCTCCCTTCGCTTCTGCAGGGGTCGCCGCTCGCCCCGCCGGCCGGCGCAAGCGCGTCGCTCAGCTCGGTCGCGTCGTGGCACAGCTCGGCGAAGCCGCGCGCGGTGCCGGAGGCGCCGACCGTGATCCGCACGCCGGAATGCGCGGCGGTGAAGCGCCTTGCGATCGCCTTCGTCAGTGGCGCCGCTTCGCGCGGCCCGTCGATGCGGATCGATCCCGACAGCGGCGCGCTGTCACTGCCGCAGCCCGCGAGCGCGAGGACGAACGCGCCGGCGAGCGCGGCGAAGGTCGGCGTGCGCACGGCATTCCCCCTTGCCTCGCTGGAGCCCTCTCAGACGAGACGCTAACCGAGCGTGAGCAGTCGCGTGACGGGTAGCTTCGACGCCATGAGCTCACACGAGGAACGGACGCTGTTCGGACAGGAGCACGTCGAGCGCTATCGCGCGACCGACGGTGCGGAGGGCTACAACTGGCAGCGCGGAACGACGATCCTGCTGCTGACGACGAGAGGGCGCAGCAGCGGCAGCGAGCACACGACGCCGCTGATCTTCCAGCCGCACGGCGACGCTTACCTCGTCGTCGCGTCAAAGGGCGGAACCGACGAGCCGCCCGACTGGTACCTGAATCTCAAAGCCGATCCAGAGGTGCAGGTGCAGGTCAGAGGCGACGTCTTCCGCGCCCGCGCCCGCGACGCGACGCCGGAGGAGCAGCCGGAGCTGTGGCGCAAGATGACGGCTGTGTGGCCCGACTACGACGCCTATCAGGAGAAGACTGAACGTCGCATCCCGGTGGTTGTGCTGGAGCGGACGGGCTGAAGCGACGCATCGGCCTCGTCAGCCATGTGACCCCATCGGGGTCATCGGCACGGCGTTGGGTAGCGCAGCGGTGACCGCACAGAGCCGCCGCGACGAGGGGAGTCCGCCATGAAGGCCGTCGTCTATGAGGGACCGTTCGACGTGAAGGTCGAGGAGGTGGACGATCCCCGGATCGAGGCGCCGACGGACGCGATCGTCCGCATCACCTCCACCTGCATCTGCGGCTCCGACCTGCACATGTACGAGGGACGCACGAAGGCCGAGCCGGGGATCGTGTTCGGGCACGAGAACCAGGGGATCGTCGAGGAGGTCGGCAGCGCGGTCGTGAAGGTCAGAAGAGGCGACCGCCTGAACCTGCCGTTCAACATCGGCTGCGGCTTCTGCTTCAACTGCGAGCGCGGCTACACGGGCTTCTGTCTGACGGTGAACCCGGGCTTCGCCGGCGGCGCGTACGGCTACGTGAACATGGGGCCGTACAAGGGCGGGCAGGCCGAGCACCTGCGCGTCCCGTTCGCCGACTTCAACTGCCTCGAGCTGCCGCAGGGCGACGAGCACGAGGACGACTTCGCGATGCTGTCGGACATCTTCCCGACCGGCTACCACGGGGCCGCGATCGCGGAGGTGAACCCCGGCGAGACGGTCGCCGTCTTCGGTGCGGGGCCGGTCGGCATCATGGCGGCGTATAGCTGCCTGATCCGCGGCGCGTCGGTCGTCTACGTCGTCGACCGCGTGCCGGAGCGGCTGAGAAAGGCGGAGGAGATCGGCTGCGTGCCGATCGACTTCTCCAGAGGCGACGCGGTCGACCAGATCGTGGAGATGCGCGGCGGCGACGGCGTGATGAAGGGGATCGACGCGGTCGGCTATCAGGCGCAGAGCGGGAGGAACGGGGACGAGCAGCCGAACATCGTGCTGGAGGAGCTGATCCGGGTCGTCAACCCGACGGGCAAGATTGGCATCCCGGGCCTCTACGTGCCGTCCGATCCGGGCGCGAGCGACCCGCACGCGCAACAGGGCATGTTGCCGCTGTCGTTCGGGCGGCTGTTCGAGAAGGGGCTCTCGCTCCACACCGGCCAGTGCAACGTCAAGAGATACAACCGCTTCCTGCGCGACCTGATCGTGGCCGGGCGTGCGAGACCGAGCCTGATCGTCTCCAACGAGCTGCCGCTCGACGCGGCGCCCGACGCGTACGAGAAGTTCGACAGACGCATCGAGGGCTACACGAAGGTGATTCTGCATCCGGCGGCGGCGTAGCGACGCGATGCAGGCGAGCGCGAGCGAGCGTGCCGCTGCGCAGGCGCTGACCGGCGCCGTCGCCGCCGAGCTGATCGGCACGTTCCTGTTCGTGCTGTTCGGCACTGGCACGGTTTGCGCGGTCGGCACGGCGGCCGGCGGCGGCGGGCTCGTCACCGCCGGCGACGCCGCGATCGGGCTCGCGTTCGGCTTCGGGATCCTGATCGTCGTCTACACCTTCGGCCACCTGTCGGGTGCGCACGTGAACCCCGCGGTGACGATCGCGCTCGCAGCGGTCGGGCGCTTTCCGTGGCGGGTCGTGCCGTTCTACGTCGTCGCCCAGTTCTTGGGGGCGATCCTGGCGGCGTTCGTCGTCTGGATCGTGTTCCCCGGACCGGTCGACCACCAGCCGCTGCTGCTGGGCGCGACACAGCCGGGGGTCGGCGAGGGGCTTGCGCTGCTGGCAGAGATCGCGATCACGTTCCTGCTGCTGACGGTGATCATGGCGACCGCGACCGACGAGCGCGCGACGCCGCCGGCCGTCGGCATGGCGGTCGGGCTCACGGTCGCGGCCGGCGTGTTCGCGATGCTGCCCGTCTCCGGCGGCTCGTTCAACCCGGCCCGCTCGCTCGGGCCGATGATCGTCGCGTGGGAGTTCCCCGGCTGGTGGCTCTACATCCTCGGCCCGCTGCTCGGCGCGGTCGCCGGCGCGCTCCTGTACGAGCGCGTGCTGCGCCACGCCGAGCCGCCGACGATCACGGGCCGGGTGGAGGAGCAGCCGAAGTGACGGCAGCTGAACCGGAGACCGGGATCTCAGCGCTACGGGTTCTGGTTTGATTCCGCCGGTGCGACGGGTGGCGTTGCTGGCGGCTGTGCTGACTGCTTTCGCGGCCGCACCCGCCGCTGCTTGGATCGAGCTCCCCGCGCATCCGGTCGCGGGCGATGGTGTCGCCGACTGCCTGCGAGCTGCCGGTCCGGGCCAGCTCGCGCTGCTGGGCGGGGACGGGCGAAGCAGCTCCCCGGTCGATCTGCTGACGGTCGGTCCGCAAGCGATCGCGCCCGGAACAGACGCCGCGCTGGGCCGGCTCGCCGCGTGTCCGGAGCTCGCCGGCGCTCCTGGCGCGACGCCGCTGCTGACCGCGGCGGTGGCACACGGCGTGCACAGCGAGCTGACGTCCGTGCGCGTCGCCGACGCGGGCTCGCCGGCGGTGACGATCGGGACCTCGACCGGGTTCGACTCCGCTCCGTCAGTAGCCGTCTCACCAAGTGGCGCTGCCGTGATCGCCTGGACGCAGAGCGAGCTGAGACCGTTCCCGGGAGTCACGCACGTGCTCGCCGCCACGCGCCCGGCCGCCGGTGCGCCGTTCGGGCCCGTGGTGACGCTGGGGACCGGCTCGCCGTTCGGGATGCAGCCGTCGGCGGCGATCGACGCGTCGGGGCACGCGACGGTCGTCTGGGTTTCTCACTCATCGCTTGGCGGAGCCGCCACGATCGACATCGCCGACGCGGCGGCCGGCGGCAGACTCGTCACGAGACAGCTCGCGTCGGCCGCCGGCGATCAGGTCGCGCTCGCCGTCTCGCCCGCCGGCCGCACGCTCGTGGTCGACTCCGGGTCCGACTCGATCCTCGCCTATGAGCGGACCGCCGGGGCGTCCACGTTCGCGCCGGTGCCTGCGCCGTCCTCCAGCTCGCCGGACGAGCTTGCCGTCGCGCTCGCGGACGACGGCGGCGCGGTGATCGCCTACCGCGTCGACTCCAGTCTCGGCGGCGTCGGCTCAGCCGTCTCCGCGTTCGCGCTGCTGCGCCGGCCGGGCGACGCCGCCTTCGGCAGAGAGCAGGTGCTCGAGGGCAGCTCCGACAACGGCTCCTTCTCGGCCTTCGGCTTCATGCCGTCGATCGACACCTCGTCCTCTCCGCTGCCTGACGACCGCGGCGCACAGATCGCCGCCGCGCTGAACGCGTCCGGCCGCGTCCTCCTGACCTGGGTGGATCCGGGCACCCGCGGCAGCGCGGCATCGGCGCATGTCGCGAGCGGGACGCTCGCCGGTGGGATGGCGCGCCCCGCGCGGTTTGGCAGCCCGTGCCGGACGGCGAACGCCGCGCAGCCGCTCACGCTCGCGGACGGCACGCTCGGCGCGGCATGGACCGACAACGCCCGCGTGACGGCGAGAGCCCGCAGCGACACCCCGCTCTCCGGCGGCCTGCTGCACGCGCTCCTGCCGGGCCGTGCGGCGGTCTCGGCTGACGCACCGCCGCCCGGCGTGTCCGCGCGGTTGACCGGTGCGACCGCACTGCATGGCGGCCAGCCGATTCGCCTGCGCGTGCGCTGCAGACGCGGACCGTGCATCGTGCGGGCGGCCGCGACCGCCTACCCGCTCAGCCGCTTTGGAGATCCGACGCTCGTTGATGGCTCCATCGACTTGCAGCGCGGCCGCACCGGTGTGCTCGCGCTCGATCCTGCAGACGGCAGCACGCTCGCCCGGCCCCATGACGCGACCGCGCCCGTCTCGGTCCTGGCCTGCGCTCCTGCCGGGACACGCGCCGCCCACCTGACGCTGAAGCTCCGCCTGCATCGCCTTCGCCTGCTGCCCGTGCCCCGCGTCGTCGATCTCGTCGCCCGCCGGCACGGCAGCAAGATCGACGTGACGTGGCGCACGTCGATCCCGGCACGCGACACGAGGTTCGATGTCATCGCCCAGCCGTTCAACCTGGCGCATCCCGTCTACGCGGAGGTCGCCGGCCACGGCCGCAGCCGCTTCTCCACCACGCTCCACCTCGCCCCGGGCGTCCACGAGCGCACCATCTCCGTGCGGGTCAACACCGCCGAGCAGCCGTTCGGCACGTCGGTCACTGCTCGCATTCGCTGAGCGTTCCGGGGACGCGCCGCGCGAGCCGGCGCACGCGGCAGCTCGGCCGCCGCGTGCGCTGTGCTCAATGGCTCACAAGACGAAGCCCGACCAGCCTGCGCCGAAGCTCCACGCCCAGTACGCCCTGTGGCCGGTGGCGCTGTCGACGTACCAGAGCCAGTTCGCGCCCGTGAACGAATCGCGGATCCCGACCGGGCTGGTGTTGAGGGCCGCTGTTCCGCCAAATATCTGGTTCGACCAGCTTCCCGGCGGGACGCCGCCGAACGCCGCCAGCCCTCGTTCTCTGTTGTTGACGTAGAAGACGTTCGTGATCGTCGTCGCCGTATCTAGCACGACGGACGGGCTGGTGTTCGCGGCGGCGCTGCCGCCGACGTTGTTGTTGATCCAGCCGCTGCTCGACGTGCTCCAGACGGCGATCGTGGTTTCGCTCGCGACGTAGTAGACCTGCTCTCTCCCGCTCGTCGGGTTTATGACGGCGGCCGGGCTGCTGTTCGCGGCGAGCACCCTGCCGCCGAAGATCATGTTCGCCGATCCGGGTACCACGGGCGTCCCGCCGAACGCTGCGAGCGATCGTTCTCTGCTGTCGACGTAGAAGACGTTCTCGAAGCCGGTGGACGGGTCGCGTATGACGGTCGGACTCGTGTTCGCGGCGGCGCTGCCGCCGATGGTGCTGTTCACCCAGCCGCTTCTCGATTCCCAGAACCACTTGGCGATCGCGCCCGATCTGGCGACGTAGAAGACGTACTGGTTGCCGGTCGTGGCGTCGCGGACGGCGGTCGGGCTGCTGCCCGCCGCGGCTTCGGTCGTGCCGGTGAGGACCGTGTTGCTCCAGCCTTCTCTCGCAGTCCACGCCGAGAAGGCGATCCGGTTCGTCGCCCTGTCGACGTAGTAGACCCACTTGTCGCCGCTGGAGTCCTGCACGGCCGTCGGAATCGTCCCCGTCGCGACCGTGCCTCTGATCGTTTCGCTCGTCCACCCTGTCAACGGCGTCCACCTGCTCTGCGTCAGCGCTTCAGCGGCGCCGGCGTAGAACAGCGACTGATCGTCGGTCGTGTCGCGGACAGCCCAGATCGAGCTGCTCGCCGGTTCGGTGGGTGCAGTGACCCTGGGCGCGCCGTTCGGCGTTCCGAGGCCGGTCGGCGCGTCGTAGCGGCTGCCTGCGGTGCAGATGTAGGTTTCGCAGGTCCCGGCTCTCCCGGTCGTGACGTCGAACAGGCCGGTTAGGTCGTCGTAGAACGCCCCTGCTCCGCGCTGGCGTGTGCTCGTTTCGGCGAGTGCGAGCGTGCCCGCGACGATTGGTGCGGCCGCGCTCGTTCCGCCCTCCAGAAACCAGCCGGGCTCGCCGTAGGTGTCGTATATGGAAACTTCTTCGGCGACTGCTGAGACGTCGGCATAGGTGCGCCTCGCGCAGCCGCCGTCGGTCTGCCAGAGCGGCTTCGGCTCGTATCTGCTGCAGGCGGCGGTCGTGTTGCTCCACGCCGACTCGCTCCATCCGCGTTCGTTGGCGGCTCTTTCGAGCTTCGTGCCGCCGACGGCGATCACGTACGGCGAGGCCGCCGGATAGCCGGTTATCCCGGCGGTGTCTCCGGTAGCGAACGTGACGGGCACGCCGGACAGCCTCAGTTCGCTGTCGTACGCCGTCTCGAATTCCGCCTCGCCGCCGATCCAACCCCAGCTGTTGCTGACCACGGTGGCGCCGAAGCCCGGTGCGTTGTGGATCGCCCTGAAGAGGTTTTCTTCCCTTGCCTCGATCAGAATGAGGTGGCAGTTGGGGCATGTCGCGGACACCATGTCGAGGTCGAGCGAGGTCTCAACCGAAACTCCGACGCTCGCTGCCGGGTACGAGCCTTCGACGCCGGATTCGTTGACCTTCCTGAAGCATCCGCTGGCCCTCGTGCAGGCCGGCAGGCCGTAGTGCGAGCGGTACGTTTCCAGGTCCGATTCGGCGTTCGGGTCGTCCGCGAAGATGACCACGGCGACGGTCTGGCCTCTGCCGTTCGTCGAGGAGGGCAGTCTGTAGGCCGACTGCAGGTCCGACGGCGAGAAGCCGCCTCTTTCGCCTGAACCGCCGCCGTTCGTGGTGAGCTTCGGGTTGCCGAGCCGCTTTCCGTGCTGGACGATCGCGAAGCAGCGCACTCTGTGCGCGGTCGCACGCGGGCAGGCGAAGTACGGCCGCGTCGCGGAAGGCGTTTCAGATATTGCTTCCGCTGCGAATCCGGCAGGAGCAGCAGCTCCGAGCAGCATCATGGCGAGCAGCGCGCTGCACGCCATCATGAGATGACGAGCCTTCATGGTCTCAACCCCCCCGCGATAGTCGGCGACGCACGGACGCGCGCCGCCTTACCCCCGATTGCCCACAAAGCAGTGTTGACAGCACGTCACCACATCGATTAGTCACTGTCAAGACTACGTTTGTGCCAATTGTCGACGCGTCGTGGCTGCGGTGGCTGCGGCCGCTGAGATATGTGCCGATACGGGTCGTTCCGCCCGGGGCTCCGGCCACTTGTTGATTATGAATAGACTGCAACCGCGCGTCTGCGAAGCGGCGTCGCTCAGCGCTCAGGCGCGACGCTGCCCAGCACGATAAGTGTCTTGGTGCCGGTGACTTTGCGGGTGCGGCGGATGCGGTCGACGACGCGCTTGAGGTGGTCGAGGTCGGTGACGCGGACGCGTACAAGTGCGTCGGGATCGCCGGCGGTCGTGAAGGCTTCGACGACCTCGGCCAGCCCGGAGGCTACGGCCTCGATGTCGTCAACCTGCGTCGCGCCGGCGAAGCGCAGTTCGATGAACGCCTCGATCTGGCTGCCGAGCCGCGCGTGGTCGAGCACTGCGCGGTAGCCGGCGATCACCCCGATCTGCTCGAGCCGGTCGATGCGACGCTTGGCGGCGGCGGGGGAGAGCCCGACTTCACGGCCGACGTCACTGGCGGAACGGCGACCGTCCTCGGTGAGCAGCTCCAGGATGCGACGGTCGACGTCGTCCAAGTCTGTGCGCGGCACGGAGCGACCATAACGCGTTTGCCGTCTCCGACGCAAAGTTTGTGCGCGTAAGAGCGCCACAGCGCTTAAGTCCTGGACATCTCCGCGGGATCGCGCGCACAATCGCCGCATGAGCGCCGCCGCTTCCACCCGCTCCCGCCTCGACGTGCTGCAGGCTGTCGAGAGCCGCGTGTTGTGGCTCGCGACGTCGATCATCCATCACGCCAACAGAATCCGCAGAACGTCGTCGGGGGTGAAGGTCGGCGGCCACCAGGCCTCCTCCGCCTCGATGGCCTCGATCATGACGGCGCTGTGGTTCCACCACCTGCGCGCGCCGGATCGCGTGTCGGTGAAGCCGCATGCCTCGCCGGTGCTGCACGCGATTGAGTACCTGCTGGGGCAGCTCGATGCCAGATACCTGACGACGCTGCGCGCGTTCGGCGGGCTGCAGTCGTATCCCTCACGGCTGAAGGACCCGGTGCCGGCCGACTTCTCGACCGGCTCGGTCGGGATCGGTGCGACCGCGACGATCTGGAGCGCGCTCGCGCACCGCTACGTGGCGGGCCACTTCGACGTGCCGCAGGGAGGCCGGCAGATCGCGCTGCTCGGCGACGCGGAGCTGGACGAGGGGGCGATCTGGGAAGCGCTCGTGGACCCGGTCGTGCCGCGGCTGGGTGAGCTGTTGTGGATCGTCGACCTCAACCGCCAGTCGCTCGACCGCGTCGTGCCGGACATCGCCTACGGCCGGATCGCGGGGATGTTCGAGGCGGCCGGCTGGCACACGATCACCGTCAAGTACGGGCGGCGGCTGGAGGAGCTGTTCGAGCGGCGCGGCGGCGGGGCGCTGCGTGCGCGGATCGACGGGATGGGTAACGAGGAGTACCAGCGGCTGCTGCGCTCGCCGGCTGGCGAGCTGCGCGAGCGGCTGCCGGGTGCGGGCCGCGGCCGGCGCGACGTCGAGCGGATCGTCGCCGAGCTGGAGGACGAGGAGCTGGTCGCTGCGGTGCGCGACCTCGGCGGTCACGACCTCGGGCTGCTGCTCGATGCGTACGCCGAAGCCGACGCCGTGACCGATCGCCCGTCGGTGATCTTCGCCTACACGATCAAGGCGTGGCGGCTGCCGACGCAGGGCCATCCGGCGAACCACTCGGCGCTGCTGAGCACGAGCCAGTGGGAGCAGCTCGCCGGCGAGCTGGGCGCGGACGCAGGCGATCCGTGGGCTGCGTTTCCGGACGGCTCGCCGGAGGCGACGCTGTGTCGCGAGGTTGGCGAGCGGCTGGAGCGCGAGCCGCGCCCGCCCGTCGCACCGCCCGCCGTCCCCGCCGACCTCGGCCGCGCGCATGCCGGCAACGCCTCCACGCAGCAGGCGTTCGGCCGCTTTTTCGTCGACCTCGCGAACAGCTCGCCGGACGTCGCCTCGCGCGTCGTGACGGTGAGCCCTGACGTCGCGTCGTCGACTAACCTCGGCGGCTGGCTGAACAAGGTCGGGATCTGGAACGTCGGCGAGCGCATCGACTGGTTCGCGGACGACACCGACACCTTGGTGAGATGGCGCGAGAGCGAGCACGGCCAGCACATGGAGCTGGGGATCGCGGAGGTCAACCTCGTCTGCCTGCTCGGCGAGCTGGGGGCGACGTGGTCGCGCGACGGGCAGCCGCTGCTGCCGATCGGCACGCTCTACGACCCGTTCGTCACGCGCGCGTTGGAGCCGTGGTCCTACGGCATGTACGCCGGCGGGCAATCGATCCTCGTCGGGACGCCGTCCGGCGTCACGCTCGCGCCGGAGGGCGGCGCGCACCAGTCGATCGTCACCCCGTCGGTCGGGATCGAGCAGCCGAGATGCATCGCGTGGGAGCCGGCCTTCGGGCAGGACCTCGAGTGGGCGCTGCTCGACGCGCTCTCGCGGCTCGGCAAGCCCGGCGGCACCTCCGCGTACTTCCGCCTCTCGACCCGCCCGCTCGACCAGGCGCTTGCCGCCGTGCCGCCGGACCCGGCCGCTCGCGAGGCGCGCCGGCGCGGCGTGCTCGCCGGCGGCTACGCGCTGCGCCGCGCCGAGCGCGCGCCGGCGGTGACGATCGCCGCCGTCGGCGTGATGGTGCCCGAGGCGCTTGCGGCCGCGGACGAGCTGGAGGCGGCCGGTCACGCGGTCGACGTGCTGTGCCTGACCTCGCCGGACTTGATCTTCCGCGCGCTGCAGGCGCGCCGCGGCGTCGGACTCGACGGCGCGGACGACTGGATCCTCGACGAGCTGCTGCCGGTGCAGCGCGCCGCGCCGCTCGTGACCGTGCTCGACGGCCACCCGCACACGCTGAGCTTCCTCGGCGCCGTGCGCAACGTTCCCATCACCTGCCTTGGCGTTCAGGACTTCGGCCAGTCCGGCGACGTCGAGGACCTCTACCGACACTTCGGCATCGACACGGACACGATCGTCGGCGCCGCACTGGACCTGTTGCCATGACCGACATCACGATGCCCAAGCTGTCCGACTCGATGGAGGAGGGCACGATCCTGTCCTGGCTCAAGGCCGATGGTGACACCGTCGCCGCCGGCGAGGAGCTGGTCGAGATCGAGACCGACAAGGCGAACATGACGTACGAGTCGCCGGAGGCGGGTGTGCTCTCGATTGTCGCCGCGGCCGGCGAGGCGCTGCCCGTCGGCGCGCCGATCGCGCGTGTCGGCGCTTCGGCTGGGGCCCCGGCCGCTGCGCCGGCGGGTCCTGTCGCCGGTGAAGACGATTCCGCGGGCGGGGCCGCGGAAATCGTCTCACCCGCGCCACCCGCCGGATCGGCGTCCGCGGCAGACGCCGAGGGCGCAGCCGCTCCCTCCCCCTCGATGCCCGCCGTGGGCGAGCGCAACGGCAACGGCGCACGTTCGGTGTTCGCCACCCCGATCGCGCGGCGGCTCGCGGCGGCGCATGGCGTGGAGCTCGCGGCGCTTTCGGGTACCGGCCCGCGGGGGCGCGTGATGCGCGCGGACGTGGCGGCGGCTGCCGGCATCGCGGCGCCGCCGGCGCCGACTTCCGCGGCGTCCGTCGCACCGCCGGCCGCGCCCGTCGCGTCCGTCGCGCCTGCCGGTCCCGCCGCCGACGGCGTCGAGATCCGCGAGCTCTCGCGTCTGCAGCAGGTCGTTGCGCGGCGGATGGCGGAGGCGAAGGCGACGGTCCCGGAGTTTCAGGTGCAGACCGAGGTCGCGATGGACGCGGCGCTCGCGCTGCGCGCCGAGCTGAAGGCGGCCGCCGGCGAGGGTGGCGTCGTGCCGTCGGTCAACGACCTGATCGTGAAGGCGAGCGCGCTTGCGCTGCGCGCGCATCCGCTCGCGAACGGCTCCTACAAGGACGGGCGCTTCGAGCTGCATCCTCGCGTGAACGTCGGCATCGCCGTCGCCGCCCAGGACGCGCTCGTCGTCCCGACGATCACTGACGCCGACACGCGCTCGCTCGGGTCGATCGCGGCCGAGGCTCGGCGGCTCGCCGGCCGCGTACGCGACGGGCAGATCACTCCGCCGGAGCTTTCGGGCGGCACGTTCACCGTCTCGAACCTCGGCATGTACGGCATGACCGCGATCAATCCGGTGATCAACGTCCCGCAGGCGGCGATCCTCGGCGTCGGCGCGACCCGCGACGTGCTCGCCCGTGACGCGCAAGGCGAGATCGTCGACCGCTCGCTGATGACGCTCACGCTCACCTGCGACCACCGCATTCTCTACGGCGCCGACGCCGCCGAGTTCCTGGCCGCGATCCGCGAGCTGCTCGAACGGCCGCTGCGGCTCGCGCTCTGAGCTCGCGCGATGGCTGAGCGCGGCGGCGCGAGCAGCCGGATGTCGGCGAATGAGCCGCCGCGGCCGGCTGCGACTGTGACGAGCGTGCCGTCGTTGGCGTCGGGCATCACGGTCGGCCAGTCGCCGCTGGAGACGGAGAGCCGCAGCCGGTGGCCCTTCGCCACCCGGTAGTACACGGGGTACGTGTCGACGGGGATGGCATAGACCTTCCCTGGCACCAGCGTCTCGACGTGGTCGTAGCCGCGGTAGAGCGCCGCCCGGCGCCAGCCGGTCGCAAGCTGTGTGACGGTCCCGTCGGGCGCGACGTCGCTCAGACGCACGACGACGTTGCCGTCGCCGCTTGGGAAGGCCGCGCGGACGATCGCGTGCGCCGCGCCCGTCAGCACGACGTCCGCGCGCAGCGTCGCCGTCGTGTACGTCAGCCGCCGGCGTGACCGGTCGTACGCCGCCTGATGCGGGTCGCACGGGCTCGCCATGCTCGGGTCGCAGCCGCGGTCGTGGCCGTCGTCGCGGAAGCGCTGCCGCGCGCTGCGGCCGGGCGCGGTGGCGAGCGTGCCGTCCGCGTTGAGCGACAGTCGCAGCGTGCGGGCGCCGGGCGGCGGCCAGTCGCGGTACTGGTGCCAGCCGCTGCCGCTGCGGTCGGGCGTCTCCATTGCTGTCACGCGCTCGCGCGGCAGCGGCGCGCTCGGCAGCCGCTTGAGCCAGTGGTCCCACCAGGCCAGATCCGGCTGCTTGCCGAGGCTGCCTGCAGGGAACGGGTGCGCCACGCTGCCGGCCTGGGTCGAGTAGTGCTCCCAGGAGCCGAGCACGAGCCAGCTGGTGTGCCGGCGTGCGCGGAAGTCGGCGACCATCGCGCGCTTGTAGCGGTCCTTCCAGCCCTCGAGCGCGAGCGTCGGGACCGTGAGCTTGTCCCAATGGGCGCGCACGCTCCGCTCGCGCCAAAACGCGTCGTACAGCGGGTGCTGCCGGTACGTGTCGAACACGGGCGACAGCCGCACCGGGCCCACGTCGCCGTTCCGCATCGACTGCTCCCAGCCGCGCTGGGCGACGCTCTCGACGCCGCCGAGGAAGAACGAGTCGACGTACCAGTTGCTGAAGCCGCTCTGCACGAGGATCGCGCGCAGGTGCGGCGGCTGGGTGACGGCAGCCATCAGCGCGCTGTGGCCGCCGTAGCTGCCGCCCTCCTGGCCGATCCTGCCGTCCGCGTACGGCTGACGGGCGAGCCACTCGATCAGGTCGTAGTCATCCTGCCGCTCCTGCACGCTGAACGGATCGAGGAACCCGGGCGAGGCGCCTGAGCCGCGCGGGTCGCAGTAGACGACGACGTAGCCGCGCGACGCGTAGAAGCGCGCGGTCGGCCGGTCGACGACCTGGCGGAAGCGGGGGTAGGGGGTGTAGTCGATCACGAGGCCCGGAAAGCGGCCGGCGGCTGGGCGCCCGGCCCTCGCCGGCCGTGTCACGGTGCAGACGAGATAGCTGCCGTCGCGCAGCGGAACCCGCGCCCCGTCGGTGCGGGCGGTCCCGTAGGTCGCGGGACGCGCGTAGTGAAAGAACGGGTCGCGAAGCCGGTGGAACGAGGCGGCTGTGGCCGTCGTCGCCGGGACGACGCAAGCGATCGTCGCGACCGCCAGCCCCGCTCTCCGGATGAGCATGCGCATCTGCAACCCGCCTCTCCTGTAGGGGCTGGAAACGATACCGGGAGCGTCAACGGCGGACCGCATGGAGTGTCACGCGAGGTGACCGGCGGAGTGAGCGGGAGTTGACAAGTCGACGAAGAGACAGCTACTCTGGGAACGATCCTGGAATCGAATCCAGAATCTGTGGTGTCGGACGTCGATCCCGCCTCGAGGAGAGAGGGCTCAGTCGTGGCCGCCTGCGCACGCGCCGGCGGGCGCGTCGGCGTCGGCTGCTGCTTGTCACCGCCCTCCCCGGCGGTGCGATCGATCAAAGGAGGAAGAGGTATGAGGCAGTCTCTTAAGTTCGTGGTCCTGGCCGTCGTGGCGGCCGGGGCGCTCGTGCTCCCGCAGGTCGGCTCCGCGTCTCCTGCGGCGCACGCGGCGAAGGCGATCAGCCTCACGTGCAAGACCCCGCTCAAGGGCCACTCGCTGAACGGCACCTGCACCGGATCGTTCGGTCGCATCCGGTCGACCGGGAAGCTGTCCAACAACTACCAGAGCGCCACGGTGACGATGCACCTCAAGGGCGGGACGGCTCGCCTGAAGTACGCGGTCGTCGGTGGCAGCGCCACGTTCAGCGGCAAGTGGAAGTGGACGGGCGGCACCGGCAAGTACAAGCGCATCCGCGGCGGCGGCACGGTGCGCGGCGACTTCAAGGGCAACGCGCTCTACAAGGGCACGGCCCGCTGGTAAGTCCCCCGGCCGCGCGCGGGACGCACGGGCGCGACGCCGGGAGACCGGCGCGCGCTCGCGCGTCCCGCTGCGGGCGGAACCGCACGCGTCCTCTCACCTTCGAACCACGAATCGAGCGATGTCGACCCTGTCCCATTCGGCGGCGCGCCTGCGCCTGGGCGCCGCGCGCCGCGCGCACGGCGTGTCCGAGGTCCCGTGGCTGTTCGCCGCCCCGGCGCTTGCGATCTACGCTGGCCTGCTGCTGATCCCGACGGCGATCGGCGCCTTCTACGCCTTCACGGCGTGGGACGGGATCACGGCCCCGCAGTGGCTCGGCCTCGCGAACTTCCAGGAGATCCTCTCCGACGGCGACGGTCGCGACGCGCTCGTGCACACGCTGCTGCTCGCGGCCGGGTACGTGCTCACGGTCAACGCGATCGGGCTCGCGCTGGCGCTGGGGCTCAACACCGCGCTGAAGACCCGCGGCCTGCTGCGCGCGCTCTACTTCTTCCCCGCGGTCGTCAGCCCGTTGGCGGTCGCCTACATCTGGAAGTACGTCCTCGACCCCTCGGGACCGCTCAACGAAGGGCTGCGCTCGATCGGCCTGGGCGGGCTCGCCGAGCCGTGGCTCGGGCAGACGAGCACCGCGCTGCCAGCGGTGCTCGTCGTGATGGTGTGGCAGTTCGCCGGCTGGCACACGGTCATTTACCTGGCGGGTCTGCAGGGCATCCAGCGCGAGCTGTACGAGGCCGCCGCGGTCGACGGCGCGGGCGCCTGGCGGCGCTTCCGCGACATCACGCGGCCGCTGCTGATGCCCGCCTTCACCATCAGCCTCGTGCTCTCGCTCGTGGTGAGCCTCACCACGTTCGACCAGGTGATCGCCCTCACGAACGGCGGTCCGGCCGGCGCCACCACGACTATGGGCACCTACGTCTACGAGCAGGCCTTCGTGAACGGCCGCTTCGGCTACAGCGCCGCCGTCGCGCTGATGCTGATGGTCGTGGTGGCGGTCGCGGTCACCGTGCCGCTGGCGCTGCTGCGAAGCCGGCAGGGACAGCCGTGACCCGCTACACGAAGTGGACCGCGCTGCGCGAGGCGGCGTTCTGGATCCCGGCGATCGCCGTGATCCTGCCGATCTTCTTCCTGATCTCGCTGTCGCTCAAGACGCCCGCGAGAGCGGCCGTCTCCGGCGTCGCGCCGCAGGTCCCCCCGACGTTCGACAACTACACGCAGGCGTGGCATGAGGCGGGCGCGGGATCGGTGACGTTCGCGCAGGCGCTCGGCAACAGCGTCCTCACCTCGATCGTCGTGGTGCTGGCGCTCGTGGCGATCGGCGCGCCGGCCGGCTACGCGATCGCGCGGCGGCGCTCGCGCTTGTCGAGCGTCATGTTCGGCCTGTTCGCGCTCGGCCTGATCCTGCCGGTCCAGCTCGCCACGATCCCGCTCTTCAGCTTCATGGTGAGAGCCGGGCTCGCCGGCACGCGCCCCGGCCTGATCCTCGCCTACGTGGCGTTCTTCATGCCGCTCACGGTCTTCCTCTACACGGGCTTCTTCCAGAGCCTGCCGCGCGAGTACGAGGAGGCCGCGCAGGTCGACGGGGCCTCGTCGCTGCGCGTCTTCGCGCAGATCGTGCTGCCGCTCGTGCGTCCGGTCACCGGCACGGTCGCGATCCTCGCCGGCCTGTTCGTGTGGAAGGACTTCTACACGCCGCTCGTGTTCGTCGGCGGGACGAGCAAGGAGACGCTGCCGGTGGCGATCTACGGCTTCGTCGGCAAGTACGCGACCGACTGGAACCTGATCTTCGCGAGCATCGTGATCGCGCTCGCGCCGATCCTCCTCGTCTACGTCTTCATGCAGCGCTACATCATCAAGGGCTTCGTCAGCACGGTGCGGGGTTAACCGGCGCGAGCAATTCACGAAGGGACTCCGCATGGCATCAATCGCCGTCAGGCAGATCGTTAAGGAATACACGCCGGGCGTCTGCGCGGTGGACTCGGTCGACCTCGACATCGAGGACGGCGAGTTCGTCGTGCTCGTCGGCCCGTCGGGCTGCGGCAAGACGACGCTGCTGCGCCTGCTGGCCGGCCTGGAGCGCCCGACCTCGGGCTCGATCCTGCTCGGCGAGCGCGACGTCACGAACCTCGCGCCGCGCGATCGCGACATCGCGATGGTCTTCCAGAACTACGCGCTCTACCCGCAGATGACCGTCGCCGCCAACATCGGCTACGGCTTGAAGGTGCGGGGGCTGCCGAAGCAGGAGGTCGAGGCGCGCGTGAACGACGTCGCCAAGCTGCTCGGCCTCGAGGGGTACCTCTCGCGGCGGCCGTCGACGCTCTCCGGCGGTCAGCGCCAGCGCGTCGCGATGGGGCGCGCGATCGCACGCGAGCCGCAGGTCTACCTGATGGACGAGCCGCTCTCGAACCTCGACGCAAAGCTGCGCGTCTCGATGCGCGCCGAGCTGGAGCGGCTGCACCAGCGCCTCGGCGTCACGACCGTCTACGTGACGCACGACCAGGTCGAGGCGATGACCCTCGGGACGCGCGCGGCGGTCCTGCGCGACGGCGTGCTGCAGCAGGTCGGCACGCCGCAGGAGCTGTACCGCTCGCCGGCGAACGTCTTCGTCGCGGGCTTCATGGGCTCGCCGGCGATGAACTTCGCGGTCGGGACGTTCGACGGCGGCGAGCTGTCGTTCGCCGGCTTCCGCCTCCCGATCCCCGAGGCGTGCCGCCCCGCCGTGCGCGACGGCGAGCAGGTGCTCGTCGGCGTGCGGCCGGAGGATCTGCTCGATCCGCGCTTCGCCCCTGCCGACGCGGCGCAGTTCTCCGTCCCGGTCGCCGTGCACGACGACGTCGGGCACGAGACGCTGCTCTACTTCCCGGTCCCCTCGTGCGCCGGCGAGGCCGAGCAGGTCCGGCGCCTCGTCTTCGAGCAGGAGCAGACCGAGCCGCGCCTCGGCCAGGACGGCTCGCGCGTCTTCTGCGCCCGCGTCGCCGGGGCGCCCGCGCCGCTCACGGGCGGCGAGCTGAGCGTCGCGCTCCTGCCGGAGTCGCTGGCGTTCTTCGACCTGGCCGGCGGCGAGCGCCTGACGACGGCGCGCGTGCTGGTCTCCTGAGACAGAGCTGAGGAGCACATGCGAAACCGATTCATGAAGCGCGCGGGGCTGGGTCTCGCGCTCAGCGCGGCGCTGGCGCTCGGCGCGTGCGGGAGCGGCGGCGAGGCGACGAGCTCGAGCGGGCCCGCCGTCGGCGAGCTGACGGTCGAGACGACGTTCGGCAGCACGGCGATCACCGACACGGTGAAGGCGTTCGAGCGGGCGAACCCCAAGGTGCACGTGAAGGTCATCCAGACGAACCTGCCCGAGATGGACGCGACGCTGCCGCTGCAGCTGCGCGCCGGCCGGGCGCCCGACGTCGTGTACAGCACGCTCGGCTTCGGCGAGCCGATCGGGGTCCAGAACCTCGCGCCGAAGGGCCTGCTCACGGACCTGAGCGATCAGCCGTGGGCGAAGGACGTGCCCGACACGGTGCGGTTCTCGATCACCCAGGGCGGCAAGGTCTACGCCTATCCGACGGACACGATCCTGCTCGGCGGCATCTACGACAAGAAGGTGTTCGCGAGACTCGGCATCGAGCCCCCCAAGACCTTCAGCGACGTGCTCGCGCTGTGCCGGCGCGCCACGAGCGAGGGCCTGGTGGGGATCTCGGTCGGCGGCCTCGACAGCTACCCGCTGATGCTCGCGCACTACCCGATCGTCGCCTCGACGGCGTTCGTCGAGAACCCGAACTTCTCGCGGGACCGGCTCGACGACAAGGTCACCTTCGCCGGCTCGCCGGGGTGGGTCGAGTCGATCGACAGGATGAACCAGCTCAACCACGCCGGCTGCTTCGGCCCCAGCGTCCTCGGCGTCAGCTGGGACGAGGCGAACCGGCGGTTCGCCGTCGGCAAGGCGCTGATGATGGCGACCGGAAACTCGCTCCTGCCCGCGATCCGCAACTTCAACCCGCACGGCGACTTCGCGATGTTCCCGTTCCCGGGGACCGACGACGCGGCCGACATGCGTGTGCCGTTCGGGCCGTCGGTCGGGCTCATCGTGCCGAGCTCGGCCAAGCACAAGGAGCTGGCGGTCCGCTTCCTCGCGTTCGCCGCGACCGCGTTCCCGCGCTTCGCGCGGCAGACGGGCACGATCCCCGCGATGTCGTCCCACGCGGGCGCTGACCTGCCGCCCTATGCGCAGTCGCTCGCGCCCTACCTGAAGGACAACGAGACCGCGCCGCTGTTCAACGACTACTGGCCCAACCCGGAGGTCTCGCAGCGCTACCGCGACGGCATGGCGGCGATGTTCCTCGGCAAGTCGGACCCGCTCGCGATCTCGAAGCAGATGGACGACGTGTGGACCTCGACGGTGCCGCGGTGATACAACTCGTTCACGATGCCTAATGTCATTTCAGAGAGTGAAAAGACTCCGACGCGCATCCGCTCGGCGAGTCGAGCGATCCGCCTGCTGACACTCGCCGCGCGCAGCTCGGAGGGCCTTGGGCCCTCCGAGGCTGCGAGAGCGCTCGGGGTCGCCGTTCCAACCGCCTACCACCTGCTCGCGACGCTGTGCGACGAGGGCGTGCTCGCGCGGGACGCGCGCAGGCGCTTCGTGCTCGGCCCGCGCGTGGGCGTCCTCGTCGACGGGTTCCTGCGCGACGGAGCGCCGCCCGAGTACCTGCTGGCGCCGCTGCGGCAGCTCGCCGCGGAGACTGCGGAGACCGCCTACCTGACGGCGTGGCGGGGCACCGAGATCCACGTGCTGGCCTCGCTCGAGGGCGCCAACGCGGTGCGCGTCGCCGGGGCCGAGTGCGGGCCCTACCGGTTCCCGCACGCGCGTGCGACCGGCAAGCTGCTGCTCGCCTTCACGCACGCCGGCTCGCGCCGGGCGCTGCTCGACGGACCGCTGGAGGCGCTCACGGCGCACACGATCGTCGACCGCGCGCGGCTCGAGCTCGAGCTGGCGGAGATCCGCGAGCGCGGCTGGGCCGAGGACCACGAGGAGTTCGCGGAGGGCGTCGCCTGCCTGTCCGTGCCCATGCTGCTCGACGGCGTCGCGGTCGCGGCCTACACGCTGTCCGCGCCGGTCGCCCGCTTCGCACGCGACCACGAGCGGCTGCTCGCGGCGGCGCGCCGCGCCGCCGCGGCCGCCGCCGATCCCGCCCCCCACCACGAGTCCCTGGAGACGCCATGACGACCACCGACGCCGGCACGGACGTCGCGCTCGAGCGGCAGCTCGACTTCCTGCGCGGCATGCTGGAGATCCGCGGCTTCGAGGACGCCTGTCATCGCCTCTTCGCGCAGGGGCTGGTGCGCGGCTCGACGCACCTCGGCCAGGGCCAGGAGGCGGTTTCGGTCGGTGCCTGCGGCGCGCTGCGCGAGGGCGACACGATGACGTGCACCTACCGCGGGCACGCGGCGACGCTTGCGATGGGCGCGCCGCTGGACCGCGCCTTCGGCGAGATCCTCGGCAAGGCCGACGGGCTGTGCGGCGGCAAGGGCGGCTCGATGCACCTGACCGACGTCAGCCGCGGCGCGATGGGCTCGTTCGCGATCGTCGGGGGCCATCTGCCGATCGCCGTCGGCTTCGGCTTCGCCGCGCGCTACAAGGCGACCGGCGCCGTCAGCGTCTGCTTCTTCGGCGACGGCTCGACGAACATCGGCGCCTTCCACGAGTCGCTCAACCTCGCGTCGATCTGGAAGCTGCCGGTCGTCTTCGTGTGCGAGAACAACCTCTACGGCGAGTACTCGCCGCTGCTGACCACGACGCCGATCGAGCGGCTCGCCGACCGCGCCGACGCCTACGCGATGGCGAAGGCGGTCGTCGACGGCAACGACGTGCTCGCGGTCCACGCGACGGCCGCCGCCGCGGTCGAGCGCGCCCGCGCCGGCGACGGGCCGACGCTGATCGAGGCGCTGACCTACCGCCAGAAGGGGCACTCGCGCTCGGACCCGGCGAAGTACCGCCCGGACGGTGAGCTGGAGGCGTGGCTGGAGCGCGATCCGATCGCGCTGCACGAGCGCGCGCTGCTGGCCGGGGGCGTCGAGCAGGCGCGCATCGACGAGCTGCGCGCGGCGGCGGAGCGCGACGTCGACGCCGCCCTGGAGCGCGCGCGCGGCTGGCCCGACCCCGCCCCCGAGTCCCGACTGGAGCACGTGTACGCGGCATGAGCGAGACGACCTACAGAGCCGCGATCACGCGCGCGATGGCCGACGCGCTGGCGGCCGACGACGACGTCTTCGTGATCGGCGAGGACGTCGGAGCGGCCGGCGGCGCGTTCAAGACGACCGACGGGCTGTTCGAGCGCTTCGGCGGCGAGCGCGTACTCGACACGCCGATCTCCGAGCAGGCGATCGTCGGCGCCGCGATCGGCTCGGCGATCCAGGGCCTGCGTCCGATCGCCGAGATCATGTTCGCCGACTTCGCCGCCGTCTGCTTCGACCAGATCGCGAACGAGCTGGCCAAGTACCGCTACATGACGGCCGGGCAGGTGACGCTGCCGGTGACGATCCGGATGGCGAACGGCGCCGGCGCCGGCTTCGGCTCGCAGCACTCGCAGCCGGCCGAGAACTGGTTCCTGAACGTGCCCGGGCTGAAGATCGTCGTGCCGGCGACGCCCGCCGACGCCTACGCGCTGCTGCGCGCCGCGGTACGCGACCCCGATCCCGTCCTCTACTTCGAGCACAAGGGCCTCTTCAACCTGAAGGGGGAGCTCCCCGACGCGGTGCCGGAGGTCGAGCTGGGGTGCGCCGAGGTCGTGCGCGCCGGCGACGACGTCACGGTCGTCGCGACGCAGCTGATGCGGCACCGCGCGCTGGAGGCCGCGGAGCTGCTCGCCGGCGAGGGGATCTCCGTCGAGCTGATCGACCCGCGCACGCTCGTGCCGTTCGACCTCGACGCGGTGCGCGCGAGCCTGGAGCGCACGAACCGCCTCGTCGTCGCGCAGGAGGCCTCGCCCGGCGGCAGCTGGGGCGCGAGCCTCGTCTCGTCGCTGGTGCAGGAGGGCTTCGAGCTGCTCGACGCGCCGCCGCTGCTGGTCGCCGCCGACGACACGCCGGTGCCGTATGCGGGCCCGCTGGAGGATCTGTGGATGCCGTCCGCCGAGCGCATCGCCGAGGGCGTGCGCGCGACCGTCGCGTTCTGAGCGCGATGGAGATCCTGGTGGAGGCCGCTCATGTCTGACGTGTTGATGCCGCGGCTGTCCGACTCGATGGAGGAGGGGACGATCGTGCGCTGGCTGAAGGCCGACGGCCAGCAGGTCGCGCGCGGCGAGGAGCTGGTCGAGATCGAGACCGACAAAGCGACGATGACCTACGAGGCCGACGACGCGGGCGCGCTGGCGATCCTCGCGGCGGAAGGCGCCACGGTCGCGGTCGGCGCGACGATCGCGACCGTCGGCGACGGCGCGCGAGCCGATCGGCCGGGTGAGCCCGCTGCGGCGGCGCCCGCGCGCGCGGCGAGCGAGCCGGCGGTGGCCGCGCCCGCGCCGGCGCCGGCGCCGGCGAAGGCCGAGCCGGCCGCCGCGCCCGCTCCGCGGGGCGACCGCATCAGCGTCTCGCCGGTCGCGCGCCGCACGGCGCAGCGGCTCGGCGTCGAGCTGGCGGGCGTGCAGGGCAGCGGACCGCATGGGCGGATCCTCAAGGCGGACGTGACGGCGGCCGCGGCCGCCGGGAACGGCGGTGCGGCGGCGGCCGAGCCGGCGACTGCCGAGCCCGTCGCGGCGCCCGCTCCGCCGAGCCCGGCGCGCGACGGCGCCGGCAAGGGCGAGGTCGCGGTCGAGCCGCTGACGCGCTTGCAGCAGACGGTCGCGCGGCGGATGGCCGAGTCGAAGGCGACCGTGCCCGACTTCGTGCTCGAGGCCGACGTCGACATGAGTGCCGTGCTCGACCTGCGCGCGCAGCTCAAGCAGGCCGTCGACCCGGCGCCGTCGATCAACGACATGCTGCTCAAGCTCGTCGCGGCGACGCTGCGCCGGCACCCGCGCGTCAACGGCGCCTACCGCGACGGGCAGTTCGAGACGTACGGCCGCGTCAACGTCGGAATGGCCGTCGCAACCGACGACGGCCTCGTCGTGCCTACCGTCTTCGACGCCGACGAGCGCTCGCTCGGCGCGCTCGCGCGCGAGACGCGGCGGCTCGCCGCGCGCGTGCGGGACGGATCGATCACGCCTCCCGAGCTGAGCGGCGGCACCTTCACCGTCAGCAACCTCGGCATGTTCGGCGTCGACCGCTTCGCCGGGATCGTGAACCCGCCGCAGGCGGCGATCCTGTGCGTCGGCGCGGTCGCGCAGCGAGCGGTCGTCGCCGCCGACGGCGGCGTCGTCGCGCGGCCGCTCGCGACGCTCACGCTCGTGAGCGATCACCGCATCCTCTACGGGGCGGACGCCGCGCGCTTCCTCGCCGACCTGCGCGCCGCCCTCGAGGCTCCGCTCGGTGTCCTCGTCTAGCGTCGTCGCCGCGGTCGAGGCGATCCCCGTCGCCTACCCGGAGCCGAACGACCACGGCGCCGAGCGCCACCTGTGCGTCGTGCGCGTGCGCGACCGCGACGGCCGCGTCGGCTGGGGCGAGGCGGTCACGATGTGGCCGGAGGCCTCGCTCGCGACGGCGGAGCTGGTGCGCGGCCTCGCACCGCTGGTCGTCGGACGCGACGCGGTCCAGGTCGAGGCGATCTGGCGTGACCTGCGCGACCACATGTGGTGGTACGGCGGCGCGGGCATCGGCTCGTTCGCGCTCGCGGCGATCGACATCGCGCTGTGGGACCTGCGCGGGCAGGCGCTCGGGCGCTCGCTCGTCGACCTGCTCGGCGGCCCCTGCCGCGAGCGGCTGCCGGCCGTGATCTCCTCGCACGCCACGCGCGCCTCGATCGAGGAGGGCGCGCAGGAGATCGCCGGCTGGGTCGCCGGGCGCGCGATCGGCGCGAAGGTCGGCTTCGGCAAGCGCGGCGACGCGCACCTCGGCTTCGAGCACGACCGCGACGTCGCGTTCGTGCGCGCGCTGCGCGACGCGCTCGGCCCGGACGCGCTGCTGATGGTCGACCTCGGCGTCAGGAACCGCTGGACGGTCGCGGAGGCGGTGCGCCGCACGCGCGCGTTCGAGCAGTACGGACTGCACTGGATCGAGGAGCCGCTGGGTGCCGACGACCCGGACGGCTACCGCACGCTGCGCGACAAGGTCACGACACTGATCGCCTACGGCGAGCGCGAGTGGAACGTGCGGGGACTGGAGCGCATCGTCGCGTCGGGCACCTGCGACGTCGTCGGGATCGACCCCGGCCGCGCGGAGGGGATCACCGGCTTCCTTGCGGCGGCTCGCACGGCCGAGGCGGCGCGCGTGCAGACGAACGCGCACGCGTGGTCGAGCGCGATCGTGCTGTCGGCCAGCCTCGCGCTGTCGTGGGCGCTGCCGACCTGCCGCCAGCTCGAGGTCAAGCCGCTGCGCAACCCGATGCAGCACGAGCTGGCCGGCGACACCGTCGCCCGTCCGCGCGACGGTGCGTGGCCGCTGCCCGACCGGCCCGGGCTCGGGATCGAGATCGACGAGTCGGTGGTCGAGCGCTTCCGCCTCGACCGGACATGAGAGGAGCGACGTGAGCAAGAAGCTGCGACTGGGCGTCATCGGAGCGGGCTCGTGGGCCCTCTCCTCGCATCTGCCAGCGTTCGCGCGGCGGCGCGAGGAGCTGGAGTTCGTCGGCGTCGCGCGCCGCGACCGGGACGTGCTGGAGCGCGTGCGACGCGAGTACGACTTCACGGTTGCCAGCGACGACTACCGCGACGTGCTCGACGCCGGGATCGACGTGTGCCTCGTCGCGAGCCCCACCGGCCTGCATCACGAGCACGCGAAGGCGGCGATGGAGGCGGGCGCGCACGTGCTCGTCGAGAAGCCGTTCACGATCGATCCGGCCGATGCGTGGGACCTCGTCGCGACCGCCGAGCGGCTCGATCGCCACCTCGTCGTCGCGTTCGGGTGGAACTACAAGCCGATGGTGCGCGCCCTGCGCGCGCTCGTGCGCGAGCACGGGATCGGCGAGATCGAGCAGATGGCAGTCCAGATGGCGTCGGTGACGCGGGCGCTGCTGTCGAACACGGGCGCCTACCCCGACGCCGATCCCGACACGGTCCCCGAGCAGCAGACGTGGACCGACCCGGCGCTGTCCGGCGGCGGCTACGCGCAGGCGCAGCTCTCCCACGCGCTCGGGCTCGCGCTGTGGCTCACGGAGCTGCGCGGCGAGGCCGCCTTCGCGCTGATGAGCGCGCCGCTCGGCGCGCCCGTCGAGCTGCACGACGCGATCGCCGTGCGCTACCGCGGCGGCGCGATCGGGACGCTCGCCGGCGGCTCGGCGCACGAGGGCGCCGGCGGCAACAAGCACCAGCTCGAGGTGCGCGCGATCGGCTCCGAGGGGCAGCTGCAGATCGACCTCGAGCGCGAGATCGCCTGGCTGTGGACGGACGCCGGGCGTGTCGACGTCAAGCTCGACGTGAAGCCCGGCGACGGCGCGTACGACTGCGACGGACCGCCGGCGGCACTGCTCGACCTCGCGCTCGGACGCACGATCGAGAACGACTCGCCCGGCGAGCTGGCCGCGCGGACGGTCGAGCTGCTCGACGCCGCCTACCGCAGCGCGCGCAGCGGGCGGCTGGAGGCGATCGCATGAGCTGGTCGCTCGGCGCCGGGCTGGAGGGGCGCGGCGCGATCGTGACGGGAGCGGCCGGCGGGATCGGCGGCGAGGTCGCGCGCGCGCTCGCGGCCGCCGGCGCGCGCGTCGCCGCCGTGGACCTCGACGAGGCGCCGCTGCGGGCACTTGTGGCCGAGCTCGACGAGCCGGCGCGTCACGTCGCGCTGGCCGCCGACCTGCGCGACCTCGACGCGATCGAGCGCACCGTCGCGGCCGCGGTCGACGGCCTGGGGCGGCTCGACGTGCTCGCGCACGTGGCCGGCACGATCCGCCGCGCCGCCGACCTCGACGACGTCACGCCCGCCGACTGGGAGCTTCAGGAGCAGGTCAACCTGCGCGCGACGTTCTTCCTCGGACGCGCCGCGGCGCGCGCGATGCGCGCCCACGGCGAGGGCGGGCGGATCGTCAACTTCGCCTCGCAGGGGTGGTGGACCGGGGGCTTCGGCGCGTCGGTCGTCTACGCGGCGACGAAGGGCGGCGTCGTCTCGCTCTCGCGCGGGCTGGCGCGCTCGCTCGCGGCCGACGGGATCCTCGTCAACTGCGTCGCGCCGGGCGCCGTCGACACCGCGATGATGCGCGACGGGATGAGCGACGAGGCGCGGGAGGCGTTCCGCGCCGAGATCCCGCTGGGGCGCTTCGCGACGCCGGCCGAGGTCGCGGGCGCGGTCGTCTTCCTCGCGTCCTCGCACGCCAGCTACATCACCGGCGCGACGCTCAGCGTCAGCGGCGGCCAGCTGATGTACTGATCACGCCGGCACGAGCACGGTGCGTAGCCCGCGCCCCTCGCGCAGGTCGTCGAACGCGAGGTTCGCCTCCTCCAGCGGGCGCACCGTGGCCGTCAGGTGGTCGGTCCGCAGCGCGCCGGCGAGGTACAGGTCGATCACGTCCGCGATGTCGCGGGCGGTGAAGCCGCGCGACCCGCAGACGGCCAGCTCGCGCCAGATCAGCTCGACGGAGCGCGCGCGGAAGGCCTCCTCCGAGGCGCCGACGAGCACGACGCGACCGCCGGGGGCGGCGCAGGCGATCGCCAGCTCGTCGAGCGCGCCGCCTCCGACGCACTGGATCACCACGTCCGCGCCGCCGTCGAACGCCGCGTGCACGCGCTCGGCGTCCGTGCCGTCGCCGCGGGCGCCGATCGTGAGCTCGGCGCCGAGCTCGCGTGCCAGCTCCAGCTTCTCGGCGCTGCGCGTGAGCGCGCCGACGCGCGCACCGAAGTGGCGGCCGAGCTGGACCGCGTTGGAGCCGATCCCGCCGACGCCGATCACGAGCAGCCGCTCGCCCTCGCGCACCCGCGCGATCCGGTGCAGCGCGTGGTACGCCGTCCCGACGGCGTCCGTGAGCACGGCCAGCACGACCGGGTCGACCGGCGCCGGGGGGACGACGAGCGTGTGCGGAGGGCGCACGACGTAGTCGGCGAACGCGCCGTCGACGTCCACCCCCATGCGGGTCAGTCCGGGATCGAGGTTCTCGCGACCCTCGCGCGCCCAGCGGCCGTTCGGATCGGCGTCGATGTAGTAGAGCGCGACGGCGGTCCCGGGCGGCGGCCCGTCGGTGCCCGGACCGAGCGCGTCGACGATCCCCGCCGCCTCGTGCCCGGGCACCCGCGGCAGCCGGTCGGCGCCGAAGCCGCCCTTCTGCAGGAACAGGTCCGACCCGCAGACGCCGCACGCCTGCACGCGCACGCGCACTTCGCCGGGACCCGGCTCGGGCACGGGCCGCTCCACCAGCTCGAGCGGCCGGCTGACGCCGGGGAGGAGGGCGGCGCGCACGCTCAGCGCACCAGGAAGCCGCCGTTGACGTCGACGGTCGCGCCCGTGATGAACGATCCGTGCTCGGAGCAGAGGAAGGCGACGAGGTCGGCGACGTCCTGCGGCGTGCCGAGGCGGCCGACCGGCACCTTGTCGCGCATGTGCGGCATCGATCCGATCATGTCCGTGTCGATCAGCGCGGGGGCGAGCGCGTTTGCGAGCACGCCGCTGCCCGCGTACTCGTTGGCGATCGACTTGGCCAGCGCCATGACGGCCGCCTTGGAGGCCGCGTAGGCGGCGACGCTGTTGGCGCCGCCGGTGATGCCGGCGCTGGAGCCGATCGCGACGACGCGCCCCCAGCCCGCCTCGCGCATCCGCGGCAGGGCGCGCTTGGCGCACAGGAAGGCGCCGGTCGCGTTGACGTCGAGCATCGTGCGCCAGTCCGCGAGGCTGGTCTGCTCGAACGGCTTGATCCAGTAGATCCCCGCGTTGAGGACGAGCACGTCGACATGGCCGAGCTCGGCCTCCGCCTGCGCGAAGGCGGCGTCGACGGACTGCTCGTCGGTGACGTCGCACGCGACCGTCAGCGCCGCCGGTACGTCGGGGGCTCGCAAGTCGGCCGCGACGACGCGCGCGCCCTGGTCCGCGAAGGTCGCGCACAACGCGCGCCCGATGCCGCCGCCCGCGCCCGTGACGAGCACGACCCGGTCCTCCAGCCCCTTCAATTGCATGCTCACGTCCTTGACCGTTGGATTTTCCCGGCGCCTACACCGTCACGCAGCCGACGCCGAGATGGGCCGCGACCGCGCGTACGGCGTCGCCGTACGCGCCCGTGGTGGCGGCCGAGTGGTGGTTCACGCCGCTGCGCACCCACGCCGCCCATGCGTCGGCGACGGAGTCGCCCCGGGCGAAGCGGAAGGCCGCGTTCGGGGTGCCCGTCTCGGGCTGTCGGCGGGGGCTGAACGCGCCCTCCGCGACCACGTAGCGGAATCCCGACGGCTCGCCCGGATGCTCGGTGAAGCCGACGAGCGTCGCCGGCCCCGGCGGCGGCGACAGGATCGCGCAGCCGCCGCAGCCGTCGAACCAGCGGTTCGGTGCGAGCCGGGGCCGCAGGGCCGGATCGCCGAAGCCCAGGTCGTGCTCGCCCGTGTTGGCGAGCAGCGCCTCGCCCGTCGCCTCGTCGAGCGTCTCGATCTCGTGGTAGAGCGCGGCCGCGCCGAGCAGCTTCAACGTCAGCATCGCGACGGCCGTCGGCACGTCGCCCGAGCAGGTCCACGGTCGGCCGTGGCTCGTCTCGCGCCCGAGCGCGAAGCAGGGCGCGATCCCCGGCTCCTCGCCGAGCCGGATCTCGGGCACGTGGCAGTTCATGACCCCGCCGTCGACGGCGAGGCGATCGCTCAGCTCGGCCAGCGCCGCGGCGAAGCGGACGGTGCGCTCGAAGCCGCCGCTCGCGTCGAGCTCGGCGCTCACGTCCCACTGCTCGCGCACCTCGCGCTCGACCGCCTGGATCGCGGGCTGCGCGGCGGCGCGGTACGCGCCGCCGACGTCCGCCGGCGCGACGTCGAGCAGGCGCAGGCCGGTGGCGGCGGCGAGGCGGTCGACGTCACAGTCGACGCAGTCGTAGCCGTCGAGCGGCCGCCCGACGCGCGCCAGGGACGCGCGCCGCAGTCGACCGGCGGCCGCCGCCGCGGCGACCGCACCGCGCAGCGGCGCGTCGGCCGCACGCTCGTCGACGCGCCACAGCACGAGCTCGTACGGCCGCCCCCGCCGCGTCAGGACGTTCGTGAGCTGCGGAACGCCGACGGTGGCGCCGTCGGCGGTGATGCCGCCGTGCGACATGTCGGGCGCGGAGGCGGCCGGGCGGACGGCGCACACGACGAGCGGGACGCCTTCGAGCTGCTCCAGCGCGGCCAGCGTGTATGCGGGGGGGACTGCCATCGACTGGAGCACGACCAGCGCGTCGGGTCGCAGCCCGGCGATGCGGCGCCCGGCAGCGGCGCCCTCGGCGCTCGAGCGGAGCGTCTCGTCGGCGACGACGTCGGCGACGCCGGCGAGCACGGCCGCCGCCGCGCTCGCATGGGCCCGGCGCTCGGCTGCGAGCCCGGCCGGCGCCGCATGCTCCCAGAACGACCAGTACGGCGAGAGCAGCGCCACGCGGGGCGACTCGGCACGCACGGATCCGGCGGGGCTGACGGCGGCGGCTATCATTCCTGGAAACGATTCTAGCTGGAGGCTCCATGACACCGACGCGCGGCAGCGGATTCATCTCCGGAGCCGTCGAGCAGCCGACCACGACGCTCACCTGGTCCGACGCGATCGGCAAGCGCATCCGTGCGGGGAGCTGGGAGGAGCAGGCCGTCTCCACGGTGGAGCGCATCGAGGAGGCGCTCGACGCCGGCCAGCTGGAGGTCGCGGCGCAGCTCGTCGACTACTTCATGGAGGAGGCGAAGGTCTGCCACAACGTCTACCAGGTGTGGGTGGAGGGCTTCGAGCGGTGGCTGCGCGACAACGGCGTCGGCGAGCAGGAGCTGGCGGCCGAGCGCGAGCGGCTCGAGCGGCTGCTCGCCTTCCCCGACGGCGAGCCGTTCGCGCCGGAGCCGCGTTGGCGCGCGCTCGGCGAGCAGGCGGGCGGTCTGGCGCACGGCATCCGCGGGCTTGCGCTGGAGCCGGACGCCGCGCGCGCGGGGCTGCGGGCGCTGCGGGAGTCCTGGCGCCAGCTGCACGACCGCTGGGTCGACCTGCAGTCCGGCCTGCTCACGTTCGTCGCCCGCCGCTTCGGCGAGGCGGCGATCGGCGACTGCTACCGCGTCGTGCTCGAGCCGTTCCTGCGCGAGCGCTACGCGCCGTACGACACGCGCAAGCGTCCGTACGAGGAGACCGTGGACCGCAATCTCTACCTGGCGTTCGAGGCGATGCGCGCGCACCTGTGCGGGCCGGACCGGATGGGCGAGATCGACCTCGTCGAGCACGACGATCGCTGGGTCCTGTCGTTCGACCCGTGCGGCTCCGGCGGGCGGGGCCAGCGCGGCGACGCGATCGAGGGCACCGGCTCGCGCTCCGATCCGCCGTACGACTTCGGCGTCACGCAGGAGCAGCACGACTGGGCCTGGAACGAGAAGGGCGTCTGCTACTACTGCGCGCACTGCTGCCTGACGAACGAGCGCTGGGCCGTCGAGCAGTGGGGAGCTCCGGTGCGCGTGACGGATCCACCGCTGCACCCGCTCGAGACGACGGGCGCCGAGCTCAAGCCCTGCACCTGGACGATCTACAAGTCGATCGCCGCGATCCCCGAGGAGGCGTACCGCCGGCTGGGCCTGTCGAAGCCGGCGTCGGGGTCCTGAACGCGGGCAAAACCCTGTGCTACCATCGCGCCGTTCCTTCTTGGAAACGATTCCAATACACCCGAGATCATGGGAGTTGCGCGTGGCTAGCGTCCCGTCGTCCGAAGTAGGCCGCTTCGCGGCTCCGACCGATGCCGAGCGCCCGAAGTTCCGCTGGTACTGGCCGGGCGCGGCGGTCGACGACGCGGAGCTCGCCGCCGAGCTGCAGGCGATGCACGCCGTGGGCTTTCGCGGCGCGGAGATCGCGTTGCTCCCGATCGGCGTTCCCGCCCCGACCGATCCGGCGCAGCGACCGTGGGGCACGCCCGAGTACGTGGAGCGCCTGCGCAAGGTGCTGCTCGCCGCGCGCGAGACGGGCATGCGCATCGACTTCACGATCGGCCCGGGATGGCCGATGGTCAGTCCGGCCGTCGGCGGCGAGAACCTGCACCTCGCGCAGCAGGAGCTCGCCTACGGGACGGCGCCGCTCGCCGGCGGCGAGACGTTCGCCGGCTCGCTGCCGGCCCCGCGCGACGGACGCGACGACCATGCCGTCCTCGTCGCGGTGACCGCGGCGCGCGTGCTGGAGGCGGCCACGGCGGAGTCGAGACCCGTCCTCGACGCCGAGTCGCTGCAGGACCTCACCGGCCAGGCGAAGGACGGGGCGATCGACTGGACGGCTCCCGCCGCCGGCGACTGGCTGCTGTTCGCCTTCTGGTCGCGCCCGACGATTCAGCGCGCGACGATCGCCGGCGCCCCCACCGAGGGCGCCGAGCTCGACTCCGGCAGCGAGCAGGACGCGCCGGTCGTCGACCACTTCTCCGCGGAGGCCGTCAAGGCGGCGACGGACTTCCTTGACGCGAACGTGCTGCCCGCGAGCCTCGACGAGCTGCTGCGCGACGCCGCCAGCGACGTCTTCGAGGACTCGCTCGAGCTCAACGCCGACCAGATGTGGACGCGCTCGCTGCTGGACGAGTTCAAGGCGCGCCGCGGCTACGACCTGACGCCGTACCTGCCGGGGATCCTGATCACGAACCTGCACCAGTTCGTGATCGGTGGCATCGCCGGCATCACGCCCGACAGCCCACCCGACTTCGAGCTGTCCGACGGCTCCGGGCGGCGCCTGCAGCACGACTACTACCGCACGCTGAACGAGCTCTACGTCGAGAACCACGTGCGCCCGCTCGTGCGCTGGGCCAACGGCCGCGGCCTGCACTACCGCGCGCAGCCCTACGGCAGCACGATCGACCCGATCGAGGTCGCCGGCGCGGTCGAGATCCCGGAGTGCGAGAGCCTCGTCCCGCTGTGGTTCAGCGGCGGCACGGTGGACGGCGCCGAGTACAACACGTTCGTCGACTTCGTGCGCGGCATCGCCGGCGGCGCCCGCATGCAGGGCCAGGACGTCGTCTCGATCGAGGCCTGCGCGATCATGAACGCCGACTACCAGATGACGTTCAAGACGCTCAAGCGTCACATCGACATCGCCTACGCGGGCGGCATGACGCAGGTGGTCGCATGCGGGTTCGCCTACGACGACGTCCCCTCCGCGCCGTGGCCCGGCTGGAGCCCGTTCTCGACCGAGGCGATGCAGCTGAGCTGCTCCGAGGCGTGGGGACCGCGGCAGCCGATGTGGCGGCACATGCACCGCTTCGCGGACTACCTGGCGCGCGCCGCCACGGTGCTGCGCCACGGCACGCCGTCGCTCGACGTCGCCCTCTTCCGGCAGCACTACTGGAGCCACGCGTGGCCGAAGTACGGCTCCGGCGCGCTCGCCGACGCGGGCTACGCGTACGGGATCCTCAGCACGTCGCTGCTGAAGTCCGACGCCGCCACCGTGTCCGACGGACGACTCGCCCCCTCGCGCGGCGACTACCGCGCGCTGATCGTCGAGCAGGGGGAGATCACGCGCGAGGGGCTGGAGCGCATCGCCGCCCTCGTCGAGGCCGGTCTGCCGGTCGTCTTCATCGGCGATCCGCCCGCGCGCCACGCCGGGTTCGACGACGCCGAGGCGGCGGACGGCTGGGTGGAGCAGACCGTCCGCGAGCTGCTCGCCGTCGGCCACGTGCGCCACGTCGCGACGCAGGACGACGTGCCGGCGGCGCTGCGCGAGCTGGGGATCCGGCCGGCCGCCGAGCCGGCACGGCCCACCACGGTCTACGTCGTCCATCGCCAGGCGCCGGAGGGCGAGTACTACTTCCTGTTCAACCACGGAGCCGATCCGACGGCGACGTCCTTCGCCTTGCAGGGATCGGGCGACGTGCGGATGCTCGACCTGTGGAACGGGACCTCGCAGCCCGTCGACTCGCGCGAGGACGGCGACCGGCGCTCGATCGAGCTGGAGCTCGCCGCGCGCGAGACGACGGTGCTGTTCGTCGGCCAGGGCACGGGTCTCGGCGCGCGGGAGGCGGCGCCCGCGCCACGGCGCGGCGCGGCACGGCGCTGGTCGCAGGAGCTGGGCTCCTGGGAGCTCGAGGTCGAGGCCTGGACGCCCTCCGGAAGAGCGCGCCACCAGCTCGCCCTCGACGAGCTGAAGGACTGGCGCGAGGTCGACGAGATCGCCGACGAGGTCGGCGTCGGCACCTATCGCACGTCGGTGACGCTCGACGCGGGCTGGGACGAGGACGTCGCGGGCGTGTGGCTCGACCTCGGCGAGGTGGAGGACTCGATCCAGGTGTCCGTCAACGGGCAGGCCGTCAGCGGCGACTGCGTGGCGCTGCGGCCGCTCGACGTGACCGCCTACCTGCGGACGGGCGAGAACGAGATCGAGATCGAGCTCGCCACGACGCTGGGCAACCGTCTCATCGCGTTCGCCCGCGACGGCCACGAGGGATACGCCCGCCTGAGCGGGCGCAGCCAGCAGACCTGTGGACTGCGCGGGCCGGTGGAGCTGATCGGCGTCGAGCGGTAAGCCGCCGAGCGCCGCGGATCAGGAGGTGCTGCGGGCCCGGGGGGGCCCGCAGCTCGGCCGCGGGACGAACCTCGTCGGCAGCGTGACCGCGTGCGGGGCGACCTCGGTCTCGAGCTGCTCCAGCAGCAACTGCGCGGCACGGCGGCCCAGCTCGCGCGTGTCGCGCAGCACGACCGCGATCGGCGGGCGGAACAGCTCCGTGACGGAGATCGCGTCGCAGCTCACGAGCGAGACGTCCTCGCCGACCAGCAGGTCGCGTCGCTGCAGCTCCTCGAGCGTGCCGATCAGCAGCTGGTTGCCGCCCGCCACGATCGCGGAGACCGGCTCGTCGGCGTCGAGCAGGCGTGCGGTCGCGGCGCGGCCGTGCTCGGAGTCGAGCTGGCCTTCGAGGATCGTGTACGTCGGCGGCAGCTTCCGCTGCTTGTAGGCGTCCTCCATCCCGAGCCGGCGCTCGCGGCTGAAGCGCATCGGCTGGCCGAGGATCAGCCCGATGCGCCGGTGGCCGAGCTCGAGCAGGTGCCCGACCGCGTCGCGCATGCCGGTGCGGTGGTCGGACAGGACGGCGCTTGCGGACACGCTCGACGGCAGCTCGCGATCGATCAGCACGACCGGGCCCTCGAAGTCGCGCAGCGTCTCGACCACGTCGGCGTTGTCCTCGGCGGCGAGCGACAGCAGGAGGCCGTCGACGCGCCGCTGCTGCAGCAGGCGGATGTGCTTGACGTCGAGCTCCGGGACGCTCTCGGAGTCCGTCAGCAGCATCGAGTAGCCGGCGTCGCGCAGCGTCGTCTCCGCCCCCTGGACGATCTCGGCGATCAGCGGGTTTGAGATGTCGCCGACGACGAAGCCGACCGAGCGCGTCGCGCGGCGCCGCAGGCTCTGCGCGAGGATGTCGGGCTCGTAGCCGAGCCGTTCGACGGCCGCCATCACGCGCGCTCTCATCGCCTCGCTCGCGTCCGGATGCCCCGACAGCACGCGCGAGACGGACGACATCGCCACGCCGGCGAGGTCCGCGACCTCGCGCATGCTCGAACGTCCGCCGTTGCCGCGCGTCGTGGGCATGGGCGCGATCTTACGGCGAGGACACTCGGTAGCGCGCGATGTAGTCCTCGTCGAGCTCCCAGCCGAGCCCCGGTCTCGTGGGCAGCGCGATGCGTCCGCCGATCAGCGGCGGGCGGTTCGCGACCAGGTTCCACCAGATCGGGTCGCGGTCGGGGTCGAAGCACTCGGCGTAGCCGCCGTGCGGGATCGACGCCAGCAGGTGGGAGGACACCTGGGGCTCCTCGTGGTGACCCATCCGCACGTCGAACGCCGTCGCCATCGCCGCGACCCGCCGCCACTCGGTGGGACCGCCGGACCACGAGGCGTCGAAGTTGCACCAGTCGATCGCGCCGGCCGTCATCAGGTCGCGGCAGCCGCCGGCGGAGTACTCGCTCTGTCCGGCGGCGACCGGTATGCCGGCCATCGCCCGCACGTCGGCCATCGCGCGGCGGTCGTTGTGCCACCGGCACGGCTCCTCGAACCACAGCACGTCGCAGTCCTCCACCGCCCGCGCGAAGGCGATGGCCTGCTCGCGCGTCCAGCCCTGGTTGGCGTCCGCGGCCAGCGCGAAGTCCGGGCCGGCGGCGGCGCGCGCCTCGCGGAAGCGCTTCGCGTCGGCCTCGGCGTCGAGCCCGCCGACCTTGAACTTCATCCCGGCGAGCCCGCGCTCGCGCAGGCCCTCGACCTCCTCGGCGATCGAGACGGGGCTGTCGTAGTAGCCGCCGATCGAGATCATCGGCACGCTGTCGGCGTAGCCGCCCCACAGCCGCCAGAGCGGCTGGTCGACGAGCTTGCCGACGGCGTCCCACAGCGCGGCGTCGACGCAGGCGCAGGCGACGAGGCCGAGGCGCCGGTCGCGCAGGATGTCGAAGGTCGCGGGCCGCGCCAGCTCCCAGCAGCGCTCGATCGCCAGGCCGTCGGCGCCCAGCAGCCGCGGCGCGATCTCGTCGTGGACGATCCGGTCGATCTCGAACAGGCCGGCGTCCTCGTCGCCTGCGTACGCCTCGCCCACGATCCCCTGCTCGGTGTGGATGCGCGTGACGATCGTCGAGCGGTGGGTCATGTGGTAGTGGCTGCCGCGGTAGACGCGGCCGAGCGGGACCCGGATCGGGATCGTCTCGATCCTGCTGATCGTCAGCGCGGAGGAGACGGTCGGTGCTGCGAGCTGCTTCGACGGCGTCACGTGGGCTGCCTCCCGAGGGGTCCGATCCGCTGGTTCCCGCGGATCCTGGTATCGTTTCCAGCCTAGCGTAGACGATGACCGTCTTTCAAGCGGCACGCGGACGGGAGACCGTCGCGCGGCTGACGCCGAGAGGAGTCCCCACCGTGATCCGGCTTGCCTCCGCCAACTTCAGCTGGCCCGGCCTGAGCCCTGAGCTCGTGCTCGACCTGATTGCCGAGCTCGGCGTCGAGGGCGTCTCGCTCGCCTTCATCGGGGGCGTCAGCGCGAACGGCCCCGACGACGTCGCAGCGCGGCCGGAGGAGGCGGCGGAGAAGATCGGCAGCGCGCTGGAGGCGCGCGGCCTCGCGGTCGCCGACGTCTTCCTGATTCCGGACGGCGCGCTCGTCGGGCGCGCGGTCAACCACCCGGACCCGGCGGAGGCCGATGCGGGGGACGAGCTGTTCGCGCGCTTCCTGCGCTTCGCCGCGCGGATCGGCTCGTCGGGAATCACGATCCTCCCCGGCCTCGTGTTCGACGGCGAGCCGTGGGAGGACGCGCTGCGGCGCAGCGCCGATCGCTTGAGCACGCGCGTGCGGCTCGCGCGCGAGCACGGCCTGCGGCTGTCGGTCGAGCCGCACATCGTCTCCACGGAGCCCTACAGCGGGTCGGTGATCGACACGCCCGCGAAGGTGGCGCGCCTGCTGGAGGCCGTCCCGAAGCTCGAGCTGACGCTCGACTACGGGCACTTCAACGTGCAGGGGATCCCGGATCGCGAGGTCGAGCCGCTGCTGCGCCGCGCGCGGCACTTCCACATGCGCGGCGGCGCGCCGGGACTCGTGCAGACGCGCTTCGAGGACAACGTCACGGACTTCGGCCGTGTGCTCGACTGCATGGCGCGGATCGGGTACGACGGCTGGGTGGAGATCGAGTACGTGCACGACGGGCGGCCCGGCTGCTCGCAGTGCGACAACGTGCAGGAGGTGCGCAAGTTCGCGCACTTCGTGCGAGAGCACGAGCGGGCGCGCGGGCGCGCGTAGACCCTTGAACTCGGCTACGAAGGCTGCTAGGAATCGTTTCCAGTTTTTGGAACCGATTCCAGGACGGAGGAGAGCGATGCAAGCGCAGGTACCCGAACGGCGGCGTCGACCGCTGCGGGCCGTCGCAGCCACGAGCGGCGTCATCGCGCTGCTGGCCGCGGCCGTCGGCGGTTGCGGCGGAGGCGACGGCTCGGCCACGACGAGCGCGGCGGACACGCCCAGCGGCACGCCCGTCAAGGTGATGACGTACGCCGACATCACGGTGACACCGCCCGCCCCCAGCGCCAAGTTCATTACAGAGAGCGTGAAGGCGGCGATCGACGCGGCAAACGCGCGCGGCGGCATCAACGGGCATCCGATCGACCTGATCACGTGCGACACGAAGATGAACCCGAACGCCGCGACGACCTGCGGTCGCCAGGCGGTGCAGGAGAGAGTCGTCGCCGTCGTCGGCGGCGAGTCGCTGTTCGATGCGCAGATCGCCACGCTGGTCGAGAGAGCCGGCATCCCGATGATCGGCCCGATCCCGCTCTCGCCGCCGGTCTTCAACGGCGCGCTGACCTACTGCCACACCGCGCAGACCTCCACGACGCTCAACATGCTGCCGAAGATCGCGGGCCAGGTCGGCGTCAGAAAGCTGTCGCTGATCATCAACGGCGGCACGCCGATCACGCAGCTCAACATCGACGCCTTCAAGAGAGGCACGGCGGCCGCCGGCCTCGAGGTCGGCAACATCGTCACGCCCTCGGCGCAGACGACGAACTTCACGGCGGCGGCGACGGAGGCCGCGGCGAACGGCGCCGACGGCGTCATCGTGCTGCCGCTGATCCAGACGGCTTCGATCGCGCAGCAGATCAAGGAGCAGGCGCCCGATCTCAAGATCATCCTGCCGAGCTTCGTGTTCAGCTTCGGCGGCGACTGGCCGACTTCGCTGAACGGGACGACGGTGGTCACCGCCGTGCAGCCGCCGACGGCGACGAACGTGCCGGGCATCAAGCGCTACCGCGCCGACATGGAGAAGTACGCGCCCGCCACGGACCTGACCGAGACGAGCGCGTACGAGTGGCTGGCGGGCGACTGGTTCGTGCGCGTCGCGCGCGAGATCCACGGGGACGTCACGTCGCAGTCGATCGTCGCGGCGATGAACGGCCTGCACGACTTCGACATGGGCGGGATCACGCCGCCGTACGACAGCGCGAAGCGCGGCAAGGTCGCGGTCGAGAAGTGCGGCGAGAACGGAACCGTCGTGCAAGCGGAGCTGAGAGACAACCTGCTGTACGCGGTCGACCCCGGCAAGTTCGTCGAGTAGGCCACCGCAGGCAGGCGTCTGTCGAGGTCGCCGCCGGACGGGCTCCGTGCCCGTCCGGCGGCGGCGAAGGTCGGAAGGAAGACGGGAAGCGTTGAGATGGCGGACGTGTGGCAGTACCTGCTCCTCGGGCTCGGGCTCGCGCCGGCCTACGTGCTGGCCGCGCAGGGCCTCGTGGTCACCTACCGCGGCTCGGGAGCGGTCAACTTCGCGAACGGCGCGTTCGCGATGCTCGGCGCCTGGATCTACCAGCTGACGACGAGCCACGGGACGCCCGCCGTGCCCGGCCTGGCGCTCGGCGTGGCGGCCGGCGCCGCCGCCGGCGCCGCGACCTACCTGCTCGTGATGCGCCGCCTCACCGGCGCCGCGCAGTTGACGCGCGTGATCGCGACGCTCGGCGTCGCGATCGTCGGGCAGCAGGCGCTCACGCTCATCCTGCGCGACGGCCAGCGCTTCCCGGTCGCGCTGTTCAGCCAGCAGAAAGTCACGATCTTCGGCGCGGCGGTCAGCCGCTACTACCTGATCGTCCTCGGGATCTCCGTCCTGCTGACGCTCGGGCTGTGGGCGCTCTACCGCTTCACCGCGTTCGGTCTGCAGACGAGCGCGGTCGCCGAGAACCGCCGCGCGGCCGCCGCGCTCGGCCGCTCGCCGGAGCTGGTCGGGACGCTCAACTGGACGCTGGGGGCGGCGCTCGCAGCGCTCGGCGGGATCCTGATCGTGCCGGTGATCGGGCTGTCGGTCGTGACGCTGCCGCTGCTGCTCGTGCCGTCGCTGGCGGCCGGCCTGCTCGGCAGCTTCACGTCGTTCTGGCTGACGCTGCTCGGCGGGATCGTGATCGGCGTCGGCGAGTCGGAGTTGACGCGCTTCGACATCGGGCCGGGCTGGTCGACGGCCTTCCCGTTCCTGCTGATCCTCGCCGTGCTGCTGTTCCGCAGCTCGTCGCTGCCCGAGCGGGGCGTGACGCAGGCGCGGCTGCCGGCGATCGGGCTCGGGACGATCCGCCCGGCGCTGGTGCTGCCGGTCACGCTCGCCGCCTGCGCCGTCACGCTGCTGCTGACCGGCGACGGGCCGGCGGCCGTCGCGACCTCGGCGGCGACCGCGACGGTGCTGCTGTCCTCGGTCGTCGTGACGGGCTACGCCGGGCAGGTGTCGCTCGCGCAGCTCGGGCTCGCCGGCGTCGGCGCGTACATCGCCGCGCGGCTCGCGCAGACGCAGGGGCTGTCGTTCTGGCTCGCGCTGCCGCTCGGGGTGCTCGGCACGCTGCCGATCGGCGCACTCGTCGGCCTGCCAGCGCTGCGCACGCGCGGCGTCAACCTCGCGATCGTGACGCTCGGGCTCGGGCTCATCATCCAGGAGGTGCTGCTCGGCAACGCCGCCTACACCGGCGGGCTGATGGGCACGGTCGTCACGCCGCCGTCGCTGTTCGGACTGAGCCTCGACGCCGGTCTCCATCCGCAGCGCTACGCGATCCTCACGCTGGTCGTGCTGGCGCTGTGCGCGGTGCTCGTCGCGAACCTGCGGCGCGGCCGCGTCGGGCGCCGGCTGATCGCGGTGCGCGCGAACGAGCGCGCCGCGGCGGCACTCGGGATCGACCCGATGCGCACGAAGCTCTACGCGTTCGTCGTCTCCGCCGGGATCGCCGCCGTCGGCGGCGTGCTGCTGGCCTACCAGACGACGAACGTGATCTTCTCCGGCTTCAACGTGACGACGTCGATCTCGCTGCTCGGGTTCGTCGTCGTCGGCGGCATCGGCTTCATCGGCGGCAGCCTCGTCGGCGGGCTCGCGGCCGCGGCCGGGATCTTCGCGTGGGCGCTCGGCTCGTTCGTGCACGGCGACACGGTCAGCGCCTGGATCGCGCTCGCCGGCGGCGTCGGCGTCGTCGCGACGATCGTCACGCAGCCGGACGGCGTCGCCGGAGACCTGGCGCGACGAGCGCAACGCTGGCCGCTGCTGCGCGGGCGCACGCGCGAGCGGGCGCCGTTGCAGCCGGCCGCCGCCGAGCGCGCGCCGGACTGCCTGCTGGAGGTCGACGGGGTGCGCGTGCGCTTCGGCGGCGTGACCGCGCTCGACGGCGTCTCGCTCGACGTCCGCTCCGGCGAGGTGGTGGGGCTGATCGGCCCCAATGGCGCGGGCAAGACGACGATGGTCGACGCGATCAGCGGCATCACGCGCGGCTACGAGGGCTCGATCCGGCTCGACGGCGCCGCGCTCGACCGTCGCTCGGCGACGCGCCGCGCGCGCGCCGGGATCGGCCGCTCGTTCCAGGCGCTCGAGCTGTTCGAGGACCTCAGCGTTGAGGACAACCTGCGCGCCGGCGCCGACATGCCGCGGCCGTCGAGCTATGTGACCGACCTCGTGCGCCCGGGCACGCGTCCGCTGCCGGCCGCCGCCGTCGCGGCGGTGCAGGAGCTCGAGCTCGAGGACTGCCTCGAGCGCAAGCCCGGAGAGTTGTCGCACGGCAAGCGGCGCCTGGTCGGCATCGCGCGCGCGATCGCCGCGCGCCCGACAGTGCTGCTGCTCGACGAGCCCGCCGCCGGGCTCGACGACCGCGAGTCGCGCGAGCTGGCGCGCGTGCTGCGCCGCCTCGCCGACGAGTGGAACTTCGCCGTGCTGCTGATCGAGCACGACATGAACCTCGTGATGAGCGTCTGCGACCGCATCGTCGCGCTCGACTTCGGGCGCGTGATCGCGGCGGGCGCGGCCGACGCCGTCCGGCACGACCCGGCGGTCGTGACCGCCTACCTCGGCGACGTCGCCGAGCCCGGCCTGGCCACGCCGGGCGAAGACTGCGCGGGAGCGGCGCGATGAGCGTCGCGGCCGTGCCCCCGACCGAGACCGCGCCGCTGCTCGCGGCCGCCGGCCTGTCCGCCGGCTACGGCGGCATCGCGGCGATCCACGACATCGACCTGGCGGTCGCCCCCGGCGAGGTCGTCGCGCTGCTGGGCGCGAACGGCGCCGGCAAGACGACCACGATCCTGGCGTTGTGCGGCGAGCTGGCGCCGCTGGCCGGCGAGGTGCGCTGGGACGGCGTGCCGACGCGCGACTCGCTGACGGCGCGTGCACGCGACGGCCTCGGCCTGATCACCGAGGAGAAGTCCGTCTTCATGGGGCTGACCGTCGCCGAGAACCTGCGCCTGGGGCGCGGCGAGCCGGAGCGCGCGCTCGAGCTGTTCCCGGAGCTGCGCGGCCACCTGCGCCGCAGAGCCGGCCTGCTGTCCGGCGGCCAGCAGCAGATCCTCACCGTCGCGCGAGCGCTCGCCGCCGCGCCGCGGGCGCTGCTCGCCGACGAGTTGTCGCTCGGCCTCGCGCCGCTGATCGTCCAACGCCTGCTGAGCGCGGTGCGCACCGCCGCCGACCGCGACGGCGTCGGCGTGCTGCTCGTCGAGCAGCACGTGCGCAACGCCCTGCAGTACGCCGACCGCGTCTGCGTGATGCAGCGCGGGCGGATCGTGCTGCGCGGCCCCGCCGCCGAGATGGCAGAACGCATCGACGAGATCGAGCAGTCCTACCTGGCGGGCCCCGCCAGCTGAACATCGAATGGAGCGTTGTCCACATGTCGTCCGTTGATGAACCCGTCCGCAACTTCGCCGACCCCGCCGGCGCCGAGCGCCCGAAGTTCCGCTGGTGGTGGCCAGGCGGGGCGGTGGACGACGCGGAGCTGGCGCGCGAGCTCGGCCAGATGCGCGACGCCGGCTACGGCGGCGCCGAGCTGGCCGTGCTGCCGATCGGCCTCGACGGCGACCGCGGCCCGGAGCAAGGTCGCTGGGGCACGCCCGAGTTCCAGGCGCACGTGCGCGCCGCGCTCGAGGCCGCGCGCGACGCGGGCCAGCGGCTCGACTTCACGATCGGCCCGGGCTGGCCGATGGTCAGCCCCGCGGTCGGCGGGGATCGGCACGAGCTGGCGATGCACGAGCTGGCCTACGGCACGCGCCGGCTCGCCGGCGGCGAGACGTTCGACGACGCGGTGCCGCCGCCGGACGGGCGCCGCGGCGAGCACGAGGCGCTCGTCGCCGTCACCGCGGCGCGGCTCGCTGGCGCGGAGGGCGAGCGCCCGCTGCTGCTCGATCCGGCGTCGCTGCTCGACCTGAGCGCCGAGGTCACCGACGGGCGGATCGCCTGGACGGCGCCGGCGGAGGGCGAGTGGATCCTGTTCGCGTACTGGTCGCGCCCGACGCCGCAGCGGACGATCGCGGGCGTCACGACCGGCGACGCGCCCGTCGTCGACCACTTCTCGGAGGCGGCCGTCAAGGCCGCGACCGACTTCATCGACGAGCACGTGCTGCCGCACGAGCTGGACGAGCTGCTGGGGGTTGCGGCCGGCGACATCTTCGAGGACTCGCTCGAGCTCGACGCCGACCACTTCTGGACGGCGGCGCTGCTCGACGAGTTCCGCGCGCGCCGCGGCTACGACCTGACGCCGTACCTGCCGGTCACGTTCGTCGAGGACCTGCACCACTTCGTCGCCGGCGGCATCAGAGGGATCACGCCCGAGAGCCCGTCAGACTTCGACTTCCCGGACGGCTCCGGCCGCCGCGTGCGGCACGACTACTACCGCACGCTGACCGAGCTGTACGTCGAGCGGCACACGCTGCCGCTGCAGCGGTGGGCGAACGGGCGCGGGCTGCGCTACCGCGCGCAGCCATACGGCAGCACGCTCGACCCGCTCGAGCTGGCGGCGCATATCGAGGTGCCTGAGTGCGAGAACCTCGTGCCGCTGTGGTTCAGCGGCGGCCGCGTCGACGGCGCCGCCGAGTACAACACGTACATCGACTTCGTGCGCGGGATCTCCGCGGGCGCGCACATGCAGGGGCGCGACGTCGTCTCGCTGGAGGGCTGCGCGTTCCTCGACGGCGACTACGTCTCGCCGCTGGCCGAGAAGAAGCGCCACGTCGACATCGCGTTCGCCGGCGGCGTCACGCAGCTCGTCTCGCACGGCTTCGCATACGCGGACGTGCCGGGCCAGCCCTGGCCGGGCTGGAGCCCCTTCTCGATCGAGGGCTATTACTTCGGCGTCTCGGAGGTGTGGGGGCCGATCCAGCCGATGTGGCGCCACTTCCGCGCGTTCGGCGACTACGTCGGCCGGGCCGCGACGGTGCTGCGGCACGGCGCGCCGCGCGTGGACGTCGCGGTCTTCCGCCAGCAGTACTGGAGCCACTCGTGGCCGAAGATCAGCGCGACGAGCCTGTCCGAGCACGGCTACACGTACGCCGTCCTCAGCACGGCGATGCTGAACGACCCGGCCGCGACCGTCGAGGGCGGCCGGCTGGCGCCGGCGCGCGCCGGCTATCGCGCGCTGATCGTCGACGAGCGGGCGATCCTGCCGGAGGCGCTCGAGCGCATCAAGGCGCTCGTCGAGGCCGGCCTGCCGCTCGTCTTCGTCGGCGAGCTGCCGTCGGCGACGCCCGGCTTCAAGGACGCTGCCGCCCAGGACGCGGCCGTGCGCCGGATGGCGGAGGAGCTCGCCGCGCTGCCGCACGTGCGGCGCGCGGCGACGCAGGACGACGTCGCCGCCGCGCTGCGCGACCTCGGCGTCGAGCCGGACGCGTCCCCGTCCGAGCCGGTGACGGTCTACGCGGTCCACCGGCACGCGCCCGAGGGCGACTACTGGTTTCTGCTCAACCACGGCCCGGCGGCGCAGACGTTTGAGCTGTCGCTGCTCGGCAGCGGCGATGCGCGCGTGCTCGACCTGTGGGACGGCAGCTCGCACCCGCTGCCCGCGCGCGCCGACGGCGAGCGCACGACGGTGGAGCTGACCCTGGCGGCGGCCGAGACGACCGTCGTGTTCGTCGGCCGCGGGACGGGGCTCGACGCGCGCGACGGCGCGCCGGTCGTGCGCCGCGGCGCGCCCGAGCGCTGGTCGCGCGAGCTGAGCGACTGGCAGCTCGAGGTCGAGGACTGGACGCCGGCCGGCGTCAAGCGGCGCGCGCTCGCGCTGCCCGCGCTGCGCGACTGGACCGAGCTGCCGGAGCTGGCCGAGGCGTCCGGGGTCGGCACCTACCGCGCGACGGTGGAGCTGGAGGCCGGCTGGGACGCGGACGCGACGGCCGTGCTGCTCGATCTCGGCCGCGTCGAGGGCACGATCGCCGTGACCGTCAACGGACAGCCGGCGGCCGGCGACTGCGTCGCGGTGCGCCCGCTGCCGGTGACGGCGCTGCTGCGCGAGGGCGCCAACGAGGTCGTGGTCGAAGTTGCCACGACGCTCGGCAACCGCGTGAGCGCGCATGCGCGCGAGCTGGAGGGGCAGCGCGCGCAGCGGCTCGCCGCGCGCGAGCCGCGGCCGGCCGGCCTGCTCGGGCCGGTACGGCTGATTGCCGTGAGCGACGCGGAAGCGTCGTCCGCGAGCGCGTGATCGGGGGTCGCGGCTGCCGGCGGGCTGTGGCGGTCCCGCCGGCGGCCGCGAGCGTCGCCGTCAGGCGCCGGCGCTCGTCGGCGCCGCGTCGGCGCCGCGGTCGGTGACGAGCACGATGCGGCCGAGCTGCTCGCCGGCCGCCAGCCGCTCGTCCGCCTCGCGCGCCTGCGCGAGCGGGTAGCGACGGTCGACCACCGGGTCGAGCCGGCCCTCGGCGACGAGGCCGACGAGCTGCTCCATGTCGGCCTTCGTGCCCTGCACGTAGAACAGCAGGCTGAGGTGCTCGCGGTAGAGGCGGCGGATGTCGAGCGTGACCTCCAGGCCGGTCGTGCCGCCGGAGCAGAACAGCCGGCCGCAGCGGTCGAGGCAGTCGATGCTCGATGCGAGCGTGGCCGGCCCCACGTTGTCGAACACGACCGAGACGCCGCGCCCGCCGGTGGCGGCCTTGACCTGCTCGGGCCAGTCGGCGTCGCGGTAGCTGAAGACCTCGTCGGCGCCCAGCTCGCGCACGCGCCGCTGCTTCCACTCGGCGCCGGTGACGGCGAGCACGCGCGCGCCGAGCAGCTTGCCGATCTGCACCGCGGCGACGCCGCAGCCGCCGCCGGCGCCCATCACGAGCAGCGTGTCCTCGCCGGTCGTTCTCGCGCGCTCGACCATCCCGTGCCACGTCGTCGTGTAGGCGACGCCGAGCGCGGCCGCCTGCTCGTAGGAGACGGACTCCGGCAGCTGCACGAGCTGCGAGACCGGCGCGACCGCGAACTGCGCGCGCCCGCCCTGCGTCTGCACGCCGTAGAGGTGCGAGGCGCGGCAGTAGTTCTCGCCCTCGCCGCGCTGGCAGAAGTCGCAGCTGCCGCACGCGATAACGGGGTAGACGGCGACGCGGTCGCCGACGGCGACGCCGTCCGCGTCCGGCCCGAGCGCGACGACCTCGCCGGCCGGGTCGACGCCGCCGATGTGCGGCATCTCGATGCTGCCCATGCCGAACCCGCGGCGGCGCGTCTCGGTGTCCGGCCCGGGGTTGATGCCGACGGCGCCGACCGCGATCAGCGCCTCGCCGGGACCGGGCTCGGGGGTGGGCATGTCCTCGTAGCGCAGGACCTCCGGGCCCCCGTGCTCGTGGTAGACGATCGCTTTCATAGCTCCTCCTGGGGTCACAAGAACGCCTTCCCGCCGTCGACGAGCAGCGTCTGACCGGTGATCCACGACGCGTCGTCGGAGACGAGGAAGGAGAGGGCGCCCGCGATGTCGGCCGGCATGCCGTTGCGCTTGATCGCCTGCGCCTGCGCGAGCAGCTCGAACAGGCCGCTCTCGGCCACGCCCTCGACCGCGGTGCCGTGCGAGTGCGTGAGCCCGGGGGAGATCGCGTTGACGGTCACGCCGGCGGCGCCGACCTCGCCCGCGAGCGCGCGCACGAAGCCGACGACTCCGCCCTTGCTCGCGACGTACGGCAGCGCGCCGGGCACGCCGTCGTGGAGCATCCCCGTGCCGATGCCGACGACGCGGCCCCAGCCGCGCTCGGCCATCGCGGGCACGAACGCCTTCGCGAGCAGGAACAGCGCGTCGAGATTCACAGCCATCACGCGCCGCCAGGAGGCGAACGTCGCCTCCGCAAGACCCTCCTTCGGGTACAGCGCGGCGTTGTGGACGAGGATGTCAGCGCCGCCGAAGCGTGCGACCGCCTCGGCCAGCATCGCGACGTCGTCCGGCTCGGCGACGTCGCAGCGCAGCGCGAGCGCGCCGGTCCCCTCGCGCTCGATCAGCCGGCAGGTCTCCGCCGCGGGCTCGACGTCGGCGATCACGATGTACGCGCCTTCGGCGGCGAGCCGCCGGGCCAGCTCGCGCCCGATCCCGAGTGCGCCGCCGGTGATGACGGCCGTGCGGCCGGCGTGACGCCCCGCGGCACCGCGCGTCATGCGCTGCCCGCCGTCCAGCCGCCGTCGACGGGGACGTTGACGCCGGTGACGAAGCCGCTCTCGTCGGAGGCGAGGTAGAGCGCGAGCGCGACGACGTCGGCCGGCGTGCCGGCGCGGTGCAGCATGTGCAGCGAGCCGACGACCCAGTCGCGGATCTCGGCCGGCACGGCGGCCGTGCCGGGCGTCGCGATGAAGCCGGGGGAGACGCAGTTGACACGCACACGGTGCGGCGCGCCCTCGGCGGCGAGCTGGCGCGTGAGCGCGACGACGCCGCCCTTGGCGGCGCAGTGCGCGGCGTGACCGAGGCGCCCGACGCCGGTGTCCGCGACGACCGAGCCGACGTTGATGACGCTGCCGCCGCCGTCGCACAGGTGGCGCCAGGCGGGCGCGGTGACGTGGAAGACGATGTCCAGCTCGTTGGCGATCGTGGCGCGCCAGTCGGCGAGCGTCATCTCGCCGAAGGGCGCGAGCCGGGGCGCGCCGGCGTTGTTGTAGAGGACGTCGAGCCCGCCCAGGCGGGCGACGCCCTCCTCGACCCACGCGCGCGCGGCATCCGGATCGGAGAGGTCGACGGTGGCGCCGGCGGCGTCGAGGCCGCGGGCGCGCAGCGCCTCCGCGTGCGCCTCGGCGGAGCCCGCGCGCGCGTCGCATCCGAGGACCGTCGCACCGTGCGCGCAGAACAGCTCCTGCGCGGCGGCGCCCTGCCCGCCGCCGGTGCCGGTGATCAGCACGCGCTTGCCCGCCAGGCGGCCGGGCGCCTGTTCCGAAGATCCCTTAATTCGCATAACTGCAGTCCATCTCCGAACCTAGTCACGGGACGCTTCTATGTCAAGAATTCCCTGCTATCAAGCCACTTATGGATGCATAAGGGAATCGAGATGCGACCGCGCGTGAATCACAGTTAGGGTGTGCGCCGAGCCGTAGACAGTTACTTCGAGGAAGGTTTGGGATGTCAGTCGCTCTCGATCAGGTCGCGCCGCGCGCGTGGCGTCCGTCCACACGCTCTCCCGGCAGCGGGCTCGGCATCGAGCGGGGCAACTACATCGCCATCGCGGCGCCCGAACCGGAGCGGGCCGCGCAGTTCGCGGTCGACCACATGGGCTTCGCGCTCGTGCACGTCGACGCCGAGCAGCGCCACTACCTCGCCGCGCACGGGCCCGACCCCTACTCGCTCGTCTACGTGCCGGGGAAGGGCGGCGTCGACCACGTTTCGTTCGTCGTCGGCGACCTCGCCGCGCTCGATGCGGCGCAGGCGGCACTGCACGACGCCGGCATCACGTACGAGCAGATCGATGCCTCGCCCCTGTGGCGCCACGAGCCCGCCGTCCGCTTCGAGGCGTTCGGCTGCACGACGATCGAGCTGACGTCCGGCATCCGGCTCCCGGCGCCGCCGAGCGAGGTGCTGGCGGCGCCCGCGGCGGTGCCGGGGCCGCTCGCGTTCGACCACGCGATCCTGCGCCAGGCCGACGTCGAGAAAGGCATCGCGTTCGCCTCCGGGCCGCTCGGCCTGAAGGAGAGCGGACGCATTCTCGCGCCCGACGGCGTCGCGATCCTCGCCTTCTTCCGCGGGCGCACGCTGTTCCACTGTTTCGGCGTCGCCCGCTCCAGATACGACGGGCTGCACCACTACCAATTCACGCTCAAGAACGACCGCGCCGTCATCGCCGCCTATGAGGCGATGGTCCAGGACCCGGCGATCGAGATGCTGTGGGGGCCGGTGCGCCACGCCTGCGGGCAGAACATCGCCTTTTACTTCCGCGACGCGCTCGGCAACGTCGTCGAGTACTCCTCCGAGGAGGAGCTGATCCTCTGCGACGAGGCCTACGAGGTGCTCCACTGGCCGGTCGAGAACCAGCGCGCGACGGACGAGTGGGGAACCCACCCGCCGGACGCGATCAGAGGATGAGCTGGCGGATCGGAAGCGTCGGCGAGCCCGGCTCGCCGGCGACAGTGCTGGAGCTGGGCGGCGGCGAGCTGCTGCCGCTCGACGACCTGCTGCGCGCGAGCGGCGAGCAGCCGCCCGCCGACACGCGCGTGCTGACGCTGCTCGAGGCGTGGGAGACGTGGGAGCCGCGGCTGCACGCACTCGCGGCGGCGGGACTGCCGGCCGGCTGCCGGCCGCTCGACCGCGCCGCGCTGACGTGGCTGCCGCCCGTCTGCCTCCCGCGCAAGGTCGTCGTGTGCGGCACGAACTACCGCGAGCACGTGCTGGAGATGGGCGGCGATCCCGACCAGATCGCGGAGCCGTTCACGGTCCTGAAGCCGGCCTCCACGTCGCCGCTCGGCGCCGGTCGGCCGATCGTGCTGCCGCAGCAGGCGCAGTGGGTCGACTGGGAGGGCGAGCTGGGCGTCGTGATCGGGCGGCGCGCGCGGCACGTCGACGTCGGCGACGCGCTCAGCGCGGTCGCCGGCTACTGCCCGGTCAACGATGTCTCCGCACGCGACCGCGTCCACTCGCCGCGCCCGGAGGTCGGGATGGACTGGACCTTCCACAAGGGCTTCGACGGCTTCACGCCGGCCGGGCCGCTGATCACGCCGGCGCGCTTCGTGCCCGACCCGCAGCGGCTGACGATCGAGCTGACCGTCAACGGCGCCGTCAAGCAGCGCGCCAGCACGAGCGAGATGATCTTCGGCGTCGCGCAGCTGGTCGCCTACCTCAGCTCGACGATGACGCTCGAGCCGGGCGACCTGCTGCTGACCGGATCGCCCTCCGGCTCCGGCTTCGCGCGCAGCCCGCGCGAGCGGCTCGAGCCCGGCGACGAGGTGCGCGTCGCGATCGAGCGGCTCGGCGAGCTCGTCAACCCGGTCGTGGCGGAGGAGGCGGCATGAGGTTCGTGACGGCCGAGCACGACGGCCGGCGGCTCGCGGGCCTGCTCGACGGCGAGCAGGTGATCCCGCTCGACGGGATCGCCGAGCTGGGCGCGGACACGCCGCGCGCGCTGCTCGCCGACCCGCCGCTGGCGCCTGAGCGCGCGATCCCGCTCGCCGACGTGCGGCTGCTGCCGCCGGTCCCCAACCCGCGGCGGGTGATCTGCGTCGGGCTCAACTACAAGACGCATGTCCACGAGACCGGGCGCGAGCTGCCGACCTACCCGGTGCTGTTCACGAAGTTCGCCAGCTCGCTGCTTGGGCCCTCCGACCCGATCGCGCTGCCGCCCGAGGCGGCGCAGGTCGACTGGGAGGCGGAGCTGGCGGTCGTGATCGGCGAGCGCTGCCGACGCGTGCCGCGCGCGGACGCGCTCGACGTCGTCGCCGGCTACACCGTCGCCAACGACGTGACGATGCGCGACTACCAGTACAAGACGCACCAGTGGCTGCAGGGCAAGGCGTGGGACCGCTCCACGCCGCTCGGCCCGGCGCTCGTGACGCCGGACGAGGTCGGCGACCCCGGCGCGCTGGAGATCTCGCTCACGCGCAACGGCGAGACGATGCAGGCGGCGAGCACGTCGAAGCTGATCTTCGACGTCGCGACGCTGATCGCGACCGTCTCGGAGTTCACGACGCTCGATCCCGGCGACGTGCTGCTGACGGGCACGCCCGGCGGCGTCGGCTACCGCCGCGACCCGCAGGTCTTCCTCGCCGACGGCGACGTCGTCGCGGTCGAGATCTCGCGCGTCGGGCGGATCGAGAGCCGCGTCACCCTGGAGACGGCGTGACCGCGGCCGCGCGCTCCGAGGCGGAGGCGCTGCTGGCGCGCGTGCGCGAGCTCGCGCCCGGCTTCCGCGAGCGCGCCGGCGCCGCCGAGGCGGCGCGCCGGCTGCCGCAGGAGTCCGTGCGCGAGCTGCTCGACGCCGGCCTCGCGCGCGTGTTGGCGCCGCGCGCGCTCGGCGGCTGGGAGCTGGGGCTGGAGGCGTGGTTCGCGGTCGTGTGCGAGATCGCCGCGGCCGACGCCTCGCACGGCTGGTGCGCATCGCTGATCGTCCACCACTCGCACTGGCTCGGCTCCTTCGCCGAGGAGGCGCAGCGCGAGGTGTGGCGCGATGGCCCGGACGTCGCGCTGGCGGGGTCCGTGCTCCCGGTCTGCGCTGTGACGCCGGTGGATGGCGGCTTCCGCGTCAGCGGGCGCTCGCCCTTCACGAGTGGCGTCGATCACAGCGCCTGGGTCCACGTCGCGGGCATGGTGCCCTCCTCCGCCGGCCCGCCGGCGTGGACCTCGTTCCTCGTGCCGCGCGAGCAGGTGGAGGTGGCCGACACGTGGCACACGACCGCCATGTGCGCGACCGGCAGCAGAACGGTCGTCACCCAGGACGTCTTCGTCCCGCACGCGCGGACGCTGCGCTTCAGCGACCTGATCGCCGGCACCGGCCCCGGGAGCGACGCGCACGCGAGCCGGCTCTACCGGCTGCCGTTCGCCGCCTACGGCCCGCTCGGCTTCGTCGCCACGATGCTCGGCGCGGCACAGGGGGCGTGGCAGCTGCTGCGCGCCCGGATCGCCGAGCGCACGGGTCCGGGCGGCGAGCGCGCGGCCGACTCGCCGTTCGCGCAGACCGGCCTCGCGCGCGCCGCGGCCGACCTCGACGCCGCCGAGCTGCTGCTGCGCCGCACAATCGCCCTGACGTACGCCGACCCCGCGCCGGACGAGGGGCGCCGCGCCCGCTCGCTGCGCGACTTCGCGCACGCGGCGCAGCTGTGCGTCAGCGCGATCGACGCGGTCCTCGCGCTCAGCGGCACCGCGGCGTTCGCGCGCGACGACGCGATCGGCCGCGCCTGGCGCGACGTGCACTTCGCGGCCGCGCACGTGAGCTTGAACCCAGACAACGCCAACGCCCACTGGGGGCGGCTGCAGCTCGGGCTCGAGCGCGCCCCCGCGACGAAGATCTACTAGCCGGCGGAGGACTGCCGTGACGCCAACCGACTCGCGCCTGCTGCTCCGCGGCGGACGCATCATCTCCATGGACCCGACGCTCGGCGACCTTGTCGGCGACGTGCTGATCGAAGGCGAGCGGATCGCCGCGGTCGGGCCCCGGCTCGACGTCGACCCGGCCGGCGCGGAGGTCGTCGAGGCGGGCGACCGGATCGTGATCCCCGGGTTCGTCGACTCGCACCGCCACGTCTACCAGGCGATCCTGCGCGGGACCGCCTCCGACTGGTCGCTGTTCCAGTACTTCTTCGCGATGTTCGGCGCGCTCGGCCCGCACTTCACGGCCGGCGACATGTACGTCGCGAACTCGATCGGCGCGCTCGACGCGCTCGACTCCGGCGTGACGACGGTGTTCGACTGGTCCCACAACCAGGCGACGCCCGAGCACACCGACGAGCTGGTGCGCGCGCTGAAGGACACCGGCATCCGCGCGGTGTTCGGCTACGGCGGCACGATGGAGGAGCAGGCGGAGCTGCTCAAGCCGCCGTTCAAGGGCACGATCCCGACGAACGCCGCCGAGGTCCGGCGCGTGCGCGAGCAGCACTGCGCGTCCGACGACGCGCTCGTGACGCTCGGGCTCGCCGCGCGCGGGCCCGAGACCTCGACGATGGAGATCGTGCGCGACGACTGGGCGCTCGCGGCCGAGCTCGGCATCCCGGTGAACATCCACATCGGCATGGCCGTGCTCGACGTGCAGGGGCGTCCGAGCGTGAAGCGGCTGCACGACGAGGGCCTGCTGCGCGACGACCTCATCTTCGGCCACTGCAACCGGCTCACGAACGAGGAGCTGCGGATGATGGCCGACGCCGGCGTGAAGGTCAGCGTCACGCCCGAGGACGAGTGCATGATGGGGCACGGCCTGCCGCCGATCGCGCGGATGCTGGCGGCCGGAATCCGCCCGAACCTCGGCGCCGACACCTGCATGGCGGTCGGCGGCGATCCCTTCACGGCGATGCGCGTCGCGCTCGCGGTCACGCGGGGGATCGCGAACGAGCTGCAGCTCGACGCGGGCGAGAACCCGTGGCAGCTCGACCTGAGCGCTCGCGACGTGCTGGAGATGGCGACGATCGACGGCGCGCGCACGCTCGGGCTCGAGGACCGCATCGGCAGCATCGCGCCGGGCAAGCAGGCCGACCTCGTGCTGCTGCGGACCGACGACGTCTCGATGGCGCCGGTGATCGATCCGGTGATGGCGGTCGTCCACCACGCGAGCCGCGCGGTCGTCGAGTGCGTGCTGGTGGCGGGACGCACCGTCAAGCGCGACGGCGCGCTCGCCGGGATCGACACCGGCGAGCTGACGCGCGACGCGCAGGCGACGGCGGAGGCGATCATGGCGCGGGCCGGCGTCGAGCCGGGCTTCACGCCGGCGCCTCCCGTGATGGACGGCCACCACTGATGGCGCTCGCCGGCCTCGACGAGAAGGTCCTCGCCGTCACCGGTGGCGCGTCCGGCATCGGCCGCGCGGTCGTCGAGCGGCTGCACGCGGAGGGCGCGTGCGTCGCGGTCGTCGACCGCGACGCGGACGGCGTCGAGCGCACGGTCGCGGAGCTGGGCGGCGAGCGGCTGCTCGGCGTCGCCGCCGACGTCTCCTCCGAGCAGGACACCGAGCGCTACCTCGCCGCGGTGCTCGAGCGCTTCGGCCGGCTCGACGGGCTGCACGCGAACGCCGGGATCGAGGCGCCGTCCGTCCCGCTGTGGGAGGTCGACGTGGCCGCCTACGACCGGCAGATGGCGGTGAACCTGCGCGGCGCGTTCCTCGCCCTGCGCGGCGCGCTGGGCGTGCTCGTCGAGCAGGGCTACGGCGGCGCGATCGTCACGACCGCGTCGACGATGGGCGTGCGCGGGCGCCCCGGGATCGGCCCGTACTCGGCCGGCAAGGCCGCCGTGATCTCGCTCACGCGCACCGCCGCGATCGAGGGCGGCCCGCTCGGCGTGCGCGCGAATGCGGTGCTGCCCGGACCGACGGCCACGCCGATGCTCGATCGCACGGCCGCCGACGTGATCGCCGCCGGCGACCCGCAGGCGCTGGAGCAGACGGTCCGCCAGATCGTCCCGCTCGGCCGGCTCGGACGGCCGGAAGAGGTCGCGGCGCTGGTGGCGTGGCTGCTGAGCGACGAGGCGTCGTTCGTCAACGGCGGCGTGTACGCCGCCGACGGCGGCGAGCTGGCATGACCGCACGAGAGGAGAGGAGCCGATGACCGACACCGACCGCCTGCGGGCGCTCACCGACCGCGAGGAGATCCGCGACGTGCTCGCGCGCTACTTCCGCGGCGTCGACCGCGCGGACTGGGAGCTCGTGCGCGCGTGCTACCACGACGACGCGCTCGACCAGCACGGCCCGCTGTTCGACGGCAAGGCGAGCGACTTCGTCGACTGGGTCAGCGCCTGGCTGCCGCAGCGCTTCGCGATGACGATGCACGTCGGTGGCCAGTCGCTGATCGACCTCGACGGCGACGTCGCGCAGTCCGAGACCTACGCGGTCGCCTTCCATCGCACGCACCCCGACGAGGACGGCGTCGCAAGCGACCTGACCGTCGCCGCGCGCCTGCTCGACCGCTTCGAGCGCCGCGACGGCGTCTGGCGCATCGCGCATCGCAGGCTGATCGACGACTGGGTGCGCTTCGACCACGTCAATCCCCACAGATTCATCCCCTGACCTCCGACCTCAAGGACGCCCGATCGATGCTGAACGCCCGCCTCTCGCACGTCTCCCTCGGCAGCGCCGACGCCGGCGCGAGCCGCCGCTTCTACGAGGACCACGTCGGCCTGCGGGCGGTGGAGACGACCGCGGACGGGCGCGCACGGCTGGCGCTCGGCGGCGGCGCGCACGTGCTCGAGCTGGGCGCGGGGGAGGGGATCGACCACTTCGCGCTGGAGGTCGCGGACCCCGCCGAGCTGGCCGCGCTGGAGGCGACGCTCGCCGCGCGCGGGATCGCCGCGGAGTGGGTCGAGCCGGGCGGCGACCACCCGCGCGCGCTGCGCTTCTTCGACCCGGACGGCCACGCGATCGAGCTGCACGGTCGGCGCGAGCGCGGCGAGCAGTCGGGCGTGGCCGCGGGCCGGCGTCCGATCGGGCTGCATCACGTGACGGTGACGACGCCGGACGTGCCGGCGCTCGTCGGCTTCTACGTCGACGTGCTCGGCTTCAAGGTCTCCGACCGCATGGGCGAGAAGTTCGCGTGGCTGCGCTGCAATCGCGAGCACCACACGGTCGCGATCGTCGAAGGGCCGGCCGGCGGCCTCGACCACTACTGCTTCGAGGTGCTCGACTGGGAGGACCTGAAGGCGTGGTGCGACGAGCTGGCCGCCGGCGGCGTCTTGCTGAGCTGGGGTCCGGGCCGGCACGGGCCCGGCAACAACCTGTTCCTGATGTTCGACGACCTCGACGGCGTGCACGTCGAGCTGTCGTGCGACATCGAGCGCTTCTGGGACGACCGCGTCGCCTACGGCGAGTCGCGCGATTGGAAGCCCGAGCTGCGCAGCGTGAACCTGTGGGGCCCGGCGCCTGCGTGGCGGGAGCCGATCCAGGCGTAGGCGGGGTCGCGGGGCCGGCCGCTCGGCGCCGGCCGCGCGGCGCTCCGCTCCGGCGCGCGCCGGAGTCGTGGCGTGCGTTGCGGGCATCGAGGGGGACGTCGCAGTGGCTGGTTGCGCCGCCGTTCGCGTCGCCTTGCGCGCGGAGTGGCGACAACCGTGATGCTCCGGATTTACGACCGCGAATTAGACCCTCCTATGCGGGGTCTAATTCGCGGTGGTGGAAATCGGACCTCGGCCCGAGCGGCCATCTGCGCCGCGCGAACCACACAAACGCACGGAAGCGCGCACGAACGCTCGTCCCACTCCCCCTCGATGCCGACGACGGACGCTGCGAGCGCCGCATTCGCCCGAGCGGCGCGCCAGGACGGCGCGCCAGGGCAGCCCGCGGCGACGACGCGGGCCTACGACGCCACGTGCTCGCGCACGTAGCGCTCGGCGCCCGGGTGCAGCGGGATCGGCGTCTGGGCCATCGCCTCCGGCACGAGCGGCCACGTGATCGCCGAGCGGTTGGGGTCGAGGTGGCGGTAGTACATCTCGATGTGACCGCGCGTCTCGAACAGGCACCACGTCAGCACGTGCGCGACGTCCTCCGGCATGTCCTCGCGCACGATCACGAGGAAGTCGCTGAAGTCGAGCGCCATGATCGGCTCGGGCTTGGCCGGCCAGTAGCCCTCCGGCACGCGGTAGCTCGGCCAGCCCAGCTCGCGTTCGAGCTGCGCGAGCACCTCAGGCTCGGGCTCCAGCAGGACGGTCTCGCGCTGCGCGAACAGCTCGTCCCACGCCGGCATCATCATCGCCTCCATGATCACGGCGTCGACCTCGCCGGCCATGTAGCGCTCGACGCACGGCGGCGGGCGCTCGTCGAGCACGTAGCCGCCGCCCCAGCCTTCGAGCGTCGCGCGGTCGATCCCGCTGGCCGCCATCAGGCCCTCGGTCGCGAGGCCGACGAAGTTGATCCCGTCGTTGGGGCAGGCGGCGATCTTGAGGCCCGCTTTGCGCTCGCGCCAGTCGGCGAACGAGCGGATCCCAAGTGACGCGTCGAGCGCGACGAGCAGGCGGTCGTTCTGCGGCACGACGCCGAGCGCGCGCAGGTGCGGGTAGGGCTCGCCGGCGAACGGGCCTCTGCCTTCGAGCGCCATCCGCGCGAAGGGCGCCGGCGTGCTGAGCGCGACGTCGACCTCGCCGCGGCCAATCGCCCGCAGCGCGTCGACGCCGCCGCGCCCGTTCCAGATCGCGCCGCGCGCGTGCGGGCCGGCGCGATCGAGGAACTCCTGCTGCAGCCAGCCGCACACGCGCGTGAGGTTCGCCAGGCCCCAGTCGCCGTAGAAGCGCAGCGTGACCGAGCGCTCGATGCGCGGGCCGCGCGCTTGCGTGATGAGCATTTAGACCGTCTTCCTTTCGCGGAGGTGACTCTCGGCCGCACCGTATGAGCGCACCGGGGCGCGATCAAATACGGCATCGCTGCTCGGTCGATCAGTGAATTGCGATGGGACGAGAGGCCCCGGAACGAGCTGCGAGCGGGCGGCGAGCGCGCCGCGGAACGCCTCGACCAGCGCCCCCTGCAACGGCGTCAGGCGCTTGCCGGCGCGCCGCACGAGCGTGATTGGGACGCGCAGCGGCGCGGACTGGATCGCGACCTCGCGCAGCAGCCCTTCGCGCAGCTCGCGCTCGACCGACGAGCGCACGAGCAGGCACACGCCGAGGCCCGCCTGCGTCGCCTGCTTCATCGGCTCGGGATGGCCCAGCTCGATCGCGATCTCGCGCTGCTCGACGCCCAGCTCGCGCAGCAGCGAGTCGACGAGCCGGCGCCGCGCGAGCGACCCCGGCGAGCAGACGTAGCGCAGCCGCGCCAGCTCGGCGGGCGTCGCCTCGGCGCCAACCTGCGGGTCGTGCTGGCTGGCGACGAGCACGAGCTCCTCGTCGCCGAGCGGCTCGGCGGCGAACGCGCGTTGCTCCAGCGGGGCGTCGGTGACGACCAGCGCGAAGTCCGCGAGCCCCGCCTCGGTCGCGTCGAGCGCGTGCTCGGGGTCCCACACGTGCAGCGTGATGCGCGCCTGCGGCCGCGCGCGGCGGAAGTCGCTGAGCACCGGCGGCAGCAGGTAGGTCCCGACCGTCATGCTCGACGCGATCACGGCGCCGCCCGCCTCGCCGGCCGCGATTCCCTCGATCTCGCGCACCAGCTCGTGGCTGCGGCTGAGCACCTCGCGCGCCCACGCATAGGCGGAGCGGCCGGCCTCGGTGAGGTGCAGCCGGCGCCCGTCGCGGTAGAGCAGCTGCGCGCCGAGGCGTTGCTGCAGCGTGCGCAGGTGCGCGGAGACGGCCGGCTGCGCGAGGCGCAGGTGATCGGCCGCCTTGCCGACGCCGCCCAGCTCGACGACGAGGCAGAACACCTCCAGCTTCTGCAGCGAGATGCGGTTGTCGAGCGGCATGGGAGTTATGGCTTCAGCATGAATTCGCTATTTCACAGACGGCCGCGCGCGGCCTACCCTTGCCGGCCGAAAGCGGCCTGGCGGCCGGCCACGAGTGGAGGGTGAGTACGGATGTGCCATACAGAGCTGGCGGCCGGGCAGGCCGTCGATGACACCAGCCTCACCCCGGTTGACGTGCCGCTGGCGGACGAGCGGATGCCCGCCCTGCTGGCCGGGCCGGAGCGTGCCGCGCCGCCGCTCCTGCTGATCCCGGACATGTTCGGGCCGTCCGCGTTCTACCGTGGCCTCGCCGCGCGCCTGGCGCAGGACTACGAGGTGCTGCTGGTCGACTACTTCTTCCGCACCGAGCCGCTCGCCGAGCAGACGGTGGAGGCCGGCTTCGCGCGGCGCAGACAGCTCGACGAGGTCAAGACGCTTGCGGACCTCGGTGGCGCGCTCGCGTGGCTGCGTGGCCGCGATGGCTACGCCGGCAAGGTCGGCGTGATGGGCTTCTGCATGGGCGGGACGTTTGTGCTCGACCTGTGCGCCGAGCACGCCGACCTCGTCGCCGTCGCGTACTACGGCTTCCCGGTCCCGCAGCCGTTCCTGGCTGCCCCGCCGCCGGCGCCGGTCGACCTCGCCGAGCGCATGCGCGGGTCGATCCTCGCGCTGTGGGGGGACCAGGACGAGGCCGTCGGGATGGAGCACGTCGCGCGCTTCGGCGAGCTGATGGAGGCGGCCGGGGCGGACTACGAGGCGCGCATCTACGCGGGCGTCGGCCACGGCTTCCTCAGCCAGGCGACGTTCGCACCCGACGGGGAGTCGGCGGCGGACCGCTCCTGGGCGGCGACGCTCGCCCACCTGAGCGAGCATCTGGCCGCCTGAGCCGCGGGGTGCGGGGACCGGCGGCCTGGCCGCCGGTGGGGCCGAGTGCGGCGCGTCCGGCGGCCGCGGTGGTTTGCAGCGCGCTGACATTCGTGCCTATACTGTAGCTGGAATCGATACCGGGAACGAAACTTCTTGCCGCTGGCGAGGGGCTCCGGAGTAGGAGGAGACACACCGTGCATGTCGCAGTGATGGGGCTCAACGACGGCGTCGTGCAACTCGCCGAGCGAGACGGCCGCTGGAACCTCGGCGAGGTCTCGCCGATCGGGCATGTCGAGTCGATGGCGGTCGACCCCGCCAACCCGAACCGGATCTACGCCGGCGCGGCCGAAGACGGCCTGTGGCGCTCCGACGACGGCGGCGCCACCTGGGAGCGCGTCGGCGCTGGCATCACGCGCCCGGTGGTCGCGACCGTCGCCGTCAGCGGGTCGCGCGCCGGCTCGGACGGCAACGTCGTCTACGTCGGCACGCAGCTGTCGGCCGTCTACCGCTCGGAGGACGGCGGGCGCACGTTCGAGGAGCTGCGCTCGTTCCAGGACATCCCCTCGCGGCCGATCTGGGCGACCCCGCCGGCGCCCGACACGCACCACGTCTGCTCGCTCGTCGCCGACCCGCCGGGCGGCGAAGGCGTCATCCTGGTCGGCCTGGAGCAGGCCGGCGTCGTGCGCAGCTCCGACGGCGGCGAGACCTGGGACGACCTGCGCCCGCTCGCCGACGAGGACCCGCACTCGATGCTCGTGCACCCGGACGCACCCGGTCGCGTGTACATCGCGGGCGGCGTCAGCTACTGCGAGAGCAGCGACTGCGGCGATAGCTGGAACCGTCAGGTCGACGGCTTCGAGGTCACCTACTTCGACAGAATGGCGATCGACCCCGGCGATCCCGACACGATTGTGATCTCGGCGGCGCACGAGCCGTTCACCGGCCACGGCGTCTTCCCTTCCAGCCAGACGTGGTCGACCGTCTACCGCCGCACGAACGGCAGCGGCTGGAGCGAGGTGACCGAGGGCCTGCCGTCGCGTGAGGGGACCGCGATGGGCTTCCTCGCCGCGAACGCCGCCGAGGCCGGCGTCTTCTACTACGCGACGCTGCCCGGCGAGCTTTACCGCTCGACCGACGGTGGCGGTTCGTGGCGGCGCGAGGACGCCGACGCGATCGGCGCGCACCGCGTGACCGGACTCGTCTGCACCGAGATCTGAGCCGCCCCGCAACCGCAGCAAGGAGACACAGATGGCCAATTACGAGATGTTCGGCGCGCTCGACGCGCTGGAGGCGGGGGGGTACGGCGACCGGCCGGCCACCCGCGCCGAGCTGCAGGGGCTCGCGCTGATGATGGGCCTCGCGCCGATGGCGCATCGCGTGCACGCGCAGGTCGGCCGCCTCAAGTCGGTGCGCGACCGCGTGCTGACGGTCGCGGCGCAGCTCGACGAACTGCGCGAGCAGGGCGTGATCGACGACACGCAGGCCGGCCGCTTCCGCGAGCTGTCCCTGCGCGTCCGCGAGCTGGCCGAGCGCCAGCCGGATCCCAACTCGAAGGCGCAGGGCGCTCCCGCGGCGTTCGAGTTCCTGTGGAGCGACGCCTTCGAGGACGAGGCGTGGGAGCGCGTGCGGCGCGAGGCGCGCCTCGCGTTCACGGCGCTGCGGCCGGAGGACGACCCGTGGCTGGGGTAACGCCGGACGCCACCCCCGCGGCCGGGACGGAACTGCCGCTCGCCGGTCGCGTCGCGCTCGTCACCGGTGGCGGTCGCGGCATCGGCGCCGCGACCGCCCGCGAGCTGGCGGCGCGCGGCGCCGCCGTCGTCGTCAACTATCTCAGCAACGCGGACGCCGCGAACGCGGTCGTCAAGCAGATCGAGGCGGACGGCGGGCGCGCGCTCGCGGTCGGCGGCGACGTCTGCAGCACGGACGACATCGCCTCCCTCGTCGATGCGACCGTCGCACAATATGGCCGCGTCGACATCGTCGTTGCGAGTGCCGCGATCCCGTTCGCCCCGGCGCCGCTGGCCGACCTCACGTGGGGCGACTTTGCGGCCAAGACCGAGAAGGAGCTGAGCGCCGCCTTCCACCTCACGAAGGCCGTCATGCCGCACCTGCAGTCGCAGGGCTACGGGCGCCTGATCTACGTCTCTAGCGAGGCGGCGGTCAACGCCAACGGCCCCGGGATGGCGGCGCACTCGACCGCGAAGGCGGCGCTTGACGCGTTCGCGCGCTGCGTCGCCGTCGAGCTGAGCGGCAACGGCGTGACCGTCAACGTCGTCTCGCCGGGGCTCGTGAAGACCGACGCGACCAACTGGCTGCCGCCGGAGTTCTTCGAGCAGCAGGCGGCCGGCACGTTGCTGAGACGCGTCGCCGAGCCGGAGGACCTGGCGTCCGTCATCGCGTTCATCGCAAGCGACGACAGCCGCTATATGACGGGCGAGCGCATCACCGTCGACGGCGGCTTCCGCCTGCTCGGCTAAAGCGCAGTGACCGTAACCGACCCGCGAGCGCTGGTGGCCACGGGCTGCCGGGTGCTCGCGGGCAACGGCCACTCCGACTACATCTGGGGCCACGCCGCGCTGCGCGACCCCGACGGGCGCGGCGTGTGGATGAAGTCCTCCGGGATCGGCTTCGAGGAGACGACGCCCGACGACGTCGTGCTCGTCGACTTTGACGGCAGCGTGCTCGCGGGCCGCGGCCGGCCGCACAGAGAGTGGCCGATCCACACCGAGGTGCTGCGCGCGCGGCCGGACGTGCACGCCGTCGTGCACTCGCACCCGCCGCACGCGATCGCGCTCGGCGCGGCCGAGGCGCCGCTGCTGCCGGTCTCGCACGCCGCGACGCTGTTCGCGCCCGGGCCGCTGCCGCGCTTCGACCGGACCGCCAACCTGATCCTGACGCCGGAGCTGGGGGTCGAAGTAGCCCGCGCGCTCGGCGAGCGCTCGGCGCTGCTGCTCGTCAACCACGGCATCGTCGTCGCGGCCGCGGACCTGCCGACGGCGGTCGTGCACGCGATCCTGCTGGAGGACGCCTGCCGGCAGCAGCTGCTGACGGCGGCGCTCGGCGGTGCGCGCCGCTGGTCCTCCGACGAGGAGGCACTCGCCAAGCGCGAGACGCTGTGGCCGCCGAGCAACCTGCGTGCGATGTGGGCGTACCTCGTGCGCCAGCTCGATCAGCCGAGCAGCTCGACGGCCGCCAACTCCTCGCCGGCGGCCGCAGCCGCGGCGAGCAGCGGCTCCGCCAGCGCCGCGAACGTCCCGCGCCCGTAGCGCGTCATCGGCAGCGACACGCCGAGCGCGCCGACCAGCCGGCCGCCGGGCGCGCGCACGGCGGCGCCGATTGCGGCGATGTCGGGCTCGCTCTCCTGCACGGCGGTCGCGTAGCCGCGCCGCGCGATCGTCGCCAGCTCGCGCTCGAGTGCGCTGCGCGAGGCGGGCGACTTGGGCGTGCAGGCGGGCAGTCGCTCCGCGGGATAGCGGCGCCGCAGCTCCTCCGCAGGCAGCGCCGCCAGCATCGCCTTGCCGCCGGAGGTGCAGTGCGCGGGGCGGATCTCGCCGCGGCGACGGGTCGTGCGCACGGCGCGCGTGCTCTCGACGCCGTCCACGAATACGACCGAGGTTCCGTCGAGCACGAGGAAGTGGACGGTCTCGTCGAGCTCGCGCGCGAGCCGTTCGAGGTAGGGCATCACGAGCCGGCGGGCGCTCGTGCGCTCGATCGCGTCGAGGCCGAGCCGCACGAGCGCGGGCCCCGGCCGGAACGCGCGCGTCGCCGGGTCCTGCACGACGTGGCCGCGGTGCTGCAGCATCGCCATCAGCCGCGACGCGGTCGACGGTGCGACGTCGAGCGAGCGCGCCGCCTCCGAGACGCGGACGGCGCCGCGCTCGCAGACGAGGCTCAGCAGCGTGAGCGCGTTGTCGACCGACGCGAGTGTGCGAACGGGAGGAGAACTGTTGCCCACAGGGCAATCATAGTGCCCACAGGGGTTGACGCATGCGGCTGGCGATTCGTAGCGTCATGCGTGTCATGGATCGCTCCGCCTCCGCCACCTCCGAGGCCGCCGCCGGCGTCGGCACGCTCGACGACCTGTACGGCGTGCTCGCGCAGCGCGACTACGCGCCGCTGTGGACGATGCACGGCGCGCTGACGCCCGAGCCGACGACCGCGATGGTCCCGCGCCTGTGGCGCTACGACGAGGTGCGCGCGCTGATCGTCCGCGCCGGCGAGCTGATCTCGGCCGAAGACGCCGAGCGGCGCGTGCTCGCGCTGCGCAACCCGGGCACCGCTCCGCACGAGGTCGCGCGCGCGACCGACACGCTGTGGGCCGCGATCCAGATGGTGCTGCCGGGCGAGATCGCACCCGCGCACCGGCACACACCGGCCGCACTGCGCTACGTCATCGAGGGCAGCGGCGCGTACACCGCGGTCGACGGCCGCCGCTGCGAGATGGAGGTCGGCGACTTCGTGATCACGCCGAGCGGGTCGTGGCACGAGCATGGCCACGACGGCGAGGGGCCGATGATCTGGCTCGACGGGCTCGACCTGTCGATCGTGCACGCGTTGCACGCCGTGTTCGTCGAGCGTCACGAGGGCGGCATCCCGTCGCTCCCGCAGGCGCCGGCGTCGCTGCGCGCCGGCGCGCTGCTGCCGCGCCTGCCGCACGAGCACCCGGCGCCGACGCTCGTGTGGAAGCTCGCCGACGCGCTCGAAGCGCTCGACGCGCTGCGCGACGCCGACGGCGACCCGTTCGACGACCTGCGGATCGAGTACCGCGACCCCGCCTCGAACGGCCCGGCGCTGCCGACGATGGCGGCGTTCCTGCAGCGGCTGCGCGGCGGCGTCGCGCTGCGCGCCCACCGGCACACGTCCAGCGCCGTCTACCACGCGATCCGCGGCGAGGGCCGCACCGTCGTCAACGGCGTCGCGCTCGAGTGGGCGCCCGGCGACACGTTCGCGATCCCCGCATGGGCGCTGCATCGCCACGAGCCGCTCGGCGGCGAGGACGCGCTGCTGTTCTCGTTCTCGGACGAGCCCGCGCTGCGCGCGCTCGGCCTGCTGTGCGAGCGCGCCGACGCCTGACGTCCAGCTTCCGACCATCGACCGACAGGACCATGCACCTCTACCACTTCGACGACCTCCGGCTCGGCGCCGGGCGCGGCGACGGGACGCTCGCCGACATCACCTCCCTCGTCGCTCCGGACCTCCCGCCGGAGCGGCGGATGGCCGCGCTGATCGCCGGCTGGGACGAGCTGCGGCCGCGCGCCGAGGACGCCATCGCGGCGGGACCGGCGGTCGCGCTCACCGACGTGACTGTCCGCGCGCCGCTGCCGCGGCCGGCGAATGTGATGGCGGCGCCCGTGAACTACCGCCTGCACCAGCAGGAGATGGGCGGCGACGACGGCGTCTACAAGGGCGCCGTCGTGCAGACGATCGAGACGTACGCCGGGTTCGTGAAGGCCTCCTCGTCAGTGATCGGGCCGGACGAGCCGATCCGGCTGCCGTTCGCCGACCGCCGCTTCGACCACGAGGCGGAGGTCGGCGTCGTGATCGGCCGCCGCGCGAGCTGCGTGCCGCGCGAGCGCGCGCTGGAGCACGTGTTCGGCTACGTGCCGCTGCTCGACATCACGATGCGGGGCGCCGAGGACCGCTCGTTCCGCAAGAGCTTCGACACCTTCACGCCGATCGGTCCGGCGATCGTGACGGCTGACGCCGTTCCGGACCATGCCGACATCGCGTTCGAGCTGACGGTCGGCGACGAGCTGCGCCAGCGCGCGAACACGCGCGATCTGATCTACGACATTCCGCGCCTCGTCGAGCTGTACTCGAGCGCGATCACGCTCGAGCCGGGCGACCTGATCGCGACGGGGACGCCCGAGGGCGTCGGCGAGATCCGCCCCGGCGACGCGATCGCGCTGACGCTCGACGGGATCGGCCGTCTCGAGATGGCCGTCGCCGCGCGCGAGCGCATCGCCGCGGGGGCCGGGCGATGACGATGGCGCACGGCGACGAGCGGCGGCGTCTGCCGCTGCTCGTGGTCGGGGCCGGCGTCGGCGGCCTGTGCGCCGCGCTCGCGCTCGCCCGTCGCGGCCGCGCCGTCCATGTGATCGAGCAGGCGGAGGCGTTCGCCGACATCGGCTACGGGATCCAGCTCGGGCCGAACGCCACACGGATCCTCGACGCGCTCGGCGTGCTCGACCGCCTGCTGCCGCATGCGGTCGCGCCGCGCCAGCTGCTGTACATGGATGCGCTCAGCGGCGAGCGAATCGCCTCAATCGACCTTGGCGAGCGCTTTCTCGCGCGCTACGGCCATCCGTATCTCGTCGTCCACCGCGGCGACCTGCAGCGCGCGCTGCTCGACGCCTGCGGGGAGCAGCCGCTTGTCTCGATCGAGACCGGACGCGCGGCGCAGGCGTTCGAGGACCGCGGATCCGACGCGACCGTCCGCTGCGCGGACGGGACCGCCTACGCCGCCGAGGCCGTCGTCGCCGCCGACGGCCTGCGCTCGCGCGCGCGGGCGCTGCTGGCGCCCGGGGAGCTGCGCGCCGAGGGCTTCGTCGCCTACCGGGGCGCGGTGCCGCTGAGCGCGATGACCGAGCACGCGGACGCCGACGCGATGGTGATGTGGGTCGGCCCCGACATGCACATGGTGCAGTACAAGATCCGCGCCGGCGAGCTGTTCAACCAGGTCGCCGTCTTCCGCAGTCGCCGCTTCGCCTCCGGCGATCCCGACTGGGGCTCGCCGGACGAGCTCGACGCCTGCTACGCCGCGTTCTGCGCGCCGGTGCGCGCGGGCGCCGCGCTGCTGGACCGCACGCAGCGCTACCCGATGGCCGATCGCGAGCCGATCGGGACGTGGACGACCGAGCGCATCGCGCTGCTGGGCGACGCCGCGCATCCGATGCTGCCGCTGCTCGCCCAGGGCGGCTGCCAGGCGATCGAGGATGCGGCCGCGCTTGCAGACGCGCTCGGTCCGGACGCCGACGTGCCGGCCGCGCTCGCCAGCTACGAGCGCCTGCGGGCGCCGCGCGCCGCCCGCGTGCAGACGAGCGCTCGCCGCTTCGCCGACGTGTGCCACATCGGCGGGGTCGGGATCGAGCTGCGCAACGCGCTGTTCGCGCGGCACGACCCGTGCGACTACGCGCCGCTCGACTGGCTCTACGACGAGGCCGCGGTCCGCGGCGGTCAACCCATAACGATTTGATTATGTAGGGCCGTCAATCCTTATATTGGAATAGATTCACGGTGAGACGTAGCGTTGTGAAGCGTGACCGCAACGCCGCGCATCGCCTATGAGGAGCTGCCCGATGACGTGCGCGAGCAGCTTCGTCCGCGGGTCGAGCGGCTCGGCTATCTGGGCGAGTTCTTCCAAGTGGCGGCTCATCAGCCCGAGGCGCTGCGCCACTTCGTCGACTACACCGAGGCGCTGAAGGACGCGCTCGACTGGCGGCTCGTCGAGTCGATCGCGCTGACGGTCGCGGCGGAGACCGGCAACGACTACGAGCGCGTGCAGCACGAGCGGCTCGCGCTGTCGCTCGGCATGAGCCGCGCGGAGGTGCGGGCCCTGGCGGCGGGCGATTCGCTCGCGGAGCCGGAGCGCTTTAGCCTCGCCGAGCATGCCGCCGTGCGGCTCGCGCGCCACGTCGTGGAGGCGCGTGGGCGCGCCTGCACCGACGCCTACCGGACGCTTGAGGAGCTCGTCGGTTCGGAGGTCGCGGTCGCTTGCCTGATGACCGCGACGCGCTATCTGGCGCACGCGACGATGGCGAACACGTGGGGCGTGCGGGCGCCGGTCGCCTCGCCACTCGCCGAGGAGGCGGCGCGTGCCTGAAGGCGGGGTCTGGGTCAGTGAGGCCGAGGCGGCCGAGCTGCTGTCGCTCGAGGACGCGATCGACGTGCTCGCCGGCGCGTACCGGCTGCAGGCGGCAGGGGCGGCGCAGAGCGTGCGGCGCGCGCACGTGCGCGAGGGCGAGTCGATCCTGCACGCCGTCGGCGGGACGATCGCCGGCGAGCGTCTGTCGGGGACAAAGACGTGGACCTACACGCCGGGCGGGGCGGCACCCCTGTTGATCCTCTTCTCGCTCGACGACGGTCGTGTGCTCGGCGTGATCGAGGCGTTCGCAATGGGGCAGATGCGCACGGCCGCGACGAGCGGCCTGGGGACGCGCGTGCTGGCGCGGCCGGAGTCGCGCACGCTCGCGCTGCTCGGCACCGGCAAGCAGGCGTTCGAGCAGGCGCGCGCCGTCGCGGCGGTGCGGCCGATCGAGCGCGTGCGGCTGTTCGGCCGCGACGCGGACAAGCGGGGGACGCTCGCTGAGCGGCTGCGGGCGGCGCTCGGCGCCGAGGTCAGCGAGCACGCGGACGTCGCGGACGCGGTCGCGAGTGCCGACGTCGTCACCGCGATCACTCGGGCGGCCGAGCCGATCCTCGACGGGGCGATGCTGGCGCCGGGCATGCACGTCAACGCCGTCGGCGCGATCGTCCCCTCGCGCCGGGAGCTGGACGAGACGGCGGTCGCGCGCGCCGATGCGATCGTCGCCGACTCGGTCGCGCAGGCGCGCGAGGACGCCGGCGAGCTGCGCGCCGCCGCTGACGCCGGCCGGCTCGACTGGTCGCGCGTGCGCGGCCTCGACGCGGTCGTCGACACGCCGACCGACGCGTTGCGCGGCGCGGACGACATCACGCTTTTCAAGGCGCTCGGCGTGGGGCTCTCCGACGTCGCGCTCGGCGCCGAGATCCTGCGGCGCGCCCACGCCGCGGGCGCGGGGTCGCCGCTGCCCGCGCCGGCCGCCGCCCACCACTGACGACACGAGACCAAGCGAGAGGAGTCCCTTCGTGGCCATCGGAAACCAGGACGAGCCGGTCAGAGCGGTCTTCGTCGACCAGTCGGGTCGGCGCCCGAACGAGTATCGGCCGCTCAAGCCGCTGCTGATCTCCAAGGCGGAGATCGACGCGGAGATCGAGCGGCTCGCCGCGCAGCCGTTCCGCGGCTCGCGCCGCGTCGAGGTCGTCAACCCGGCGCTGATGGGCAGCGGCAGCCTCTACCCGGCGGTGACGGTGTCGATCAACGTGCTGCTGCCGGGCGAGCGCACGACGCCGCATCGCCACAACTCGTCCGTCGTCAACTTCCCGATCCAGGGCTCCGGCAAGTCCATCATCGGCGGCCGCACGATCGAGTGGGGCAAGTACGACACCTTCTCGACGCCGCCGTGGATGGTGCACCAGCACATCAACGACACGGACGAGATCCAGGTCCGCTTGAGCTACTCCAACAGCGGCCTGCTCGACCTGCTCGGCGTGCACGTCTACGAGGACACCGAGGACCTCGACCCCAACCAGCCGCTCGGCGACGCGATCGCCGAGGGCGAGCTGAGCGCGCGCGGCGAGACGATCGGCGAGGACGGCGCGGCGCTGCTGACCTACGAGCAGCTGATCTCGCCCGATCCCCCGTACCAGCCGTCGCTGCTGTGGCCCTACGCGGAGATCCACAGACGGCTGCAGGCGCTGCGCGCGCTCGGGCAGGAGTACAAGGGCCGGCGCCTGTTCCTGATGTACGACCGCACGACCGGCCGCACGCAAGGCACGACCTCGACGTTCTTCGCGACGATCACGATGCGGCCCGCGGGGATCGTCGACGAGCCGCATCGTCACACCTCTGCGGCCGTCAACTACATCTTCTCCGGCAAGGGCTGGAGCATCGTCGGCGGGCAGAGATACGAGTGGGGCGCCGGCGACCTGATGCTGACCGCGCCGGGCTGGATGAACCACGGCCACGCGACGTACGAGGGCGAGGACGTCTACGAGCTGACGATCCAGGACTCGCCGCTGCAGATCGCGGTCGGCTCGCTGCTGTGGGTCGAGAACCTCAAGCAGGAGCGGACCGAGGCGCTCGGCGTCACGAAGGGCTACGAGACCAACCGCGAGCAGCTGGTCGGTTCGTGAGCGCAGTGCCGGAGACGCTGCGCGGCTCGCTCGTCCCGCTGCTGACGCCGTTCGACGGCGGCGCGATCGACACGGCCGCCTTCGAGGCGGCCGTCGAGCGTCAGATCGCGGAGGGCTCGCACGGCGTCGTCGTGACCGGCACGAGCGGCGAGCCGACGAGCCTCACGCTCGACGAGCGCGCCGACCTCTACGCACGCGCGGTGCGCGTCGCGGCCGGTCGCGTGCCGGTCGTGGCGGCGACCGGGACGCCGAACCAGGCGGAGACGATCGCGCTCACGCGCCGGGCGCAGGACGCCGGCGCTGACGCGCTGCTGGTCGTCTGCCCGGCGTTCGTGAGACCCTCGCAGGAGGGGCTTGTGCGCCACTTCGTCGCGGTCGCGCGCTCGACCGAGCTGCCGCTGCTGATCTACAACATCCCCGGTCGCGCTGCCGTCGGCGTGACGGGCGAGACGGTGGCGCGGATCGTCGAGGCGGCGCCGAACGTCGTCGGTCTCAAGCACGCCTCCAACGACCTCGACCTCGTGACCGACCTGCTGCTGCGGCTCGGCGACGACTTCCGCCTCTTCTGCGGGCTGGAGAGCTACTCGTACCCGTTCCTCACGGTCGGCGGGGCGGGGCTGATGAGCGCGGTCGGCAACCTCCTGCCGGCGCAGGTCGCGCGCCTGTGCGAGCTGGTGTGGGAGCGCGACCACGAGGCCGCGCTGGCGCTGCACCGCAAGCTGTTCCGCCTCAACGAGGCGGTCTTCTATGACACGAACCCCGGGCCGCTGAAGGCGATGCTCGCCGCGACCGGGCTCGGCTCCGACGAGCTGCGTCCGCCCTTGGCGCCGCTGTCAAAAGTAACGCGCGCGCGCGTGCGCGAGGCGCTGGCGACGGTCGAGGACCTGCTGCCGCAGGGCGTGCGGTGAGCGTCGCGTCCGCGGAGGCGCGCGTCCTCGACGCCGTCGAGACGCGCCTGTTCGTCGGCGGCGCGTGGCGTGAGGCCGGCGGCGGCGGGACGCTGCCGGTCGAGGACCCCGCGACGGGGGCGACGATCGCCGAGGTCGCCGACGCGACCGTCGCCGATGCCGACGCCGCGCTCGCAGCGGCCGACGCCGCGTTCGCCGGCTGGCGCGCGACCGCGCCGCGCGAGCGCGCCGACGTCCTGCGCCGCGCCTACGAATTGACGATCGCGCGTGCCGACGAGCTGGCGCTGCTGATGACGCTGGAGATGGGCAAGCCGCTGCACGAGGCGCGCGGCGAGGTCGTCTACGCGGCGAACTTCCTGCGCTGGTACTCCGAGGAAGCGGTGCGGATCAACGGCCGCTACACGCGCAACGAGTCCGGCGACGGGCGCGTGCTGACACTGCGCCAGCCGATCGGCCCGTGCATGTTCGTCACACCCTGGAACTTCCCGCTCGCGATGGGCACGCGGAAGGTCGCCCCGGCACTCGCGGCCGGCTGCACCTGTGTCGTCAAGCCCGCCAAGCAGACGCCGCTCTCGATGCTCGCGTTCGCGCAGATCCTCGAACAGGCGGGCGTCCCGGGCGGCGTCGTGAACGTGATCACGACGCGCTCCTCCGGCGCCGTCGTCGCGCCGCTGATCGACGACCCGCGCACGCGCAAGCTGTCGTTCACCGGCTCTACCGAGGTCGGCAAGGAGCTGATCCGGCAGTCCGCCGGGCAGGTGCTGAAGGTCTCGATGGAGCTGGGCGGCAACGCGCCGTTCCTCGTCTTCGCCGATGCCGACCTGGACGCCGCCGTCGACGGCGCGCTGCTGGCGAAGATGCGCAACGGCGGCGAGGCCTGCACGAGCGCGAACCGCTTCCACGTGCAGGAGCCGGTCGCCGCGGAGTTCGCCGAGCGGCTGGCGGCGCGCATCCGCGCGCTGCGCGTCGGGCGCGGAACCGAGCCTGGGGTCGACGTCGGCCCGCTGATCGACGACACCCAGCGCGGCAAGGTCGCCGAGCTGGTCGACGACGCGACCGGCCGCGGCGCCCGGGTGCTGTGCGGCGGCGAGCGGCTCGACGGCGCCGGCTACTTCTACGCGCCCACCGTGCTGGCTGACGTGCCGGAGGACGCGGCGTTGTTGCGCGAGGAGATCTTCGGCCCGGTCGCGCCGATCGCGACGTTCGCGACCGACGACGAGGCGATCGCGCGCGCGAACGCGACCGAGTACGGGCTCGTCGCCTACCTGTACACGCAGGACGTCAGACGCGCGTTCGGCGCGATCGAAGCGCTCGAGACCGGCATGATCGGCTTCAACCAGGGGATCGTCTCGAACGCCGGCGCACCGTTCGGCGGCGTCAAGCAGTCCGGCTTCGGGCGCGAGGGCGGCCCCGAGGGGCTGGAGGAGTACCTCGAGACGAAGTACGTCGCGATGAACGTCGGCTGACGACGCGATCGGGGCCAGCCGGCACGATGCTCGCGCTCGTCTGCACGCAGCCGCACACGCTGGAGCTGCGCGACCTACCCGAGCCGCTGCCCGGGCCCGACGAGGTGGTCGTCGCCGTGCGCGCGGCGGGGCGGCCCGTGACTTCGAGGCGGCGCTCGAGCTGCTGGCGGACGTCGCGACCGACTGGGTCGCGCGCGTGCCGCTGGCGGATGGCGTCGCCGCGTTCGCAGCGCTGCGCGACGGCGCTGCGCCGGCGACGAAGACGCTGCTCGTGCCCGGCCCCGTCAACGATTTGCGAGGGGCTCGACGGACTGAAGGAGTACGTGACGCGCGCACTCGCCGCCTTCGGGCTCGTCCAGCACTACCTGACAAACCCGATCGTCACGCTGGACGGCCCCGACCGCGCGCACGTGCGCGCGAACCTGCTTGCGATCCACCGGCACAGAGGCGAGGGCCCCGGCGAGCACTTCGACGGCGGCTGCTACTACGACCTCGAAGCCGTGCGCACGCGCACCGGATGGCGCTTCCGCCGGATGAACCTCAATCTCGTGTGGTCGTTGGGCGCGCCCCCGCCCGGGGTGGCCCAACGACATCGAGGAGTACGCTCTCCGGTGGGAGGACGCCTCCGCCGGAGACCCTCGCCCAGCTGCGCGCGCAGTACCACCTCGGGGACCCGTTCCTGGTGCGGTACGTCGATTGGCTGGGCAACGTCCTGCACGGCGACCTGGGGACGTCGATCGCGTTTCGCGAGCCGGTGACTGGCCGACGCGTTCGTCGGCCCGACGCCCGGTCACCTGCTGGGCTTCGACTCGCAGGGCCGCGACCTCTTCAGTCGTCTGTTGACCAGCGCGCGCACCTCGATGGTCGGGCCGTCGCTCGTCGTCGCCGTGGCGATGACGGCCGGAAGCGCGCTCGCCGTGGTGTCGGCGTGGGCCGGCGGTTGGGTGGACTCGCTGATCGCGACCGGCACGGACATCCTGTTCGCCTTCCCGGCGATCCTGCTCGCCGTGCTGGCGACGGCGGTCTTCGGGCCCGGGCTGACCGCGGCGACGTTGGCGCTGGCCATCGGCTACACGCCGTACATCGCGCGCGTGCTGCGCGGTGCGGCGCTGCGCGAGCGGGCGCGCGAGTACATCGCCGCCTGCGAGGTCCAGGGCTTCGGCACGATCGCGATCTGCACCCGCCACCTCATTCCCAACGTGCTGCCGATGATCGTCGCCCAGGGCACGCTGCTGTTCGGCTACGCGATGATCGACTTCGCGGCGATCTCGTACATCGGCCTCGGGGTGCAGCCGCCAGCCGCCGACTGGGGCGTGATGGCGGCCGCCGGCCAGGCGGGCGTGCTGCAGGGCTATCCGGCCGAGTCGCTCAGCGCCGGCCTCTGCATCGTCCTCGTCGTCGTCGCCGTCAACCTGCTGGGCGAGCGCCTGGCCGCACGCGAGGAGGAGCGGTGAGCGACCGGCTGCTCGAGCTGGAGGGCCTCACCGTCCGCCTGCCGGTGGAGGGCGAGCTGCGCACGGTGCTGCACGAGGTGTCGCTGTCGATCGCGTCGGACTGGGTGCGACCCTCATGCCGGCGACGGCTGCCGCATACGCGACGCTCGACAGCGCCGCGGACGTGCCGCGCGCAACGCCGATGCTCAACATCGTCCAGCGGATCGGCGGCTCGCTCGGCGTCACCGTGCTGGGCGTGGTGCTCGCGAACGCGCTGCAGAGCCAGCTCGCGCACGCCCCCGGCGGGCGCCTCGTCGGAGGTGAGGGCGTCGTCGGCGGCACGCTGTCCGCGGCGGCGCGCGAGCGGTTCGCCGACCCGCTCGGCGCCGCGTTCGCCCACGCCTACCTCTGGTCGCTCGCCCTGATCCTGATCGCGCTGGTGCCGGCGCTGCTGCTCGTGCGCGAGGAGCGTCGCAGCGCGCGTCAGGGCCGTCGCGAGCAGGCCGCGATGGCGGTGGCGAGGCGCTGAGCCGGCCGCGTGGCCGGCGCGGATGAAGTGTCAGACGGCGCTGCGCGATGTCTGTCGTTCTGACCGTCGACAGCCCGTGGCGCGGGCGCGAGGCTGTCCGCTCGGCGCCGTGCGCGCCCTGTCGACCCAGCGAACGAACGAGATCGGATGCCGTTGATGGAATCGGAGGAGGCGCGCGTCGTGGCGCGGGTGCCGCCGCGGCTGTACGTCGACGGCGAGTGGCGGGACGGCGCGGCGACGATCGCGGTGGAGGATCCAGCGACGGGCGCCCTGCTGGGCGAGGTCGCGGACGGGACGGTCGAGGACGCGCTCGACGCGCTCGCCGCCGCCGACCGCGCGTTCGAGCAGTGGCGCTGGACCGCTCCGCGCGTACGCGCGGACGTCCTGCGAGCAGCGTACGAGCTGATGATCGAGCGTCAGGAGGAGCTCGCGCTGCTGCTGACGCTCGAGATGGGCAAGCCGCTCGCTGAGGCCCGCGCCGAGCTGCACTACTCGGCGAACTTCGTGCGCTGGTACGCCGAGGAGGCGGTGCGCGTCAACGGCCGCTTCACGACGAACGAGAACGGCGGCGGCCGCGTGCTGACGCTCCAGCAGCCGGTCGGCCCGTGCGTGTTCGTGACGCCGTGGAACTACCCGCTCGCGATGGGCACGCGCAAGATCGCCCCGGCGCTCGCCGCCGGCTGCACCTGCGTCGTCAAGCCGGCGAAGCAGACCCCGTTCGCGATGCTCGCGCTCGCGCAGATCTTCGAGCAGGCTGGCCTGCCGGCCGGCGTGCTGAACGTCGTCACGACGAGCACGTCGGCGCCGGTGACCGCGGCGCTGATCGGCGACTCGCGCACGCGCAAGCTGTCGTTCACAGGCTCGACGGAGATCGGCAAGCTGCTGATCGCGCAGGCTGCCGAGCAGGTGCTGCGCGTCTCGATGGAGCTCGGCGGCAACGCCCCCTTCCTCGTCTTCGAAGACGCCGACCTCGACGCGGCAGTCGACGGGGCGATCCTCGCGAAGATGCGCAACGGCGGCGAGGCCTGCACGAGCGCGAACCGCTTCTACGTGCACGAGCGCGTGGCGGACGCGTTCGCGCGGCGGCTCGCCGCGCGGATGGGCGCGCTGCGCGTCGGCCGCGGCACCGAGCCCGGCGTGGACGTCGGCCCGCTGATCGACGAGGCCCAGCGCAGCAAGGTCGCAGAGCTGGTCGCCGACGCGACCGGTCGCGGCGCGCAGGTCCTTGCGGGCGGAGAGCGCGTCGAGGGCCCCGGCTACTTCTTCGCGCCGACGGTGCTCGCCGGCGTCGCCCCCGACGCGCGCGTGCTGCACGAGGAGATCTTCGGCCCGGTCGCGCCGGTCGTGCGGTTCACGCGCGACGAGGAGGCGATCGCGGCCGCGAACGCGACCGAGTACGGCCTCGTCGCGTACCTCTACACGCGCGACGTCGGGCGCGCGTTCGACGTGATCGAGCGCCTCGACACCGGCATGGTCGGCCTCAACCAGGGGATCGTCTCGAACGCGGGCGCGCCATTCGGCGGCGTCAAGCAGTCGGGCTACGGACGCGAGGGCGGCCCCGAGGGGATGCAGGAGTACCTCGAGACCAAGTACGTGGCGATGAACGTCGGGCCGGGGCCGCCGTGACGTCGAGCGCTGTCGCCCGTCGCGCCTGCCTCGTCGTGCCGGGATCCGCGCCCGAGAAGCTGGCGAAGGCGGTGGGGTTGGGCGCCGACGAGATCGTCGTCGACCTCGAGGACGCGGTCGTGCCGGCCGCGAAGGACGCGGCGCGCGCGGCCGTCGTCGCGGCGCTCGCGGGCGCGGACTGGGGCGAGACGACGCTGAGCGTTCGCGTGAACGCGCCGCGCACGCCGTGGTGCCACGCGGACGTCGCCGCGCTCGCCGCGGCGGCCGGGCCGCTGCGCGCGATCGTGCTGCCGAAGGTCGAGGGCGCGTGCGACGTCGCGTTCGTCGAGCGGCTGCTCGACGGCGCCGAGGCGGCCGGCGGCGTGCGCGCGCAGCCGCTGCGCGTGCAGGCGCTCATCGAGTCGGCGGCTGGAGTGTCGCGCGCGCAGGAGATCGCGGCCGCCTCTGCGCGGCTGGAGGCGCTCGTCGTCGGCTATGCCGATCTGGCGGCGTCGCTCGGGCGCACGGCCGCCGGAGCGGCCGACGTCGCGCTGTGGGACGGCGCGCGCGAGGCGGTGCTGCTGGCGGCGCGCGCGCACGGGCTGCAGGCGATCGACGGGCCGCATCTGGGCCTGCGGCCGGACGCGGCATTCGCGGCGGCGGCGCGGCGCGCGCGCGACCAGGGCTTCGACGGCAAGTGGGCGATCCACCCCTCCCAGCTCGCCGCGCTGCGGGAGGCGTTCACGCCCGACGAGGCGGAGGTCGCGCACGCGCGGGCGGTGATCGCCGCGCTCGAGGCGGCGGCGCACGACGGCGGCCAGGGAGCGGTCGCGCTCGACGGGCAGATGCTCGACGAGGCGGTGCGGCTCGCGGCGCTGCGGGTGCTCGCGCGGGCGGAGGGCGGCACGTGAGCGCGCAGCCCGCGGCGGCCGTGGCCGACGTCGGCGGTCCCTTCTTCGAGGACCTCGCGGTCGGCCAGGTCGAGCACGGCGCGCCCGGCGCGACGCTGACGGAGGGGCTGGCCGCGGCGCACCGCGCGATCGTCGGCGGGCGGCTGCGGCTGACGCTCGACGTCGAGCTGGCGCGGGAGGTGACCGGGGAGGTGGGTCTGCTCGCCGATCCGCAGCTCGTCTGCGACGTGGCGATCGGGCAGTCGACGCTGCTCACGCGGCGCGTGATCGCGAATCTCTTCTATCGCGGGCTGGCATTCCGCCGCCTGCCACGGATCGGCGACACGCTGCGCACGAGCACCGAGGTCGTCGCGCTGCGGCAGACGAGCGCCAAGCCGGGGCGGCCGGCGACCGGGCTGGCGGCGCTGCGGATCCGCACCGTCGACCAGGCGGGCCGCCCGGTGCTCGACTTTCACCGCTGTGCGCTGCTGCCGCTGCGCGACCCGGCGGGCGAGACCGGCCGCGCCGACGAGCTCGCGACGGTCGGGGCCTCGTCGTTCGACGCCGCGGGCGCGCGGCGGTGCGTCGCCGGCTGGGACCTCGCGGCGCTGCGAGCTGCCGGGACGGGGTCCGGCGGGCACGCGCCGGCGGCGGGCGCCTGCTGGCGCGTCGACGCCGGCGATGTCGTGAGCGCCGCGCCCGAGCTGGCGCGGCTGTCGCTCAACGTGGCGGCGGCCCACCACGACGCGGCCGCGACCGCCGCAGGGCGGCGGCTGGTCTACGGCGGGCACACGATCGGACTGGCGGCGGCGCAGGTCGCGCGCGCGCTGCCGAGCCTCGTGTCGATCGTCGGCTGGCACGGCTGCGATCACCTCGCGCCGGTGTTCGAGGGCGACACGCTGACGAGCCTGATCGAGCTGGAGCGCACGGAGCCGCTCGAACGGGCCGGCGCCGGCACGCTGCTGCACCTGCGCTCGCGCGTGCGCGCGCGGCGCGCCGATGGAGGCGCGGCGGCCGACGTGCTCGACTGGCGCTTCGCGGCGGTGGCGGCGTGAGCGGCGCCGCATCCCGGCCGCCGATCCTGTCGGGCCTGCGCGTCGTCGAGGGCTCGGCGTTCGTCGCGGCGCCGCTCGGTGGCATGACGCTCGCGCAGCTCGGCGCCGACGTGATCCGCTTCGATCAGATCGGCGGGGGCCTCGACCAGGGCCGCTGGCCGCTGGCGGAGAACGGCGCCAGCCTCTTCTGGGCCGGCCTGAACAAGGGCAAGCGCTCGATCCAGCTCGACCTGCGGCGGCCCGAGGGACGCGAGCTGGCGGCGGCGCTGGTGACGGCGCCGGGCGAGGGCGCCGGCCTGTTCCTGACGAACTTCCCGGCGCGCGGCTGGCTGTCCTACGAGTCGTTGCGTGCGCGGCGTGAGGACCTCGTGATGGTCGCGCTGACAGGCAATCCGGACGGGACGAGCGAGGTCGACTACACGGTGAACCCGGCGACCGGGTTTCCGTGGGCGACCGGGCCGCGCAACCTCGCGGAACCACTCAACAGCGTGCTGCCGGCGTGGGACGTCGCGATGGGCACGCTCGCGACGACAGGGCTGCTGGCGGCCGAGCGTCACCGCACGCGCACGGGGGAGGGACAGCTCGTCAAGCTCGCGCTTTCCGATGTGGCGTTCGCGATGGTCGGCAACCTTGGCCGCATCGCGCAGGCGCAGCTCGGCGGCCGCGACGAGCACAAGGACGGCAACTATCTCTACGGCGCCTTCGGCCACGACTTCGCCACGCGCGACGGGCGCCGCGTGATGGTCGTCGCCCTCACCGCCCGCCAGTGGCACGCGCTGCGCGACGCCACCGGCAGCGGCGAGGCGTGCGAGCGGATCGAGCAGGCGACCGGCCACGACCTCTCGACCGAGAGCGGCCGCTACGAGGCGCGCGACCTGTTGACCGCGCTGCTGCGCCCCTGGTTCGCTGCACGCGACCTCGCCGAGATCCACGCCGCGTTCGCCGGCAGCGGCGTCTCCTGGGGGCCGTACCAGACCTTCCGCCAGCTGGTCGACGAAGACGCCCGCTGCTCGACCGCCAACCCGATGTTCACGCTGCTCGACCAGCCCGGCGTCGGCGCCTACCTCGCGCCCGGCGCGCCGCTCGACTTCAGCGCCGTCCCGCGCCTCCCCGCCCGTCCGGCGCCCCGCCTCGGCGAGCACACCGAGCAGATCCTGGCCGACGTGCTCGGCCTGAGCGCCGGCGAGATCGGCCACCTCCACGACGAGGGGATCGTCGCCGCGGCACGGGAGGTGGCCCTGCGCTAGCTGGAGGGTTCGGATGTGACAGGTCGTTGGCATTTCCGCGCGAGGACGGTCCATCTGTGCAACGGAGCGTTGGCGGCCGCGCAATCTCTCCGACGCTTCGTCGCTAGGCGGGTCGCAGCGCAGCCGGCACCATCGCCCGATGACGTCAACCCTCTCCTCCGGCGCGCTCGCGGCCGGCGACCTCGCCGACCTCCTGGGCACACGGCACGTCGCCCTCGTAGGGGCGACCGACAGCTCGTTCGCCGGTACGATCGTCCAGCGCAACCTGCGCGTGCACGGCTTCGCCGGGCGCGTCTCGCAGGTCCATCCCCGCAAGGCCGAGGTCGACGGCCGGCCGTGCGCGCCATCGCTGTCCGCGCTTGACGAGCTGCCCGACCTCGTCTGTCTGCTGACGGCGGGGCGGCGCGTGCCGGAGCTGCTCGACGAGGCGGAGCGGCTCGGTGTCCGCTGGGCGCTCGTGCCGTCTGGCGGCCAAGCCGAGTCGGCCGGGGACGCCGACGCGATCGCGGAGCGGCTCGCCGACCCGCAGCGCCGGCTGCGCGTGCTGGGCCCGAACTGCATGGGCTTGATTGCGGTGCCGGAGCGGCTGATCGCCTACATCGGCACGGCGCCCGCGTCGCTGCGCGAGGGCGAGGCGGCGCTGATCTCGCAGTCGGGCGCGGTCGTCGAGGCGTTCACGACGCAGGGCTCGCGGATCGGCTACCGGCTGCTCGCCTCCGTCGGCAACGAGGCGCACGTCAGCGCCGAGGACGTGCTCGAGTTCCTGCTCGACGAGGGACGCGTGCGGGTCGTGATGCTGTGGCAGGAGGGCGTGCGCGACGCGCCGCGCTATCTGCGGCTGCTGGCGCGCGCCGCCGACGCCGACGTGCGCGTCGCGATCGTCCGCTCCGGCCGCTCGCGCATCTCGCGCGAGGCGGCGCTGACGCACACCGGCACGATCAGCGGCGACTGGGACCTGTGGGCCCGGCTCGCGCGGCGGCAGGGCGCCGTCGTGCTCGACACGCTCGACGAGCTGCACGAGTTCGGCGCGCTCGCGCAGCAAGCGCGGCGGCCCGTCTCCGGGCGTCTGTGGGCCTTGACGAACTCCGGCGGCGAGGGCTCGCAGCTCGCCGACGCGCTCGCCGGCGCGGAGCACGTCGAGCTGCCGGCGCCGAGCCCGGCGCACGCCGCCGGCTTCGCCGAGGCGTTCCCGCGCGCGGCCGCGCCCGGCAACCCCGTCGACCTGTGGGGCCTCGACGAGTGGGAGGTCGCGAGCGTCGCGGGCGCCCGCCTCGCGGTCGAGCACGGCGGCGGCGGGACGCTCGCCGCCTCGATCGACGGCTCGCCGCAGACGGGCGCGTCCGAGGGCGACCTCGCCGCCACGCTCGTGCGCGCGGTCGCGGACGCGGTCGAGGGTCGCGAGGACTGGCGCGCCGTGCACGTCGCGCCGCTCGGCGCACCGCCGCATCCGGCGCTCGAGCGGGCGCTGGCCGAGACCGGCTGCGCATCGGTGCGGGGCGACGCTGGCGTTCGCGCGCTCGCCGCGCTGCTCGCGCCGAGCGGTCCGCGGATCCCGGCGGAGCGCCTCGTCGCGCTCGGCGCGAGCGCGGCGGCCGGCGAACGGATGCCGCACGAGGAGGCGCTCGAGCTGCTGCGCGGCGCCGGCGTCGCCGTCCCGCGCACGGCGTTCGCGCGCACGCCCGAGGAAGCGGTCGCGTCCGCGCGCGAGCTGCGCTCGCCGCTCGTCGTGAAGGTCGTCGGGCCGCCCCATCGCGCGCGTGTCGGCGGGGTGGCGCTCGGCGTCGCCGTCGACGACGTGGCGGCCGTCTGCGAGCGCATGCGCACGATCCCGGGCTGCGAGGGCTTCGAGCTGGCCGAGTACGCGGTCGCCGACCTCGAGCTGCTGGTGCACGTCGCGAACGACCCGCAGCTCGGGCCGCGCGCGACGCTCGGCGTCGGCGGTGCGCTCGCCGAGCGCGTCGCGCTCGCCGTCGGCGACCTCGCCCCGCACACCCGCGAGGAGGCGCGCGCGCTGCTCGTCCGCCTCGTCGGAGCGGAGGCGGACGAGCCGGACGCGATCGCCTGGACCGAGGCGACGTGCGACGCCCTGCTGGCCATCGCGCGGCTCGTCGTCGCCGGCCGCGCGGACGAGATCGAGATCAACCCGCTTGCGGTCGACCGGCGCTTCGCTCGCGCGACGGCGGTCGACGTGCTGGCCAATCGAGCAGGAGGTACGGCATGACCGAGCCCATCACATCGACCCTTCGCGTCCGCGTCGGCGCGGAGGACGTCCACTACGGCGGCGGACTCGTCGCCGGGGCGTTCTGCATGAAGCTGTTCGGCGACCTCGCGACCGAGATCACGATCCGCACCGACGGGCACGAGGGCCTGCTGCGGGCCTACGAGACGGTCGAGTTCCTCGCCCCGGTCGCCGCCGGCGACTACCTCGAGGCGACGGCGACGCTCGAGCGACGCGGCACGAGCTCGCGCACCTGCGCGTTCGAGGTCGTGAAGGTGATCGAGGGCTCCGACGGCGCGCACGCGCGCGTGCTGGCCGAGCCGGTCGTGGTCGCCCGCGCCCGCGGCACGACGATCGCCCCGCAGGCATGAACGACCTCCACGCGTTCCCCGCCTTCGTCGCCGACCACGACGCGCACGGCCCGCAGCGCGGCGTGCTCACGCTCGGCGCGTCGAACCTGCCCGACGGTGAGGTGACAATCCGCGTCGCCTGGTCGAGCGTCAATTACAAGGACGCGCTCGCCGCGAGCCCGACCGGGCGCGTCGCGCGCATCTCGCCGATCGTCCCGGGGATCGACCTCGCTGGCGAGGTCGTCGCCTCGAGCTCGCCCGAGACGCCCGTCGGCGCGCGCGTGATCGTCCACGGCTATGGGCTCGGCGTCTCGCACTTCGGCGGCTACGCCGCCTATGCGCGCGTGCCCGCCGACTGGGTCGTCGCGCTGCCCGACGGCCTCTCCCTGCGCGACGCGATGGTGCTCGGCACGGCCGGCTTCACCGCCGCGCTGTCGGTCGAGCGGCTGGAGCAGGCGGGCCTGCGCCCCGGTGCCGGCCCGGTGCTCGTCACGGGCGCCGGCGGCGGCGTCGGCAGCGTCGCGGTGGCGCTGCTCGCGCAGGCCGGCTATGAAGTCGTCGCGAGCAGCGGCAAGGACCACGAGCGGCTGCTGCGGCTCGGCGCCGCGAGCGTGCTCTCGCGCGAGGAGACGTCTGCGCCCGGCGAGCGCCCGCTCGAGCGCGAGCGCTGGGCTGCCGTCGTCGACCCGGTCGGCGGCGCGACGCTGGCGTACGCGCTGCGCACGACGCGCTACGGCGGAGCGATCGCCGCCTCCGGCAACGCGGGGGGCGTCGCGCTCGAGACGACGGTCCTGCCGTTCATCCTGCGCGCGGTCTCGCTGCTGGGGATCGACTCGGTGCAGGTGCCGCTCGCGCAGCGCCAGGCGATCTGGGACCGGCTCGGCGCCGCCGCCGGATCGCTCGCGCTCGACGCGATCGCGACCGAGATCACGCTCGACGAGCTCGAGCCGGTGCTTGAGCGCATTGTGCGCGGCGAGGTGATGGGACGCACCGTCGTCCGCATCGGCGGCGCGCTGTAGCGCAGCCTAGGAGTCGAAGCCGAGCCCGAGCCGGTCGAGCGTGCGCAGCCACAGCCCGCGCCGGCCGGCGCGGGCGTCGGCGGCCGCGAGGCGGTTGCGGGTGAGCTGGATCACACCCGTGCGCAGCGGCTCGGGCGGGAACGGCAGCGGCTTCGAGCGCACGTAGTGCAGGCGCGTGGCCTCCGTCTCGCGGCCGTCGAGCAGGTCGAGCGCGACGCGCGCGCCGAAGCGCGTCGCGCCGACGCCGAGGCCGGTGTAGCCGACCGCGTAGGCGACGCGGCCGCGATGCGCGGTGCCGAAGAAGACCGAGAAGCGGCTGCAGGTGTCGATCGCCCCGCCCCAGCGGTGGCTGAAGCGGATGCCCTCGAGCTGGGGGAACGTCGTGAAGAAGTTGCGGGACAGCGTCGCGAACGTCGCGTCGTGGTCGTCGAGGTGACCGCCGACGGGACCGCCATAGCGGTAGACGGCGTCGTAGCCGCCCCAGAGAATGCGGTCGTCGGGCGTCAGGCGGTAGTAGTGGAACTGGTTGCCGAGGTCCTCGAGCCCCTGCCGTGCCTGCCAGCCGATCGCGGCGCGCTGCGCGGCGTCGAGCGGCTCGGTCGCGAGCACGTAGTCGTAGACGGGCGCGAGGTAGCGGCGGATCGCGCGCAGCAGCGGGGGGAAGGCGCTCGTCGCGAGCAGCACGCGGCGGGCCCGCACCGCGCCCGCGGTCGTCGCGACCTCGATCGCGTCGCCGGCGTCGCGCAGCGTCAGCGCCGCGCTGTGCTCGTGCACGCGCACGCCGGCGCGCAGCGCCGCGTCGAGCAGGCCGGTCGCGAGCCGGGCGGGATCGACCAGCGCCGCGCCGCTGCGCACCCACAGGCCGCCGAGGTAGGTGGGGGAGGCGACCTCGCGCCGCACGGCCTCGCCGTCGAGCAGCTCGACCTCGTGGCCGAAGCGGCGCAGCAGCGCGGCCTCCTCCTCGAGCCACTCCAGCTCATGCGGCTCGAGCGCGACCGCGAGGTGGCCGGTGTCCTCGTAGGCGCAGTCGATCCCGTGCTGCTCGAGGTCGGCGCGCAGTGCGGCGAAGTTCTCCGCCGCCAGTCGCTCGAGCACCTCCATCTCGCCGGCGAAGCGTGCGAGCCCGTTCGCCGTGCCATGCGTGAGCGACCCCGCGAGAAAGCCGCCGTTGCGGCCGCTCGCCCCGAAGCCGACCGTCGCCGCCTCCAACAGCACGACGTCGCGCTGCGGCTGCGCGCGCTTGGCGTGCAGCGCCGCCCACAGGCCGGTGTAGCCGCCGCCGACGATGCAGAGGTCCGCGACGGTGCGTTCTGCGAGCGCCGGCTGCGGGGTGCGCGCGGGCAGCGCGTCGAGCCACAGCGGCTGCACGAGGGCATCGGCGTACGCGGCGCGATGCGCGGCGGAGGGGGCGCTCGCGGACCAGGGACGAGCCATGCGCGCACGCTAGCGTCCGCTGCCGGGGGACGGCCGGCGCGCGGCGGCCTGACGGCCGTGACGTGCGACGCAGCGTCCGTGCGCGCGCACGCGCGCATGACACAGTGCTCAGCCGCTCTGGTCCAAGTACGCGCGCGCGCGGATCGCGAGGTGGACGCCCAGCAGCGTGTCCTCGTCGGACAGCGGTGCGCCGAGCAGCGCCTCGATCCGCGCGATGCGGTGATAGAGCGACGGGCGCTCGAGGTGCAGCGCGCGCGCCGTCGGCGCCTTGCGGCCGCCGTGGACGCACAGCATCTCGAGCGTCGGCAGCAGCTTCGCCGAGCGGCGGCGGTCGTGCTCCAGCAGCGGGCCCAGGCGGGCCTCGACGAAGTCGCGCAGCTCCTGCCGGTCGCGCAGGCTCCACAGCAGCCGGCCGACGTCGGGATCCTGCACGTCGTGCCACACGCGCTCGCGCGCCTGCGCCGCGGCGGGGATCAGCTCGAGCGCCTGGCGCAGCGCCCCGCTGAGGTCGGCCCACGTGCCCGTCGCGCGGCCGACGCAGACGATCGCGGTGCGCGTGCCGCCGAGGTGGCGCATGACGACGGAGCCGATCAGCGTCGCGACGCGATCGGCGGCCTCCGCTCGCGTCTCCCCGTCGCGCAGGCCGATCAGCAGCAGCCCGTGCGCGTGGTCGCCGCCGAGCAGCGCCCGCGTGCGCCGCTCGCCGAGCTCCCGGCGCAGGTCGCGCCACACGCGCGACCAGCGCACGTCCTCCTCGGTCGTCAGGCGCCCGACGCGCGGCGCGCGGCGCCCGATCGCGACCGGCAGCAGCGTCTCCGCTTCGAACCCGAAGGAGGCCGCGCGCGACGCGGCCTCGCTCTCGGCGAGGCCGCCGCGCAGCACCTCGGCGAGGAAGTCGCCGCGCTCGCGGTGCGCGAGCGTGTCCTCGCTGCGGTCGTAGAGCAGCGCGAGCGACACGAGCCCCACGGCGCGCTCGACCGCGACCGCGTCGAAGCGGTCGAGGGGGCGCTGGAGCGCGAGCGTGACGAGCCGGCCGCCGGCGCGCGCCGCCTCGCCGGTGGGAACGGGGCGCTCGATCCCGCGGGGCGCGCCGGGCAGCCCGCGCGCGTAGGCGTCCCAGGCGGCCGCGACGTCGGTCTGTCGCGCGTGGTGCACGGCGTGATACACGACGCCGCCGCCGGCGCGCTCGAGCACGACCGGGTTGCCGGTCGCGTCGGCGAGCGCCTCGAGCACCTCCGGCACGCCGGCCCCGCGCAGCATCAGCTCGGTGAAGCGCTGGTGCAGCTGCTCGCCGCGCTGCAGCAGCGTGAACTGCTGGTTGACCAGCTTGGCGTGGATCGCCTCGGTGATCGTCACGAACGGCACCTGCCGGTGCAGCGCCACCAGCGGCAGCTCGTGCTCCTCGCAGGCGGTGACGAGCGCGGGCGGGGCGGTCGTGAACGTCGTGCCCAGCTCCAGCACCAGCGCGGCGACACCGCGCTTCGCCAGCGCCCGTGCGAGCGTCGCCTGCTCTGCGGCTCTGGCGCCGATCCCCATGCCGGTCGTGAGCAGCAGCTCCCCGCCCTCGAGCATCGTGGCGATGTGGCGCACCTCGGCGGCGTGCGCCCAGCGGATCTCGCGGTCGAGCTGCCCGGCGCCGGCGAGCACCTCCGGCACGCCGCGTCTCAGCGCCGGAAGGGCGAGCGCGGAGCGGATCGTGATCCCCATTGGGATCGGGCCGTCGCGTTGCACCAACGTATCGTGCCACGTCCGGTCAAGTAGGGCTGTATGACACTGTGTCATATCGATCACCGCTCGATCGCGTCGATCGTGTCTTGCCGGAGCGGCGGCCCTCGGACACGATCGGCGCCCGAACCGATCGAGAGGATCGTCGTGACCGACACGGTGGCGGCCGAGCGCCAGGCGCTCGACCACGAGCAGTTGCAGCGGGAGCGCCACGAGCACCTGCTGCTGCACTTCGCGCGCAACGGCGCCTTCGCCCCGGGCGCCGGCGAGCTGCTCGTGCTCGAGCGGGGCGAGGGGCCCTACGTCTTCGACACCCGCGGGCGCCGCTACCTGGACGGGCTCTCGAGCCTCTTCTGCGCGCAGCTCGGCTACTCGTACGGCGAGGAGATGGCCGCCGCCGCGACCGAGCAGATGACCAGACTCGCGTTCGGCACGCTCTGGTCGACGGCGCACCCGGCTGCGATCGAGCTTGCGGGCAGACTCGCCGCGCTCGCCCCCGCCGGCATCGAGCACGTCTTCTTCACCTCCGGCGGGTCGGAGGCGGTCGAGGCGGCGTGGAAGCTGGCGCGCCTGTACCACCGCGCCAACGGCGAGCCGCGGCGCACGAAGGCGATCGCCCGGCACATCGCCTACCACGGCGTCACGCTCGGCGCGCTCGCGCTGACGGGCGTGCCCGCCTTCAAGGAGCCGTTCGACCCGCCGGCGATCGAGGTCGCGCGCATCTCGAGCACGAACGCCTTCCGCCGCGCGGAGCAGGGCCCCGAGCTGACGCGCGTCCTGCTCGACGAGGCGGCCGCGACGATCGAGGCCGAAGGGCCCGAGACGATCGCGATGCTGATCGCCGAGCCGGTGCAGAACGCCGGCGGCTGCCTCGTGCCGCCCGACGGCTACTGGGCGGGACTGCGCGAGCTGTGCGACCGCCACGGGATCCTGCTCGTCGCCGACGAGGTGATCTGCGGCTTCGGCCGGCTCGGCGAGTGGTTCGGCTCGACGCGCTTCGACGTCGTGCCGGACATGATCACGACCGCGAAGGGGATCACGTCCGCCTACGCCGCGATGGGTGCGGTCATGGTCGGGGAGCGCGTTGCGGCCGCGATGCAGGCGCCGGACCAGACGCTGCTCCACGGCATCACGTTCGGCGGCCATCCGGTCTCGGCCGCCGTGGCGCTGAAGAACATCGAGATCTTCGAGCGCGACGGCGTGCTCGAGAACGTGCGCGAGAACGAGCCGCACCTGGCCAGCGGATGGAGG